>Ga0208244_100004_pt1 | contig 413873 bp, 346 predicted proteins | sample SubbioCR12Aug_5A_FD_184828 | JGI IMG/M metagenome (GOLD analysis project Ga0208244, IMG submission 184828) | Serpentinite rock and fluid subsurface biosphere microbial communities from McLaughlin Reserve, California, USA - CR12Aug_5A (SPAdes) | ecosystem: Environmental > Terrestrial > Deep...
CACATATATATACCAGATAAGAGCCACAAGTGAGGGAAGAACCTTTGTTGATTCAAAGAAGATGATGCTTATTAAATAAGAGCCCCATCCCCAGCCCTTCCCCCAAGGGGAAGGGAGTTAATGAACAACATTTAAGGCGATTCGAAAGAGTCGCCTTTTTTTATTTAAATAAATTGATGATCTAAAACAGATTTTTTTTGACTTTGAATATTTTTTAATGCAATATAAGGTTGGTTAAAATTCTTTTTTTTGGTTACTCATCATTGATGTTTGATTCAATATGAAGTCATTTCTCCACATAATATTAATGATTTTACTTACAGGCTGTGGATTATTTAAATCCAGTGAACCTCAAAAGATGGAACCAAAACTGTTAAAACAATCAGCACTTCCACAAATTCCATCGCGTTTACAAAAACAGGGATTCGAATTTTATTGTGAAATGCTGATCAGTGAAAATGGAGTTATGGAGCGGGCTTCCATTATTAAAAGCAGCGGCGATAAAGATTGGGATTCATTGGCAGCAATATCTTTAATGAAATGGAAGTTCTCACCTGCTTTATCTGACAATAAGCCAATTAGAACTTTTATAAAAAGAAAAGTTAATGTGGAATTTGTAGAACCAAACTCAATTCTATTAGCAGAAATAATATGTAACACAGAGTCTGATGCTTTTTCTGCTTTTTTCGATCTGAAGAACGGATTGGATTTCGGAAAAGCTGCAGAGAAATATTCCATAAGTGATTCAAAAAATAATTCTGGTATTATTGGCAAAGTTGATATACAGCATTACACAGGTAGAACCCGTCATTTACTTTCACGGCTTAAAGAAAACGAATTTACAGAACCCTTTGCTTATGGAAAGTACTTTGCTATTTTCAAACGATTAAATGAAGATTAGAAAATATTATTTATTAATTTTGAAATATAATTAGGAGAGTAAAATGAAATACAGAAAACTTGGAAAATCAGATGTGGAAGTTTCCGAAATCAGTCTTGGTTGCTGGACAATGGGAGGCCTGAACTGGGTAAATGGAGTTCCAAACGGCTGGGCAAATGTAGATGAAAAAGAAATTACCGAAGCCATTAATTATGCAATTGATGAAGGTGTTAATCATTTTGATAATGCTGATGTTTACGGAAACGGCAAAGCAGAAAGGATGCTAGCCAGAATTCTCGGTAAAAGAACTACTAATTTTATAATCGCAACTAAAGTGGGATGGTTCCCGGGAACTGCTGAACAGGCTTACGAACCAAAACACATTCGCCATCAATGCGAACAGTCTCTAATAAACTTAAAAAGAGAGTATATTGATATTTATTATTTTCACCACGGTAATTTTGGCGAGAACGATAAGTATCTTGATGACGCCATTGAAGTAATATATAAACTTAAGGATGAAGGTAAAATCAGATTAGTTGGGCAATCTGCATATTCACACAATGATTTTGAAAAATTAATACCAAAAGTTAAACCGGATGTTATACAAAGTTTTGCCAGTGCTATGGATGACAGATTTTTAGAGGATGACACACCTACAAGAAAGTTACTTGATGAATATCAAATATCTTTCATTGCTTTTGGGCCTCTTGCACAGGGTATTTTACTTGGTAAATATAATCCTGAAAATCCTCCGACATTTGAACCAGGCGATCACAGGTCTAGTGCTGAAAGATTTAAACCTGAAAAATTAGCTACGGTTCAACCCAAAATTGAAAAACTCAAGAATAAATTTGGATCATCAAATCAGGAATTATCACGTGCTGCACTACAATATCTGCTCTATTATAATGAAGTCGGAGCGGTTATACCAGGTTTCAGAAATCTTAATCAGGTAAAATCCAATTTGGCCGGCAAAGATAATCCTTTTTCGGATGATGAATTTAAATTTATGAAAGAACTGTTCAACGATTAGAAAGATTTAAGTAAAAATAATTAAAATATAACACTATTTTTTTAGATAATAATCTCAATGAAAGATCTACTAAATCAAATAAGCATTTGTATTGAGCATGGTAAAGTTTCATCTCAATCTCAACACCCGGCTGATATGAAAGGATTAGCAGGAGCAATTGAACTAACAGAAGAAGCATTAAACAGTAAGATACCGGCTAAGGATATTTTAGACTATGGACTTTTAAAGGGAATGCAAACAGTTGGCGATAAATTTCGTGATGGTAAGATATTTATTCCGGAAGTTCTGATATCCGCAAAAGCTATGAATTCTGCAATGGAATTGCTTAAACCATTTTTTATTTCCGGTGAATTAAAACTGAAAGGAAAAGTAATTCTTGGTACTGTTTCGGGTGATCTGCACGACATTGGAAAAAACATTCTGAAAATGGTTCTTGAAGGCGGCGGATGGCAGGTTATTGATCTTGGCGTAAATGTTAACGCTGAAAAGTTTATAAATTCCTTAAGAGAGCATAATGCTAAAATCATTGGCTTAAGTGCTCTACTTACCACAACTATGCAAAATATGGAAGTAATTATAAAATCAATTCGAGAAAATTTTAATGATGTTGTAATTGTTGTCGGGGGCGCTCCTTTGAATATGGGTTTTGCTAATAAGATAAATGCTGATGCCTACTTCCCTGCGCCCCAAGGAATGCTTGATTACATTAATAACTTATTCATTAACAGTAATTAGAGATATGAGTGAAATATTAAAATCACTCCCGAAAATCCGAAAAATAATTTTTCATCCAAAGGATGTGAACATCAGTAAATCTGAGTTGGCTTTTTCACTTGGTTATTCCGATCAAAATATTCCAGCGCTTGTAAATGAGGCAATAGATCAATCAATAGAATTGATTCATCAGAATGTTATGCCCTCCGGCGGAATTGTAATCCTAAACGATAAAAATATCAACATTGAAAAGGATAGAATAGTTATTGATGATATATGTTTACTAAGTGAAAAAATAATTTCTAAATATTTAAATAATGCTGATACAATCGCAATTTTAGTTGCAACAATTGGAAACAGGTTAGAGCAGATTGTAAAGCAGCAGATGGATCATAATGAATTCCTTACAGGATATATAATTGATAGAGCCGCTTCTGAACTGGTCGAAAAAACCGCTCAGTTAGTTGAGGATAAATTATACGTAATAACCGCAGAAATAAATTTGTCAATTACAAACAGGTATAGTCCCGGTTACTGTGGATGGAACGTGAGCGATCAGCACAAATTATTTTCTTTATTGCCGGAAAACTTTTGCGGAATAAACCTAACAGAAAGCTCTCTGATGATACCAATTAAATCCGTAAGTGCTATAATCGGAATTGGTGATAAAGTTCATAAAGAAGATTATGCTTGTAAATTATGCGAAATTGATTTTTGTTATAAAAAGAATTCAGAAATGAAATGAGCAGACTATTACAAAAATTAAAAGAAAAAAAAATTTTAGTTTCAGATGGAGCCTGGGGCACTTTTCTATTTGAAAAAGGACTTAAAACAGGCGAATGTCCGGAAATATGGAATTTAATATATCCTGACGCAGTAATTGATATTGCTAAAAGTTATATAAATGCTGGATCCGATATTATATCTACTAACAGTTTCGGTGCAAATAGATTAAAATTAAAACAATATAATTTGGATGACGACACGGTTGACATCAATATTTCTGCAGCTAAAATATCAAGAGAAGCCGCTGGTAATGATAAATTTGTTTTTGGTTCAATTGGACCAACAGGAAAGTTTTTAATTTCAGGCGATGTAACAGTCGATGAATTATATCAGTCTTTTAAAGAACAATCGGAAGCATTGGCAAAAGGCGGTGTAGATGCAATCCTGCTCGAAACATTTTATGATCTGGAAGAAGCTAAAACTGCAATTGATGCAATTAAAAAATCAACACACCTAGATGTAATTTGCAGCTTTACCTATGACAAACAACCGGATAACTCATATAAAACTCTTATGGGGAATACACCTTCTGAAATCACTGGTGCATTACTTAATACCGGTATTGAAGTGATTGGCTCTAACTGCGGATCAGGTTTTGAAAATATGTTTGGCATAGCCAAAGAAATTAGAACTGCAAATAATAACATCCCCCTCTTAATTCAGGCAAATGCCGGTTTACCAAGCATTCAAGGCGATAAAATCACCTACAATGAAACTCCTGAATTTATATCTCCCTACATAAACGAACTAATTAGCTGCGGTGTTAATATAATCGGGGGTTGCTGCGGAACCACGCCGGAACATATCAAAACCATAAGACAAATTGTGGATGTAATAGATAATTAACCATAGCTAAATCTAACCAATATTATTTTTAGATACTTCCAAAAAGATAGAACTAACAACATAAATTGATGTTATATTTTTTTCTTCTACACTGCGGAAAAATTGTATTAAATAATTCGCTGTAGTTCATATCCGTTTTAATTTGGTTTAAGAAACTACATTTTTGGTTATGACATCATCCTAGCCACATTCAATATTTCCATATTATTAGTAATAATAAGCTTAGATTCATGTTTTGATCCCAATACGTAACCGCTACACAATAGTATATAAATTCTGAATAAGTTTTAAAAAAATCAAACTCTTAATCAAATGAGACTTACATTGTATGCCCAGAGAGATTTGAATTACAAACTTTCTAATTAAGTGAGAATAAATATATAATTTACTTTAAATGCATTATCTACAAATCATTATTATTCGATAACTTACAAGTATTAAATAATTCTAATATGAACTAAAATAATACCTTAAGAAATCTTAAAAAGTATAGCAAAAATCACTTGAAAATTTTAGAGGATTTCGTGAATATCTGTTTTATTAGTCTTTTATTACAAATAGTATTGGAATCCTGATAAAATGTTTTCAAATCTATTTCAAAAAAATCATCTTTTTAGTCTGCATAAAATCCCCTGCCTTCAACCTGTACATATATATACCGCTCGGAAGCTCTGTAGCATTGAAATTGACTTCATAAAAACCCTTGGGTTTTTCTTCGTTGACTAAAGTTGTGATCAACTGGCCTAAGACATTATAAATTTGTAGATCGACCATTGCTACACTTGGAAGAACATAACTAATTTTTGTGACTGGGTTGAAGGGATTTGGGTAGTTTTGTTCAAGTACAAAACCAGTTGGCGCAAACTTGATCTCATTTTCCGATTCAATTTCTGTCACTTCATTAAACTTACTAATCAGAATATTATCAATAAATACTTTTGACTGTTCCTCAATCATATAATAAAGAGGAAAACTTAATGTTATGGCCTTGTAATCACTACCAATATACTCGACCCCAACAGGTTCATTTTTCATACTTCCAAAACTTGATGATGAATCATATTGAGTTTCATATTTATAAATAGCGTTTGCATTTTGAGCTGGTACAATACTTTCAATTCCTAAAAGGTGATAGTTGAGTGAGGGATTAGTTTTTGTACTATCCGTGAAAATATCTGAGTAAAATTCAGTTAATGAAACTCCGCCCTGGAATCTTGCAGCATTTCGGTATAATGAACTATCAATTTTAAGATAATCGTAAAGAAATGATCCTGTATTATAATTTCCACTACCGCTCGTACTTCCTCCAAAAACTCTTGCTGGTCTGTGACCAACAAAGAGTAAGTTGCCACCGTAATCCAGATAATCTTTAATAACGTTTATATCGTGGATGGAATAAATTGTGTTTTGGTTGTCATCCTTCTGCCAGATTACCGTTGAGTAAGGAGCAAGTTCCATTAAGGAAATATCTCCTTCGGAATTAATTTCGTAATCACTTTTGATAAAGTCAGAGAGGATACTATCATAAAACTCATCAACCTCAAAGTCAGTGGGATTTAACAAGCTTCCATTACCGTCCGCTGTAGCATCAACCAGTAAAATCCCTCTATCAAGGGTTACTGCTCTTGATGCAACTAAATTACTTCTTTCACTTTCATTATCATCAGTGTCCTGTGCTTTTACATAGTAATAATATTTTATCCCCGGAGAAATACTGATATCAGAAAATAAAGTATCGGTAAGAAGTTGTGAGTTGAGCTTTATATAATTTCCACTGCTTTCTATTGAACGATATAAATTATAACCAGCGAAGTCTAATTCAATATTTTTTCCCCAGCTTAAATAAACTGCATGCCATTTGGGAATAGCGATCAGATTTTGAGGCGCTAAAGGTACTGAGTATGGCGTCATACTTCTTTCTGTAAGAAAACTTTCGCTTCCATCAGAACTTACTGAAGACACTGCAACGTAGTATTTAGTCCCTTCGGTAAGGTTTTCAATTATATGTGATGTATCTGATGTAACAAATGTCTGAAAATAATTTCCGCTATTAAGTCCAATGTATATTTTATAATTTGCAAAATCGGGATCTAAGTTCGGTGCCCACTTCAAGTTTAATGACGTTCCATTTCCAATATCATATAAGAAATAATTTTCAATCACCGAAGGTATTTTTATGGCCGTTAACAAAAGAGCACCAGATGATTTGATCACTTCTGCACAATAAGGCATATTATAGTTTGAAATCACATCCTGAGGTGAATGATAATAAGGACTGAAATCTCTTTCCTCAAAATAAACTACATCAAATCCACGCTGCCAGAATGAATAACTATCGGAACTACTGCTGTTTGTGGATCCGATATAGGGCGTAAGTACAGAGTAAAGATTTACCATATCCATAGCCATATCAGACCAGACTTCAGAACCCTGTGTATATCGATTAATATCTACAGTACCTAAATGCAGTGGACTTGTATCATGGCTTATCATATCATGATTAATCATTAATTTTATATCCATTCCCTGATTAAGTGCATACTCAGCATAGTGTTTGCTTCCCCACAGTCCGTATTCTTCAGCAGCAAAAGTTATGAACTTAATTGTAGATTTAGGTTGGTACCCGCTTTGCATAATAATTCTTGCAACTTCAAGTGCTGCCGCTGTACCACTGGCATTGTCATCAGCGCCAGGAGCAAAAATCATTGGATCACCACTTGAATAAGAATCGTGATGACCACCGAAAACAAAAACTTTTTCCGGATATACGTTTCCTGTAATTGTTGCTACTACATTCGTTTGCCAGGTACCCTGGTATTGAAATGAATCCAATCGAACATCTGTAAATCCGAAACTTATGAATTGTGATTGTATCCAGGATGCGACAGAGTCTCTGGTATTTGCGAATAAAAATCTGGTTTGAAAATCCTGTAAAGATTGGATAAAATAACCAACACTATCAGGATTAACCAATGCAACAATATTTGCAATAACCGTATCAATGTATGATATGGCTCTTGAATTAATTAGCCTCTCATTTTTAAAGAGTGAATTTGTCTCCTTAATTTCAGCTATCGAGTAATCCATAGAAATTATTCTTTCAATTTCTAATGGTTTTTTTATTATTGCCTGGTTCCCGTGTATATAAACAGGATCGAAAAGGGTTAAATCATGTGATTGTTCCTTTTTAACAGATGGAGTAATAATATAGTAAGATGAAAATTCATCCATTTCATCGAGAACAGTTAAATCACTTGTTAGTTCCTGAAGAATAAATAGTTTTTGTTGGGTAACTGCAGATATTAAAATATTATCAAACAGATGATATACCGGAATTTGTGCTAGTTCAACCTTGTTCAGATCTGATGCTTTAGACAAATCAATACTTATTAAAAATTTCTGGTCTGTTTGAGCCAATAGTGAATAACTAAAAATTATAATCAATAATAAGTGAACTATAGAACGCTTCATAAGTCTACCTTAAATGTATAAATTAATTGATATTATAAAATTACTGATACCCATTTCGAATAACCACACTAAAATACTACCGAATTATTAAATTAAACTGTCGGAATGTGACCTCAATATCGAACCGCTTACCCTATTATGAAAAGGTAACATTACACAACTTTCAATTTTATATTTAAATACATTAATGAAGAATACAGAAATAAATGAAACTATATTATAAATTGTATATGTTTTATTTTAGGTTTTGATGTAAATAACTAATAATTATTAGAATTAAGGAGCACACCAGGATTTCCTAATTTTAGTCTGAGCTATAAAATACACCTTTGAACGGGAGAACTTAGCCCTACTATTTCTATTCTAATCAACCTAAAAATTAAATTAACAATTTATCCAGGTTTGAATAATTATTGTAAAAAAAGTATGTTGAATATAAGATAATAAAGTAGATGATATAAATGAATTTAGCGATTATAGGTGCTGGAGAAAGTTCCCGGCTGAAAGCTGAAGGGCTAAAGAGTTCTAAGCATCTCATTAAAATTAATGGTGAGTACTTAATTGAAAGAATTATCAGGATTTCAAAAAAATACGGTATAGAAAAAGTTTACTGTATAATTAATTCCCACGAACCTGAACTTAAAGATTATCTGTTAAAGAACAATTTCGGGATACCACTGAAACTTGTGATTAAAGATACTGTAAGTTCTATGCATAGTCTGTTTGAACTAGCTCCTTATCTTACTCATGAATCCTTCTGTCTTGCAACAACTGACTCAGTGTTTCTTGAAAAAGATTTTTCTGAATTTATAAAATATTCTATTTTACAAACAGAAGCTGACGGCATTCTTGCTATAACAAAATTTATAGATGATGAAAAACCCCTTTGTGTATTAATGAATAAAAGTAACACAATCCTTGAATTCAGTGATTCCCCAAAAGGTTACATGTGGGCAACCGGAGGTATTTATTATTTTACACCAAAAATCTTCACCGAGATTGAAAGTGCATTGGAAGTGGATGTTTTCAGGTTAAGAAATTTCTTCCGACATCTGCTTAAAAAAGGTTTTTTACTAAGAGGATTTTCTTTCCCGAAAATAATTGATGTTGATCACATTTCAGATATTAAAAAGGCAGAAGATCTTTTAATTAGTGAAGATCCATAAACCATATTTAAGATGAATATTTTGTATTTTTCTGAGTCTTTTAACAAAAAACAATACCGAAATGAAATTACAATTTGCTGGAATAAGACGTAACTCTCAATATTCACCAAATCAGATTACAAATGATGGTTTAATACTCCTTAAAACAGCACAAGAATTGATGAAACTTGGAATTGATTGTAAGATTTATGAAGAATCAGAAATTACCGATAAAAAAATAATAGAAAATACAATATTCACCATGGCAAGAGGCATTGATGCTCTTAATATTCTTTCAGAGATGGAAGATAACGGTAAGTTAATTATCAATTCTCCTAAATCCAGTATTAATTGCTATCGCGTAAATATGTCGGCTAAACTTAAGGCGGCCGGAATACCGTTTCCTAATAGTAAGATAGTTAAAACCAGTTCTAATGAAATATATAATTTAACTGATGTAGGTATAAAAAAGATATGGATTAAACGTGGTGATGTTCACGCGATTCACAGAGAAGATGTATCGCTTGTTTATGGTGATGAAGAATTAAATTTTATCCTTAAAGAGTTCGCTCATAGGGGAATTACCGAGGCCATAATACAAGAACATATTCCAGGCGATGTAATTAAATTTTATGTTGTCAGAGGAACTGACTTTTTCAGATGGTACTATCTCAACGAAAATAATAATTATCAATTTGATGTTAGTTATCTTAAAGAACTTTCTGAAAAATCTGCCGAATTATTAAATTTATTGATTTACGGCGGTGATGCTATTATATCAGAAAATGGTTCAATTACAATAATAGATATTAATGACTGGCCTAGTTTTGCAAACTTCAGAGATGAAGCAAGTCTATACATAGCAAAAAGAATTTATTCTGAGTCTATCGAGTTTAGTAAATTAAATGGTTAAAATCAGATAAATTATTTTTTTGAGTATTACGAATTTAGTCGAAGGAATTTGTATGAATCAATCAGAATCAATCGTATCTACTTATAAAGCCAAGGATACTGAAGAATTACTGGACAGATTATTTTATCGACCTATTGGTTACGCGATGGCTCTTGCATCAAAGTCCTTAGGATTAACACCAAATGCAGTCACAATAATCAGTATTTTTGTCGGAGCTGCTTCAGGACACTTCTTTTATTACAACGATCTCACCCTCAATTTTTACGGTATACTACTTTTAATACTAGCACAAGCAATGGATAGTGCAGATGGTCAGTTAGCAAGAATTACAAACACAAAAAGCAGGGTAGGCAGAATACTTGACGGCTTTGCAGGTAACTTATGGTTTTTAAGCATTTATTTACATCTGTTATTCAGAATGATAGACAATGGTTACAGCCCGTTTTTATTTTTTATGGTTCTTATTGCCGGCTTAAGTCACTCATTCCAATCCGCCTATGCTGATTATTACCGCAATTATTATTTAATGTTTATACATGGAAAGAAAAATAGCGAAATAGATGAATCATCAAACCTAAAAACAGAGTATAATAAAATAACCTGGGTAAAAAACTTCGGACAAAAATTCTTAATGCGTATTTATCTTAACTATACTATTCAACAGGAATTGTTTTCAAAAAATGTCATAAAATTATATCATTTAGTAAAAAACAAGTTTATTGATAATGTACCTCAGGAAATAGCATCAGTTTACCGGACAAAAAACAAACCACTTATAAAGTACTTCAATATTCTTACTACAAATACACGAATGATATTCTTATTTATAGTATTATTTATTCAGCAACCCATTTTCTATTTTATTTTTGAACTCACTGTTTTGAATATATTATTTGTTTATGTTGTTATAAAGCATGAAAAAAACAGTAAAGTTATTTATGAATCAGCCAAGGCACTTTTGGCTGTAAAAAATCAGTAAACAATGAATAAGAAGGCAAAAACCATATTATTTATTGTCGGACTAGTAATATTCATTTTTCTTATAAATGAATTTGGTGTAGAAAATATTTTATCCAATATCCAGAAAACCGGTTGGTGGTTATTACCAATAATCGCTATTTGGTTTTTTGTTTATATCTTAAATGCTTTTGCCTGGCGTTTAATATTAAAGATTCATAGAGATAAATTTTCATTCGGAGAAATCCTTTCAATATTAATCAGCGGATTTTCTATTAATTATATTACTCCGGTTGTAAACCTCGGAGGCGAGCCATACAAAGTTTTCGCACTAAAGAATAAACTCGGAACCCATCATGCGGTATCATCAGTCGTTCTTTATTCAATGCTTCACTTTCTTTCATCATTCGTGTTCTGGATTATTGCAATTTTACTAGTATTTTTTTCCTTGTCCTTAACATCAGAGATGAAAATAATTTTTGGATCTGCATTTATTATTGCTCTTTCAGGCATTTGGTTTTTCTATTCAAGGCATAAAAAAGGAATTTTTGGAGGTGTTGTTAAACTAGTTCCCAAGCTTCCCTTCACAAAAAAACTTGTTGATAAATTAAAGCTTAAGACCGAGTCATTAAGCATTATTGATAATCAAATAATTGGTTTTTACAGCAATAATAAATCGGATTTTTACGCTTCATTATTTTTTGAAGTAGCTGCACGTTTCATAGCTTCCGTCGAATTTATTTTTATTCTGCTCGCTATTGGTATTGAAATTACTTTTCAAGAGGCAATATATATTAATGCTTTCTCCTCGCTGCTATTGAATATTTTCTTTTTTGTACCTTTAGGATTAGGAATACGTGAAGGAAGCTTATTTTTCATAATGAGCATTTTAAATTTTTCATCTGGTATAGGAATTTATATCGGATTGGTAAACAGATTAAGAGAACTATTCTGGATTTTAATCGGGCTGCTTCTTATCCAGTTAAAAAAATCAAAGCCTGCTAAAGAGGGTAAAACTGAATTTGCGGATTTAAAGTGAAAAATAATTTTACAACAATAATTTTTGACTACGGTGGAACTCTTGATACTGATGGTGTGCACTGGAGCGAAAAATTCTGGGAATCTTATCAAAAATTCAATATTAAAGTTGAAAAGAAGGAATTCAGGAATGCATTTGTTTATTCTGAAAGAAAAATTGTTAATATCATTAAACCCGATTTTAAATTGAAAAGCACATATGAAACTCAATTAAAATATCAAATGGAGTATCTGGAAAACGAGGGTTTATACTCAAAAAGTAATATTGAATTGGTAGAAGATATGACAAATTTTTGCTTAACAGCTGTTCTAAATAATATAAATTTTACTAAAAAAGTTTTATCTTCAATAATTAAAGAGTTTAATCTTGGTCTGATTTCAAATTATTACGGTAATCTGGAAACGGTTTTAAATGAAACTGACTTACGAAAATATTTTAAATCCTTCATAGATTCAGCTGTTACCGGTATTCGTAAGCCTGATAAAAGTATATTTGAATTATCATTAAAAGAATTAAATACAAAACCAAACCATACGATAGTTGTTGGTGATTCATATGGAAATGATATTATCCCCGCAAAAGAATTAGGATGTACGACTGTTTGGCTTGAGGGAAAAGGATGGAATATTCCAATTGACACAAGCAGTGCAGACATTAAAATAAAATCTATTAAGGAAATACCATTTATTGTAAAAAATTTATTATAGTGTAAAATATATACTTAAGGAGAAGAAGAGATGGAAAATTACGAGATTCAAAAAGCCGATGGAAAACTCGGTGTTTTAATTGTAGGTTTGAACGGAGCAGTTTCTACTACTTTTTTAGCTGGAATTTTTGCAATCAGAAAAGGCTTTTCTATACCTATAGGATCGTTAACACAAATGGGAACCATCAGAATGGGAAAAAGATCTGATAATAATTTCCCACTTATAAAGGATTTCGTACCACTGACGTCAATTGATGATCTTGTATTCGGGGGTTGGGATATAAGAGATGAAACCTGTTATGAATCTGCAACATACGCAAAAGTGCTAAATGAGAAGGACCTGAACAATATTTCTGAAGAATTAAATGCGATCAAACCTATGAAAGGTGTGTTTGATCAATATTATGTTAAACGGCTAACCGGTGATTATATAAAAGAAGGAAAAAATAAATATGAACTTATGACAAAGCTACGGGAGGACATTAAGTCATTTAGACAAATCAATTCGCTTGAGCGTGTTGTTGTAATTTGGGCAGGCAGTACCGAAGTCTTTATCGCTCAAAAAGAAGTGCATAATAAATACGAATCTTTTCTCAATGGTATGAAGAATAATGATCCGGATATATCACCGAGCATGCTGTATGCATATGCAGCTGTTGCTGAAGGAGTGCCTTTCATTAATGGTTCTCCAAATCTTAGTGTTGACGTTCCTGCTATTGTAGAATTCGCAACTGATAATTCCGTTCCTGTTGCCGGTAAAGACTTTAAAACAGGACAAACATTAATTAAGACCGTTATTGCACCAATGTTGAAAATGCGTTTACTTGGTTTGAACGGCTGGTTTTCAAATAATATTCTTGGTAACAGAGACGGCGAAGTACTGGATGATCCAGAGTCATTCAAGACTAAAGAAGAAAGCAAACTTTCTGTTTTGGATACAATTTTGCAGCCTGAACTCTATAAAGAACTTTATTCCGAATATTATCACAAGGTAAGAATCAATTATTATCCTCCACGGGGAGATAACAAGGAAGGATGGGACAACATTGATATTTTCGGCTGGCTTGGTTACCCTATGGAATTAAAAATAAATTTTCTCTGCAGGGATTCTATACTAGCCGCACCAATAATGCTTGATCTGATCCTCTTTGCCGATCTGGCCAAAAGAAGTAATATGAAAGGGATTCAGGAATGGATGTCGGTCTTTTTCAAAAGCCCTATGCATTCTGAAAATATTGTTCCTGAACATGACTTATTCATTCAGATGATGAAATTAAAAAATACTTTACGAAGATTGATGAATAAAGCCCCGATCACACATTTGGACTCCAATGGAGTGAAACATAACATAGAGGAGTATGAAAATTATGATTAAGAATCTGATCATATGATTTAATAATAATAGAATATATTTAGCTAAATACATTTCATAAAAATTATGACTGGAAATAATTATGAATGTAATATTAATCTTTTAACATCTTATTAATCTTAATAATTATTTCAGCCAAAAGGACAAACCGGGCAGGAATCCATGATTCAGCAAATATTTTTTTCATTTAGCAAAATATTTGTTTTTCATTTTTTGCCAGCGTTCCAAAGCAAACTTTTGCATATCGGGATGTTTATCTTTTTCATCTACAATTTCAAACCCTAGCAAAGTTTCAATAATATCCTCCGTTGTAACAATACCACTCATACCGCCATATTCGTCTATAACCAATGCAATATGTTCTTGTTTATGTAAGAGTTCTTCCCATGCTTTAAAGAGGGTGTTTGACTCTGTAAAAGTAATTATATCACGTTTAATATCTTTTAACCTAATCGAAAATTCATCCTCAGCTAATTTTTCAAAAACCATTTCTCTGAATATATACCCCGTAATATTGTCTTTATTATCCTGAAAGATTGGAATCCTGGAAAAATGCAGAACATCTTTTTGAATGAAAAATTCTTTTAGTGATATATCTTCATCAACCGCAACTACGACAACTCTAGGCGTCATAATTTGGGATACTTTAATACTTTTTAATTTTATCAGGTTCTGAATTATTTTATTTTCCTTTGCGTGAAATATACCTTCTGCAGTTCCAATACTTGCAAGTGCTGATATTTCCTCCCTGCTTGTTGTCAGATCCACTTCCTTTTTTGTTAAAATACGAGTTAAATTGGCAGAAATTAAGACTAAAGGATACGTGATTATGATCAAGATTTTTATTATTTCTGCAGTAATTCCCGTTAGAGTTTTATAGTAATTTGCACCCAGAGTTTTAGGGATAATTTCAGTTAAAACTAGAATAAGAAGAGTAAGGACAGCGGAGACTACTCCAAAATATGCCTGACCAAAGACGATGGTTGCTTGTGCTCCGACACCAGCGGCTCCAACTGTATGAGCCACTGTATTAAGCGATAAAATTGCCGATAATGGTCTATCAATGTCTTCCTTGAGCCTGATGAACTTTTTGGCTGATTTGCTGCCTTGCTCTGATTTTGCCTTTAAGTATGATAATGGTGTGGAAAGCAAAACTGCTTCCATAATCGAGCAAAGAAATGAAATAAAAAGTGCAATAAAAAGATATACAAAAAGCAGTGTCATTCTAACTCAAATAATTATTATTTGAGGCAAATTAATTAAAATGAAGTGACATTGCAAATGAACAAATAAAAAGATAATTACACGAGTTAAATTTATCCAGTAAATCGAACAGATTGCCTTCTTGATAATTTTATAAAGATATATAACAATTAGTTTTCTCAAACATAAATGAAAAACATGTAGATATTTAATATAATGAGTAAATATTGATAAAATAAAAATCGGAAAGAGTAAACGACATTATTACATCTGAAGACTTAAAAAATAAAATTTGCAAGAAAGCATGGAAGCAATTTATTTCAGGAGTGAAACCCGTTTGAGATACGTTCTCTTAGTGGTTTCTCCTAGAAAAAACAATAAAGAAAAATATAACCTGTCCTTAAAAAGGGCGGCACAATTTTTTAATTGCTTGCAGTTAATTTTAACCCCCCAGGCTTTTTGATAGATTTATCCGCCTTTGACAGAACTGGACCCCTCTGATTTTAGTCGGGATTTCTTTTTATAAGTGTGATATAGTTGAAAGTTTGGGATTGAAACCTAATCAAACTTATTTAAAGTATTTGTAATAATTAAGTTCAATGGGTCTTATAATAAGTGTAAAAAATAAAAACTATTAAAACGGAAAAAGCCCGAAAACAAAATGTTTTCGAGCTTTTATGTGTGGGCCCAGATGGACTTGAACCACCGACCCTCTGATTATGAGTCTTAATGTCCGTTACGTTTTTTACTTAAATTTCAACAATTTTAGCTCATTTTCGGTTTTGGTGCCCAAAATGGTGCCCAAATTTGATTTAAAAGATATCTCTTTACCTATCCTGTGAAGTTCAGCTGCTGTGTAATGTCTTAGAGTAGTTCTTATATCTTTGTGTCTTGCAAGTGTCATTACATCGAATACACTCAGTCCTGAATTAATCAGCTTTGTTATAAAAGTCTTCCTGAATGTATGAAAAGAAAATCCCTGCATTTTTTCTTTTTCCAGGAAGCGCCTGAAAAACTTAAGCGACTCTTTCGATTTATAATTGAACAGCCTCCCTGTTCTTTCCTTCCATTCCTGCAATATAAATATCTTCAGCTCTTCATACAGCGGCAGGTAATCAATTCTGTCCTTCTTCTCGTTTCTTACACGGATTAAATTTTCCTTGAAGTCGATATCATCGAATGTAAGGTTGATCAGCTCTGTAATTCTTAGTCCGGTCATCAACAGCATGACAATAAGTTTATAGTGCTGATGCTTCGTCTCTATCAAATGCTTTTTATCTGTATTCTTTATTTTTTCAAGAAGCGTAAGAATTTCCTTATCACTTAACACCCTTATCTCTTTGGGTTTAACTTCTTTTTTCGGCACCGGATTTTCACTTATATAATCCTGCTCTATAAAATATTTGAACATTATTTTAAGTCTGTGAAAATATGTTCCTATTGTATTATCTGATAAAGGTTTTTTCTTAACCGGAATAATTTCAGTTCTCAGATGAGATTCAAATGCCTTGAATAAATCTTTGTCAACTTCCTTAACCTTAATATTTCCAGCGTAACCTAAAAATTTCTCAAATGCATTATCATAACCTATTATAGTGGATTGTTTCCTATTTGGATTGTTAGCAATAAATTCTTGATAGGCATCCTGTAGCAGTTTGTGTTTTCTGTCTACCCTCCCTATTCTTTCCTTAAAAATTCCAGCTGATGATTCATACTCAATCTGTTTCTTTACTATTTCAGCTTTCTTCCTGTTCTCCCTCGTATCCTCCAGCTTTAAGAATTCCCTTTTCCGCTTTCCGTTTACCCTGTAATCGATAAACAGCTTTCCATTCTTTGTTCTTACTGTAGCCATACTTCCTCCTGAGTATAGAATTAAATAATCCGTTAACTATCTTATTTCATTTCTTATCAAACATCTGCTTATACTTATCAAGCAGAGTATTCTGATGAACAATGATCTTATCCTTTTCCTGAATCAATTTTTCAAGTTCCAATATTCTGCTCTCCAGTGATGCTATCTTATCCAGTTCATCGCTCCGCTCCGCATCAACCATACTGTATACATCTTTCATTTTCAAACCGGCTTTTTCAAGATTGGTTATAAAACCTGAATTCTGCAAAGCTATGCCCCTGGACACGTATGCCTTCGATAACCCCATCTTTTTTGCTAACTTACTTAAAGTTCCGAATTTTAAAACAATCGCATCTTTAAGTATATGCTCCGGAATTTTTGCTGCCATAACTCTCCCTGTGGTATGAAATATTGGTAAATGTTGACAACAATTTAAGAACATTTTATCTTTTGTTCAAGTAGAAATGAAAATAAAAAACCCTCACCGCTGTGGATGAGGGTTTATAAGACTGATGATCAGGGATGATTATTTTAGAAGGAGCATTTTTTTAGTCTCAACATATTCCCCTGCCTGTATCCTGTACATATACACACCACTCGGCAGACTTGCCTGCCGGTCAGGCAGGTCAGCAGCGTTGAAATCTACCTCATAAAAACCTGCCGGTTTTTCTTCGTTGACTAAAGTTGTTATGAGCTGGCCTAGAACATTATAAACTTTTAGCTCAACGGTTGCTGCACTTGGCAGTGCGTATGTTATTTTTGTTACAGGGTTGAAGGGGTTTGGGTAGTTTTGTTGAAGTCTAAAAGATAAAAGATCAGGTGATGAGTGTACAGTTGACGGTCTTATATTATTTTTATAATGGCAAGTAATTTGAGTGGGTTCTTCTACTCTTAAAACACTAATAAACATATCTGGAAAAGAATTATTGTAAACGTCGTAAAATACTATGCTGCTTACCCATTCAGATGGCAAAACTTCAAGATAATACAAAACTTCAAACTGCTGGTTAGCATTAGACCAACCGAGAATTAAAGCACCAAATCCGAGATTAAAAATTAATTCATCATTTCCATCATTATTAATATCAAGTATCTCTAAATGGATGTTGCTGAGAATATCTGTACCGTAAAGAACCAGTTTACGAACAACTTTTAATACGTCTTTTGAATAGTTTAACCAGTATACTTGAGAATAAGCCATTGTAGTACCAGCCATAAATAGATCCAGATAGTCATCATTGTCAATATCGTTTGCTCCTCTTGAAACATATAAATTGGGAGTATCTAATGAGTCTATTAAAAATAATTCATAAGTATTATCAGTAATATTTTTAATACCATAAATTGTACCGTCTGTCAAACCTGTAAATAATTCAAGTGCTCCGTCTGAATCAAAATCGGCTATTGCAAATTCTCTATATTCATTATATTGATTATTTATGTCTATTGTTTGATTTAGAATTAACTCATTTAATATCGGGTCATATTCATAAAATGCTATGCATAAATCACACACATCGGGAGTGTTTGAATTATTCATAATAATAAAGTCTGTTAAATTATCCCCATCAAAATGACCTATGGCCGGCTTTACAGTTACTCCGGGTAAAACAAATTGCCGAAAAAGTAAAGAATCGGGGTATTTTGTTATTTCATTCTCCGTATAGCATCTCAATGAATAATAGCGTCCTGAGTCTATTGCACTAATTAAGAAATTTATTTTTCCATCATTATTAATATCTGCCGTTGTTATAAATTCTGTTGATGTGTCTGGAAAATAAAAGGAAATTTCATATTCGTTCGTGATCTTATTTTTTTCAGACATCGCTGATTTGGAATAACCAGTTGAAGAAGAATTAGTAAACCAATTGCCAAAATAATCTAAATTTCCGTCATCGTTGTAATCTACTATAAATATACTCCAGCTACCCAAATAGCCGCCAACAGGTATAATCCCATCTTGGATAATAAATAAATTTGTATAATCTGTTGGGTTTAATATGTTGAGATTAATAAATTGAGAATCTGATGAAACTGTTACACTAGATGAAGTTGATGAAATGGAGGGTGATTGATTAAGATAAATAGGCGCGGAAGTTTGGCTGAAAGAATTGCAATAAAAAATAAACAACAGAACAAATAGAATCTGAGTCCATTTAGGTATCATCAATAACACCTTTCTTTAACAATGAAAAATATCACTAATTTTTAAACACGAAATTAAAGTTGATTCTTAGTTAGTATAAATATCTTTTCATTTAGTCGTTCAAGTATGCGTTCTCTTTTTCACTTCAAAAGCAGCATCTTCTTAGTCTCAACAAATGAACCCGCCTGAATCCTGTACATATACACACCGCTCGGAAGATCCGCAGCGTTGAAGTCTACTTCGTAATAGCCCGCTGGTTTTTCTTCGTTGACTAATGTTGTTATGAGCTGACCTAAAACATTATAAACTTTTAGATCGACTGTTGTTTCATTTGGAAGTGCATAGCTAATCTTAGTTACAGGATTGAAGGGGTTTGGATAGTTTTGGGAGAGTGCAAATGTTAGCGGAGCTATGTCCACTTCGACTGCTTCAGAATATTCATAGGTTCCAACAAAATCTATCTGTTTTAATCTGTAAAAAAGCTTATAAGCATTGACTCCAAACAGATCATCAGTGAATGAGTAATTTTTAGGTTCCGTTGTTGTTCCATTTCCTTCTCTGAATCCGATTGTACGCCAGTCTGTTTTATCAGAACTTCGTTCAATTTCAAAACCATAGTTATTGAGTTCTGATGCTGTTGACCAGTTTAATTGAATAATGCTATTATTATCAACTGCATAAAATGAACTGAGTTCAACAGGGATTACCCCCCCATTTGTAGTTTTGAGTATAGTACCGGAAAATCCAACTATATATCCTGTATATTCATCGGTTAAATAAACAGAATGAAAACCTTTGCTAGTTCCACTGATCTGGCTTATCCAAGTATCACCACCATTTATTGTTTTTAAAATTGATCCCCAGGTTCCAACTGCGTATCCAATATCTTTATTAATAAAATAAACATCACGTAAAGGATATGTAAGATTGTTTACTAGACTTATCCAATTATTTCCTCCATCTGTTGTTTTTATAATCGAATAACCACCAACAGCATAACCAATATTTTCATTTATAAAACAAGAGGAATTAAGATTAAATCCAGAAGTGTTCAAAACAGTAAACCAGGTAATACCTCCATCAACTGTTTTTAATATAACCGCGTAATCAGTACCTGGAACATTAAGTACCCCACCAACAATAAATCCTATATTGGAAACTGGAAAATAAACCGATACTAAATGGTAATTAGTTCCACTCTGAATGTTTAGCCAGTTATTCCCCCCGTCAGTTGTCATAAAGACTAAACCAGAATATCCTACAACAAAACCAGTATCTAAATCTTTGAAATAAATCGAACTTAAATAGTAATTTCCTGATCCAAGGGATTGAATAATCCAATCATTCCCTCCGTTAGTTGTCTTTAGAATAGTATTGGTACCTGCGATGAAACCATTGAGAGAATCGATAAAATAAACTGAGCTTAAAGTAGTATTAACACCACTTTCTTGAATTAACCACTGATGACCACCATTGGTTGTTTTTAGAATTATGCCCTGTACACCAACTGTATAACCTAAATCTGGATCAATAAAAAAGACTGAATTTAAATGTTCAGTTAGTCCACTAGATTTTTTTTCCCAAATTGCACCACCATTTACAGTCTTCAATATTGTTCCAGTAGCTCCTATTGCATAACCGTAATTCTCATCAGAAAATCTTACAGATAAAATATCTTGATTGGTCCCGCTAACTTGATCTATCCAATTATTTCCAGCATTGATTGTTTTAAGTATTCTTCCTCTATTACCAACCACAAATCCTGTATTTTGATTTACAAAATAGACTGATCGCATCCATTGTCCTGGAGTTCCAAATTGTAAAGCCCAACTAATTCCACCGTTAACCGATTTGAGGATTCCTTCTCCACTAACAATATAACCTGTATTTGTGCTTGTAAAAAAAACCGAATTAAGTGCATAGCTGGTTGGAATTCTTAAGTTAATCCAATTTAAACCTGCATTTGTAGTTTTTAACAACATTCCGTTTCTTCCAACAATATACCCATATTCGGCATTTACAAAATAGATGGATAAAAGCCATTCGGAAGTTCCACTTGTTAAAATTGTCCAATCTATTCCTCCATTTAAGGTTTTTAATATAGTACCATTTGTGCCAACAATGTACCCAGTATCGGGGTTAATAAAATTTATACATATTAAACTAGATGTCGTCACACTAGTTAAACGTTTCCAAGTAATTCCTGCATCAGTGGTTTTAAGAATATTCCCATAGGAACCAGCTGCATATCCAATTTCGTAATTAGAAAAGTGAACTGTATGAAGCCATACATCGAATTCGGTTGAGATACTAAACCAACTTTCACCACCATCAGTTGTTTTGAGAATTCTATTATAATCTCCAACAGCAAATCCTGTATTATTATCTACAAAATACACAGATTCAAGAGCATTCCCTGTAGGCAAAGGATTCTGCCAAAACCATTGCGAACATACCTGTGCGAAAGGAATTAAAAGAAGTGCGATAGTAAGTATTATTCTCTTCATAGAAGCCCCTGCGAATAAATAATAATGAAATAACTGCTTACAAATAGCGAAATTAATTTCAGAAAGTCAATACTCAAGATTAAGATTATGAGTAAGTTTATAAAAAAAACAGAACTCACACTCACAATCCCAATCACACTATCATTTACCGGATCAACACCATCTTCTTCGTTTCAACATATTCTCCAGACTGGATGCGGTAATAATAAACTCCGCTTGCTAAGCTATTTGCATTAAACTCAACTTCGTGATAACCTGCATCTTTATATTCATCTACAAGAGTTGCCATATCTCTGCCAAGTACATCAAAGACTTTCAAAGTTTGCCAACCGCCAACTGGCGACTGCCAACTGATTTTTGTGCTTGGGTTAAACGGATTCGGATAATTCTGATATAGGATAAAATCCTTTACCGCAAAATCGTCTTCGAAGTCTATACTTGTTATATAATCACTTCTGTAAAGCACAATTCCACCCATTCCTGATATCCATTTATGAATTGTATTACCTTCTCTTAATGCAGTAATTGAGTATAACCAGTTATTAGTAAACGAACTTTGTATATAAGCATTAGACCAGCCTTCTTCATAATGGAGGATGCTTCCATATAATCCGGCTAAGGTTACTCTTATTCTTCCGAAATAATCCCTTCCGTCAATAATCAGATCAGCAGTTTGATTCATATATGGTTTTGGTAATGTACTCCAGGTTTGACCGCCATCTGTTGTATATTTAACTTTATCCTGAGTACCATCAAGATGTGCAATCCAGCCGTTAAGCGAATCGACAAAATCGAAACCTCCTCCGATAACAGAAACTTCACTGCTTTTTAAATTCCACGTTTTAGCTGTATCTCTGGAAAGCCACACTCCCTGCTGATTTGCAAACCAGATATGTGATGGATCAGTACGTTTAATCTTTGTATATGAACTTAAGTAAGTCTGATTGCCGACCTGGTATTTCTGCCAGTTGATGCCTCCGTTTGTGGTAACATAATTTAGACAATAGTCATTAAAACGCTCTCTTACTTCGAACAGCACCCCAATAGAGTCATCAAAAAATTCCACACCTCTCATAAAATCAAGTAAGGTATCTACGTGAACCTCTGTCCAATTAAACCCGCCATTGGTAGTTCTTAACAGTGTGTTATTTTTTGTCAGCCATCCTCTCAGACTATCCTGCATAAAAAATCCGTTGTTTGATCCGCCTGTATTCTGATGATTAATATTTTCCCAATTGTATCCACCATCTGTAGTTCTGTAAAATGATTCGCCGCCGTAGTAATTGTCACCGCCTATCCCAAAACCAAGCTGCGTTGTTAAAAACTGGAGCTTTGTAATCGTTGGTTTAATTGTGTCATCAACCTTATCCCAGGAATTACCGGCATCTGTTGTTATCCATAGATCAGGACCAAACACAAATCCTTTATGGCTGTTTATAAAACAGAGGTTAAAGAATGATCCATAATAAGTTGGCGGAATAATTGAATATGCATTCCAATTAATTCCACCGTCAGTGGAAGATATGAACTCACCTTTTGTAGATATTGCATAAACAGTCTGACCATCGATTGCAGTAATCTTAGAAATAGCTTTTTCTGGATCAGGATTGGGATCTGAATAGCTTAATATCCAGCTTATTCCACCATCAGTGGTTTTATAGATTTCATTATCTTTTCCACCAATCCATCCAGTATTATTATCTGCAAACGAAAATGTAGTAAGTATTTTAGGAAGATCGCACCAAAGTGTATCCCAGGACGAGCCACTATCATCACTGGATAAAATAAAGGCAACAGAATCTGTTATTATAAAATTTTCAAAAGCGTTCCAGCTGGATCCGAGTGCAAGTACTCTTCCTGAAGGCAGTATTTTAAAATCTTTAATATCTCCATACGGCGCAGGAAGGTAACCAACATCGAAGTATGGAATTAAATATCGCTCACTCCACTGTCCCCAGAAATTGTTAAGCTGGGCAATACTTCCCTTATCATTGCTTTTCAAAAGTGATGTTGTTGAAACCGGTATGAACGTAATTGCATCGCTCGTTCCAAGATAAGTAGCTGACCAGTTTTCACCACCGTCAGTGGTATAGAAAAAATCTCTGTTGTCGCCTAAATAAGTATGTGGAGAAATTGCAAAGCCGTGGTGCTGATCAGTGAACTTTATCTCGCTGATAAATTCCCGCTGGAAATGTTCGGTTATGAACCAGAACTGTCCACCGTCAGTGGTTTTTAGAATGTTGCCGGATGAATTAACTGCATATCCGGTTTGGGGATTAAGGAATACCATTTCGGCTATTCCTGTTGTTGGTATCCGTGGATACCTCAATTCCCATTGAGAAAAAGTAGCTTCGGGAAAGGAATATAATATTATAATTAAGAGCAAATAAATTCTAAAAAAGCTCATCGCTCTATCCCCAGGTCTGTGAAATGATATCCAAACTTAATTATCAAAACAATAATAGTAAAGCGAAATCGTATCTTTAAATCAGATTCAAAAGCAAAAAAAACCCGCATTTCCTTAAAAAACACGGGCTAAAATCCTATCCTTCTGCCCCCTGCCCTCTGCCTTCCTACCCTTCCTGCCGGCTAGGCTTGTTTTGACTTTTGACTTTTTACTTCATATTTCTACCAACTACTTACTACCTGCTCTCTCCCCCTCCACCTAAAAAGAATCGCTCAGAACGACCTCAAAAGCTCAGCGCCCGGAAAATTGTTGAGTGCAGCATTAAGCGACAAAATCTGTTTGACCCCGACTTTGTCGGGGGAGTTATTTTGTCGCAGCGAAACGAAAACAATTTTCAGCTGAGATTTTGCAGTCTTGATCTTTTGGTACTTTTCTATCAAGAGAAAAGTATAGGGAATGATTTTGCATCCTTTATTCTTTGTTAATTTCTGACCAAGTCGATGATCCCGCTTACAGTAATATATATTAGATTAACTTAATTGCTGGTTACCCATTACTATTTACTAATTACTTTCCTTCATCAAAATCCGGTATCACGCATCCGGCATCGCTCTAAGACATCCCTTCCTCATCGTTCCAAAAATAACCGCTATTTCAACCTTATAATTGATAATTTTTAATTTATAATTCTTATACATACATTTGTATGGTATGGAAGCAAAAACCTTTTACTCACGTCTTTTCAAAAGAAAAATCAATCCGGATAACCCGGATTACTGGAATATGCTTTATGCCGATTTACTGTTCCGCATACGCCAGATCGATGATCTTAACTGCTTCTGTCAGTACTGCTCTGAGAATCTTGCCAGGCTGAACCGGATTATAGATGATATGGTAAAGGACAACCACATAGAGGAAAATCACAAGCCCAGGAATTTTACCGGACAGGGATTCTGCAGCAGGATAATGAAAGAGGATTCTGAAAGAGCAGCCAGGGTTTACGGGAAATAAAAAACCCCGATGCTTTGCACCGGGGTTTAGCTCCGGAATCACTCCGAGAGAGGATTTGAATTCAAGAGGCTATTTGATTAATAGCATTTTACGCGTTTGTAAAAATTCTCCTGCTTTTAATTGATAGAAATAAATTCCACTTACCAACCTCTCTGCGTTGAACTCAACCTCGTACCTCCCTGCCGGTTTGTATTCATCGACAAGTGTTGCAATTTCATTTCCTAAAATGTCAAAGACTTTTATAGTTTGATGACTGCCGACTGGCGACTGCCAACTGATTGTTGTACTTGGGTTGAATGGATTGGGGTAGTTTTGATCAAGAGTAAATTCTGTTGGTAGTGTTTCTTCGCCATCAATACCAGTTACTATTACCTGCATTGAGTCTGTCCAGTAAGTCCAGCCATCGCTTAGCACTTCAACTTTGAAATTAAAGTAACCTGGGAATAGTGAATCTATGGCTCTTACCATAAAAGTAGTATTATTGCTTACAGTTGCTCCGGGTGCAATGCTACCTAAATTTAATTGGGTCGTTGGCGATATGCTTTGTAACCAGGGATCATCACACTTTAGTATTACAGCCGCATTTGGTATGGTTACTGTATTTGATAAATTCTTCAAAAAAGTTTTTATCCTGTAATAAATTGATTGTATTGTATAGGTTATGCTATCCAGCACTACCGGTCCTGATGTTGTAAACTTTAGATTCTGCTTGTAGTAAAAATTTGAAGGAATCTCTACACCTTCATCCTTCAATAATAAATAATAAAAATTTTCTTCCTGTGGTACTGGACAAGTAGCGTAAAAAGCATTTGTGCTGATCTCGCTCATCTCAAACTCATCCATTAAGTTATCATTTATGTCATACAGGTATGCAGTTACAACGCTATTATAATTTTCAGGATTCAATTCTGTAGCATTGATATGAAATGAATCCACCGATGGCGAACAGTAACTTGGATATACTTCGGCTTCTGAAATGTATGGTGGTTGATCAATTACTCCCGGACCCCAAGCTAAAATTTTGTTAGAATAACAGTTCTCTTCAGCTAGTGGCAATATTCTTTCAGGTATTGGCCAGAATCCATCGTTATCATTCCCCACTTCTGTTAAAAAAGAAAAAATCTTTGGTTTGATAGTTTGTTCCCCATATATCCAATCACAAGGATAACCGTTACAAGGATATGCATCTGAAATATAGTTGCCATTTTTATAACCACTGAATTGGGTTGCTAAAGTTATTATCGAATTATAGATAGCGGAGTCAGGAGTTTGCAACATATTATACCCCCACGGTGTAAAGATTACATTCCAGTAAGAGTGAAAATTGTGAACAATTTTAAAATTTTTTGAAAGAATAAAGTCTCTTAAAACCTGACATTCCGATTCTGAAAATGGCTCAGTACCTCGATAGTTCCAATCAACCGGGTTAGGACTGGAACCAATATTATCATATCCCCACATGTAACTAAAATTTCTTGCCAGATCTACTCCATCGTATGAGTTAATTATGTTGTTTGTATCATTATCTCTTAAATTCTTGCGCCACATTCCTCCGCCATCAGGGGAAATAGCTTCATTGTAAACATAACCATCGGGGTTTATTACCGGGACGAAGTAAAATTCGCGATTATCTACTAGGTAAGTTACTTCAGGATCAGTTCCATAATTTTCAAGTAAATAATACATAAAATATATTACTGACATCATCCCTGCTGGTTCCCTTGCGTGTATAAGTGAATTATAAAATACTTGAGGTTCATTTTCGTTCATATCCGGATTGTCTGAAATTTTAACTGCCCAGATTGTCCTACCTTCTATTGATGATCCAATTGAATCTTTTTCAGTAATAAGATTTGGATATTCGGTTCGCATATCATCAAGCTGAGCAACTACTTCAGAAAAGGTATAGAATCCCCCCATACTTCCATATTCAAATTCAGCTAATTTTTTTATTTTTTTAAGTTTTATTTTTTCTCTTGATTTCTTTGTGCGTTCCAGATAGTCTTTTGTAACATCATCAATCAAGATTTCAAATTGATATCTGGATAGTTTTAACTTTTCTATCTGGACACTATCCATATAGGTCTCAAAATAGTTTTCAAACATTTTAACTTGTTCAATAACAATTCCTTGCTCTCGTAATTTGTTAATGTCGCATCTGTCATTAATGAATATTTTTACATAACTGACCTTATAATATTGTACCTGATCGGGCCATTCCTGTTGGAAAGCTGGGATGTTTTTGAGAAATAAAGAAAAGAACAATGAAAGCATAATTAAAACTAAATTTTTCATAGCAACCTCCGATAAATATTTTTTATTATCAGGGTGTTCAGTCGCTTTAGTTACAGAATGACTCAGCACTCTGAATTTGTATGTAGTTTTCAATTTTGCATCAGTCAAAGACCAATCCCCTCATTTAATTTTTATAAATTGCCCTGTCCTCAAATGATATAAGTAAAATTCTGAAAGTCGGTACTTTTTATATACCTGTTCCTGGTTCAGCCGCCGTCAGGACTTAAATAATTTTTTAATTGTACACCTATATGGTAAGGTTTGGAAAACTATTTGTCTACCAATTTTGTCTTTATTTCTATCACTTTTGTACTCGACCCTTTGAAAACGAGCGATTTTTATTTCGTGTTTATTAAGTATTGTTAAATGTGTTTGGATCTTATTTCGGGAGAGTAATCCGGTGTGTTATCTCTGCAAGTTCATTCAGTAATTTAACTCTGAAAATCTTGCTCTCTCGATGATGTATATATAACTACCCATACAAACAAAGTATTAATTTTTAACAAAGTCAACTTTGTTACTTATTCGGCAAGTATTGATTAATGTGAAGTTACAATAAAAAACCCCGATGCATTGCACCGGGGGGGGCGTTCTAATAAACAATACAACAAAAGGTCGGGGGTAGCCTAATTTTGTCACTTCAAACTTAAGAATTTTATCTTTTTCTTTCAAACGTTCAGGCATATTATTTCATCTTACAAATAATCCGCCTTCACTTATCATTCCCTGAATAAAAAATAAACCTGTCTGCTTTATTTCAGCCTTCGCCTGTTTTCTTTTTGATTTAGCCAGGCTCAATTGTATCGGGCATACAGGCTTATTTTTCTGAAACGCAGTGCGGTTATTTACTCCATCGTTCCTTCATTACGTTCCTTTCCTCTCTTCATTCAGTCGCTCAGTCGCAAAAAACCTTAATGCATCTGCTTAATAGTTCAGGCACAATATTTAATCTTACAAATATTCCGCCTTCACTTCACTTCTCTTTCCGGAAACAACTTTCAAATAGTATTGCTCACTTAATAAATTGCTTACTTTTGCTTACCACCGTTTCTTTCAGGGAAAGGTTTTTTTTCGGGCTGACTGCCCTCAGTTAAATTACCAGGGCAAGGTTCGGGTGGATAAAAAATGCTTACTTTTGCTTACCTCTGTTTATATCCTCGTAAACATTTTTTCCCAGGAAAACAGCGAAGGGTTAATTTGCTTCTTCAATCGTAAAGCACTAGCCTGACGGCTAACTCACTTTCCTTCACTCAGTCGCAAAATAACCTGTCACGATGGAATAGCTAAAAACACTGTTCCGCTCTTTTCGTTTGGTTATCACCAAACAGATGCCGCTCCACAGTATTTTTTTATCACTTATCTTAAGTGCAAAGAATGTGGTTATCACCACATACTTTGCTTTTAATTTTTAATCTCTTCCCTGAACTAATCCCGCTTCAATGGCAGTTCTTTTAAAAAGTTTTTTGCCCCTGTTTACAATGTACATTTGTCATCTTAACTGAAAATCCTCAGTACACTTTCATTGTCATTCTTACTTAACACCCGCAAGGGTATATAAACAAAGCTGCTAAATAAGGGACAAAAACATTTTACCATTTTACTAACGTAAGCCAAGCTTCGCATCGGCAAAATTTTTCGCCCTCATTCTTAACGCAGCTTTGCCCTTGCGCTTTAGCAGTAAATCGTTGGGTTTTTCGACTAAGGGGCAAAAATGTTTTTTTTCACAGCGAGGTAGGTAATGTTACTGGCTAAAGTAGTTTATAAAAATACTCTATACAGGTTAGTTGCTGTAAAGCAGTTAAATAAAACCGTTTACTTCGTAAACGCTTTTACTCAAAACGGCACTTTTCATTCTGAAAGGTTTTCTAATCTGTGCAGCGCTTACGGTTATTTCAAACAGTTCAAACACAAAAAATCAAAATCAATCAACAATCAAATTCAGGTGGCTTTATGGTAACAAAACGCAAAAAACTTTATATGCTTCTTTATTCAAAACTCGTTAAAGAAGGGTATTTCAACACAGCATCCTGCATACTGCATAACTTAATCGGTATTAAAGGCGCAAAACAATATCTGCCAAGTATAATTTTCTGGTGCAACGTTTACGATATTGATTTACAGGAGTGGTTTAAAAATGTTTAATACACTTCTATTATCTCACAAAGCTTTAGGCAGTGCCGCACTCCGGTGCGGTGCTTCCAGCTTCGGGGTTAAAAACTGCGGTAAATTTTCAAAATATCCTTCGCAGTTTGTCGCAGTCTTCAAATCCCGGGAAAAGCGCAACAGGTTTATAAATTTTTTGCTTTCGCAAAATCTCAATTATGAAGCCGATTACTACTATAAACACATTATGCACAATAATCAGTTTTTACATATCGTTTATGTAAAGCTTTATTTGTTCATACCATCAGAAAAAATCGGCTTTAATAATTTTCGTCAGCTGTGCAACTCAAAACAAATTGAGCATTACTCAAACAGCTGTTACAGTCACCCGCATTCACACTTATTAAATAAAAAAATCAATTAAAGGAGATCGTATGAAAGAGGAAAAGAAAGAACGCATTAAACAGTTAATAAAAAAACTCTCTGAGCTTTCAGAGGAGCAAAGGCAGTCAATTGTAGCAAAGCTCGGCATCAGAAATCCGGAAGGGCATTTGCTTTCAGACCGCAATCAGTCATTGTTATATCTTCAGGCAATGGGCAGTCCCTTGTCAGTTGTTGCAGGTTACAAGCAGTGGCAGAAATCCGGCAGGCAGGTAACAAAAGGTCAGCTTGGTTATATAATCGCTGTTCCCTCAGCAGTTCAAAAATCAAATTCAGTGCTCCCAATCAACGGCAACGAATCAACAACGGTTGACGCTGCCGATGATGATATATTCTTTTTATGGAAAGCTGTTTTTGATATTTCACAGACAGAGGAGATCACAGAACAATCAAAGGGTAAAGCTGCTTAACAAGGCAGCTTTACCGGGAAGGACCGGAAAGAATGGAAAAATCAGAATTAATAAAAAATCTTTATTCGGAGTTAAACGAGAGCGAAAAATACGGACTTCAATTTGCGCTGTTTCCGCTTTGCATTCACCAGCAGATGCAACAGCATAATATTACTGCTGTTGATCTTATCAAACACGATGAGAAGGTAAGAGCAGAACGCAACGAGAGGACAATAAACAACAGGAATAAAACAGACACGCAGTTTGATGATGATTTTCTTATGAGTCAGTATGATGAAAGAACGGAGCTGGAAGATGAATAAGAACAATGGAAACTCAGGTCTTAAAGTTTATAAATGTTCCTCCGGCTGTATCATCAGCAGGAAGAAAATTCCATCAGGCGCAATCGCTGTAATACTTGAAGAGTTTGAAGATTATTTCGGGGTTAGCAATGTAAGGGTATTAATAGACCGCTTTGAAGGTCATTGCTCAAAGAAATATTTCTTTAACCACTTCTATTTTTTATCAACATTAAATGAATACTCAAATCAAAGGAGATATGAAAATGAAACTAAATGAATTCGCAAACAAGTTATCAGCAAAAAACCACTTTGTAAAAGCTTCATTCGGCGGCTTTCAGGGTGCAGGTAAAACCAGAACAGCCACAGAGTTTATTATCGGATGCTATAAGGATATGAAACTCACCAAACCGGTGCTTATCCTGGATAATGAAAAAGGCTCTCGCTTTTTAATTCCGATATTAAAGAAGGCAGGAATTGAAGCAATTGCAAAAGACACAACACACCTGAAAGACATTCACCAAGCTTTTGAGTTCCTCAATACCGGTCAAATTGATTTTCTGTTTATTGATTCACTCACAAAGATATATTATCAGTTCATTAAGGATTATAAGCAGAAAAACAGAAAACAAAGAATGCTGCTGCAGGACTGGGGAACCGTGCTTCCTGCATGGCAGGAGGAGTTTTCAGACCGGTTCGTCGAAGTTGAAGGCAATATAGTTTTCACAGGCAGAGCAGGTTTTGAATATGCAAAGGAAGAGGACGAGAAAGACGATGAAGGCAACGTCACTCACAAAGGGCAGTTTGTAAAATCCGGAGTAAAGATGAAGATCGCGGGTGAAACCCCGTACGAAACAGATCTTAACGTATGGATGCAGCTGGAAAAGTCGCTCGATGAACAGAAAAGACCACTGCAGAAAAATGTAGCATACATACTTAAGGACAGAAGCGATACGATCAATGCAAAGGCTTTTGAAATGCCGTCATATAAAAACTTTCGTCCTGTAATCAGATTTATTCAGGGATTGCCGGTTGATGAAGTTGCAGGCGCAAGCTTTACGGAAAACCTTGCCCCGGGAAATGATCTTGAATGGGTGCAGAAAAACCTTGCAAGGAAAATTGAAGTTGAAAAGATACAATCTGTTTTTGATGAAAACGGTTTAGGCGATGCACGAAGCAAAGCAGACAAACAGCTTAAAGCTGTTATCATTAAAAAGGTATTCGGCACAACCTCAACAACAGAGATCGAGAAAATGGATGCTGCACAGCTCAATCACTGCAGAGCAGTTCTTGATGATCTGTTCAAAACATTATCCGCTGCAAATCCGGAAGATCCACTCGCCTATCTTAATCAATTAGATCAGGCAGCCTAGCTGATGATAAATAAAAATGCGGGATGAAAGGTCCCGCATTTTTTTAATTCTACTTACGACAACCACCGACGCTCAGTCACAGTTTTTCTAAGTTCGTTATTTCCTTTACTCGCTCGGCTTCGGCTATGCTCACCCTGCCTATCGGACAGGCAGGTTTGTTCCGCTATCCTTGCCTCCCTTCGATACAAGTTCAATAACTTTCACTGCTAGTAAAAACTGCGCCTTCGCTTATCGTCTTTAATGCAAAATAAAAAATCCTGGTGCCCATTTGGTGCCCAAAATCGGAAAAACTCTGATTAGTTCTGATTAGTTGTGTGATGTTGAAAAATAAAAAAAGCTGAAAACTTTTTATTTTCAGCCTTTTTGTGTGGGCCCAGATGGACTTGAACCACCGACCCTCTGATTATGAGTCAGATGCTCTAACCAACTGAGCTATGGGCCCTGATTTTTAGAGCACAAAATTACAATTTCTGTATTCATAAATCAAGTTCTGTAAAATAACAAAGAGATTCAAATGAACCGCATTTAAACTTAATCCAGCTGTCATCAGATCCTATTTCATCAAGATCATTTTCTTTGTTGCATTAAATGTACTACCGTCTTTAGCCAACGCTGTGAGTTTATAATAATAAATTCCACTTGAAAATCCGGCAGCATTAAATTCAAACTCGTGTCTTCCACCGCTTAAACTATTATTTACTAACTCAGCAACTTTTTGTCCGATTGTATTAAATATTTCAAGAGTTGCATCAGCATCAATCGGAAGCTCGAAGCTGATTTTTGTAGTTGGATTAAATGGATTTGGATGATTTTGGTTCAATGTAAACTGAGTTGGCAGTTCAACATCAACCGAAATAATGTTTGAATAAGAGAAAGTACCGTCATAATCAATCTGTTTTAACCTATAAAAAAATGTTCCAACTTTTACATTATCATCTGTAAATGAGTATTCACTTTGGTTTGTGGTAGTACCCATTCCTTTTAAGAATGCAATTTCATTAAAAGAAAAGCCATTAGAACTTTTTTCAACGCTAAAGCCATTGTTATTGGTTTCAGTAGCTGTTTTCCATTTAAGCATAATGCCATTTAATGATGCTTCTGCTATAAAAGAAACAAGTTCAACAGGAATAGCTTCATCAATAGTAAAATTAACATTGGAAATATCGAAGAAAACATTTCCCACAGCTTCAACTTTTATTCTTGCAGTATTTGTTTCATTATCCGGTAGTATAACCACTTCTGTTCCATCGTTAGGAGTATTCGATGCAAGTGTGTAAGCATAAGTATTTCCTCCGTCCACTGAAAGCAGAATATTTACATTTGAAACATTCACAGGGGATGCATTCGTATTTGCAACATTCCAGGTAACAGCAATCGGAGATAGTCCCGGAATTATAACATTAGTGTTTGGATAAGTTACGAGAAAAGGTCCTGCAGCATTTGAAACAGTATAATTAATTTGTGCATAATCAACCCCGCCGCCAGCAGGCCGATTATCTCTTGCTACTAACCTGAATCTTAAATTTCTACTGTAAGAAGGAAGAATTTCACCAATGGTCTGAGTATTATTCAACAAATTTTGTATTCTTGGAAAAGTTCTTGTTGGTGTACTGACAGGATTAAATACCCTGAAAATAGGTGCATCACCGCTTGGAGAATTGGGATGCCCAGCTGGTCCTAAATCCCATTCCTCCCAGCTATAAGTAAGCGGATCATTATCCGGATCAACAGCTGAACCGGTTAATGCGAAGGGTGTATTTATTGGAATAGCGAATCCACCTGCCGGTACTGTAACTACCGGGGCATTATTTCCTGTATTTGTTACAACAGGACAACCGCTTCCGCTGCCAAAATTTGTATAGGCAACTATTTGGTCAAAACTTGCTACATGAAAATGTGGGTCACTAAAATTCTGGAGATTCTGAGGGCTGCAAATACCTGCGTAAGCCATAATAGTTGATCCGCTGCCAGGTTCATATGCAGTTGCCGGATTTCTGTTGCTTCCGGAACAACTTCCAGCACTTCCATTAAATGTATGATGAGCACCAAATTGATGACCCATCTCGTGAGCAACATAATCAATATAGAAAGGATCACCGATAGGTTGTGGTAACCCGGTAACACCACCTGCTTTATTAGAAGTACAAACAACTCCAAGGTAAGCTACTCCGCCTCCTCCGGTGCTGAAAACGTGGCCAATATCAAAATTAGCATTACCAATAACTGAACTAAGATTGCTTATGTTCTGACCCAACATAGTACCACCATTAAAATTTGAATAAGGATCAGTGTTAGGATCTGTATAGATTATTAAGTTATTATTTGCAACCAGAACCATTCTTATAGCAAGTTCAGTTTCATAAACACCTGTTACTCTGTTCACAGCCGTTACAACTGCCGCTAAACCCAGAGCAACGGTTCCACCATGGAATTGTGTGTACTCCCCTGTTGCAGCACAAGCCAAACGGTAAGTTCTTAACTGGGGTCCTGTGGGTGTTTCAATTCCGCCTTCAAGAAGGAAGTTCATCTCATCAAGAATATTTCCCTCAATTATAACTTCACACGTTCTTTCGAAATCCTCTTTTATATAATCAGCTACAAAATAACTTATATAATTTTCTATATCGCCATGGTTATGCGGATCAATAAAGTAACTTCCGTTTACTGACCTGACCATTGCATGAAAACCATGGGGTGTAAAATCAAATCTTACCCAGGCGTATTCATCATCTATACCTATTCCAACGTAAGTTCTTATTTCTGGGTAAATTGCTTGTAATTCATCTTCCATAACCGGGGATTCTACGAAATAATAACTATTTATTTTTCCGTCTGGTGTAGGCAGTTCAATTACTGATGTTGAATTCTTTAATGATACATTTTTTTCCAAAGGAGCATTGTTTAATAAATTACCAAATTTCTGGAGATCAAGTTTAACAGTTCTATAATTTTGAGGAATAATTAATTTCTCACCTATTAACTGAATCGAAGACTCTTCAACATCATGCCATAATTCCAATCTGCTTGTCTGAGCGAAGGAGATTGAAGTAAGAAGCAGTATTGAACAAAATAGCTTAAGAGAAGCTATTTTTTTTATGAATAGAACCAGTAAGAATTTTTTCATAATTCTTTTCCTTTTGTGTTAGTGAAATGTTTATTACTTAAAAACTTTGAATGCTCTAATCTAAGTTATAAGATAAAAAGAAAAGTTATTATTCAAAAGAATGGACAATAAAAAAGCCGCTTTTTAAAGCGGCTTTACCAGGTAATACCTAAAATTTAATTACCAAACACATTAATAACTCCATTAATATGCTTTGATCTGTCTGAAATATTACCAAGGTTATCAACAATACCAGTATGGCAGTTTGCACACTCTGTAATTGTATAGGGCTGATGACCCAATGGTGGTATACCATGACAGGAACCACACTGAGCTTGTGATCCTGATGGGTCAAATTGATTCCACTTTACCAGAAAATTGTTGCCACGCATTGTTGGTGCTGTGTAAATCCACGGGGAATTTGATGAATCTCTGTAAAAAACGAAATTACCATGGCAATAAGTATCAGAACAGGTATTATTCTGAAAATTATAGTTTGGGCTTACACCTTGTGCTATTGCCAAAGCTCCGAAATTAATTTCTGCTTTATTATCATCACCTAAGTGACCTTCAGAATACAGGCCTGAGGGTACAATGTGACAATTTGAACAACTAATATCTGCACCTATTTTATTATTGTACAGATGAGAAACATGTGCGCCAACACCGGGATAATTTTTATCGATACTCTCATTTAATGCCCTTGGAGGAGCTATACGGGAAGGATCGGCAAAATCGCCGTGACAGGTATTACAAGCTTCAGGTCCATTGGGTTGAGTATGACACGTTAGGCAGCTTGCCTGAACAACACCCCCGGAATAGTCCCCGGCATGGCATTGTGCGCAGTTTTTCATTGACCAATTATTATCTCTGATTATTTTGCCATGAAAAACATCAGAAATAGGATTATTAATACCTTTTTCGTGATAACCCGGCAATTCAGGTTTTGTTATATCTTCATTAATATCGCTGCAGCTAATCAGGATTACTGAAGTTAAAAAAGCTGTTATGAAAATTATTATGTACTTCATTGATTTTCCGTAATTAATTTCTTTTAAATACCGTGACAATAGTTACAGAATCCTGCTGTAACCTGAGATTGCGGTGTTGCACTTGTATGACAATTATAGCAAATCGAACCCATACTATCGTGCCAATCACCTCTATCGTTTTTCATAAATCCAAGTGTATGAGTTTTGGGGTTCGTACCTTTTATACCGTCACTATCAAGATGACATGTTATACAAGTTGGGTCAGCACCATTAACATCATGACAGGAAGCACATCTTTCGATATCTCTTCTCGCAAGCACAGCATGATCACCACCGCCGGTTCCTACACCAATGGTTTTGAAAGTAGTCTTTAAATGAGAGGCTGGTACAATTCCACCTAATGCATAATCTCCGCTTCCTTCAGCAAAGTGACAAGCAGCGCAGAATGATTCAACCCGGTGACAGCTCTGACATTCGGATGTTTTACCTTTTGAATCAATACCATGTGTAAAACGGTAATTCAAATCATGCACGCGGGTTATTGCCTGTTGCCTTACACCATCAACAAAATTACTTGGAACATAGGGTTTGTAGAAATTATCAGGCATATTATTTTCAGTAATACCTGTTGTTCCCACGTGACAATCGCTGCAGCTCTGATTATCGTGGCACATCATACAATTTGCGTCAAAAGCAGAAGCTGAAAACTTGTGAGTTCTCATAAAGCTTACAACTTTATGATCCTGAGGTAAAAGATTTGCGGTTGATATATGACATGATTCACAGGCATTTGATGCAACAGAAATATCATTATGGCAGGAGTAACACTGATCCATCGGAGGATTTTTTCCTGCTGCCTGCCAGCTATAATCAACTTCCGTAAATCCCTGATGACAATCAATGCATTGCATAGATGAATTTTTCAGGTGAAAGCTGTGATCAAAAATCAATTCAGATTTTTTTCTGACAAGAGGCTCATACTTATCCTCATAATGACAGGTATTACAATCATCTGTATTATCCATCTCGTGACAACTTTCGCAGCTCTGGTGATTTGGAAATTGTAAATTTACAAGGCTTGTAGAATTTACAACTGCTGAATGGCAATCTTCGCAGCTTACAAGGTCTGCGTGAAGCTGATGAGAAAATTTTATTATGCCTTCATTAGATGCACTATAGTTAAAAAACTTGCTTCCGTTAAAAGCAGAAAAGGCCATAATAACTATAAATGCAGCTGAAATTATTAAATAGACTTGTTTTATTTTCATAATACTGTATTCGCTATAAATTTAGATTGAACCAGTGATTTAGTTTAAACAAGAACCTTAGATCATTCTTGTAAATTTTATTATTCATATACTGCGCCTGAAGATCAAAAGAAAGCAACCTTAGTGGTCTGTAGTTAACGCCTGCTAACAAAGACATAAGGTCATTAGCCTCACCACCTTTGACTAATTTGTAGCTGGTATAGGATACTCCGAGCGAAGGTGTTATCATACCATCAAGAACTGAATAAGCTGAATAAAGAGATACTGCATCCATCTCGCCGGCATATCCAAAAGTTTTGCGATAGTTCAAAGTGCCATACCTGGTAGCTAATCCTAAAGCTAATCTGCTTGAGTTATCGTCTTTATAGGTTACATATCCAAACTTTCCTATAACGGTAAAGTTTTTATCGATACGATAGTCCCCTCCTAGTTCAATTTCCTGAGTATTTCCGTAATCAAATACTGTGAAGATTGAATTATATCGGATTCGCGGTTCACGAAAATTGTAGTATACATTAATACCTAAATTTTCTACCTGTTCGTATCGTGCATCAACTTCAATTTTTGAAGTCTGATTAAAATTTAAATCATAATCATAACGGGTATCAATAGAAACAAGACCTTTCATAAAAAATGAAGCTTCGCCTGAAAGAAATTCATACTGATTAGATTTATTTTCAATAAGAACTGTTATAGGATTAAGATTGGGATCTAATCTTAATGCGAAATAATCTTTAGGTTTAAAGTTTTTATTTATATAACCAATTGCAAACCTGAAATTTTCAAGCGCAGAAGTACTTAATTTTCCGCCAAGAATATAATTATCCTCCCAGTTCTCAATGAGTTTTAGTTCCTGGTAGGCAGGAACATTTCCTCCATAAAAACCGGAGAGTTGAACATCCCATTTACGTAATATTAGGGATGCACCATCAAAAACTCCTCCGGCAACACTATTGAATAATGGCTGCCTTCCTAATTTAAAGGTACCAATATCCAGAATTTTCCTTGCCTCGAAATAGAGATTGTAGAACCTTAGTCTCGGATCATCAATCATTTGGATGGCAAAATCATGTTCTAAATTGAGGTAAGATCTGATGGAGAAATTCTCATAGTTCATATTCAGATTTAACATCTGGTAGGTTCGAAGATGTGTTTCGGATACGTTAGATGTATCATATCTTTCAAAACTATAGAGCGAACTGGAGAATCTTCCGTTTATGTTCTGCGCGTAAAGAGGGATTGATACGGCGAACATTAAGCAGATGAAGATTATTTTTTTCATATTACTCTACTTTTACTGTAACAATATATATAGTTAATCCTTTTTTACAGGGTGTTTAATTAATTCCCAGGCTTCACCAAAATCCATTGGCACATGGGTAGGACTTTCAATATTATGACAACCTATACAAAAATCTTCAAGATTTTCGTGATAGATTAATCCATTTTCAATTGACTTCTGTCGGTCTTTCATTATGCTCAAAGGTTTGTAATCAGATCCTGGTCCGTGGCAGGTTTCACACTGAACCCCGTCTTCAATTTTGAACTTAGAGCCTAGTAAAGAAGCATCTACATTATACCCGGAAGCATGACATTTTAAGCAATCAAAAGTTTCAACAGCAGGAGTGTTAAATCCTTTTTCTTTAGCAATAGCGTCAGCTTCCTCGGTTTTAAGAGTTTCATAAGCTTTAGCGTGCTTACTGTTCTGCCAGATAGAAAGCTGTAAGCCTTGCTTTTCGGTTTTGTGGCACATTGCACAATCTTTAACACCTATAAAGGAATACTCTTTCTGGGCGTGAATAGTTAGATAAGAAATTAGGAAGAAGGTTAGCAACAAAAAGTATTTATTGAACAACATAACACCTCCTAATAAATAGTGTTTTTAAATTTCATTTAAAATATATGAAGAAAAATTGTAAAAGAAACGATTTTTTGTAGTTTTTATTTAAGCTAAATCTAAATAGTGAGATTAAAATTTATATTTATAAATACTAAGTATTATATAGCGAGGAGAGCTTCCGTCAATTGAAATTACTTAACTAAACTTAGTTTAAAGAATTTCTACGACTTGTATAATTTTTATATCTTAAAAGATAGTTTATTAATTACTTTGAATTTCTGTTTATATTCATATAGTACAGCTTAATAATCAAGTTTATATTTTTTTAAGAAATGAATAAAAAATTATGCGCACAGTAAAAGAAAAAATAGAGAATTATATTTTAGTAAAGACATCTCAATTACACGGAAACGGAATTTTCACTTCAATATACATTCCAGCACGCACACGAATTCTCAAAATAAGCGGTGAAGTTATCTCCGGTAATGAATGTGAACGACGGGAAGAAGAAGAAAATAATGTTTATATATTTTGGAATGGCGACGATTGCTATATAGATACCGCATTAACTGATAAAATAAAATACATCAATCACAGGTGCGACTATAATTGCGATGTTATTGATGGCGAGGATAATAGTTTATATTTAATATCTTCAAGGGATATTCTGCCAGGTGAAGAGTTGACAATTGATTACGGCTACGATGAAATTTACAATTATTGTTCTTGTGTGAGCTGCGATAACAAATAGCAGTTATTTTTCTATTGTTCTGATTCAGCTCGCTTCATTTTAAGTTTAGCGTTTTTTCTATCAAGTTCTGTAAGATATTTTTTTCTTATCCGAATATTTTCAGGAGTAACTTCAACGTATTCATCATCACTTATCCATTCAATCGCCTGTTCCAGAGTCATAATTTTCGGCGGTTCTAATCGGATTGCTTCATCTGCACCTGATGCTCTCATATTTGTAAGCTGTTTTGTTTTAGTAACATTAACGTACATATCATTGCTCCTGCTGTTTTCACCAACAACCATTCCCTCATAAACCTTTGCACCTGGTTCAACAAAAAACTCAGTTCTTTCCTGCAGTTTATACATAGCATAACCTGAAGCAATTCCATTTTCCATACAAACTAATGCTCCACGGGTTCTTACAGGAATATGCCCTTTATATGGTTCATATCCATTGAAATTATGATGCAGAATTCCGGTTCCTTTTGTATCAGTTAGAAATTCAGAACGATAACCTATCAATCCCCTGGCGGGAATTATAAATTCCAATCTTACATTCTGATTGAAATTTATCATGTTCTTCATCTCCCCTTTTCTTTTACCAAGTTTTTCAATAACTACACCTACAAACTCCTCTGGAACATCTATGATCAGATGTTCCATAGGTTCAGATAAAACATCAAGAATTCTTTTATATATAACCTGAGGTCTGCTTAGTTGAAGTTCATATCCTTCACGTCTCATATTTTCAATCAGAATAGCTAAGTGAAGTTCTCCTCTACCGCTTACTTTAAATGCATCCGGTGAATCGGTCATCTCAACAGTTAAACTTACATTGCTTCTTAGTTCTTTTGATAATCTTTCACTTATATTCCGTGTAGTGACATACTTACCCTCTTTTCCTGCAAAAGGAGAATTATTTACAATGAAATTCATAGATATGGTAGGTTCATCAATCTGAACTACCTTTAATGGTTCAGGATTTAACATACTTGCAATGGTGTCGGATATATCGACATCTTCTAATCCGGCAATTGCTCCAATATCTCCGGCAGTTATTTTGTCTACCTCAATCCTTTTGATATTTTCAAAAGTGTATAGCTTTGTAATCTTAGCATTTGATTTTGCTCCATCCCTGGTTATAACTATAACATGATCACCATTTTTAAGGACTCCACTGTTCACTCTACCAATACCTATCCTTCCCAAATAGTCATTATAATCAATTGCTGATATAAGCATCCGGAATGGTTCGTTAATATCATTTTGGGGAGATGGAACATTTTTAACTATTACATTAAATAATGCATTAAGGTTATCAGTTTTATCATCCAGACTTATCTGTGCAATTCCCTGTTTTGCAATTGTATATACATATGGAAAATCAAGCTGATCCTCATTTGCCCCTAAAGAAACAAAAAGGTCAAACACTTCATCTAAAACTTCATTTGGTCTTGCGTCTTTACGATCAATTTTATTAATAACAACTATAGGTTTAATACCTAGCTCTAATGATTTTTTTAGCACAAATTTAGTCTGAGGTAATGGTCCCTCGGCAGCATCCACTAAAAGTAATACTCCATCAACCATCCTGAGGGTTCTTTCAACTTCACCGCCAAAATCAGAGTGACCGGGTGTATCAATAATATTAATTTTATAGTCACCGTAAATCACACTTAAATTTTTAGCAAGAATAGTTATTCCTCTTTCGCGTTCAAGCGCATTTGAATCCATAATTCGGGTTTCCACCTGCTGGTTAGCCCTGAAAGCTCCTGTTTGAGATAGCATATGATCAACCAGAGTGGTTTTTCCATGATCAACGTGTGCAATTATTGCTATGTTTTTTAGCTTCATATATCCTTACTATAAGTAATTCAAATTTAAGGCGACAAATATATGTAAGTGAAGCTGCAGTTACAATGTGAAGTAAATATTGGTGAGTTCAATAACATAGATTGATTTGATGTGCATAATACCAAATAGATTTTAATTGTTCCTAAAAAAGAGAATAGTTGGGTTTTAGAGCTTAAGAATAGTAAAGTAAACAGTTCAGCTTTTATGTAATTATTTGTGTATGAAGTGCAATTTCCTCAAGAATGGATGTAACTTTAAGGCAACTTTTTAATGAACCGGAAAAAACAATAGCCTTCCCTTTAACATGTACTTCAAAAGCAAAACTTCGGGCCTGTTCATATGTGCAGTTTACTGCTTTAATAAGTTGTTCAATTACTTCATCAAAAGTATGCCAGTTATCATTATACAGAACAACCCGACTGGCTTGCGTAATATCAGTCTTCCGATCCTCAACTATTTCAATTTCCTGCTGTTCTTTGGGTTCCAATTCCATAATAAAAATTATAGTTTTGTTGAATTATAAAAAATTTTATGACAATTTCAACTGATAGATAATAAAAAAGATGTACAGCACCTAATATTTAACCAATAACATGATTGCTTTTAGATTGATGCATGTTTATATTTTTATTCAAAATAACAATGAATTTGCGGAGGTCAAATGAAAATAGCAGTATGTGTCAGTCACGTTCCGGACACTGCTACAAGAGTAAAAATCGGGTCTGATCAGAAATCGATAGACTCAAACGGTGTAACATATGTACTTAATCCATATGATGAATTTGCAATTGAAGAAGCACTTAAGCTAAAGGAAAAAAACGGAGGAACACCTGAGGTTATTTTATTAAGTGTTGGTGGTGATGCTAATAAAGAAACAATCCGTAAAGCTTTAGCATTGGGTGCTGATTCTGCTGTACTTCTTAAAGATGATAATCCACGAGATTCTGCAGGAATAGCAAAAGCTTTATCCGAAGAAATAAAGTCACTTGGCTGTGAAGTAGTCTTCTTCGGAAAACAATCTGTTGATTACGATAACTCAATAACCGGCCAGTTAACCGCAGAGATGTTAGGTTACAATTGTGTATCCGTTGTTGTATCTCTAAATATTGACGGAAATAAGGTAACAGCCGAAACTGAAATTGAAGGTGGAAGAGAGGTTGTAGAAACCGAATTTCCTGTAATTATTACAGCTCAAAAAGGATTAAACGAACCACGTTATGCTTCACTAAAAGGAATAATGGCTGCGAAAAAGAAAACCATTGAAGAAAAACCAGCAGCCGCATACGAAAACTTTACGGAGGTAAGTTCAATGATTATGCCTCCACCCAAGCAGCCGGGCAGAATTATCGGAACTGACTCAAGTGCTATTCCCGAGCTTGTTCGGTTATTAAGAGAAGAAGCAAAAGTTATTTAAGGAATTAATTATGGCAAATAAAGTTTTAGTTGTACTTGAACAAAGAGAGAAAATAATTAAAAAAGCAGGCTTTGAAGCTCTTACTCTGGGTTCTGAACTTGCAAAACAATTCAATACAGAAGTTGAAGCTGTTATTGCCGGCGGCGATATTTCCAATTTGCAGGATACCGGAGGATACGGTATTTCAAAAGTCACTCATCTTAAGTGCAGTGAATTTGAAAATTATTCCCCTTCTGGCTACAGCGAATCAATCTCTAATTATGCAAAAGAAATTAGTGCTGAATTTGTCTTACTACCCAATACAGCTTTGGGCAAAGATTTAGCTCCGAGGCTTGCTGTTAAATTAAATGCTGGTTGTATTATGGATAGTATTGATTATGAGGTCAAAGATGGTGAAGTAATTCTCACTCGTCCTGTATATGCAGGCAAAGCTCTCATAAAAGTTAAGTTTAAGACCCAGATAAAAGTATTTACTATCCGGCCAAATGTTTTTAAGGCAATTAAGAATGATTCCAGCTCAACCTCAGACATTTCTGTTAAAGAAGTGACTTCTCCTAATCTTAAAACACGTGTTACTTCCTTTAAAAAATCAGAAGGCAAACTGGATGTAGCTGAAGCAGACATCATAGTGTCTGGTGGAAGAGGTTTAAAGGGACCTGAAAATTTCCATTTAATTGAGGAATTAGCTGACTCTCTTGGCGCTGCAGTAGGTGCATCGCGCGCAGTTGTTGATGCCGGATGGAGACCACACAGAGAACAAGTAGGTCAAACAGGTAAAACTGTCTCACCTTCTCTTTACATAGCTTGCGGTATTTCCGGTGCAATACAGCATCTGGCAGGAATGTCTACTTCAAAATTTATTGTGGCAATTAATAAAGACAAAGATGCACCAATTTTTAATGCAGCAGACTATGGTATTGCCGGAGATGTTTTTGAGATTGTTCCAAAGCTTACAGAAGAAATTAAAAAACTTAAATCCTGAAACTTTAACGGATAAACTGTGCAGAAAATTCAATGTGAAATATTAGGCCTTTCCACAAGCCCTGCTACTGGCGGGGCTTATGCTATTCTTCTTAAAGAAGTTAATGGTGTAAGGAGGCTTCCTATTATAATCGGTGCCTTTGAAGCACAGGCAATTGCTCTTGAAATTGAGGGGATAAAACCCCCAAGGCCTTTAACTCACGATTTACTAAAACAGTTGGTTGATAATCTGGGCGCAACTGTTCTGGAAATAATTGTTGATGAACTTCGTGAGAATACTTTTTATGCAAAGATAATTCTTGATGTTTCGGGGCTTACAAATGAAATTGATGCCAGACCAAGTGATGCTATTGCTCTTGCAGTTCGGGCAGATGCCCCAATTTTTGTATCAGATCAGGTTATGGATACTGCTTCTTTTGTTCCGTCGGATGAAAATGAAACTGAGCAAAGTTCCTCCCCGTTTATAAATTCAGAAGAACAGAAGCCAACAACAAAAGAGGCACAATTGGCCGCTCTTCAGGATAAATTAAGAGAAGCTTTAGAAAGAGAAGAATATGAAAGAGCCGCTAAACTTAGAGATGATATAAAACGAATAACCAGTAATAACTAGTTAAAAACTTCCTTTCCAATATTACACTCCAGGCATCGCTGTTTAATACAGTAGTTTCTGAATAATTCGATCATTCCCTGATAAAATATACTTTGCAATTTTTGATTCTTTATTAAAAGAACTTCACTTACATCCGATATTAATTTATTACCTTCTTTTTGCTTGAAGTTTAAATAAAGAGCCAAAACTTTTTCAGCAGCTGTTCTATTACCAAATAAATCAAAGTAAACAGACATAAATGGAAGAATAAGATTTACTATTATTTCATCCGCCCGTCCTAAACCTAAAAAATATTTAATTTTAGCTTTAACCGGTTTATTAAAATTATAGTGGGTTGCCCAATAACCATCCGCTTTGATGATTAATAAATTCCTTAACCTGGTAATTAATTTATTCTGATCGTTATTCTCTTCAAATACTTTAATAAAACGGCTGACAAGATTTTTTTGTAAAATTATATACAATAATCTTGCGCCAGATGCAATTCTTACTGTAGGAAAATTTTGTGGTCTTAGTTTAAAGAAATTCCAGTCACTAATTAAAAATGACTCTCCGTCATATCTAGGTCGGATATTTACCCAGTTCTCCACTAAATTTCTGACATATTCAGAAGTTTCTTCATCTGGAATTTTATTTACATCTGGAATAATTCCGCTTATACTAAATAAAATACTCTCCAGAACACTTACATTTTTTTCTTCGTCATTAAGTGAATTTAGAAACCTGATATCTGCTGCATTACTTAACCGATACAGAATATTTTTATTTTTTGAATAACCTAACGCTTCAAAAAGCTGTTCATAAAATAACTGCTGCCATATCAGTTTATCTTCAAATTCGGATATTTCAAAATGCCGGTTTTCAATTTCTTTCTCAAAATTGTACTTAACAACAGGTTCTTTAAATTGATTTTTACTAAATATGATTAATTCTTTTAACCGGTTAATATATCGTTCGCATTTTTTACGATGTCTTAGCAAACCAAGCTCATTAATAAAATCAAGTTTAGTTTTGAGAGGAACATCAGAATTTAATCCGATGCATGGCATTCTAAGCTTATCTTCTGTTTTTATTGAACTGAGATGATCAAATATTCTTTTTCTGATTGGTTCGTTTAGGTAATTTTCGAGTGCAATAGAATTTACTTTTCTGCCGCTTTGAGTAACTACATAATTCTGGTGGGTTTCTTCGGATAGAGTAACATGAAGAATAAGTTTATTATATCTTTTATTCAGATGATGGCCGTGGGTTCGCCAATCAGAATGATAATTATCAATTTCAACATCACCATTAAAGGTCAAATTACCGATTCTTATCCTGGCATTATGAAAATCGGGTCCGGCAAGATCAATGTTTCGCTGACCCGGATCCAGGATTTCAATTGTAGCTTCCTCTGAAGTATTTATGGTATCGGTAAATTCTCGTTGCTCCCAGATTTCATAAAGTATTTCCTCCGGAATTCTGGATTTATTTGTTGTCATTAAAAATCGATTTACTGAAATTATATTAAAACATTTCTCTCCAAATTAAAAAATGTTTATGTAAATACAAGATATTCTGCGGGTAAATCTTTTTGTATTTAATAAAAAAGATTATTTAGGAAAGGATGTTTGAAACTTGGTTATTTAAGCTGATAATTTCTTCTGCTGCGTTCATATCAAAATCATCTGATGAGTCTTTATAAATTATCCCTCTGCTGATATTGATAAGATATCGTTTTCTATTGATTTCTTTAAATGCATTAACAACATCATGTAATTTTCCGCCCTGGGCACCTACACCCGGCAGAAGAACTGGCAAATCTCTTATATGTTCAAAATTTTCATTAAGTTCTTCAGACCTGGTAGCTCCGAAAACTATACCGCAATTCTTTTTTTTATTCCAGTTATTTACTGCATTTATTACTTTTTGAAAGACATAACTCCCGTCACTTAACTTTAGTTTTTCAAAATCACTTGCTCCCGGGTTTGAGGTTAGTGCCAGGATAAAATTCAGTTTATCATCATATTCTAGAAACGGTGAAACTGAATCATAACCCATATAAGGATGAAGAGTTATTGAATCAAACCCCATAGAATTAAAAACAGCTGATGCATACTTTTTTGATGTGTTTCCGATATCTCCGCGTTTTGCATCACCAATTGTAAGTATATCCTGTGGAATATAATTAAGAGTCTGCTCAATATTTTTTAAGCCATTAGCACCTTCTACTTCATAAAAAGCAAAATTAATTTTATACGCCGCAGCATATTTACTTGTAGCTTCTATTATTCTGCGATTAAATTCAAGAATTGGATTTGATTCTTTTAGAAGTGATTCAGGAAGTTTATTGATATCAGTATCCAGTCCAACACAAATAAACTTATTGTTGTGATTAGCAGATTCAAGTTTTTGTAAAGCATTCATATCAAGTATAATTTTTTCTATTCCGATAAATATTTGCTACAATACCAAGCATTATTGAATTAACCAGAAGCGAACTTCCACCATAGCTAACAAATGGTAAGGGAATGCCTATTACAGGTAAAATTCCGACTACCATTCCTAAATTTATGACATACTGAATAAAAAACACCGATAAAATTCCAACAACTACCAGACTAAGGAATTCATCTTTTGTTACCGACGCTATCTTAAGTAATCTGATAAACAGAGATGTAAAAAGAACAAGGACAAAAAGTGAACCAATAAAGCCAAACTCTTCACCGATAACGCAATATATAAAATCCGTCCACTGCTCCGGAATATACTGCAATTGAGTTTGATTGCCTGAAAGATAGCCCTTACCAAACAAACCGCCAGAACCAATTGCAACCTGAGCCTGAATTGAATTATATCCGGATCCTAAAGGATCGGACATAGGATCGATGAATGCCTGAATTCTTTTTTGCTGGTGCGGACTAAAGGCAGTGTAAACATAGTCAGTGAAAAAACCTGCTGCAAGATTTAATGCAAATATTGAAGCACTGAAAAAGAGATCTTTACGAAATAACAGTAGTATAGTTGCAACTATTATTAGTGAACCTATCAGAGAATAGGTACCGAACAACGATGCTATTGCAACAAATGCAGGGGACAAAACTACAAACAAGCCAAATAAACTTATCCCCTTCCAAAAAATCAGTACCAGAATCATTCCTATAAAAATTATTGATGATCCAAGGTCCGGTTCAAGCAATATTAAAGCTACCGGAATCATTCCAAGTAATAATGCAATCATTATATCTTTAAATGATTCTATGTCTGTATTTTTTTTACTGAGAAATGCAGATAAAGCAAGTATAACTCCTAGTTTTGCAAGCTCAGATGGCTGGAATCCGATAGGACCAATTATTAACCAGCTTTTTTGACCAGAAACAGTTTTTCCGATAGTTATAACTGCTAAAAGGAATACTATTGCCGTTATGTAAACTGGCAGCGAAAGCATCCGGAATGAGTTTGTAGGTATAAAGTACACAGTAAAAAAAATAATTACTGCAATTAAACCTGATATTAACTGCTTTTCAAAATTTCCTTCTGCAGTTGGATGACTAATTGTTGCACTATAAATAGCAAAGTATCCAATAATCATTAGAAGGATTGCAGGAATAAACAAGCCAAAATCAAATTTATCACTTATATTATAATCAACGCGCAATATTAACTCCGGCTATTCTTTCATCGTTGGTTAAAGTTTTCATCTTATCTTCGGATTTTTTTTCTTTATTCAAATAAGCTTCAAATATTTTTTTAGCTACCGGTGCTGCATGAGTTCCGCCGAAACCAACATTTTCAATAACCACAGCTACTGCTATCTGAGGATCTTCATAAGGTGCAAAGCCTACAAATAATGCGTGATCTTTTCCATGCGGATTTTGAGCAGTTCCTGTTTTTCCAGCCGTTGTATATTTATCTACTTTCAAACTTGTTGCCGTCCCTGCACCATGAACAACTAAAAACATCCCTTCCTTAACTACATCAAAAACAGATTCTTTAATACCTGTTTCAATTTTATCAAATTCAACAGGTATAAAATCTTTCGTATACTCGTCCAGGTATCCTTTAACAATGTGTGGTGTAAAAGAACTTCCATCGTTAGCAATTAAAGCTGTGTATAAAGCCAACTGCAAAGGTGTAACACTAACTTCACCCTGCCCTATTCCAAGACTTGCCATGATACTTCTGGGCCAGTTTATACCGTAGATTTTTTCATAATAAGCAGAGTTTGGAATAAATCCCTTTGACTCTTCGCCTATATCAATTCCTGTCATATGCCCGAACATAAATTTGTCGCAGTACTCTTGCCATTTATACAAACCTATTTTATAGATTAGCTGATAGAAATAGGTATTACAAGATTTTTCTAATGCCCTGAACACATTTACTGCCCCGTGTGAGCCATGGCATTTAAAGAATCTTCCAAAAGTAAAACCGCCTCCGCAGAATATACTAGTTTGAGGAGTTATAACTCCCATATCTAGGGCAGCAATTGCAGAAAGCATTTTAAAGGTAGAGCCGGGAGGCTTTAAAGACATAGTGGCCCGGTTAAATGATGGTTTGTCCGGATGATTGTAAAGCGAATCCAGAAACTCTTTGCTTGTAACGTAAGAGAATTGATTCAGATCATAATCAGGTGAACTTACCATACCCAAAATCTCACCTGTCTTTGGTTCAATAGCTACTATGGCTCCGCGTTTTCCTTTCATTTCCATTTCAGCTGTTCTTTGAACATCAGCATCTAAAGATAAAACAAGATCTTTACCTTTAATCGAAACTTTGTCTTCAGAACCATCTCGATACTTGCCAATTTCTCGCCTTCGTGAATCAACTAAAACATAATTAAACCCTTTAGTACCGCGCAATAATTTTTCATAAGTCTTTTCGATTCCATTATGGCCCACATAATCGCCAGGGTTATAAAAATCTTTTTCTTGTTTTAATTGATTTGGTGAGATTTCTTTTGTGTAACCAAAAGTATGCGAAGCCATAATATGGGCAGGATATCCACGCTGCATTTCAACAATATAATCAATACCAGGCAGATGTTCAGAATTTTCTTCAAGCCACGATACAACCTTAAAATCTATTCCCCTTCTGATTCTTAATGGAACAAACTTTGAATAAATTTTATTTTTTTCAAGGATTCCATCAACGTAACCAGAATCCATTTCCAGAACTTTATCTAATATTGGGGTTAATTTCCTGTCATAATCAGCCGGTAATATTCTTAAAGTATAAGCGGGTGTATTACTTACAATAACTTCAAAGTTTCTATCGTAAAAAACTCCCCGGAGAGGAACCTGTTCAACACCTTTTATGCTATTTCCTGCAGAACGTCTGTCGTATTCTTCCTGATTAATAATCTGCATAGTAAAAAGACGCACTGCTATTAGTCCGAATACAATTACAATTGCAGTATGAATTAAGAAACTTCTGTTTACTGAAGCAAAACTTTCAGAGTTCAAAATAATTTCCTCTTTGGATAAAAGAAAATAAGAAACAAACTAATGACCCCTGTGAACAGAGCCGGGAGTAATGCATATTCAAATAATAACTTAAAAACTGTTGTTGTAAAGTCAAGTGCTGAAAATAATGAGTAAATAATTAAGTAAATCAATGTGCTTAAAAAAACTATTAAAGAAAAATTTACAGGTTTAAGATAAATAACCTGTTTTGTTTCCGATGAAAAATAACCTGCGCTGAATCCGGCTATTGTTTTTGCAATCATAGTGCTACCTAAAATATTACCTGTTATCAAATCAAAAAGAAATCCAAAAACAAAACCCAATACTGTTCCGAATATTTGACCGTTCTTGATTGTATAAAAAACTAAAAGTATAATTATGATATTGGGCGTAATATTTCCAATTGATATTAGCGGTATTATAGTTGTTTGCACGAGCAATACAGGAAAAAAAATGAGAACTGCAAGTATAAATTGTAAGCGCATCTAAATCATTTATTAAAAAAATTCAGTTCAAGATCTTCTATTTGTTTACTTTTTATGATACCAAGAATAAAAACGTGTTCTGCTCTGAAGAAATCTACGAATGGAATTACAGTTATTTCATTAAAAATGCCTGTTTCAACTTTACCAAAATCTGCTGCAATACCAACCGGAACAGAAACGGGTATAATTGAACTTATTTCAGAAGTTACTATTCTATCACCTTTCTGGATCTGATAGGTTTTTGGAATATTAATCAAAACCAGTGATTCACCATTCCACCTCATAACTGCATGTTCCCCTGTTCTTTCACATTTAACTGTAACCTTTAAATCAACATTCTGAAGTGTTCTTGCAATTGAAAAATTTTCTGAAGTTGATAAAATTATTCCAACTAATCCTGAATGATTTATCACCGGCATACCGGGTTTTACGCCATCAGCAGATCCCGCATTCACTGTAACAGTGCCTTGTGCAACTGAGATGGATTTAGATACTATTGAAGCCGGTATCAGAGGTAAATTTGAAGTATCTTTTAAAGCTAACATTTCTTTCAAGTCTTCGGCTATTATACCATATTGACGTAGTTTACTGATATGTAGCATTAGTTCTGCATTAGTTCGCCTGAGATTTTCATTTTCCTTTCTTATTGAACTTGTATTAAAAATATCATTAAATACAGAGGTAACTGAGGCAAATGTACCGAATGCAATTGTGCGGACTTTTTTAACACCGGCAGATTGATTTTGAGTGAGTAATATAAGACTGATCAGAATCAGTAAAATGAGGATAATATATTCTTTAAATTTTTCCCAAAGATTGGTAAATAATCTAATCATTAATATCTTCTGTTACGTATTAGTACCTTCGAATAATGGTTTAAGTTTTCAATTATTTTACCAGCACCTCTTACAACTGCTGTTAGGGGATCTTCAGCAATATGTACAGGAAGACTTGTTTCCATCCTTATTCTTTCATCAAGACCTTTAAGTAGAGCACCTCCGCCGGTTACCATAACACCACGATCAAGAATGTCTGCTGATAGCTCAGGAGGTGTTCTTTCCAGGGTTTGCCTTACGGCTTCAACTATTTGAACTACTGATTCATTAAGCGCTTCCCTGATCTCCACGGAACTTACTTCTGTAGTTTTAGGAATACCGCCAACAAGATCGCGCCCTTTGACCTGAATTGTAATTTCTTCTTTAAGAGGTACGGCAGAACCAACTTCACATTTTATGGCTTCTGCAGTTCTTTCACCAATAAGTATATTATGATTTTTTTTGAAAAATTGCATAATTGCATAATTCATTTCATCACCAGCTATACGAATTGATTCTTCATTAACAATTCCTGATAAGGCGATAACAGCAATTTCAGTGGTTCCTCCACCAATATCAATAATCATATTACCCACCGGAGCTTCAACGTCAATACCAATACCAATAGCGGCAGCCATAGGTTCAGCAACTAGATGCACTTCTTTAGCTCCCGCGTGTTCGGCACTATCTCTTACAGCTCTTTTTTCAACCTCGGTTACACCGCTTGGCACAGCAACGACAATTCTACGGCTGGAAAATGCACCAGCACGTACACGTTTAATAAACGCACGAATCATTCCTTCAGCAATTTCAAAATCAGCTATAACACCATCGCGCATAGGTCTGGTAACTTTAATTTCCTTATGTTCCCTTCCCTGCATTTCTTTGGCTTTATTGCCAAGTGCAATAATACGTTTGGAATTTTTATCAAATGCAACAATTGATGGTTCATTTAGCACAATACCTTTTCCTTTGATGTAGATCAAAGTATTGGCAGTACCAAGATCGATTGCAATATCAGCGGAGAAAAAATCTAATAGTCCCATTTGCCTCTTTAATGTTTAAAGTGTCTGATTCCGGTAAAAACCATAGAAATACTATTTTTATTTGCGGCTTCAATAACTTCACTATCACGAACCGAGCCACCCGGTTGAATAACAGAAGTTGCCCCGCATTTAATAATTTCTAATAAACCATCTGCAAAAGGAAAAAATGCGTCGGATGCGGCTACTGAATCCTGTAAATTTAACCCATGTTCTTTAGATTTCATAAAAGCTATTTTTGCAGAATCCAGTCGTGACATCTGACCAGCACCCACACCTAAAGTTGCTTTTTCTTTTGCAAAAACAATTGCATTAGATTTTGTATGCTTGGCAATTGTCCATGCAAATAAAAGGTCTGACATTTCTTTATCAGAAGGTTTTTTATCTGTTACAATTTTCAATTCTTTATTGTTCAGTGTAATTGAATCCGTATCCTGAACAAGTAAACCACCTGGAATTGTTTTTATGATCTTTTCCGTTCCAGAAATCTTTTTTAATTGTTTTAATAATCGTCTGTCTTTTTTCTTTTTTAACAGTTCAAGAGCTTCATCAGAATAAGAGGGAGCAACTACAATTTCAAGAAATATTTTATTTAACTCAGCAGCAACTTTTGCATCAACACCAGAAGTAAATGCTACAATCCCACCAAAAGCCGAAACAGGATCAGATTTCAGTGCTTTAAGATAAGCATCCAGTGAATCATTTCCAGCAGCCGCACCAGCTGGATTATTATGCTTAATTATTGTACAGGAATTTTTGCCAAGCTCTTCAACTAATTCAATAGCAGAAACAAGATCAAGAATGTTGTTATAAGAAAGTTCTTTACCATGGAACACATCAAAGTAGGAATAGAAATCACCATATATCTCAGCTTTTTGATGTGGATTTTCTCCATAACGCAAACCACTTGCCTTCGGATAATTTATTCGGATATGGGTTGAGTCCTGAGCAAATTTTTCTTCAAAAAAATTAGCTATATAGGTATCGTACTCTGCAGTATGCGAGTAAGCCTGAACAGCTAACTTTCTGTTTGTTATATCTGATATACCGCCTTTATTCAATTCAGATAAGAAACTTTCATACTGATCTGAATTAGTTAGCACAGAAACAAATTTATGATTTTTTGCAGCTGCGCGGATTAAACTTGGTCCGCCAATATCAATATTTTCTATAATTTCTTCAATTGATACGCCTTCCTTTAAAGTTGTTTGACGGAAGGGATAAAGGTTTACACAAACTATATCAATCGGCATTATATCATTTAACTCTGCTTGTTTCAAATCATCCTTATTATCTCTTCTAAAAAGAATTCCTCCAAAAACTTTAGGATGGAGAGTTTTAACTCTTCCGCTGAAAATTTCCGGAAAGCCGGTTAGACTGCTTATCTCAGTTACCTCAATTCCATTTGATGAAAGTAATTTTGCAGTATTACCGGTAGCAAGAATGGAATAACCATTGCTGATAAGTCCTTTTGCAAAATTTTCGATATTAGTTTTATCTGAAACGCTAAGTAAAGCTGACTTTTTCAAGTTAAAAAACCTTTTTGCTTAAGAGATACAATCACTCTAGGAAATTATAACTCTGTTATTTACTTTTTTAATTTTTCCTTCTGCAAAAGCTTTAATTACTTCGGGAAGAATTTTATGCTCAAGTTTTAATACTCTTTCTGCTATTTCTTCAGGTGAATTTACATCATTAATATTTACACAACTTTGGGAAATTATTTTACCCGTATCATAACTAGCATCTACAAAATGAACGGTAGTACCGGAAACTTTAGCAGAAGAATCAAAGACTGCTTTGTGAACGTTTAAACCGTACATTCCTTTACCTCCAAAAGATGGTAAAAGCGCCGGGTGTATGTTTATAATTTTACTTTCAAAAAATGATATAAATTCTGCCGGTATTAGTTTAAGAAAACCAGCAAGAACAATTAGCTCTGTTTTTAGTTCAGTAAGTAACTTTATCAGTTCGGAAAAACTGATCATGTATTCTTTATTGCCTACGGTAATTGTTTTAATATTATAACTAGCTGCTATTTGAAAAGCCTGGCAATCTGTCTTATCACTAACAACACATACAATTTCAATGAGATTTTTAAGATCCGAAGAATCCAAAATTGCTTTAAGATTTGAACCTCTACCCGAGACAAAAACGGCAATTTTCAATGGAATTTACCTTAATTTGAGGCGAAAATTAGTTATTCAACAAACAATAATCAAACAAATAAGACTATTTACTATTAGTCAATTTCAGTTTATCAAGCTTTCGCTTGAGTGCATATTTCAGACCTTCCAGCTTTAATGAGAAATCGTAATCTGAGTAATCAGAAATTAGGTTTAAGAATAATTGTGAATCAGTAAAATTCTTTAAGTGATAAGATGCTAATGCACCGTAATATAATGCGTAAGGACGTATCCAATTTTCATTTTTAATTTCGATATCAAGTGTTTTGGCTGAATGTACAATTACTTCGGTATATTTTTTTTGTTTTAAATAAGCCTGGTTTAATAGCAGATATGCTTCAGCTTTCAAATCATTACTCAAAGAATCCGATATAAATGATTTCAATGAATCAATCAAGATTTTATACTTTCCCTCTTTAAAAAGATTTTTTAAGAAAAAAAATCTCCTTTGTTCGAATGACAAAGAATCCTCTAAAAGTATTTGACCTTTTCGTTTTGCGAATGAATCTTCATCAAGGTCAGGATTGCCTTTAGCAGTTTCCTCATAAAATATTAATGCACTGTCTCTTAAACCCGATAATTCTAAAGCAATTCCAACATTCAAATTTGTTATTCCCTCGTAATCATTTCGCAGTTTTGTTTGCAAATATTTTTCATAAAAGGAAATAGCTGTATCCAGTTTACCTTTGTAGAAATTTATATTTCCTAACTGGTAATTAGATAGAGATTTAAGTATTGGAAATTCAGGTTGCTTATTATTAACGATCGATTGAAACTTTCTTTCAGCAGAGAGAATATTTCCCTCTTCAAGTTCCACCCAGGCAAGAGACATTCTGAACAGGAGATTGCGAGGATATTTATTTGTTAAATCCCTTAATAGTTTTTCAGCATGAGAGTAATCAATTATTATTCTGGAATAAATTTGAGACAAATAAAATTTTGCATCAACGCGGGAAAGTATGCCTTTTTTTATAACAGTTTCCAAGTGCTCAATTCCAATTTCTCTATCTCCATCAATTCCAACAATTTTAATAGCCCATTGAAGTGATGATGGAATTTGAGAAACAGCTAAATTGTATAAACCCGGTCCAATATGTGCATCATAAAGCTTTTCATTAAGTAACAGTGCTTCGTCAGCATAGTACTTCATACGATCGTTTTCCCATACTGCAAATAAATAGTTCTCGTCACGTGCATTGGCTATTGATCTGTTAGAATAAATAGAACTCAGCAAAAAGGCCAAATTTGCAGTTAGTGAATCCTCTTTTTCTATATTTTTTGCAAGGTTTAGAGCTTTATCGGAGGCAGTAAAAAAAGTATCCAGATATGCTTTGTTAAACGAACCAAGGTAAAACCAAAGTGGTTTAATTGAGGAATAATGATACCCGACAGGTTCTTCAGGATAATCTTCAATAAATTTGTTAAATATTTTATCACTTTTTTCCCATTCAAAGTTATAAAGGGCATCTAAACCTTTTTGAATGCTTCTCTCTGATATTTGTTGAGAAAATGAAAAATTAATAAAGATGAAAAGAGCGAATAAGATAATTTTCATACAGACTACATTTATCCTTTAAGTAACAAAAAATCATTAATCATTTTTACTTAATTCTGAATATATTAATGAAGCTTTAACAAAACTTCTAAATAAAGGATGAGCATTAGTCGCCCGTGATTTAAGTTCGGGATGAAACTGGCAAGAAACAAACCAGTCATTTTTTGAGTATTCTACAATTTCAACTAATTCCCTATCCGGAGAAAGACCGCTGAAGACTAAACCTTTTTCAGCGAGCTGAGATCTGAATTTATTATTTACTTCGTATCTATGACGATGCCTTTCAGATATGAGTGATATCCCGTAAGCCTCAAAAGCTTTTGTACCTTCTTTTATAACACAAGGATATGCTCCGAGTCTCATTGTAGCGCCCAAATTTTTAATACTTTTCTGATCCGGCATCAAATCGATAACACTGAATTTATTCTTTTTAAATTCAGAACTGTGTGCATTTTTAATTCCACATACATTACGTGCAAATTCAATTACCGCACATTGAAGACCCAGACAAATTCCAAAGAAAGGAATATTATTTTCACGCGCGAATCTAACTGCATTGATCATACCCTCAATACCACGTTCACCAAAACCTCCCGGAACAAGAATTCCCGAAATACCCGAAAATAGTTTTTCAGGAACTTCGTTATCAACCATTTCAGAACTAATTGATCTGACTTTTACTTTGCAATTATTTTCTGACCCAGCGTGAACGAAAGCTTCCATGATGCTTTTATAAGCATCTGAATGCTCTACATATTTACCGCATAAAGCTATTTCAACAGTCTTTGAAGGATTTTTTACATTTAAAACGAATTTCTCCCATTCTTCAAGATTTATCTTTCGTTCGGGAATATGCAGACGGTTAAGAACAATATGGTCCAATTTTTCTTTTGATAAAACCAATGGAACTTCATATATGGTTGAGCAATCGTATGCAGAAATAACCGCTTTATGATCAACGTTACAAAACAAAGCTATTTTGTTTCTGATATCACGTCCTATTTTCTTCTCAGATCTGCAAATTAAAACATCGGGTTGAATTCCAAGTTCTAAAAGATTTTTTACACTATGCTGTGTTGGTTTTGTTTTCACTTCGTCAGCCGATGCAATATATGGAACAAGAGTTACGTGAATTACCATTGCATTTTTCCGTCCCACCTCAAGCATCACTTGTCTCATTGCTTCAATAAACGGCAGACTTTCAATATCACCCACCGTACCGCCAATTTCAGTTATAATAACATCATATTCGCCAAGTTCACCAAGTTTTAATATTCTTCTTTTTATTTCATCGGTAATGTGAGGAATTACCTGAACAGTTGCCCCCAGAAAATCGCCCCGCCTCTCCTTAGTAATTACTTCATTGTAAACCTGACCAGTAGTTGTATTGTTTGCGCGGGTCATATTAACATCCAAAAATCTTTCATAATGCCCTAAATCAAGGTCTGTTTCTGCACCATCTTCGGTAACATAAACCTCGCCATGTTGAAACGGACTCATAGTTCCGGGGTCAACATTTATATAGGGGTCAAATTTTTGAATGGTTACTCTATAACCGCGTCGTTTAAGAAGAAATCCTAATGAAGAGGCAGTAATTCCCTTTCCTAATGAGGAAACAACACCACCGGTAACGAAGATAAGCTTAAATTTTTTCCTTGCAGCCATGTATTTTTTTTTGCTTTCAAATATAGAGGAACAAGGAATGATTTACAATTTGAGTTAGTATAAATATTTTTTTAATGTACATAAAAGTGCAATATTAAAGCAGTTCTACCTTGATGTTAAATCCGTATTTATGTATTTATTCAATATTGTTTTTAAGAAAGTTTTATCAATAAATGTCTATCCGAATTATTTCACTTTTACTAATACTTATAATCCCGGTTTTTGCACAGGATACAACCAAAAGTCTTGCATTCAAGAATAACAAGAATTTCAGAAATTCACCATTCTTCTATCAACCTGATCTTTCATATCAGCTTCTTCAGCAATTTAAATTGATACAGGAGGCAAATACAGGAGATCCGAGAGCACAGCATGAGCTTGGAATGCGTCTGCTGCTTGGGGAAGGTATGGCTGCCGATACAGTTCAGGCAGTTTACTGGGTAAGAAAAGCTGCAAGCCAGGGAATGATTTCAGCAGTGTATAACTACGGTGTCTTACTGATCAATGGCTGGGGTGTTGAATGGAATCCCTTTGAAGCATATAAAAATTTTCATAAGGCTGCCCGGAACGGAATGGCTCAGGCACAATACATAATCGGTATTCTGCACACCGATAACCTGATTGTACCTAAAGATCTCAATCGGGCATATTTATGGACGAAGCAGGCTAAGGATAACGGTTTTGAACCAGCAAAGGAAGTTGTTAACGCACTGAGTGAACATGTTGATACTTTGAATATTTTTTTCACTGATACACTGGAAAGCAGATTTGATTATACAGATATGCCAAATGAAGGTTCTATTGAATCAACCTTAGGTCTTGTGTTTTTAGATTTTGATGCGATGAGCGATACAGTTAAGGATATTACTGATCAAATTCTGATTAAAGACATTGCTAAATGCGGTGTTGATAATATTCTTGATACATTATCGTTAACACTTGATTCGGAACTGGATGAATTAAACGACAGCCTGCAAATTTTATTTATCAAAGAACTTGCTGAATCAGGCAGTCCCGAAGCATTATCAATTCTGGGGCGGTTATATGAAAGAGGAAATTATGTCAGCAGAAATGTTATTCTTGCCGCAGAATACTATATCAGGGCAATCAGATTGGATTCACCCAGATCGCCGCTTCTTCTGTGGAACTTAATACAGAATAACAATTTTTATTCGTTGCTCAAATCATCTTCAGATCAGAATGATCCTGCTGCACAATTTGTCTGGTACGGACTGTATATTCTGAGTTATGACAATCGTATCACTGAATTTGATGCATTAAACTTTTTGGAAAAATCAGCTAATAGTAATCATTTACCTGCTATAATAGAGCTTGGATTAAATCATTATACCGGAAGATTCGTTAATGAAAGTAAGATTAATGGTATAAGCATATGGCAGATCGGGGAAAAGTATGGAAGCCTTGAAGCATCTGTAAGGATAGCTTCAGCCAGAGTTTTTGATCAGTTTGGATTATTGAATTCTGATAAGTTGATAACATTCCTTCACGAAGCATCTGCGAAAGGTTCAATTCTCTCGGAAGTTGCATTAGCTTCAGCTTATGAAAACGGAATTGGTGTAAAACGAAATGTCGCAACAGCAGTAAAACATTACAGGAATGGAGCTCAACGCGGAAGTCAGTTTGCATTCAGACAGCTTCAAAGAATTTATGACTCGCTCCGTCCTGCTGAAAAAGAATTCGTAATAAATTGATCAATTCCTGTCTTTATTCAATCCAAATAGGAATTCTAAACATTGGTTAAAATTATTAGTAATCATTACTCTTCAATACTAATTTTAGTCATCAATAATTAAGAAATATGAAAATAAAAATTACTTCAAAGCTGCCTAACGTTGGAACCAGCATTTTTACCGTAATGTCGAAAATGGCTTATGAGTATGATGCAATAAACCTTTCGCAGGGATTCCCTGATTTCAACTGTCCGGATGAGCTGATTGAGCTTGTGCACTACTATCAGAAAAAAGGTTTTAATCAATATGCACCAATGCAGGGAGTATTATCTCTAAGAAGCGAGATATCTAAAAAGATTGAAAAGTTGCACGGTAGTTTTTATAATCCTGAAACCGAAATAACCATAACCGCCGGAGCTACCCAGGCGCTTTTTACAGCAATATCCTGCATCGTAAATAAGGGTGATGAAGTAATCGTTTTTGAGCCTGCTTATGATTCATATGTTCCGGTAATTCAGGCTAATGGCGGTAAGCCTGTTTTTGTTCCGTTGAATAAGGATGATTATTCGATAGATTGGGTGTTGACAAAAAAGAGCATCACTGCAAAAACAAAGCTTATAATTATTAACTCGCCTCATAATCCGACCGGCAGCGTAATAGGATTAAATGATATACGGGAACTGGAAAAATTAATTAAAGGCAAAAATATATTTATCATCAGCGATGAAGTCTATGAACATATTACATTCGATGGCTATGAACATATAAGTCTTTCAAGATCTGATATCCTGACAAATAGAAGTTTTATAATTTCTTCATTCGGAAAAACCTACCACACTACGGGCTGGAAGATGGGTTATTGTGCCGCTCCGGAATTATTAATGCGTGAGTTTCAAAAACTTCATCAGTTTGTGGTATTTTCAGCAAACACACCGACGCAATATGCTTACGCCGAATTTCTGAAAATTGAATCGCATTATCTTGATCTTGGAAATTTTTATATGCAGAAAAGAGATTATTTCGTCAGCAAGATTCAAAAATCCAAGTTCAAAATTAAAAGTTGTAAAGGCACTTACTTTCAACTACTAGATTACTCAAATTTTTCAAAATTAAATGATAAAAAGTTCGCTGAATATTTAACTAAAGAAGTTGGGGTAGCTGTTATTCCGCTTTCGCCGTTTTATAGAAAACCATACAATGAAAAGATTATCAGAGTATGTTTTGCCAAGCGGGAAGAAATCCTGAAATCAGCAGCTAAATTGTTGAACAAGTTATAATCAAATTGATGAACAACAATCAACACAAACTGAAAAAATTTGCTGCGACACTTTCGCTTTCAGTGGGAATCGGTATGTTCATTTTTAAATTTAGTGCATACTTGATAACAGGTTCTGCTGCAATCTTTTCAGATGCAGCCGAATCTGTAGTGCATGTGTTAGCTACCAGTATGGCACTTTACAGCATTATCTTAAGTTCAAGGCCGCCGGATAAGTCTCATCTCTACGGACACGGTAATGTTGAATATTTCTCTGCAGGTATTGAGGGAGCATTAATCATAATTGCCGGTTTTGTAATTATATTTGAAGGCGTTAGTGACATAATCAGAGGTCCGGAACTTCAAAAACTCGGAACCGGAATAATCATTATCAGTGCAGCAGGAATAATAAATTTTTTCCTCGGATGGTATCTTGTAAATACGGGTAAGAAAACTAATTCATTAACTCTGATTGCGGATGGCAAACACGTATTAACTGATTCTTATACAAGTTTAGGGGTTATTATTGGAATAACATTAGTTATTCTAACCAGTATAGTTTATTTCGATCCTATCTTCGCAATCGCTGTGGCATTAAACATCCTTGTTACCGGATTTAAACTAATTCGGGAGAGTGTTGGCGGATTGATGAATGAAACCGATCCTGAAATCTTAAAGAAGATCAGCGGAAGATTGATTTCAATTAGAAAACCTTTTTATATAGATATACACGAATTAAGATTCTGGAAATCAAGTGAGAATGTTTTTATTGATTTTCATCTTACACTTCCTTACTACTTCAATATAAAAGAAAGTCATACTGAAGAGGAATTCATAACCGACGAAGTCAAATCAGAACTGCCGAATGCACAATTAAAAATACATCTTGATTTTTGTGTACCCCAGTTGTGCAAATACTGCGGACATGACAAATGCTATGTAAGAGAGTATGACAATACTGATAAAGTAAAATGGGATGTTAATAAATTAACCGGGTCTCCTCTTCTTAACCTGCCTCACTGATTTTCTTTTCAGCATGCGGATCTCTTACTTTTGTAAGTATTAATAAACCTGCAATGAAAAAGAAAGCCACAAATAAAATAGCTGTCCTCTGATCAATCATTGTTGAGATTATTCCAAAAACAAAAGGACCAAGTATAGCAGAGGCTTTACCAAAGAAAGAATAAAATCCGAAAAATTCTGTTTTCTTTTCGGCAGGAGTAAGCAACGACATTAAGCTTCTGCTTGTTGATTGTGAAGATCCCAGTGATATACCTGCAAATGCAGCAATAATATAGAAAGTAAAAACATCCTCTACGAAGAAAGCGGAAGTAACAATTCCTATCCATATCAGTAAAGTAACCATTAAAGTTTTTTTTTGACCTACATGATCTGAAATTATACCGAATATTGCCGAGCCGATAATTGCTGAAGTTTGTACTATAATGAAAAGGAGAATGATTTCGGTGAAAGTCATCTTTAAAGTTTCGCGTGCAAAAATGGATGAGAATATAATGACGGTATTAACACCATCTATGTAAAGGAAATATGCCGCAAGGAAAATTGCAATGTTTTTATACTTTTTAAAATCTCTAAACGTTGATTTTAATCTTACATAACCTTCAGCAAACAATTTTGTTTCAAATTTCCTTTTATGCTGTTTATCAGGTACAAATATGAAAATCGGCAGGGCAAATAACAGGAACAGAACTGCAGCAAGAATAAAACTTATTCTCACATTAAAAAGGTTTGCTTCCTCAAATCCTGCTTCATATAATGGGAAAACAAGAAACAGCGTAATTAAAGAGCCGACATATCCCATTGCAAAACCATAACCGGAAACTCTTCCATAACTTCTTTCTGTTGTAATTTCAGGAAGGAATGCATCGTAAAAAACAAGCCCGGCTTCAAACCCTATATTTGCGAATATCAACAATACGATACTCCAGAAGATCATTGATGGTCCGGTAAAGAACAATGCTGCTGTTGCAAGAATACATAAAGCAGTAAACGCTGCAAGAATTTTTTTCTTACCGGCGCCGTAATCTGCAATTGCTCCTAATAACGGTGAGAAAAGTGCAACGATAAGCATTGAGATACTGAATGCGAGTCCCCACAGAAAATCAGAATTAGGAGCATTGTCCGTAATAATTTCTTTAAAGTATAGTGGAAATCCGACGGTGAGAATTATTACATAAAAGGCTGTATTAGCAAAATCAAAGAGACTCCAGGCAAATATTCTACCTTTATTCTGCATTAGTTTTCTGACCCGGAAGGTTTTGAAATATTCTCATCAATCAATCCCCTGCCGGTTTTATTTAATCTTCCTGCTGATTTTTCGTCATTTAAAATTGAATCTAAAATGCCATTAATAAACTTTCCACTGCCAGATGTGCTGTATAATTTTGCAATTTCAATAACTTCATTAATTGATACTTTTGGCGGAATATCAGTGAAATAAAGCAATTCCGTGATTCCGATTCTTAGCAATAACTTATCTATTAATGCAATTCTGTTCATTTCCCAGTTATTAACTTTGTCAATTATTCTTTTATCAGCTTCCTCCCTGTGAATTATCACTTTATTAATAAGATCTTCGGCAAACTGCATATCATTTTCCTCTCTTATTACTGATAACAGTTCGGATTTTAGTTCATTCAGATTATCCCTGTTCATTTCATATGCATAGAGGTATTGAAGAACTTTTTCTCTGACAAATCTGCGTTTAAATATAAGTGACATAACGAAAAAATACTTTTTTAATTACCAATTAACTCATTTAAAATACAATTGTTTCAAGATTTATTTCCGGTATAAAATATTAAATTGCAAAAAACCAGAAGAATAATAAACCAATGCTTTCCCTAAGTCTGTAATACATATCTGATTCAACACTTAGTCTTAAATCTGATGGAATAGCAGAGATGCTTAAATTATTAAATTTGCTTATCTCCTCAATTCTAACAAGATGATATTTATCAGATACAATTATTATTTTACTTACAGTTTCTTTTGACATCAAGTTCTGCCTTATAAACAGAATTTGTTCATTGGTAGTTGTAGTTTTTTTTTCTATTAAGAACTTAGAGGAATCAGCATTTTTACTGACTGCATACCTGAAAGCGACTTCTGCCTCACTCAGTTCTCCAGGTGCATTACTGCCAGTTAACTGAATTCTGCCTACTAAACTGCTATCTAATAACTGTAGTGCTTTATCAACTCTTGATGCTAATGTTGGACTGGGCTGATTAATAGACCAGACTGCCGCACCGAGTACCACGGCTAAATTATTTTCATCTTTTTTAAATGTTTCATCATCAATCTTGGGATCAGAAGAACTCACATAGTAAAATGAAAACAAAACGAAAATGAATGATATTAAAATAGAGCTCACAATTGAACGAAGTAAAATAAGACTTCGGTTTTGCAAAACACCAAACCAAACGTACGAGGCAAAAGTAAACGAAGAAAATAGGTATAGCGCAAACAGTAACCCTATAAATAACTTATTGCCATCCTGCCCTAAAAAATAAATCTTATTGAATGGTAATTGAATCGTAGTAGAGTAGTATGCAGAAGCAATTAATAAGGTAAGTAAAGCTGTAAAGAGCATAATATTTGTAATCGTAATACTGCTTTTTTTAAGTAATGATTGAAATATAATTCCGATTATGATTATTAGAAATGTAAAAAAACTAAAAATATTACCAATGTTAAAAAAATTGAAATCTGAAAGAACAAGCTGCTGATTTGTGTATTTGACGTAAATAAGAAATACTAGTTGTAAAAGCAAAATTGCAATAACCAGTAAGGATACTATTATTTTATTTTTTCTCTTCATTAATAAAATTAGCTTAAAAGAAAAATACCTTACTAAGTTAAAAATAAATTGTGAATCTTTTTGTCTTTAAAATTAAATCGAATTGCGGAACAGAAAGGGATTAAAACATATACAAATAAAAATAAAGGGATTAGCAGGCTGGCAGAAAAAGGCGCTCCTTAAGAAGCGCCCTCGATTAGAATTATTTTATTGTAACCTGAATACTACCGGAATTGATACCTGAACTCTTACTGCTTTACCTCTTTGTTTTCCGGGTTTGAACTTAGTTTTCTTAACTGCATCAAGAGCGGCTTCATCACATCCCGCACCAATACCTTTAATAACTTCAGCTTTGGTAACATTACCACTCTCATCCACGAATGCGAGTATATAAACTCGTCCTTCTACTCCAGCTCTTTTTGCAATTTCAGGATAAACAATCTTGCTCTGTATTGCCTGGATACCGCCTATAGGTTCAGGCATTTCTTCAACAGCAACAAAATAAACCGGTTCTTCCTCAATTACCTTTTTATCTTCTTTCGGTGGAGGTGGTGCCTGAATATTTGCATCAAAATCTATTTCAGTATCTCCAATTTCGATGTCTTCCAAAACATCATCAGCTGGAGCTTCAATAGGAATTGGCGGTTTTGGGGGTGGTGGAGGTCTATCTTCCTGTTTTGTTTGTTGAATATCTTCAACCGTAAATAATTCCTGGGGTCCTTCAAGAAATTTTCCTTCACCTTCGAGATTAGGAAAAAATTTGAAAGCAACAATCAAAAGCACTAATGAGGCAATTAAACTGATTTCAAAGTATCTTTTATACTTTGATTTTAGATCCGCCTCTTTTTTTCTATTCAGTGGCATTTTTTTCTCCAAAGTGGCAATTTTAACACTGCCAAGTTAATAAATGGGTTTGCTCTTGTCAAATTTTTTTTCGGGTAATTTTACTATTCTTTTTTGTAAATGTTCCTAAAACAATTAAGAATTCTTCAGTTTTTTATTATTAAATCTCAATAAAAACAACTTAACAATAAGTACACCCGTTATTACTCCTATAAAATCTGCAATCCAATCCAATATTTCTGCATGGCGACCGGGAATCAGCATTTGGTGAAGTTCGTCAAATATTCCATAAACTGATCCGAATAAAAGTGTAAACATCGCCGGGAATTCCCGTAATAACGTTACTTTTTCCTGAAAAATAAAGGTTAGGTTTAATAAAACACTTAGTATTAAATAAGCAAAAAAATGATTTAACTTATCACTAACACCCACCGCAGGTATATATTCTGTTGGAATTGATGTTGCAATAAAAAGTGCTATCCAGTAAAGTCCAAGTGGGAGGTAAATTAAATAAATTTTATACTTTCTAAGATACTCGAGCAAAACTATTCCTTATAAAGTTTATTGTATATGGAATATTTTTAATAATATCACTAGCAGTAAGACTAAATTCAGTTTGTTTTCCTAACAACAGATCTGCAGAAAGACTATGTAAATATACTCCGAGTAATATCCCCGATTCAATATTTTTTGTTTGTGCAATAAATGATGCTATCATACCGGTAAGCACATCGCCCGTTCCAAACTTAGCCATACCAGGATTACCAGAGGTGTTAACAAGTGCTTCACCCTTTGGTGTAAAAATAATTGTTGGAGACCCTTTTAAGACAAGATAACTTCCTGTTTGAATAGAAAAGCCCTTGCCATAAGAGAGAAGATCCTCTTTTAATTTAGCAACAGGTAAATCAATCAGATTTGAAAATTCACCCAGGTGTGGAGTTAAAATTACTTCACTGAGATTATAATCTCTGAACGCACCATTTCTCAACGCATAAAGTCCATCAGCATCAAGTACTAATGGTTTATTTCTGCTTGTTTTTAATAATTGTAAAACTGCATCCATTGTGACCGGGTTACGATCTATTCCGGGACCAACTGCCAAAACATCGGCCCAATTAATTTTATCCTTAAAGTTTTTTACTGCATTGGTTGTAAGACCATCAAAATCCGACTCATAAGTTTCAAATACAATTTCAGTTAATTTTCTTTGGATCATTTTTCTGGATGATTCAGGAAAAGCGAGAACCACTGCCCCTGCCCCGGACCTAAAAGCAGATTGTGAAGTCAGTTCTGCAGCCCCGGGATATTTACCTGAACCAGCTATTATAAAAACTTTTCCTGCTGTGTATTTATTTATGGACTTTCCTTTTGCTGGAAGCAGTTCATAAATATCTTCAGGTTCAATCAAATAATCCTGTACACTAAACTTTTGCAAAAAATGAGAACCAATGCCTATTTCTTTACGAATTACTTCGCCCGAAAATTCAGATCCATTACCAATAAACAAACCTCTTTTATAATCTCCAAGTGTAACCGTATAATCAGAATTAAAAACAATTTTACAATAGCCCTTATCAGCATTAAGACCTGTAGGAATATCTACTGCCACACGAATTGCAGGAAGCGAATTCAGATATTTAATTGCATCAGATATTGGTGACTTAAGATCACCCGTTACACCTGTACCAAGAATTGCATCAACTATGATATGAGAGCCTGATAAAAATTTGAGATCTCTAAATGTTTTGTACTTTTTAATTGAAATATTCCGGCGAGAAGATGCTAATTTTTTCAGAATTATGTAATTGACTTTACAATCATTGCTCATATCTTTTTCGGAGCCGAAGGAAATCACTTTTATGTCATGCCCAAGATTTGAAAGATGTCTTGCAACGGCATATCCATCACCACCGTTATTACCTTTTCCACATATTATACCAAATTTAATATGACTACTGTAAAGATCTACTTTTTCTTCCATCGCATCAATGATTCCAATGGCAGCATTTTCCATCAATACAATACCTGGAACCCCAAGTGAATGAATGGCAAAGTTATCCATTTCTCTGATATTACTGGTAGTATAGAGGGGAATCATATAAAAAATAACTTAAGTATGATTTTTAATAAAAGGCAATTTCTATCTTAAAAATTCCGAAACCAAATCGATAAATGAACCAGGCAGAACTCCGAGTACAATAACAATTAACAATGAAACCATAACTGCAGTTAAACCTGTATCACTTTTTTCCAGAGATAATGGTTGTTCGGCTGATTTAAAGTACATTACCACGACAATTCTCAGGTAAAAATAAACACTAATAATACTTGAGATCACTCCAACAATTGCCAGCCATGTTAAGTCGGCTTTAATTGCAGATATAAAGACATAATATTTACCGAAGAAACCTGCAAAAGGTGGTATTCCGGCAAGTGAAAACATAAATAATGACATTGCTCCTGCAAGAACAGGATATTTAGAACCAAGCCCCGAGTAGGAGGAGATTTCGAGATTGGATTCATCTTTACCTTCTATAAGAGCAATAATACCAAATGCTCCAAGGTTCATAAATGTATAGGCCGCAAGGTAAAAGATTATTCCGGCTACACCATCAGGATTACCCGAAGCAAGACCTATTGTCATATAGCCGGCGTGTGAAATAGATGAGTAGGCAAGCATTCTTTTTATGTTCGTTTGGACAATAGCAACAATACTTCCAAATAACATTGAGAATACTGCTATAACAGATAAATATGGTGTAAAGATGTTCTGATTTGTTCCCGTAAACAGAGCAAAAAGAGTTACAATTATCGCGCTAAAAGCAGCTGTTTTACCCCCTGTTGAAAAAATTCCTGCAACTGTTGTCGGGGAACCATGATAAACATCAGGTACCCACATATGAAACGGGAATGCAGCAATTTTGAATGAAAAACCGATTAAAAATAAAAGCGCACCTAAAATAAACAGTATGTTTGAGCTAAGTACATCAAAATTCTGAATAATACTGTCAATTGAAGTTGTACCTAAAGAACCATACATCAGAGCTATACCATAAACAATAAAACCGGTTGCAAATGCACCAAGTAAGAAATATTTTAGAGCTGCTTCCGTAGCTGAAAATCTTTTTCTATTAATTCCGGCAAGTACATAAAATGATATAGACATCAATTCCAGTCCAAGAAATATTGTAAATAGATCTTTAGCTCCAGCCATCAGCATCATTCCCAGCACAGAAGTTTGTAAGAGAATATAGTATTCTCCATAATTCGTACCGTATTTTTTTATATAGTCTATTGATAGAAGACAGACTAAAGCAGCACCAATATTAAAAAGGAAATAAAAAATATTTACGTTACCGCCAGTTGCTATCATATTCTGCATCAATACGGATGTGTTTTCAACAGTGGAAATTGCATAAATACCCGTAAAGAAAAAAAGTAATACAGAGAACCAGGGCAAAATCGTTCTGCTGTTCTTAATATATAATTCAATCACAACGGATATTACTATTCCTGCTCCTACAATGATGAGCGGTAGAAGATTATAAAACTCTTGAATATTATGTATCATATTTTATCTATAAAGATTTTTTTACCGTGGAAATCTATACTATTTGCATTCGAACAGAATTAAATATTTATGGAATAAACAAAAAAAATCATATGACATAATAAATCTATTTTAATGTAACTTTAGCCGGATTAAATACCTGGTGAATGATTTTCTCAGTTGTTTTCTCAGAAACCTTTAAGAACGTTGTTGGATAAATACCTATCCACACAATAAAAATGAAAATTGGAATTATTACAAATATTTCACGGGCATTCATATCAGTTAAGCTTTGCATTTTACTATTTTTTACCTCGCCAAGAGCAACACGCTGATACATCCACAATAAATAAACAGCAGCAAAAATAACTCCTGACGCTGCAAATACTGTGTACCACCAGCTATCCAAAACCGTGGATTGAAAAGCACCTAAAAGTATTAAAAACTCACCGATGAAACCGTTAAGACCAGGCAGCCCAACAGATGAAAGAGAAGCAAATAAAAGTGCAAAAGCAAAAAATGGTACTATTTTGGCAATTCCTCCATAATCAGAAATTTCACGGGTGTGAGTCCTTTCATAAATTACTCCCACTAAAAGAAATAAAGCACCTGTTGAAAGTCCGTGATTAACCATTTGTATAATTGCCCCTTGCACGGCTTCCTGGTTCATTGCAAAAATACCAAGAACAACAAATCCTAAGTGTGAGACAGATGAATAAGCAACAAGCTTTTTCATATCAGTTTGAACCATAGCAACAAGAGCACCATAAATAATACCTATTACTGCCATTACTGAAATTATACCAGCATAGTTAAGGCTTGCTTCTGGAAACAATGGAAGATTAAATCTTAACAATCCATAAGTTCCCATTTTCAGCAAAACACCGGCTAGTATAACCGAACCAGCTGTTGGTGCCTGAACGTGAGCATCCGGTAACCAGGTATGAAATGGAAACAGCGGAACTTTAATTGCAAAGCTTAATGCGAATGCAAGAAACATCCAGTTCTGTATATCTTTTGCAATATCTGGAGCTATTGTATAAAGCTGAAGAAGATCTGTTGTAAAATATCCTGTTACACCTGATGCATAGACTGCCAGCCATATAATTGCAACAAGCATGAGTAAACTGCCAGCCATTGTATAAATAAAAAACTTTATGGATGCATAGATTCTTTCTTTGCCGCCCCAAATACCTATAATAAAGTACATCGGGATTAACATTGCTTCCCAGAATACATAAAAAAGAAACAGATCAAGCGCTACAAACACACCGAGCATCCCAACTTCAAGCATTAACATAAAGAATGTGAACTCTTTAACCTTATGTTGGATACTTGACCAGCTTGAAATTAATGTAAGAGGTGTAATAAAAGTTGTGAGCAGAACCAAAAGCATTGACATTCCGTCAATACCTATGAAATAAGAAATATTTAAATTCTCAATCCAGCTGAAGCGATGTATGAACTGAAAATCAGAAGATGCAGTATCGAATCCGAAATAAATAATCAACGATATAACAAAAGCTGCAGTAGAAATTAATAGACCGAGGTATTTTATTATATCAGTTCTTTCATTCTTGATAAATAAAAGAAGTATACCGCCGATAAGCGGAATTAAAATCATCAGTGTTAACAAGTAGTTGTTTTCCATAGTTATAAATTATAAACTAAAAATAATCCAGAATAATGCAGCAGCTATTCCCAAAACCATTATTAATGCATAAAGTTGGGCAACGCCGGTTTGAATTTTTCTAATGTTTGATGATAAAGTTTCTATTAAACTTGCAGTCCCATTTATGAGACCATCTATTATTTTAGTGTCTGTAAACTTCCAAAGAACTGTTCTGGAACTTTTTACAATCGGATCTACAATAACTGCATCATAAGCTTCATCAACAAAATATTTATTCCATAACAGATTGTATATGCCACGGAATTTTGCAGCAGTGTTGGAAGCAATTGAGGGCTTCTTCAGATAAACATATCTGGCAAACCAAATAGCAGCAGCGGCACCAATAACTGAAAGGGTCATAAGAATGAGCTCCTCTGTATGGGAGTGTGTGCCAAACAAAGATAATTTTCTTTCAGCATCTTTGAAGATTGGTGCTAACCAATTGTGAAAACGATTTCCGTGCTCACCAGAAAATATTTCAGGTATACCGATGAATCCGCCGATAACTGAAAGCAGTGCGAGAACCATAAGTGGAATTGTCATTATCTTCGGTGATTCATGAGGATGTTTATCGTGTCCAAATCTTTCTTTACCTTCAAAAGTGAGTATGTAAAGCCGGAACATATAAAATGCAGTAATCATAGCAGTACCTGCACCAAGAATCCAGAAGATCAAGCCTCCGTTAGCATAAGAATACCAAAGGATTTCATCTTTACTGAAAAATCCAGCAAGAGGAGGAATTCCGGAAATTGCAATCGCTGCAATTAAAAAAACTAAATAAGTATGCGGCATATATTTTTTTAATCCGCCGTATTTTTGAATATCCTGTTCTTCGTGCATTGCATGAATCACAGAACCGGCGCCAAGAAATAACAATGCCTTAAAGAAAGCGTGCGTCATTACGTGAAATATTCCCGCTGTAAATGCTCCAACACCCATCGCAAGAAACATATAACCAAGCTGGCTGACTGTGGAATAAGCTAAAACTTTTTTAATATCATTTTGTACGATTCCAATAGTAGCTGCAAAGAATGCTGTTAAAATTCCAATGACGGCAATGACCATCATAATTGCGGGGGCACTGGCAAAAATTATTGAAGCTCGTGCAACCATATAAACACCGGCAGTAACCATTGTTGCAGCATGTATGAGCGCAGACACTGGAGTTGGACCGGCCATTGCATCGGGAAGCCAGACAAATAATGGTATCTGTGCAGACTTACCGGTTGCACCTATAAAAAGAAACAGGGCAATAAATCCAAAAATATATTCTGGAACTGCAAATGTAGTAGCTCTTGAGAAAACTTCATTAAAATTCAGACTCTCGAAAGTTAAATAGATGAGGAACATTCCAAGGAGAAATCCAAAATCACCAATTCTATTTACAATAAAAGCTTTTTTTGCAGCATCAGCAGTTGTACTTTTTTCAAATTTTCTATCATACCAGAAACCAATAAGCAGGTAAGAACAGAGACCAACACCTTCCCAACCTAGAAATAAAAGAACAAAATTATCGGCAAGAACCAGGTTCATCATAGCAAAAATGAAGAGATTCATATAAGCAAAGAACCTCCAGAAACTCTTATCCCCGCGCATATACCCGATAGAGTAAACATGAATAATGAAACCAACTCCGGTTACAACAAGTGCCATAACGAGGGAAAGCTGATCAACCTGGTAAGCGAAACTCACATCCAGGCTGCCGACATTCATCCAGGTAAACAAAGTTACAATAGTCTGACGGTCATCAACTGGCAATCCAAGTGTTTCAAATAACGCACCCACAGTAATTAAGAAAGAAATTCCAATTACTCCGCTGCCAATCAACCCTATTAGTTTTTCATTTTTTATTTTACTTCCGAATATTCCATTAATCAGGAATCCGATTAAAGGTAAAACAACGGTAAGATAGATTAATTGAATCATATTTTATTTTATTAAAAAATTCTTTTAAAAAGATTTACCATTTAAGAATATTAATCTCATCAATGTTAGTAGTTTGTTTAAGCCTGAACAAAGCAATGATTATTGCTAAACCTACTGCTGCTTCTGCGGCTGCAACAGTCATAACAAAAAATACGAATAAATGACCTATTGCATTTCCCAAATATGAAGAAAATGCAACAAGTGTCAGGTTTGCTGAATTAAGCATAAGCTCAATTGACATAAAGACAACAATTGCATTTCTTCTTGTCAGCACACCTGTAACACCGACTAAAAATAAAAATGCACTTAGAATAAGGTAATGTTCTATAGTTACTGTCATAATATTTTATTCAAATTTCTTTTTAGCAATTACTAATGCACCAATTGTTGCGGCAAGCAGCAGAAATCCGGCTGCTTCAAAAGGCAGTACATAATTTGTAAATAATTGTCTGCCAATCTCTTCTATAGTTCCGGCCTGAACACTTGCATCAACATCTTTTGCCACTAATGAGGAAGGTTTGCCTAAAAATATCATATACGCAATCTGAAAGAAAACAATAGCAGCAATAAATATAGTAAATATTTTTACATTAGGACTTGAAGCCATAAACTTTCGTTCATTCTCAGGTTTCAGGAGCATTAAAACGAATAGAAATAAAACCATAATTGCTCCAGCATAAACAATAACCTGAGCAACAGCTATGAATTGTGCATTGAGTATCAGGTAAAGACCTGCCAGTGAAGCCATATTTAAAATGAGAAATAGCGCTGATATTACTGCATTACTTCTTGTGATCATTAGAACTGCGGCAACAGCGGCAACTGATCCGAAAACATAAAAGAGTATAGTTTCAAGAGACATTTATTTTTTTTAATTCCTGATTTTTATTTACAAAAATACTTAAGGAGTATTACGATAAATCATCCTTGGAAAAGCAATAGCTTCACGTAAATGATCGAGGCCGCATATCCAGCTAACGGTTCTTTCTAAACCTAATCCGAACCCTGCATGAGGAACAGAACCATATCTTCTTAAATCCAGATACCACTCAAATGCAGACTGCGGAAGATTATGTTCTTTGATTCGTTCTAATAAAAAATCTAAATTATCCTCTCTCTGGCTTCCACCGATAATTTCACCATACCCTTCAGGTGCAAGAACATCGACTGCAAGTGCATATTTTTCATCATTTGGATCACGCTTCATATAAAAAGCTTTAACAGCAGATGGATAATGATGAACCATTACTGGCCTGTCGAACTGCTCAGAGATCACTGTTTCATCTGTTCCGCCAAGATCATTTCCCCACTCAAAATTGATTCCCTGTTTCTGAAGGATATCAACAGCTTCATCATAATGAACACGAGGAAATGGTCTTTTAACATTTTGAAGTTTTGTTGTATCCCTTTCAAGAACCTTTAATTCTTCCTTCTTTTCTGTCAAAATAGTTTGAACAATATATTCGAGAAATTCTTCAGCAAGATCCATATCATCATTAAGATCTGCAAAAGCAACCTCAGGCTCAACCATCCAGAATTCAGTGAGGTGTCTTCTGGTTTTAGATTTTTCTGCTCTAAAAGTTGGACCAAAAGTATAAACCTTACCTAACGCCATAGCACCTGCTTCGGCATAAAGTTGACCTGATTGAGTAAGATAGGCGCTTCCTAAATCAAAGTAATGGGTTTCGAATAATGTAGAAGTTCCTTCAACAGCATTTGGTGTAAGAATAGGTGGATCCATCAATGTGAATCCCTTATTATCAAAAAAGTCACGAATTGCTTTAATGATTCTATGACGGATTTTCATTATTGCGACTTGTTTGCTGGATCTAAGCCAAAGATGACGGTGATCCAGCAAAAACTCTATACCGTGTTCTTTGGGTGTGATAGGATAGTCTTGAGACTCATGCATAATTTCAAGGTTTGTTGCATCCAGTTCATAACCACCGGGCGCTCTTGGTTCTTCCTTAACTTTGCCGGTAACTATTAAAGATGATTCCTGACCGATACGATCAGCAATACCAAATATATCCTCACTCACGTTTCCTTTAAAGTAAACACACTGAAGATAACCTGTTCCGTCCCTTAAGATTATAAATTTAATTTTACCGCTGGAGCGCTTATTGAAGAGCCAACCTTGAAGAGATACTTCCTGCCCTACAAATTTTCCGAGATCACTGATCGTTATTTTCTGCATTAAAAGCTGATTTTTCTTCAAAAATTGATTGACAAATATAAACAGAGAGGTAAATAAATACAAAGAAGAGTTATTATGCATTATCTACTTATTCTGGCTTAGATATATAAAAATAAACAAAAGATTTTTAGATAAGTTTGTTATATGAATTTTAGTAATTATTTAAATATCCTGGGTTTGAGGAGGGGCTTTAATATAATTGTGCACTCAAGCTTCAGTAAAATTAAAAATGCATTCCCGGATCTTACTCCTGAAGAATCAATCTCTGCTCTCAAAGATATTGTTACAGAAGAAGGATCGATAATATTTCCTGCTTTCACTTATTGTTTTAAAACAACTTCTGGTGATTATGAAGTATTCGATAATGCAAATTCAAAGAGCAAAGTCGGAATGCTATCAGAAAGATTCAGAATCAGCGAGGGAGTAATAAGAACATCTTCACCGACACATTCCTTTGCACTGTGGGGAAAGATTATTAATGATATTGACGAATCCAACTCACCTGAAAGTCCTCTCGGCAAGAAAAGCGTTATGGAGTGGCTAACAAATAATCCAGAGTCGTTCGTTTTAATATTAGGCACTGATTTTTCTTCACTTACTTATGGTCATTATCTGGAGATAGAAGCAAGTGTCCCGTGGTATAATCATTCCCCATGGAATTATATGAATGTTCTGCCAATTGGCGTTTCAATCAAAGGAGAACATCGATTAAAAGAAATTCCCGGCTGTGCTAAAGGTTTTGTAAACTTCGAAAAATATCTTTTGGAAAATAACCTGATTAAGAAATGCGAATACAAAAGTTTCTCTTCTTATTTTATTAATGTAAAATTACTTTATAATGAAGGACTAATTTATTTTTCAAATTATTATGAAAATCTTCTATGCGGGAAAAACACCTGTCCTGCATGTGACTCAAGAAGGAGAAAATTTTTATGAGAATAATAATTAGTTCTTTGTTTATTCTTTTATTTGTACAATGTACAACCGACAAATTTTCAGAAAAGGATTATTCATCTGAAGCCACTTTAGAATCTGAGAGAGAATTATTCTATGATAGATCAGTCAATCAGACAATCAATCAGTCATTTCAAATGCAGCTCACTGATTCAACTGAAAATAAATTCCAAAGTGCATTCTGGGCGATGGAGTTTGTTCAATATAGATCAGATTTCACCGATTCCGTTATTAATAATATCTGGATTGAGATAGAACACAGATCAATTTCTTTTCAGAGAGCATTTCTTGAACTGACTCATACATTATATCAAAATGAATTTAATGAAAATGTTCTGTTATTTACGGAAAAAACCAATGACCCCAAACTATTTGCGATGTGTATAAATTATTTAAGAAACACAGATCTGGATTTAATGGGAATGACTGAATCGTTTAAGAAAAGGGTCATTCAATCATATAGACATCCAATCATTCAAATGCTGGAATATGAATTATCAGATAGTAAAGAAACGATTCCGCCTTTGGTTGATCTGCTAAAATTCAATTTCGGTAATGACAAAACAATTGTATTTTCGTTTCAAAGAAAGAATCGTGATTATCCCGGAATAAGTGTAATAAGAAAACCCGATGGAAAGTTTTTAAGAGATAATGGTAAAGAATTATTTCACATTCCTCATCTTGCAAGAGCTGTAACTAATCTTCCCGGTTATATCACAAATGGAAATACATCACAGGGAATATTTTCCATTCATTCAATTGGTTTTTCAAAAAATATATTTATAGGTCCCACACCTAATCTTCAAATGGTTCTCCCTTATGAAGGGAATCCTGAGCTTTATTTCCACAGTGAAGTTTCTGATACTATCTGGAAAAAAGATTTCTACACAAACATATTACCGGATAGCTGGAAAAATTATTTCCCGATCTACGAAGCTTATTATGCCGGTAAAGCAGGTAGAAATGAAATAATTGCACACGGTACTACTATCGATCCGGATTTTTACTCCGGAAAACCATACTACCCTTTCACACCTTCCCTTGGTTGTATGACGACTAAGGAAATATGGTCAACTGAAACAGGAAAGATTCTTGAAAGCGATCAGATAAAATTTATGAATGCATTCCATAAGGCTGGATCAGATAAAGGATTTTTAATACTGGTTGAGATCGATAACAATACAGAACCGGTAAATATTGATGAAATAAAACCATATATAATTCAAGCAGAGAAAGAGTAAATCCATGTCTGTTATTGATCTGGCAATAGTTATTCTGTATTTATTAACTATCACCCTGATTGGATTGTACTTTGAGCGTAGAGCTTCAGCCGGAATTGATTCATACTTTCTTGGTGGAAGAAAAATTCCCTGGTGGGCGCTTGGTGCTTCAGGTATGGCATCTAACTTTGATGTAAGCGGAACAATGATAAATGTTGCTCTTATTTATGCATTTGGAGCTGTAGGATTCTTTGTAGAAATGCGTGGTGGACTTGTACTTATTATGGCTTTCCTCATGATCTTTATGGGTAAATGGAACAGACGTTCAAAAGTTATGACGCTTGCTGAATGGATGACTTACAGATTCGGTGACGGAATACAAGGAAAAGCAGCAAGAATAATTTCGGCGATATCCACATTAATAATTACTATTGCAATTGTTTCTTATTTCTCTGTTGGTGCCGGAAAGTTTATAGGTGATATTCTCGGTATACCTGAGTTCTTTGGTCTTTCATCCGAATTTTGGGCTGCATCATTGATAATCGTATTAACAACAATCTATACCGTAGCAAGCGGACTTCAGGGAGTTGTATGGACGGATGTTTTTCAAGGCATTTTGATTTTCGTGATGATAATAATTGTTTGTACTATTTCTCTTTTATCTGCTGACATCCCAAATGTATTTTCTATATCGGTACCTCTTAAAGACGGAAGCTTCCTCCCTATCGAAACAACTAAAGAGGCGTGGACGAGCATTCTTCCCTCCTGGGAATTAAGTTTTCCTGAAAATTCTGCATATTCAATTTATAATCTCTTTGGTATTGCATTACTCTTTTATTTAATCAAAGTAGTAATCGAAGGAAGTGCCGGAACGGGTGGATATATGGCTCAAAGATTTTTTGCAGCCAGAAGCGATAGAGATGCCGGTTTACTTTCTTTATTCTGGATATTCCTGCTTTCCTTCCGCTGGCCATTTATTGCCGCTATTGCTGTCCTCGGAATTTCATTTGGAGTAAGTTCAGGAGAAATTATAAGTGATCCTGAAAAAGTTTTACCAACAGTTATTTTTAACATCCTACCATTGGGATTAAAAGGATTATTGGTAGCCGGTTTAATGGCCGCTGCAATGTCAACTTTCAGTTCGCTGATTAATTCCGGTGCTTCTTACTGGGTAAGAGATATATATCAGGAATTCATAAATCCGGATGCAACAGAGAAAAAATTAATTGTTCACGGCAGATTAGCTTCAGTTATTATTGTTCTGCTTGGATTAGGATTGACCATAAACATTAAAAGCATAAATGAAATATGGGGATGGCTAACAATGGGCTTGGGAGCTGGAATGGTCGTTCCGCTATTGCTTAGATGGTATTGGTGGAGAATGAATGGATTTGGATTTACAGCTGGAACTGTATTTGGAATGGGCACCGCCATTGTTCAGAAATTATTCTATCCGGAGGCAACTGAATATATGTCATTCGCAATTTTATTAGTTTCATCTTTTTCGGCAACAATTATTGGAACGTTGTTAACAGAGCAGACCAGTAAAGAAACACTGATTAACTTTTATAAAACTACCCGTCCGTTTGGATTCTGGAAGCCGATTAAATCTTTGCTTCCCGATGAAAAGAAAACTCAAATAAATTCTGAGAACAGAAGGGATATCATTGCAATCAGCTTTGCACTGCCCTGGCAAATAGTATTATTCCTCACAGGAATGACGGTCATTTTAAGAAGAATGGATTTATTCATTTATCTCTTTGTACTTCTTATCTTTCTTTCAATTGGACTATACTATTTCTGGTTCAGACATTTATCTGATGAAGTGAGGGTTGAATGATGATGAAAATAGCCCAGATTCTGAACTGAGTACCTCTCTTCGATTTAACTCTATACCCAACAGATATGATTACATCCAGATTTTAATAATTTGTTCTATATGATTTCGCATCTGCAGCAGTTATCAAGTATTCCTTGACAACTGATTTCACTGAAAGTTCACCTTCATTAAATATATTATTGATATGCCTAGATATAAACGATTTATCTTTTTGCAAAAGAAGCGAAATCTGATTGAGATTAAGCCAAACAGTCTCTTCCTCAAGTTTAACATCAAGTTGAGTCGAGCCGTCACTGGCTTTATAAATTACTATTTCACCTTTTGGTGCATCGAATTTTTTTATAATAAGAATCCGTTTTACTATGCTAAATACAAGAAATGTAGATGATGATTTTCTTTAATGTTTAACTTCGCCAGAAAATCTTCTTCTTTGTGAAGAAGCTTGTAACCAGTGCAGCAAGTAGAGTGAAGATAAGACCCTTTAAAAACCCAAGCCAGGGATTGATTAGCAGATAATTTAAAAGAGTTGATAAACCGGTTAGTGCTAGTATCGGCATAACAAAGTTACTACCAGCTATGTAAGCGATCATCGGATTTTGCCCATTTTCAATTATCAAATTTATATATCTGGATTTCTTCCAATGATCTGAAATAATGGAGAAAGCTATTAAAGCCATAAATGCTAATCCGGAAGTGACCAGGTAATAACTCAAAGTAGATTGATCTTTTTTTATTCCGCCTTCAAAAGATTCAAAAGCTAATCCTAATAAAAGCCAGAATGTTCCCCAATTAAATAATTTTCTGTACAGATCGAGCAGCTGTGACTTCGAATTATTAAGCAATAAAATTCCGACAGAAAGAAGAACAATGTTTCCAATAGTGTTTAAAGTTAATTGCCGGCTGTAAAGTCCGAATAGATTCAGGACAATAATGCCTATACAAAGCAAAAACAGATAGACATAATTTGCTTTATTATCAGAACTAATTTCCTCGGTTGACGATTTCATCCATTTGTAAAAAAGATCACCAGCAATTGTTCCCGGAATAACAATAAATAAATACTGCAGGAAATAGAACTTATATATTTCAGGAACCGGTGTTAAATTCCAGATAAAGCCTGTCCAGCTGCCTTCAATATTGTGTGTAATTCTGAATGCAAGCAGAAAAGCCAATATTGATAATCTTATGAGTAGATTATCTTTTGTGAACAGCCAGATGATAGAACCGAATAAAGCCACATTGGCAAGGACCAAAATAATGATATCACTTCTGCTTAAAAGAAATCCGCTTCCATTAGTGTATGTCAATTGTGAAAATAAAACAACAGCACCAATACCGGTGATGATTTTTACTGCAAGCACAACTTTAGAATTAACGCTTTTCGGATACCTAAAGTAAATAAGAAATAGAATTACGAATCCTAACAGCCCAATTAACCAGTGAAATGATTCAGGACTGCCGCTTAGTGCATAAGGTTTTGAGTGTTGAAGGAACAAAGCAAAAACAACAAGAAGAAATCCCCTTTGAATTGCCTGAAGTGATAATTTCCAGTAAGGTACTCCCTGTTCTATTCTTTTTCTAAGTGCAAATGGAAATGCCGTACCCATTGCAAAAAGAAAGAAAGGAAAAACTAAATCAACCCAGGTTATTCCAGGCACTTTAGGATTAAATACAAATTCAGGCGGAGGAAGCTGTGCATGATACATCCATCCGGGTAGTGCAGCAGGTCCTCCAAATGGAATACTGCCGGAAAGTATCATTGTTATGATTGCAAAACCACGAAGAGCATCGAGAGCATCAGCACGTTTAGTTATCAAGAGCCTCTCCCAAACCCTCTCCTAAGGAGAGGGCTTCTTTGAATGATATCATCGTAGCAAAAGCATTTTTTTTGTTTGAACAAAGCTGCCGGATTTAAGTTGATAAAAGTAAACACCGGATGATAGAGCATTTGCACTAAATTCAACATCATAACTGCCGGCGGGCTTTTGTTCATTTACCAGTGTAACAATTTCTCTTCCGAGAATATCATAAACCTTTAGGGTTACCAATGTATTGTCATTTCGAGGAGTCTGCGACGAGAAATCTTTAAGATTCCTCACTTCGTTCGGAATGACATAATGGATTTTTGTTACCGGATTAAACGGATTTGGATAATTTTGACTCAGTGAGAATTCATTTACGATTACCGGAGTATTTTCTTTTTCATCTTCAATATTTGTAATAATAACATCAGGAGAAAGTTTTCTGTTTATCATCATCATCATAGCATCTGCCACAAGCCATTTACCCGGTTCAAGTTGTGTATTATCTATTTTAAGAACCCTTTTATTCCCTTCAGTTAAAAACACCGTGCCTATTTTTTGCCATCCTCGTCTGGTTAAATCAGATTGGTTGATCGTTTGATTGATTGAATCAGTATCTGAATATACAACATAATTTGCCTGCTGGGTCCATGGTGTGTTAGGAGTAAGATAAGCGTAAACATCAAAGTAAGCATTAAATGGAACATCTGCATAATATTCTACTGCTGCGTAATTTAAAGAATCATTTGTGCGAATTATTGTGCCATCAAAACCGGAGAGAGGATATGATAGCCAATTACCTGTTACAATTGTCTCAGGATCATTTTCATTTTTAATTGTTGCTTTAGGTCTCCAAACACCATTTCTTCCCGGCATTAGAGCAGGCTGTGAATAAAAGGTTGCCTTTAAAGTATCACCAAGCTGATTATTGTTTTTCCTGAATCCTTCATAATAAAAATATGCTTCACCCATTACTCCGCTATCCCTGTTAGCTTGCAATGCAGCAAGTAAATAATCTGGTGAAATCAAATAGGCGTTAGTGCCTGTACCGATATTCATTAATAAACCGCCAAAAAGTTTGTGCAGATTTGCTGAACCTGCCTGGTTTATAGACTGATTCAATTCAAATAAATATTCAGAGTAACTATAACGGTAAAGCTGAGGAATAAATTGATCGCATATACCTGAATCAAGCCAGGTTTGAACGTCCTGTAAATAATTATCGTAACTCCACGGATAAACGCTGGGACTGGTAGACACAAATAAATTTTCATCATAATTCTTCATCAGATTTCTCACACCCATATACCAGTCATTCATTTTATTTGCACGCCAGCGTTTCCATCCACTATCAAAATAATTAGTCGGCGGATTTTGTCCGCCATGTTCTGATTGATATAGTGAAACTGTAAATGGCTCATATCCGCCTTCAATTGGCATTGCAGGAATACGATCAGAAAATTCAACGCCATCAATGTCATAATTAGTGATAACTTCGGTGATAAGTTTATTAAAGAAGTCCTGAACTTCAGGATGAATAGGTGACATCCAGTCGAAACCATTTTTCTTAGCAATCTGTCCGTTACTAAATCTACTTGCCCAATCAGGTTTAGATTGTATTATATGCCCACCTGTTGCAGTGCCGCTTCCTGAATACCATGCAGCGAATCCATATTCAAACCAGGGATAAACTTCTATTCCGTTTCTATGAGCTTCAATTTTTACACGCTCAAGCATATCCCTTCCAACAAAATTAGGATGAATTGGTTTCGAGAAAAGACTATCCATTGTAGAACTTGGATAAAGAGTATGCGCACCATGCCATACAACAACAAGCACGGCATTTATATTTACTGAAGCTAGGTAATCCATTCCCTGAGCAATATTCTGGTCAGTGAATAAAACATTACTATCAACATTCGTTAGTTTAACAGCACGGAATTCTTTTAGTGGTTGAGAGAATGTTATAAATGGGGTAAAATTAAAAATGAAAAAAAGTATAATTAAAAAATTATACACAGTAAGTTTTGCCTTTATCAAAGAAGAGGGCCTTTTGAATTTTTCAATCATCGTAGTAATATCATTTTTTTTGTTTGGACGAAACTGCCGGAATTTAATTGATAAAAATATACACCGCTGGATAAACTGCTTGCATTAAATTCGACTTCATATCTTCCGGCTGGTTTAAACTCATCAACAAGCGTTGTTATTTCTTTACCAAGGACATCAAAGACCTTAAGGATTTGCCTACTGCCAACTGCGGACTGCCAACTTATTACTGTGGTCGGATTAAATGGGTTCGGATAATTCTGACTTAGTGAAAAATTATCAGGAACTGTAAACTCATTTTCCATTTCATTTTCTACGCTTGTAATAATAACATCAGGTGAAAGTTTACGGTTGATCATTATCATTACAGCATCAGCAACAAGCCATTTACCAGATTCAAGCTGTGTATTATCTATCTTCATTACCCTTCTATTACCTTGACTCAGGTAAGCAGTACCTATTTTCTGCCAGCCTCGTTTGGATAAATCAGATTGGTTGATTGATTGATTGATTGAATCGGTATCAGAGTAAACAACATAATTTGCCTGCTGTGTCCAGGGAGTATTTGGGGTTATAAAAGCATAAACATCAAAATGAGCGCTGAAAGGAACATCAACAAAATACTCTATAGCAGTATAACTGGCAGTTTCATTTGTACGGATAATGCTTCCCTGATAACCGGATTGAGGATAGACACTCCAATTTCCAGTAGTTACTGAACCCGCCTCATCTTCATTTTGAATGGTGGCTTTGGGTCTCCAGATATTTCCGTTTCTGTATGGCACTAATGCGGGCTGACTATAATAAGTCGCTTTCAATGTGTCACCTAAAAGGCTACTATTTGCTCTGAGTGCTTCATAAAAGAAGGTACATTCACCGTTAACATTATTATTTCTATTCAGCTGAAGCTTAGATAATAATAGAGAGGGTGAAATTACGTAAGTCCCTGCTTTGGTTAAAACCCCGGCAAAATAAATATCAGGATTTACGCTTCTTATCTGAGTTAGAGATTCATTTAAGGTAAGCTGGTAACTGCTTAAATCATAACGATATAGCTGTGGTATTATATTATCAACAATACCATTTTGAGCCCAATTCCTTGAGTCCTGAAGATATTCATTATAACCCCAAGGATATGGAGTCGGTGAAGAAGAAAGGATTAGATTTTCACCTCTTGATTTGACTGAATCACGCATTCTTATGTTGAATTCATTAAGCTTATCGGCACGCCATCTTTTCCAATTTGTATCCCCTGCATTAAGCGGTGGCGTGTTGCCACCGTGCTCCGATTTATATATTTCTACCGTTACAGAATCGTATCCGCCTTCAACCGGCATTGCGGGCAGCCTATCGTCTCCCTGTACGCCATCAACATCGTAATTATCAATCACTTCCATAACAAGAGACAGCATATAATCCTGGACTTCAGGATTTATTCCACTCAGCCAATCGAATCCGTTTTTAACAACAAGATTTCCCTGATTATTTTTTGTAGCCCAATGCGGAAAAGCTGCTACTATATGTCCGCCATTCAAACTAAATGATGAAGAAAATCCAAATTCAAACCACGGAATAACCTCAATACCGACCCGATGAGCTTCAATTAAAAGTCTATCAAGAAAATCCCTGTTTTGAAATCCTGTTTCTGGTATTACTTTAACCCCAAACAAGCTGTCCATAATAGCACTGGGATACACAGTATAACCTTTATTATAAACAACCGGAAAAATTACATTGATACCAATTGACGAAAGATAATTTACAGCTTCAACAATACTGTTATCTGAAGTGAGTACAAAACTATCAACATTAGTCAGCCAGGTTGCACGAAACTCTGTATTCTGCTGAGATGATATTTCAGTTATCGATACAAGAAATACAAATAATAAAACAAATCTTTTCACTTTACCTCATTCACTTTTTAATAAGATCCGGAAATACAACCCTATCTTTATAAATTTCTTTGAAGAAATCAGGATACTTTTTAATACCCTCATAGAAAAAAAATACCTCTCCATAAATTTTATTCTCCCTGTTCTCCTCTATCATCTGCTTCAGAAATTTCTGCGATGGATAATAATCCCCAACCTTTAACAGTAATCCCGGAAAGAATTTCTCAATATCTTTTTTATCAACCTGATCTTCTATTATCTGATTGAGTGCATTTTTATAATTGTTAAAATCATATCGGTATACCTGGGGACAAACTAATTCAACATAACCTTTACGCATCCAGTTTGGCCAATCCTGAAGGTATTCCTCTTTACTCCATGGATATATACTTGGAGCCATTGAGACGATGATGTTTTCATCATAATTTTTAACCGTTTCGTAGATCCTTCGCATAAAATCTGTCAGCAGATCTGCTCGCCATTGTACCCAGTAAAAATCCTTGTGATATGCTGGCGGCTCCTGACCATCGTGCTGGGATTTGAAAAGACTGACAGTGTATTCATCATACCCTGCTTCAGAAGGCAAGGCTGGAAGTCTGTCGTCACCTTGAACACCATCGATATCATAATTCTCAACAACTTCCATTATAAGAGATAGAAGAAAATCCTGAACCTCAGGATGAAAGCCATTCATCCACTCGAACCCGTTTTTTTGTACCAGATTTCCTTTAACATCTTCTGCCGCCCAGTCAGGTTTTCTTTCGATTATTGCTCCTCCGTTTAACTCAAACGATGAAGAAAAACCAAATTCAAACCAGGCAATAACTTTAATATTTTTATTATGTGCCTCATCAATAAGTTCTTTAAGCGGATCACGACCGGTATATAAAGTATCAATTTCAACCCCGGTTAGTTCTTTCATTATTTTACTCGGATATGATGTCATCGCTTTATTCCATGTAACAACAAAAATAGTATTAAATCCAAGTTCGTCAAGAAGATTAACTGCTTCAACTATATTTTCTTTGGAGTTAAGTACTTCGCTGTCAACATTTGTAAGCCATACGCCACGCACAGCCTGTCTATTGACCTGAGCATTACAGGAAGGTATGGATATAAGAATTGAAATGAATATGACTGTTAGAAAAATATTGTTCATAATAATTTAGAAAGAATTAAGAAACCGATTAAAGTTTTACCCTGAAGCCTGCCCGCAGATCAAGGAATTGAAAGCCGCTAACATTTTCAAGATTAAGAGAAAGTGCAGGCCACAATTCGGCTATAATAAGCTTATAGTTTATGCCAAGGTTGAGTGAAAGAGGATCAAAAAGAGAAAGATTAAAGTCGGTACCAATAGTTATTCCCCCGCTCCAGTCTTTCTGAAACAGTGGCGGAACATTTAAGTATTCGGCAAGCAGTAAATCACCTGCTCCGGTAGTATCTATATATAATGAGTCTTGATAGCCAGTCCGGGAATATTCCCAGTAATAAAAACCAAAACCAAAATTCAGATCCGCTTCCAAAAAAGAAGAATTAAAAAGATTGTATCTTGCTTCAACACTAAGACCAGCAGCAGTGAATTCCATTTCAAGTAAAGGCAGTTCAAACCTGTAATCACTTATGACATCATTTACTTCTGCTTTAACAATCTTGAACATCTGATCTTTATTCACATCAGTTAATTTAAAGTACTCGAATTTACCTACCCAGGTCCAGTTTTCAGTTGTTTTCTTACCGGCATAAATGAGTCCGCCGAAATCACCTACCATTCTGTCTGACAAACCAGCAATTGGCAGGTTATAATTAGCATCAGCGCCAATAATCCATGGTGAATTTTGTGCTTTCAGAAAAGAAATTGAAAAAACCAGAATTATTATCGAATATTTTAAAGCTTTCATTAGATTCAATACTTAATGACTATACCAAGTTTAAGTGAAATTTCATTTTCAAAAGGAAAAGCATCGTAACCCATTGATCCTTCGGTTTGGATAATGTAATTATAATTAATTGAAGAGTAAATACTCATTATTTCGAACAACCTATATTCCAGGTCAAGACCGGAATTAATAAAAGCCGGGTTGCCTTTTTTTGCCGGTGCAAAATTTCTAAAGCTGTAATCAAATGTATAATCTGCACCGGGAAAATATTTACGCCAATTTTCTGTTGCATACATTCTTCTGGTATAGAAATATATACCACTACCAATTGAGGGAGTAACAAAAAATCTATCAGTTATTTCCAAATCATATTCAGCAAAAATTACAAGCGGTATTAAATCCATTTTCTGAACAGCACCAATTTCAACTGAAAGATTAGGATCTGCAGCCAGATCAGAAACAATTTTATTATAATACCGGTCGGTCCAGAACTGCCATCCCCAGGTATTGAGCAAATCAGGTTCATTGACTGAATAAAGTTTGTATCCACCGATTATACCTAAACTGAAATTATCCCAGACAGCAAACTTAACTTTCACACCTCCGCCAACTGCATCAGCATTTGTAATGGCAAGACGGGTTGTAGGAGCGTACGAATAATCCGTAAATGCAGTAACAGATTTTAATTGTGCAAAAGAAAATCCACTTAGTAAAATAATTCCGGTTAAAAGAAATAATATCTTTTTCATTTAATAATCTCTAATACCATCCTAGCAGTAAAGTAAATCTTAATATGTTGCCCAGTCTTCCATAATCAGCAAACGCAAAATCAAAATTAACGGGAAAACTAAGTTTTGGATCTAAACCAAATCCAAAGCTGTAAGTTTCCTCATCATAAAAGAATTTATACCCGGCACGAATTGTAATCATATTTTTCCAGGATAATTCAGTTCCGACATTCACTCTTTCATCCCCGTCATTTGGATGTGTTGCCTCACCGATAAGAGTGATGCGGTAATCAGAATTCATATCCCCTAATACTTCTGCGGCGGCACCTAAACGAAACATAGCAGGCATTTTAAATTCATCATTGATAAATTTTGTATTGGTTCCAAAGTTTTGAATACTTGCGGCAATTCTGAATGAACCTAAACCTGTATAATAAAGCAGTCCTCCGTCAAACAAAATATTATCAGCAGAATACTTATCAATTTTTTCCTGTACATATTTTAATGAAACACCAAATGAAAATCTATCTGTTAATAACCGGGAGTATGATAAAGCTGCTGAAATAGAATTTGCTTCAAAACTGCCTATTACATCGTAAACCTTCTGACCGCCGGATACTGATGTTCTTGGCATACTGCCGTAATCGAACATTATAACTCCAACTCCTAAAACACCGAAGTCTGTATAAATCGAATAGCTTGAAGCATAATTTTTAATATCCGCAAACCAGTTTGAGTATGATGCGGAGAATGAATGAGTATGGTTAGTGAAGCCCATTATAGCTGGATTGCTGAACATACCCTGCGAATTCATATCAGAGAGTGCAATTGAGGATTCACCAAGTGCTGCAGTTCTGGCTGAAACAGGAATCTGCAAAAATGAAAAGCCGGAAGTAGCTGTTTTCTTAAATTCCTGTGCAGAAACATTCAAGTTAATTCCCCAAAGGAAAAACCATACTGCCAATAGTATTTTGTATGTTTTATTTAACTCAAACATATTTTTTAATTGTTAAAATAATCTCATCTAACGATAGCAAACTTGCCCAAATTTGTTCCACCACTATATTCTACGTGATATATATATATTCCGCTTTCAACGAACTGCCCGAAATCTGTTACCTGATCCCAGGATACAATTGCTCCTGAACCATCGGCTACATTAATTGTTTTAACCAGATCACCTCTTACAGTATAAATTCTAATTGTACAGGGATTCGGCAGATTAACAAACCGAAGATTATCTCTTTCTCCCGGTTGAGAGAATCCCTCACCAATAACAAAAGGATTTGGTACAACAAGAATTTCATCCAGATTAGTTTTTGCCTGAATTGTAGCGATAAACGGAACCTGAGTTCTGTTAGCAAAAATTGATGTTTCAAGTGGCGGAATATTATTTATAGTTTGAACACCTGACCACGAAGGTTTGCCTGTATCGAAAGAGGTTAACGAGTAATAATAACCCTGTCCAATTGATACTGAAGTATCAACATAGGTATAAGTGGTTCCGCTCAAGTGATTCATATCGCCTTTCATTACAGTATCAATAGGAATCCAGGGACCAATTGGAAGATAATCTGACCTGTATATAATGTATCCAGCAAGATCAAGTGTACCATCATCAGGATCGGGAATCTGCTCAGCTTCAATTCCCCAGCTTATAACATTAGCTACTTCATTAGTTTCACGTGAATAATCTAAATTAAATTTTGGTGCTGCGGGAGGTGAAGGATGACTATAATTATTATTGTATGTAAGCTGCGCCCTGTCTGCTGATGCATTAAATAAATTACGCGACCCAGTATTTATTGCACTTACAGGATTGTTGGCAGGATCAATTGCAGTTTTATAATCAACACCATTAACAATTTCAGCAGTAACAATCACTATGGAATCACCCGGCAAAATATCCCAGGGACCGAGCTGCATCATAGACCACATTCTGGTTCTTCTCATTAGTGAATCAGCAGGGCTTGCAACGAAGTTTGCTGCCAGCCTTATATCTTTCACGACTTCATATTGAGTTTCAAGCGAACCAATATTTGTAAAAGGACCGCTTAAATCTATTGAATTACTTGCAGAAGACCATCCCTGACGGACTACCCTGGATGTACCGCCACTTTTATCATTTGATGAGTATAACAACTTTACACCTGCAAAAGCCGGTGCTAGATATTCACCGGTTGGTCTTCCATTAACTACGGGACCGAATGAAGGAACTAATCCGAAATTTTCAGTTACTGATTCAGTTTCAGGATAATCATCTGCAAAAGCCCTGATTAATCTTCTTGAAGGATCATAAGCGAACCATGTATTTCTTGCACCCGGTGTAAGTGATGGAAACATTACCGACCATGAACGTGAATTTGAATGTAATCCGTAATTTATGATTGAATAAAAATCAACAAGCGTATCGGCAACAAATCTTTCTGGCGGAACCTGTGCGCGTATCTCAGGTGAAATATTCTTTATTACATATTGATGAATTATATAATTTTCATCTAACTGTGAACCGCTCCATTGATGAGTAGTTCTTTTAACCCGAACAGGCAGCATTCGTCTGATCTGAAATTCATCTTCATAGCTAACATTATATTCCCATACGGTTTCAATCACTTCTTCACCAACGTTCGGATTTTGCCTAAGCCAATGGTTAGCGCCTTCCGGGTAAGTTCTGGTATGTTTTGTTACAATATATTTTGCACCTGATCCTTCACCAATAGAACCGGCATATAAAGACCAATCCTCAACTGATAGTATACTGTCTTGAGCGAATTTAGCACCAACATACATTCCACCGGTTACCAGATGTGAAGCTGAACCGCCAATATTCTCTGCAATCAATGAAGGATCATAGCCCGGCCAGTCTAAACCGATTCCTCTTTGTGTCCAGTTACTGAAAGAAGGCCCTGTTTTGCCGAACGCAACTGTTTGCCAGAGTTTTCCACGGTTCAAAATTAAAGAAGACGATTCTACCTGAGCGATTATATTATTTGTTAAGAAACCAATAATAATAATAACAAATTTGAGATACGATCTAATGTTTATCTTTCTCTTCATAATCAAAAACCGAATCCTACTGTAAATAAAACCTGTCTTGGAATATTACTGTATGCTCTATAGGGTGCTATTAAATGACTGAATCTAAGCGGGTCATTTCCAGGATCCATCATAGCAACACTTTCCTCAACCCATAATCTTATATCGTCATTAGTAGACATCGGTGTAATCCATTTATTATCAAATAAATTCATCACCCTTAAGCCAAGTATTATTTTATAATCACTGATATCAATATTCTTGATGAAGTTAAAATCGACTACTGATTCAATCGGGTATCTTCTGTTAAAAACAACATCCCTCAAGTCAAAATCCGTTACATAAGTGTATGGCAAACCTGATTGAGCTGTATATGTAAGGCTTATCACGGAATTAGCCAGTGGTTTAATTCCGAATAATTCAGGTCCTTCGCCCTCTTCAAAGAAATATTGAATTAATGCCCTGAGATTATGCGTTCTATCCCATGATGCCAAAAACTCACCCGTAAAATTTCTTGTTGAATAACCTCTGGTATCATCAGGATATACAATTGAAGGTCCAAAATTTCCAGAAGTTGTTTGTGAAAGGCTGTAACTTATTCTATAGGACCAGTTTTTAACAGCAAAGGTTTCCAGGGTAGCTTCGAAACCAAGAGTTGAACCGAAAGCATTATTAGCATAAGAGAAGTAATAATAAAGCGGATTATTATCGCTTGCAAAACCTGCAAACTGATTTCGGCTTCCAGTATAAGCTGCTATGTTTCTGTTTCCAATTTGAGTTACTCTGTCATTATAATATAATACAAGATCAAGTCTGTGGTTTTCACCTAATTGCTGCTGCAAACCGAACTCATAATTGATAGTTAATTTCGGATCAAGATTAGGATTGCCAATTCCCTGCCATCCCACCCACGTTTTGTTGGAAAGTGCCTGCGAAAATATTGGTGCTGATGCAAAGTGACCGTATTGCAGTCTGAAAGCGGTTGCCTCACCTATAGGAAAAGAGATACCGAGTCTGGGTAAAACTATATATTTTGTATCAGAATCTTTTGTAAGAGGAGAACCTAACCTTCCCGGACCATCTGTTCCGGGATATAAATAATTGTATTCATCTAATGGGACTCTGGATTGGAAATTATAGGTTTCAAACCGCACACCAACATTGGCAATCATACCTTCATATTCCATTCTATCCTGAAGGTAAAAGCCTAAATTAATCGGGTAAGCTCTGTAATAATCAGCAAAGCCGTTTCTGGCAACAAAAGAGTTAGCTTGAAAACTGGAGTTAACTCCATTATTAATCATATCCCAATAATTAAAATTCAACCCGGCTTTAATTAGATGATTTGAAGTTATCTGGTTTGTGTAGTCAGCTTTTGCACCATAATTTTTTGTTCTGCTATCCTGATAATAATTTGTGCTGAAACCAAAAGGAGCCCTGAAGTAATCTTTTTCCCACCAGGTTCCTTCTCTTAAAACGGATCCGCTGGGATCATTCAAGCTATCAGCTCTATCAACTTCCAAACCATAGCCTGCTAAATACTTAAATGGTAATTCATATCTTTCATTTTGATGAGTTAAACTTACTTCTGCAAATGAGTGCGGACTAATTGTATAAACCCAGTTTAGAGTTTGAGCAACTGTTTGCTCCTCACGAACAGGATCAATTGTAACTAAATATTTTGTCGAAACTCCAGGTGGAGTAAAAGCCAGGCCTGACCAACGAATATCTGATGAACCTGACCATATTCCACCGAGGTAGCTTTGATAACTGGCCATAAGTCTTAGTTTATGACTTGTTGCAGGCTGATAGACCATATTCAGTATGTAATTCTGTGCCACCTGAACTTTTTCTGGAGTGGGCAGACGGGTAGGATTACTTTTATACTCACCAGAGATAAAAAATTTGAGAAGATTAGGATCATTTCCCAAAGGTCCTCCGAAACCAAATAAATATCTTTGATAGGAGTACTGCCTATAATCATAAACACCTAATACATTATCATCACCTGGTTCGTGATTTTTTACCCAAAGGGCATGCGCCCAGGCAATTTCCTGATCGATAAGCTGGTTATAAGCAACTGAATCGGTACTCTTAAGCCATTCATAACGAATATCCATCTTTAATTCTCTTGCAATATCGTTCCTGCGAATAGGGTCCATCCAATAATCTAAACTTCCCCATTTCTGCCATTCCCAATTATTTTTATCATAAATATAGGAACCATAATGGTATTGGCCGGAAGGGCGGTACTCCATTCGGAATTCACCGGTAAATCTTGGAGCGCCCTCTTTTAATACAACTTTCACTACACCAGCTTGTGCATTTCCATATTCCGCAGAAAAACCGCCTGTAATTAATTGAAGCTGCTGAACACCAAGAGGATTAACATCATATTTCCAGGAATTATCTGCTTTTTCTGTTCCAAATGTAGCAGGTGCACTGGTATTAGAATTTGTTTGCTCAACACCATTTATTTGGAAGTTTACTTCATAAGATGAAGAACCACGAACTGAATAATTTCCTTTTTGGTCCTTTTGAAAACCGGCTTGAAGGTCAAGTGCTCCACGCAGACCTTCAATGGGAGCAGCAGCAATTTGTTTATCATCAATGCTGGTTGCTGTGGAAGTTCTGTCTCTAACAATAGGCGGTCTTTGTGCTACAACTACCACCTGTTCCATTTGAACAGATTCATCCTGCAACTGAAATGAGATTTGAGTTGTACGGTCAATAAAAATTTCAACCTCCTGCTGGGTTACCTTCGAGTAACCGATCATACTGGCTGAAACATTATATCTGCCGGGAGGTATATTCAATATTATGAACTTGCCTTCAATATTAGTTGCAGCACCAATATTTGTACCGTCAAGCATAACGTTAGCACCTATTAGTGCCTCTTTTGTTGTGGCATCGGTAACACTTCCTACAAGTTTACCGGTCAAACCCTGTGCTAAAAGATTCGTACCAATTGATAAAACCAGTGAAAAAGTTAAAGCATATATAAGTCTTGCCGTACGCATGTTATTTAGAGTTTATAAACAGCAAATAAAGTCCCGGAAAAACCGGGACGTAAAATTATTTCATTAATAACATTTTTTTGCTGACTTTAGCATCATCAGTAATTAAAGTGTAAAAGTATATTCCACTCGATAAATTATCAGCAGTAAAATATTTTGTGTGTCTACCTGCCGGTAGATTATCATCAACCAAAGTTGCAACTTCCTTACCAAGTAAGTCCGTAACTACTAATTTTGCATTACCTGATATTGGAAGATTAAATCTTATTAATGTTGAAGGATTAAATGGATTCGGATAATTCTGTTCTAATGAAAAATCAAAGATGCCTGCATATTTTTCATCATCAACATTTACAGAACCTTTCTGGAATTTAAATGCCGATCTACCCCAATGGTCTATTACGTATGCTATGTTTGCGTCCGGATTGATAGAAACATCACACGGAGAGCCCATTGGTGCACCGTCAGGATCCTGAATATCAGCACTGAACTGACTTGGCAGATCATAAACAGGCAAAGCTAAAATACCATCGACGAAGAATGCTTTTACCCATCTGCGGTTGCTGTCGATACCAGCAACCCAGAGTAACCCGTCTTTATCTAGGTCTATTCCACAAGGATAAGCCGTCCCAAGTACAAGAAAAGCATCTAAATCTTCAACTCTGGCAGGTTGATAGTTTAACGGAATAAACTGAGTTCCACCAACCCATTTAGCTATACCTCCGGATTGCGGTGGATCAGGATGAGTATTCCTTGAAGTAAAGAATGATACGGTATCATTACTGTAATCTCCTCCTGGCAATAATGCCACATCTCTGATTAAATCGAGTCCGCCTCTTTCAAGACCACCAGGTTCAACTACATATTGTGGTGGAGGTATATATGATCCGTAACCGATATCAGTCCAACCAAAGCTAAAATTATAACCTCTGAAAGTTGTACCGAAGGAAATTCCGGTGAAAAGTATTGAATCTTTAGTTATGTCACAACCGTGGTTATAAGATCCATAACCTGATCCTTGAATGTTGAATCCAAATTTCTGAACTTGTGATGTATCAAAGTTTGGATAAATGTAGGTTGCCGAAACTGTATTGGGCTGCGTTTTTGGATATGGTTGTGTTGCTGTAACGTACAAAGTATTTCCCAGGGAGGTTATTCCCCTAAGAGCTCCAATATTTCCAACAAGTGTATCAGAATCTCCATTCTCATTGAAATCTATAAATTTTTGAAATACTGTATCACCGGGATTAAGAACATATATGGAATTATGAGCATTAACATCTGTGATTCTTGAAGAAATTACAAATAGTTTTCCATCTTCTGTTAATGTACTAAGATAAGGGCGAATTACTGCTGTGTCAGATTCAGGGAAGTATAATCTTTGTGTGTACTGCCAATCATTCTGAGAAAAGATTTGAGAAGAAGAGAATAATAAAAGAAGCAAATTAAATAGTACAAAGTTTTTCATTTTTTACCTCACAATCAATTTAATTTTTATATTACAAATCATGTAATTAACTGGCAGAAATATAAATAAAAAATTATTTCATTGCGAAGGTAAAAAGATATTAAGAACAAATATTTTTAATATTTAATATGTAAATTTGTTGGTACTTAATTTACTCATTAAAGATGGACATAATTCAAATACTTTTACTAGTCGGTGTCTTTTTATCAATGGCACTGATGATGTTCTTCAGGAAAATTCCTGCCTTAATTGCATTACCATTAATGGCTGTTCTTATTGCTTTGATCGGTGAAATCAATTTTCCGGATATTATAGAGTTTGTGATCGGACAGGGCTCATTAAAACTACATGTGGCCTATACCATCGCTCTTTTCGGAAGTATGCTTAGTATACTTATGCAGAAAACCGGTGTTGCAGAAGCTTTTATTAAAAAAGGTGCTGAACTTTCTGGGGATAATCCCTGGCTGATAGCCATTATTTTACTAATGTTAATAATTGCTCTTTTTACAACTCTTGGCGGTCTTGGTGCCATCATCATGGTTGCAACGATTGTACTTCCTATTATGTCTTCTGTTGGAATTGGTCCGATGACTTCTGTTGGAATTTTTCTATTTGGATTAAGTATCGGCGGAATTTTGAATGTTGGCAACTGGGCTGTTTACATAAGTGTAATGGGATTAACAGTTGATGAGATTCGTCCTTTTGCTATGCTGATGTTTCTTGTTTCAATTCTTGGAGCTATAGTCTATATAACAATACAAATTTATAGAGATGGTCACGATCTGGACTTTAAAAAAATTATTTTAAGAAGCACTATCATAATAATAGTAATTGCACTTTCTTATTATTTAATAACCTCCGCAGCTAGTCTGGAATTTCAAAATCAGCTTAGTAATATTTTATCCGAATTAGGAATAGGAATAAAATGGATAATTGCCGCAGGGATTATTCTTCTCTTTATTACAGCTTTATTAAGAATTGTGTTACGAAAAAATGAAAGTATCGCACAACCTCATTGGATTTCGTTTCTATCACCAATACTTCCATTATTCTTAATACTTTTATTTGATGTAAATTTTATAGCAGCATTTATTGTCGGATTACTCTATGCATTCCTAACAACTTATAAAAAAGGAAGATTGAATTTATTTATTCAATCCTGTTTTGAAGGCGGCGGAGTTGTGATGCCTGCTGTTGTTTTAATGTTTGGAATCGGAATGCTGCTCGTCGCGATTATGGGACCGGGCGGTGATTTACCTCAGTACCCCAATGGATGGCCTGTTCTGAATATTATAAGACCAATGATGGCTCAAATAGTTCCGACAAATCCCTTTATGTACGTTTTAATTTTTACTTTGGCCGCACCATTGGCTCTCTATCGTGGTCCTCTGAATGTTTGGGGAATGGGCTACGGACTTGCAGCAGTTTTTCTTGCAAGCGGAATGAATCCCGGTGCTGTTATGGGCTTACTTTTAGCTGTTGGACAAATACAGGGAATTTCTGATCCAACAAATACTCATAATGTCTGGCTTGCAAATGAAATGAGAGTTGACGTTCAAAAAGTTTTGTGGAATACAATTACTTATACATGGATACTTGCAGTAATCGGATTAATTATTTCATCAATATTTTTTATGTGATCACTTTTCATTCCTGCAAAAGCAGGAATCCATTTTTTTAGTAAAAGATTCCCGCTTTCGCGGGAATGACAGAAAAGAATTTAATGAATCGTAAAATCAAAATAGGAATTGATGTTGGCGGCACATTTACCCACGCTGTTGCTGTTGATATCAGTGATTTTAAACTTATCGGTAAAGCGTGTGTTCCTACAACTCACAAAGCAGCGGAAGGTGTTGCAAAAGGAGTTGTTGATTCAATGCAGCTTTTAATTAATGATCATAAAATCAATCCTGATGAAATTATTTTAATTGCTCATTCTACAACTCAAGCCACAAACGCTCTGCTGGAAGGTGATGTTGCAGTTGTCGGTATAATCGGAATGGGAAAAGGTCTTGAGGGAATACGTGCGAAGAAAGAAATCAATCTTAAAAACATTGAACTCTCACCCGGAAAGTTCCTTCAAACAAAGTTTAGATTTATTGATGTTAAGACTCCTCTCTCTGTTGAAATCATCAAGAAAAATATAAAGGAGCTTTTAGATGAGGGAGCACAAGTTATTGTCGCATCGGAAGCATTTGGTGTTGATGATGCAAAAAATGAAGACCTCGTTGTCAGTATTGCTGAATCCATGAACCTTCAGGCAACGGCTGCGAGCAGAATTTCAAAACTCTATGGATTAAAAGTCCGCACCCGCACTGCAGTTATCAACGCCAGTATGATGCCAAAGATGCTTGAAACGGCTAATAGAACGGAAGAAGCAATTCGAAAAAGCGGTATTAAAGCGCCACTTATGGTTATGCGTTCAGACGGCGGAATAATGGATATCAACGAGATGAGAAAGCGTCCAATTCTTACAATGCTTTCGGGACCTGCTGCAGGAGTTGCCGCTGCTTTGATGTATGAAAAAGTCTCAGATGGAATTTTTCTGGAAGTCGGCGGAACATCAACAGACATTTCTGTTATTAAAAATGGTAAACCGCAGGTTAAGAGTGCACAGATCGGTGGTAACAGACTTTATCTCAGAACACTTGATGTAAGAACACTTGGAATTGCCGGCGGTTCTGTTCCAAGAATACAAGGGAACAAGATTGTTGATATCGGTCCACGCAGTGCACATATCGCAGAATTAAATTATGTTTCTTTCAGCGATGAAGATTTTTCTGATATTGAACTTGAAAAAGTTCAGCCGCTGAAAAATGATCCGTCTGACTATTTATCTATTAAAGTTAAAAACGTGTTTAAGAAAAGATTTACTGTTACTCCCACCGGTGCATCAAATTTTCTTGGACTCGTAAAAGATATCGGTCACGGATCTGCAAATCTGGATTCAATTAAAAGATGTTTTGAGTCACTTTCAAAAATTCTTAAGAAAGATGCAATAGTGATCGCTGAAGAAATTCTTACCATCTCTGCAGAGAAAATTAAACCGGTTATAAATCAGCTTTCAAGAGAATACAAGTTAGATAAAGAATTAATACAGCTAGTAGGAGGTGGTGGCGGTGCAACTGCATTAGTTCCTTTTACAGCACAGCATTTAGACTATCCACATAAGATTGCCAAAGATTGTGAAGTTGTCTCAGCTATAGGTGCTGCACTTGGAATGATCAGGGATTCTATTGAAAAAACAATTATCAATCCAACCGAGAATGATATTATTTCCCTGCGACAGCAGGCATTTGAATCCGTTGCATCAATGGGTGCTGTTCCTGAATCGATTGAAGTTACTGTTGAAATTGATTCTAAGAATAAAAAAGTGATTGCAGTTGCGATGGGTTCCAGTGAAATGCGTTTGCGGGATCTTGAAATAAAAGGATTAACTGAAACTGTTATAAAAAAGATCGCTTCTGTTTCAATGCGAACTACAGAAGACAAGGTAAATATTGGCGGAGGTACTTCATTTTTCTATGCAATTACTTTTAAGCAGATTAATAAACATTTATTTGGATTAGTAAAAGATGAAACTCAAAAACTCAGAGTTATTGATCGTGAAGGAACTATTAAGCTGCAGCTAAATGATGCTTTGTGCGAAACTGTTGAAGCAAATTCTGTGAAAGCAAAAATAAAAGAGATGATTTCCACACTTACAACTTTTGGAGATGCCGGTGCTTTGCTTCCTGATATATTCCTGCTTGTCTCATCAAAGCTAGTTGATTTTACAGGATTGATAAACGAATCTCAAATAATGGCTCTCGTTGATTTTGAACTCTCTAAAATTCCTCAGGATGAAAAGATAATTGTAATCGCATCACCGAAAAAATAACTATGAACATCGATAAGACATACGATTATATAATTTACCCGGCAAGTCTTGCAGGTGTGTTAACAGCTATTGATTTAACAGGCAAGGATAAGAATGTTCTGCTTCTCAACTTTTACGGATTTATGGGCGGCAGCATAACTGAAAGTTTAAATTGTTATCAGAATATTGATGAAAATAATCTAAATGGATTAACTAAAGAGTTATTTCAGAAAATTAAAAACGCAAAACACGGAATTCTTTATCGCAATGGAAACGATTTTATCTTCAATCCTGAAACTGTAAAGATTGTTTTGCAGGAGGAACTTGATAATTCAAAAGTTAATTTACTCTTTCATATCCTTCCATTCTACTTAAAACAAAATGAAGATTACGTTGAAGTTTCATTAACAGGCAAAGAAGGAATATTGCACGTCTCTGGAAAAACTATTATTGATGCTTCTGATGAATATGATTTGTTAAGGCTTCAAAATGTAAAACGAAATTTGCTCGGAGTAAACTACAATCTGTTTTTAACCGGATTAAAAGATGTCGAGTGGCAGAACTTTGAACTTATAACTAATTTCATAAAACTGGATGATAATCGTTACTGGGTTTCGCTAAAAATACCCAAACCTGAGAAAGAATTTTTTATTGAGAATGCTTCTCAGAAAATTTTAAATCAGTTTGAAGAAGCAGTTCAGAAAAGTGGCGGCAGAATTCAATTGGTAGCACCGCAATCTCAAAAGATCTACGAAGTTGATAAATTAAAAATATCTAATAGTGTTTATCATATTAAAAATAAGCCAGGTAAAACATTCAACGTGCAGGAAATATTTAAAGAATTATGTGCACTAACAATTGGCTATAAGAGTAATTAGTCATTCTCGTATAAACAGGAATCCATAAAATATAAATTAAATAGATTCCCACTTTCTCCCGAAGGGATACCTATGGCAGTGGGAATGACAACACAAAAATGAACAACGAACTAATTTCAAAACTAAAACACGGATTAATCGTCTCCTGTCAGGCTGAAGTAAATTCACCATTCAACTCGCCTGAAGGGATTACAATGTTTGCCAGGTCAGCAGTTACCGGCGGTGCTGTGGGAATCCGAAGTGAAGGTATTGAAAAAACAAAAATGATTCTTAAATCTGTTGATGCTCCTGTAATTGGACTTATCAAATCTAAATTTGATGATGGAAGTGTTCGCATCACAGGATCATTTTCAGATGTAGATGATCTGTCTGCAATCGGTTGTCCTATCATCGCAATTGATGGAACATTCAGAAAGCGGGATGGATTAACTGGACCTGAATTTATTCACAGGATCAAATCAGAATTTGATGCTTTGATCATGGCTGACATTGCAAAAGAGGATGAGGCAATTGAATGTGAACAAGCTGGTGCCGATTTTATTTCTACTACCCTGAATGGATATACTCCGGATACGGAAGCAGATAAAATAATATCTCCAAATTTTGAATTAGTGAAAAGTTTATCACAAAAAATTAAAAAGCCAATAATTGCTGAAGGCAGAATTAATTCTCCTGAAGCAGCAAAAAAGATGATAGAACTTGGTGCATTCGCAATTGTTGTTGGAACAGCAATAACTCGTCCGCATATTATTACAAGCTGGTATGTGGATGCAATCAGAAGATTGTAAGAAAAATTTACTGAGGCTATAGCCTCTCTTTATTTTACATTACTTTTCAGTTGACTGAAGTCAACTGCAATAGAAAATGAATTTATAATTTGCTATTCATTGATATGATATATTTAATTAAAGGAGTTTTGCTACATAAAAAAACTGATTATAAATATATATTGCAGTCAGCTTTAGCTGACTGATAAGAATAGTTAAGTTATTGGGCTTTAGCACCATTAAAAAGCAGAAATGAATGAACTAAAAACAAAATATGATGTAGTAGTAGCCGGAGCAGGAATAGCAGGAATCAGTGCAGCTGTTAAAGCAGCCCGCGAAGGAGTTTCTGTTTTACTGATTGAGCACTACGGATTTGTCGGCGGAATGTCAACTGCAGGAATGGTCTCCCCTTTTATGAAACATTCAGTCAACGGTGAAACATTGGTTCGTGGAGTATTTGAGGATATTGAAACGGAAATGCGGAACCGAAGTGGAATGATAGACAACGGTTTTTATGCTTCATCATTTCGTGCTGCAGCATTCAATCTTTTACAGAATTCAGATTGTAATGTTCTTCTTCATTCTGAGATTCTAAAAGTTAACAGGATCGGGAACATTATTGATTCCCTAACTGCACTTATAAATGGAATTGAATATGTAATCCGTGCTAATGTTTTTATTGATACAACCGGAGATGCACAGTTACTTTATCTTGGCAATTTTCCTTATGCTAAAGGAGATGAGAAAACAGGTAAGCTTCAAGCACTTACTTTGTTCTTCAGAATGATAAATATTGATATTAAAACTGTTACAGAATACGCAAAGGCAAATAAGGATAATTTTTTCGATTGGATGGAGTACGATTTTGATTTTTCTAAGATCATTTCCATCGCAGGTTATTTTAATCAGCTTAAGAAAGCTATCAGCGAAGGAAGATTGCAGGAGGATGTGCAATACATTTTCTTTACAACTTTGCCGGAATCAGGTGAAGGATCATTTAATACCTCTAATATTCTTGGCGTTGATGCTTCAACATCTCACAATCTAACTCAGGCTGAACTTGTTGGTAGAAAGCAAGTAGCACAGGTAGCTGCACTTCTGCAAAATGAAATACCCGGATTTGAAAATTCCACCTTGCTGGAAACTGCCGTTCAGGTTGGAGTTAGAGAAACTCGAAGGGCAATCGGAGATTATGCAGTTACAGGCGATGATATAAAATCCGGACATAAATTCGATGATGCTGTTGCACGTGCTGTTTATGGTATTGATATTCATGGACAAAAGGATGAACAAAGCAGGATGGAGCATTTACCCGAAGGACAATTTTATGAGATTCCTGTCAGAGCATTGATTGTTAAAGATGCGGATAATCTTCTTGTAGCCGGCAGATGTATCTCTTCCACCAGAGAAGGACACAGTGCTTTAAGAATTCAACCTACTTCTGCCGCAACAGGAGAAGCATGCGGTGCACTTGCTGCATTGAGTGTTAAACAGAATAAGCTCGTGAGAAAAATTAATTACAGTGATTTACAAAACCTGATATCGCATAATCTTACAAAGAAAGTATGAAAATAATTTTTGGAACAGACGGCTGGCGCGGTTTGCTGGAAAGTGAAATCAATGAAGAGACTGTTGCGCTCGTAGCGCAGGCTTTTACTGATTATAATCTGCAAAATTATTCGCAGCCGGCAATTGCAATTGGATTTGATGGAAGAAGGAACTCAGAAAAGTTTGCCAAAATATTTGCAGAGACTCTTTCGGGAAACAACATCAAAGTTTTTTTATCTGATAGAATTATTCCGACGCCTGTTCTTTCTTTTTTTGTGAAGCATAATAAACTAAATTCGGGAGTGATGATAACAGCCTCGCATAATCCACCGGAATACAATGGAGTAAAATTTAAAGCTGATTATGGCGGACCATTTCTTACAGAAGAGACCCTGAACGTTGAAAAATTATTGACAAATTCTTTAATTAGAAAAAACAAGACTAATATTGAACAAACAAATTTACTTCTGCCTTATGTTGAACAAATTGAAAAACTTATTGATTTTGAATTTATAAGAACATCTAGATTAAAAATTTTAATTGATTCTATGGGTGGTTCTGGTGTTGATTTTCTGGAAAGGATTTTATTGGCTCATAACATTCCGGCTCAAACCATCTTTTCCCAGCCGGATGAAAATTTTTACGGCAGACTCGCCGAGCCGATTGAAAAAAACCTTAAACCAGTATCCGACAAATTAAAGGAAGGTGACTATTCAATAGGACTTGCAACTGACGGCGATGCTGATCGCTGCGGCGTTATGCTTGATAATGGTGAATGGCTGAGTGCACAGGAAACAATTTTATTATTAACTGATTTTATCGTTAATATTAAAAAATCAAAAGGGCACATTGTTAAAACTGCCAGTGTAACAGATAAATTAAAAACACTGTTTGAATCAAATCAAAGAAAAATCTACGATGTACAAGTAGGATTTAAATATATCACAGAAGTTATGATCGGCAAAAACATTGCATTTGGCTGCGAGGAAAGCGGCGGTTTTGGTTACGGCTTTCATATGCCGGAACGTGACGGCATTCTTTCATCGTTATTTATGATTGAGATGCTTGCACATTCCGGTTATGATAAACTAAGTGATTATGTAAATCATAAAAGAAAAGAATTTGGAAATATTTTTTATGATAGAATTGACCTAAAGTATAATAAGCCGGACAGAAATGAGTTGCTGCCTGAACTTTATAGAAAATTTATTGATAGGATAGGTAATTTTCGCGTTGTGCATGCAAAAGCATTTTTTAGCAGCAGAAATATCATCAATGGTTTAAAGTTATTTATGGAAGGAGATAATCGCTGGCTGTTACTGCGTACATCCGAGACTGAACCGATTGTAAGAATTTATGCTGAAGGACAGAGTGTTGTAGAGGTAAAACAATTTCTGGAGTTTGGAAGAAAGCTATTTAGTTAAGAGTCATTCCCACGTATGTGGTTGTGTGATTATTCGACAAAAGTCATTTCGAAGGAGTCCTCGACTGAGAAATCTGTATAATTTTTCAGATTTCTCCCTGCGGTCGAAATGACAAACACAATTATCACCCAGCCTCGTATGTGGGAATCCATAATCAGAAAAATAGATTCCCGCCTTCGCGGGAATGACAATGTAACCAAAATGAAAAAGAAATTCTTAAATAAAAAAGAAGCAAAGCAGCTCATCTCAAAACTTGGTAATGAGTTTGCGATAGTAAAAAATCCCGGATACATACATCCTGAATATGAGCTTTATCCACTAGCACCAAAAATTAAAAAGCCTGCTAATGTCCTGACTGCTTCTGTAATGGATATGGATGGTACAACAACCACGACTGAAGCATTATGCATTCACTCGCTTGGGTTTATGGTTAGAAAACTCTCCGGCAGAATGACAATAGATCAATGGAAAGGTTTGGATTCAGTTAAAGACTATCCACACATTATTGGGAACAGTACAACAAAGCATGTCGAGTACCTTATTGATAAATATCAGAAAACTTTTATAAACGATCAGATCATAAAATCATTTTTATATGCTGCTGGCTGGACCATCACTTACGGCAAAGATAATAAACGTAAAGAAGAAGTTATCCTGAATCTGAATGATTTTAATTGTGCTGATTTAATCAGAGATGAAAGACTAATAAAACTAAATCCTTCATCACTTCCGGATGATGAGGACGAAGAACAGCTAAGTAAATATTTATTTTTGCAATACGGTGCACAATTCAAAAAACCAGATTCCCATTCTTTAGTAAGAATCGGTATTGATGTTTACTATCAGCGGTATCACGAAATTCTTGAGCGGATAAAACTTGGTGAAGGAAAATTCATTGCTGAAAATTTATTTGGCAATCCTGAAAAACATTTAATTGAGGCAATGCCCGGAATTGAAATTTTTCTTCCTATGATAAAAGGACTTATCACATCAAATGAAGAAATTTATTTCAACCAGCTTCTGCTTGATTATGAAATAAAGTGTGGGAAGAATTTTCCCGAAAGTAAAATTGATAAAGCCAGAAAATCTTTTTATAATCTGTGTAAACATTTTGTTAAAGACCCGCTAAAAGCTGCTGTTGTAACCTCTTCAATTCATTACGAAGCGGATATTGTGTTAAGAGAAGTGTTTAAGATCATTTATGCAAAGCTGGATAAAATGCTGCCTGTTAGTTCTGAAAAGAATTTGATATTAAATAAGTTTAAGGATCACAGAAATTATTACGATGCAATTATTACGGCAAGTGATTCGAATGAAATTAGATTAAAACCTCATCGCGATCTTTACAATATTGCACTTTATAAATTAAATGTGCCTAGAGAAAAGTTTGATCAGGTTGTTGGATTTGAAGACAGTGAAAGCGGAACGATTGCAATACGTGCAGCCGGAATTGGTTTATCGATAGCTGTTCCTTTTGCGGAAACAAGCGGACATAATCTTAAGGCTGCGACATACGTTTGTAAGGGCGGATTACCTGAGGTGATATTAAAACATAATTTATTCTTAAATCTCAGATGAATAAAAAATATAATGACAGAGTTTTTCACGTAATCTCAAACACTCACTGGGATCGTGAGTGGCGTTATCCATTTCAGCGCAACAGGCAAATGCTTGTTGATATGATTGATAAAGTTCTTGAGATACTTGATTCCGAACCGGAATACAGGGCATTTCATCTTGATAGTCAATCAATTGTAATAAATGATTACCTTGAAGTTCGTCCACACAAAGAAGAACAAATAGTAAAACTTGTAAAAGAAAAAAGATTGTTCATTGGTCCGTGGTATGTTTTACCGGAACAGTTTCAGGTAGGTGGTGAAAATCTAATACGCAATCTTTTACTCGGACATAAAAACAGTAAACTATATGGACGTGTTTCAAAAATTGGATACTCCCCTTTCTCGTGGGGACAAATTGGACAGCTGCCGCAAATCTATAAAGAGTTTGGTATTGAACTGATAATGTTTTATCGCGGAGTGAATTCAATTGATTCACCTAAAGCAGAATTTTTATGGATAGGAGCTGATGGTACGGAAGCTGTTTCATCCCGCTTCTCTACTATGCCAAGATATAATTTTTATTTTTACATATATCGTCCGGTGGTTCATAATGAGTTCTTCTCTGATGTCGAATATAAATGGTCACGAGGCGGTGTTCCATTTCATTTTATTGATCAGCAATTAGCTGAAGAAGATTATTTTATTGTTGATCCTGTGGATGGATATTATCCTGAAAACATAAAAAAGCAGGTTGAAACTATAATCAATGATCAGGTTGATGATTTTACAACACCGCACGTAATCTGGATGGAAGGACATGATTCAAGCGGTCCGAATATTAAAACTGTTCAGATAATAAAAGACATTAAAATGATCTTTCCTGATATGAGTGTCGTTCATTCAACTCTAGAGGATTATGCTGAACTATTATTTGAAAGTGTTGATCTTAATTCTCTTAAAAAAGTTTACGGAGAAAGAAGAAGCTCTCAGTACGACAGACGAAGCGGAAATATGTATGGATATACAACTTCTGCAAGAATGTATCTCAAACAAAAAAACTTTGAAGCTGAAAAGTGGACACAGTTTTATGTTGAGCCATTCACTGTCTTTTCATCCTTAACAGGAAGAGATATAAATGACGGCTACCTAGATAAAGCCTGGGAACTGATTATTCAGAACTCTTCTCACGATTCAATAGGCGGATGCAGTCTTGATCAGATTCACGATGATATGATGGATCGTTACAGACAGGCTATTGAGATTTCAAAAGGTGTGTTCGAAAGATCAGTGAAGTATATTGTTAAGAATCTTGATCTTCCGAAAGTAAGTGATGAAAATTTATTTCTCGTAGCTTTCAATCCTAATAATTACTTAAGGAATGAAGTTGTTGAATGTTTTATTGATATTCCAAAAGAATTTGATAAAGGTGATTTTAACATTTTCGATCTGAACGGCAATCTAATAGAAAAACAAACCTTAAGATTTAAGCCTTACCAGCCGGTAATTGAACAGCTAATTGATCGTCCAATGTACTTTGATATGATGCGTTATCATTGCTGTGTTGATTTGAAGAATGTACCGGAGTTTGGGTACAAATCATTTTGGCTGAAACCTGTTGAGACGTCAAAAGTCAGAGGTCAAAAGCTTGCCCTGAGCTTGTCGAAGGGTCAAAAGTTAAAAGATGGGTTAGCTAATAATAATATTATTGAAAATGATTTTCTGAAAATTAAAATCAAACCAAACGGCACGTTTGATCTCTTTGATAAAATAAATAAAAAAGATTTTAATGGACTTGGATATTTTTATGATGAAGGTGAAGCAGGACATGCGTGGATTAATGTTCCAACTAAACCGTTTATAACTACATTAAAGAGTAAAGTAAAAATAATAATTATTCAAAATGGAGCACTAAGTGCTACAGTTAAGATCAGCCACAAAATAAAACTCCCGATAAATCTATCTGAACGGAAAAAGAATAATCCAAAATCTACTGCTGTAGATGTTGATTTATTTATAACCCTGAATAAAAACTCAAAGAGAGTCGAACTAAAAGTTCATGTTAATAACACTGCTGAAAGTCACAGACTCAGAATAATGTTCCCAACAAATCTTGATGCGAACTTTCATTACGGTGAAGGACAATTTGATGTTGTAAGAAGATCTTCTCAAAGGCCTGATACAAAAGACTGGATCGAACAGCCAATGTATGATTATCCTCTGCATCATTTTGCAGATGTTACTGATGAAAAGCATGGTTTTGCTGTGTTAGTTGATGGTTTGAAAGAGTACGAATTACTTAATGATAAAAAGAAAACTCTCGCAGTTACTTTATTCCGTGGATTTGAATATATAATTGCTCCAAGTTCAAAACAGGATTATACCTACTTGAAAGGCAGTCAGTGCCTGGGTAAATCAAGTTATAGCCTGGCAATTTATCCACATAAAGGTGACTGGCAATTTGGTGATGTTTATAAGGAAGCATTAAACTTCAACAATCATATTAGTCTTGTTCAAACGGGGAAAGCAAATGGTGAACTTCCTTCAGAATTATCTTTTATGAAAGTTACTCCTGATGAACTGGTTTTTAGTGCATTGAAGAGATCGGAAGATGGTAATGGCTTTGTGCTGAGAGTTTATAATCCAACTGAAAAGGATGTTAAAGGTAAAGTAGAATTTTATAAATCAATATCCAAGGTTGAACAGGTGACTCTGGAAGAAATTTTTGTTAGAGAAATAAATTTGAATGATAAAAATAGTTTTACTGTTACATTAGCCAGGAAAAATATAGGAACATATAAAATAGTTTTTACTTAGTGTTTCTTGGTGTCCTTTGTGCCTTAGTGGTAAATCCTTTCACCACTCAGACACTAAGAGAACTTAGGTTCACTTAGAATGAATAAATTCAGAAAGATGACATTATGATAAAAAATAAATACGGTTATTTCACAAAAGACGGAAGAGAATTTGTAATTACCGATCCCAAAACTCCGCGCCCGTGGTTTAATTATATGTGGAATGAAAGTTACGCGGGTTTGATTTCTCACACAGCCGGCGGATTCAGTTATCTTGAAACTCCGCGTGATAACAGATTGACAAGAATGCGTTACAACTGCTTGCCATGGGATCGCCCCGGTAGATATATAATTGTTAAGGATGCAGATTCAGGTAAATACTGGTCTTTAAGCTGGGCTCCAACAATCGATAAAAAATACGATAAGTATGAATGCAGACACGGACAGGGCTACACAACAATTATTACTGAGAAAAATAAAATCCGTGGAGAAATAACTTATTTTGTTCCAACTGATTTGAACGGAGAAATCTGGAAAGTTAAACTCACAAATCTTTCAAACGAAAAAAGAAAACTTGAAATATATTCCTTTACTGAAATTCTGATGGGCAATGCTTTGAATGATATTATCAATCAGCCGAATGATAAACATTTTACTGATATTAAGTTTGATGAGAAAAATGAAACACTTGTCTGCACACGCCGTTACTGGGTACTGAATAAAAAAGTTTCCGTTGCGCAGCCAAACATTGACTGGAGATATAACTTATTATTCACAACTACACTCCCTGTAAGCGGATTTGATGGAAGTCTTGATAACTTTATCGGTAAATGGCGATCTGAATCAAATCCAATTTCCATTGAAACCGGAAAAATGAGAAATACAGAAATAACCGCAGGCGATCCTGTTGCCGCACTTCAATCTAAAATCACACTGGATAAAAAATCCGAAATTGAATTTGCAGTTATCATGGCTGTTGTTCCAAAAGAAGAAAAAAATCCTTTTAGTGCAATTAAAATAAATGAACTAAAAAAACTTAAGACCATCAATAAAAACCTTGATGATCTAAAAAAGAACTGGGCTGATTATTTCAGCAACTTCAAAGTAAATACTCCGGATCCAAAATTTAATTTATCACTCAATGTCTGGAATCAGTATCAGGCAGCAGTTACTTTTGATATGGCACGTAACTCCGGTTATTATCACGGTGGATTGTTATTCGGAACCGGAATGCGGGATCAGTTTCAGGATATTCTTGGTATGGTAATCTCTCATCCTGATCGTGTAAGAAAAAGATTACTCAATGCTTTGAGATTTCAATTCAAAGATGGATCAACGCTTCATAATTATTTTAAGATTACGGAGTGGGGGGAAAAAACAAATCACTCCGATACTCCATTGTGGATTCCTTTCGGAATGGTTGAATACTTAAATGAAACTGCGGATTTCTCTATTCTCGATGAAGTTGTTGCATTTTATGATGATGGTGAAGCATCAGTCTATGATCATATGAAACGTGCAATTGATTTTGCAATTTCTGCTTGTACTGAACGCGGTATTCCAAAAATTATGAACGGCGATTGGAATGATACTCTGGATCATATTGGACCAAAAGGAAAAGGAGAAACAGTTTGGGGCGCATTCTTTCTCGGTTATGTGATCAGAAAAACTTTTGAATTACTTGAACACAAGCAGGATTACTCCACTCTTGAGAGATGGAAAAGTAAATACGAGGAGTTAAGAAAAGTTATTGATGAAAATTGCTGGGATGGCAAATGGTATCTTCGTGCATTCAGAGATGACGGAAGTGAAGTTGGTTCATCTAAACATAAACAAGGAAAGATATTTGTTAATGCACAAAGCTGGTCCGTTATTTCCGGATTAGCTCCGGTAGAAAAAGCACAAGCTGCAATGAAATCCGGTAAAAAATATTTAACAACTCCGTATGGAATGCAGATCGTTTATCCATCCTACACAGAAGTTGAGGATAATACCGGATTGATCAGCCGCTGCGTTCCGGGTAAAAAAGAAAACGGCGCAGTTTTCAATCACGCTTCCTCCTGGTTTGTTTTGGCTTCGATAATGAATGATGATATTGATTTTGCTTATGAAACTTATTCCAAAATGCTTCCGACAAATTCTTCAAAGAATATTGACAGATATGAAGTTGAACCTTATGTTTTTGCGGAGTATATCACAAGTCCTGATCACGAAACTGAAAATCAGGCAAGCCATAGCTGGTTAACAGGCACAGCAGTATGGATGTTAAGAATTGGAATGGATTATATCTGCGGATTCAGAACATCTTTGAAAGGATTGATTATAAATCCAAATATTCCTTCTAAGTGGAAATCATTTTCTGCCCACAGGAATTTCAGAGGAAAAAGAATTAATTTGAAAGTAGAAAACCCTAAAGGAAAATATTCCGGGATCAATTTGATTGAAGTAAATGGAAATAAAGTTGATTCTAACTTTATTAATCCTGAAGATTTTTCTGAAAAGGAAATTAATGTAAGAATAGTTTTAAGTTAATTTTAAATGTCTATTCCACAGAAAAGGGAATCTAATTTTGTTGTTTCAGCCTGAGCTTGTCCAAGGCTGATTGAATTTTGATATAATATCACACTTCGACAGGCTCAGTGTGACATCTATTCGGAGTACTTATGAAAAAAATATTACTTTTTTTGGTTGTGTTTACAACTGCGTCTTTCTCGCAAATAGCCTGGACGGAGATAACATCAAATTATACACTTCCTGCTGGAATAAAAATCTTTAGCGGTGAACGTGCTTCTCCGATATTAAAAATCTTTTATATCGATGTTGATATGAACAATCCTGATCTGGTCATTCATCCATATATTAGTTCAACAAACAGAACTATAAACAATTTTGTTCCTTTAGTTGGAGCTTATGCAGGAGTTAACGGTGGATTTTTCGGCGGTACGAGTTCATTCTCTGCAGTTGTTTATCCCTACGAAGTGAAAGCGCAAAATGTTGCTTCTGTAACCCGTAACAGCCAATCATATCCGGTTATCAGAAGTTTCTTCGGAATGAATTTCGACAGAACATTTAACGTTGAATGGATTTATCATTACGGTAATAATGTTTCTAATATTTATCGTTTTGATTCGCCAATGCCTTATACAAATAATCAGCCTAATCCATTGCCTGCCCCTGTGCAATCAGCCGGAATTGTTTATGAGAATTTATTAGTTGGTATTGGTGGAGCGCCTACTCTGGTAAAAGATGGTCAGGTTAATGTAACATATAATGAAGAAATTATGTGGGGCAGCGGAGTTGGTTATGATAATCGCGATCCAAGAACCGCAGTCGGTTATACTGCAGACAATCACGTTATAATGATTGTCGCTGATGGACGTCAGGTTGCGAGTCAGGGAGTTGGACTTCCGGAATTAGCACAAATAATGATTGACCTTGGATGTGTTAAGGCAATAAATCTTGATGGCGGTGGTTCGACACAAATGGCTGCAGGAAATCAACTTGTTAATACACCATCTGAGTCAAGAGCAGTTCCAACAATACTAACAGTAACGCATAAAGATTCATTAAAACTTCCAGCTGTTCCGCAATTTGAGAAAATAATTGATACGGGAGACCCTGAATGCAGTCTAATTGGAAGCGGATGGTTTCCTTCAGCAAATCCTGGTTTCTGGGGTAACACACAGGCACAATTAAATCCGGTTGGTGATGGAAGTGCTTATGCAGAGTTTGCTCTTGGATTAGCTGCAACTGCAATCTACGAAGTTTATGGATGGTGGGTATCCTCATCAAACAGATGCACGGATACTCCCTTTATAATCAGGCATAAAAATGGTACAGATACAGTGCGGGTTAATCAGATACAGAATGGTTCTATTTGGAAACTGATTGGCACTTATCAATTCTCACAGGATACATCACAAAAAGTTTTTATATCTAATGCAGGAACAGCCGGCAGTTCAGCAACTTATGTAGTTGCAGATGCTATAAGGTTAATTTCTTATGATCCCGTTACAACTGTAAAAGAAGAGAGTAACATTATCCCGGAAGGATTTATGTTATATCAGAATTACCCGAATCCATTTAATCCAAGCACTAAAATCAGTTGGCAGTCCCCGGCATCAAGTTGGCAAGTTCTTAAAGTTTATGATGTATTAGGTAATGAAGTAACAACCCTTGTAAATGAATACAAACCAGCGGGATATTATGAAATTGAATTTGATGCATCCAATATTTCAAGCGGAGTTTATTTTATCAACTTAAATGCCGGAATATATCATTCAACAAAAAAAATGGTTTTACTCCGATAAACATTGAATAATTTGAAAATAATTCATTTTATCAATATTAATTATTCGCTGCGAACAGAATTGGGATGTAAAAACTATGAATAAATTCGGCATTAAATCTTCATTACGTCTGGATTTGTTAATTGAAATTTTATAAGTTAGTATAGCTTAATACTAAGAATAATTTCCTATGCAAACATTTCTAAAACAGGCCTTATTAATTTGTTTAATCATTCCTAATTCAATTCACAATAATAATTTAAATGAGAGGTTAGTATGAAAAAACTAATGTACTTTCTTGTCCTTGTTCTTTTTACTGCGAGTTTAGGATACTCGCAAGTCACAACGCTATGGGAGAATTCCGCGGCTACATCCAATCTACCGGCATGGTTTACTACTGGAAACGGTGAAAGAGGATTGGCTTATGGTTCAGTCGCCGGAAATGACAGAGTTTATATTGTCTCGCGCAACAGCACATTTGGAAATAATATTTATATATATAATGCAACAAATGGTGATTCAGTAGGATTATTAAATAATACTGGTATCTCCGGAGGGTTATTTATTATAAATGATGTTGAGGTATCCTCAAACGGTGTTATATTCGTTAGTAATATGACTACTGATGCAAGTGGCGCTACTAATCCCTTTAAAGTTTACAGATATGATGCAGAAACGGATATACCGGTTACTGTGATTAGTTATAATACAACCGGAGTTGTACGTCTAGGAGATAAATTTACTGTTACAGGTTCTACTGCAGATAATTCGGTTACTATTTGGGCTGCGTCAGGAAACACCAAAGAACTATATAAGTTTACAACTACTGATAATGGACTTACATTTACGCCAACTATAATCCAACTTCCAAGTTTGGGAACAGTAAGCTTGGGAAGTGCGGCGGTTGGTCCATTGCCAAACGGTGACTTTTATTACAATGCCGGTGGACAACCCGCTCAGAAATTTTTAGCTGATGGAACTGTAATTGATACAGTATCTACTGGTATTATTGCTACGGGAACTAATGCTATCAGATTTATGAGTACGCCAACTACAGATGAATTCTTCGCCACTTATGCTTATGGACCTACTAATGAAACAGGTAGAATAGTAAAAATACCTGGTGGAGATTTAAACTTAGCAGAATTAGTCGGTGTTACACCAATTTTAGGTACAAATAGTAATGCTGGCGGAACTGGTGATTTATCAATCCAATTGGTATCACCATTTATTTACAATGTTTATGTACTTGGAACAAATAATGGTTTCGGCGCTTATCAGGTTGATTTGAGAACACCACTAGCTGGCGATTATTATATTCCTCAAGGTGCTAATCCTCAGGGATTTCCTACATTAGCTGATGCAGTCGCATCATTAAATGTCAATGGAGCTTTAGGAACAGTAAATTTCTTACTAGATGCTGATACATTAAGAGAGAATACATTTACTTTTGATGCGGATTTATCGGTTGACAATAATGTAGTTATTAAACCCGCACCTGGTAGAGACGTTGTTCTTTTTGTTACTGCCGGACCTAGTCAGGGTAACGGTATCCAGATGATTGGATTTAATAAAGGTTACGTTACATTTGATGGTAGCAATGATGGTTCAAACAGTAGAAATCTTACTATATCAACAGAACAAGATGCAGTTGCCGTACCTTTTGGTTTAAATAATGCAAATGCAGATACGGTTGCACTCAAAAATCTAATGATTAAGAATATTGTTGATGTACCGTTAAACTTCAGATATGGTGCTGTAATTAATGATGTTGGTGGCGTATTTGGATTCCATGTAGAAAATTGCCAGATTGGTACTCCTGAAAAACCTGTACGTCGAGATGGTCTTGCTCCTTGGGGCGGTGGTGCAACTCCTAATAGTTTTACTTTCCTAAATAATGAAATTTACGCCGGAGTACGTGGTATAACCACAATTTATCTCATAGATAGTGAGATCCGTGGTAACACAATTAATTTGATCCCGACAGGACTAACTGGTGGAACTGATGCTTATAATCATGGAATATATATTACTGGAGGCCAGGGCTCTATAGATATAAATGAAAACGTGATTAATTGTCTGACTAAAACAACAAACGCTTCTTCCTATATGATAGGAATCGCATTTGCAGGTAATTCAGAAGGTGGTACAGATTGGATTAATATTTTTAATAATATGATCAATATTGGCGCAGCAGATGAAACGCGCTCTACTTATGGTATTGGTCTTCGCTCATCATTACCTATGGGAAATCTTAAAATATACCATAATACTATTGTTACTAATGATAATGCATCAACCTTGGTCAGCTACGGAGTTGGAAATCATACTAACGGTACAGGCGCAGTTAATATAGATCTCAAGAATAATATTATTATAAATAATCATAACGGTAATACCGGATCCTCCGTAATTGGTTTAATTCCTGCAACATCCGTGCTTGTTTCAGATTATAATAATCTTTACTCTACTCAGAATCTTGTTAACTTTACTGGAACATTATATGCAGATCTAACAGCATGGCAAGCAACCTCTCAAGATTTGAATTCTGTCAGTAAGTTGGTCAATTTTGTTTCAGCTACTGATCTCCATTTAACCGGTGCATCTATAGGAGATTTTGATCTTGCAGGTACCGGAATGACTGAAGTTCCTTTTGATATTGATGGTGATTTGAGAGATGCTAACTTCCCTTATATGGGTGCAGATGAAGGTAATATACCGCTTGGTGTTATTACAATAGCCGAAGCAAGAGAAGATCTTAACGGCGATTTGATTCCGGACAGACTAGGTCAGGTTGTTACTATTCAGGGTGTTGTAATTTCACCAAATTATCAAACTACTAATCATTCTTATTATATCTGGGATGGTACAGCAGGTATAACTGAAATACTGTTTGGAACAACTAATCCTGTTCTTAACCTAGGCGATCTTGTTAGTATTACAGGCGAAATTGGACAATTCAGAGGTTTAACTCAGATACAGCCTGCAGCCTCTTCAAATATTACTTTCCTTAGCGCTGGAAATCCGGTGCCTGGTCCAGTTGTTTTATCCATAGCAGACTACATGGCTGATCCGGAAGCATATGAAGGAACTTTAGTTGGATTTATTGCAGTTAATAAAGTCAGCGGCACGTGGCCTTCACCCGGTGGAAGTGCAACCATTAAGGTAACCGATGGAACTGATACTGTTGATATAAGAATTGACTCAGATACCGATCTTGATGATAATCCTGAACCAGTTTGGCCAGCAGACCTCTTAGGTTTAGGTTCTCAATTTTCAAGTGGAACAACAGTTCTTGATGACGGATATCAGATACTTCCCAGGTACTATGCAACCGATATATTACCTCCGGGAACAATACCTGTTGAACTTACTTCATTCACTGCTTCAGTTGTCAATGGCAATGTTACTTTAAGCTGGACAACTGCAAGTGAAACAAACAACCGCGGTTTCGAAATTGAAAGAAGTACCAGTGGGGAATTTGCTGTTATCGGGTTTGTAGAAGGTTCAGGTACATCCCTACAAGAAAAAACATATAGCTATGTTGATCCTAATCTTGCGAGTGGTACCTATAGCTACAGATTAAAACAAATTGACTTAAATGGCAGTTTTGAATACTCAGGTACAGTTGAAGTAGACGTAACTGCGCCAACTGCATTCGAATTAGCTCAGAATTATCCAAATCCATTTAATCCGGCTACAGTAATTGAATACTCAATTGCTTCACCAGTGAATGTAACATTAACAGTTTACACCATTTTGGGTGAACAGGTTGCTGTTCTTGTTAATAATCAGTTTACTGAAGCTGGAAAATATTCAGTTAATTTCAATGCTTCAAGTCTTGCAAGCGGTACGTACATTTACAGACTGCACGCAGGCGAATTTGTGTCTGTTAAGAAGATGCTGTTAGCTAAATAACATTTCTGATTATTGCCAGTCTTATAGGCTCACCCGTTATACTGCGGGTGAGCTTTTTTAATTAGCAGGTTTAATTATTTAACTATATATCAAATTATTACACTATTCAACTACTCAAGGTTTATATTAAACTCTTTACTATGTTGTTTCGGTAGGAATTATAAATAAAAAATGGGAACGATTATTGTACCATTAAATATAAACATTCTATATACGGGAGATAAATGCATCAGGACGATTTTTCTTTTGAAATAATTAACGACGTAGTTGTTGAAAAGATACACTTTACCAGGGCTACTCAAAAAGAATCAAACATCTTTAAAGGCAGGCTTGATAAATACTTATTATTAAAATATTATAAAATAATTATTGATCTTTCAGAATGCAGCTTTATTGACTCCACTTTTCTTGGCGTGATGGTAGTTTCCTTGAAAAAAGTCTTTGAAAAAGGCGGAGAGATCAAGTTCGTTATAAATAACGATGCTTTGATGAAAACAATTAAGGATATAAAACTTGATCGGGTTTTTAATATTTATCAGACTGCTGGCGATGCCTTAAAAAGTTTTGAGGACCATTTCTAAATTCTCAATTCAATTCACAGACTAATTATTTTAATACACTCATTTTACTTCTCAGATTGATTTTAAGCCGTTTTTTAATTGGCACTGACCTTGGGCTTATTATCCTGAGGAATAATGAGTACACTTACAATTATAATATCTGTATTGGTTTTAGCAGTCCTGCTTACTGTAATTATTATTGCAGTTAAGAAGGAAGAAAAAAAGGACATTGACAAATTGTTTCTTTGACCTTGTTTGATATATAGTATTTCCCTGTATCCCATCTTTTATGACCCTTTTTTTATTATTTAATCATTAAAAATGTCACTATTTTATGTTTAGAAACACTTATTACCATAAACTAAAAAAGGAGATATTTTATGAAACAGAAATTCTCGTTCGTTTTTTTCAGTAAATCAATATTGTTAGCTTTTTCTTTAGTAATAACTTCATGCTCTGAAGAAAGTACAACCGAACCTACTCCAACTCCCTCAAATGCTCCTATGGCCAAATTATCAGATATACAGTCAAAAGTATTTAATATAAGCTGTGCCACAGCTAATTGTCACGCTTCAGGCACTGCAGCAGGAGGTCTTATTTTATCAGATGGCCAGTCATATAATAGTTTAATAAATGTGGAAAGTATATTGTACCCGGGAGTTAAAAGGGTTGACGAAGGAAATAGTGAAGAAAGCTTGTTAATCCAAATAATTAAAGGCACGAAAACTCCCAGAATGCCTCTTAATGCTTCACCTCTATCGGCGGCAGTAATTGATTCTATTGCAAAGTGGATTGATGAGGGAGCATTAAATAACTAAGGATTTATTAGATAACTAAATGATTTAAAATTCCTGAGTGTTGAATCTCTTATATCCTGTTTTTGTTTTTTAACCATAGTCAACTCCTTTCAGGAAGAGACAATACAAAAAAACCCCGCATTTTCAGCAGGGTTTTTTGTAAAAGATAGCTTCGGAAATTTTACTTCAAGAGAACCATCTTATTTGTTAATAGATTACCATTGGAAGACAACTGGTAAACATAAGTACCTGAAGAAAGATTTGCGGCATTAAAATTAACTGTATGAGCACCGCTTGTCATTTCATTGTTAACCAAAGTTGCTACTTCCCTGCCGAGCATATCATAAACCTTTAAGGTTACAAACCCGCTTGACGGTAATTCGAACGAAATCTTTGTTGATGGGTTAAAAGGATTAGGATAGTTTTGCGAGAGTTTATATCCGTTAACTACTATCTGACCCTCTTCATCAACACTTGTCCAGTTTGGATTTTCGAATCTCTGGATCAGCGGATAGTCGCTGGCACCAAAACAAGTAGCATATGCATACCTGTAATCGGGGCTGAAAGCCAGTCCGCGATTTCTTTCATTTGGACTTGCCGGAGTATTGAACTGCCAGATCAAACTGTCTACTACTTCTTTTGTTTCAACATTCCATGCATAATATGCACCAGGTGCATAATTAGTTACTACACCGGGATATTGATTTGGAAGATCGTTGTACGAACCAGCAGATATCCAAAGAACTGAATTATCAGGTGACCATCTGAAAGATTCTGAATCAAATCCCTGAGCCATTGAATCTTTTAATTCCCAGGGAGAAAATTCGTCATTTCTTGAGATTATATAGATTTGATGGTTTGTATATCCACCCCAATAAACTGAATTTCCTTCCGGACCTGCTTCAAAATCACGTGAGAATCCAATTGATGCATCAAGCACTGTTTCTAAAAAGAGGAAAGCAGGAGAATATAACTTAATAGGCTGTGGAGGAATAACGTGAGCAGAGAACATGTTGTTGGCATCATCAACAGCTACAGCTGTTAGAGTTACTTCATCCGTAGGTGTAACTTTTGCTATACCTTCACCGGTTTGATAATCTATTCTAAAAACTTCATCGAAAAATGAAGCGAGAATATTACCATCAGCATCTTCTTTAATACCTCTGCCGCTGTTAAATAAAGTATCAGTTACACCGCCAATAGTTACAGTTTGAATTGGAGAAAAAGGTGCCGGTGTTCCGTCAGGGAAAAACACATAAAGCGCTCTTGTGTTGACTGTATCACCTGTACCGGTTACTATTGGTTCTGTTGCACCAAATGGCTGAAACCAAACTTTACCATCAGGGTCAACAGCTATTCCGTGACCACCTGTACTGGTTCCCAAAAGGAAATTATCATCAGGAAAATTTCCAAGAGGTGTCCAGTACTGTGAGAATGCAGTACCAACTGCAAATAGAACGAACAGAGAAACTAGTCCTACAAATTTTTTCATAAAAAGTACTCCTTATATTGTGATTATATTGATTAGTCGTCTCAGACTAAATATTAATTATTAATTACTGATTATAATATTCAGCACCAGGTTTTTGAATATCAACCCATAAAACCGTCTGATTTAGACCTGAACCTGCAGCACGGGTTAAAAACAATTTGTTGCCCTGAGGCCAGTACATCGAAATTATTTCATCGCCTAAAATCACACCTTCGTATAGAGATTCCGAAGATCCGTCTGGTTTAACAACAATTACTGGATTTGGTTTTTTATTTGTGCCTAAATATAAATCTCCATCTTGCGAAAAAGTCATTGTATTTGTTCTTACACTCGGATAATTATTTGTTAATTCAAAAAATAATTCCTCAGCACCCAAATCACCAGTTGCATCTACGGGCATCCGCCAAACACCTTGAACACCCGATTTTAATCCAGCCACATAAAGGTAATTATTAAATACTCTAACTGCATTTAGTTGTGCGACAAAAGGATACTCTGTTACTGAAAGATCCTGTTTGATTTTAAAAATTACATTATTAGCACCAACAGCCCAAAGATTTGTATTCTGATCAAAATCAAAATCCTTTAGAAAAGTACCGGCAGGCGCAAGACCCCAAGGCGGATTTGGAGGAGTAACACCTTCATTTACTTTCCAAATACCACGAAGATTTTTCGAAGCAAAAATATCGCCGTTACTAAAATATCTCAAAGCATCCCATTTTGTTTCTGCACCTTTAGGTACAAATTCGGATATTTGTTTATCGGGTGTAACTTTATAAATTCCCTGACCCTGTAATGATGCAAGCAGGTTACCGCTATTATCAAAAGTTATTGCAAATGGTAACTGATTATTGTTAGGATCAAACGCAAAATATTCAGCAACGCCGGGATCTATTTTATAACTGAATACATTACTGAAATTCTCGACCTTGAAGGATGCAACTTTAATTTCCACAGCATCCCCTGTTACCAGCGGCACTTTTACACGAATCTGAGTTGTAGTGGCACTTATCATAACACCCTTTACCCCATTAAAATAAACCGAATTTTCTTGCGGATTTGAAGAAAAGTTCAGCCCATTAAGGGTAATTGTTGTAATTCCTGCTAAAGCCTGCTTGTCAGAATCAATGGAATTAATAACAGGAGCAGGTTTATCCTCATTTACAAAGGTAGGCCACAGACCAGGCTCGGGATCATCACCGCAACCGACAAATGACAAAAGACTTAAACTTAAAACTATACTGCTGAATATGTAAAACTTTTTCATCATGGTTTTTCTCTATGATAAAATGATTAATAACCGATATTGATTGATACTCTGTGAACATCACTGAATATTCCAAATGGAGTATAAGAGTAATCAACCGCGAATTTAAAATCTGAAAACTGCTGTTTAAAGCCTACACCAGCACTGAATTCCTGTTCATCAGTAGGGAAAGTGTATCCGCCTCTGAGAGAAAATGTATTCATGAAGGTGTATTCTGCACCTACGGATACCTGTTCCGGATAATCCCTTGGGTGAGCTGCATCAACTGCAACTAATAATGAATGCATATCCGGATTAACTGATGTTAAGTCCATAGCATTTATTGACATACCAATTCTGAATGTAAGAGGCAGCTGAAAGTTGTCATCCTTATATCTTATTTCGGTTGAGAAGTTTCTTACACTCATACCAAAATTAAGACTCTTAAACCCAGTATGATAAAGAATACCGAAGTCAAATGCTGCAACATCAACCTTAAACTCTTCAGTTAACCTGCCGCCTCCCGGGTCGAATCCGGTTACTGCAGTACCCATAGACTGACGAACATACTTAATGTTACCACCGACCATGAACTTTTCAGACAGCTGGTTTGCATAACCAATACCTATAGCCATAGCGGTTGGTTTGAATGTTCCTACATCCAGATATCCGTCGTCATTAGGAGCAATTATGGTACCTAAAAACTCACCGTAATCTACTGCAACAAGGGAAACACCAAAAACTCCGTAATCACCATCAAACAGGTTCAGAGCTGCAGTTCCATATAGATAATTTATATCTGCAATCCACCTTGTTGTACCGAAAGCAAAATCACTGTAACCCTGCATTTCAGCCATTGCTGATGGATTATAAAGCATTGATGTTGAATTAGACATCAAAGACGTTACTGCATCACTCATTGCACTGGAACGTGGATCGAGTGAAACACTAAGAAACTTCATACCGGACTGTGCCAGTTTATTTCTTTCCTGAGCAATTGTTTCAGTTGGAAAAACTGCAGCAAGAATAAAAGTAAAAACTAAAAGTAAACTAATTTTTTTCATGTAAATACCTATTTCTTTTCTAATTTTACACGAATGGATTTATTTTTTTACTCAACTAAATCCACTTTAATAATTGCATCACCAGTTGGCAATGTTGCATTGGCATTAGCCATTGAATAACTTACCCCGCTTTGAGCAGGATTAGGCACAGTGCCTTCAAAAATTATAATTCCTGCTGAAGTACCAGCATTCCTGTTATCATTAATTTCCATTGTAATATAAACTTTTGCTCCTGATAGATTCAGAGGAAAAGTTAAACCGGCAGGCGCGTTAATAAGAAAATCCTCACCTGGAAATGGCAATGGATCTAAAGTGCTGCCGTATTCGTCTAATTGATCAATTCCCCTTGGAGAACTGAATCTTCCTGTTGAAACCAGAACTCCGTTTACTTCAACCCAGCCTTCGTATCTCCAGCCGCCATATAATTCAGGAAGGTCTAAACCAGCAGTTATAGTTTGATTAACTGAATCAACAAACCATATACCACTGAGAGGCGTTGCGTTTGAACTGTCTGTGGGGGTCAGTAAATTAAAAACGGCAGATGAATTATCAACACTAAAAACATTTTCTCCAAATCCAACATTGCAGCTGGCGTTAGCAAACCTGCCTCCAAGAATCTTTCTGCTGTTTGCCGGAATTGTTGGCGGTAAGGTATCAAGGAGGGTTTTCCTTTCAACAGTAATCCAAAAAAGTTGTGCTGTTTGAAGCATTCTGACCGGTTTTTCAGATTTATATGAAAGATTTCCGTTTACTGCATCACCGGAGAAGAGAATAACCGGTTGAGATTGTGACGTATCTTCATTCTCAAACCAGGCCACAAAAGCCATTGTATCTGGAATTGCAGGTAAACCAGATAAATTAAACTCAATAGTTGCACTATCCAGAGTATCGCTGTTTTCAAAATAGTCACAAGCAGTAAGAAATAGTAGTGATATTCCGAAAAGCATTAATAATTTTTTATTCATTTTAATAACCTTTTTTATAAGATATTAACTGACATTTATTTCTATCGTATAATGACGAATTTTGCAATGTGTTTTTCACCTGTATTATTATCAGTGATCACAGCAATGTAAATACCGCTTACAATTATCTGATTGGATGATGTAACCGAGTACCAGAAAGCATCACCGCTTCCGTCAGTATGTTCGATAGTTTTTATCAATTCTCCTAATTCGGTGTATATGTTAATTGTGCAATTACCCGGGATGTTATAAAATGCAATTTTATCTTCATCAAGGGTACTTTGGAAACTTAGCTCATTAATGGGACTAATTATATAAGGATTTGGAACAATCCTAATATCACTCAAACTTTTTCCTGCAGGTCTTTTCAGGTTTGCAGGGTCATACGCTTGGGTGGCATATCTGCTGCTCTCAAGACCGTCTGAACCAACGCAAGTCATATAGTAAAAGTAATTAAACCCTCTTACTAAAATTAGGTCATCATAGCTTGAAGCGCCCGCAGGTAATTCTGCAATCATTTCATATTCTTTGTCAAAATCACCAAGTGCCCTATAAATCCTGAAATTTGTCGGAGGATTTGGATCAGCTGGATCGAGAGTCCAGGCTAAAGAAATTCTGTCACCGCCGGAATTCACATCAAAAGTTGCCGGAGGCCGGGGCGTTGCTGGTAAATTCCAATCATTCTGAAATGCAGTAATAGCATTTCTGAAAGTCTTAAACAATGAATCACGTCCTTGATTTATAACCTCTGTATTTTTCTGATAATCAGAGATTTGTCCACTTTTATATAATCTACCTACCCTTATTTGCTCATCCCGTGTCATACCGCCTGCCCCTTCTGCAATAACAATTCTTATGCTATCACCCGGAGCTAAAGTATATGGTCCATAAGCCACATTATACGAAGCACCACCGGATCCAGGAGCATATACATGTGGTGCCGCTGTTTGAGCTGCAAAGTCGCCGCTAGGTTCAACAAGATTCGCATGTCGGGGAGTCATATGTCCTGAGGACATAAAGAGATATTCATCTGCCATTCTACTTGTATTAAAAGCATTTGCACCTGCAGTAAATAAAGGCATATCGCTATCAGCCCAGGAAGTAGTTGATGGTTGTGTCGGATCATCTACATTTTCGGTAGGTGATTTATCCGCATAAAGCGTAACAGTACCTAAAAACTGTGAAGCTCCAAGTCTTCCGATTGTATCATCAGGAGAATTGTACAACAATGCGCTAGCATTACTAAGTTCCCAAAGAGGGCCACCTATATTATCGTATGCAACATCTTTACCTGGAAAATAACCATGCCAGGAGAACATTGCCCTGAACTGCTCATCAGGCGGATCACCTGCCGAGTTAATCGGTCCATCTCCTCTGGCATCATTCATTGTATTCTTTCCCCAGCCGGTAGCATTCTGAATTTCATATCGCACTGATTGATTAACAGCATTTCGGAATGTCCAGAAAACATACATATCTTGAATCGTATTATTCGGAAGTTCTATTTCATCATCAGCGTCTGTATTACCTGTATTGGTAAAAATATATTCATAAACAATATAATTATCGTTTTGGGGCTGACTAAACTGAAATATTTTTCGGTCCATTGTAACACCGAGCTGAGTGTTAACAATATTATGTATCATCCTATCGGCAATTAAATCGGGGTCAATACGATCAATTTCAACAGATTTTTGTTCTGAAAGAACCCCGTCAACTGATACTGCTGTTGGTTCCAGTTTAGAAATTAATTCCATCTTAACAGGAAAGGCCGCAAAGAAAGCAGGATTTCTTGGTCCGACAGTTACAACTTTATAAGGAAAGTTATTTCCGTTTTCGTCAGTAAAGTTTCTTGCTCCTATCCAGAAGCCTCTGGCTGCCTGCATATCCTGAAAACGATAAATAGCAGGCCACTGCATTCCATATTGCTGTCTTAAAACGAAAGCTTCTTCAAGTTCGCTTCCAATTTCTGAATACCAGTTATGGAGCGAACCGGCCGACATCCAAACATTCCTGTATTGTGCATTGGAGTCGGTGCTAAAGAATATAATGCTTACAATAGTTATAGCTAATAAATTGAAAAGCATTTTATTTATTAATTTTAGTCTCATTATAGCCTCGGTTATAAATTCTTACATTACTATTATAAATCTATATTGAATTTTATTCCGAAATAAATATCTCTCGGATTAAGGAAAGCTGTATAGTGTAAATTCGGCATATCAATATATGCTTTAGTATCAAGAACTTCCTTAATTCGATGCGGAGCAACCTCCCAGAAATAATTACCAGCTTCAACCCAAGAGTAGTACTTACCGTCGTTTGCGTTGTAATAATATGCTCTAGTGCTTGGATTAGTTATTGTAGATAAATCATTTATATACTCAATGGGCTGGAAAGGAGTGCTGTAATCTCTGAACATACCGGGTTTATCTGTTCCGGGAATATTACCATAATTGAAATCCTTAACTACATCTTCAGGAAGATGCAAGGATTTCATATAACTATCATAGTCATCAGTATTAACAAATCCGGCACGATAACCCATATACTTAATATTAAATACATTTATAACATCCATAAATAACTCAAGATCAACCGGTCCAACATCGAAAGATTTTGAAAGGCGGACGTTAACGTTGAAGAAATCTTCCCATTGTATGTTGTTTTCGTATCCGGCAACAGTAGCGCCTCCTCCTGTCCAGGAGAAGTAGGTACCTGAAGACCAGGAAGCTAAAATATTGAATCTAAGCTGATCAAGGAGATTTAATCCGCCCAACTGTGGTCCCCAACCTTCAGGTACGAAGAAATCTATACTTGCTCTGGCATAGGGCTGAGGGACAGGTTTACTTTGTCTGAAAGCTCTGGTGTTTCTTTCAACATCTCTTAATTCTGAGAGATTTTCCGGGTAAGAAGCCAGACCAAAATTTCCAGCGCTTGAAACCATATAGGTATAATTTAAAAATCCTGTAACCCATTCACCCCTGTTTTTTCTAAGTTCTATTTCAAACCCGCGTATATCAGAATAGTTGTTAGGTTCATTAATCAGATAACTTACACTACCATCCCTGCTTGCATACCTGACCAATCTTGATTGATTTGTAACATCTTTATAATATCCTTTTACACTTAATAAGAACTGGTCCAACAGATTTTGTTCATAACCTAATTCATAAGCAATTGTTCTTGGTAAATCGGCATTGGGATCAGCAATTCGTGTAACATTCTGGAATGCCTGGCTGATTCTCAGCAGAAAGAGATTTTCAGGTATAGGCATTGATCTGAAATGACCATAATTAAAGTAAAGTTTACTATTAACTGTAATCGGGAAGGCTACACCGAGTCGAGGACTTAAGTTAACCTGTGTTTTAACCGGTTCCTTATCTAATAAAATATCTATGTTTGCAGACTGAGCACCCGATAGTGCTTTGTCGTAAGGATCGAAAACGTACCAGTCGCCGCCTGGATCGGATAAGTCAAGCCTTAACCCCAGGTTTGCTATCATTCCCTCAAACTCTAATTTATCCTGAGCGTATACAGCAAATCGCTTAGGGAATTTTGCCCAAGAAGAATTCGAGTTACTTGTAGGAAGTGATGGTTCAACTAAAGCATAGTTAACTAAATTTTCAGTGTAGTTAAACTCAAAGCCGGCTTTTAAATAATTATATTTATCAACCTGACTTGCATAATCAAATCGCAAAGTATATGTGTTAAGTTTGCTGGAATCTCTTGAGTTACTAAATCCAAGTCCCATATTCATTGTTGACCCTATACCACCACCGGCACCACTGAAATATCCAAATGGAGCCATATCAAAAAATCTACCACCTATGAATATTCCGGCTGTTGTATCAGTTACATTAGAAAAACCCGCAGGTCTTCCATTCTCATCTAAATTATATTCATATCTTGGAGGACCTGTAAAAGTTGAATACTCAAATGCGACTCTGCTTCCGATAACTTCATAAAAGGTATTTGAACTAACTGCATGAGTAAATTTAAAACCCTGCATATTAGTGTATATAATACCCGGGTTCCAGTATTCAGGCGCATAAATTCTCGAATCAAGATAGCTGGCACCTGAACGGATATCTATATTAGAGGCAATACCGGATTCAGAACGGAATAATCCAGGACCACCGGCACGGCTGAAATTTGTACCGGTTTGCTCACCAAATAAACCTTCAAGTGAAAGTTTCATTCCCTGTCCAACATCTGAAGTAATTTTTATCTGGGCATTAAAATCTCTGTAAGCGTCATCGGAAAGCGGTATGAAATACATTTCCCTTGTTTGTCTGTAGGAAGCGGCAAATCTGAGGTTGCCAAGTGCTTCACCCCCAGGTACCGGTCCGCTTAAATTCATATCCAAGTCATAGTCAAAATTATCTATATCTAACTGACGTCTGTGCTGCCATAAGAATAATCTTTGAGCAGCTTCTGGTGTAAGATCATTATTAGGATTATCATCACCAAGGAGTGTTTCAGAAACTCTGTTCCATCCACCAATAAATTCTTGATACTGCTTTTGGGTGTATAAATCCCAGTTCCCATTATCGGTACCAGTCCATGCAACAGCATCATCAATATAAGGTCTGATCCAATAAGAATTAGGAGAATTAGCAGCATCACCAAAGTGCTTTCTGCCTTGTGGTCTGTACCTTCCCAGCATTGCAAAGGTATATCTGTCTTTTTTACCTTCTTTAGTAACAACGTTTATTAGTCCTGATCTTATGTTACCATATTCTGCGTTGAATCCGCCGGTTTGAATCTGAACTTCTTCAATAGAAGTAAAGCTGATTCCGGTATAAGGAGTATTGTCCCGTTCATCGCGCAGGGTTATACCATTAACAACAAAGGCTGTCTGATCACTTGCACCTCCTCTGATAGTTAACCCTTGAACACCTGCCTGTAAACCGATAATACTTCCAACACTTACGACAGGAAGATTTTCAATTTCTTTAATGTTCAGGTTGACGACACTTGCTGAAACGTCCTTACGGACTACAGGAATTTCAGCAATTACTACAACTTCTTCGATTCCTATTGCCTCAGATGTTAGAAGTACATTAATCTCAGTTGTGAGATCAATATTAACTCGAACATCCTGAATTATCTGCTGATTATATCCAACCATTGAAGCTCTGAGATTATAGAATCCTGGTGAAACATTAGTGATGGTGTAAAAACCATCAATATTTGTTGCAGCACCTATAGTTGTGCCTTCAACTAATATATTTGCACCAATCAATGGTTCGTTGGTTTGAGCGTCTCTTACAACGCCGCTGATTTTACCAACCTGGGAGAAGATAGGTATTGAATAAAGAAGTGATGTCAAAAGAAAAAAGAGTAGCGTTTTTTTCATAATCTCTTAACTCCTATAATAAACTAAATCGGATAGTGGGTCTATATCCTATTTCGAGTGAAATAATCACTCTATTCTCATTAATTATTTTTTTAATCAACTTTTAAACTGATTAAATTTTTCACACAAAAAACTAAATAATTTCATTGCTAAAGTCAATAAATATCAGATTTTTAGTATTGGCTCAGTTAACTGTTATTTCTGTTAATCAGAGCTTTTGCTTATCTATCCTGGCAAGCAATTCAAAAGTTCTAAGCCTGTCCTTATAAATGTTGTTGTTATTCATTTTAACAATATCAAGTTTTGCATCAGAATTTCCTTCCCATCTTCTGCAAAGATAAACAGCATGATAAATTCTGCCAATCTTATAATAACGTGATATTGTTATTCCAACACCGTAATCTTCGCCGTAAGATACGTTCGGGATTTTTATTTCTCTTAATACAGGTGTATAAAATGCACGCGGCGCTCCAAGTCCGTTAATACGCAATGCGTTGTTAGGTCCATTATCGGGTGTCCATTCCTTGTGATCAATTAATCCCGGCGGAATTTCATTCAGTTCTATATCTGTTAATTTGTAGGAACCGACAACCATAGCACATTTTTCAGTATGGAAAGTATCAACTATTGTTTGAATTGTTTTCTCATCAGAATATATATCGTCACTATCTAGCTGCAAGGCAAATCTTCCGCATTTTGGATTATGAACAGCTTCGTTCCAGCATCCGCCGATTCCGAGATCTTTTCTATCCGGAATAACGTGAATTAGTAAATCTGTGTTTTTTGCTTTTTGTTTAATAAGTTCTGTTGTTCCATCGGTTGAATGGTTATCCACAATAATCAGGTTGAATTTGAATTTTGGTTTTTGTTTGAGCACCGAGTCAATTGCATCACCAATTGTTTTAACTCTGTTTCTTACAGGTATGATTACGCTTGCTTCAAATTCAAATTTTTCTGCTTTATCAAATTCTATTTCTTTAAATGGCGATTTAAGAAATGCATTAATATCTTTTAGATGTTGGGTTACTGCCTTTTCCATTTCAACCTGTACTTCCCTGTTTTTGGGATCAACATAGCTGAAATGTTTTTCTTCAGAACCGACATCTTCCACAGCTTCAACTGTGTATAGATATTCGGGGATTCTTACTAAAGGATACTTCTGAGATACCTTAAGTCTCAAATCATAAAAGCCGGCAAACTTGTAATGCTCAGTAATTCTTTTTGCCGATTCTTTAATAGCATCGGTGCTAAAAAAGATAACTTCTCCAAAATCAAAATCATCACGCAGACTGCCCGGCTGATAATCAATTACAGGATGTATCTGCAGAACTGACTTTTCTTTTTCATAAGAATCAGAGTAAACCATTCCCGCAGAGGTGCTTTCTGCAACCTGTATAAATCTTTCAATCGAAAATTTACCCGGATCGATAGCCTTATCATTCTGAATGATCATAATGAATTTTGTTTGGGAATGTTCAGCTATAAGCTCAACAGTTCTGCTGCTCTTAAAAGAATCACTGATAATTACTTTTGCATTAGAAAAATTGTTTTGAACTTTTTCTGAAGAGACTACAAAAATCTCTTTTACAAGTGAATTTGTATTTAATCTTTTAATTGTTTTTTCAATTTCACTCCTGTTTCCAAAAGGGATAAAAACAGTAATCATTTTTTCCATCATTTATCTCTCATTTTTTTTCTAAAATATTACAATCAAAAATACCTATGCAAATTATAATAAAATAGACTGCTTATAACATATTTTTTTAATATCTTTTCAGGTACAAATGTTCATTTATAGAATGAAAAATTTGCCTAATACAAATTATTTTTATTGATTAAGTATCATCAGGAAAAAAATGAAAAATATATTTCACTTTTTATTACTGCTTTTAATATTCTCGCAATTTTTTGCAGCAGCTCAAAGCAGTAAATACAGACATTTGGTCGGAAGCAACCTTGAAGTTGCAATGAACCCGGTTTATTCGCCGGATGGAACTATGATTGCCTTCACTAAAGGAGGTTACACAGGTATATACGTTTATAACCTCGAAACAGATAACGCTACACAGATCACAGACGAATTATCGGCAGGATATGGCTTTAAATGGTCTTCGGATTCTAAAAGCATCTTAAGCAGAGTTGCACGGTATGAAGGTCCGCGCAGATTTAATTCTTTAAAGATTTTTGATGTGCAAAGCGGAGCACCCACACAGATCTCTGAAGAATCAACCAGAATGCCGTACCTTCCTGAATGGGCGCCGGGAAATAGTAAAGTTATTCTTCCCCAAAGAGATGGATTGAAAATATTTGAAACCGGTAAGGAACCTTTCTTCCTTGAAAACGAATCCCCTATTGTTGTTTACTCACTGAACGACAAAATAGTCGTTAAGGATTTATCCAAAGAGACAGAAACCGTGCTTGTTCCATTCAATGGTCAAAAATATCTGAATGTTTCTTTATCTCCGGATAAATCAAAAATAGCTTTTGAGGTTTATGGAGGAAACCTTTTTGTAATGAACATTGACGGAAGTGAATTAATCGATCTTGATGTAGGTTACAATCCTAAATGGTCACCGGATAGCAAGTCTTTAGTTTATATGATAACCGAAGATGACGGACATGCATTTACTTCTGCTGATATTTTTATGATTAGTGTTGATGGTATGAATAAAAGAAACCTTACAAAAACTGAAGATGAAATTGAACTTAATCCCTCAATGTCACCGGATGGCAAAACTATCGTATTTGAGTCATTTCTTAATGGTTCAATTTATTTAATGAATCTAGATTGATGCGGAGACACAAAATGAAAATTAAATATGTTAATAGCAGTTCTAAAATTTTCTTAATCATACTCTTACTCTTATTTCCATCAAATCTGTATTCCCAGCAGGTAACAGGTCTTTCAGGTTGGAATATTTATCTGGATCCCGGTCATAGCCAGGATGAAAATATGGGAATATATGGTTACTCTGAAGCAAAAAAAGTATTAAGAGTTGGATTGGCATTAAGACAGTTATTATTAGATAATACAGATATTGACACTGTATACATATGCAGAGAAAATGATCAGCAGCAAGTTTCATTATCCCAGAGAACTACGGAGGCAAATAATCTTGGTGCAGCCTGGTATCACTCTATCCATAGTGATGCATCCGGAACTCCATCTACAAATAGGACTTTACTGTTGTGGGGGCAATACCTAAATTTTACGGAGAAAATTCCTAACGGCGGCAAAGCAATGAGTGACATAATGGTTGGATTGCTGACCGCTGGTTACAGAATTCCTACAACCGGTTCAATCGGTGATCGTACATTTTATGGTGGATGCCCCTCATCCAGGCCCTGCCCTTATTTATACGTTAATTATTATACTAATATGCCTTCTGAGTTAAGTGAAGCAGGATTCCATACTAATCCGGAGCAAAATCAGTTGAACATGAATGAAAAATGGAAAAGACTGGAAGCATACACTTTTTACTGGTCGATATTAAATTATCATAACATAGTACGACCCTATGTTGGTATTGTTACAGGAATTATAAGAGACTTTGAATCAGGTTTGCCAATTAACGGGGCAATTGTTTCTGTTGAAGGACAAACTGATACTACAGATACTTATGAATCATTATTTTATCAATACTCAACAAATCCTGATTTACTTAGAAACGGATTTTACTTCTTTGAAGATGTTTCACCAGCGACTCATCAACTGCTGGCTTATGCACCCGGTTATGATTCATTGATAGTTAATGTTACTCCGTTAGACACATTTTTTACTTTTGTTGACTTACAGTTAATTTCTCAGATTCCGCCTAAAGTATTATCAACCGTCCCTGCATTTAATGACAGCTTATACCCTGGTTATGAAAACCTTGAAATCAATTTTTCGAGACAGATGGACAAGGGATCAGTAGAATCTAATATAAGTTTTAACCCTCCAGTTGCTGTTACATTTTCCTGGACAAATGATGATAAAACTTTGATTGTTAATACATCAAACTTTGCATTTGCATCAGAATATGAAGTAAATATTTCAGGCAGTGCTTTAGGGAAGTATGGACATCCATTTGATGGAAATGGTGACGGCATAGGCGGCGATCCGCTAACATTTAATATTAAAACAAAGGTTCAGGATTTTACCGCACCAGCCGCTACAGGCATTCATCCATCCTTAAATGCAACTGATATAGAGTTACGTCCGGTAATTAATTTCGGATTCAGTGAACGTATTAATACTTCAACTTTATCCGGTAAATTCAGAGTTGTAAGAAATTCAACTCAAACAAATGCCGCAGGAATTCTCAGACATTATGTTGTTAGCGACAGAAGTGCATTGAGCTTTTTTGTTACAACACCATTGATTGAAAATGAAACCTACACTATACAACTATTACCCGGTGTTGAAGATATTTTTGGTAATGCAATGGTTGATCAGGTAGAATCTCAATTTACTACCGGTAATTCCAATTACATTACAAGAACCATAATTGATGATTTTGAAGGCGGTATTGGCAACTGGTTTCAGCCAACAAGTTCGGGCAGTACAGTTGGAGTTATTGCTGAAGAAACAAAAATTTCACTTTCAACTTCAGTGATCAATCTTAACACTCAAAGTTCAAGATCTATGATGCTTGAGTACGGCTGGGATGCAAACGCAAGCAATTGGTTAATTAGAGAATATTATACCCCTGTTCAGCCGCAGTTTAATACAAACGGATTGCTTCAGGTATTTTTATTCGGTGACGGCAGCAATAATAAATTCCGATTTGCTGTGCGAGAAATTAATACAAATACTTTTGAAGTCAGTCCCTGGTATGATGTTAACTGGGTTGGATGGCAATTAGTTACCTGGGATCTTACATTGGGTGAAACAGGAACATGGTTAGGAAATGGAATTCTGGAACCACCGCTTAGGTTTGACAGTTTTCAAATGACTTATGAAGCGGGTAATCAAAGTTCAGGTGTACATTATTTTGATGATCTGCGATTTGCAACGTTTGATCCTGTCGGCGTTGAAGTTGAAGATGGTGTGTTGCCCGTGGCATACAATCTTGAACAAAATTATCCTAATCCGTTCAACCCTTCAACAATGATCAGGTTTTCAATTCCTGAAGCAGCTAACGTTAAAATAATAATAACAGATATACTGGGAAAAGAAGTTGCAACTTTAGTTAATAGTGAGTTGAGTGCAGGCAGTTATTCAGTTAACTTTGATGCTGTCAATGTTTCAAGCGGTGTTTACTTCTACACTTTGGTAACAGAGAACTTTAAGCAAAGTAAAAAAATGTTATTGATGAAATAAATATTTAACAAACTCATAAGCCCCTTCCATTCGAAGGGGTTTTTTATTTAGACATACTGAAATAAAATTATTTAGTAGGAAAATTATGAACTTCAGAAAATTCGGCAGAACGGAATTATTAGTTAGTGAGATAGGATTTGGCGCCTGGGGAATCGGCGGTCCGGCAATGGTTGGTGAAACTGCTATCGGCTGGGGCGATGTTGATGATGAAACTTCGATAAAAGCACTTAAGAGATCTTTCGACCTTGGTATTAATTTTTATGATACTGCAGATTTTTATGGATTCGGTCACAGTGAAGAATTAATTGGAAAAGTTTTTGGAAACAGAGACGATGTGATCATTGCTTCAAAGGTTGGTCATCGCGTTGAAGATAAAACTATAATCCTTGATTATACAAAAGAGCATATTCTTAAATCGTGTGATGAAAGCTTAAAAAGGTTAAAGCGCGATAAGATAGACTACTATCAGTTGCATTCTGCTAAATTGAAGCATCTTGAAGATGGATCTTGTATTGAAGCTATGAAAGAGCTTAAAGAAAAAGGTAAAATCCGTTACTGGGGTATATCGCTTAACACTTTTGATCCATACCCTGAAGCCGAATTTCTTATAGAAAGAAATACTGCTGATGGTTTTCAGCTTGTGCTTAATATTATTAATCAGCGCTCAATAAAACTAATTGAGAAATCCAAAGAAAAGAATTATGGAGTGATTGCAAGAATTCCTCTTCAATTCGGTTTACTAACCGGCAAGTTTAATAAATCAAAAAAATTTAGTAAAAATGATCACAGATATTTCAGACTTCCGCCAGAATTTTTGGATGAATTAATTGATGCACTAAATGACGTTTGGCCGGTTCAGGAAAAATACAAAATAAGTAAAACATCTTTTGCATTAAGTTTTATACTCAGTGTTGATGGCATTTCAACAGTTATTCCCGGCATAAAAACTCCTGAGCAGGCAATATTAAATACAACAGATATTATTAGGATTGAAGAAAAAGATCTTAATCATCTTAAACAGTTATTTAATAAAAATTTTGATAATCTCGTGGAGAAAATGGTTTAGCAATAAAGTAGAATATTTAATTTTTTAATAAAAAAATATTTGATTTGAATTTATATTATTTTGACTTCTTCCTTTTAAAATAATCAGGTTTATTAATATGAAAAAAAACTTAGTTTTTATTTTACTTATCTCATCTATCACATTCTCACAATCATCATTCAGGTTTGCTGTGTTGAGTGATATTCACATCGGCTATCCTACTGCCGAAGAGGATTTAAGAATATCTGTAAATGACATAAACTCTTTTAATGATATTGACTTTACAATTATATCAGGTGATATAACTGCAATAGGATCATTAGAAGAATTATCTCTGGCTAAGAGTATTCTTGATGAACTTGAGAAACCTTATTACATTATTCCAGGCAATCACGACTGCAAATGGTCAGAATCGGGTTCAACGGATTTTAGAAAACTTTGGGGAAATGACCGTTTTATTTTTGAGTACGGAAAATATTTATTTATCGGGCTGCATCAGGGTCCGAGAATGCGGATGGCAGATGGTTTCTGGGCACCTGAAGATATGCGCTGGCTTGATTCAGTGTTGGCTGCTTTACCAGATTCGAACCAACCGCTTTTTTTTGTTACCCACTATCCTCTTGATGAGGGAATTGCTAACTGGTATGAAGTTCTTGACAGATTAAAAAATTTTAATACCCAGTTAACTCTTTTGGGTCACGGACATAGAAACAGAATTTATGATTTTGAATCTATACCGGGCATAATGTGCAGAACAAATTTGCGTGGTAGTGAAGATTCCGGCGGATATACTATTGCAGAAATAAAAACTGACACGATTTTTTTCTTCGAACACATACCGGATAAACAAACTATTTTTTGGCATCAGCTTCCATTAGTCCAAAGAAATTATGAAGCATTCGTTCAGGAATTAGTCAGACCAGATTATTCAGTAAATGAATTATACCCGGAAGTAAAAGAATTATGGTCATTCAATACTGGTTTTACCATTGGTTCTTCAGCTGCCATATATAAAAATAGTGTTATCTGCGGTGATGCATCGGGAAAAGTTTATTCGCTCAGCATTGATAATGGAGATATCAACTGGACATTCCAAACCGGGGGGCCGATATATTCCACCCCTGATATTTCAAATGATCAATTAGTTTTGGGAAGCAGTGACAGCAGTATTTACTGTCTTGATGCTGACGATGGCAGTTTATTGTGGAAGTATAAAACTTATGCTGCAGTTTTAGGATGTCCGATAATTAAAGATGAAATAGTTTACATTGGTGGAAGCGACAGAACTTTCAGGGCTTTCAATATTAATTTTGGAAATGTTTTATGGGAGTTCAATGATTTAAACGGGTTTGTTGAAACTAAACCGGTGATTTATGATGATAAAATTCTCTTCGGTGCCTGGGACGAAAATTTTTACTGCCTCGATAAGAAGTCAGGTGAGTTAATTTGGAAATGGAAGGGCGATAGAAGAGGAGTGCTTTATTCCCCCGCTGTCTGCTGGCCAGTTACAAATGACGATGTAGTATTTTTTGCTGCCCCAGATAGAACTCTTAACGCATTAGACATAAATTCCGGTAAAACATTGTGGAGAACCGGTGAATTTGAAGTCCGCGAAACTATTGGCATATCAGAAGACAAAAAAACTCTTTTTATCCGAACTATGAATGATACTCTTCTAGCTCTACCTGCATCAAGGGAGTTAGAGAAAAATCTTTGGCTGAAAGATGCAGGTTTTGGTTATGATATAAGTTCAGCACAAATAGTTGAAATTGATGGAAATGTTCTTTACCCTGCTAAAACCGGTGAGCTGTATGCTTTAAAAAGTGAGACCGGTGAAATATTATGGATACACAAATTAAGCAGCGGATACATTAATACTGTTACACCACTTTCTTCAAAAAAAATTGTTACTACTGGATTTGATGGAATGATAAAGTTGATTGGTATTGAGAAATAAAAAAGGGGACAGTTTATTGCTGTCCCCTAACTTAAAAATATATTATTAATTTACGGACCTGTAACGTAAGGATAACCTTTTATTTCAGTTGCAGGAACAAATGTATTAGCAACCCCACCGCTTAACATAATATCATATATCATAGAGTTTGCACCATAGGTTAAGGATTTAACGTCGTAACCTAACATTCTAAGATATGCAGCAGTATAAGCACTAGTCTGACCTGTAAAGCAGTAAATAACCGAAGTTTTATTTGTTGGTAAAGTAGTCAGGTCGTTAGCACTCTTAAACGGCTGTGTTCCAGGATCGTAATTTATTGCTCCATCGATATGTCCTGGATTTGCGTAAAGTGCCGGTGACCATAAGTTTACTATGTAATAATTACTAAGGTTTGAATAAACCGTATTTTCAGATATAGTAGCTGCAGGAAAACCATCAGTAAGTAATTGTTTTATTCTGGCTTCAAGAATCTCTGGTGCAGTTGTTTTCCCAGTATTTATTACAGGAAGATCGCCTTTAGGATTTTTTGCTGGAGAAGGAGTAGTAACAAACGAACCAGCTCGAATATTGCTGAGTTTTGCTAACCAATAATTTGTTGCAAAAACTGAATCCCATGAACTCATTCCCCATTTCAACGAGATTGCATTATTATATCCGCCAATTGCTCTTACTAATGAAACTGCATAAGCTGAGGTCTGACCGGAGTAGCAGATAATGACAATTCTGGTAAAGTCAGCAGGGTTAATTGTTTTTATATAATCATATAAATTTGAAAATGGTACATTAACTGCGCCTTCAATATGACCGGTAGCAAAATCAGTAGCAGAACGAATATCAACTAATTTCTGGGATGTTGGATTTGTAAGTTGAGTTGTTCTAACATCTGAAGCTGAAACTACAAATGTACCGGAAGTATAAATATAATCATTAGTTGTTTCGAAATGATTTAACAGTATTTCCGACTCATCAACAGTTACAGGTGGTTCGGTTGTTTCATCATCGCTACAACCGACATTCAGAAACAGCAGAGATGCCATTAACAAAATGTAGAGGACATATAACAGGTTTTTGTTTTTCATTTTTCTTTCCTTCTTATTTTTTATGGATGTTAAATTAATTTACTTGCCAGCTTGATGGAAGTTTGCCATCAACAACAATATTTACATTAGCAGGTTTTTCCCATTCAAGACAATCCGAATCAAACAGATATAGTTCTTTGTTATTGAAAGAACCGTCCGAGTTCTGAGTAATATGACAACCTTCAGTACAATTTGAATAAGCGACCCACTGCCCGGAACCATCTTTATAACCAGTACGTTCTGTAATCTTCACGATGTTATGCGGTGTAGTGTATTTGTAAGTAGGCGCAACACTAAAATTAGCTAAGTTAGGTGTACCATATTCCATCCAGCTATCCGGTGCTGACAGAGATCTTCTTAATAATGCATACTTGTAAGTCGGTTTTGTCTGCGGTATCGGGTTCATTCCTATTTTGTAACCAAGATAGGCAGGAATGCGAGCACCTGAGCCGCCAATATGGCAACTGCCGCAATTATTATAGTTTTGTGAGTGACATGTTTGACAACTAAATGTACTCAGATGCACTGAGTGAAATGTGTTTGAACTTGCAATATTTGAATGACAATTTTCGCATTTGGGTAAATCAGCAACTTTATAACGCTGATCATAAATGTTACCATCACCATGAATTTCATTTTTAGTGTGACAATTCAAACAGGTGAACTGGCGTTTTGTAAGATGTACATCCGGAACCGTACCCGGTGCTACGCCAAAGTACGCATGCCCTCCCCTGCTAGTATGGCACGTCGTACAGTGATCAACCATATCCGGAGTTTTAGTAAATTTATGGGCACGATATAAACCTCCGCCGCCAGCTTTTGGTCTCATCACATGGCAATCGCCGCAAGTTGCATGGCATTTTGCACAATTTTTTTCATAGCCTTCCTTCATCAATTCACTTAAATTATCAAATCCTGCCGGAACATTTACATTTCCTGATCTCAAAGCAACCATATTTTTTTGTCCCCAACCCTGTTCGTGTATGCTGTTAACAGCTCTGTTTACAATATTAGGATGACAACTGCCGCAAGCTTCCGCTGAATTAGCTGATGGTTTGGAAATAAAATCACCGGAATGAGCCAGATTTTTATCGTCTGTATTATCAATTCCGTTATGGCAGGTAACACAAGGCAGTTTTCCGTGAATATCATTTTGAAAATCAACAAAGCCCGGACCTCCCAGATATACCCTGTCATAAGGTTCAATATGCGGAGTTTCACCGCCGCAGCCGGCACCGCCTGATTCAGGTGGATCTGGTGTATGGACAGCTTTCAGATGTTCGTAATTTGTATGACAGCCTATACAGGATGCTTTATCGAGAGTTGTATCGGGAGTTATTGGTTGCTCACTATCTTTTTCAGAACAACCAAAGGCAATAAATAAAGAAAGGACAGATATAATTGTCAATAAATATTTCATTTTAATGCTCTATTGAAGTTTTTATTCATTGCTACTATTCAATCTGTATGCCATAAAGATTAACGATTAACAAGTATTATTTGTGCTCATTTTTGTTACTTTTTTCTTGGTTATAAGAAATAGAAAATGGTTTGCTAAAAAACGAGAAGTGCTTTACAAAGAGCAATCATTGAATAGTGTAAAACATTTTCATTGATTTATCAATTAATTACCTCTAAGCAAAGCACTAAAGGATGATGTGATAGCTAAAAATTTACTTTATAACTATCATCTTTTTCGTTTCTATAAACGAGCCCGTTCCGCCTGTGGCTGATAATTGATAAAAATAAACTCCACTTGATAATTCAGCTGCATTAAACTCAATAGAATGATAGCCGGCTGGTTTTACTTCATCTAGAAGGTTTGCAACTTCATTTCCAAGGACATCGAATACCTTCAGCAGAACTCTAAGATTTCTCCCTTCGGTAGAAATGGCAGAAGGAATATGGTAGTTGATTGTAGTAGAAGGATTAAAAGGATTTGGATAATTCTGATATAATTCAAATCCGCTTACTAAATGATTATGATCAGGTTCAGTAGAACTTATTGCAAATAGATTTTTATAAAAAGTAAAGTTGCCGTCATATTCTGCTAATACCATATCAGGTCTGCCATCGCCATCAAGGTCAGCAAGTCCGGCATGAGCATTTTGTTTCACTTTTACACCATCAAATTCAGAATCGGCTCTTACCCATATTGGTGAAGTTTCATCACCATCATTACGATAATAAATAATTGCGCCATTACTTCTGCCGATTATCAGATCGTAATCGCCATCATTGTCAACATCGGCAAGAGTTGGTCTGCTGTAACCTGGAAAAACAATTCCGGCAAATACAGTATTGTTCTGAACAAACACATTGCTTCCTGTGTTTTCATAATACCTGTATTCGGAACCGGCTTCTGCTCCTACAAGAAGATCCAGATCACCATCACCATCTAAATCTGCAAGCGTTGGAATGCTCATCCAACCGACATCGATAAAACCAAAAATTGAATTATCAAGTGTGAAGGAACCGTTATTATTAATGTAACTATAAACCTGTCCGTTCAATGCTCCTGATACAATATCATAATCGCCATCTCCGTCAATGTCAACAAATAAAGGTGAACTGTAAGAGTTAACAGTTAAACTTGAAAATGGCATGTTAACTCTGTTAAAAACAGGTTTTTTATTTGTGCCGTCATTTCTGAAATAATAAAATTTTCCATCCCACATTCCGCTTAGCAGGTCATAATCTCCATCACCATCAAAATCAGCCAATGAAGCAGTTCCGCCGCTGCCATCTAACTTAATAACTTTAAAATAATCAGGATATAATTGAAACAAAGGATTAGTTGGCGTTCCATTGTTTCTGTAAACATAAAGTATTCCTGTTGATTGCCCATAAACAAGATCAAGGTCTCCATCATAATCAAGATCAACAAAGGTAGGATTTTTCCAGTAAGTCTGAGTCTCAACTGAAGCAAAAGTACTATGATCTCTTGTCCAAACAGGTGAATTAATTGTTCCTGTATTTTTATAGTAAAATAAAGCAGCCCCATCTCTTCCAAGTAAAAGATCATAATCGCCATCACCATCAACATCTGCTAATGCAGGATAAGAGTTCAGACCAACATCAGGAATTCCTGCAACTAAAGCAGCATCCAATTCAAATTGTGGTAGTTCAGCAGTTCCGATATTTCGAAATCCTAGGGTCAATCCCGGATCAGGACCGGGTACAAATGATTCACCGATTCCTACAAGCAGGTCATAATCACCATCACCATCAAGATCTGCCAAAGCAGGTTTCGGATCACCACCAATCAATGTATTTACAATTGTAAAAACAGTATCATTCTTTACAAACTCAGGTTGTGTTGTTGTTCCAACATTTTCATAATAAAGCAATCCGTAATATCCCCCTATTACAAGGTCAAAATCACCATCGATATCTAAGTCAACAAGTGCTGGATAATCAGAATTAGTATTTATCAAGCCGCCCGAATAGATATTCCACAGAAGTGAAGTATCTTTTGAAAAAGTTGAAGGAAAATCAGTGGAATTATTCCAAAAGAAATCAACTACATCGGTGATGTTTCCTAGAAACATATCGTGAGTTCCATTGTTATCTAAGTCGGCAAATGCAGGGGCAGAAAAACTTTTTACGGTTACTCCGGAAACTGCAAAAACAGAATCAACCTTAAGCCAGTTTTGTGAATAAGAAGTCAGTGTAAATATGATAAATAAAAATGTGATGTAATAACTCACGTTCAACTCCAATAATAATTTTACTTTCCAAACTTAAATAAACATTATATTAATATTTGTAGGATTTTCAATGATGTGATAATTAGATAAGAATTCTATGGGAAATTTCCAGCTGATAACACATTCAAACGAGTGTTTAATAGAGGATGAGTTGTGCCCGGAACAGGACTCGAACCTGCACTGACTTGCGCCAACTAGCTCCTGAAGCTAGCGTGTCTACCAATTTCACCATCCGGGCAATTCAATTAAAACTAATAATTAATTAGCAGTGTGAAAATAATAAATTGGTTTGTCTTTTGGAATTTCGATTTTTTATATAAAGGGATTAATGTTTCAGCAATTATTCGTAATTCCTAATTAAAGTTACCAGCCTGAATCACCACGCCGATCTTCATTAATTATTCTTCCATCTCTGCCTCTAGTATGCAGCTCACATTCAGGAGGAAGTTTTGTTTTGTCGACAATATCTGTTACAACATCCGGACAGTTAGCAGTTGCTAACCTTGTATCACCTAAACTCATAGTTTCTTTACAGAACTGTACTTTTTCAACTCCGGTTGCAAGCTCAAAATATTTCAGAGGTATATTTAATTCTTTATAAGCTGCCTGCATAAACATTGCCCAGATTGGTAATGCTGCTTTAGCACCCTGCCCATACCAGTTAGTAAACTTAACCCGATGATCATCAAATCCAACCCAGACTCCACCAACAAGATCCGGTGTAAAACCGACAAACCAGGCATCAGAAAATTTTTGTGTTGTTCCGGTTTTGCCTGCAGCCGGAAATTGAAAATATCTTCTAACTCCCGCACCGGTTCCATAATTAACTACATCCTGCATCATATCTACCATAATAGAGGCTGTTTGAGGATTTAATGCCTGAACTACTTCAGGTACGAATTCATCCAGTACAACTCCATTTCGATCCTCAATCTTTAAGATTGATATTGAAGTTACGTGAACGCCGTTGTTAGGAAATGTTCCGAATGCAGAAGTGATCTCTAAAGGTGAAAGTTCCACTGTACCAAGTGCAATAGCCGGGTACGGATCTAACTTTGAATTAATACCCATCCTCTGTGCAAGCTTAACAACCTGGTTTGGCGGAGCCATTTCACCAATTGTAAGTCTTCCAGCAATAACATTTACCGAGTTAGCCAAACCCCATCTGAGACTTTCATAACCACTATATTCATCATCTGCATTTGAAGGTGACCATCCTTTATAATCAAACTTCTGATTAAGAACAGTGAAAGACGGCGAAAGTCCATTCTCAATTGCAACTGTATAAACGAATGGTTTAAATGAAGAGCCGGGCTGACGTTTTATACCCGTAACATGATTCAATCCTCTGCCGAATTCCAAATTTCTGCCGCCGACTAGCGATTTAATATTACCAGTACGGGGGTCAATTACAACAAAACCCACTTCTATTGCAGTTGCTGCAGACTTAACTGAATCAATAAAAGCCGGGTCATTCTTTAAACGATTATAAATGGCACTTTTTTCATTGTTATCAGCTGAAATATATATCGGTAAATCTTTTATTGCTCTGTCTATTAAATTTGTAAGAAGACTTTTATTCCTGTTCCAATTCCAGTTTTTATTAAACAACTCCTGGTATTCTTTTAAGTGCTTAGCAGCAGAACGATTTGCAATACGCTGCATCTTCATATCAAGTGTTGTATAAATATTAAGCCCGTCACGGTAGAGGTCATAACCATATTTGTCAGCCATTGATGACATTTGAAGTCTCACATATTCCATAAAATGAGGGGCATCTGTTCTTACCGCACTAATTCTTTCAGAACCCAAAACTATCGGCATTTCACGAAGTTTATCAAAGTCTTCTTGTGACAATTTTCCGGTTACAACCATATTATACATTACAAGATTACGGCGCTGCATAGAACGTTCATATCTTCTTACCGGATCATAACCTTCAGGTGATTTAAGAAGAGCAATAAAAACTGCGGACTCAGGCAAAGAAAGTTCGGAGGCCTTTTTATTAAAATAAACCTGGGCAGCAGATTCAATTCCATAAGCGCTTTTCCCGAAGTATGAAACATTTAGATATAACTCAAGAATTTCCTCTTTTGTAAAATTCTTTTCTATCTGAATTGCAGTAATCCATTCTCTTATTTTTCTAACTCCGGTATCGAGTTTATTCTCCCTTCCGCTTTTGAGGCTATAAAGATTCTTTGAAAGCTGCTGCGTAATTGTGCTTGCACCTTCCGTAAATGAGAGAGAAAAAATATTTTTGATCATTGCTTTTACAAATCGCTGCACATCTACTCCCCAATGATCATAAAACCTGCGGTCTTCGGTAGCAATAAGTGCTTCAATTAAATGTGAAGGTAAACTATCAATAGAAGTTTCAATACGATTTTCTATAAAAAATTGTCCGATCAACTCCCCGTCAGCAGAAAAGACTTTACTTGCTAAAACAGGACGCGGATTTTCAAGTTCCTCAAGTGATGGAAGACCGCTAATAATATAAATCATAAGAATCAGGAAGATTGCAAATATGATAGAAAGCACAGTCCATAATCTTCTGCTGTTCTTTTTACTTTTGCTTTTTTTCTTATTAGAAAAACCTTTAAAGTATTCCGTGTAGTCCGAATCAGAATATTTCTTTTTAGCCATTTATTACCATTCTACTATTTCGAATTTTAAATCTGTAAACTTACCGTAGCAGGGTTCGTCCAGCCAAGAACCGAGGTTAATATAAGAACCGTTCTTGTAATTTATAAAGAGCCTTTTATGCAAATGCCCAAACAAAACATAATCATAACCATCATCAATTTTTTTCTTTGCTGATTCAAGCAATCCATCACCTTCGCCATAATCTTTTGAGGAAGTGTAATCCCTGCTTGATTTACTTGTTCCGCTGGCAAGTGCTACTCCAAGATCAGGATGAATTATTGAATAAGCTTTTTGTAAAAATCTGTTTCTTAATATTGCTTTAAGAATTTTATAACCATTATCGTTCTTAACCAGACCGTCACCGTGCCCGATAAAAAACTTTTTACCGTTCAATATGAATTCAGACGGATCAGGATACATAATTGCACCAATTTCCTCCTTAAAAAAATCTCGATGCAGAAAATCGTGATTTCCAATAAAATAGTGAAGTTTAATACCTGCTTCGGTAATATCCTGCAGTGCAGTTAATGTCCGAAAAAATCCTTTCTGATAAACTCTTTTATACTCAAACCAGTAGTCAAAAAGATCACCAACAATAAATATTTCATCGCAGTTATCTTTGGCAAATGCAAGAAATTTTACAAGCAGTCTTTCCTTCAGCTTTTCTTCTTCTTTTGACTGAAGCCCAAGATGAACATCGGATATAAACAGATAAGTTTTACTCACATTAAATTCATTTTATTGACAGGAAAAATTAAGCATTCAGCCTGTTAAATGAAATAACAATTACTTCGTCCCAATCCTCCGAGGATTTCGTAAACCCGGGAAGATTATAAATATCATCACTTACTAAAATTTGCCAATAGCCAGTTGAAAGGATCAGGAATGATATCTTTAGGTTTTTTGATCGACTTAAATTCTGTTTTTTGCATGCGTGAATTGATATATGTCTTAACTATAACTTCCGATTCATCCTCATAGATCACCATAAACTCAATCGGGAAATGATATTCCTTATAACTTGTCTGAATTTGCTTTGTTATGATTGAAAGTATATAATTTCTGTCTTGTTCTGTGATATCAAATTCATATTCCAGTTTAATTTGATCATCACCAGTAATTATCCATTGATCAAAAAATTTGTATAAATCTTTTCCTGAAACTATTTCGCAGATATTTTTAAAATCTTCAATCGATGCAGAAGAGTATTTAAATTCCTCAAAAAATCTTCTGATTATTTTAAGAAATATTGAATCTCCAACTTCATTTCTTAACATATGAAGCACCCATGCCCCTTTATCATAAACCAGTGAGCTAAAAAGATTTTCAGGTGAATATAAAGTACCGGTAAAATTTTCATCAAATTTACTTAACATAAAAGATCGTAATGCATCTCTGCCGAATTTATATTCATTATATAGCGCTTCTGAGTAGGTAGCAAAACCTTCGCTGAGCCAGATGTCATCCCAGCTTTTTAATCCTACAGCATTTCCCCACCATTGATGAGCCAGCTCGTGTGCATAAATATCACGGAAAAAATTATTGCCGCTTACAAAAGTATAACCAATACCGGTTATGCTCTGATGCTCCATTGCACCAAAGTTCCATAAGAATTCTGCAACACCATACTTTTCCCTAATAAAAGGATATTCACCAAAAGTATCCGAAAAATAAATTAACATATCATTATGCAGGGCAAAGTCCTTCCTGGCATTTTCCAGATGCTCCGGCATTACATAGTATTCAATTGAAAGAGTGTCAGAGTTATATATCCATTTATCTGTAAAATTTTCATAAGGTGCCGAGTATAATGCAATCAGATAGGTCGATATAGGATAGAAAGTCTTCCAGCGATAAGTTTTATGAGTTTCATCTTCATCAATTTGTATCAGTTTACCATTTGAAACAGAGATATTATCTTTTGTGTTGCGAATTCTTATTTCAAGCATTGCTTTATCAGAAGGAATATCATTACAAGGAAACCACGCTGATGCATATTCCGGCTGGTTTAATGTATATACTAATGATTGTTTGTTCACTTCACCGAACACAAAGCCGTATGGCCCAAATGATTTTGGCTTTCCTTCGTATTTAATATTCAACTTAAAAGTATCAGGTAATGGTTCTATAATATTTATTGATAAGTTAGTTTTTTTATGAGTGTAATCAGGATTGGAGTTATTAAAAATAAGTTCTTTTATAGTTAATGCATTATTAAAATTTAAATCTAAAGTTACCAGTGAGCTATCGATGATCAAACCGGTGATCTCAATCCGGGCATTTATTCTTTTGAGTTCTGAATTAACATCAATAAATAAATCATACTTAATAACGTCTATTTTATATTGATTTTCCGAAATATAAGCATCTTTAAGGCTCTGTGGGTATGAAGATGATATTAAACCTATAAAAAAAAGAAGTGCAAAATAATTAAAGCATCGGGCAAACTTTCTCAAGGATAGAACCTTCATGATTAGCAATAATTAAATGTTAATAATTATTTAATAAAATTTTTTATGACTTAAATCAATTTAAGCAGTTTATTGATTGCCAATCAATTTCTAATTCAATATATTTTGCTTCAAATTAGGAGAGTAGTTGCTATGAGTACACCCGGTTCATCAATATTAAGAGATACTGTAACTGTTGTTCTTGCAGGCGGTCAGGGAGAAAGACTATATCCGCTTACAGCAGTCAGAAGCAAACCATCGGTCCCCTTCGGAGGAAAGTACAGAATAATTGATTTCACCCTTTCAAATTGTCTTAACTCAGGCTTAAGAAGAATTTATGTTTTAACTCAATATAAATCCGATTCATTAAATATGCATCTGCTTGAAGCATGGAGTATTTTTAATCCGGCATTGGGTGAGTTCATTTATTCCGTTCCACCGCAAAGAAAACTTAACAACGATTGGTATCTTGGCACTGCAAATGCAATTTACCAGAACCTGAATCTGCTCTCAGATAAAAAAGCCAAATGGGTTTTAATTCTTGGCGGGGATCATATTTATAAAATGGACTACCTGAAATTTATTCAGAATCATCTGAATACTAATGCGGATCTGTCGATCTCCTGTATTGAAATTCCAAGAGATGGTGCAAACAGATTTGGTATAGTAGGGGTTGATGAAAATAACAAAGTAACTTCATTTGTTGAAAAACCTGAAAACCCCCCTCAAATACCAGGCAGAAAAGGTTTTTGCTTTGTTAATATGGGTATTTATGTTTTTAACGCTTTAGTTCTTCGTGAAGTACTGCTTGAAATGGAAGCCAAAAGAATTAAAGCAAATGATTTTGGCCAGGATGTTATTCCTTTTATGGTTAAGTCTAATGCTAGTATTTATGCATACAAATTTGAAGATGAAAATAAAAAGTATCAGCCTTACTGGAGAGATATAGGAACACTGGACAGTTATTTTGCATCAACGATGGACCTGATAAGTGTATCCCCCGAGTTTAATATGTATGATCTTGATTGGCCGATCAGGACTTATCCATACCAGTATCCTCCTGGTAAAACAGTTTCACATGAAGGTGAACGAGTTGGTAGAACCTTAAATTCCTTAATTTGCGACGGATGTGTAGTATCAGGAGGTCTTGTTGAAAGATCTGTTCTTGGACCCAATGTTAGAGTTAACAGTTTTTCATATATCACTGACTCAATTATTCTGAATAGTTGTAATATCGGAAGACACGCAAGAATACGCAGGGCAATAATTGATAAGAATGTAATTATACCCGAAGGATATGAAATTGGTTTTGATCTCGAAGGTGATAAGAAGAAATTTACTGTAACTGAAACGGGTATAGTAGTTATACCTAAAAATGCTATTCTGCCGGAATAGATTTTATTTGAATTAAGATGTTATTAGATTCTCTCGGTAATTTTTATAAGCTGTTAAATTATGAATGATGATCTGAGAGATAAATTACAAAATCTTCCTTCCAAACCGGGCGTATATCAGTTCGTCAATAAAGCCGGTAAAGTGATTTATGTAGGAAAAGCAAAAAATCTCCGCAGCCGCGTTAGGTCTTACTTTCAGAAAAACATTACCTCCCCCAAAACTATAGCATTAGTACAGAAGGTAACTGACTTTCAGCTTGTTGTCACTGACAGCGAAGTTGAAGCGTTAATGCTGGAAAATAACCTCGTAAAAGAAATCAAACCCCGATATAATATAAATCTTAAAGATGATAAGTCTTATCCATTCATTAAAGTAACAAACGAATTATTTCCTCAGGTTTATCCGACACGAAGAATTATAAATGACGGATCAAAATATTTTGGCCCTTATACAGATGTAAGAAGTATGAAAGCTTCTTTAAGAATGATTAACCAAATATTTAAAATCAGAAGCTGCAAACTGGATATAACTGAAAAAGCTATTGAGCAGCAAAAATTTAAAGTTTGTTTGGATTACCATATTAAAAAATGTGATGGACCTTGTGAAGGCTTAACAACAGCTAAAGATTATAATGATATGGTATCCGAAGTAATTAAGTTGTTGAAAGGCAGAACTGATGACCTGATCAAAGATCTTAACAATAAAATGAATAGTGCAGTTGAAAAACTTGAATATGAAAAAGCTGCAGAGATCAGAGATAAGATAGAACAATTGAAAAGTATTTCTTTAAAGCAAAAAGTTGTTAGTGATGATTTTGAAGACAGAGATGTATTTGCTGTTGCTTATGAAGGAAAAGATTCCTCCTGCTCCGTATTCAATATTAGAAACGGAAAACTGATAGGCAAAAAGCAGCTTAAGCTTTCTATTGAAGCCGATGAGGAATTGCCTGATATTTATTCTGCTGCCATAAAGTTTTATTATGATGGGATGACCGAAATTCCCAAAGAAATTATAATAGAATCAGAACCAACTGATTCAGAAATTCTTTTGGAATGGTTAAACTCCCAGTCTGATAGAAAAGTTAAATTTCATATCCCACAACGTGGCGATTTAAAGTCTTTAGTTAAGATGTGCAAAGAAAATGCAATACTACAACTAAAGGAAATACAGTTACAAAAAATGAAAAGCCAGGGAAGTATCCCATATGCTGTTGCAGCACTTCAAAGAGATTTAAGATTAAAAAATATTCCAAAGAAAATTGAATGTTTTGATATTTCCAACTTACAAGGGACTGATACAGTTGCAAGTATGGTAGTATTTGAAGACGGCAAACCGAAAAAAAGTTTGTATAGAAAATTTATAATTAAAAGTGTTGATGGTCCTGATGATTTTTCAAGTATGCGTGAAGTAATTGAAAGACGATATACTAATCTTATTGAGATGAAAGAAAATATTCCTGATCTCATTATAGTTGACGGAGGGAAAGGTCAGCTTTCAAGCGCAGTAGAAGTTTTGGATAGCTTAGGGATACAAAATTTTAATATTATTGGATTAGCAAAACGATTGGAGGAAGTTTTTTTACCCGGTAAATCCGACCCCGAACTAATTCCTAAAACATCCTCAGGTCTTAAGTTATTACAGCAGATTAGAGATGAAGCCCACCGTTTTGCCATTACATTTCACCGGAGCAGAAGAAGTAAAAGAATTATTAAAAGTGAATTGACAGATATTAAAGGTATTGGTCCGGAAACAACCAGGAAATTATTAAGTGAATTAGGCAGTGTTGAAGCGATAAAAAAAACTGATATCAATAAGTTATCTGAAATTGTTGGAAGTCAGAAAGCAGAATTGTTGAATGAACATTTCAACAAGCAAAGTAAAAACGCTGATACTTCTCCCCTACCAAAATAAATTTTTCTCAATTCTTTGGAATTACTTTTTTCCCGAAAATCATTACAACTGCAATCAATATTGCGAATATCAATACTATAGAAATGTAGGGCGACAATCCAAAAGCAGTAGGAATGTCGCCAATCAACATTGTAATTATTCCAATAATTATTGCGTAAGGAAGTTGTGTTCTTACATGTTCAATATGGTCGCAACCGGAAGCCATAGAACTTAAAATAGTGGTATCTGAAATTGGCGAGCAATGATCCCCCCAAACACAACCTGTTAAGACAGAGCTAATAACTCCATGCAGAATTAAAGTACTTTCCGCATTTGTCAGATCATTAATATTTGAAACAGATGCTGCTAAAGGAATGACAATAGGAAACATTATAGCCATTGTTCCCCAACTGGTGCCGGTTGAAAAACTTGTAAGACCGCAAACGATAAAAACAATTACCGGCAAATAAAAAGGGTTGATAGAATCACTAATAAGACTAATAATATAATCTGCAGTTTTAATATCCTGTGTTACTGATCCTATTGCCCAGGCGAGTGTTAATATAAGAACAGCAAGGAACATTGATCTTAAGCCGAGAAACCAGGCATCCAGTGTTTCTCTTAGGTTCATTATTTTTTGTGACAATATCATAAAGCCAGATACTACGCAAGCCGCTGTTGATGACCATAATAATGCAAGGTAAGCATCTGATCCTGCAATTATATCCTGTACCGAGTATTCTTTTACACCATTATCTGAAAGAGTATCCAGACCGGTTAAAATCAATCCTGCAATTGAACCAAATATTAAAACAAGTATGGGAGTAATGCCATTATACCATTTGGCTTTTTCTTCATTACCAAACAATTCGTGAGATGCTGTCAAATCAGTGGAGGTAATTCCGAGTTTTGTCTTATCATTATCAGCTAAGGCATCTCTTTCAGCTTTCAGCATAGGACCGAAATCTCTTTGAGTGTAACTCAAGAAGAAAACAAAAAATATTAATGCTATTGGATAAAAGCGGTAAGGAATTGTTTCAATAAAAACACTATACGCATTTTCCGTAGATCCAATTGTTATTAAACCTTCCTGTATCAGTCCGACCTCAAAACCGATCCATGAACTGATTATAAAAATACTTGCAATAGGGGCAGCAGTTGCATCAACAACAAATGCAAGTTTAGCGCGAGAAATTTTCAGGTTATCTGTAACCGGTTTCATCAGGTTACCGACTACTAATGTATTAGCGTAATCATCAAAGAAAATAATAATGCCTGACAACCAGGTTGATATGAGACCTGACCTTCTGCTTTTAGCAAACTTTCTAAGAACATTGGCAATACCTCGTGTTCCGCCGCTTTTTGAAATTAAACCAATAACTCCACCAAACATTAATGTAAAAACAATAACCTGCATATGAGATTTATCTATCAGTGCATTAATTATATAAACATCTGCCAGTCTTAGAAATGCTGTTAGAGGATCATATCCATAAATAAAAAAAGCTCCGGTAAAAATTCCGATTAGAAGTGATAAAAGAACCTGCCTGAAAATTAAAGCCAGCAGTATTGCCAGTGCAGGAGGCAGTATACTAAGCAGCCCCGGAATAATTCTTGTAGTCCCTATTTCCTGATTTTGTGTTTCATTGATGATAGTAAATACACCAGTTGACTTAACTGAAAAAGAAGTATCAAATTTTCCGTTTTCAAGAATTACGATAAAATTGTATGAAGATTCAGAATTGAAAAACTTGAGTGATAATGTTTCGAGGGAATCGGGAAAATCTTTGCCGGTCAGCCCGAATTCAATATCTTTCAGAATTATTGAAGGGTATTCAACACTTTGCGAAAAAGCATTAAAGCTAAATAACAAAAAAAGAAAAATGGTGATGATCAGCTGTTTCAATATTTTTCGGATTTAATTCTGAAAATATATTCAAGTCACACAAGTGAATATAATTCGACTGGTTCAAAAATCAAAAATAAATGTTATATTTTGCCGGTATTAATAATAAATCTTATGCAATACTTTTTATATAAAATAATCTTAATTGCCATAATAGTTGTCTTAAGTTTAGGCTGTAGCAAGCAGAAACCCCAACAATATGAATTCAACGGAAAGGAATTAAGCCGTTTGACAAATTCATATCTGAACGGAGATACTGCTTCTACTTCAATAATTGGTTTCCTTTTTAATAATGTTGATCCGAGACTAATTGAGTTAAATGAATTAGTGATTGACAGCATATCAATGGGAACAAATAATAAATTTTATTACATAATTCTTGAGGCACGTAATCCGGCATTTAATCTATATGCCGTCATTGATAATAAAATGAATGTGTTAATGAAAGATAATTCGCTCAATGGAAATTTAACTTCACATTTTCAAAATATTAACAACAGACTTTTTCAAATAATTCAGGAATTCTTCACTTCTAAAGATACAGTTAAAATTCAAAGAACATCTTTCTATGAATTTCATAGTTCATCTGTAAATCTGTCATTCAGAACTATTACAGCATTCAATTTTGGAAAATCAACCGTTACCTCAACGATAAATGAATTTGACGATGAGAAAATCAGGCAAAATTTTTCTGCCATAAATACACCTCAATTTAAATTTGAGATCGATGAGTTTTTATTTGATTCAGCAACGAAACGTTACATTAGCGAAAATAATTATCTGAGAAATTTTGCACTTGATCAGATAAATAAATTAAAGACCCGCAATGGTCATGCTGAAATAACTGATCAAAGCAGTTATTATAAGATTTTTTTCGGAGAAATTGAGAGAAGAGTTACAACTGAAATATCAAAAGAAGATTATTCAATATTTTTAACAGAAGAATGGCGGGAATTTGAAAACTTTGCTATAGTGAAATATTTAGAAAAAGAATTCAGCGGCAATAAGTACGTTAATGAAAACATTGGTGCAACATTATCTGTAATTAAACTGCCTGCCAGAGATTCTGCGGAATCTTTTATCAATTACAAACTCACTTTTAGTGATGACTATCAAAATCCGATTCGTTATACTGATCCAATTGAAATGGGAAGACTTCAAATTGGTTTCTACGAATATACCTGTAATAGTAAAAGACTTCTTTTGATATTAGAAGTTCCAAAATTCACATACGAGCGTAACAATCAAATTTATAATAATATAATCAGAACATTTAAAGTGAATTGCTGATGTATAAGATCCTATTTTTTTTAAGAAAACCTGTTGATGAGAAGATACTGAATCATTTTAATGAAAAAACAATTCCTATTTTATCCGAGTTGACCGGAAAAAATGTTTCGATAGCTGAAGTTGAAAGTAATTTGATGGCTGAACAAAAGTTTAGTTTTTTTTGCGAGGCAGATTTCAAATCCAAGGAAGAGATGGATAGTATTATGAACTCAAAATCCGGTTTAGAATTGAACAAAGATATGATGAATTTCTACGAGCATATGTCCATAATTACAGTTAACTACAAATAGGATTTATGAATTTATATTTAATACGTCATAGTATAGCAGAAAAAATTTCGCCTGTTAAAAAGGATTTTGATCGTGAATTAACTCAGGAAGGTAAGGATACGCTCACGAATGCAGCAAATTACTGGAAAAAAATAATTCAGGGTTTTGATTTAATTATCGCTTCACCTTTAATAAGAGCTGTGCAAACCAGTGAAATAATTGCAGATAGTTTTGGCTATAACAGAGAAGTGATAAAAGATAATAACCTGGCAACGGGAGCAAAAACAAGTGCTCTTATTGAAATACTTAATACTTATGGTCTTGAAAATATTGCCTGTATCGGGCATCAGCCTGATCTTTCATTTCACGTTTCAAATCTTATATCAAACAACGGATGTGTCTTGCATTTTCCCCCGGCAGCAATATGCAAAATAAGGTTTGCCGGATCTGCCAAATTTTCAAAAGGCGAATTGATTTACCTGATACCACCTGAAATATTTAAACAATAAAGGCGCACAGTTACACAATTCAGATACTTACCGCTGCTTCCTTCCGGATCTGACGGAGTTGGGTATTGAAATGTTAACCGGCGCCAAAAAAACTTTTCCGCCCTCATTCAAAGATTAGTATTTCTTTGGTGTATTGCAATTCAGATAAATGAGTCTTATCACAGATAATTATTTTTTTAATGCCAAAATTCAGTGTGTGTATTAATCATTAAATAAACTATATTTACCGCGTTTTAAAAATAAGTATTGAATGAAGCAAAATCTTATTATTCCAATTACAGTTTTAGTACTTCTGCTATCTATAAAAATTATTCCTCAGGAACCCGGCAGGCTAAGAGGGATTGTAACCGATTCGACTTCAGGTGAAACTCTAGCCTTCTGTAATGTTTTTATAAATGAATTAAATTCTGGTTCGTCATCAAATGAAAGAGGAATATATTTAATTAACGCCATCCCTTCAGATCGTGAATATCAAGTTACAGCCTCCTATGTGGGATACAGAACTCATCAATTCACAGTCTTTATTAAACCCGGTCGATTAACACAATTAGACATTAAGTTAGTGCCATTAAGCATTGAGCTTCAAACTGTTGAAAAAGTTGGTGCAAAGATAATTGAGAAAAATACAACCGATTTGGGACTAGAAAGAATTTCTATTAAACAGCTCGAAATATTACCTAAAGGTGTTGAGACAGATGTTATGCGTTCACTTCAATTTCTTCCCGGAGTTAGATCCACCGGCGATGTTTCAGCCAGATACTATGTCCGCGGCGGCACAAGTGACCAAAATTTAGTAGTACTGAATGGTATTAATATTTATAATCCATTTCATTCACTTGGTTTGTTCAGCGTTATTGAACCAGATATTATTAATAGTGTTGAATTTTTTAAAGGTGGTTTTTCAAGTGAATACGGTGAGCGAATATCATCTGTATTAAATGTTATTACCAAAGATGGAAACAAAAACTCATTTGGATTTAAAGGAAGTACCAGTTTACTTACAGCAAAAGGGATGCTGGAAGGTCCGATTCCAGGCGGTTCATTTCTAGTTAGTGGAAGAAAAAGTCACTCCAATAATGTTCTCAAAAAATTTTTGAATGATAAGACTGTTCCGATTGATTTTTATGATATGTCATTTAAATTGAATTATTCAAGCAAGGACTTTTTCGGAAATGCTAAATTCTCTTTATTCACATTTCTAAGCGGAGATGATCTTGTCTATGAAGATCCAACACGGGAAAGCTTTAAATGGAATAATAATATTGTTGGATTTGAATGGCTTCAGATTTATGATGTACCCATTTTTTCAAGGCTTGGTGTTTCATTGAGTCAATTTGAAGGAAATATTGATCCTAAGGGAAGTAATTTGAAACCTGTAAGAAATCAAATTAGTGATTTTTCGCTAAGTTTTGATATAAATGTTTTTTTTTCAAATAAAGATGAAATTGCCGGTGGGATTAAAATTAAAACTATTGATTCAAAATTATTCTATGAAAACCAGCTAGGGGTAGAATCAGACCTGAATAAATTTGCCGGCAATGTATCATTTTACGGGAAGTATAAATTTTTACGATATGATAACTTCGGAGCTGATATAGGTACCAGGATAAACGTAACCGGATTGAATTCTAATTCGGGTTTTTCTCCTGAACCAAGGTTGAGTATTACATACAGAATTTTTCCAACTTTAGCATTAAAAGCGTCTTGGGGCATTTACTTGCAGGAGCTTGTGACGGTTTCGGATGAAAACGAGATAATATCTGTATTTGAACCATGGATAATCATCCCTAGTTATCTTGAACCGACAAGATCTATAAACTATAGTGCTGGTCTGGAATGGATTCTCAGTACCGCCCTTTCAGCTGAAACTGAAGTTTACTATAAAAAAATTAATAGTCTTCCCATAGTAAACGAAAAAAAATATTTTGAATATGAACCCGATCTTGTAAAAGGTAAGGGAGAATCTTATGGATATGAATTTATGATCAAGTATTCCAGAGATCCATTTAATGTTACGGGCTCTTATTCACTAAGCTGGGCTTATAAAGAGTTAGAGGGTCTTCTTTACTATCCAAAATATGATGCCAGACATACTACAAATATTTTATTTGAATTTAATTTAGGTGCTGGTTGGATTGGTAGTGCAGTTTGGTCATTTTCATCAGGATTACCTTTTACAGAGTTAGTGGGTTTTTATGATAAGTACTATTTGGTTAGTGAACCCGGTGCTCAATTTAATAATGGAGTTTATAATCCTTATTTGCTGCTGGGGGATAGAAATCTTGGACGTCTTCCGGAATACCACCGCCTTGATCTTGGAATTACAAAAAAACTAAAATTATTTTTCGCAAATATGGAATTGAGTCTAAATCTGATAAACGCTTACGACAGGAAGAATATTTTTTACTTCGAAAGAGATACAGGTGAGCAGATAAATATGCTGCCGCTATTGTTAACCGGAACTTTAAAAGTAGAATTATGAAAAGAATATTTTTTGCACCAATATTAATTTTATCAATGTTGTTAGTTTCCTGTGAAGAAAATTTTAGTCCCTTTGGAACCTATAATCAAAAATACGTTCTTACCTGTATTTTGAATAGTGATACTGCTTTCCAGACAGCAACTTTGTCATCAAGTTACTTTACTGGATCATTCAGCCCGAATGACAAAGAAGAAGATAGATCAGTAAAATTTGCAGACGTAAGAGTATGGTATGAAGATTCAGTTTATGTATTTAAGGATACTATGGTAGTAGAAACTGATGCATTGAATAACACATCAGTAAAAAATTATTATTTTAACGATAGGTTTAAAGTTGCATTTAATAAACCAATGGAAATTGAAGTATTATTAGAGAATGGCAAAAGATTAAAAGCAAAATCTCAAACACCGAAAGACATTTCATTTAAATCTAACAGCAGTGTTTTAATACCTCCTGTTTCCGGTAATCTTATTTATATATACTGGACTAATGGAAATAACAGTTCGTTCTATCAACCAAAACTATTTTTCAAGTATTCAAAAAAAGTAAATAATGTAATTACTATTTATGAAGCTGAAATACCTTATAATTATACTTTAATAAACGGTTTAGAAGAGGCCGTTTATCCACCAGCGTCAAATAAGTTATCTATTGTGTATAATCTGGATGTTATTACAAAAGCACTTAATAATCTTTCAAAGGATGAACCAGAGAATGTATCAATATCAGTTTATGAAAAACTCTACTTTACTTTATCAATTTTAGATCAGAATCTCTCAAGATATGCTTCTTCCACGAGCAAATCATTTAATGCACTTACAGTTAGAGTTAATGAAAATGAGTACACCAATATTGAAGGTGGACTGGGGATTTTTGGTTCATATATAAATAAAATTTATGACAGATTAAGATTTCAACCATCTTACATTGAATCTTTCGGTTATAATTATATTTACCAAAATTAATTTTACTTATTAATAATTAGTTATTGATGAATTCAGATCTTATAAAATATTTAATGGTTTTTGTTTCGTTTGTTACTTTAATTATTTTTTTATCAGGATGTGATAAAGAAGTTTACAAAACACCGGTTGAGCCCGAACCTTCAAAAGGCAAAATCATATTATCTACTTCACCGGAGCATTTCCTAATTTTTGTCAATGGAAGAAATTCCGGCAGATTTACTCCGGATAGTCTTACTTTTCTTGATGATGGAATTTACGATTTAACTTTAAGAAGGAAATATTTTAATGATACAACTATTACCGTGAGTATCAGCAATGAAGAAAGTAAGGAAATCTTTATCAATTATCATGAGAATCCGGGTATGTTCGGAAGTTTAGCATTATCGTCAAATCCGCCTGGTGGAAGTATAGTATTAAATGATTCTGTACTAAACCGAACCACTCCTGATACTATTTTAGGTTTATTGCCGGGTGAATATAGAGTTAAAATCAGTTTGCTAAATTACCGTGAAATGGTAATAGATGTGATAATCGAAAGCGGTAATTTAACACAACATTTAACTGTTTTAAGAGACACTACTACCTGGATCGATTATCAGATAAATAATTCTGCAATACAGTCTAATTCCTTAACAGATATTAAAATAGATGATTCAAATGTGAAATGGATAGGATCTTCGGATAAAGGACTTATGAGATTTGATGATATTTCTTTTAATTACTTCTCTACAGCTAATTCAGCAATCCCGGGAAATACTATAAATTGTATATCGATAGCTCCAAATAATGATGTTTGGGTTGGTACTAATGCAGGAATTGGAGTGTTTAATGGATCATCGTGGACTATATTAAACAGACAAAACTCAGGTCTAACTTCCGATTTAATAAACTCAATTGAGTTCGACCAAAATGGCGTTGCCTGGATCGGTGTATCAACCGGTCTATTCAAATTTGATGGAATCAACTGGACACAATATAATGATGATGCCTGGAGGCTTTGGGTTCTTGACACTCACGTTGTTAATGATTTAATCTGGATAGGAACTTTTAATCACGGTATAATGTCATTGCAGAATGAAAATATAACCTATTATCCCGATTCAGTATATAATTATCCCTCGAAAAAAATAACTTCAATTAATTCTGACATATCCGGTAATGTCTGGTTTACACATTCACCGGATAGCACATTGAGGAATGGAGTATCATATTTCAACGGTCACACATTTGTAAACTATACGCCCGGTATACCCAATATTGCATTTAATAGTGTTACGATTGATCAATTTAACAATAAGTGGGTAAGTTCGTTTGACGGTTTATGGCACTATAACAGCAACAATATTCCCTTTCAATACACTACAATAAATTCATTGATCTCTTCGAACAGGTGTACTGCAGAAGCTATAGATATTTTTGGTAATGTTTGGATAACCACCTCTGGAGGAGGATTAAATAAACTAAAAATTATTCAATAGTTTATTATTAATTATTTTGATAATGCTTTCTCCAATTTGATTTTCAGATCCTTTTTTGCTGATTTAGCTTGATCTAATATTGATTCAGCTTTTATAAAATCAAATACTCTCACATCGTATATTTCAGGTTTAATATAAATATCCGGTTTTTGGAATTTTAATCTCTCCTTAATAATTGAATTTTGCATTGTCTGGTAAGTTGTAAAAACTGAATCGAAAGTTGGAGGAATTTCCCGATCTGTTTTTGATTTAAGCGCAGTAACATCTATTGCTATAGTAATATCACATTTCCCGATCAATAAATCGTAAGGGAGAGGATTAACAGCACCACCGTCAATAAGTACTTTATTATTATTTTTTATTGGTGTGAATAAACCCGGCAATGAGTAACTTGCCTTAATAGCAGGTATGAGATCACCCTTTTCAAAAATTACCTCTTCTTTATTCCAGTAATCAGTTGCGACAATCATCAACGGTATTTTCAGCTCTTCAAATTTTTTAACTCTTAAATGAGCTTCTAAAAATTTCTGGAACTTGTCCCCCTTGATAAAACCTGATTTGATAAATTGAGGATCAAACATTGAGAAAAGTTTTACGATATCTGATTTTAAAAGGAAATCGAAAACTGAATCACTTTTAGGATTTAGTAAAAGATGAAGAATTTGCTTCATTTCTTTAGAGGAGTAACCGGCTGCATAAAAAGCACCAACTATTGCACCGATACTTGATCCTGAAATAATTGAAGGTTTAATATCGAGCTCTTCAAGAGCTTCAATCATTAGGAGATGTGCGATTCCACGAGCTCCACCAGCACCAAATGCGATACCTATAGAACTGGAAGATACTTTATGTCTGGTCATCGATTAATTCTTTATCCATGAAAAACCTTTTAATTCGTGTCATCGTTGTTCTATTGCCTTTACTTTTCAATTTGATAAACAGAATCTAGAACCGTTCCGTCAACCCACTTAACAATTGCTACAATTTTGTCTTTGTTTACTTTTGGTTTGGCAGGTGAACCGCCGCAAATTTCATCAACTTCTTTTTTGATTTGTTTGATATTTTTTATTGGCAGTCCTGAGCCCTTAACCGCTCTTAATAAATCTTTTCTATTTGGATTAATGGCAATTCCTCTTTCTGTAATGATTACATCAATCAATTTACCAGGTCCGCAAATGGTTGTAACTTCATCTACAATAACAGGAATGCGATCTCGAAATGAGGGAATAGCAAGTATTGTGCATTTTGAATAAAGACAATTCTGCCAGCCGCCGATTCCGTGGAGCAGATATCCATCAGAGTGAGTTACTACATTTGCATTAAACTTTATATCAACTTCGGTAGCTCCAAGAACAGCCACATCAACCATAGATGCGAAATTGCCTTTGCCGTGAAAGTTATAACTGGTAAATGGCGAAGTGTTGACGTGATTCGTATTCTCACGCATACTTCTTACACCTTCAAGATCAAAAGTTTGTCCATCAAGGATGTAATCAGTTAAACCTTCCTCAAGAAGTTCGACAAGATACTTCGTACTTCCTCCTCGCATAAATCTGGCTTTGACGCCTTTCGATTTCATTTTCTCTTTTAAGAATAGAACAAAAGCAAGATTTGTTCCTCCTGCACCGGCTTGTAAAGAAAATCCATCCTTCATAATACCGGCAGCATCTATAAAATCAGCAACGTATTCCGCAATTAATAAACGATCAGGAGATTTTGTTACTTCTGTTGTACCTGAAACAATTTTATTAGGATCACCAAGTGATTCAACTTCAACAACATAATCAACATTGTTTCCCTGTATCTGCCAGGGCACGCAAGGGAATGGAACAAGATTGTCGGTTACTACAATAACTTTATCTGCAAACTCTGAATCACCCAGAGCAAATCCGATTAATCCGCAGGCAGATTTACCCCGATCACCGGTGGCATTGCCAAAAGGATCGGAAGTTGGAGCAGCAATAACAGCAATATTAATATGGACTTCTCCATCCTGAACTGCCTGGTATCTTCCACCATGAGAACGAAGAACTCCAACTCCATTCATTTTTCCTTCTGAAGTAAATTTGCCAAGAGGACCGTTCATGCTTCCTTCAATGTGATGAATGGTTCCATCTTCAAGATATTTTATTAAATGAGAATGAACCGGAAATGATGCCGATGGAAACCAGCGTATGTTTTTGATTCCCATTTCTTTAATAATATCGAACATCATATTGGTCAATGCATCGCCGTTACGTAGATGATGATGTGTTGAAATTGTCATTCCATCTTTCAGTCCGGCTTTCTTTAATGCAGTCTTTAAATCTTTAATAACTTTATTGCCATCTGAAGGATAATCCATACAGGACCGGATTGGAGGTTTGGCTTTATGACCTGTTGGTTTGTATTTATCAAGACCTTTAAATGGAATTTGTGTTTGTCCGTTTACTTCTGTAGGAACGAATCTTCCTGCGGCGTTTTTAATTAATTTCATTGCTCTATTGTTTAATTACTAAATTGTTTTACTGTTTAATTGTTATAGTGTTACTATTAAATGACACAATGACCACTGACTAATGTCTTTTTATCAATGACAAAATCCTCTGTGCCCGTTTAACCACCGGCGGATCAATCATTTTACTACCGAGTGAAACAACGCCTAGTCCTTTTTTTTCGGCTTCTTCAAATGCCATAACAATCTTTTTAGCTTTTTCTATTTCATCAGTTGAAGGTGCAAATGCTTCGTGTACAACTTTTATTTGTCGGGGATGAATGCAACCCTTTCCTTCAAAGCCAAGTGATTTAGCTTCGATTACACTTTGTCGAAGTGCTTCCATATCCGCAACATCAGAGAACACTGTATCAATAGCTTGAATGCCTGCTGCTTTAGCAGCATTAACTAACATTTGTCTTGCAAAGATACTTTCACGTCCATCGTTTGTTCTCTGAGTTCCAATATCTGCTGTATAATCTTCTAATCCAATCGCAAGAGCACAAATATTTTTTGAAGCGCTTGCAATTTCATAGGCTTTAATAACTCCAAGTGCGCTTTCAATTATCGGCATAAAGTATATTGGATTTTCAACTGTATGTTGTTTTTTCAACTTCTCCACTTCTTTTTCAACAGCTTTAACCTGCTCTGCAGATTCACATTTGGGAATCAATATTACATTTACATTATGAGGAACAATGAATTTCAGATCATCAAGTCCTTTGGGAAGCTGATTGATTCGAACCATTCTCTCTGCACCGTAGAAGTCAATAGAACGAAGTGCGTTACGGACAAGTAATTGGGCAGCATCTTTTTCAGTTGGCGCAACGCTGTCTTCCAAATCCAGAATTATTCCATCAGGAGAATGAAGTCCGGCGTTAACAAAGAACTTGGGTTCATTACCCGGAAGATAAAGTCTGCTTCTTCTTAACTGATCTTTTTTTGTCGGATAAAGATTTTGTTTAATAATCGGAAGCAGATATTCTTTTTTGGTCTGAGGGAATAATCTTTTTATTGCAAGTTCAAATCTTGCAGCGAGAACAAACGGCAAAGCTCCATAATCCTCGCACAGAATCTTTGCTTCCTTCAGCCCGAAGAATTTGGACATATCGAGAATCATTTGTTTGATTGATTCTCCATACATCGATTCAACTTTGCTTTTAATATCGAGTTTTATTCCTCCCGCATTTTTCAACTCAATTTCAAAATAACAATCTGATCGAACGGACTCACCTCTTTTGCCTGCATTTACTTTTTTCATAAAACTTCTATCTAAATATTAAAATTAATGGCACGCAGATAACGCAGCTGTGACTGATCTGCGAGGATCAGCATAATCTGTGTCTTCCGCGTTCTATTTTATTCAAATGATCATTTTTTTCATAAACTCCCGTGCAGTCATAAGTTCTGCATTAAAGATTGCATCTTTCATTTCTTTTCTTCTGCCTGAAACAAATAACTGAGATGATAGGGCATCAAACTTATTATCAAGATCCTCCATCGTCATTGGTTCACGAGGATCGCCTTTAGGAAATTCAAGGTATTCTGAAAATTCCCTGCCGTCTTTTGTTTTTACAACAACTTTGCTTGGCTGTTTTGCCGGAAACATTTTTTCAAACTCAACTGAAGGTTCACCTTTAATTCTATCAATAACTTCCCAAATTCTTGGATCTTTTAATTTTTCATCTGAGAAAGATTGAGTTGTTACTTTATGATCGACCAAAGCCGCTGCAATACAATATGGTAAAGAATGATCGGCAGTTTCTCTTGATTCAGGTCTGTATTTATGAGGATCGAATAAGATATCATAAGCTTGTGCCAATGTTGTAAGTGTGACAGACTCGATTTGATCGTATGTTATGTTATTAGTTGTTACAACTTTCAATGTTGCAGAAAGATGGGTGTGAGTTAATGCTTCAGTTGGAAAAGCTTTCATACTGCATTCAAGAATTTTGTATGATTCACCAAGTCCGCCAATTAGTTTATCGATATTCCATTTCCACTCAGAAACTCCGTCACGACCTTTCATACTGACGGGCTCAACTTTTTGATCTTTGGCATTCCAGCCGAGAAAAGTATCCATAAAACCTTCTTTACCTTCAAACACTGCTTCAGTACCAGAATATCCGCGCTGAGCCATCAGTGCAGCAAAAACACCTGCTTGAGTTGCCATTGGATCAACTGTATTTTTCATCATTGTAAGTTTACCTGCAGTTGGACAGCCGATTGTATGATTGTGACTTCCGCTTATTCCAATTGCATTAACCATTTGATCAACACTTAATCCTAAAATTTTACCGGCTACAATAGGTGAAACAAATTGAGTAAGTGTTGCATGATGCCATTTACGCTCACGGATTCCCGGTACCGCAAACTCACATAGTCTCTGTTCAAACTCATAGGCAAGAACTGTAGCCACAATTACATCTTCCATTGATGCACCAACTAATTCTGCAATTGATAGTGCTGCCGGAATAATATCCGACGGATGAGAGGGATCTTCCTTCCAGTAAATGTCATTGAAATCCAAAGCACGGATCATTAATGAATTTACCAACGTTGCATTAACCGCAGGAATTTTATCTCCGTATCCTATGACGGTAGCTTCTTCTGTACCTCCCATATCTTTGTAGATGTTACGAATTATCCTAACATCCTTTGTATGGTATCCGCCGAAAGCGCATCCAAATGAATCATAAAGATATCTTTTAACTTCGTGGATAACTTCTTTTGGTAGATCTTTGTACTGCAGATTAACTGCATATTCAGACATTATTCTTGATATTGATTTGTTCATTTTATATTACTCTATTGTTGAATTGTTTCATTGTTAATTGACTTTAAATACTATTTTTGGACTAAAAAAAAATAAAATTTTAAAGATTCTTTTTCACCCACTCTTCCAATCCACCGGTTACAATTAATTCCTGCGCAGCTTCACCAACAGGATCGATAGAATAAGTTTTATTATTAAATGTTAATGATGAATTTTCAAAATCTATTTTTACATTCTTTCCGGATTTTACTGTAAGCTTATCTTTTCCATTTTTAGATTTTAAATCATTTACAAGCTGAGGACATTCAATCAGCAAATATCCGTTATTAAGAGCATTGCGTTTATAAGTTTCATTAAAAGTTCCGGCAACAACAAGCTGGATACCTTTATACTTTAAGGCAGTTGCAGCTTGCTCACGTGATGAGCCGGTACCAAAATTAAATCCGCCGACGAGTATATCCCCGGCTCTAGCAAGCTTTCCAAATTCAGGGTCATAATTTTCCATAACAACTTCTGCCTGCTGCTGCGGAGTCATATCATCATTATAAGTGTATTTACCGGGATAAATTCCATCGGTATTTAAATTATCCTGATGACAAAAAATTAATTCTCCTTCTAAAACGGCATTAAAACCCTCTAGGATTTTTACAGAAGCTTTTTTATCAGCTTTCTTTTCATTGATCTTGATTGATCCGTTAATAGGTCGGTGCTCTTTATCCTTCCAATCATAATCAATTTTGCCGGATATAGCTGATGATGCGACTACTGCAGGTGAAGCAAGATAAGCCTTTGCATTCGGTGAACCCATTCTTCCTTTAAAATTTCTATTTGTAGCAGAAATTCCAATTTCAGCATCTTCAAGTAAACCTGTTCCAAGACCAATGCACGGACCACAACCAGGTGGAAGAGGTATAGCACCGGCGTCAAGCAATGATTGCCAGTATCCATATCGCTCAGCTTCTTTCTGCACTTCGCTTGATGCCGCTGCAATGTAAAACTTAACGTGATCAGAAATCTTTTTACCTTTAACAACTGCAGCAGCTTCAGCAATGTCATCAACACGACTGTTAACACACGATACAAGATATGCTTTATTTATTTTAATATTTTTTTCTTTAAGCTCTGATACTGCAGCATAAGTTTTTACAGTGTTGGGTCCGGATACAAATGGTTCAACCGTAGCAAGGTCAATCGATAATTCTTTTGCATAAAATGCACCTTCATCTGCGTTAGGTAAATTGTACTCAAGCTCTTCAATCAGGTTATGATTTATTCTAGGATGCTGTCCATTGCCGTCAGCATCGGAGAAGACACCTTCAAGTCCGCGATGATCAATAAATTTTTCCCGTTTCTTTAGCCAAAGAATAGTTGCAAGATCAATCGGGAATACACCTGCCAGTGCTCCCCATTCAGTAGTCATATTAGCAATGGCTAATCTTTCATCAATTGTAAGATACCGGATTCCATCACCCACAAATTCAATTGCATGATTTAGAACCTCATCATTATTAAAATATCCGCACAAAGCAATGATAACATCTTTGCCGGTTACGCCTTTTCTGAGACTACCCTTCAATTCAACTTTAGCGATTGGCGGTACCTGCCACCAGGTTCTTCCGGTTGCCCATATTGCAGCAGCATCGGTTCTTACAATCGGAGTTCCCAGACAACCGAGTCCGCCATACATATTTGAATGTGAGTCAGATGCAACAACCATTGTTCCGGGCCAGGCATAACCTTCTTCACACATTATCTGGTGTCCGATTCCACGACCTGCAGGATAAAAATCTGCGCCCATTGATTTTGAAAACTCTTCAATCTTTCTGTACTTCTCTAAATTCTTTTCGGATTTATCCTGAACATTATGATCAAGAGTATGAACAACCTGACGTGGATTAAAAAGTTTTGTTGCACCGATTGATTTAAATTTTGGAATGACCGCACCCGTGTTGTCGTGCGTCATCACATACGCAGGTTTAATTGAAAGATAATCACCTGTGTGAACTTCATGCTTTGGATCTACTCCTACTGCAAATTTTTGTGCTATTTTTTCGATTAGGGTTTGACTCATTGAAATCTTATCCTCAAATTGTTTAATTGCTAAACTGTTAAATTGTTATTTAAGTTAAACATTTAGTTTTTTGTTAGTGAATAGTATCAGACTATTAATTGCTTTTGGAAGTTTTATCAATTCGGAGAAGAATTGGGAATATTCCTCTTCAGTTATCAAGCCTCTTATGTAAGATTTTTCATTCCAATCTAATGATTCGTATAAAGATCCGACACTGTATCTTAAAAACTTAACTTTATCTTTTTTTGAATATCTTCCAAACCCTTCAGCGATATTTGCAGAAATTGAATCAACGGATTTTACAAATTGTTTTCCAACCGTATCTTTAGCAAAGTAGTCCCACTTTAGAACGATATCCCAAACTTGATTACTCAATTTGAATCCGATTTTATAAGCTTCGATATCATTTAGTTTGAGAAATTTCTTAGTCTCCATGTCTGCATCTCCCTATGAAAAAAAAACAATTTAACAGTTAGACAATTTAGCAATTAAATCAAGCCTTAAATGGATCGAACGAAACAAAATCCGCATGATGAACTATTATTGCTTCCACGTTGCGTTTTGCCAGATCACCTTCTTTTGCGTGATAAGCAATTATATGCTGAACTTCATAAGGCAGTCCGAATCTATCTGCAATTGAAACACCGCTGAACGGATGACGAAGCAGATAACCTGCTTTACTTGTAACAAGTTTACTGTCAACTTTATCATACTCAATTAATTTTCCTATATCAATAAGAATTGCACCGGCGATCAGCATATCCATATCAATTTTAATCTCATCACCAAAATTTTCTTTCATTCGTTTTGCAATATCAACAGAAAGCTGAACTGCTGTACGTTTGTGATTCATAAAAGTAATCTTACAATCTTTGATAAGCAATGAAAATGGAATTACTTCCAGATCTTCTGGAGTTAGAACTGAATTTTCAATTGCATACACCCAGCAGTTAAGCACTTTTTCTCTGAGTTCTTTATTTTCGATCCAGTTTATTTCAGGCCATATTTTTAGAACTTTTTCTTTCATTTATTTTCCCTTAATAACTAATTAGTATTTGCTAATTGCTTGCCTTTCATTAAAACTCCATAAGCTTTTATACCAAGTAGGACAGAGAGAGCAAACAACAGAGTTGAAATAACAGCTAAAGCATAATTGTTGACTATAAAATTCTGATAGACTAACATTCCAAGTGCCGTTAAAGTAACAGCGAACATAAAAATCATTGGGATTAGAACAAACAAAAATCCTTTCTTCAGATTTGCTACCCAAACAGTTAAAGCAAGTAATGCTAGCGCGGCAAGTAATTGATTAGCACTTCCAAACACCGGCCAGATTGACATTGTCTGTCCGCTGAATGTTAAAGCCGCACCAAAGAAAACCGTTATACCTGTAGCAACAAATCTGTTTTGAAATAAAGATTTTTTTTCAGGATAATCTTTAACTTCAAAATATTCCTGGAACATAAATCTTGCTAACCTTGTTGCTGTATCAAGCGAAGTTAACGCAAAAGCCGAAACCGCAAGTGCTGTGAAAGTCTGAGCAAGAGGAATTGAAATATTTAAAACAGGGATAGCATTGATAAACCTTCCCACTCCAAGCGAGAATGCTGCAACCGGACCCTGCTTTACAAGGAGGTCAATAAATTCTTTGTTAACCATAGATGCAACTGCAACAAGTGCTAACACAGCGAGTAATCCTTCAATTAGCATTCCACCGTAGCCGATTATTCTTCCATCTGTTTCTTTATTCAGCTGTTTGGCTGTTGTTCCGCTTGCAACAAGTGAGTGAAATCCGCTGATTGCTCCGCAGGCAACTGTAACAAACAATGCCGGGAAAAGATATCCAACTTTATCTAGTGAGAATGTAGAGAACGGAGGCAAATTAATTGAAGGTGCAGCAAAGAAAATCCCAACCATTCCACCAAACATAAGTGCATAGAGGAAAAATGAATTTAAATAATCTCTCGGCTGTAATAAAATCCAGACTGGTGTTACAGATGCAGCAAAAATGTATACAAATAAAATTATTTGCCAGGTCAGTTTATCAAGCGGAATAGGAAATAAATTTCCCAATGGAATGGATGAGAAAAGAAGTACCACACCAACAATTGTTGCAATCCATAGCGGAACTTTGAATTTGTATATAGTCAGTCCGAATAATATTGCCAGTAATATGAACAGAATAGAAGATGTTCCCGCACCTGGAATGTGGGTGAATGTATCGGCAACAATAATTGTAAATACAGCAATTACAAGAATTAAAGTTGCCCAGGAAAAAATCAGGAAGAGTTTTTTCCCATTGACACCAAGATATGATTGAATAACAAACCCAATAGATTTACTTTGATGTCGGATAGATGCAACAATAGAAGAATAGTCGTGAACACCTCCGATAAAAATTGCACCGAATACAACCCACAAATAAACCGGAAGCCATCCAAAACCTGCAGCTATCACCGGTCCAACTATTGGTCCCGCACCAGCTATCGAAGCGAAGTGATGACCAAGTAAAACCGGTGCTTTAGCTGGTACATAATCCACACCATCATACATTGTATGTGATGGTGTTTCTTTGGTGTTGTTAACTTCAAGCCGTTTGGTTATGAAACCGCCATACAACTTGTAAGCAGCAACATACATTATTAGTGCAATAAGTATGAGTTCTATTCCGTTCATACTATTTTAAAGTCAAAAGTAAAAATTCAAAAGCAGTATCATGAAATTTACTTAACCTCAAAACCCCTCCTTAGGAGGGGTTGGGGAGGCTCTTTATAATTTCATCAGTCATTTGCTGAGTTGTGCAGGCACCGTGTTTAAATACATCCGGGCCGCCTTTCAACTTCATCATATCATAAGTCCGTACCTTTCCATCTAGCACTACTTTGTCAATAGCTTTTCTTATTCTGTCTGCTTTTTCTTTTTCATTAAGATAATCGAGCATCATACAAGCACTTAATATCATAGCAATCGGATTAATGATTGAAGGATTTAATGTTTCATATTTTGGCGCAGAACCATGAGTCGGTTCGAATACAGCGACTTCTTTTCCAATGTTAGCACTGCAGGCAAAACCTAAACCTCCGATTAAACCTGCAAAAGCATCGCTGATTATATCTCCGAACATATTTTCGGCTACAATAACACCATAAATTTCCGGGTTCTTAGTCAACCACATCATCTGTGCATCGATGTTTGTGTCCCATAAAGCAATACCCGGATATTCATTAGATATTTGTTTAGCCAGTGAAAGCATCATACCCGATGTTTCTCTAAGCACATTTGGTTTTTCACAGATCGTTACATTTGTATATCCGAATTTCTTGGCGTATTCAAAAGCTTCTCTAATAATTCTTTCAGATGCCTTTCTTGTTACAATTCGGGTTGAAATTGCCATTTCTTCGCTGGGAACATCTTTAAAAGCTTTCATTTTAGAATTTGTTTCGAGCGCATCTCTAACAACTTTAGGTGGATTAGTCCACTCAACGCCAGCATATAAACCCTCTGTACCCTGTCTGAAGATTACCGCATTAACAAATGGTTCATCAAAACCGCCATTGTTATTTTTCATAATGAAGTTTAGTGGATTCCCTTTTACAGATATACATGGTCTTACAACTATATCGAGTCCAAATTTTTGTCTTAATCCAACTATTGGGCTGAAGTATTGTAGTCCCTTGCCTTGCATAGATGGATTTAATTCTTTTTCAGCATCAGCTTTTGGTTTGCTTGTGATAGCCCCGAATAAACCTACTTTATGTTCAGTAAGCAGGTCAATAGTGCGCTGAGGAAGAGGATTACCTTCATTACACCAGAAATCCCAGCCGATATCTGCGTGAATATATTCGGCATCAAAACCGACTGCATTTAATACTCTTATTGATTCCGGTAATACTGTTTTACCAATGCCGTCACCGGGCATTGAAACGATTTTTCTTTTCATATTTGATCCCTGATTAATTGTTAAAAAATCTCCGTGAAACTTAGATATTTAAGAGTATGTTCGCAAGAAAAAAACACTTATTGAGTACGATTTTAGCAATTAATATCTGCTTATCTATTTTTTTGAACAGACTTTTTTAGAAGAAAAATATTAAATTGCGATTGAAAATGAATCAAATCAGACCGGAAGGCAGCGATCAAGTCAAAATGATCCGAAAAGAAAAAATTAAAAGTCAGGAAATTTCTAATACTGATGTATTTAAATCCATTTCAGAATTAGAATCTTTAATTGACTCCTCCATCGATGTTATCTTTCGGATTTCTCCAACAGGTAAAATTAATTTTATCAGTCCTGCCTGCAAAAATTTATTAGGATACAGTGCGGAAGAATTAAGCGGAGTTTCCTTCTCAAAGTTTATTCCTGAAAGAAAATTAAACGAATATTTCAACCTGATCTCTGATCTGTTCCAGAAAAAAGAAGTGATAACTTTTCGCATTAACCTCATTGATTCTGAAAAAAATCAAATACCAGTTGAAATAACAGGAAAAGTCGTTGAAGTTGACGGGGGAAAAATGGGGCAAGGAACGATTCGCGATATACGTAACAGAATTGAAGCTCAGAACAGAATAAGACAGTCAGAAAATATCTTTAAGGTAATCTGGAACAGCTCATTAGATGGTATGCGGCTGACCGACGATAAGGGCATCATTATTATGTGTAATGATTCGTTTGCAAGAATGTTCAATAAATCTAAGATTGAAATAACAGGTAAACCGCTTTCTTCTATTTATGATTTTGAAACCGCAAGCAACGCAATTAAAAATTATATTGAAAATTTTACAACCGGAAATGTTGAACCAAAAATAGATACACCCCTTAAACTCTGGAACGGACAGGTAATTCATTTTGAAATTACTAACACAATTATAGAAAGTATTGACGACAAAAAGTTTCTACTCTCTATTTTCAGAGATGTAACTGACCGAAAAATCAATGAACTGCTGTTGACTAAAAAAGGAAACCTGCTTCAGGGAATAGCTAAAGCTACTAACGCTTTACTATCCTCGAACGACAATACGTTCGGTTTTAATAAAGCACTAAAAATTTTAGGCGAAACTGCTAAAGCAGACAGAGTTTATATTTATCAGCATAAAGTTGATAACTACACCAAGGAAATGTTTTTTACACCGTTATATGAATGGGTTACGCCGGGTACTGACACACAAATTGATGACCCTTCAATGCAAAAAATTTCATATTCCCGTTTTTCTGTTCTTAACATCTATGAAAAGTTTTTAACTTGTGAAACGTTAAGATATGTGATAAAAGATCTGCCTCAGGAACAACAAAAAGTTTTTATTGATAGAAATATAAAATCAATAATTCTTGTCCCTATTCTTGTCGATAATGCGTATTGGGGTTTTATCGGATTTGATGAATGTCATTCTGATCGTTTATGGTCTGATGATGAAGAATCGCTTTTAAGTGCAATGGCTGGCACTATAGGTGCGGTTATAAAAAGAAATACTATAAATGACCAGTTAATTAAAAAGAATGAAGAACTAGACGATGCAATTAAAAAAGTTGAAAAAGCAGCAAAAGCAAAAAGTGAATTTCTTGCTTTAATGAGTCACGAAATAAGGACACCAATGAACGGTGTGATTGGTATGACTGGTTTGCTGCTGGAAACTTTTCTAACTGATACGCAAAGGGAATACGCAAATACAATTCGGTTGAGTGGTGAACAGTTATTGGTTATAATAAATGACATCCTTGATTTCACTAAAATTGAATCTGAAAAACTCGAATTGGAAAATCACCCATTCGACCTCAGGGAATGCATTGAAGATTCTCTCGACCTGATCGCTACAAAAGCCGCTGAAAAAAATATTGAATTAAGTTATAATATTGATTCCTCCACACCTCTCGCTATCATTGGTGATGTTACCCGATTGAGACAGGTATTAACCAATCTTCTGAGCAATGCAGTAAAATTTACAGAGATAGGAGAAGTAAGCATTAATATTTCATCAGAAATAATAAAGGATAAACTGTACTCAATCAGAATTAGTGTTAATGATACTGGTATTGGAATTCCTGAGTCAAAGATGCACAAGTTGTTCCAGCCGTTTAGTCAGATAGATTCTTCAACCACCAGAGGCTTTGGCGGAACTGGTCTGGGTTTGGTGATAAGTAAAAGACTAATTGAACTTATGGGTGGAAGCATTATTGTAAAAAGCAAGGAGGGATATGGTAGTAAATTTATTTTTGATATCAAAACTCAGGCTGTTTCATCAGATTTAAAGTTATACCGTTTTGAAGCTGCTGAAGAATTGAGTGGAAAAAGTGTTCTTCTTGTAAGTGATTCAGGAAGTTTTAACAGAATGATTTTTGCTTTAGTTCAAAGATGGAATATGATGCCGGTCCTTGCTAAAAATATTGATCAGGCAATAAATGAAAATGGCAAACAATTAAATTTTAATATTATAATTATCAATCACTCAAAAGATGATTCGATAGAATTCATACTCAAAAAAATTGGTCATCACGTTAAACCTGAAAACGCTTCAGTACTTATTCTTTCCAGGCTCGGTGAGAAGTTAGACCTTTCTTCAATGGATTTAACCTTTAAGCTCAGACAAATTAATAAACCACTGAAGCGAAAAAATTTACATTCTACAATTCTGGATCTTTTAAAAGCGGACAAAGCCAAAAGAAAAGACATTTCCGATATTACTAAACAAAAAAATGAAGAGGTAAACAGACAATTTAAAATACTGCTTGTGGAGGATAACCCAATCAATCAAATGGTTGCCACAAGAATGTTAACCCGGCTGGGTTACCATCCTGATTTAGCTACTAACGGGAAAGAAGCTGTGGATGCTGTTATTAATTCGCACTATGATATTATTCTGATGGATATTCTTATGCCTGAGCTTGATGGCGTAGAAGCATCAAAAATAATAAGGCGTGAAATCCCTGCTGAAGATGTTCCGGTATTAATTGCAATGACAGCCAATGCAATGTCCGGTGACCGTGAAAATTATATACAGGCTGGAATGGATGATTATATCAGCAAACCTGTGTCAATAGAGACTCTTCAGCAGGTACTGGATAAATGGAAAGAAAATCTGAATCTTAAGAGTAGAAGTTCAATCAGAAAATCAATACCCGAAAACTTTGAATTCGCACTTCTAAAGGAAGAATCAATAAGCTTTCTGAATGATATAAAGTCAAAAGATGATATTCGTTTTTTCATAGAAATGATAGACGTTTATTTAATTGATATTCCCAGAACAATAACAAAAATAAAACAAGCAGCAACTCAGAAAAATTTTGATTACTTAAAGTTTTATGTGCATAAGCTAAAAGGAAGTGCATTAACTCTTGGTGTTTTACCTACTGCGGAAATTTGCAATCAGCTTGAAGATTGTATTAGTAACAGGAGTATAAATGAAGAATCAAATTATCTGATAAATAAACTGATAGAGCAGGAAAACACAATCTCAGAAGAACTAATACTTATTAAAGAAAAGTATATTAATAATCTTAACACCTGAATATTTTTCCTCTTAACTTTCTAATGAATAAATCCGCAAAAAATCGTGCCCGATTAAACAGAACAGTTAATCTCAGCACTTCTGAAAAAAAAATACTTAAGAAAGAATTAATTCAATTAAATGATATTGCCTCACTTAATGATATAACCAATAGAGTGATCAATCAGGATTTATATTCAGCTCTTAAGTATCTGCCTGAAAAATTTGTTGATCTGCTCTTTATTGATCCTCCTTATAACCTTTCAAAAAATTTCAATGGACTCAACTTCAAAAAAATGAAATTGGCAGAGTATGAAGAGTGGATTGAAAGCTGGTTAACCGGTTTATTAAAAGTATTGAAAAAAGATGCATCCATTTATTTTTGCTGCGACTGGCAAAGTTCAACATCTGCAGCAAAGGTGTTGAGTAAATTTTTTACTATCAGAAACCGGATAACATGGGAAAGAGAAAAAGGAAGAGGGGCAAAAACAAATTGGAAAAATTCATCGGAGGATATTTGGTTTTGCACAGTTTCAGATAAATATAAATTTAATGTTAACAATGTAAAACTTAGACGAAACATAATTGCGCCTTATAAAATTGATGGAAAACCTAAAGACTGGAATGAAAGCGATGGAGTAAAATTCAGAGATACATTTCCATCTAATATCTGGACAGATATTACTATACCCTTCTGGTCAATGCCTGAAAATACAGACCATCCAACACAGAAACCGGAAAAGCTTTTAGCTAAAATCATTCTTGCTGGTTCTGATCAGGGTGATGTTGTTTTCGATCCTTTTATGGGATCAGGTACAACTGCTGTAACCGCACAAAAGCTAAACAGGAAGTTTTGCGGAATTGAAATAAATGAAGATTACTGCTGTCTTGCTGTTAAAAGACTTAAAGCAGCACTTAGTGATACAAGCATTCAAGGTTATAATGATGGAGTGTTCTGGGAAAGAAATTCATTTAAGAATCAAAAACAGAAAGCAGAGACGCAAAAAATTACGCCTCCGCCCTTCATCGAATAGTTTATTCTTCTAATGTTGAAAGATTACCGGGATCCTGACCTAATGCACGTGCCTTTAAGACCCTTCTCATAATCTTACCACTTCTGGTTTTAGGTAATTGATCTACAACCTCAACTTGTTCAGGTTTGGCAATCGGTCCAACTTCATGACCAACGTGTAATCTTAGTTCTTCCAGAAGTTTATCAGTTTTTTCATAACCGCTTCTTAAAATTACATAACTATAGATTGCGTTACCTTTAACTTCGTGAGGGAGTCCAATAGCAGCAGCTTCAGCCACAGCCGGGTGACTTACCAGTGCGCTCTCAATTTCAGCAGTACCTAACCTATAACCGGAAACTTTAATAACATCATCAACTCTTCCAATTATCCAGAAATATCCGTCTTCATCTTTCCTGGCAGAATCGCCGGTCATATACATTCCAGGATATTTACTCCAATATTGGTTTACATATCTATCCGGATCATTCCAAATTGTTCTGAGCATTGAGGGCCAGGGAGTTTTTATAACAAGATACCCTTCTTCATTTGGTTTGACAGAATTACCTGCTTCATCCACAACATCAGCAACAATACCGGGAAAAGGTTTGGTACCAGACCCCGGTTTTAATGGCGTGCAAGGCATAGGTGTAATCATAAACATTCCTGTTTCTGTCTGCCACCAGGTATCCATTATCGGACATTGCTCTTTACCAATTACCTTATAATACCATCTCCAAGCTTCGGGATTAATTGGTTCACCCACGCTGCCAAGTAATCTTAAAGAAGAAAGATCATACCTGTTGGGCCAGGCATCACCGAATCTCATCAATCCTCTTATTGCTGTGGGAGCTGTATACAAAATGTTTATTCCATACTTTTCAATCATCTGCCACCAGCGATGCGGATACGGATAAGTAGGCGCACCCTCATATAAAAATGAGGTAGCTCCATTAAGTAATGGTCCGTAAACAATATAACTATGACCGGTTATCCAGCCCGGATCAGCGGCACACCAATACCTATCTTCTTCATGGATATCAAAAACATATTTAAGCGTTGTGTAAGTTCCTACCATATAACCGCCGTGTGTGTGCAAGATTGCTTTGGGTTTTCCGGTTGTTCCTGAAGTGTAAAGCATGAATAAAGGATCTTCAGCATCAACAACTTCCAGGCAATCTGAGTTATTGGCAATAGGAAGATTCATCAGCTCATGATACCACATATCTCTTCCGGATTCCATGTTTATCTGGTGTCCGGTTCTTTTTACAACGAGTACGCTTTCGACTGTAGCTGCTCTTTGAAGGGCTTCATCTGCTATATTTTTCAGCTCAATAATTTTTCCTCGTTGCCATGCGCCATCGGCAACAATTAAAACTTTGGATTGACTGTCCTCTAATCTTTCGTGCAAAGCTTCAACTGAAAATCCGCCGTAAACTACCGAGTGAATTGCGCCAATTCTTGCACAGGCAAGCATACCAATAACAAGTTCAGGAATTCTTCCCATATACAGAGTTACACGATCGCCTTTTTTAACACCAAGACTTTTCAGAATATTAGCAAATTTGCAGGTTTCTCTATGGAGAGCAAAATAAGAGAAAGAATGAAATTCGCCCTTCTCTCCTTCCCAAATTAAAGCTAACTTGTTTCTTCTGGGAGTCTGGCAATGAACATCAAGACAGTTATATGCAATATTGGTTTTTGCACCAACAAACCATTTGTAAAATGGTTTATTAGAATCGTCAAGTACCTGCGACCATTTTTTATGCCAGAAAAGATTTTTTGCTTCAGATGCCCAGAATGCCTCTATGTCTTCAGATGCTGATTCATATAGTTTTTCACACCTGGCATTTGCATATTTAACTACATCTTTGGGAGGGAAGTACACTTCACCGGTTAGTTTTTTTTCTGACATAAAATTTCTCCATTAGTTTAAATGACACAAAGATTTGAAAATTATATGCTTAATAATAGTGAAGTTAAAAGAAGATTGGATGATAATCAATAAAAGAATGCCGGTTAATTTAAACCGGCATAATAAAATCCATTATCAGAACTTATTAGGCCCTGCATTTTTTATTTTCGGCTCTGTTTCATTTGCGTATTGTTCAAAGTTTTCATTAAACATATTGGCAAGTCTTTTTGCCTGGGCATCGTATGCCTCCTTATCTTCCCATGTATTTCTTGGATTCAGAACTTCTTCAGGTACACCTGGACAGGTTTTAGGCACTTGTAAATTGAAGAATGAATCAGTATGATAATCAACCTTATCAAGGTTGCCTTGCAAAGCCGCAGTTAACATTGCTCGTGTATATTTTATCTTCATCCTGCTGCCAACTCCGTAAGGACCTCCCGTCCAGCCAGTATTAACCAGCCAGCAATTAGCTTTATGTTCATTAATTTTTTCACCTAGAAGTTTTGCATAAATACCTGGATGGAGAGCCATAAAAGGGGCACCGAAACACGTGCTGAATGTAGCTTTTGGTTCAGTGACACCTTTTTCTGTTCCTGCAACCTTTGCAGTATAGCCAGAAATAAAGTGGTACATCGCCTGTTCAGCAGATAATTTAGCAATCGGTGGGAGTGCACCGAATGCATCAGCTGTAAGCATTACAATATTTTTGGGATGCCCGGCCATACCTTCCTCAACAATATTAGGAAGATGTGTGAGAGGGTAAGCGGCACGTGTATTTTCTGTGAATGTATCATCATCAAGATCAAGCAATCTGCTGTGAGAATCAATCTGTACGTTTTCAAGTATAGTTCCAAATTTTCTTGTACATTCATATATATCGGGTTCAGCTTCTTTTGAAAGTCTTATAACTTTAGCATAGCATCCACCTTCGTAATTAAATACACCATTTTCACTCCAGCCATGTTCATCATCACCAATCAAACTTCTGTTTGGATCAGCAGACAACGTGGTTTTCCCAGTACCGCTTAACCCAAAAAATAACGCAACATCACCTTCTTTTCCAACATTTGCAGAACAATGCATAGACATTACACTTTGAAGCGGCATCAAATAATTCATAATTGTAAAAATAGATTTCTTAATTTCACCCGCATAGCTCGTCCCGCCGATAAGAACAAGTTTTTTACCAAAGTTAACCACTACAAATACTTCTGAATTAGTACAATCTACATCTTTGTCAGCGTGGAAATTTGGCATATGTATAATTGTAAAATCGGTTTTATGCTTATCCAATTCCTCCGGGGTTTTATATCTGCGAAACATATTTCTGGCGAACAGTGTATGCCAGGCATTTTCAGATACAACCCTTACGCCTAATTTATAGTTGGGGTCAGCACTTACATAGCAATCTTCAACATAAAGATCTTTACCCTGAATATACGCTTTCATTTTGGAGTATAATCTTTCAAAACAGTCTTCTGCTATTCCTCTATTTACCTTACCCCACCATATATTGTTTTCACTTGAGGATTCGCGTACAAAAAATTTGTCGTTAGGACTTCTGCCGGTATGGTAACCGGTTCTGACGACAAGTGGTCCAAGGTGAGCAATCAGACCTTCTCTCCTTCTGATAACCTGTTCATATAATGCAGGTGTTCCGTAATTGTAGAAAACTTCCCTTATGTTACGGATACCCAATGCTTGCAACTCTTTTATTACATTATCTTTTAATATCATATCAACTCCGTTTAATATTAGTAATTCATTAAAATCTTTATCTAATAATGAATATTGTATAATTTTTTAACTTTAATTGCAATATAATGATTCTTCAAAGCCTACTTCAAATAATATTTTATTCAGGTATGGCGTTTCTTTTAAACAATATTGTTTTATATTATGCCATAACATTTGTAAGAACTAACCAATTGAGCAGAATTTTAATAATAGAAGATGAAGAACATCTCAGGGAATCAATAGCTGAATTTCTTGAGTATGAAGGATTTAAATGCCTGCAGGCACCTGACGGCATTGAAGGTATTGAAATTGCCCGCGCAGAAATGCCTGATATGATTATTTGCGATATCAGAATGCCCGGATTAAATGGGCACGAAGTACTTAAAGAATTACGACGTGATTCCAGAACATCGTCAATCCCATTTATTTTTCTAACTGCTCTAATCGATAAATCCGACTTACGCCAGGGAATGAATCTTGGCGCAGATGATTACCTGACAAAGCCATTTCTGAATGAAGATCTTCTATCAGCAATTAAAACAAGATTAGATAAAAGCTCTGAGATATTGAATCGCTTTAATGACTTACGTAAGAGTATAGCTCATAAACTGCCGCACGAACTTCGCACACCAATTGTTTCCATTATCGGATATTCCCAGTTACTTATTGACAGGTATAAAGATGAAAATGATCCTACACTTTTAGAATATTCTAAAGCAATTTATGATGCTGGTATAAGATTGAATAAGATGATTCAGAACTTTTTACTCTTTACCAAATTGAAATTAGCTTCTGCTGCACCAAAATTTAAAGATGATTTTTATGCTGAACCTACATTATTATCAGCCTCTCTTATTAAATCTATTGCTGAAAATATTGCATTAAGATACGGAAGAGTAAATGACCTTTCTTTCAAAGGTACAGATGGTGTAATAAAAATTTCACTTAATGAATTCAATATCATTTTAGAGGAATTGATTGATAATGCGTTTAAGTTCTCCGCTGTCAAGGATAAGGTAGAGATTGAATCCATAAAAACCAGCAAGAATTACACAATAAGAATAAAAAATTACGGCAGAGGAATGTCCGAAGATCAGATAAAAAGTATTGACGCTTATGTACAATTTGACCGGGAACAGTATGAGCAGCAAGGTATTGGGCTGGGACTTACTATTTCATCGAAGCTCGTAGAAGCATATGGTGGTAACTTCAAAATAAATAGTAAACAGGATGAATTTACAGAGATTATACTGGAATTTGCATCTGTTGATTTGAAGGATGGATTAAACTTCCAATAAACTTTCAAGATTCAATTCAATTTCTTCCTCGCAGAAAAATGCCTCTCCATAAATTTTACCAATCTTAAATCCATTTGAAACCGCCCTTGATTTAATATAACTTAAAAATTCAGGCCGGCTAATAAATGTTTCAGGTTCAAGACTTTTTGGGTTATGAAACTGCGTAGCGTAGCATTGTATCGCTTTCATTTTCAAATCGAATGTTCTGCTTATATCTACTATAAATGAAGGTTTAAAGGTATAGGTTTGCATATAGTAAAATAACTTCTTCGGACGGTAGGGATGTTGTGGAACTTCCTTATTAAAAGTCTTAATTTTCTGAAGTCCGGAATAGAACATAGCTCTTTTAATAAGAATACTTGTATCAATATGATCGGGATGTCTATCATTAAAATACGGAGCAAAAACAATTTTGGGTTTGTACTTACGAATTGTCATTATCACATTGATCAGGTTTTCCTGATTGACAGTAATATTTCCATCGGGCATGTAAAGATTTTCACGAAACGCAGTTTTTAATATTATTGCAGCTTCAAAAGCTTCCTTCTGTCTGATATCTGCACTGCCTCGCGTACCTAATTCTCCACGAGTTAGATCAATAATTCCTACTTTATAATCACTTAAGGTTAACTTTGCAATTGTGCCCCCCATTGCCAGTTCTGCATCATCAGGATGAGCTGCAAATACCAGTACATCTGTATTCATTATTACCGTTTTATTATTTGAAATTTTTCTTAAGCGAACATAAACAAATTTTAATTGCCCTTCAATAATATCTCCTCCATTTACCCCTCCATTTGATATTAATTCTGCTAATTTGATTTATAAGCAGATATATTTATCTTAGATGCATAATTCATAATCAACAACCATTAATATTAGTCAAGAGGTAGCGGGAATGAAGTTCTTTTTACACAGTGTTTTTTATTTAGTAATACTAACATCGTTTTTAACAGCACAGGATTATATATGGCTTCGTACTCAAAACGGCAGCAGTCTTGGCGGGCCTATTGATGTGGAAAAAAATAATTCAGACAAAGTTTATTATGGAACAGGAAGTACAATTTTCAGAAGTACAGACAGAGGTGAAACTTTTCAACCCTTTGGAATTTCAATTCCTAATTCATCAGCAGTAAAATGTATAATTCTTAAAGAAGATAATCCATCAACTTTTATTGTCGCGGTGGAATCATCACCCAATGATAAAATTTATAAAACTACCGATGCAGGACAGACCTGGCTTCTTACTAATGATCAGGGTCAAATGTCATACTTTGGAATACCTGTAACAAAAGATCCCTCACATCCGGACACACTGTATACTATGATTGGGAATAATTTTCAAAGATCGACAGATTTTGGAAGTACCTGGTCAACAATTTCCAGTAATTTTGGTCCTATCAGTGCTCCCTGCGATATAGAAGTATTTAAAGATACCAGCATAATTTTAATTGGAGATAATGGAACTGGAATTTTCCGAAGTACAGATTATGGTTTAACCTGGTCGCAAACATTCAGCACCAGCGGAGAGATACCTGTTATTGCAATTGACCATTTAAACCCCGGAGTTGCGTGGGCTACAAAGTGGGGCGGCGGCGGCGGTTTTCTAAAATCTATTGACTACGGAGCTACATGGATTCCAATAGCCCAGTTTAATGGAATTAATATGTGGGGTGTTCACGTTAATCCGTATGATGGAAATGAAGTGTATGCAGCATGTTACTCCTGTGGAAATACCTGGCGCACAAAAGATGGAGGACTAAGCTGGTTACAGATCGGTATTAGCTCAACAAATTATCAGGTATTCGTTGTTGATTCTATGACTGTGTTTTCTGCTCAGGGAAATGGAATTTATAAGCTAAACTCACCTTATTTTATTCCGGTAGAACTTAGTGCTTTTTCTGCTTCTGTTCATAATGGAAATGTTTTACTGTCGTGGTCAACAGTTTCAGAATTAAACAACAGCGGTTTTGAAATTGAAAGGGCTTCGTCCTTTAACACCCGTTTATCCGCCGGAACTTCGCAACTTCAGGAATGGGAAAAAACAGGATTTGTTGAAGGTTATGGCACTACTACCGAAAAACAAGATTATAATTTTCTGGATAATCCATCTGAGTACGGAATATATTTATACAGACTAAAACAAATCGATTTTGACGGAACATTTGAATATTCAAATGCAGCGGAAGTTGAATTTTCTGCACCTGCTGAATTTTTATTAAATCAGAATTATCCTAATCCTTTTAATCCATCAACGGTTATCAGTTTCCAATTGTCCATAAACAGCCATGTTAGTTTAAAAGTTTATGACTTATTGGGTAACAAAATAGCTGATCTTGTGAATGAATTTAAACCTGCAGGTTTACACGAGATTGAATTTAATGCAGAAAGATTATCCAGCGGAATCTATTTTTATAAAATCACTGCAGGAGAATTTTTACAGATCAGGAAAATGTCATTAATAAAATAAAAATCTTAGAAGTGTGTTTATATTATTTTTTAAAAAGTTAAGGTTACTCATATGAAATATTCTTTACTGTTAGCTTTTGTTTTTTTTGGAATTGTTGTTTATGCCGGTATAAATTTTTCAACTGGTATAACCGGCAGAACTGAAAAAAATGGTTTTGGATGTACATGTCATAGTCCCCAAAGAGATTTGAGTGTTATTGTACAAATTGAAGGGCCTGATACACTATTTAAAGGTGCAACAGGTAATTATACTATATCATTATCAGGAGGACCAGCAATTGCCGGTGGATTCAATGTTGCCTCTTTACTTGGAAATCTCAATCCTGTTGATGGCACTGCAAAATTACTTCTTTCAGAATTAACTCATACATCTCCTAAAATGTTTTCAGGAAATACAGAAATTAGTTGGGAATTTACGCTGCAAGCACGTGACTCTATTTATACAGATACACTCTATTCTGCATCTAATAGCGTTAATGCAGACGGTTCTGCAAGTTCAGATGATAAATGGAATTTTGGTGATAAGTTTGTAGTTCATGTTATTGATCAGCCATCTTCGGTTGGTGATGACCTAACTACTTTAAATTCATTTTCATTAAATCAGAATTATCCCAATCCGTTTAACCCGAGCACTAAAATCAGTTGGCAGTCTACAGTCGGCAGTCATCAGATACTAACAGTATATGATGCTATTGGTACTGAGGTTGCAACACTTTTAAATGAATTTAAAGAAGCTGGAAAATATGAGATTGATTTTAATGCTTCAGCATTATCATCCGGAGTGTATTACTATAAATTGCAAGCCGGCAGCTTTATTGAGACTAAAAAAATGCTGCTGCTGAGATGATAATATTCTTAAACAATATAATTTATCGAATGATTATCAACTTTATAAATTATTTCAAGGGAGAACTACTTAAATGAAAGTTAATACTATTCTTATTCTTTTCTTTTTTAGTGTTTTAGTTTATGCCGGAATTGAATACTCTACAGGCCTCACCGGTGTAACAGAAAAAAACGGTGATGGTTGTACGTGTCATAATCTCACACCTGAACCAACAATTTGGGTCAGAATTGAGGGACCTGATACATTATTGCAAGGACAAACAGCACAATACACTTTAAAATTATCAGGCGGTCCTGCAATCAGCGGCGGTTTTAATGTTGCAGCATTCTCAGGAGTTTTAAATGTAGACGGTACCGGAGTTCAAAAAATGGGAGATGAGTTAACACAAACATCTCCGCTGGCTTTTCTGGATTCTGTAGTTTCCTGGACATTTTCTTTTACAGCAGGAAATACTAACTACATAGATACACTTTACTCGGTTGCAAACAGCGTAAATGGCAATGGTGATCCAACTGGAGATTCATGGAATTTCGGAGCTAAGTTTCCAATAGTTGTTCTTGATGTTATCCCTGTTGAACTTACTTCATTTACTGCATCAATAATAAACGGAAGCGTTGCTCTCAAATGGCAGACAGCAACAGAGGTAAATAACTCCGGCTTTCAAATCGAGCGCAGTGTCATTTCGAACGGAGTGAGAAATCTTAATTGGGAAGAGATCGGATTTGTAAATGGTTATGGAACTACAACTTCAGCTAAACAGTATTCCTTTACTGATAACTCTCCCCTTTCCGGAAGCATCTATTACAGGCTAAAGCAGCTGGATTTTGATGGAAGTTTTACATATTCGAATGAAATTGAAATAAACTTTAACGATGTAGTTTCTGATTTTATATTAGAGCAGAATTATCCGAATCCATTCAATCCAAGCACCAAGATCAGTTGGCAGTCGGCAGTCGGCAGTCATCAAACATTGAAAGTATTTGATGTTCTTGGTGATGAAGTCGCAACACTTGTTGATGAATACCGTGAGGCTGGAAGATATGAAGTAAATTTTGATGCTTCGCGACTCGCAAGCGGTGTATATATCTACAGATTATCAGCTGGCTCTTTTATCGAAATGAAAAAGATGCTGCTTCTAAAGTAATTTTGAGAGATTAGTTAAGGTCGGGATTAAAAATCCCGGCCTTGATAAATTTCTATAATTGTAAATAAGAAATTACCTGATAGCGAAACTATTTCTATAGTGCATAATTCAATACCCCTCCCTAATGTTTGCTAATAAATATCGCTTCTTTATATTTGAATTATGATATTATTCAACCGCTTATTATTCATTACAATTTCAACTATTTGTTTGGGACTTATTAGTTCATCCAACAGCTATGCACAATCTATAAAATTTAATAATCTCACTGTTGAAGACGGACTATCTAATAATAAAGTGAATATTATCATTCAGGATAAGACCGGCTTTATATGGTTTGGCACTGAGGATGGTCTAAACAGGTATGACGGATATAATTTGAAAGTCTATCGCCACGATTCATCTGATTCAAATAGTCTGTCAAACAATAGTATCTGGGCTCTTCTTGAAGACAAGCAGGGAAATATCTGGATTGGGACAAAAGACGGCAAGGTAAATATATTCAATCCGATATCTGAAAAAGTTATTCGGATCACACCACAGCCAATCTTAAAGGACTGGAATAGCATTACTGCTCTTTATGAGGATAATACTGGTAAAATCTGGATTGGAACAAGAAGTGCCGGTGTTTATAAATATAATCCTGAGTCAAAAGATTTTTCACACTGGAACTATGATACTTTGAGCTACAACGGTCTCTCTCATTTTAGCGTAAGGTCAATTGTCCAGGATCAACATGGCAAAATTATCATTGGGACTTATAAAGGACTTAATCGAATAGATCCTAAGATTCCAGGAAATGAAATAGAAAAATTTTATCACGAACAAGGTAACCTAAATAGTTTAAGCAGCAGCCAGATTTATAATCTTACTAAATCAAATCAATATCCTGAAATTATCTGGATTGGTACACCAACCGGACTAAACGAATTTGATTCAGCTAACGACTCTTTCAAAAGAATAAAAATTCCTAATAAGGAAAATCTGCAGTTCGGGGAAGGAGCTAGCTCTGTTATTGAAGAAGTGATTAATGGTGAGGAGATTCTCTGGACTGATACTTATTCGGGACTTTTAAGAATTAACATTACAACCGGATCATATCATCGATTCACTGAAAATCCAAATGATCCTGGCAGTCTTATCAACAATCAAATTAATAAAATAATCAAAGACCGTTCGGGTGTTATCTGGATTGCAACTGAAAACGGCGTAAGCTTTTACTCGCCTAAAAGCACAAGATTCAATTCTCCATTTAATGAAAAAGCTCAGATATTTTTAAATGCTTCAAAATTAAAGAACAATCTCAGAGCTGCAGTTCAGGATAAAAATAAAAATATTTGGTTGGGCTTTTCTGATGGTTTAATATCAATAGTTAATTCAGAGGGAAGTAATTTAACTAAAAGTTATCCTCAACTAGATCAATTGAATGTATGGTGTTTGTCTGCAGATTCTGCTAATTCATTATGGATAGGTACTTACGGACAGGGATTAAAGCAATATGATTTAAATACCGGCACACAGAAAGACTTGCAGCTAATCTATAAAAAAACAAGTGAAAGGACTGTTCCTTTTATAAAATCTTTATTTACGGATTCAAAAAATAATTTATGGATTGGTTATTGGGGATCAGGTCTTGGATTCTATGATCCTTTAAATGGAAATTCAAAAGTTTGGCGTTCAGAAACAGATAATCCTGCTTCACTAAATTTCCAGGATATCTGGTCGATTGCAGAAGATCGGTTTAGAAGAATATGGCTGGGAACTCCGGGTGGCGGCTTAAACTTAGTGAAAGATATTGATAATGATATCTTCGGGTACTGGGTTCATTCAGAAGATGACTCTAATTCTATAAGCAGCAATAGTGTTTTTTCGGTTTGTGCTGCAAAAATCCATAACAAAATTGTTGATAGTAATTTAACTGTGCTTTGGGTTGGAACAAATAACGGATTAAATAAATTTTCAATCAATAACAGAAGCATGGATCCATATGACTTCTCTGTTGATATAAAGCATTTTACAAAAAACAATGGACTTCCCGATCATAATGTTAATAGCATACTTGAAGATGACAATGGAAATTTGTGGATTGGGACCAACGCCGGTATTTCTTTCTTCGATGTTAATAAAGAATCGTTTACTAATTTCAGCAGAAAAGATGGACTAAATGGAATAACAATGAATCCGGATGCTGCATTAAAACTTGAAGATGGACTAATGATTTTTGGAAGTGCTGAGGGTCCAAACATTGTAAATCCTTCTGAAATAAATTTTTCAAAATATAAACCAAATATTATATTTACTGATTTTCAGCTATTTAACCAATCGCTTATGATAGGTGACAATTCACCTCTGAAAAAAAGTATAATCCACACTGAAGAGATAGTACTTTCGCACGACCAGGATGTTTTTTCATTTAAATTTGCAGCACTTGATTTTAATTCACCTCAATCGATCAAATATGCTTATAAGATGGAGGGTTTTGATATTGACTGGATAGAAACTGATGGCAGACGTTTTGCAACTTATACAAATCTTGATCCCGGAACATATTTCTTCAAAGTAAAAGCAACTAACGCCGATGGGGTTTGGAACAGTGAGGCTGCATCAATCATGTTGATAATTACTCCACCATGGTGGGCAACTCTTTGGGCTTACGGATTATACATGTTTCTTATTATCCTGGGCTTATTAGCGATAAGACGATTTGAAATGAGCAGAGTTAAGCTCAGAAATGAATTACGGCTACGCAATTATGAGGCAGAACAAAAATCACAATTAGAGGAAACGAAATCAAGATTTTTTGCCAACCTTTCGCACGAATTCAGAACTCCGTTAACACTTATTAAAGGTCCGGTTGAAATATTAAAGAATAAAATAACCGGCAGATCAGAAAAGGAACAAATTGATATAATTGAACGCAATAGTGAAAAACTTAAGGAATTAATTGACCAGCTTCTTGAATTATCACAACTTGAAAATGCATCTGTTCCTTTAAAAGCACAACAAGAAGATTTAATTAAAATTCTGAAAGGGTTAGTATATTCTTTTGAATCTTTAGCACATCAAAAAAGTATTACAGTAAAGTTTGAAAGTGAATGTGAATTAAAGACTGTATGGATTGACAGAGATAAGTTTGAAAAGATCATTAACAACCTTCTTTCCAATGCTTTTAAGTTTACACCTTCAGGAGAAACAGTCAGTGTTCAAGTAAAAACTATTATATCTGATGAAAAAGATTTTGCTGAAGTTATAATATCCGATACAGGAATAGGTATTCCTGAACACAAACTGAAAAATATTTTCGATCGGTTTTACCAGGTGGATGATTCTTCACAAAGAAATTATGGTGGCTCAGGAATCGGTTTAGCGCTTGTGAAAGAGTTGGTTGATCTGCACAAGTGGAATATTACTGTTGAAAGTGATAAAGGGAAAGGATCAACATTCAAACTAATAATTCCATTAACAGAAGATTATTGGGACGATTCTGAAAAGTTATCAGGCGAATTAATCAACAAAATTTCAGCGCAAGTTCGAAATAAATCAGCAGCGACTCAGCTTAGTGATCAAATTGATGGATTAAATGATTTAAAGAATAAGAAAATATCTCAGGAAAATAAATCTTCAATTCTGATCGTAGAAGATTCTGATGATCTTAGAAAATACTTATCAGATTTACTAAAAAATAATTATGCAATTTCGGAAGCCATAAACGGTGAAAAAGGTCTTAAAGCTGCAAATGAAATTTTACCTGATCTTATAATAAGTGATGTAATGATGCCTTCGATGGATGGTTTGGAGTTCTGCCGTCAGATTAAAACAGAATGGAAGACAAGCGATATACCTATCATTCTTCTTACTGCGAAGGCATCTTTTGAAAGTAAACTTGAAGGATTGGAAACAGGAGCTGATGACTATCTTACAAAACCGTTTGATTCCAGAGAACTGTTTGTAAGAGTAAAAAATCTTCTGGAGCAGAGAAAACGTATACGGGAAAAATTCGGTCAGGAGCTTTCTCCCCTGCCTGAAATAGATAAGCTTGAATCGGGTGATCAAAATCTTATCAGGCGTGCTTATGAAATTGTTGAACAGAATCTTGACAAAACAAACTTCAGCACAGATCAGTTAGCTAAAGAATTATTTCTAAGCCGCTCGCAGCTTCACAGAAAATTTTCAGTAATTTCTGGACAGGCACCGGGAGAATTTATACGAACAATAAAACTAAAACACGCCGCAAAAATGGTACTAGAGAAAAAGTTGCCGGTAACACAAATTGCTTATGCCATTGGTTTTTCGAGTCCAGCTCAGTTTGCGAGAGCATTTTCAAAACAATTTAACTGTACTCCTTCAGAATATTCCAACCATCAAAAAGTTGAATAAGCCTGGTTAATACATCTTTTTAAACTTTGCAACAAAACAGCAAGAGATTGACACAATTTAGATAGTCATTTCGCTTCTCAGTTTCTACCTTTGCCATCGAAAATAATTCCAAATTAGTTAATACAAACATCATCATAAAGCCTTTGAAAAAGAATATAGATATGGAAGATAATACCATCCTGCTCGAAAAGAAGGAAAAATTTATTTCAAGGATAATAATTGCTGTTTCGATCATAGTTGGTGTATTAATAACTGTTTTATTGATAGGATTAGCGAGTTTATTTAATTAACAAAAAGGAGTCAAACATGAATACAATAAAATTTTCATACACAGTCTTACTGTTCCTTTTAGCGGGAATGGCTTTTGCTCAGTCATCATTTGAAGGCAGAGTTATGTTTGAAGTAAAAGAAGACGGAGAAAGTCAGGTTATGGACTACTATGCAAAAGACAAAAAATTCCTGATGAAAATGCCCGACAAAGGGGGCTCAATTCTTTTTGACAGTAAACAATTCAAAATGTACGTCATTATGGATGAGCAAAAAATGTATATGGAGACTATAATGATGCCAATGAGTACAACAACAGGTGGTGGTACCATTACAAAAACAGGTGAAACCAAAAGAATTCTTGGGTATGATTGTGAAAAATTCCTTTTCACTCAGAAAGATATGAAGGGTGAAGCATGGATGACAAAGGAACTTGGCGCTTTTATGTTTTTTATGGAATCACAGGAGGAAATGCCCGGATGGCAAACCGAAGTTCTGGATGCGGGCTATTTTCCAATTCATGTAAAACAGCACGATACAAGACGGAATGTTACCGGTGTTTATGAAGTAAAAGAAGTTACTCCCTTGAAGCTCAGTGATGATTTATTTGAACTGCCTTCATCATATAAAAAATTTGATATGATGAATCTCGGCGGTTTCGAAAATTTAATTGGTAAGTAATTACAATGAGCATCCTATCAGGCAGAATTCTGTAATTTTTGATGCAAGTAGTTTATCAAGCGGAGTTTACTTCTATAAAATTCAGGCTGGAAATTATATTGAAACCAGGAAGATGTTACTGTTGAAGTAACATCAAGGGAGGCACATAAGGAGTGTGCTGAGAGGGCGCACTCCTTTTCCTAAATCAGAAAGATAATCATAATAATCAGGAGCAATAAATGAAGTTATACATAATAATCATTTCTTTCGCCTTAGTACTTGGTTGTACTTATGAGGCTTTCGCACAATTCGATCTCGGCAAAAAACTTAAGAAGAAAGTAGAGCGAAGAGTTGAAAAAGGTGTTGATAAAGCTATTGATAAAACACTTGATGCAACCGAAGATGCCGTTGAAAATGCCGGTACTGAAGATCAGAATAATAAAAAAGAGAATAAAGAATCTAGATCTAACAACAGTAGTGCTGCAACCAACTCTGAAACGAATGAAACAGAATCTTCAGCTCAAGATCATATACCCGATGAAAAATTAAAGATGTGGTCAAAATATGATTTTGTGGCTGGAGAAAAAGTAATTTTTAATGATGACCTCACAGGAGAGCAGCAAGGTGAATTTCCATCCAGATGGGATTTAACAAGCGGCAATGCTGAAATTGCAAATCTTGGTAATGAAAAAGTAATATACTTTGCAAACAACAAGACAACTATCCTTCCCTTAATGGATAAAAAGAATTTTCTTCCTGATGTTTTTACTATTGAGTTTGACATTTACCTTGATGAGTTAGCCACGCAAAGATCGAATCAATATATCCTTCGTTTTTTTGAAGGTCCTGGCGGTTGGGCTAATATGAATGGTATAAGAAGACACTCAATTGTTATAAGCTGGAATGAAGTTAGCATGGATAAGCTGGGAAGTAAAACAGCCGATTTTAATGATGAGAAGAAAAGTTGGAAAGGGAAATGGAAACGCGTAGCTGTTTCATTTAATAAAAGATCATTAAAGGTTTATCTTGATGAAGAACGAATGCTTAATGTTCCCAATCTTGGATATAAACCAGAAATGTTTTCACTTGGATGTAATTACGATGACCGATACATTAAAACAAGCTCAATAAAAAATATTAGAGTGAATGAAGGTGGTAATAAATTATATGATAGAGTTATGGCAGACGGAAAATTTGTGACAACAGGAATTTTGTTTGATGTAAATAAATCCACCATTAAAGGTGAGTCTATGGGAACAATAAACGAAATTGTTAAAATGATGAAAGAGCACTCTGATTTGAAATTCAGCATTGAAGGACATACAGATAGTGACGGTGATAATGGATTCAATCAAAAGCTCTCTGAAGAAAGAGCCGCTTCAGTTAAGAATACTCTCGTGCAATCAGGAATTGATGCATCCAGACTTTCTACAAAAGGATTGGGAGAGAATAAACCTGTTGATTCCAATTCAACACCTGAAGGTAAAGCAAATAACCGAAGAGTAGAGTTTATTAAAATCTAATTATAAGTTTCTTTAAGACGACTGTATAATCTTTTTAACATATGAAAAATTAAAACAGAAAAGGTGTAATAAAGTGAAAAATATATTATTTATGCTAATAGCATTTAGTATTTCAGCAATCGCACAGATAACAATAACCAATACTGATATTTCGAATAATCTGAGCGTTGGAAAATCAGTAACTATCAGAGAAACAGAAGCACCTGCAAATATTGATATTGGATCACCCGGGGGTGGTAATAACTGGGATTTTAGCGGATTAAGCGGTAGTGAAGTTTTTATTCTTACAAGTGTTGATCCTGCATCTTCGCCCTACATAGGCGAGTTTCCTGGTGCAACCATCACCACTTACGCTGAGCAAGATATTGAAGGTGATCTTTCTCAAATTTGGTTTTATTCAAACTTAAATAACGGTTTGAATGATATGGGAAATGCAGTAGTTATTGATTCAACTCAGGGAAATGTAATTACGACCAAAAATAATCCTGCCGCTCTTGAATTCCAATTACCTCTTACTTATAATTCAAACTGGACTCAATCATATACATCAACTCTTTATCTCAATGGAACACCTTTTATTAATAATAATTTTTCTTTAAGTACTGTTGTTGATGCTTATGGAATTATGACACTTCCGGGAGGTTCAAGCTATGAAGCTTTAAGAGTTCGGGAAGCAACAACAGTTTTAGGGGAGACAGATGTATATTATTTATTCGTTTCAAAAAGCGGTGCTCAGGTAAGTCTTTTTGCAAGTGATCCAAATCCACCCCTGAGTGGTACAATAGCTCTTGAAGGCTATAGTTATAATGGTCCGTTTACAATAACCAGTATTGAACAATCCGCCGGATCTACCGATGAATATTACCTTGCACAAAACTACCCTAACCCGTTCAATCCACGCACAGTGATCAGTTGGCAGTCTCCAGTCAGTGGTTGGCAAACTTTAAAAGTTTATGATTTAATGGGAAGAGAGGTTGCAACATTAGTAGATGAATTCAAATCTGCAGGAAATTATGAAGTAAATTTTGATGCTTCAAAGCTTTCAAGTGGAACATATTTCTATACCTTACAGGCAGGTAATTTTAGTCAAACCAAAAAATTAATTTTAATAAAGTAGATTAATGCACGACTCACTTTTAAAGTGAGTCGTGCATATCTCAACTAAAATAAATCCAAACTATTCCTACGAGAAAAATTAATACTATAGACAAAATAAAATCTCTTTTTCTCCAGCCTTTGTCTTCACTTTCGCTTTCGCCTGATATTGTATGAATAGTTAATCCATCAACTTTTTGAGATGCCGGTTCGTTAGTAAGAAAACTTACAACAACCAGCACCAAAGTACAAACTAAGAATAACAGAAAAGCAAAGTGAAGAAAATTTATATCAGCATACTGATACAATAATCCGCTGATCGAATCTTTATTTAATTCCAATATCAACCTTGCTATTCCTAGTACAAAACCTGTAAGTAGGGCGGCTATTGCTCCTTGTGAATTAACTCTCTTTGAAAGAACCCCAATTAAAAATATTGCTGCAATCGGTGGAGAAATATATGCCTGAACACTTTGCAGGTATTGGTAAATCTGACCTGAAATTAATTTCATCATTGGAATCCATAATAATCCGAAGGCAACCAGAATCACTGTTGCTATTCTTCCAACAAGGACTAAGATTTTTTCGGATGATTCAGGACGAAACTTTTTATAAATGTCCCACGTAATTAGTGTTGAACAGGAATTAAAAACAGATGAAAGAGAACTCATAAGTGCAGCAAGTAAACCAGCAACAACAATCCCCTTTAAACCAACAGGCAGTAAAGTTCCGATTAAAGTTGGTAAAGCGTGGTCGGGTGAATCAAGGGTAATATCTCCCTTTTGTGTTAATGCGTAAGCAATTACTCCTGGAATTACAAAAAGAAATAACGGAAGAAGTTTTAAATAGCCGGCGAAAATTGTCCCTCGTCTGGAATGATTAATATCCTTTCCCGACAAAACTCTTTGAACTATGAACTGATCCGTACACCAGTACCAAACCCCAAGTATCGGGGCGCCGAAAAGAATTCCCGTCCACGGAAAATCCGGATGGCTCATCGGTTTCCACAAGCTGAAAAATCCGGTACCGGCATTATTATATAGTTCATCAATTCCGCCAAGCTGAATTAATCCAACAATAGCAACTGTGATTGCGCCTCCGATAAGAATAAACATCTGAACCATATCTGTGTAAAGAACAGCACGTAAACCGCCAAGCACGGTGTAAATTCCTGTTATTATTACAACGATCAGTGCACCGGTCCAGAATTCAATTCCCATAAGAGATTCAAAAACAATTCCACCTGCAGCAATTGTAACAGAAATTTTCGTAAGCACATACCCGACAATTGAAATGATTGCAAGGTACCAGCGTGCACCAGATGAATAACGTCTCTCTAAAAATTCGGGCATGGTAAACACACCACTTTTCAAATAGAACGGAACGAAAAGCCATCCAAGAATAAGTAGAATGAGCGAAGCAAGAATTTCGAATTGACCAACAGCAACCCCGCTTGCAGCACCTGTTCCAGCCAAGCCAACGAGATGCTCACTGCCGATATTCGAAGCAAACAGAGACGCACCAATCACAAACCATCCCACATTTCTTCCGGCAAGAAAATAATCTGATGATGATTTATTCCTTCGTTTCTTGCTGAATGAAGACCAGAATGCAACAAGAAAAACAATTATGAAGTATGCTGCAATTATTATCCAGTCAAGGAATTCAAGCATTTATCGCCCTTTCAATTTGCAAGTTAGTGTCTTTTTAAAAACTATCACAATCCGTTTAATCCAATTGCATTGATAATTTCTCAGTTACCTTCAAGTAGTCAGGTTACCCTTAAAGTTTATGAATCATTGAGAAACGAGATAGCTAAACTTGAAAATGAAGAAAAAAACCTCCGAAGTTTATTAACTCCGGAGGTTTGGGAAATATTAACCTACAATCTTTTCGGTCCGGCTTTCTTTACCTCGTCAGAACATCCTTTTTCAAAAAGCTTGAAGTTCTCATTGAATCTTGCTGCAAGTGCATCGTATTTTTTCCAGTACTCATCCTTGTTTCCCCAGGAATTTGAAGGTTCAAGAACATCTTCAGGTACCTCAGGACAGCTAAGAGGAACTTCAAAACCGAACAACTTATCTTTTCTGTATTTAACTTTATCAAGCTTTCCATCCAAAGCAGCATTAAGAAGATTTCTTGTATGACGGATGCTGATTCTCTTACCCACTCCGAATCTTCCGCCAACCCAGCCGGTATTAACAAGCCATACATTAGCATTATGTTTTAACATTCTCTCCTTTAGCATAGCTGCATATTCAAAAGGATGACGCACCATGAACGGTGCACCGAAACATGCACTGAAAGTTATCTGCGGTTCAATACCAAGTCCTATTTCAGTTCCGGCAATTTTGGAGGTGTATCCGCTTATGAAGTGATACTGTGCCTGTTCAGGACTCAATCTTGAAATGGGAGGCATTACTCCTGATGCATCGCAGGTTAAAAATATAATATTCTTTGGATGTGTGTTCACATAACCCTCTGGAACAATATTCGGAATGAACTCAAGAGGATATGAACAACGTGTATTCTCTGTAATATGATCATCATCCAGATCAATATTTCTGCTGACCGGATCGAATACAACATTTTCTAAAATTGTTCCATACCTTCTTGTAGTAGCGTAAATCTCCGGTTCGTGTTCAGCTGAAAGCCGGATTACCTTTGCGTAACATCCGCCTTCAAAATTAAAGACACCGTTATTGCTCCACCCATGTTCATCATCACCAATAAGTAAACGGTTTGGATCAGCAGACAAAGTTGTTTTACCTGTTCCGCTTAATCCGAAAAATAATGCTACATCGCCTTTCTTACCAACATTTGCTGAGCAATGCATTGGAAGAACATCCTGAAATGTAAGTAAGAAATTAAGTACAGTGAAAATAGATTTTTTAATCTCACCGCCATAAAGTGAATTTGCAATAATAGCGGTTCGCTGTTCAAAGTTAAGTATTATTGCAGTTTCAGTTCTTGTACCGTCGATTGCAGGATCGACTTTAAAACCCGGCAGACAAATAACTGTAAAATCTGGCATGAACTTTTTCAATTCATCTCTGTTATCTGTGGTAATGAACATATTCCTTGCAAACAGGCTATGCCATGCTTTTTCGGTTATGATGCGTATAGGCATTCTGTAATCCGGGTCAGCGCCGGCATAACAATCCTGCACAAATAATTCTTCACCCTGACAGAATGACTGGATTCTGCCCATTAATTGATTGAATTTTTCAGAACTAAAAGGGCGGTTATAAACTCCCCACCAGATATTTTCTTTGGTGCTTTGTTCCTGAACGACGAACTTATCAGCGGCTGCACGTGCAGTATGCCTGCCTGTATTAACTACAATCGGTCCCTGTTTACTAAGTTTACCTTCATTCCTAAAAATAATTTCTTCGTAAAGAGCTTCATCAGGTAAGTTCCAGAATACACGATCGAGATCAGTCAAGCCCTGATTCTTCAGCCTGAAATCCGAGGCAAGTTCCATTGCCTGTTTTGTTGCGGGAGTATTGAATTCTAAATATTTCATGACCAATCCCTCACTAATTTTCTGTCGCCAATGTAAAGTTCATTAGGTGAATTAGGATCGAGAGCCCATTTCATTCTTTCAATTCCTTCCTGGATATCTTTAATTCCTCCGCAATAACTAAGTCTTAAGTAACCATCTAATCCAAATTCTTTTCCGGGTACTGTAAGCACCTGTATTTTATCGATAAGAAATGCAGATAGTTTGTTAGAATCTTTTTCATAAGCAGAAAAATCGGCAAAGCAATAAAATGTGCCATCTGGTTTTTTTACTTTAACACCTTCAAATGAATTGAGCAGATCAATCATTACGTTGCGGTTGTTTTCAAGAGTGACTCTTAAACTTTCAACTCCCGATTGAATACCGTTCAGTGCTCCTACTGCCGCTTTCTGAAGAACAACAGAAGGACCTGATGTCTGATGTCCCTGAATATTGCTCATAGCTTCAATAACTTTTTTATTTCCAACAGCCCAGCCAATTCTATAACCTGTCATTGCATATTGTTTGGACACGCCGTTTATTACAATAAGTTTTGAATTTTCATCTTTCTTTTTTGTGTAATTGTAACAATTAATTGGTTTTCTTCCATCAAATATCAATCGATGATAAATGTCATCCATGATTAACCAGATATCTTTCTTTTCACAAAATTCTACTACATCCGCAATGAATTCTTCAGAATACATTGCACCGGTGGGATTGTTAGGACTGTTAATGATAACACATTTCGTATATGATCCGACACGATCTTCAATATCTTTAAATCTAGGATAAAATGATCCATCTTCGGGTAGTGCCGGAACAGGAATAGCACCGATTAATTTTGCCATATCTGGGTAACTTACCCAGTAAGGCGCCGGGAAAATCACTTCTTCCTGTGGATTAAGTACCGCCTGAAGTGCAACCATAATTGCCTGCTTTGCACCGCTCGATGCAATTACGTGTTCAGGCTTAACCTTTTTTTCATAATACTCTTCTGTGTAACGTATGATTGCTTGTTTAAGTGCTGGTATTCCGTCTGCAGGTGCATATCGGACTTCACCTGAATTAAGAAGTGCTACTGCTGAAAGCATTGCATCCATAGGAGATTTGCTTTTTGGTTCTCCACCTCCAAGATGAATTACAGGATCACCTTTTTCTTTTAAAATGGCGAATTTCTCATTCAACTTGAGAGTTGGAGAGGCTTTTATTGATTTGGCTATTAAACTGAGACTCATATGAACCCCTGTATAAAGTAATAAAATATTTACAACAGCAAATTATTTTTAGTATTGATGATAAGCAAGAAAGTTTGACGAAATTGTCCGAAATATTAAAGTGAAAAGCAAATTAAATTTGTTTCTTAAATCGGTTAAATGCAAAAATAATAGTAACAATCTCAAAAGTAAGAAATAATATATATGCCAGTATTACTAATAACACCGTGCCTTCAGACCAAACAATATTACCAATAACCATTAAAGCAAAAATAAATGTAAAAATAAAAATCAGTAGTATTGATGGAATAAGAATATATTTTGATTCTTTAATCAGTAAAAGAATTACGATAGCGATGAGTAATACTATAGGAAAAGTTGCAACTAACATTTCCTTAAAATTCATGAAATTTATTGCAGCAATAAGGGCTAACATTAGTGAATGAAAAATGATTAAGTATTTTTTAATCATATTTACTTTCAAATCTACCCGAACTTTTTCTTTAATGCCTCATGCACAACCGGAGGAACAAAATTGCTGATATCACCGTGCAGTGATGCTACATTTCTTATTACTGTTGAATTGAGGTAAGTATATCTTTCGTGAGGCATCAGAAAAATTGTTGTAATATCACCGGAAAGTTTTCTGTTCATAAGTGCCATCTGAAACTCAAATTCAAAATCGCTTATTTGTCTTAAACCTCTAACAATTGCAGTTGCTCCTACTTGTTTTGCATGTTCAACCAACAATCCATCGAAAGAATCAATAATAACCTTCGAATCAAATTCCTTTAATGATTCCCTGAGCATTTCTACTCGTTCATCGGTTGTAAATAAAGGTTTCTTGGAGGGATTTATAGCAACTGTTACAACTACTTCATCAAATAGAGCCACCGCCCGTCTTACAATATCAATATGTCCATATGTTACAGGATCAAAAGTACCGGGGTATATCACTCTTCTCATACTGTCTCTTTCTTTTGAATAATTGATGATGAAATATAAAAAGAAATTTTGAGTGAGAGAATTATGTATAATTAATATTTATTTAAATAAAAGATTGTTTACCTAAACAAAACATAATTTATTTTTTTTCAGTATCCTTTTATAGCTAATTATTAACAACCTCAACAACAAGACCAGACGGAAATTCTTTCAGATCAAGAATTTTCTCAACCTGCAAAGTTGCAGTATTAATTATTCCAACTGTACCGGTGTTGCCCTCGCCGTTTATTTTGAATTTAGGCTGATAATTACCATTAAGATTTCTGCTTGAAACATAAAGATATTTATCATCAGGGCTTAAATCACAGCCGTGCAGCATATTAAATCCCGGATGCGAAATCCTTCCGGTTCTTATCCAGTTATTACCACTTTTTTCTATAAGATCAACCGTGCTCATCATCATAGTCGCAACATATATTTTAGTTCCATTGGATGAAATCGCAATATGCATAGGCATGTGGTTAACATCAACAGAAGTTACAACTTGCTCTGTATGAGTATCTATAACAATTAATTTATTGTTCCCCATTCCTGATAAATAGAGGTAGTTGCCGTCCGGGGAAATTGTTGCTTCCATAGGCTCAGTTCCCTGATCCAGAATTATATCATCGACAAATTCATGTGTTTCGGCATTTATAATACTTATTCGGTCTTTGGTAAGATTGGCAACGTATAATTTTTTACCATCAGGTGTTAATGCCAGAGCATGTGGAACGCCTGTAACCGGCATACTGATTTCTGAAATAACACTCATATCGCTCAATGATACTGCAAAGACTGTGTTATATATTCCTCCTGATGTTGAAGATCTAGAAACAAAAGCTTTAGTTCCATCAGGTGATATCTGGATCATCCCGGCATTATCTATTCCATTAGTTTCACCGACAATCTGGTTATCAGATTTTCTGATCTTTAGTAATTTATTTGCTGATATTAAAGTGACATAATAAAAGTCACCAAATTCTTTAACCATATGTGGTGCGTCGATAATTGGATTAAAGTCAACATTGGCAATGCGTGAAACTACTTTATTATCTCCGTCAACAATTGAAATGATATCGCTTGTCTGATTACAAATAAATACCCTGTAAGATGGATTTGCAGATGGGACATTTCCATAATAGTGTCTCGCTCCATTATCGATCCAATCTTTTATTTCAATAATTCGTTCTTCTGAAATACTAATATTCTGATGAGGTTCAACAGGTATTACATTTCCTTTCAGAAGCTGATAGAGAAGACTTTTCTCAGAATTGAATGGAATTACAACCTCACCACCGAATCCATTTCCTTTTGCCGGATCACGATCGAATGAACCGCTTAGCAGTTTGTAATGACTTTCAGTTGATAATCCGCCGGCCGGATTTGGTCCGCTATGACAGCCGGACGCTGCACAAGTATTAACAAATACTTCAGCTATAGCAGCACTTTCAAAACCATTATTTTCATTGTCGACAGCTGGTCCCTGAACATCATCTTCACACCCCACCAGTATTAACAATGATGATATAAGAATTAAAACAAATAATAAATTCTTTTTCATAATATCCTTATTTAATCAGATTCATTTTTATCAGTTTAGAAAATTCACCGGAAGTCATTCTTACGAAATAAATTCCAGACGGCAGATCAATTGCATTAAATTCAATATTATAATTACCGGCACTTTTTAATTCATTAACAAGTGAAGATACTTTTTCACCTAATGAATTAAAAACAGAAATGTTTACCGTGCCGTCATTCGGTATTGCATAATGAATTTTTGTTGATGGGTTAAAAGGATTCGGGTAATTCTGATCTAACTGGTAAGTGATCATACCACCATCATTATCAATATTACTTGGGTGATCAACCGAAACATTCCAGGATTTTTCAATTGTGAAAAAAGAATTAGTAATTTCAACTCTTACAGAATCAACTCTTGGAACTGTCTGCGAAGGCAATGCGATATAATTATATGATGCAGATGTAGAGTTAACCTGTGAACCGTTTTTAAGCCACTTATAAGTTAAATTAAAATCGCTTGTATCAACAGCTTCAACCGTGAAAGTAAAAAATTCAGATGGAGCAACAGAAGTATCCGACAAAGGAGTAAAGGAAATTAATATCGGATATCCCGGAACTTTTATTGTGTAATTAAAAAATTCTGAAGGTGGAATATTGCCCGGCGGATTTATACCCGAACCGCCTTCAGGCAATGTACTCACTTGGTCGTTATTATCAACAGCGGCAAAATAATATTCAACTTTAGTTCTATTAGGGTAAGACGGAACTTCGAAATCGTAAACGTTATTAATACTATTTGAGTTTGAAATCATATTCCACTCACCAACCTGACTATCAATTACAGTACGATAATAGAGTTTAACATCTGCAACCTGGTTATTATCTATAATCGTTGCCGAAAGCGTAACCGCATCATTATTATAGATTAAATTAACAGGTGTATGATCTATAAATGGCGGAGTATCATCCGGTGTAAACTCTAATACATATAGTCCTGTTTGCATGTCAGAAATTAAAGTTAATCCTGAAGGCAAATAGGGATAGCATCCCCACGCACCGTTATAAGTTCCTGTGCTCGACGGATAGGTATCGTAATGCCCAGCAAGTATAGGATTTTCCGGATCAGAAATATCAAGTACAACATATCCTTGCTTGTAATATGAAATATGGGCATAGTTTCCCTTAACAAAAAGATTATGAACTGGATCACTGCCGCCGCCGGTCATCTGCCATGATGGAACAACAAGATCCCAGCTGGATCTGTCCTGAAGATCCCAAACAGTTATATCTCTTGTGTCAAATTCCTCAGTACCAATAAAATACCTTTTATCTTCAGTCATCCATCCGCTGTGAGCATAAATACCCGGTAAAGCAGCTGACACAGATATCAATTGCGGATTAGATTTATTTGATATATCAATAAGATCATAGGTGCTTTCAGCCATTGCAACTACAGTATCATTCCATACGAACACGTCGTGAATGTATCCGCTCTGTGTATAATAAGCGGTTCTTACAGGATTAACCGGATCAGCAAGATCAAGAATATGCATTCCGCCGCCGCCATTAGTGCCAATAACAAAAGCAAATCCATTATCTATAAAAATATTATGGGCTCTTTCAAACCAGGTTGTGAGCGTATTAACAAGGGTTGCAGAAGAAGGAAGCTGGGATAAATCAACTATTTGTAAACCATTTCCGGATCCGGTTCCTTCAGTCACAATATAGGCATAATGGCTGTGTACTTTTAAATCCCGCCAGGTTGATTGAGGACCTGGAATAAATGCAGATTCAACAGGATCAGCAGGATTTGAAAGATTAATAATTGAAGTACCATGTTTAGTTCCAAGCAGCGCATATTCATTTCCGCTTGGATCAACATATCCCCAGATATCATTATATCCAACTGTTGAATACTGATTAAGATTTGAAATCATATCCACATTCAATTGCGGAAAAGAGTTTATATAAAATAATATTCCTAAGAGCAGCGTTTTTAGTTTCAAAACATTCTCCTTATTCAAATTAATAGAGCAAAATTTGTTTTACCAGTTAAATACTGACTCTCATTCCAAAAAGACGTTTTAGAAAAAAGTATAACTTATTTAAGATAAGTAATTTTATGAGTTATATGTTTTTCTTCTGTTCTTAAAAGAATGAAGTAATGTCCGGCAGAAAGAGAAACGTAGCTATCGTTCGTGCCATTCCACCTGAAATGATACTTCCCGCTATCCAGATATCCTGAATAAATGTTCTTAACTTCTTTACCAAGCAAATTAAAAACCTTAAGGGAAACAGTACCTGAGTTCTCAAGCTTAATAACGATATTTACTTCCGGATTAAAAGGATTAGGAAAAGATTCAATAATTGAATACCGGATTGGATTTGTTTCCAGGTTCCTTACATTGCTTACTGATAAGTTACGGTAAAAATATAAACCACCTTTTACATTTCCAAACATTAAATCTGTATCTGAATCATTGTCAATATCAACAAAACAAATTGAAGAATATCCGCCAAAATTCTGATCAAGAAATTTATTTGTATTTAAAGACCATTCAGGAAGTTGTGTGGATCCGTTATTTTCATAGTAAAAAATATTTCCGTGCCTGCTGCCGGAAAACAATTCAAGTTTACCATCCCCACTAAAATTAAACAATGCCGGAGTAGAATTATCACCGATATCCAATCCTGAAAAATAGTTCTGCACAAGTTCAAATGAATAGTTAAATGCATCACCAATATTCTTATATAAACTAAACCTTCCGTTGAATGCACCGATCACAAGATCCAGATCGCCGTCATTTTCTATATCAACTAAAAATGGAACCGATGAAGTCCCAATATCTATTACATTCTGATTTGCATCCATCAATTCACCAGCATAAATAAATTGGGGATTAAAAATATTACCATCATTTCTGTAAACTGAAATTTTTCCGTCAAATTTTCCAATTAAAAGATCATAATCGCCATCACCATCCAGATCACCAAAAGCTGGTAAAACGGATAATGGATATTCAATTCCCGCAAACATTGTATCTTTATAGACAAAAACAGGGTTCAAAGCTGATCCTTCATTTTCAAAATAGTGCAAAGTGCCAATCGGATTATTTAATGACCCAATGAACATATCGGGATCGCCGTCTGAATCAATATCAATGAAAACAGGATGACTATTGTTTCCCAAATCCAATGAATAAATGTAATCTTCTGTTATTTTAACATGATTCGGCAACTGAGAGGTACCTATATTTTCATAATACATTAATGACTGCGTAACGGTTGGATCATATAAAACTGAAACAAACAAATCAGGATCACCATCGCCATCGATATCAACAAATCTTGGCATATTGTATCCGCTTGTATAAATGCTATCCTCATTAATAGGATAGACATTCGAGATTAATTTCATTGATGGTTCAAAAGGAGTTCCCTGGTTTTCAATTAAATAAAGACTTCGGCTGAAGAAATCGCCCCATATAAGATCATGGTCACCGTCAGAATCAAGATCAATAAAATCAAATGAACTTGAACCATGCCTGGGGTCATCTAATCCTCCGATGATCAAAATATCCTGCCAGAAATTTGTTATAAATCTGAAATTAAAATGATTAGTACTTCCTACATTTTCATAAAATGTGACTGTTCCAGCCGAATTACCAGATAGGAAATCATAATCACCATCGCCATCCACATCAACATAAACCGGATTGCTGCCGAACTCGCTAAAAATTGGGAGTCCGTTGTCGTCTTTCAGAGTATCCTGTTCAATTGCAAATAGCGGCACATTAACATTTCCAGCGTTTCTGAGAAAGCGAATATTTTCAGAATTTCCTGTGAATAAATCAAAATCGCCATCGTTATCAATATCAACAAAGTAAAACCAGTCTGAGAAAAAAAGCCCGGGGATAGTATCAACACTTAGATTGAATTCAGGATTGAATTTTGATCCTGTATTTTCGAACCAGCCGAATGTACCGTCGCTGTTAAGAAAGAAAAAATCATAATCACCATCATTATCAATATCGAAGAACTGATGTTCAATGTTATTGAAACCGCCAGAGAATGGGCTGTTATAAACTCCTTTGAACCCTGTAACTTCCGGCTGATTGATATTTCTTTGAAATTGTTGCGAATGAATTGTGGAAAATGAAATTAAAAGAGAAATAATTAGTAATAAAATTATTTTGATTCTATCAGGTATAAACACGCATCACCGATTATTTTAAAAGGTTCGATATTAAAGTTAAGAATGTCTTTCTCTTTAGTTTGGATTGATCTTTCAATGATCATAATTCCCTCTTCTGCAAGGTAGCTGTTAATTCTGATACTCTCAACTACTTTATAAATATCTTCTTTAAAGAATGGAGGATCTGCGAGTATCAAATCATACCTATTTGGAGTTTTCTGCCGCGTAAATCCTGAGGCATCAGTTTTGAAGACTTTACAATTATTTTCAACACCTAGTAATTTAATGTTGTCTAAAAGATTATTATAAATAAAAAAATCTTTTTCAATAAAATGAACTTCTGCTGCTCCCCTGCTTATGCATTCCAAACCAAGTGAACCGGAACCTGAATAAATATCCAAGACTAAAATATCTTCAAATGAAATTCTGTTATTAAGAAGATTGAAAAGTGTTTCGCGGACCCTGTCTGTTGTCGGGCGGATTTTATCTGATTGCGGGACTTTTATGAATCTGCCTTTAAATTGACCTGAAATAATCCGCATTCTCATAAACCAGTTCCTATAATATTATGCTAATCTGAATGCTATTCCGGCAGCAGATGAGAATGAATTAAATTTTTCCAGATATAATTTACTATCGTACAGTGATGGTGATGGTTTTATTTTGTCAAAAGGATTAAACAGTATGAAGTTCAATCCTAATGTTTTATTAAGTGTCTGCACTACCGAACCTGATATTTCGTCTCCGCAAATAAAAGCTGCTTCAATCTGACTTCTTTCAACTTTCAATGATGGAGATGGTTTTGTTTCTCTTAAAAGATGTTCCATTATTTCACTTGCATCGTTTAGCGGAATAACTTTAAAGTAAATCGGTTTTCCGTTGAAAGCATAAAGCATAGAGAGAAATTTATTATTGAAGTAAATACTTAGTGTTAATCCTTTATAAACAAGTGCATTACCAACAGAAAGAGCTCTTTCGGCTGCAATATGAAGATTATCAATAAACTTGAGCTTAAGATTATTTTGCTGGCAGAACCCTGAGAGCATCTGCAGGTATTTCCGTTGAATTCCAAATACAATTGAAGATGGCATAATGTTGAAAGCATTTTTATCAATTTCAATATATTGAATTACAAGATTTTTTGTAGATAGATATGGATACAGAACTGAAAGCTCCCATTTAAATTGTTCAATCATATCCTGGTACAAAAGCGTATTGTCATATGGCACCTGCATAATATGAAATAACTCAAATGGAAGAGTAAAAGAAATTGATGTGGCTTTAAGAGGTTTTTTTATAAGTAGTTCATCAAAAGCGCCCTGAAGAAGGGCGCTAATTTTTGTGTCTTTATCGGTTTCTAAATTTATAGGATCATTAAAGTAAGCTTCATCTAAATTAACAAGCTTAAATTGTTCACCTTCATGATTTATTTCAACAACCTGAAGTTTAGAACTCGAAATATTGAATCCGGCATGGTTTTCAAATCCGGTCATTCTTATATTATTGTTTATTCCCAGGAAGCGGTGTTTTTTAGTGCATCACTTTCAATGCTGCCTATAGTTCCATATCCGTCCGGATCTTCAATTAAGTATCTTGTACCAATTTTAGTAGTTGAGTCAACTCTAAGAAATCTTCCCCTGGTTGTGAACACAGAATCAACTGATAAGCTTGTATCAATAGCAAGAATAAATCTTTGACGGGATTTTGGACTGACAATTAAACTCTCTGGTGCAAATTCACCGTGTGAGAGATCTTTAAACGGATCAGCCATTTGCATTGTTAATGAATCAAATGAATTTCTTATACTATCAACATAAGGAGAATTGATAAATTCGACTAATTCGTCAAGATTATCTGTGAACTGGCCATGCTTCTTCTCCCAAAGGATCTGAGCTTCCTTCAGATTAGTCATTCGCAGTCGGGTTTCAACTTTATTATATCTTTCCGCTTCAACAATTTCACGAGGATCAATAATTGCAACTTTTATAAGAATTAGAACTAAAATAACTACGACTGCATAAAGCCCTGCGTGTACATACCAGGGATCTTGATTTGATTTCGAATTCATTTTTCCTCCGGAAGAATTAAATAGTCTTTATTCAATGAAAATATACTTTTTTATATTATTTAGTTTTGTATTGCCTATCCCCTTTACCTTAAGCAGATCATCAACCTTCTTAAAATTACCCAATTTTATTCTTAAATCTAAAATACTTTGAGCAGTTTTTGGTCCAATACCCGGTAGTTTAATAAAATCTTCCAATGAAGCAGTATTGATATTAATGCTGTTTTCTGCCGGTAATATTTTTTTTGTAGATTTCTTAAAACTACGATTGTTAAAATCCAAAACTTCCTGCTTATAGTCAACCTCTTTATTCAAGTTCGTTTTAAGTGAATTTGAATCCAAGTCACCGGGTAAATTATAAAAGAGACTATCCTGCAGACTATAATCAAATTGTTCAGGATTAAGTGTTTCCGGTTTTTCCTTCAAAAAATTTTTAATTGTAAATCCGGCTACAAGTGTAAATGTTAAAAAAAGAACTACTTTTAGTTCCGTTTCTGTAAAACCTATTTTTTTTGAGAGCCGTGAAAGCATTTTGCCCCCTAAATAAATGGGTAATTAAAATTCATTAATCAACTGATTAAACTTCTATCATTTCTGGATAGAAAAGGATTATCTGAATAAAATTGAGTATTTAACATTTCACAAGATTATTTTGAAATAGTATCTGTTTTAATTTAAAGTCCAAATCTTTTAAAGAAACCTTTTTCGCTGTCCTTAATATCACCTTTGAAGTTGGGCTGTTCACTAAGCTCCGCTAAGAGTTCTTTTTCCTTTGAAGTTAATTTCCTCGGAACATCAATATTAATTTTTACGATCTGATCTCCATATCCGGAATGGTTGAGGTGTTTAATACCTTTTCCTGTCATCTTCAGCAGTTTGCCATTAGGAGTGCCAGGATCAATTTTTAATCTTGCCTTACCATTTAAAGTTGGTACATCCACCTCAGCCCCAAGAACGGCTTCAGGAAAACTAATTGCCAGGTTGTAAATTATATCGCTGTCCTCTCGAATAAAATGTTCATGCTCTTGTTCTTTAAAGACTACAATAATATCACCGGAAGCACCACCTCTTTTCCCGGCATTACCCTCGCCACGCATAGACATGTAACTGCCTTCGTGCGCACCCGGTGGAACGTCGATTTTCACTGTTACTTCATTCTGATATCTGCCGTCTCCAGCACATTTTCTGCAAGGCGAATCGACTACTATACCCTCTCCATCACAATTTGCACAGCCGGATATATTAACAAACTGACCAAAGACAGATCTTGAAACATTTCTTATTTCGCCGGAGCCTTGGCAAACAGGACAGGTTTTCTTACTGGTATTATCTGCGGCACCGCTTCCATTACACTGATCACATTGAACAAGCTTTTTGATTTTTATTTTTTTGGAAACACCAGCGGCGATCTCTTCCAATGTTAGTATTAGAGTAACTCTAAGGTCAGTTCCAGGAGTTCCGGAACCTCTTCTTCTTCCTCTCGATCTTGAAGATGAACCAAAGAACTCATCGAATATTGAACCACCTCCAAATATATCTGAGAAATGAGAAAAAATATCATTAATGTCAGAAAAACCAGGTGATCCAAAACCACTTCCCTTTACTCCCTCATATCCAAATCTGTCGTATCTGGCTCGCTTATTATCATCGTTCAATATTTCGTACGCCTCGGCAGCTTCTTTAAATTTTTCTTCTGCTTGTTTATTATCTGGATTTCTATCCGGATGATATTGCATAGCTAATTTTCTATACGCTTTTTTTAGATCTTCTTTTGTAGCACTTCTTGAAACGCCGAGTATTTCATAATAATCTCTTTTATTCATATGTACTATTCTTCCCTATCACTTTCGAGGTCTTCACTTACAATAACCTGTGAATGACGAATAACTTTATCTTTATAAACATAGCCGCACTGGACTTCCTCAAGAACTGTGTGAGCCGGAACAGAATCATTTGGCTGCTGTAATATAGCTTCGTGGTAATGCACATCAAACGGTTGCCCGATTGCCTCAATCTTTTTAACTCCTTGTCCTTCTAATGTTTTCATCAGTTTATTGTATACTAATCTTAAACCATCTTCAAAAGTTGAAATATCCCTGGAATCTTTTATATGCTGCAGCGATCTTTCAAAATCATCTATAACAGGCAGAAGTTTAGTTATAAATGATTCTGCAGCAAATTTCAGAAGATTGAGTTGTTCATTTTCAGTTCTTCTTTTATAATTTTCAAACTCAGCAACCTTTCTAAGATACTTATCCTGCCATTCATTTACCTGTAATTCAAGAACCTTTAATTGATTTTCCTGCGGTGCTTCATTTTGATTTAGTTCATCTGCAATATTTTCTTCAACTTTATTTGATTCATCTTTATTTTGTTTATGTTTTTCTTCTTTCATCTTATCTTTACTCATTTTAATAAATAACCTCCTGAAATTTATTTGTCTTGTTTTAACATTTCGGATAACATTTTTGCAATATAATCAACTATAGCAACAACTTTAGAATATTCCATTCTTTTTGGACCAATAATACCAAGTGTACCGGAAGTTTCGCCGTAGTTATATTCTTTACTTACAAAACTATACTCATCCAGTTTAATATTTTTATTTTCTCTGCCAATTGAAATAATGACATCATCAGCATTTTTATCCCGTTTTTCCAGTATATGAATTATTATATCTTTATCTTCAATCAGTTCTATAACACCTTGAAATTTTTCCGGATTTTCAAATTCAGGCTGAGTTAACACATGTTTTGCACCAGTTATATAAACCCGTTCATCTTTTTTTGAATCAACAAATATTTTATCTACAGAATCTACAAAAATTCTTATAATAGGTTTTTGCTCATCACTTACATCACTAAATCTTTCTTTAAAAGATTTTCTAATCTCATCAAAAGTTAAACCGCTTAATCTTTCATTCAATAAGGACTCAACATAATTTAGCTGAGACTCTTTTATATCTGTCTTTACTTCCAGTGTTATAGTTTTTACAAGTCCTGATTTAATACTAAGAACAATAAGTAAACGAGTGGATGAAAGGCTAACGAGCTGAATTTTCTGAAGCACTCCACGATCTAGTTTAGGATAAGTTACACAAGCTATTTGCCTTGTTATCTGGCTCATAAGTTTGGATGCTAATCTGAAAAGATCATCTGTTTCTTCTATTTGAGTACTAAAGCTTTTTTTGATTATGCCCTTCTCCTCCTGGTTAAGACTTGGGATATCCATTAATGAGTCAACATAAAATCTGTAGCCTTTATCAGTTGGAACTCTTCCTGCTGAAGTATGCGGATGATTTATAAAACCGGATTCTTCCAGATCGGACATAATGTTTCTTACTGTAGCTGGTGAGAAACCTATATCATACTTTTTAACAATATATCTTGAACCAACCGGTGAAGCAGTTAAAATAAACTGCTGCACTATTGATCTCAAAATACTTTTTTCGCGTTCGTTTAATTCCTGGTCTAACATATAATACAATGCAAAAAGATACGGAAATTGGAGTGCAAATATATCAATTATTCAAAAACTTTGCCGAAAATCAAATAATTTACTTTCTGGAATATTGCAGGAATTTAAATGACCGATCTCTGACTAAGTACAAGTATTTATTGTTAATACCTCTAAATAATGTTAAATTTTTAACATAAAATAAGTTTTCTTTTGTAATATATAAGTGGAGTTTTTGTGGAGGAAAGCTATAAGTCATCGGGTGTTGATATCGAAGCTGGAGAAAAAACTGTTCAAAAAATTAAAGGTTTTGCCAAATCGACTTTTAACAAACAAGTATTGGCAGATATCGGACATTTTGGAGCGTTTTTTGAGTTAGATTTGAAAAATTATACAAACCCGGTTTTGGTCTCTAGTGTAGACGGTGTGGGCACAAAATTAAAAGTTGCATTTGAAGCTAATCGGCACGATACAATTGGTCAGGATTTAGTAAATCATTGCGTCAATGATATTGCTGTTTGCGGCGCTAAACCTCTTTACTTCTTAGACTATTTTGCAACCACTAAACTGAATCCCAATACAGCAAGTGAAGTAGTAAAAGGATTTTCAATTGCTTGTATAGAAAACGGCTGTGCTCTTATTGGAGGTGAAACCGCAGAAATGCCTGGTTTCTATCACGATGGAGAATATGATATGTCTGGAACTATTGTAGGTATAGTCGAAAAACAAAAAATTATTGACGGCCGCAAAATTAAAAAAGGCGATCTTCTTTTAGGATTTCCTTCTAATGGACTTCACACTAACGGCTATTCGCTCGCCAGAAAAGTACTCCTATCAAAATTTAAACTTGATCAGCATCTAACGGAATTAAACTCTACGCTATCAGATGAACTGTTAAAAATTCATCGTTCATATTTACCAATAATTTCAGAATTAACTAAGCATATTGAAGTCAGTGGCTTTTCTCATATTACCGGAGGAGGGATTATTGGCAATACTATGAGAATAATTCCCCGCGATCTAAACCTTAATATCCATTGGGGCACCTGGGATGTGCCTGCAATCTTTAAACTTATTCAAAGTACAGGTAATATTTCATCTGAGGAGATGAGAAAAGTATTTAACCTTGGAATAGGATTGATCGCTGTAATATCACCGAATGATGAAGTCGAAGCATTTCAAATTATTCATGAAAATAAAGAACATGTTCTTTTAATTGGAGAGGTAACTTAATTTAATATGTTCATAGATACTCATTCGCATTTATTTTATAAGAACTTTCGTGATGATCTTGATGAAGTTGTTAACCGGGCTATAGAATCCGGTGTTGATCAAATAATTGTACCTGCCACTGATCTTGAAACAGCTGAACAAACCATTAGGTTATGTGAAAAATATGATATGGTTTTTGGCGCTGTGGGAATTCATCCCCACGATAGTAAGGATTGGGATGATAGTCTCCTAACTAAAATTCAAAATCTTGCAGAACACAAAAAAATAATTGCCATCGGTGAAATCGGGTTAGATTATTATTATGATTTTTCTCCACCTGAAAAACAAATTCGGGCATTTAAGGCACAAATTGAATTAGCTATAGAACTAAACCTGCCAGTAATAATACATAACCGTGATTCCGACCAAGATATGATGGAAATAATAAGTCAGTATTGTGGAAAAAGTCTGAAGGCGCAGTTTCATTGCTTCAACTCATCTCTTAACGATGCGTTTGAATTTATTAAGATGAATCATTTCATTTCATTCACCGGGAACATCACTTTTAAGAACAGAGGTGATATAAGATCCATACTTGAAAAAATTGGTCTGGACAGTCTGCTGCTTGAAACAGATTCACCTTTTATGACTCCTGTTCCATTCCGCGGTAAGAGAAACGAACCGGCTTATGTTAAATATGTAGCTGAAAAAATTTCGGAAATTCATAAGGTATCAGTAGAAGAAGTAGCAAAAACAACTTCATATAATGCATTCCGGTTATTTGGTATTGGTAAATCTCCTGAACTTATTTACACTTATCCACTGGGAAGATCACTTTATATAAATGTAACAAATCGCTGTAATGCCGATTGCACTTTTTGTAAAAGAACAACTTTTCCTTTCATAAGTGGATTAAATCTGGGAATGAGAAAATCTGAAGAGCCTGCAGCTGATTTATATATAAGAGAAATCAGCGATCCTAAAAAATATGAGGAAATAGTTTTCTGTGGTTACGGCGAACCTACAATAAGGTGGGAAATTGTTAAGCAAGTTGCAGCTTATGTTAAAGCTAATGGCGGTAAAACCAGATTAAATACCAATGGTCATGGAAATTTGATAAATCACAGAGATATAACACCTGAGATGAAAGATCTTATAGATGTTGTGTCTATTAGTTTTAATTCGTTTGATCCCGGTCAGTATGCACAACTGATGCGCCTTGATGAAAAACATTTTTTTGAAATGATAAATTTTGCCAAAGCATCTAAACCTTATGTTAAAAAAGTTGTAATGAGTGTTGTTACGTTAGATGATGTTGAAATTGAGAAGTCCAGAAAAGTTGTTGAAGATGAAATAGGTGCAGAGTTCAGAGTAAGAGAGTATTTTTAAATTGTATTTGCTTATAATATTATGCTTAAACTTTTTTTAATGCTGTTTACCTTAAACAGCTTTACAATAATTTATTCTCAGAGCGTCAAGCAGCAGATTGATCTGTTATTTAAAGATGAATTCTTCAAATCATCAATAATCGCTGCTGATATTTATAATCTTACTACTGAAGAATATTTATACAGATCAAATGAAAAATTGCTTTTACATCCCGCTTCTAATATGAAGCTTTTTACTTCGATTGCTGGATTATTATTCCTTGGAGATGAATATCAATTCATCACTTCACTTTATTACGATGGAGAAATTACCTCCGGCACGTTATATGGCAATCTCTATATAGAAGGAGGTTGTGATCCTGAAATAACAACAGCAGACCTTAACATTTTTGTTGGGGCACTTAAAGCAATGAATGTAAGAGCAATTTCAGGAAATATTTATGCCGATCTCTCATTTAAAGATTCCCTTTACTGGGGTGTCGGCTGGATGTGGGATGATGACCCTTCAACAGATGCCCCTTATCTAAGCGCTTTAAATATCAATGGAAATTCTGTAAAGATTAACCTGAACGGAACTAATGTTGGTCAACCGGCCGAAGTTATTCTTAATCCTTCTTCTGAATTCTTCAGTATCAGAAATAACACGATGACAGTTTTTGGCAAAGATGAAGAAATTTTTTTTATAACAAGAAACTGGTTTGACAGGAAGAATGAAATTATTGCAACTGGAAGAGTCAGTTTAGGAAGAACTAACAATAATCCGGATGGAGACAAAAAAGTAAATGTTCTTAATCCCGAATATTTTTTCTTATCATTATTCAAAGAGACTTTAATAAAGAACGGTATTTCTGTTAGCGGCGAGTTGAACATTTCTGCATTACCTCTGATTAATAAATATGTTACCTCAATAACTACTTCAATAATACCGGTAATTTCCAATGTAAATAAAAACAGTAATAATTTAAGTGCTGAGATGGTGCTCTTAGCTTTAGCAGAAAGATTTTATGGAAGGCCTGCAACATTTGAAAACGGCCGAAAAGTAATTAATGAGTTAATCAAGTTGATTGGATACGAACCTACAAAGTACAGAATTGTAGATGGTTCCGGAGTTTCACATTATAATTTGGTTTCTGCTGAACTTATTGCAGATATGTTAAAATATATTTATAAGAATGAGCCTCAGGTATTAAGAAATCTGATTCAAACATTACCAATTGCAGGTGTTGACGGCACACTTGCAAAAAGAATGAGAAATACTGCAGCATTCAGTAACGTTCGTGCAAAAACCGGAACACTAAGTGGAGTTAGTGCACTTTCCGGTTTTGTTATTGCGGCAAATGGTAATCAAATTACTTTTTCAATACTTATTCAGAATTATGTTAATCAGGCAGACAGAGCAAGAGAGTTTCAGGATGCAATATGCAGAATTCTTGCAGAATACCGGTGAAAGATTTTATGATTTACAAAGAATTTCTAATAACCGCTGATCCCTATAATGCTGATTTGCTCTCTGGAATTCTTTGGGAATTAGACATTACCGGCCTTAGTGAGGAGGTTAACTGCCTTAAGGTTTTTTCTTCATCAATTTTAAAAAATGATATTGAAGTTTTATTGAGAAATCTTGTTAACAATAAAATGTTGCGAACATTTAATGTTGAAGAGAATTTTATCGAAGAAAAAAACTGGAATGAAGAATGGGAAAAAAGCAGAGAAATTATTACGATAAGCGAACGAATAATAATTAAACCAACATTTAAAGATTATCATTCAAAACCCGGTGAAATTGTATTAACCATTGATCCCAAAATGTCTTTTGGTACCGGAGAGCATCAAACTACCAAAATGGTGCTGCGTTTGCTGGAAAACTATATTAAACCAGGAATGAAAGTTCTTGATGTTGGTTCCGGTACCGGAATTTTAGCAATCGCAGCTGTCAAGTTGGGTGCAGATTCAGTTATTGCAAATGATATTGATGAGTGGTGCTACAAAAACAGCATTGAAAACTCTGAATTGAATGATACTACTAATAAAATCGATTTTAGAATTTGCACCATTAATGAAATTGAAGAGGATAATTTTGATCTGATCATTGCAAATATTCAAAAAACTATTTTAATAGAAATTTGCAGAGATTTTAAGACAAGAATAAAACAAGGCGGTATTTTAATACTTTCCGGGCTGCTTTATGTTGATGAAGAAGATATCTTACAAGTTTACAATACTGCAGGATTTACAAAAATTGAAGGAATTCAAATGGAGGAGTGGATTGCTATTGTTTTTAAAAGTAAATAATAATTTTTGATTTTTTTGTTTCCTTAAAATCAATATCTAATAATTAATAATATGGAGTACTAATATGAAAATGTTACAAGAGTTCAAAGCATTTGCAATGAGAGGGAATGTTGTCGATATGGCCGTTGGTATAATCATCGGCGGTGCTTTCGGCAAAATAGTATCCTCATTTGTAAGTGATGTAATAATGCCGCCAATTGGTGTACTGCTTGGTGGGGTTGATTTCAGCAATCTTTCACTCGTCATTAAAGAAGCTGCTCAAGAAGCTGAAGCCGTAACTCTAAATTATGGCACTTTTTTGATGACTGTGTTAGATTTTATAATAATAGCTTTTGCTATTTTTATGGTTATTAAGGGAATGAACTCAATGAAAAAGAAAGAGGAAGAAAAACCTGCTCCACCTCCGGAACCCACTAAAGAAGAAACTCTTTTAACGGAAATAAGAGATTTACTTAAGAAATAATTATATTAATTCTAAAGCCACATCTGTTTTTTGATGTGGCTTTTTTGTTTGGTCAAGCATCTAAATTAATTCATTAAATGTAGCTCAAAAAACTTTATAACATTATTTTTAGCATCTTGAGCAGCTTCTTCATCAAAATATTGGTTGCTTGGATTAGCAAAAGCATGTTCAGCATCGTATTCTTTTATAACAATCTTTTTACCCGCTGCTTTTATATTTTTCTCAAGGTTTCCATAAACCTCAGGATTTACCCAGCCATCTTTTTTTGCAAAAATTCCTAGTACCGGAGCATTTAATTTTGTAAATGTTTCGGGAGTATTCTCAATAATACCATAATACATAACACAAGCTTTACCTTTTTCCTCAAGCCAGATACTCATTTGGAGTGACCATCCGCCGCCAAAGCACCAACCGATTGTACCGAACTGTGCATTTTCACCTGCGAATTTTACAGCTCCATCAAAAATTAGTTTTATTCTCTCTGCATCGGCTGATTGCATTAACTCAGCAGCGTTTTCCCGGGTAACAGCTGTATTACCATCATAAAGATCTAATGCTAAAATGTTCACATCACCAAGCATCCGCTTTAACTCATCAGCTTCACGTTTTATATTATCATTCAGTCCCCACCACTCATGAATTACAAAAATGAATCTTTCTGATTCATTTTCGGATTTTACAAAGTATGCATTAGCATCTTTTCCATCTGATGTAGAAAAATTAATCATCTTTCCCTGCGGATTACTCAAAGAGAAGTCACCAGGTAATTGATGGCTTTCTCTGAAGGATTCATCATCACCAAATGAAGTAAAAGATACCTCAGTTTTCTTTTTATCACTGGTACTGCAGCAGGATTTTACTTCCTGAGAAAATAAAAATCCAGTAAATATGAACAAAAATGCTAAGGTTAATAGGATTGATTTCATCTCTTCTCCAATTTTTGTTTTAATATTTTTTATAAATATATAATAAAGCAATGCTTAATAAAAGTTCATTATTAGTATTCATTATGTATTGCTTAAATTTAGCTATTAGATTAGCTTTAACATTAAAATAAAAGAAAGAAATGCTGATGAGATACTTAATATTAATAATAATTGGTTTAGTTCTGTTTACTTCTTGTGCAAGCAAAGAAGAAAGATTACAGAATCGAATTCAATTAGTTAATGAATTTAAAGCTCTTGATGATTTTGATAAAAACAACATTCTTTTTTACGAAGTAGAAAATATAAGATCAAAATTTACATATTACTCAAAGGATGGCGAAATTAATATTATCAATGAGGAATTGTATACCGATAATAATACGAATTCAAATTGTATTTATTACTACAATGATAATAAACCTATTTACACAAAAATAATGAGAATAAGAATTGATAAGGAAGATAATCAGTTATTCAGGAATGATATAGAAATAGAGATTTATTTCGACCATGATTATCAGGCTCTTTATTCATTCAAAGTTGAGAATAAAACCGAAAAAGAAATTGACCCTGAAGAATTGAAATCTATATATGATCACGCCAAAAAGCTTTACTCTTTAGCTAAAGCTGATCTTTAATCAAATAAATATTAAAGCATTTCGACAGATCAATAAATAAACAGATTTGCATTTTATTATCTTAAATTCAACTTATATATTTACCTGAACTTTCCAGATAAATAATTAATAAAAATTGGAGAAATTACTTGATAGCTGATAGAGTTAAGGATATTGGTGCATCCCCCACAATGATGGTTGCTGCTGAAGCAAAAAAACTTAAATCCGAAGGAGTGGATGTAATAGATCTAAGTATGGGTGAACCAGATTTTGATACACCAAATAATATAAAAGATGCCGGAAAACGAGCCATTGATGAAAACCATACAAGGTACACCTTAAATCCCGGTACAAATGAATTACGGACAGCAATTGCAGCAAAACTTAAGCGCGATAACCAACTAGAATATAAATTAAATGAAATAATAGTATCAAGCGGTGCAAAGCAAAGTGTCTATAACAGTATTCTTGCTACCATCAATCCAGGAGATGAAGTTATTATTCCCAACCCCTACTGGGTTTCTTACCCCGCAATGGTAAGTCTGGCACAAGGAAAAATGCTTGTAATAGATACGGATGAATCTACAGGATTTAAAGTAACACCAGATCAATTAAGAAAAGCCATAACTCCTAAAACAAAAATGTTTATTCTTTGCAACCCTTCAAACCCTACCGGATCAGCATACACCCGTAAAGAGCTTGAGGCGTTAGCAGAGGTTGTATTGGAAAGCAACTTTTATGTTTTGACAGATGAAATTTATGAAAAAATGGTATACGACGATTTTGAATTTGTAAGTTTCCCTTCACTCGATAGAAACCTGAAAGATCGGACTATAATTGTAAATGGAATTTCAAAAGCGTATGCTATGACCGGCTGGAGAATAGGCTATACCGCAGCTAATGAAAAAGTGATTAGTGCTATAAATAAAATACAGAGCCACAGCACATCTCACGCCTCGTCAATTTCTCAGGTTGCTGCCATCGAGGCGGTTGCCGGACCACAATATGTGATCCACGAAATGCTTGATGACTTCAGAAATAGAAGAGAATTCTTTTATAATGCTCTTACATCCATTGATGGCATTACCTGTTACAAACCTGAAGGGGCATTTTATTTATTTCCTAATGTCTCACAATATTTTAATAAAAAAACTGATGTACTTAAAATTGAAAACTCTTTCGATCTTGCTATGCATCTTCTATACGAAGCACATATTGCTGTTGTTCCAGGCAGTGCATTTGGCAAAGAAGGATATCTAAGATTGTCTTATGCAACATCAATGGATCATTTAAAGGAAGCTGTGATCAGAATGAAAAAAGCCTTAGGCCATCTACATCCCTGAACTATCTGGATATGAGTAACCTGAGTGACTTGTTAAGATCAGTGACTGGCATCTCTACACCAGTCCACAAATAAAATGACTTTGCCGCCTGATATACAAGCATAGTTATTCCATCTAAAACTATTGCCCCTCTTGATTGTGCAAGCTGTAAAAATTTGGTTTTAACAGGATTATAAACAAGATCAAAAGCAATCTGGTTTTTATTAAAAGATTCAGGTATTGAGGTAATATTATCATCAAAATCCGGGTACATACCTACCGGAGTGGCATTTATTATCAGTTTGGATTTACTAAAAAGGTCTACAAGATCAGGGGGAAAAAGTTCGTGCGTTTTAAAGGAATCAAATTTAAGTTTATCTCTGAAATAAACCCTTAAAGATTCTGCCCTCTGTTCTGTTCTGTTCACAAGATGAATTTTTAACGGCTTAAAATATCTAATGAGAACATAAATTGCAGCACGAGCTGCCCCTCCGCTACCCACAACAGTAACTCTGTTTCCGGAAATTTCATCTTTATATGGCAACAAAGTTTCCAGCACGCCATAAACATCAGTGTTATAACCGGTAAGCTTTCCATGATCATTTACTACAGTATTAACTGCACCGGTATCTGCGGCTTCTTCTGATAAGTTATTTAGGTAATCAAGTATTTTTACTTTATGAGGAATTGTAACATTGAATCCCTTTATTCCAAGCGCGTTCATGCCTTTAAGTGCATTACCTAAGTTTGATGATGGAACATTAAAAGGGAGATAAATATAATTCAATTTAGTCAATTCTATAGCAACATTATGTATAAACGGCGAGTAAGATTGCTTTACAGGCTGCCCGATTAGTCCGATAACTTCTGTATTCTCGTAAAATGAATTTCTCATAGTTTAAACTGAGTTATTAGTAGGTAAGTAAAGATATTGATCAGATTTCTTTCAACAATCTTAGGAAAAGCTTTGATGACTTAATTTCCGGATATTCTTTTTCGAACTCATTACGGAATGACGGATCGATTGAAAATGCTTTTTTCAGACAATCAACTGCATCCTGAGTTCTGCTTAATATAAAATTTACTTTTGCTTTACTGTAGTATGATGAAGCATCGAGCGGATCAATATCAATACATTTGTCATAAGAACTAAGAGCAGAGAGCCAGTCTCCAATCTCAAAATAAGTTTCTGCAAGATTATACCAGGATTCAAGATTATTTTTATCAATGCGTAACGCTTCTTTGTAACTTTTTATGGATTCTTTTAGAAAACCTAGTGAGTATTCGAGATCTGCCTTTGCTTGCCAAGCTTCAAGACTATCTTTTGATAATGAAATTGCTTTATTAAAATCTCTTAAGGCAAGTTGATATTTCCCGGTAAGGTCAAAACAATAACCCCTTGCAAGATACGCATCAAAATATTCATCATTTATTTTTAAAGCAAGATTATAATATTTAATTGCACTGCTCAAATCAGCCAGCTCTTCATAAATGTTTGCAATATTAAAAGCAGACGCTTCATCACTGTCATCGAGCTCTAAAGATTTTTTAAAGCAATCAAGTGCAGGTTGAAAACGTCCAAGATCAGCATAAACATTACCTTTGTTAAACCATGCACTTGGAAAATCTTCACGAAGTGCAGTTGCTAAATCATAGCTATTTATTGCCTGATCCAGTTGATTTAGTTTTGTAAGCACTATTCCCCTATTATACCAACCGGTTGGATTGTACGGATCAGATTCAAGAAATTTATCATATGATTCCAGAGCCTTTGATAATTCACCTGAGTTCTCGTAACAAAAACCTAGTTCGTAATATACTTCTAGAAATTCAGGATCTTTTTGTACGACTTTATCGAAATAATCAATTGCTTTAATAAAGTCGCCCTGACGTTCAAATAATAATCCTAAGTTAAAATGAGCATCTTCATTTGTAGGGTCAATCCTTAAAATTTTTAATAAAGATTCCTCTGCCTGCCTGAATAAGCCAATACTTTCTTCTGAAGAGGATTTTTCAATCAATACATCAATATCATTAGGATTTAAGGATAGTGCTTTTTCAAAGCATTCGATTGATAAATTAAAGTCCATCATTCCGCTGAGAATTATGCCTTTTTTCGACCAATAATCGGAATTGTATGGAAAAATATCTATAAGCTTATTCACAAAAAATAATCCGTCTTCTAAATGATCACTTTCAATACAGTCCTGAATTAAATCCTCAGCTTTATCTATTAGTTCATAAATATTTCCGGATTCCAGTGAACTTTTTAGGGACTGTATTTCCCTGTCGAGATCATCATAAGCAGAAAAATCATCATCTAAATATTCAGAATTAAAAAAGGACATTCTATAAACTCCAATAGATACTTTTTACAATAAAAAATCTAAAGCTAATAAACTATAAAATCAAGGTAAGCTTTACTTGGAAATGAATTAAATTTTTATATCATTAGGTTAAAGGGAGTGAATTAAATCACTCCCTAATAACAAATTGACAATATTATTTTAATACTGAAGTAACTTTTTCAGCAGCTTCCTTAAGACTTTTTGCTACTTCAAAGTTTAATTTTGATTCATTAAGAAGATCAGCCGCCTCCTTGGCATTTGTACCCTCAAGCCTGACAACAACAGGAACTGAAACATGCATTTCTGTTGCTGCATCAATAACACCCTGGGCAACACGATCGCATCTTACAATACCTCCGAATATATTAATCAGTATAGCTTTAACATTAGGATCCGATAAAATAATTTTGAATCCGTTAGCAACAGTTTCTTTATTAGCACCTCCGCCAACATCAAGGAAGTTTGCCGGTTCACCTCCGGCTAACTTTATAATATCCATTGTTGCCATTGCTAATCCGGCACCATTAACCATACAACCTACATTACCATCAAGTTTAATATAATTCAGATTATACTTAGATGCTTCAATCTCAAGTGGATCTTCTTCATCAAGATCACGGTATGCAGAAATTTCCTTCTGACGATAAAGTGCGTTATCATCAAAATTCATTTTTGCATCAAGTGCAACAATTTTATTTTCATTTGTAAGTACAAGCGGATTTATTTCGAGCATTGTTGCATCGGTTTTTTCATAAGTATCATAAAGTGCTTTCATAAATGGGATAAAGCTTTTAAATGCTTCTCCTTCAAGACCTAATGCAAAAGCAAGCCTTCTTGCCTGGTATGTTTGAAAACCAATTGCTGGGTCGACCCATTCTTTTATAATTTTATCAGGAGTATCGGCAGCAACTTTTTCAATCTCAACACCACCTTCAGTTGATGCCATTATAACATTTTGTGATACTGAGCGATCAAGTAAAATACCCAGATAAAATTCTTTCTTAAAATCTAATCCTTCAGCAATAAATAGAGTCTTAACAAATTTTCCTTCAGGTCCAGATTGGTGAGTAACTAATACATTACCGAGAATATTCTGAGCATATTCCCTTGCTTTATCAACGGATGTACTGAATTTCACTCCGCCTTCAAGAATAAGTTCATTACGGTTCTCAGGATTATACAATTTCCCTTTACCTCTTCCACCTGCATGTATTTGTGCTTTAACAACAAATTGATTTATTCCTCTCTGTTGTAATTCAGAAATGGCAGAGTCAAATTCCGAAAGATTTTTAATAGCAATACCATCTTGAATCGGCACACCAAATTTTTTAAGAATTTCTTTTGCCTGATATTCGTGAATTTTCATATTAGAGCGCACTCCCTTCCCTCTCCCTAAGGGAGAGGATAAATATTAGTTTATTTAAAATTTTTATTTGTAAATATATTTTTCAAAAAAAACCATTATATCCGATAAATATTTAAAATTCGTTTAATAAAAAATTATTATTCTTTCCTCAAAAATCTTCCCCTTTCCTTAAGGAAGGGCTTGGGGATGGGCTTTTATTTCTCGCTCATAAACGGATATCGCCAATCTTTTGGAGGTTCAAAAGTTTCCTTGATTGTTCTTGCAGTCATCCAACGCATTAAGTTCATTGCACTTCCAGCCTTATCATTTGTACCTGAAGCTCTTCCACCGCCAAATGGCTGCTGACCAACCACAGCAGCAGTCGGTTTATCATTTATATAAAAGTTTCCTGCGGCATTTCTTAAACGGTCGGACATTTTAATAAGAGCTTTTCTATCCTGTGCCCAAATTGCACCTGTTAATGCATAAGGAGATGTTTCATCACATAGTGTCAAGGCTTCATCAAACTTATTATCATCATAAACATACATAGTCATAACAGGGCCGAATATTTCCTCTTCCATTGTTTTAAATCTAGGATTAGTTGCAACAATAGTTGTCGGCTCAATAAAATATCCTTTGGAATCATCAAAATTTCCACCGGTTATTATTTCTGCTTCATTAGATGCTTTTGCATAATTAATATATTCTGTAATTGTTTTGAATGCCCCTTTATCAATCACAGCACCCATAAAATTAGTAAAATCTTCCACATCACCCATTTTAATTTTTCCGACTTCTGCAACATATTTATCCTTAAACTCTTTCCAAATAGATTTTGGAATATACATTCTTGATGCAGCAGAACATTTTTGCCCCTGATATTCAAAAGCACCACGTAAAGCAGCAACAACTAGAGCATCTACATCGGCAGAGTTATGTGCAAATATAAAATCTTTGCCTCCGGTCTCACCTACAATACGCGGATAGTATTTCATACTTTTAAGATTGTCAGAAATAGTTTTCCACATATTCTGAAAAACCTCTGTGGATCCGGTAAAATGAACACCAGCAAGATTAGGATTTATCATTGCCGGGGTTCCTACCTGTCCGCCTGAACCGGGAACAAAATTTATTACTCCTTTTGGCAGTCCGGCTTCTTCAAACATTTTCATTAACCAATATGCAGAATAAACAGCGCTGGATGCTGGTTTCCACAAGCTAACGTTACCAACAATTGCAGGCGCAGTTGGAAGGTTACCAGCAATAGAAGTGAAGTTAAATGGCGTTACGGAAAAAATATATCCTTCAAGAGGACGATATTCCAAACGGTTCCACATTCCGGCAGGAGAATATGGTTGTTCTCCCATTAGTTGAGCCATGTAATAACTATTGAAGCGGTAGAAATCAACAAGCTCAGCAGCAGAATCAATCTCTGCCTGGTAAACAGTTTTGGATTGTCCAAGCATTGTAGCAGCATTTATTGTCGCTCTCCATGGACCGGCCAATAAATCAGCAATTTTCAAGAATACTGAAACCCTGTGTTCCCAAGGCATTTCAGCCCATTCTTTTCGGGCTTCGAGAGCTGCTTCAACAGCCATCTCAACTTCCTTTTTTCCAGCTTTATGATAAACACCAAGAACATGGCTGTGATTATGGGGAATTCTCATTTCCTCGGTATTACCAGTTCTTACTTCTTCACCGCCAATAATAAGCGGAACTTCTATTTGCTTTGATTTTAACTCTGCTAATTTTTTCTTTAATTCTTCTCTTTCCGGGCTGCCCGGTTTGTAGCTTTTTACTGGTTCATTTATTGGTTGTGGTACTTTAAAATATGCGTTTGACATTTTTTCTCCTCATAAATAAAAATTTTGTTCGAAAAATTACGATTTTTGCCTGGGATTCGCAATTAAAGACCACTTCTGAAATCATGAGAATTGAGATAAAATAATATTTTTCTATTTGCAAATTAAATTTTTGATATTATTTTGCCTTTGAATAATCTGTTCATCCCAGTAGGGCTTAAACTATTAACAGATTTTCAAGTAAAAACAATATTAATCAAAAGGAGTGAAAATGGCTATACCTGCTACTTTCAACACTATCCCTCATATATTTAAATATTTAACTGAAGAATACAGCAAAGAAACCAACAGTTATATACTTAAGCATAAGGTTGATGGAAAATATGTTGGAATAACCTACGATCAAATGAGGGAGGAAACAGAATCTTTTGCTTGCGGATTAGCCCATCTTGGTATCAAAAAAGATGATAGAATCGCAATTATTTCGGAAAACAGACCAGAATGGGTATATAGCGATTTTGCTATTCTGGGGTTAGGTGCAATCGACGTTCCACTCTATCCATCACTTACGGCTGATTCAGTTGAATTCATATTAAATAATTCTGAATCAAAAGGAATTATAGTTTCAAATAAATTCCAGCTGAATAAATTGCTTAAGGTTAGAAATAAATGCAGAGATTTAAAGTTTATTGTTATTCTTAATGCAAAAGATTATGACAAAGGAGTGAAAGATCTTTATACGTTTTCCGATGTACAGGAACTCGGTAAAAAGTTTAGAAAAGATAATGCGAATTTCTTCAGAGAATCTCTTAATCTGGCAAAGCCAGATGACACATGTACGATTATATACACTTCTGGTACTACAGGAGAACCAAAAGGAGTAGTGCTGACTCATCATAACATTTTATCCAACGTTCAGGCTGCATTGGAAACGTATCCTATTAGGAAAGATGATGTCTTTCTTTCATTCCTGCCGCTTTGTCATATCTTTGAAAGAATGGCAGGTTATTATACAGCTTTTTCTTGTGGCGGAACTATTTGTTATGCTGAAAGTATTGAAACAGTAGCTCAGAATTTAACCGAAGTAAAACCGACTATTATGACAACTGTTCCCAGATTATTCGAGAGAATTTATTCGAAGATCATTAAGAATGTTGAAAGTCAACCTGAGAAAAAACAAAAGATTTTTTATTGGGCAATTGAAACAGGAAGAGAATATGCTATAGCTAAGAAAGCAAATAAAATACCTTTTTCCTTATCAGTAAAACATAAGCTTGCCGATAAGCTAGTCTTTAAAAAACTCAGAGAAAAAACAGGCGGCAACTTACGATTCTTTATTTCCGGCGGTGCAGCCTTACCAAGAGAACTTGGGGAATTTTTTGAAGCGGTTGGATTACTTATTATTGAGGGTTACGGACTGACAGAATCTTCACCGGTTATTTCAGCGAATCGACTTGATGCATACAAGTTTGGAACTGTTGGTAAACCAATGCCCGGAGTTGAGGTGAAAATCGCACCCGATGGTGAAATTCTTGCTAAAGGTCCTAATATTATGCAGGGCTATTATAAGAACAAAAAGGAAACCGAAGCTACAATTAAAGACGGATGGCTATACACAGGAGATATTGGGGTTTTTGATCAGGATGGTTTCCTTGTTATTACTGATCGTAAAAAGCACCTCTTTAAAACTTCAGCAGGTAAGTATATTGCTCCTACACCAATCGAAAACATATTTCTTGCTAGTAAATATATTGATCAGTTTGTGCTGATTGGCGACAGAAGAATGTTCCTCACAGCGTTGATTGTTCCGGATTTTGAAGCCTTGAAAGAATATGCGGATTCAAACAACATAAAATATTCCACCATTGAAGATCTTGCCAAAGATGATGAAATCTATAAGTTATTAGAAAAAGATATGAATCAGTTCCAGAAAAAGCTTGCAAATTTTGAACGTGTAAGAAAATTTGTAATGCTGGACAGACCATTCTCAATTGAATCCGGTGAAATTACACCGAGTATGAAGGTTAAAAGAAAATTCATTGAGGCGCGTTATGGGGATCTTATAGAACAGATGTATCAGAGTTTAGAAAGATCATCAAAAGATTAACTTAGTTTAACCAATCATAGACACAGGGTCTGCTAAAGACCCTATGTCTTTTTTCTCAGCCTATATTCAGCATTTCAATCATTTCAGTATGAACTAATTTATTTGAAGCAAGAATTCTTTTTGAAAATATTTCGATCCGGCTGCCATTAAAATCGGTAACTAATCCTCCAGCCTCTTCCACTAATAACTTTCCGGCACATATATCCCATGGCTGTAAATGAACTTCCCAAAAACCTTCAAAAACACCTTCTGCAACATAACAAAAATCAATTGCAGCCGACCCCAATCTGCGCACTGCTCTGGAGTTCCTGGTCATAACTTCAAATCGTTCGAACGCTTTTTCAGGATTTTCCTTGACATTGTAAGGAAAGCCAGTTACCAATAACGATTTAGAAATACTATCACTTTGGCTAACCTTAATTTTTTTATCATTTGCAAATGCACCGGCATTCTCTTCAGCTGAATAAATTATGTTCCGCATTACATCGTAAACTACTCCGGCAATTGTGTTACCATTTTTCTGTAAACCGATAGAAACTGAAAAAATCGGCAAGCCATGCGCAAAATTTGTTGTTCCGTCTAAAGGATCAATTACCCACAAATATTCCGAGTCGTTTTTTAACTCTCCCCTTTCTTCGGCCAGTATTGAGTGCGAAGGATACTTTTTCTGAATGAAATCAATAATTTTATGCTCCGATTTTTTATCAATTTCTGTTACAAGATTATTATCACCGGTTTTAAATTCAACTTTAAAAGTCTGTCCATAACCTTCACGAACTATTTCGCCTGCTTCTTTAGCAATTTCAATTAAGTCATCAATCATTTTAATTCCAAATTTTATTTACAAATATAAGATTAGTTGAAGAGTTTTAACGTTATTCAATGAAATGATTGCGTTTATAGTGAACCATTCATTCCTTGATAGCACAACACTTAATGGCTATATTTGTTTGATAATTAACGCAAACTTAGGAGAAAAATTTTGAATAACTACGGAGAAATTGAGATAAATCCGAACGATGAAAAAACATTAGTTGACGATATACCACCTGTACTGCCGGTTCTTCCATTAAGAGACATTGTAATATTTCCATATATGATTTTTCCGGTATTAGTGGGCAGGGAACAATCAATAAAAGCAGCAAATTTTGCCGTTGAATCCAGTAAATACATTTTTCTTTCCACTCAAAGGAAATCGAATATTGAGGATCCCAAACCTGATGATATTTATGAAGAAGGTACTATAGCAAAAATCGTCCAAATATTAAAACTGCCTAACGGTTTAATGAAAATACTTGTTGATGGGCTGCTTCAGGGAAGAATTAAAAAATTTACAGACCGTAAAGATTTCTTTGAAGCAGAAATTGAGGTAATAATTAGTCAGCTTGAGGATGATCACGAAATGAATGCTTTGGTTCGACAGATGAGCCATTTATTTAAAGATTATGTTAAGATAAGCCGTCAGGTACCTAACGAAACTATAACAGCATTTGATAACATTGAAGAACCTGACCGTAAATTATTTTATGCTGCTGCCAATATAAGCCAGTCGATTGAAGTAAAACAAACGCTTCTTCAAAAGTTCACTTTAAAGGAACAATTTTTTGAGATAGTTAAAATTCTCAATTCTGAAATTGATATACTGAAGATCGAAAAAGAAATTGATACAAAGGTTCAGGAAAACATTGCAAAAACTCAACGCAAGTTCATAATTCAAGAACAGATTAAAATTCTTCAGGATGAATTAGGTGAAGATGAAGATGGCTCACCGGAGTTTGTTAAAATAAGAGATGGTATTAAGAAAGCAAAGATGCCGAAAGATGTTGAGAACAAAGCTTTAGAGGAACTGACTAAGTTTAAGAAAACTCCTCCTATGTCTCCTGAATCAACAGTAATCAGAAATTATCTTGATTGGCTTGTTGAGATCCCCTGGTCTAACAGGACAAAAGATAACCTTATTTTAAAACATGTTCAGAAAATACTTGATGAGGACCATTTCGGTTTGGAAAAACCAAAGGAAAGAATTATTGAGCATATTGCTGTGCTGAATTTGGTTCAGCAGATGCGCGGACAAATACTATGCTTCGTTGGACCTCCCGGAGTTGGAAAAACCTCACTTGGTAAATCAATTGCACGTGCACTCGGAAGAAATTTTGTTCGCATCAGTCTTGGCGGAGTGCGCGATGAAGCTGAAATCAGGGGACACCGCAGAACTTACATCGGTTCAATGCCCGGGAAAATAATTCAATCTATGAAAAAAGCCGGTACTGTTAATCCTGTTATTTTACTTGATGAAATAGATAAGATGAGTATGGATTTCCGTGGCGATCCTTCATCTGCTATGCTCGAAGTTCTTGATCCTGAACAAAATCATACTTTTAACGATCATTATATTGAAGTTGACTACGACCTGAGCAATGTAATGTTCATTACAACAGCTAATATCAGGTACAATATTCCGCTCCCTTTACAGGATAGAATGGAAATTATTGAACTGCCCGGCTACTTAGAATATGATAAAATAGAAATTGCTAAAAGGCATATTCTTCCAAAACAGCTTAAAGCACACGGACTTGAAAAAAAGAAAGTTGAGATAACTGATTCTTCAATAAAAAAAATAATTACCGAATATACCCGTGAAGCTGGTGTGAGAAATCTTGAACGGGAACTTGCAACCATTTGCAGAAAGATTGCAAGGGATATTGTACTAAAAGAATCTGAAAATGGCAAATCGAAAGCAAAACCAAAATACCCCGTTGATGAAAAAAAGATTGAAGAATATTTAAAAGTGCCTCGTTTCAGAAGTTTAAGACATAATAAAGCTAACCGTATAGGAAGTGTTACCGGACTAGCCTGGACATCTGTAGGCGGAGAAATTTTAACTGTTGATGTTACACTAATGAATGGCCAGGGAAAACTAACTCTAACTGGTCAGCTTGGAAATGTGATGAAAGAATCTGCTCATGCAGCATTAAGTTATTTAAGAGCAAAAGCAAAAGTGTTAGGATTGAATCCTGATTTCTTTAAAGGAAAAGAAATTCATATACATCTTCCTGAGGGTGCAATTCCTAAAGATGGACCAAGCGCAGGAATCACCATGGCAATGGCAATGCTCTCGGCTATCAGTGGTAAACCTGCTTCGAATGATATAGCTATGACTGGTGAAATTACGCTTACCGGAAATATTCTTGCAATTGGCGGGTTAACAGAAAAACTGCTTGCTGCAAAAAGAAATGAAATCAAAAAAGTACTTATTCCAAAAGGAAATGAAATCGACCTGAAAGAAATTCCGGCAAAAGTTAAAGATGGAATCAAGATAATATTAATTGATAAACTTGAAGATGCGATTCCCCAAGTGTTTCCGGGATTAAAAAAATCAATCACAAAATCTGATAAAACATCAAAAGCTAAAAAGAAGAAAAGTTAAATTTTGGTTGAATCAATTATTATAAATAAAAGTGCCGGCATTGAGGAGCAATATCAGCTTCTTTTTAAGCAGGTAAAATCGTTGTTAGATAAGAATGATAGTATTATATCTAATCTATCAAATTGTACTGCTGCACTTAAACAGACTTTTAATAAAATAAGCTGGGTGGGGTTTTATTTATATGATGGTACTGAACTTTATCTTGGTCCTTTTCAGGGTAAAGTTGCTTGTACAAAAATACAGATCGGAAAGGGAGTGTGCGGAACATCAGCTATGAATAGAGAAACGATTATAGTCCCTGATGTTTATAAATTTCCCGGTCATATTGCCTGTGATGTTGAATCCAGATCTGAAATTGTTGTTCCGATAATAAAAAATGACAAACTCTATGGTGTGCTTGATCTCGATTCAGCATCATTAAGTGCTTTTAATCAAACGGATAAAAAATATCTTGAAGAAATAGTAGATTTTTTAGCTAAAGAAATTTTATAAAATATGGAATACCAGGTAACTGCGCGTAAATGGCGCCCACAAAAATTTGATGAAGTTGTTGGTCAGGAACATATTACTTCTACTCTTAAGAACGCACTTAAAAGCGGAAGAATTGCTCATGCATTCTTATTCACCGGTCCGCGTGGAGTAGGCAAAACCACAACAGCACGTATTTTAGCGAAATCTCTTAATTGTGAAAACTCAAAAGATTTTGAACCCTGCAATAAGTGTTCGATGTGTAAATCAATCTCCAATTCTCAGACTATGGATATTATTGAAATTGATGGTGCTTCCAACAGAGGTATTGATGAAATCCGGACATTGCGGGAATCAGTTAAATATGCACCCACTCAGGGTAAATATAAGGTGTATATAATTGATGAAGTTCATATGCTTACAAAAGAGTCTTTCAATGCATTTCTTAAGACGTTAGAGGAACCTCCTGCTCACACAATTTTTATTTTTGCTACAACAGATATTCATAAAGTTCCTCTTACCATAATATCCAGATGCCAGCGGTTCGATTTCAGAAGAATTCAGATTGATGTTATTAAAGCCCAGCTAAGTATGATTGCAAAAGAAGAAGAAATTTATATTGATGATAAGACACTCACTACAATATCAAAAAAAGCTGATGGTGCTTTGCGCGATGCAGAAAGCTATTTCGACCAGGTAGTTACTTTTTGCGGAAATAAAATTGATTTCAAAACCGTATCAAAAATGCTAAATCTTATTGATGAAGAATTATATTTTAATTTATCTGACGCGGTTCTTAATAAAAACTTTAAAGCGGTTTTTGAAACTACTTATGTTCTTTATAAAAATGGTTGGGACTTTATTGATTTCTTAGACGGTTTAGGAGAACATTTCAGAAACATCCTTTCGGTAATCGTAACAAATAAGACTTCACTAATTGAATCAGCTGACGTTTTCAGAAAAAGATATGCAGAATATATAGATACCTTTTCAAAAGGTGATTTGATAAGACTGCTTAACTATGTAAACAAAACTCAACAAGAAATCAGATACTCCCAGAATCAAAGATTAAAAATTGAAATTGCACTTACTCATCTGATTGGAATGGAAAGAACTCAAACCATAAGTGAAATAATTAATGATATTGATTCAATATCTGTAAGCAAGAACAACAATTACAATGTTTCTGAGCCTCACAAAAAAACTTCGCGTAGTATAGAAATTCCTGATGAATCTTCCGATTTACCTTCTAATAAAAAATCTGTAAAAAATGAAACAATAAAATCAGCTACTATAGATAACGAGTTAGTTATTCCGGTTTCAGTTCCTGAAAATTTTAATGATGTTGTTTCAACCTGGCAAAATTTAGTTGAATCTGTTCAGCAAGAGCGTGCTTTACTTTTAGGGGGTCTTATGAACAGTCTTCAATTAATTGATTTTGATGGACAAAACCTGACTTTATCTACCTCATCGGAGGAAGTACAAACTGATCTGATCCTGCATAGGGATTACATCGACAAAAAAATCTACCAGATCTTCGGTAAAAAACTTGGAATAAGATTTGGAGAAATTAAGACACAGAAAAATGAAGAAAAATCAAAAAAAACAAAGAAAAAGAAAGAAATTGACCCAATTGAAAAACTTATAGTTGATAAATTGGGTGGGGAAGAAATAGGGTAAGTTCCAGCATTTTCCTGCCATCTCCATGTCTGTAACTCTTTTGATTATTAGGGATTAATACATATTTTTGTTGCCTATGCAAAAAAAATTAATCGTTGCAATTGACGGTCCTGCTGGTTCTGGTAAAAGCACCACAGCTAAACTACTGGCTCAAAGACTTAACTACCTTTACATAGATACCGGGGCAATGTACCGCACGGTTACTCTTTTTGCAATAAGAAATAAAATACTTGGAAATAATGAAGCTATCAACACGTTATCAGAAAAAATTGATATTTTGCTTGAGTTTATTAAAGGTGAAACCAAAGTTACAGTGTCAGGTGAAGATGTTTCCCAGGCGATAAGATCATTTGAAGTTAATCAGAATGTCAGCGATGTAAGTAAGATCGAAGGTGTTAGAAAAATTTTAGTTAAAAAACAGCAGGAAATGGGTAGGAACGGAGGGGTTGTGATGGAAGGTCGTGATATAACAACCGTGGTGTTTCCGAATGCAGATGTAAAAATTTATTTAACTGCTGAAATAGATGAGCGAGCAAAAAGGAGAACACTTGAATATGCTCAGAAAGGTACTAAACTTCCTGTTAGTGAAGTTAAAGAAAATCTTCAGAAAAGAGATTTAATTGATTCAAACCGTGAAGTTAGCCCTCTAACTCAATCGCCAGATGCAATAGAAGTAGATACCTCAGATGTTACAATAGAAGAACAGGTGAGTATCATTCTTGGTCATGTTCAAAGAATAGCAAAAGAAAGAAATACTAAAGTAGAAATTAATTAAAGCCGGCTAATTTTTTATCAATAACTAATCTGATCTGTTTAATTGTTCTTTCCGGCTTGAGTCAACTAAACAGATAAATTTTTTAAGGAGGACTAATGTCCGAAGATATAAAAGAAACGAAACCATTTGCACTGACTCCCGATGATTTCGAAAAGGCAAAAGCCAAATTTAACGATGAAGATTATTCACAAGAAGAATTTATGGCACTTGCTAAACTTTATTCAGAATCCTTCAGAGATGTTAAAGAAGGTGAAATGATTAAAGGTAAAATTGTCAGAGTTCAAGGGGATAATGTAATAATTGATGTAGGCTTCAAATCTGAAGGTTCGATTCCGCTTAATGAATTTTTTGAAGGCGCAGAGCCCAAAATCGGTCAGGAAATAGAAGTCGTTCTCGAAAGTGTTGAAGATCAGGATGGAAATCTTGTGCTCAGCAAACAAAGAGCCGATTTCCTCAGAATTTGGGAACGTGTACTCAGAGCATATGATACCGGTGAAATTATTGAAGGTAAAATAGTTAAACGTATTAAAGGTGGAATGGTTGTTGACCTTCTTGGAATGGAAGCTTTTCTACCAGGTTCGCAAATAGATATTCGTCCTATCAGGGATTTTGATGCTTTTGTAGGACAAACTATGGACTTTAAAGTTGTTAAAGTAAATGTACCAACCGAAAACGTTGTTGTGTCCCATAAAGTTCTTGTTGAAGAAGAAATTGCTGACCAGAGAGATGCCATTCTTGGAGGTCTTGAAAAAGGACAAATCCTTGAAGGTGTTGTTAAAGCAATTACCGATTTCGGTGTTTTTGTCGATCTAGGCGGCGTCGATGGTCTCATTCACATTACAGACCTGAGCTGGGGAAGAATAAATCATCCAAATGAAGTTGTTAAACTTGATGAAACTATTAAAGTTGTTGTTACTGAATTTGATGAAGAAAAGAAGAGAATCTCACTCAGCCTTAAAAAACTTCTTCCACATCCATGGGAAAATATTGAGGAAAGATTTAATATCGGGGATAAAGTATCCGGTCGTGTTGTTTCACTTACCGAGTATGGCGCCTTTATTGAAATTGAAAAAGGTATTGAGGGCTTAATTCACAATTCTGAAATGAGCTGGACCCAGCACATTAAACACCCCTCACAGGTTGTTGCTATGGGTCAGATGGTTGAAGCTATTATACTTAGTCTTGATAAAGAGGATAAGAAAATCTCTCTTGGTATCAAACAGCTTGAGCCTGATCCCTGGGAATCCTTAATGAGTAAATATCCCGTAGGATCACAGCACGAAGGTATTGCCAGAAATCTTACAAACTTTGGTGTCTTCGTTGAACTTGAACCCGGCGTTGATGGACTTGTACATATATCTGATCTATCTTGGACTAAGAAGATCAGACATCCCGGTGAAGTTGTTAAGAAGGGTGAAAGACTCAATGTTATAGTTCTTGCTGTTGACGTTGATCAAAGAAAGATTTCTTTAGGTCACAAGCAGGTTACTGATAATCCCTGGGATTCATTTGAAAAAACTTATTCTATCGGAACCATTACTGATGGCAAAGTTGTAAGAATAATTGAAAAAGGTATTATAACAGAATTGCCAGATGATGTTGATGGATTCGTTCCTGCAAACCAGCTATCGACAAATAAGATTAAGAACTTAGCAAATCACTTTCCTATTGATTCAATTATCCCACTCAAAGTTCTTGAATTTGATAAGGAAAACAAGAAAATAGTTCTTAGTGCGATTGCAGCATTAAAAGAAAAATCCGAACAGGAAATTCAGGATTATCTTTCTGCACATAAACTTGACAGAGTTTCTGTCGAAAGTATAAAAACTGCAGAAATGGGTTCTATTGATCCTTCAGAGTTTCCAATATTTGAAACTCCTGAACCGGAACGGATTGAACCAGGTCAAACAAAGCAGCCGGAAGAAAGTAAATAATTCTACTTAAAATTCCATTTTGGGTTGACTGAATGTTTTATAACTTTTAGTCAACCCTTTTTATTATGTCGAAAAACAGAATGCAAAAGAAAGTTGCTTTACATACATTAGGCTGCAAATTAAATTTTTCGGAAACATCTACCATTGGTAAGGAGTTTTTGTCTAAGGGTTTTGAAATAGTCGAGTTTAATAAAAAAGCCGATGTTTATGTTTTCAACACCTGTACGGTTACAGAAAATGCTGAACGCGAATGCCGTCAGCTGGTCAGAAGGGCTTTGCGAAGTAATCCTGAAGCATACGTAATAGTTACTGGCTGTTATGCGCAATTAAGATATGAACAAATATCCCAGATCGAAGGTGTTGATGCAGTTCTGGGAAGCAGTGAAAAATTTAAAATCTTTTCTCTTCTTTCCGACTTTGAAAAAAAAGAACTTTCCTGTATCTATGTTTCTCCAACTGAAGAATTAAATAATCAATTCGGATTGGCTTCATCATCTGATTCTGATTCAAGAACCCGTGCATATTTCAAAATACAGGATGGATGTGATTATAAATGTACATTTTGTACAATCCCGCTCGCTCGTGGACTCAGCAGAAGTATGAATCCGGATCTTGTTATATCTCAATTTAAACAATTAATAATAGAGGGATATAAAGAAATCATTCTTACCGGTGTTAATGTTGGTGACTACGGTAAATCATTCGATATAAATTTATACAAACTCCTTTTAAAGCTTATTACGATTGAGGGAGATTTTCGAATCAGAATAAGTTCGATTGAACCAAATTTACTAACAGATGAAATAATAGAATTAACTTCAGATAGTGAAAAACTTTGTAATCATTTTCACATTCCATTACAAAGCGGAAGCTCATCTATTCTTAAAGCAATGCAGCGAAGATATAAAGTCGGAGACTATCAAAAAGTTATTTACAAAGTGAAGAAAATAATACCTGATGCCGGAATTGGAGTTGACGTAATTGTTGGATTTCCGGGTGAAACAGAAGATCATTTTTTGGAAACTTATAATTTTATTCGGGAGCTTCCGGTATCTTATCTTCACGTTTTTACTTATTCTGAAAGACCCGATACAAAAGCAATTTCATTTCCAGGCAAAATAAACCATTCCGATAGAAAAAGAAGAAATAGTATGCTTAGAATTCTTAGTGAAAAGAAAAGGAATCAGTTTTACACTGAAATGATAGGAAGAGACACTGAGGTATTATTTGAAACAGAAAATGTTGAAGGAATGATGAAAGGGTTCTCATCTAATTACATAAGAGTAGAACACAAATATGATCCCGTTTTGGTTAATGAATTCTGCACAGTTAATATTACCAATATTGATGAGATCCTTTGTCAAGGAACTTTTAAAGAGATAAAAAAATCAGTTGCATAAGAGAGTACATTACTATAAAATTGAAATAAAAAATTATATGAAAAGTGTAAACTTAACAATTCTTTCCTGCTTGCTTTTTTCCTTTACCGCATTTGCTCAAGCAGATTCAAAATCCTCAATATATGAACTGAGGCATGCGGTTAAAGAAAATATAAATATTCCTGAAAACGAATCACTCAACTATTTCTCAATAAGTCAATCAACTAATAAAAAAAGTCCTGGTCTTGCAATTTTATATTCTTTATTGCTGCCTGGAATGGGTGAGCTTTATGCTGATGGATACAATAGCGGTGTTTATTTTACAATCGCCGAAGGAGCGCTCTGGGCAACATATATAGGAATGAATACCTACGCTGGCTGGCAGGAAGATAGGTACAAAAGCTATGCGGTTACAAAAGCAGGAATTGATGCATCCGGAAAGGACAAAGATTTTTACTCAAGAGTTGGACTGTACCTGGATCTTGAACAATATAATAACGAAAAAGCACTCGAAAGAAATTTTGACCAGATGTATGAATCTCAACAATATTTCTGGAAATGGAATTCTACTGAAGAAAGAAGATCTTACAGAGACATGTGGCTTTCAAGTGAACAGACATTCAACGATATTAGATTTGTAGTTGGTGCATTGCTTCTGAATCGGGTCGCAAGTGCAATAAATGCAGTCAGATTAGTTTCATCATATAATAATAGTTTGGAAGAACAAAGCTGGAATGTTTCAGTAGGATTGGTTAATTATCCTAATATGCCTACTTCATTAAATTTAAATTTTAATACTTCGTTTTAGTTTTTATAACAAGACTTAAAGTACGCATTACTTGAGCAGCAACATTTTTCTTGTAGTTGAATAATTGCCTGCCTGAAGTTTATAATAATAAATTCCGCTGCTTAGTTCGCTTGCATTGAAATCTAATTCATAAAAACCTGTATGTTTGTAATCATCGACAAGAGTTGCAACTTCTTTTCCAAGGATATCATAGACTTTTAATTGTACTTGAGTGTTGTCATTTCGAGGAGTCTGCGACGAGAAATCATTTAGATTCCTCACTTTGTTCGGAATGACAAAACGAATTTTTGTTGAGGAATTAAAAGGATTAGGATAATTCTGTTCAAGTACAAAATTCATTTCATTATCAATTTCAATTTCTATTACGTTTGAATAAGAAAATGAACCGTCATAATCTAATTGTTTTAAACGGTAGCGCAGGTAATGATTGAGATTGTGAGAGAGATTATCTTCGAAGGAATAGTATGAAGTTTCAGTTTTCGTTCCTCGACCTTCAATAAAACCTATCTTTTCCCAGTCGATTTCTTTTGAATTTTTACTTTTTCCTTTTGACCTTTCCAACTCAAACCCCATATTATTACTCTCACTCGCTGTCATCCAATTAAGTTTAATATAGGCATTGTGAACAAAACCTGAGAATAAAATAAGCTCAACAGGTACAACATCTTCAATAACCGTAATTGCCAATTTTGGACCATAATTCCAACGATCGAGTGAGTCAGGAATGCCGTCAAAAATAAGACTAAGTCCTACAGAATAAATAGTATCAGTTTCAGAACTATCTGAAGCGGTATACGCAAATTCCCAAAAAATTGTATCAGATATTGATGGGAAAACCAGAGGGAAAGCCTGTATTATTTCGTTGGGACTGCGATAATCCCATTTAGATAGAGAATCAACCAAACCCATTACTCCGAATCTACCGGCTACATTATATCCACCTGCTTCAGCAGGACCACCAGTCATATACATTTTGTATAGTCCGGTTTGACCTGCAATAAGGGTATCGGGACCTTCTACCCAAACCGTTACGTCGTAGTCTCTATCCAGAGAGTGGCATACACAACCATTGCCGTTTAGTTCAGTGCCACCTAAAATCTCAGTGTAAACAGGAAATAATCCTGAATATGAAAAGGCAATAAATGATGCAAAAACTAAAGTAAGTAATAAATAATAACGCATTAACTAAATGTTATTGTTTTAGAATGAATCGCGATTGCAAGATAAATAATTTTGTTTTATAATAACAAACTAACAAAATATAGGGTTCAGCCTCCTGTGTGAACAGCTAACATTTTTCACGATACACGAATTAGTATTACCGAATTAAGATCATTTTTTTAGTTTGTATATATTCTTCTGTGCGAAGCTGGTAATAATAAACTCCGCTTGATAAGCTACTTGCATTAAACTCTACTTCGTAGCTGCCTGCTGGTTTGTATTCATTTACAATTACTGCTATCTCTTTGCCAAGGACGTCAAAGACTTTAAGAGTCAAATTAAGATTTCTACCTTCGGTCGAAATGACAGATGGGATTGTATAACTTATCTTAGTGCTTGGGTTAAACGGGTTGGGATAGTTTTGCTCCAATACAAATATAGTTGGTGTACCAATCTCAATACTCTGAGCAAGATTGTAATACTTATATGTTCCATCAAAATCAATCTGCTTGATTCTATAATTATAAATTCCCGCAGGTAAATTATTATCCTCAAATAAATAGTGAGTTAATTCAGTCGTTGTTCCTTTTCCTTCCACAAAACGAATTGCCCCCCAATCCCCTCTAAGGGGGGTTTGAGAAGCCCCTTCCCTTAGGGAAGGGGTTGGGGATGGGCTTTTTCTTTCAACTTCAAATCCCCTATTATTAAGTTCCGAAGCAGTTACCCAATTTAAGGTTACACTATTTCCATTAGCCGATGCAGTAAAAGAGGCAAGTTCAACAGGAATCGGTACTAACGGTTTCATCTGAACATTAAGTTGAGTTAATGAAAAATAAGATGCTAAAGTAATATTCGATATAGTTGTATCATAGTGTTCCTCCGCTTCAAATTTAAAAGTATAAGTTCCGGGAGAAAGCATTCTTAAATAAAAACCTGTTTGTTCATCCGACCAAACTTGTGAATTGTCAACATCGTGAGCAATAACTGTTATTTTAGTTTTCAGTGGTGTGCCGATGGTATCAGTAATAATTCCCTTCACACCAAAAAGCACGCTTTCCATATAAGTTAGTAATGAGCGTTTATTGTATTCCCAGAAATTAGGCAGTAATGAAGCTGACGGCATTTTTGTATTAGAAATTTCAGCTGTTACTTCCCTGCCCCATCTGTAATAATTTGTATAATCCTGTCTGCCTCCTGATATTACATACCATGCTCCACCGTTTGTTATTCCATTATCCATAAATGTCATATAACCCGAAGGACTATATAATTGTGCCGTATCTGCATACATTCTGCTAATAAACTGGTACCAGGATTGATCTGCGTGTATACGGCTTCCTGAACCCGTGTTTGACCATCTGTCCCACGGATAATTCATAACCTCAACACCACCGTGAAAATTTGCAATCAATAAAAAGTTATTCGCTTCCTGAATGTTTCTGAATACAGCTGTTTCCGGCTGTTGGTTTGGATGCACACCGTTTATGGGATCAGGAAAATTTCGATTTAAATCATAATTATTAAAATTACTTCTGGTAGCACCTGATACTGTATGATTTCCTGATCTGTAAGCGCCATCCGGATTTGCAAGAGGATTAATCCAAATCTCAATATTATCAATCATATTAGTTATTCGGGTATCAGTTCCGTAACTGGTCAATAATGAATCAATCAATCTTAGCATAAGTACATAACCGGTTAATTCATCACCATGCATAGATGATGTGTACATGAATTGCGGTTTAGCTTCTCTAACATTTATGTTACTTGAAATTTTAGCGAAAAGAATTTTTCTTCCCTGTACTGAATTTCCTGCATCAATGATCTGGCATAGTGCCGGATAGTTTGCTGCAAATTGATTCATCATATTTATATAAGCATCATAAGTGGGATAAACATTCCAATTAAGTATAGATTCAAGTTCATTACTCATCTCCGGTATGATAAGTCTCCCTGGATGCGTAAGAATATCAAACTTATATCCAAGTGAAAGAAATGTATTAAATTGGTTTTCATTGGCATAGGCGAATACTTTGTAGCCGCTAACGTTATCAATTGAAATAATATTGGTGAGGTTATTTATTCCACTTCTGTCTGAGACTTCAAAGGAAAAATATATTTCTGGATTGTCTTGAAAATATTTCAAATCAAATTGCTGGGCAAAGAGATTTGCAGAAAATAATGCAGATACCGCAATAAAAAGAACAATGAGAAAAGATTTCATAAGAACCCCTGGCGGATGATAATACGTAAATAAAATAATTGTTAAGAACTAACTGATGAAAAATAAAAAGAATAAATCTGAATTGACAATACAAAATCCTGATAATTTATGGTTGCATATAAGAAATCCGGGAAAGAGAATAAATTTTATTAAATAAAATTCCAGATTGTAAATCGTATAAGGAGTATGAAATTTTATTCTTAATGTATTAGTATGAATTTCCTGATAGCAGAGAACTTACCACTCTGAAGACTGTAAAAATAAACACCGCTGGATACTTGCGTATTATGTACCTTTTGTTGTGTATTGAATTCAACTTCGTAAGCACCTGCCGGCTTAAATTCATTTACTAAAACTGCAACTTCTCTGCCAAGCACATCATAAACTTTAAGTGAGACAAATCCGGCATCAGATATCCGGTATCTTATTTTGGTAGTTGGATTGAATGGATTAGGATAGTTTTGTTCCAGAATAAATTCTGAACCTACAAATTCGCTCTCCACAGACGTCGATAAGTTGAATGATACATCTGTTACTTTGGGGAAATGATCTGACGCATTCTTTGTATCAAATTGTTGAATTCCGTATTGATTAAGTCTTGCAGAACTCATTATCTCTGTCTGAATGATGAATCGCTTTTCAACATTGACCACACTGTTAGAAAAAATCTGAAAGTCTAACCTGCCCGGAGGAAAAGTACTTTGATCATTGCGCCAGGAATAAGCCGTACGTTTATCAGTTTGAGAAGATATGATATCTTCAAGATCTGAATCATCCCAGTCAGGCGGCGCACCGTTTCCAAAAAGTTGAGTATTAATTATTTCACCAGTAAGTAAAGTTATAAGCTGCTGACGGTCGCCAACCAGATTCAGATCACCCGTGATTAAAAACGGCGTATTCTCAGAAAGATCAATTACACCTCCTGCTGTTTTAGCATCAAGAATAAACCTGATAGTAGCATCAACTTCGCGTTGTCTAGTTGCATCATTTGAGGCTCCGCCGCAGCATTTATTATGACAATTTATCACTAGAATATTTTTTTCAAATCTTTCCGGGAGATCGATTAAAGAAGCAGTTATTCTCTGTCCGGGATATACAAGCCAGTTCTGTAATATTGGGTATCTGGATGCGGTAATGTTTCCGCCATCAAGTTTTACGGCATTCCAGCTTCCGTTTTGCAAAGGTAAAATTGAATTGAGTCGGTTCTGAATTTGTAAAGTTGTTGAGTTCCACATTTCGTTAAAAGCCAGTATATCAGGATTGATAGCCTGTAAAATTCTGTCATAATACTGCTCTCTGTTCGGATCAGTAAATCCATCGCTATACACATTCCAATTCATTATTCTAAGTAATGATGTATCAGCTTTAGTTATATCTACAGGAATTAATGGCTCAATTGGAGTATCGTCAAAAGTGTATTCGAATGTTTCTCCATTATCCGGCATAAAATCGCCATTAGCAGCAAAGTCAACTAATAAAATTCTTATTGTGCCGGTACCATTTGTGAGAGGAATAAATTGCCTGCCTATTGCAATTTCAAATACTGTATCAGTTACAGTCGGCAGTGATCTGAATCTGATACTTGAATAAGTTATTGAACTGCTTGTGTGATAATTGAATCCGTTCCGTGTACCAAAGTTAAATCTTAGATCAGCGCCTATTCCATTTATCGGGAATCCTGTTGAACTATTATTATCCCCGTCAATAAAAATTGCGATCTGGTTATCTTCTAGTAATTTTATAAACGGAGTAATCTTTATCTTAACAAAAAGAAACTGCTCATCATTAGTAACCGATATATCCTTGAAGTCATAAATAGTACCGTCATTTTCGGTGTCGACATATGTTGGAACCGGAATATTCCAGTCATCAGTTCTTCCATCCAGGAAAATCGGAAGTGATTGGGAATAAATGAATTGAAAAAAACATATTAATAAGATTGAAAGTAGTTTGTGGATCATTTTTTCCTTACAGTGAAATTTCTTTTAAGAAAGATACAAAAACAATTTTTCTGATTCAGCTGAAAACAAATTGATAAGTACAATTATAAACTTAATAATAAAAAAGGGAGTCAATGACTCCCCTTTTATAGTAAAGAATATTTCAAACCTATTTCATCAAAATAAGTTTCTTTGTAGAATTAAATTCTCCGCTTTGAATTCTATAGTAATAAACACCGCTTGCCAGTCCTGAGGCATCTAATAAAACTTCATATCTACCTGCGTCCTGTTGAGTATCAACAATTGATTTTATTTCATTGCCAAGAACATCATATAAAGCAATTCTAACTACTCCGGCCTGAGGAATTGAATATTTAATTGTAGTCGAAGGATTAAACGGATTGGGATAATTCTGTTCAAGAGCATAATCCAACGGACGCAATATTTCAACTTCAACTCTTTGTGAATATTCATATGTTCCATCAAAATCCATCTGTTTCAATCTATATAAATAAGAGCCAGCATCAATATTTCGATCAATAAAATTGTAATTCTGAGCCTCGGTCGTTGTACCGCGCCCTTCCACAAATCCAACTGTTACCCACTCTAACTGATTTTGGCTTTTAATATTGCGTTCAACCTCAAAACCTCGATTGTTCAACTCAGTAGCAGTTGTCCAATTGAGATTAACACTGTTTTGATCAGCCAAAGCATTAAAAGAAATAAGTTCAACCGGAATAACTTCCTCAACTGTTAACTGAACTGTTCTTTTATGAACAGGAACACCAAATGGACCGCTTCCGGTAACAGTAATAGTATAATTGCCTAATGTTACAAATCCAGAGGTACGAATTCTCATTCTTACAGAATCAGGATAACTTGACAATACATCACCATCAGGAAAATCAATAGTTAATGTTCCGCTCAAAGGCGTTGGTGATACACTTGCAGTAAAAGTAACAGTTTGATCGTATAGTTTAACTGCCGGCACACTAACATTATAAAATACACTGTCTGCATTATTTTCAACATTTTGTGTGTTTGGACCTGCTTTCATTGCGAAATCAGGGAAGTAACCTACAAAACTTCCAAACTGACCATTGCGGAAATCTGTCCACATCGATAAAGAAATATTATTCAATGCATAGATCGCATCATAATCACCCTGGTAACGCGGAGTTCCGCCGCCGCCGCAGGTTGTGCAGTTAATTCTCATTTTTTGTGTTGATATTCTTTGATTAGGTGCAAATGTATCGCCGCCGTCAGCCGAATAAGTTGCATAAATGTATGCGCTGTCGCTGGTTGGTGTATCACGCGTGTCCATCCATTTCATAAAAATTCTGCCTGAGGTTTTATCCACCCATACGGCAGGATGCCATTGATGGTGATTTTGTGTATTCGGATCATCATTGACCGTTCTAGCAGTTGACCAGGTAACTCCCTGATCATCAGAATATCTTAGGAATATGTCTGGTTTGTTACCATTACCGGATGGAAAATTTGACGCGTAAATTAAATATAGTCTCCCACGGTTTGGTCCATAGCTATTATCTGCTGCAATAAAAGGATAAGGTCTGGTTCTCATATTTTGTACAGAGTTTCTCCCGTTAACATTTGTTCCAACATAGTTAGCAAAGTTCTGAGCTGATTTTAGAGTGAAGTTTAATCCGCCGTCTGTTGAAACATAAAAAGTATAAGTAGAAGCGAATGCACTTCCTGAATTAGTTACAACATAAACGCAGCCACCAGGAACATCATTACCGCCTGAAGTATTAGGTCCAACAGCAACCATCATTCCGGGAAGAGCTTGCGTATTAAAAACTCTGGTTTGTGTAAATGTAGCCCCAAAATCTGTACTGCGTGTAAAGTTACCATTACCTCCGCCGGCAGTGAATACACAATAAACATAATTTGAGTAAGGACCCGCGGATTGATCTGCAGCAATCCAGTTCTTATCAACACCATTGATAGCAACGACTGGTGCACTCCAGGTTGTTCCATTATCAGAAGATCTGATAACCCTGCATCCTGTGATGCCGCCAAACATATTCATATAATATAAATTACCAAGACTGTCATATGCAGTGACCGGATCTCCATTTACCGACACACCAAAATTTGGTACGCTGCTTAACCAATCGTGGCCATCATAAGTTCGCCATGCGCCATTTATATTATATGCGCCAAAAAATTGCATTGGACTATTTGGATTCTGAGAGACATGCGGCTCTGCAAAATTTACACCGAGATTAAAATCATCAAATCCTTCAGGATCTGTTACAACTGCTTCAAAGAATTGCGGATTCATATTCTGATAATACTCTAGTGGTGTTCTATCATACAATGGATTATCGACTTGAGTGAAAGATGAATTGTTGTAGAAAATAAATATTACCCCAATAAGCAAAAATGCTTTGTACAAAAAGGTACTCGATCTGGTCACTAAACCTCCTGAATTTTTGATGAAGAATGTTAATTTCAATTTAGTATTTATTATAGGTAAGAAGCAAATAATATTCCGATTTTAAGAAAATTCAATCCACACCAAAAAGTTTTTTGAACTCGTCAATGTTTTTAATCGAGTCGATGATATTTTCTTCTTCATCATTATTTTGTGAAGAAGTTATATCCTTCCCAAAATCATCACTATTTTTAACTTCGCAACTGCAAACACGTGCAAACTCTTTAAGATTATTGTCTGATGAAACAAGTATTATGTTTTTTCTGTTTGAAGTTCTTTCAATTTCATTTTTTATAAGATCATCTGCAGTTTGGTTTTCAGAATAAAATATTTTGATACCGGAAACTTTTATAGGGAGGTTTGTATGCCCGTCAAAATGCAAACTTACTTTAACTTTCTTATTGAAAAAGTATCGCTCCAGAATGTAAGCTAGTTTTTCACGTTCAGCATTTTTATCTTTTGATTTAACTGATGGCATTTTACCAATCAAATTATTTCCGTCTATTATGAAATACCGCATTATCTATCGTCCCTCATAGAACTGATCACGTTTGGTTACTTTCAGATCCTGAAGCTGTGGTGCTTTAACTCTTATTTCAAGATAATAACCGCGGACAAATCCGATTGGGTTCCAGGTAAAGTTCATTATCCAGCAATGAAGATCACGGGAAATTCTGATTTGAGGCGCAGAAAATTCTTTACGTACAAGATCATAACTTCCAGCCACTGAGAATTTCCATAATGGTGTGAGGTTGAAATCAAGGTTACCGCTAACATTTGACGACTTGCTAATATTATTAGGAGTGAGCCTGTTTTCATTGAAGTTATAATTGAGTGACAGACTCCAGGGAATAGAAAAATCGGGATCCATTTCTCTGCCCCCATAAATTCCCTGATAACCATTTTGAAATGTTTGACCCAAAATGCCATCTTCAGGATAAGCGTCAGTCTGAGGTGTTTGTCCGGAAGATGATAATCTATCTCCGGATATTGATGCAGATAGGGATACATTGAAGTTTGTCATTCTCAAAAAACCTTTGCCCTGATCAATAAGAAACTTATTAATTTTTCTTCCCGTTGGTGTTACATCATAAAAAGTAAAATTCGAACCGCCGGAAAAATTCAGGAAAGTACCGATCTGGGTTCTGTAATTAACATTTAAATCCGACAGGTTCAAACTATCAGCGGCAAAATTGTAACTTGTGCTGGCATTAAGATTCAGCAGTTGAATTTTATCTGCTTTGGAAGTCGTATCAGTAGGATCAACTATTGTCTTCATCTCAAATAAATTTGACACTGAAAAAGATATACTCTGCTGCTGACCTTGCGAAGCCCCTCCGAATATTTCCCGTTCAAATTTACTGTAAAGTACTTCTTCTCCATTTACGTTTTTATAAGAATCAAAATATCCCCAAAATGGTTTTGAGAAATCGGGAGTAAAGTTGTATGAAATTGATGGATTAACAGTATGCCTTATAGCTGCAACGCCAAGAGCATTCGGTTGGAACATTCCATAAAATTTTGTTGATGCTGAAAGCCGGGCATTAAAAGTTCTAAGAAAATTAATTTCATTTTTATCATTGGTAATAACAGAATCCTGACCTTGTGAGCCTTCAACAGAAAATCTTTCTATTCTTTTATTATACCATCTTTCCTGGTAGCTGATATTTGGGGAAATACTGAAGTGCCCGATTTTAGGCGATACACCAGTTGAAATATTATGCTGAATTCCGGCTCGAGATTTTAGTTCTCCTTCTCTTTTAGTTCGTTGATTCTGAAATTGACTGTTATAACTGAATCCTAGTAATTCATACCAGGATTGCTCACCACCAACTTTGTTGCTTTTAAATGGATAAAACTGTGATTTAGAAACTGATAAATTTGGAAGAACCTCAAAAATATCGTTTGTTTCAAACGTCTGACGTCTGCTGTATCCAAGTGTTAAACTAATTCCTGATTCCTCCCAGGTTTTATTTAAAGTTGCACTTGAGTTTATTTCGTTAGTAAGAATTTCATTAAGGTCAACCTGATTAAGCAGATTTCTTCCGGACGCAAAACGTAGGTTAGCATCCATTCTCATAGTTGGAGTTAAATTCTGATTGTGAGTCCAGTTTAATTCCCATCTGGTATTTTCAGAAAAGTTCTGATCAGTTATTTCACCTCTCCTTAGCTGTTCATATCTGCCGGAAAAAGTTCCTGAATATTCATAACGTTTTACATATCGTAATCTTGAATCAGCAGCCCAACTTCCGCGTGTATAATAATCCCCGGTTGCATTTAAGTCCATATAATCACTTATAGCCCAGAAATATCCAAAACGAGAAAAGTACGGACCGTAAAGTCCGCTTTGACCGAATGCTGGTGCAATCAAACCCGATCTTCTTCCGGATTCAATTGGGAAAACACCAAAAGGTAATGGGATTGGAAACGGTACTCCACCGAAATGAAGCCAGATCCATTCTGCCACAAGCTGCTCTTTATGTATCACTTTCATTTTACTGGCATAAAAGTGAAAGTGAGGACACTCATCGTCACAGGTTGTAAAAACCCCATCCTGAATAAAATAGGTTTCCTGATCAACCTTTTTAATTTTTGAACCGGTATATTTTTGGCCGTCCTGTTCTGTACCTGCAGCCGAGATTATGCCTCTGCCTGTTTTAAAATTATATCTCATACTCACACCCTCATAAGTATCTGGTCCCTCTTTAAGAACAGGAGCACCGGCAAGCTGACCGGGCAAAGTATCAATAGTTATTCCGGTTGCTTCAATTTCATTTCTTTCAAAATCTATGATAATGTTGGCACTTTTAATCTCTGTTTCCTTATAACTCAATTCTCCGCTTCCGTAAATCTTCATCTTTTTATCACGGACAAGAAAAATAATAGAATCGGATGCGCTTGAAAATACAGTTGTGTCAATATCATATTGCTTTGGAGTTGTTTGAATAAGTGAATCCGGCTGCAGAAGATCAAGAGTATCAGGAGATATTACTGCGGTGTCTATTATCTGTGCGGTAATAAGAATGGTAAATGAGAAAAACGATATTAATAGGTTTAATTTCATTTATAATTAATTGCACCACAATAGCATTAAAACTTTATAAATTATAAAAGACTAAAGATGATGCACCTTTTATACCGGCGTCGTTTTTAAGTTTAGCAGGAATAACTTTAACTCTTGGTCTTATAGGTGTAAGAACCCGTTCAACAGTTGTTTTATGAATCATATCGAATAAGGGTTTTCCAAATCCGGCAACACCTCCGCCAATAATGAAAGTGCTTATATCAAGCACATTACTTATAGATGCAAAAGCAGTTCCAAGCTGCACGCCCATATTTTGAATTACACTTTTGGCATAGCTGTCGTTAAGTTCAGCAGCATCCTGAATAATTCGCGGCGAAACATTCGCAAGATCATTATCAATCAACTCCCAGATTTTTGAATTTGTATGATTGGTCAATTCTGATCTCACCCTGTCTTTCAGATACTGATTTCCGATATATGCTTCAATACATCCATAAGAACCACAGTTACACTTAGGACCATTTACATCGATGGAAATATGTCCTATTTCGCCGGCAGCTCCATATTCACCGCGGAAAATTTTTTTATTAAAAACTACCCCGCCGCCGACGCCGGTGCCAAGAGTAACCATAACAAAAGAGGTATACTTTTTTCCTGCTCCAAAAATAAGTTCGCCGATTGCAGCTGCATTTGCATCATTTTCAATACTGGTTGGAATATTAAATTCTTTTTCAATAATGGCACCAAGTTTTATTTTTTTCCAGCCCGGAAGGTTCGGCGGATTTTCTACGGTACCTTTCTTTACATTAATAACACCTGGACAACCAATACCTATTCCTTTAATCTTAGACGTTTTACCTTTGAGAATAGTTTTAATACCAGATTTAATATTCTCGATAATCTGTTCAGGACCTTTTTCAGCTTCTGTTTTGATGGAATTCTTGCTTATTAATTTTCCGTCATTTGAAACTATACCTATTTTTATATTTGTACCGCCTAAGTCAATACCTATGGCGGTTTTAACAGATTTTGCCATAAAGCACGGTATTACTAATTAGTAAATTGAGTATCAACAATTTTCAATTCACCGGGATATGAAATATCACCGAGTACAGTTGAAACTGTTGGTTTAGCATATAAAGCAACTTTGGAAGATGAACCCTGGGCTCCACCTAGTGCTAGTGCAAGATTAATTAATGATTGATATCCTCGATCAGCAAAAAACTCCTTAAGATCAATATCAATTCTTAAGGGAATAACTGTAATATCACCTGTACCAGGCACCGAAACCGGGTTATCCAGTCTTCCCGAAATCGTCTTTTTTCCATCAAGTTCTAAAGTCCAGGCAAAATCTTTAAGTGTTGCATCAGTTCGATTATATCCGCCGCTACCGTCATTTGGATTTTTAGCATCAACATTCAGTACAAAAGAAACTGGAAATTTTCCAGCAGATACAGCAGATGTAATATTTATTACATCCAAAGCACTAAAGTCACTTATTGAAGTTTTATTTGAGATTGGAATACTCATTACAGTAAATCCGTTAACATCACCCAACTTGAATTGAAGGCGGGATATATTAACCATTGTTTGATAAACACTGCATTGTATAGCTATAAGGGCAATAACAATTATTAAGGAAAGTATGATTGGTTTTTTCATAAATTATCCTTTGATTCTTCTATTTTTTGAATAATATTTTGTGCAACTTTAAGAGCTTTAAGTCCATCTTCACCCGAAACCACAGGTTTTTTCTTTTCAGCGACAGAATTTACAAAAAGTTTCAATTCATATTCTAAAGCATTGATCTCTTTATGTTCCGGCTGTTCGTAAACTAGTATTTTCTTTTTATCACCAACGCCAATTTCACCAAATGAAATTGAATCAGGAGTTGTTTGATCATTACCGGAAAGAAGACGATAGATTTCAGACACGCCCGTAACAAAATCGAGTGCTATATAAGTATCCTTTTGGAACATTCTCATCTTACGCATTTTTTTCTGGGATATTCTGCTTGCGGTAACATTGGCAACTGCGCCATTTTCAAAAACTATTCTTGCATTTGCAATATCAATATGATCTGAAACTACTGCTACTCCGCTTGCATCTATTTTCTTTACATCACTTTTAACCAGACTTAAAATGATATCAATATCATGAATCATCAGATCCAGGACAACCGCAACATCTGTACCTCTTGGATTGAACTGAGCCAATCTGTCAGATTGAATAAACTTTGGGTTATTAATATATGCTTCAAGAGAAACCAATCCTGGATTGAATCTTTCAATGTGTCCAACTTGAAGAATAAGATTTTTATCATCAGAGATTTTTACTAACTCTTCCCCTTCTTCTATGGTCGCAGTAATAGGTTTTTCAATAAATACGTGAATGTTAGAATCGAAACATTTTTTGGCAAGTTCATAATGTGCGCTTGTTGTAGCAGCAATCGAAACTGCATCAACCTTCGGCAGCAAGTAATCAAGTGATGAGAATGACTTAATGCCAAACTCATCTGAAACAGCTTTGGATTGATCAGGATTAGAATCATAAATGCCCATTAATTCACAGCTCTCTATCTGCTTTAACATTTTTGTATGAAGTTTACCAAGATGACCCGTTCCAACCACACCGATTTTTATTTTATGCATAAGTAATTCCGGATTATTTATCTGTTTAAAATTCTTTTGTAACCGATAACTCTATCGTAACCGCCAAAATTAGGATCTTTATAATACAATAATACTGTAAACTCATTTGAAGAGCCCCAATTATTGCCCTCAAGCTGCAGCCAGTCCATATTCACAATTTTACCATAGGAGTCCTGAGCAACTACGTATTGATAATCATAAATCCCCCGTTTCAATGGAATTGTTATGCTATAAATTCCTGCTGATTCATTCATTTTGTATTCATCAGAAACAATCCAATTATTAAAAGCACCGACAAGAAAAATATCACCATCAGGTCTGGATGCTGGCTTAATTGAAAATTTTACATTCATATAAGTGGAAAACGGATCTTTAAAATCCGAGAGAATAAAACCTCCGTTTAAATCCCTGTCACCGGATCTGAAATATCTTGTTGTTTCAAAACCTTCAAACTGAGCCTGTACATTTTCACTGGAAAATTTACTTATGTCCCTTATATCTGCCTGACGATATTCATTACCTGGAAAAACATCACGGGCAGTGAATGAAAATTTCTTATTGGCATCCCAATTATAAATTCTCATATCGCTGGATGAAGTCCTGTCAACTATGTACGGATATTCGATTTTGTGATTTTGTATTATCTCTACCTGATCAACAAAATTTGGAAAAAGTCCGTCTGGTAGTTCAAATGAAGCAGTAATCCAGAACACATTTCCAAAATCAATAGGGAAATAATTCTTATCATCCATTTCCTGATTCTGAATGCTTATATTCAAATCCACCAGGTCATCGTTGATTACGATAAACTTACCCTCCGCATAAACATTTGACTGATTCTGTGAATCAACAAGATAATAAATCCACTTACCTGAAAACGGAAAGCTTACATAACCTTCTCTATCAGGAAAAGAGTTTTTGAAATGGTACGAAGCACCTTCAACCGTGTTTGGCAGACTTTCAAATTTTAAATAGTAACCAATATTTTTTCCATGGTTTAAAAGGAAAATATTATCAGTAGGATTCCATTCTTTATTGCAATACTTAAACAACACATTTAGATCAGGCGGATAAACTGCATCAACATCGAACTCAATAATTAATCTTGAACCCTGTACTAATACCGGGAAAGAAAGATTATTATCGCTTGTATAAGTTTTTAAACTTTTAATCTCAACATTTTGTGCAAAGTTAAATGCCGGAAGTAAAATTAATATGAGTAACAGTCTTATTGGTGTTTTCAATTTATACCGCCCTGAAGCTGAAAAATTTCAACACATTTAATTGATTGGTAAGGAATAAAAATTAACACCACAGTTTTTTCCCGCTCGGTTTCCAGCAATAACCCATCATCAAAAGATTCTATTAGTTTACCTGATTTAAATACAATTTCGTAAAGAGGTGATTTGCTGCCTGGGTCAATGGTCATTCCATAATTTTCGTGCATGGTAACATTTAAAGTCATGCCGACGTAATTTTCCCAATTCATTTTCATAACAGCTCCGGGTTAGTTTAAAAAGACTGAAAAATTATACAAGTAAATATAAATGAATGGAATTTCTAATACACTTTTATTGAAGTCAATAAATAAGCCCCAAAACGAAGTTCAAAGTATAAAAACCTTACATTTGTAAGTATCTGTTGACGGTTGAAATAAATTAAAAAATAAAGATTTGATGAATGTTTTAACTATTGGATGATTGATTGAATGGATGAGCTTATCACTTCTCTCTGAAAAAAATCAAGCTGGAAACTTTTATGCCTTTTAGCAAGATTCAACTATCAGATTATTTTAATAACATAATCTTATGTGAAGCGGAATATTCATCAATATTCATTCTAAGCACATAAATACCTGAAGCCAGTTCATTTGCATTAAATAAAAACGTATGATTTCCTGATTGATAATAGCTATTAACTATTTCAGCAACTTCCTGCCCAATAACATTATAGACTCTAACAATTAAATTTCCATTAACCGGATTTTTAACTACAATTTTTGTTGAAGCATTGAATGGATTAGGATAATTGATTAAACCGTAATCTAATGGAACTTTCGTTTGAGATGCCAGATAAATATTAGTGAATGTTTGTTTCTTCTGTATAATTCTCTGATAAGATGCATCAATCCTTGATTCCGATATAATACCGAGAGAAATTTTGTTTTGAACAATGGACACAATACTATCAACCAGAGATCTTCCGTCAATCTTGTTTCCGGTGTAAAGTAAAATATCATTACCAGCATTAACTGCCAGTTCAACGGCTTTTTCGAATGTATAATTATTGGTTATTGCACCCATAAACATTCCGTCAGTAACTACTAATCCTTCAAACCCTAACGAATCTCTCAAAAGTTCTGTCATAACTTTATCGGAAAGAGAAGCAGGATAATTTAAATCAAGATTTGCATTATACAAATGTCCGCTCATAATAAAATCATTATAACCACTCTGAATTAATTTGCTAAAGGGTATCAACTCAGACTCAGACCAAGTGTTTGTAATATCCGTGAACCCGAAATGAGAATCAGTGTTTGCACTGCCGTGACCGGGAAAATGTTTAAGCGTTGTAAGAATATTCTTATTATTAAACTCATCGATAAACAAGTTGCAGTGATAAAATACTGAATCGGGATTTGCGGAAAAACTTCTATCAAGATTACCGATTGCGGGACTAGTTGGATTAACATTTACATCTGCAACCGGAGCAAGATTAACATTAAACCCGCTTTGCTGAAGCCATCCGGCCATAAGTGATGCCCAGGCACGCGTTGTATCTTCAATATTGATGTTTCCGATTTCAAAAGCAGTTTTGGTTGCAGAAAATCCATTTGTAGCTCTTAATCTTGCTACCCTTCCGCCTTCCTGATCCACAGAAATAAAAAGTGGAATTTCTGAATTTAATTGAAGTGAAGTCGTCAACTGCTGAACCTGTGCAGGCGAAGTTATGTTATATCCCATAAGGATAACCCCGCCAATTTTTCTTAACTGAATATCGTTAATGATTGTCGTATCAGTAAGTTCAGTGCCCTGAAATCCAACCATTAACATTTGCGCAATTTTATGCTCAAGTGATTGCGGAAATGAAATATTTGTTAGCAGTATTAGGAGTAAAAGTTTTTTCATATATATTATATTTTCGTAGGGAATGGACTCCCGTCCATTCCGCTATTTTTTATTTCGAATATTTGAAAAATTACATCACATTCTTATTGCGTACCCTTTTCGGATCGGTCAGGAGACCGATCCCTACATTTCACACCCTTTTTTTCTACGTTATACCTTTATAAAAATTTTCTTTGCATATAAAATCCACATCAATCCCAGCCAGATGACAATGTATGTAATTGCAAATCCCAATGATGCATTAATAGGATTCAACCATGAAAGGAAAAATGTGTCAAATATATATCCTTTCAGAGTTATCATTGTTCCTTCTGTGCTTTCCCATTTAATTAAGTATAACAATCTTCCGATAATACCTGAAAGAAAAAATACTGTTATCGCATTCATACCGTATACATGAAATGGTTTTATCCACCATGTAACTTTTTTAATATCAATAAACCAGTAGCAGAATGCGAGAAAAAATAATGCTAGTCCGCCAGTGTAAAGAACATAAGAGCTTGTCCATATATTTTTATTTAACGGAAACCAGAAACTCCATATCCATCCGGCTAGCATTAATGCACTTCCCCATATATACATCCATACAGTTTTTGATGCAGCATCTTTATCACTTCTTAATAAATTTCCTGTAAAAATACCGAGCATTACAGTTCCAATTGCGGGCAGAGTAGATAGTATTCCTTCCGGATCCCAAACTTTTGATGCTGACCATAGGTGACTTCCAAGCAGAAGCTGATCTAAATATGCTGCCAGATTTGTTGTTGGTTCATAATTAGCATAACCAACACCCGGAACAGGTACCAGACTCATTAAAGCTGCATAACCAATAAGAATTGCTCCTGTAATCCAGTACTGTGCTTTAGTATTAGTTTTAAGAAAAAGAATTGAAGCGACAAGATAAACTACTGCTATCCTTTGCAGTACGCCCGGTATTCTGATAGTTGCCCACGAAAACTGGTGATCAAGCATAAGTCCGAATGGAAAACCAGCCAGTATTATTCCCAGTAAAAATAAAATAACCGAACGCCTGAAAATATTAAGGTACAGACTTTTCATACTTCCGCCCTGAGATTTTCGCTTTGTGAGTGAGTATGAAATTGCTACACCAACAATAAAAAGAAAAAACGGAAATATCAGATCAGTAAAAGTACAGCCATGCCATTCTGCATGCCGCAGTTGAGGGTAAATTGCACTCCATGTTCCGGGATTATTGACGAGTATCATTCCCATTATTGTTATTCCCCTGAACACATCCAGAGAGAGCAGCCGTTCGGTAGGTTTCATATTAATTCTCCAATAAGAAAATCGTATTTATTAAGTGCAAAAATACGCAAATTTATGTGAATAATGATTAAAGCTTTGTTATTTTTGAGTTGGAATTCCGAACTTGTTTCGGAATCATAATTAAATTTATTAGTTAGTGACCAGAAACCTTTGTTGACATACTTACTTACAATGCCCTTTATCACCCAGGGAGAAAAATGAAAAAAATTACTATACTGTTGATGATCTTTACAATTAGTACAATAGCCCAAACAAGATTCAATGATATCAACCAGTTAGTCCGCTCAGGCGAATTCTCTAAAGCTGAAAAGATAATAGATGAAAAACTTAAATCAGATAATCTTTCTTATGATGAACTATTTGAACTTCAATTTGAAAAAGAAAGACTCGACAGGGTCAGAAAAGATTTTAATAAAACGGCCAAAGATGTATTGCAGGTTGTATATAAATATTATCCCGAAGCAACTGAAAACGAATTGAAGAAATGGGAAGATGACGGCTCATTAGAATATAAAGTTATAGATGGTACAAAGTGGTATTTTTCACGTTCTGCATACAATCTCTTTAGAATTAATAAGGAAGCAAAAAAACAAAAACAGTTAGTTGATGGTATTCAGCCGGACCCGCTTTATATTTTTCTCGAAGAGTATATTCCTCTTGCTCTTGATGAATCAGCAAACTCATACGAAAATTTAGTTAAGCCCGTTGTTCTTAATTTAGATTATACCGTAACAGTTAAACCAAACGAAGTACCTCCGGGTGAAATAATCCGATGCTGGCTCCCCTATCCGCGTGAAGGACATAACAGACAGGTTGATATAAAATTACTCGGTGTTAACATTGATGAATATGTAATTGCTGATAATAATAATCAGCAGCGCACTATTTATGTTGAGAAAACTGCTCAGAAAGATCAGCCCACAGTTTTCCATATGGTGCTTGAAGTAACTATGTTTACAGAAGTGAATTTTATTGATCCGGATTTAATCAAACCTTACAATAAGGAATCAGGATTATATAAAATATTTACTGCTGAGAGAGTACCGCATATTGTTTTCACTGATAAGATCAAAGAATTATCGGATAAGATCGTAGGGGATGAAAAGAATCCGTATTTAATTGCAAAAAAAATATTCACCTGGATTTCAGAAAATATTCCATGGGCTGGTGCAAGAGAATATTCAACAATAGAAAATATTTCAGATTATTGTGTTTCAAGAATGCACGGGGACTGTGGAATTAAAACACTTTTGTTTATGACATTATGCAGATACAATGGTATTCCCGCTAAGTGGCAAAGCGGCTGGATGCTGCATCCCGGTGAAGTTAATCTTCATGACTGGAGTGAAATCTATCTGGAAGGTTATGGATGGATTCCAGTTGATCAATCATTCGGTTTAATTGAATCAGAACTTGAAGATGAAAAATATTTCTTTCTCGGAAGCACCGATTCATATCATTTAATTACAAACGATGATTATTCAAGACCCTTGTTCCCTGCTAAAATTTTTCCAAGAAGTGAAACAATAGATTTTCAACGCGGTGAACTGGAGTGGAGGGGCGGTAATCTTTATTTTGATAAGTGGAATTACAAAATGAAAGTAGATTACAAAACTTTAGATAACTGATAATTTATTTTGCATTTGCCAGTAAATCTATATCCCCAATTATTTTTATTGTCTCAGAATTGAATAACACATCGATTTGTACCACTATTTTTCTTTATAATTATCAAATATTACTCATTATAATCATTTGTTAATAATGTAAGGCTTTTGAGGAAGAAAGCTTTAAGTTAATATAAAATAAATAAAAGTTTATTAAACAAAGTTATTTATTATCGTGAATAACGATTCTAAGCCTCTTCCAAGTACAACATTTCGCTATTTATCTCCTTTGCCTGACACAGGTATAGTTTTTGACTATAAAAATTTACATCAATCAACAAATTATCTCAGAGGAGTAGTTAAAATGAAAAGAGTAATGAATTCTAAGAATCTTTGTGTTCTTTTTATAATTATTTTCGGCTTATTTACATTATCTTCAGCACAATCATTACCAGATAGTGTGAATTATAATACTGCTGATATCGATATCGGAGAACCTTTTTACACAGGTTACTTTACAGGTTTCGGTCATTCTACAATAAACTCTTTCATCGAAGATCCAGTAGACGGGTATTTGCATGTCGCTTATGTTGATAACTATGAACTTTATTACTATAAATCTACTGACGAAGGACAATCCTGGATAAAAGAACAGATAATTACAGGACACGAAGGAGATATAAGGTACGCTGCATTGGCAATTGATCTTAATCAAAAGATATTTATTGCTTTTACAATTCATTCGCTATATAATTATTCCAACCCAACTGGAATAAGTTTTGGCCAGGAGTTCTTTTACGATTTGTACTGTTTAAACAATCTATCCGGCAACTGGAGTATTGAGCAAATTGAACTTCATAGTATTTCAAATTATGGAGCAGTAATACAGAATATTTTTGTGGATAAAGACAATGATGTTCATATCCTTGCAAACAGATACGGATGGAATTCATTGGGAGGTGAAGCCTGGGAATGGATAAGAAATTCAACTACTAATGCTTGGGGTCCAAAAAATACAATCGTTCAATTTTCAGACGCAGGATATGATAAATTTATTTTTGACCGTTACTTAACTTTGATAGATACAGCTGGAACAATAAACTTAGTATGTGCCCGGCAATTAGCAGATAATTATAGATTATTCTATTTAACCTATGATGGAAGTAGTTGGGGAGCACCCGTTGAAATTTCTGATAACATTGCCGTTGCCTGGAACAGATTCGATGCTATTGTTGATCCGGATTATAACAAATACGTAGTATATCTTTACAATAATTCCTCAGGTTTGCCGGAATTAAAAGTTACAATTAATTTAGATTCACCCCAAACAGCTAATATTAATCTTGCTCCTACAGATACACTTAACTATTTTACTTTGCACTGTGATCAGCACGGTTTATTTACAATGTATTTATGGATAAAAAATAAGAATGTACACATTACATTTAGTAACGATTGTTTGAACTGGTCGGACCCTGTTGAAGTACCAGATAGTTTAACAAATTATTTTGGTGGAATGATGGTTCGTACAGATACAAGGCAGGGATACTTTACAAACCGCGCAAGACAAATAGTTGTAGCTGCAGGTACAAGAGGAGCACAGCCATACGGTCCTGATTCTTTATTTTACGGCGACGTAACTTATTATACAATGCCTGCTGCACCAGAGTTATATTCACCTGCAAATGGATCGGTAATTGACACAACAAGTGTAGAATTTAATTGGTCAGAATCATATCCGGCCATTGATAATTACTGGTTCGAAATTGCAGATAATGATCTGTTTAATAATTCATTTATTGATTCAAGCCTTACAAATCCAACAATTATTTACGATAATATTTTACCAAATAAAACTTATTACTGGCGAACAAAGTGCAAGAACTTACGTGGCTGGGGTGAATATAGTGAAACCTGGAATTTTTCAACTGTAATAGTTTCTGTGGAAGATAATAAATTTGCTCCTTCCGATTTTATACTTGAACAGAATTTCCCTAATCCATTTAATCCTTCAACACAAATTTCGTTCAATTTACCAGAGAGAGCTTTTGTTGATTTGAAGATTTATAATATTCTGGGAATAGAAGTCGCAAATCTTATTTCTAAAGAACTTGAAGCTGGACATTATACAAAAGAATTCGATGCCTCTTCACTCTCAAGTGGAATTTATCTTTATAAACTTTATGCAGGTAAATTTTTGGATGTTAAGAAAATGACATTCATTAAGTAACTTGAACCTGAAATAAAATACTCAATTATTCGCTTATTTAGGCATCCTTTTATGGATGCCTTTTTTATATTTGTAACAGTTAATTCTGAAGTAATTATTAAACGGAACAAATATGAAATTTTTTCTAACAATAATCTTAATCTCATTATTTGCATCTTCGCATTTTTCTCAAAGTAATAATCAATTGGAAGATATAAATAAAATTATAATCGCGGTTAAAGAAAAATTCGCACCCGACAAACGTGTGGCTTTATTTAATATTGAGATTGATAAATCCGGCAACTCTTATATTCTTAAAGGTGAAACTAATCTGCCAGAGGCTAAAATGAATTTAATTGAACAATTAAAAAAAGAAAATCTCAACATTAAAAATGAAATTAAAACTCTGCCTGCTGAAGAGCTTGGAGATAAAATATATGGAGTAATTAATCTGTCTGTGTCAAACTTAAGATCGAATCCTGATCATCCGGCAGAACTTTCTACTCAATCACTACTCGGCACTCCGATTAAAATACTGAAAAAAGCAAGATGGGGTTTCTATCTTATTCAAACTCCTGATGGTTATCTTTCATGGATGGATGACGACGGATTTCATGCTATGACTAAGAAGGAAATAAATGAATGGTTAAAAGCTGATAAAATAATCTATATGCAGGATTATGGATTTGCTTTTTCTCTACCGGATGAAAAATCACAGAGGGTTTCGGATCTTGCAATCGGCAATCTCCTAAAATTAGTGGGTGAAGAGAAAGAATTCTACAAAGTTAATTTTCCTGATGGAAGAGAAGCATACGTTAAAAAAGATCAATGTAAGAGCTTTACTGAATGGTATACTAATATAAATCCGACACCTGAAAATATTTTAAAAGAGGCACACAGGTTTATGGGTGTCCCTTATCTTTGGGGCGGTACATCATCAAAAGGCATGGACTGCAGCGGATTTACCAAAACAGTTTTTTTTCTTAACGGAATCATTCTTCCCCGCGATGCTTCACAGCAGGTTCATACCGGTGAGATGATAGATACTGAAAACGGATGGGATAAGCTAAAGCCCGGTGATCTCCTTTTCTATGGTACAAAAGCCACAGAAGACAGGAAAGAACGTATAACCCACGTTGCTATTTACATTGAGGATGGCGATTTTATTCACGCAGCCGGAAGAGTAAGAATAAATAGTTTTAATCCCAGTAAGCCTTACTACAGCGATTACAGAAAAAGTGGATTCATTCGCGCTAAAAGAATTCTAAACTCGATTGGAACACAGGGAATTGAAAGTATATTAGATAACGAATTTTATAAAATGAAGTAAGCATTTATTAGGTGATTTTGATGAAATATTATTTAATTGGCTTGTTTGTGTTGTTTACATTTGTCATTGTGGCGCAGTCACAAGATATAACATTTGAACAAGCAGAGATCAGTGTAACAGATGATAATAATATTGAAAATGTAATAGTCAGGAATGGCTTTTCTACCATTACTTCTAAAGAACTCAGAATACCAATCACCAATCCAGACCCGTTTCTTGGAGTTGCATTCAAACTTTATGGAAAAAATCTGTCAGAGGAAAAAATTCTCATAGAGGTAAGATCAGATTTTAATAATAATTGGATTAAATTTGAATTTGATGATGATGTTGAAAACCTTTCAGGTGAATTGACCAGCGGATTGCAGTTCTTTGATAAAAGTGCAAACACAATTCAATTCAAAATTTATCTTAAAGAAGAAACGATTGATATTGAAAGAATAGTCTTTAGCTTTATAAGTCCGGGCAAAACAGCCGATGAAGTATTAGAACAAATCAGAAAAAATGAACCTGAAATCAATTTTATTCCGGATATGGATATTAAAAGAGATCGGAATCAGATTTTTGATTTAAGTAAAATGAGTGAAGCCACTTCATATCCCCGCCCGCCTATTGTAACGAGAACTGAATGGGGATGTCCTCAGGGTCAGGGCTCACTGGGAAGCCCGAGTTTAACCAGTCCTACACATTTAATTGTACATCATTCTGCAGGAACCAGTTCTTCAAATGACTGGCCTGCAGTTGTAAGAGCTATTTATGCGCTTCATACACAATCAAACGGATGGAGCGACATTGGTTACAACTGGCTTATTGATGCAAATGGAGTGGTTTATCAGGGCCGTGCGTGGTGGCAAAACACTAATGACAATGTCCTTGGTGCACATTTCTGTGGAACTAACAGTAATACTATGGGAGTTTGTGTGATGGGGACTTATACTTCAACCAGTCCGACAGAGGCAGCTAAGACAAGTCTTGCAGAAATTCTAGCTTACAAAGCAGATGAAAGGAATATAAATCCGCTTGGCAGCGGCTATCATACAGCTTCCGGATTAACTTTAAACAATATCAGCGGACACAGAAACGGATGTGCTACAGAATGCCCGGGAACTAATTTGTATAATCAGCTTCCGGCTATTCGCAATGCGGTATATGATTTACTGAATCCAACATCAGTTCAGTTTGAAGAGAATCTTCCGGAAGAATTCCATCTGGCACAGAATTATCCGAATCCGTTTAATCCCTCAACAACTATACGTTTTGTCATTCCGAACGAAGTGAGGAATCTTAAAGATTTCTCGTCGCAGACTCCTCGAAATGACAATACACTGGTAACATTAAAAGTTTATGATGTACTTGGCAATGAAGTTGCAGTTTTAGTGAACGAAAACAAACCTGCAGGCAATTATCAAATTGAGTTCGACGCTTCGGGACTTTCCTCGGGAGTATATTTCTACAGTCTGATGGCTGAAGACATTGTTCAAACTAGAAAAATGATTTTACTACAATAAATTAATTCCGGAGAATGTACCTTATTTCCATTCTCCGATTCACTTTCAATTATTCTGAGGTATATATGAAATTCAGAATTATTACTTTGTTATTTTTCATTATTTCACTTCCAAATTTTTTACAGGCACAGCAAATGAAAACAGCTTTTATCAATGGTAAGATCTATACGGTAAATGAAAATCAACCACTGGCAGAATCGGTTATAATTGAAGGAAATAAAATTTCTTTCGTTGGTTCGAATGCGGATGCTGACAAACTAATTGATGAATCCACAAAAGTTGTTGATCTTAAAGGTAAACTTATGATGCCGGGTTTTATTGATAATCATGTTCATTTTATCGGCGGAGGTTTTTATTTACTTGGAATAGATCTTCGTCCGGCTAACACAACAACTGAGTTCAAACAGATTCTTAAGGACTATGCAAAAGCTCATCCCGGAAAATGGATAACCGGCGGATACTGGGATCATGAAAAATGGGAAGTAAATGATCTTCCCACCAAAGAAATGCTTGATGAAGCCGTTCCTGATCAACCTGTATTTGTTGACAGACTTGATGGTCATATGGGAGTTGCAAATTCTCTGGCACTTAAGATGGCAGGTATTACAAAAGATACAGAAAGTCCCGATGGCGGTTTGATAGTTAAAGATCCTGTTACCGGGGAACCTACCGGTGTACTTAAAGATAATGCAATGTACTTTATAAATAAACTGATTCCGGATCCGACAGCAGAAGAAAATTATGAAGCATTGCTTGCAGCTCTCGAAGAAACTAAAAGACTTGGAATTACAAGTGTACAGGATATTACCTATGGTGCTGCATTAACCGCTTTTCAAAAAGCAAAAGATGAAGGTAAATTAACCGCCAGAATTTTTACACGCTGGCCTATCTCTGATTATAGGGATCACGTAAATAAAAAAATAACTGCCGGTTATGGAGATGATTATCTAAGAATGGGTTCACTAAAAGCCTTCGCCGATGGTTCGCTTGGATCAAGCACTGCATGGTTTTTTGAAAGATATGATCAGGATACACTTACAACCGGATTAGCGATGGATATTATCACAGACGGAAGTATGGATAAATGGTGTACCGATGCTGATAAAATTAAATTACAGCTTTCCGTTCATGCTATCGGTGATAAGGCAAACTCATATATGCTTGATTTGTTTGAAAAAATAATAAATGAAAATCCTGAATGGGACAGGAGATTCAGAATCGAACATGCTCAGCACGTGAGATTTGAGGATATACCAAGATTTGCTGAGTTGGGTGTGATTGCTTCTGCACAACCCTATCACTGCATTGATGACGGTGTATGGGCTGAAAAAAGGATTGGTCCGGAACGCATAAAATATACTTATCCCTTTAAATCATTTTTAGAAGCAGGAGTGAAACTTTGCTTTGGAACTGACTGGTATGTAGCTCCATTAAATCCGTTGTGGGGAATTTATGCAGCAGTTACACGCAGAACGCTTGATGGAAAAAATCCTGACGGCTGGGTACCAGAACAGAAAATTTCTGTTGAAGATGCAATCAAATGCTATACAATTAATTCAGCTTACGCATCCTTTGAAGAGAATATTAAGGGAAGTATTGAAGTTGGTAAGTTAGCCGACCTTGTTGTACTTAGTGATGATATTCTTTCTATTGATCCTATTAAAATAGAAAATGTAGTTGTTGAGATGACTGTGTTTGATGGGAAGATTATTTATAAGAAGTAGTTCGATTATATGCTACCTAAGTGTTTCTTAGTGTCCTTAGTGTCTTAGTGGTAAAGCATTCTTTAACCACTAAGACACTTAGAGCACTTAGTTTCACAGAGGGATGATTATTTCGATCCAATAGCATCCTTTGATCTATCAAATCCAAACCTTTTCAAAAGTGCATCAACTTCAGGTTCTCTTCCTCTGAACTTAATGTACAAATCCATCGGATCTTCACTGCCGCTTCTTTCAAGAATGTGAGTTCTGAAAAGCTCTGCCGTTTTCTGATCGAACAAATCAGTTTCAAGAAATGCTTCGAATGCATCTGCATCGAGTACAGCAGCCCAGTAATAGCCATAATACCCGGCAGAATAACCATCGCCTCCGAATATGTGATTAAAGTTTGTGCTTTGATATCTTGCAGCGATCTCAGAAATCAATCCGATTCTGTTTAAACTTTTTTCTTCAAACGTTATTGTTTCCTGCAGTTCTGAAGTAGTTAATGTATGCCAATCCATATCAAGGAAAGAAGCTGCCAGATATTCTGCTGTTTCAAATCCTTTATTGAAATACTGCGACTTCTGAATTTTTTCAATCAACTCATCGGGAATCACCTCGCCGGTTTCATAATGCTTTGCATACATTTTAAGAACATCAGGATGAGCTGCCCAGTTCTCCATTATTTGTGAAGGCAGTTCGACAAAATCCACCGGAGAACGTTTTGCACCGGGATAAATCGACTTGCTGAATAATGAATTCAACCCGTGACCAAATTCATGGAACAAAGTATTTACTTCATCAAAGCTAAGTAAAGCGGGTTTACCTTCTATAGGTTTAGAAAAATTTCCAACATTTATGACTAAGGGATTAATATACTCACCATCCATATTGGATTGACTTCGGTAACTGCTTGCCCAGGCTCCTGCTCTTTTTCCACTTCGGGGATAGTAATCAGTATAAAGCAATCCTATATGAGTGCCATCTGCTTCCTTTACTTCATAAACTTCTACATCAGGTTGATAAACTGAAACATTATTAAGTTTTATAAACTGAATTCCCCATAACCTCGCTGCAATCTCAAAAGCACCCTGACGAACATTTTCCATTTTGAAATAAGGACGAATCATTTCTTCATCTAATGCATACTTCTCTTTTTTTACTTTCTCAGCGTAATACCACCAGTCCCAACCTTCCAGCTTAAAATCTTTTCCTTCCTGTTCAATTAATTTCTGCATATCACCTGCTTCAATTTTTGCCTGAGCGAGTGAGGGTGTCCACAAATCATTTAAAAACTTCAAAACATTCTCAGAGTTTTTCGCCATATTTCTTTCAAGTTTGAAATCGGCATAAGTATTATATCCAAGAAGATTTGCCTTCTTCACTCTTAGCGAGGCTATCTTTGATAATATTTCTTTGTTATCGCTTTCGTTGTTGTTATTACCGCGGTTCAGATACGCTTTGTAAAGAATTTCTCTTAGCTCTCGTTTTTCAGAGTATTGCAGAAACGGAGTAAAGCTTGGTCTTTGAAGATTAAAAGCCCACTTCCCTTTCATACCATTCTGTTCTGCTAATTCCTTCGCTCCTTGAATTACTGCATCCGGAAGTCCAACAAGATCATCTTTATTTTCTATAACTAATCCGATTGCATTTGTTTCTTTACGAAGATTATCACCAAACTTCAACTGCAGCATGCTCAATTCGTTATTGATTTCTTTGAGTTTGGATTTGTCTTCATTATTTAGAGCAATTCCACTTCGTACAAAATCGAGATAATAATTTTCAAGAACCCTTAATTCTTCTTTATTAAGTTCTGAATTATCTTTTTCATCATAGACTGATTTTATTCTGCTAAACAGAGTTTCGTTAAGGTAAATATCATTGCTTAACTTTGATAATTCAGGTGTTATCTGTTCAGCAACTTTTTGCAAATTAGGATTAGAGTTAGCACTGTTCAGATTTGAAAATACTCTACTGACTTTAGAAAGAAATTTACCGCTCTTCTCCATTGCTCCGATTGTATTTTCAAAAGTTGGAGCATCAGGGTTATTTAAAATATTATCTATCTCTGCACGTCTTTGATTTATTCCTTCCATTAAAGCCGGGAGAAAGTGCTCATCCTTTATCTGATCAAAAGGAGGTGTTTGAAATGGTGTAGTCCATTCCATAAAAAATGGATTCTGAGCTGTTTCTGTTTGTGCGTGCATATAAATAGAAAATGCAGTTAAAAAAAATACAGTGAATAAAATAAATTTTTTCATAATCTCACCCTGATTATTGATTAATAATGTTATACTGAAGTTTGCAGACTTAAATTTGAATAGCCCCGACATTTAGGGTCTTTTGCAGAAGTCACATAATTGTCATTTCGACCAACGGGAGAAATCTTTTTCGTTACATATTGAAGGATTTCTCAGTCGAAGACTCCTTCGAAATGACACTTTCCGAGTTATGCAACAAGCCCTTTATGTCGGGGTGAAATTAAATCAAACAAGCACTACATTAGTCACATTTAATATTTATTATTGGGCTAAAGCCCCGGGATTCGGGCGGCTTCTTTCCCCCACCCTGAAGGGTGGGGCTATTCAATATAATCGTATGCGTAACTTCAGTTTTTTATAAATATAATGAATTAAACTCTATTCTGATTTTTTACCAAACTCCGGATCAATTTTAACAAGTTTAGCCATTATGAATCCCGGTATAGTTGCAATGCATATCCATATAAAGAAGTTCTGATAGCCGATTAATTCCTGAAGCCAGCCGCTCCACATTCCGGGAATCATCATACCAAGTGCCATGAACCCCGTGGCGATTGCATAATGTGAAGTTTTGTATTCACCATCTGAAATGTAAATAAGGAAAAGCATGTAAGCGGTAAAACCGAATCCATAACCAAGCTGTTCAATACCAACCATTAAACTGACAAGCCAAAGATTTGTTGTTTGAGTAAATGCCAGAAAAACATAAACAAGATCCGGTAAATTTATTGCTATAATCATAGGCCATAACCAAAACTTTAATCCTTGTTTTGCTATAACAATACCGCCAATTATTCCGCCGAGGGTCAAACAAATAACTCCTATAGTACCATAAACAAGTCCGATCTCACTTGTTGTTAATCCAATCCCCCCTGCTTCCTGCGGATCCAATAAAAAAGGTGTGGCTAATTTTACAAGTTGTGATTCTGCAAATCGATACAGCAAAATAAATCCAAGTATTATCCCGATATTTTTTCGTTTGAAGAAAGCAGTAAAAGTTTTAAGGAATTCATCCAGTACCGAACTTGATTCATCTTTTCTGGCAGAAACATCTTTAGACGGGTACGGAAGGATGAATTTATGATATACAAAAAATATCATAAACAATCCTGCGAGAATAAAAAATGTGATTGACCAGGCTAATGGAATATTCCCGGTAGATGTTTCTAAAAAGCCGGCTAGAATTACTAGCAATCCTTGTCCTGTAATCATTGACAGGCGATAAAAAGTTGAACGTATTCCAACAAACCAGGCTTGATCACGCTGTGATAAACCAAGCATATAAAAACCGTCAGCAGCAATGTCATGTGTTGCAGAACTGAAGGCAACTAACCAGAGAAATGCAAGAGAATACTGGAAGAAATTTGAAACAGGTATAGTTAATGCTACTCCAGCTAATCCTGCACCAACAATAAGCTGCATAACTAGTATCCAGTTTCTTTTCTTTTTAAAGATGTCAACAACCGGACTCCACAATGGTTTTATTACCCAGGGCAGATAAAGCCAGCTTGTATAAAGTGCAATATCAGTATTAGATATATCCAATCGTTTATACATTATCACCGAGACAGTCATTACAACTACATAAGGAATACCCTGAGCATAATAGAGTGATGGTATCCAGAACCATGGATTTCTGTTCTCAGCTTTTTCTTTAGACATTTAAACTCCTGTTGAATATTTACAACTTCAGAATGACTGCTTTAGTTAATACTATTTTTCGCCATCAGAACGGCACCTATTTCAGGTGGATTTTCAGCTTCCTTAATAACAACATTACTGAATTTTTTTACAACTTTTTCTTTGAACAGGTATGAATAATAATTCTCTTTCGTAAGAAGACTTCCGATAAAGGAAACATAAAAAGTTTTTTCGTTAAGTATTTGTTTCATAGCAAAAATATGCAAAATCATTTCATCAGCTTCGGACTCAATAATTTTTATTGCCTCTTTATCATTCTTTTCTGCTGCTTCCAGAACTATCGGAGCTGCCGAGGCGATGTCAAAGTTATTTCTGTAAATTTCAGTGATAAGCATTTCAGGTGAAGAAATTGAAAACTGTTTCAAGACAAGTTCTGTCATTAAAGTTTTATTACCTCTTCCGTCAAAATCTTTTGCAACAGCGTTCAAGCCACGTTGACCAATTCTATAACCGCTGCCTTCGTCACCAAGGAATCTTCCAAATCCGCCAACACGATGAATTTGACCTTTTGCATCTTTACCAAACATAATGGAACCGGTTCCGGCAATTAAAATACTTCCCGGCTTACCAGAAAATGCACCTTCGAGAGCAATACGTGCATCGCTTTCAACTTTGAAATTTTTCAATGCTATACTTTTTGATATGGTGATTTCGTTAATAGAATTTTCAAGGGATTCTGCATCACTCCTCCTGCCGCCGCCGGTTGTTCCAAGTACTATTGACTCTATAGCATTAGAATCAATTTTTTGATTTTGAACACACTCTGTGATCAGCGCAAGGATAGTTTCAGCAACTTTATCATTTCCAAGCATTAAAAAATTGGAGGGACCGCCTGTAGTTTCAAATATTATATTTAATTCTAAGTCTGTTAAAATGCATTTAGTTTTTGTTCCCCCGCCATCCATTCCAATCAAATATTTCACGATAATATCCTATCAAAAAATTATTAAATACACTCAAAAAATATAGATTTTCAGCAGTATAGTAAAATAAAATTAATCAATATTCATCATTAATGAATCAATATTCCAAGGACTAAATACATTAAAGCTGCAATAGCCCCGGCAATCAGTGCATAAGGCAACTGAGTTTTAACATGATCAATATGATCACTTGCAGATGCCATTGAAGCAATTATTGTTGTATCAGAAATTGGTGAGCAGTGATCACCAAAAACTCCACCGCCTAAAGCTGCTGCTATTGTAAGATAAACATTAGCATCAAGTGCCTGTGCCATTGGAATTCCGATAGCGAGCATAATTGCAAATGTTCCCCAGGAAGTTCCTGTTGAAAAAGCGATAAAGCATGCTACAAGAAATACAATAACCGGAACAAAGTTAGGCGATAACCATTCCTTTGAAAGCTCAGCGGTATAAATTCCGGTCCCTAACTCACGGCATACTGTACCTATTGCAAAAGCTAGCATCATAAGTAATGCTAAAGGAATTAATCCGCTGATACCTTTGAAGATTAATTCTATAGTTTCAGCAAATGTGAATATTTTTTGAGACATATACAGAATACTGCCGACAATTATTGCAGTTAATACAGAATATAAAACAGCAGTTGAACCCGAGCCTTTACCGATTGCAAAGAATATCTGTTCATACCATTCAAACGAAGAAATATTTTCAACCTGTCCCCACCCGGTATAGAGAAGCATAAGCGGCATCATTCCAACCATTACAGCAATCGGAATTATCATATTGATTGCCTTTTCTTTTACATTCTCCTTTTTCTCCATTGCTACTACATCGGAAGAAATTAATGGGACAGCACCATCACGCAGAACCTTACCCTCTTCCTTTGCCCGCTTCTCAGCTTTCTTCATCGGACCAAAATCTTTTTGACTGAGAATAATAAAAAGAACCATTGCCATTGCAAGCATTGGATAAAAGTTAAATGGAAAGGCCTTTACTAAAACACCAAGAGGATTAGTAAATCCTTGTGCAGCTATTAATCCCATTATATAAGCACCCCAGGCATTTAACGGAATGAGAATACAGGTGGGTGCAGAAATAGAATCAGCGATGTAGGCTAATTTTTCACGCGGTATTTTAAGCTTATCAAAAATCGGCCTGTATATAGCACCGACTGTAAGAGCATTTATACTTGACTCAACAAAAATTGCTGTACCCGTTGCCCAGGCAAATAGTTGAACTGTCTTTCTGCTTTTTCCAATTTTCTTTTTCTCTAATCGATCTAAAAAATTATTTATAACATTTACAAATCCAACCACACCACCCGATCTCTGAATGAAAGCTATTAATGCACCAACGAGACAGCTGAACATTATCGTTCGTGTGTTACCGCTGTCCTTAAATACATCAACCAAAGCCTGAATAGTTGCATTGCTTCCATCAATAAAATTACCTCCGCTGAGTATTACCCAGCCAAGCCAGATACCAAATAATAGTGAAACAAAAACCTGGCGTGTTTTAATTGCTAAAAGAATGGCAAGAATTGGTGGTAATAATGATAAGAATCCGTAATGTTCCATAATCAATAATATGTTTTTTTACTAACCAATATTAATTAAGCAATTCAAAAATTTTTTCCGAATCCGGTTCCAGAACATTGAAAACAGGAATCTTCAGAGATGAAGTCATTTCATTTAGAAATTTCTCTTTGTCAAGATACGAAGAAATATATTTATAGTTTTCTAATTCCGGGTAAAATGGATTAATTGTAACTGCTGATAATTTGGGTTTATATTTGTAAGAAATATCTACGCTGTGCTTATTAAACAAATCCAGAAGAGCTGAGATGTTCATAAACTCATCAGTTAAAAGCATTTGAAATGGAGAATTAAAAATTATTTTAAATGGTTTGTTTATTCGTTTTACTAACCTGTTAAAATTTCCTGATAATAATTCAACCGATATTATCCCTGGTACTATAATCTTTTCAACATTTTGATTGAAAGAGCTTTCAAGCGTAAGGAAGTCATCTTCATCTACGAGTGTATTTGTGTAGAGATTTAATTTAATATCCGGGTAGACAATTTTAATATTATCATCTTCATTATTAAAGTTTTCAATACATTTCTTAAAAGAAAAAACTTTTTCAATTACGGCCATTTCATTAACTAATTGATCTATGTTTATACTTCTTGATGCACCGGTTGTAAAGATCAGCTTATCAAGAATAAACATTGGTGATAAACGGTTGATAGAACCATCAACCAAAACTATATCACTATTTGTTTTTTCATTAATGAGATTGATAATTTCACGAAGTCCCTTAACACTGTTTGGGCCCGCAATAACAATCATTCCTGGTTGAGTAACTTTTATTAGTAATATTTTTCCCAGTGCAGTAGTCTGAGAAGTTTCTGCAATAATATTAAATAGGGCATCTGTATTATTTAAACATTTTTCAGATGTAGCAAGAATAGTATCTTTTTCAAAATACAATCTTGGCTTAGGAAGGTTTGTTATGTTATCAATCTCTTCACCGTCATATCCGATTCCTGTAACAGCTAAATTTAATCCTTTCGAGTGAAATCCTTTTAATAGAAAAGACAATGTTGTTGTTTTACCGGTATTCTTAGCTGTTCCTATGACTCCAATGGTTTTCATGTTAACTGACAGTTCCAAATCCGAATTTACCCGGATAAGCACCATCCTCTTTATTGCCAAGACAGCCGTCGTAAATAGCTGCAGTTAAATTATCTTTTGCGTCAACTTCTCTAAGCGTTTCTGTTATTTTCTTTATCAAATCATCTTTGTAATAATCAGCTTGTGGTGTAGTTTGAAATTTCGCATCGCCAACAAATCTGAATGCATCTGATATTGCACGGATACTATCTATTCTTGAAGTAATGCATATTGGTCCGCGTGAATATGCTTCATCTGTAGAGGCAACAGTAATTGCATCAACCCCGACTGATGCAGCTAATGAAGCATGATATGAGGTTGCATTAGCCGATTGAACACGCTCTTCCGATTGTGTCATAAATGCAATCGGTTCACCTGGCCAGATAGGAGAATTAACAATTTCTCTAAGAGCATAAATTTTTGCTGCATTATAATCTATGAAATTCTGTTTCATCATTCCGTTGATTACAATATGAGGTCCATAACAAAATAATGGTTTCAGAATAGGTTTTGCACCAAGCTTTATACCAATCATAACATTGATAAGTAAACCAGCAAGAGTTTTCCATGCAGGAACTCCGCTTAATTCATCGTTGCCGGGAATATCGAACGGCATATTATATTTTGCTGCAAGTTTAATCGCCTCTACACCATCAACAGCAAGTCGAACAGGATCAGTACCGGCGCCTAATGAACCGTAAACAAGATTTATCTTTGCAAGATCAGCACCTGCTTCCCCGGCGAGCAGAACGGTTTCCGGTGTATTCAGGCCACGATGTGCGCGGACTGTAAGTAATGTACTCTCATCCAGACTCTGACGCATCAACTTAATATTATCAAATGAGGTTATCGTACCATCGTTTTCATGAGTCAGGAAGCCCCGCAGTAAACCTTCATATCTTGCTTCCCAGGAAGGATTAATTATCAAGAATCCGTCTATGCCATATCGTTCGCATACTTTGGCGTGAGTAATATCCATAATCGGGCATCCACTTCCCAAAAACTTAAACAGCAGCGGTTGTTTTTCATTATACTGAATTTCATATGGATTTAAAGGTTGAGACTTACTTAAAAAATTATTCAGGTTTTTAAGTTCGATATCGGATACTTCCCGAACACCTTTTATAAAATTCTTTTTAGTATTTCCTTCAAAGATTACATCATCACAAAGAGCATAGTATTTTTTTAAAAGTTTTGTTGTTTTTGATTCATCTTCAGTGTGAAAAAGTTCTTCCTGAATTTTTGCTCTTTCAATACCGGGAGATTTTTTATTTTTTGTGAAATCAAGGAGTTTGGTTGCAATACTATCTAATAGTTGACCAATTTCCCGATTGTTAAAACTATAATCATACTTTGAGGTAATATCTTTCTTGGTCCTGTTCAGACCAACTCCTACTGTTTTAACTTCCCTTCCCTCAATGTAGGCTAGTAATTCTTCGAGTGAGGAATGTTCACCGAAGCCTTTATCAAATCCAAGTTCTGCAGCCAGTTCAGGAGTGATAGGTTTTCCGCCAATAACAATTTTAGATTTTTCTCTTACACCTGCGGCATCAAGCATATCAATAAATCTTGCAAGCATTTCTGCAACACCATAACCAAGCGTACGGCTTACAAGTATAAAATCATAATTTCCGTTTGCTGCAATTTTAACTATTGCTTCAGGGGTGAGATCAGGTGAAAGAAGTTCGGTCTGATGTCCGTTTTTATCAAGTTCACTTTTTATAATTTTTATTCCAACATCGTGGACCGGATCAAATGGAACACATAGAATCTTTTTTGACATAATGCACGCCTAAGTTTTTTCTTCCTGGTTGAGGTATTTATACAGATTGCCCGGTTTGTATACATATTTTCTTAATCGAACTCTTACGCCATATCCATCAAACTCCTGATACATAATATCAATCTCACCCAGATTCATCTCCTGTCCTAACTGCAGGGCAAGCTTTTTTCCTTCATTTTCATCATTGCAAACGATATAAGTTTCAATATCGATTGCATCCATTACACGTTCTAATGCGGTTGTCATATAAACCTCAAATAATTATAAAAAGCCTTGAGAACCTTTTCAGATCCTCAAGGCTAAGGTTTCTATTCGTAAATACCAGCGTGTTCACATACTATTTCAATAAGCATAACCAGTCCGCGTATAACCATTCTGGTTCTGTCTTCAATTATCTGACCCTTGTTATCTGTTGTTCCAAGTCCGGGTGAAATAAAAATGTTCGCATCATAAGCTATTGTTGGAATAATACCCATTTGCGTAGTGCCATCCTGGAATAAATTTGAACCTGAGTACATATCTTCAATAGAGAAGATTGGAATACCAAGTTTACCGCCTTTCCAGCTGTTCTCATAGTTAATTTCAACAGTACCGCAGTTATAACTCTTTTCAAATAAGAAGTCCTTACGGATTCTTTCATCTATTCTTGAGAATTCATCAACAATAATATCATATAAATCATCAATTGGTTTTGTAAGAACTGCCGGATTATCTCTCAGTACTCTGAGAGCTGCAAGCTGACCGCTTAATCCTTCTTTGCCCGGATCCATTGTAACAAGAGCAGCTTTGCCATAAGAAGCAGTTGTACCATAACGATTGCCATGATAACCAAGTGCTCTTCTTATTGGAACAAGCACATCTTCTTTTCCAATTATCAATCCGCTTGTTGCTGAACCGGTAGCTTTATCCATACTATATATCATAACATCAGCACCAATATTCTTTATGCTGTTGCCGATAAATGGAAGTCCCCAGGCATTATCAATGATGTAAGGAACATCATATTTCTTAGCTAACTCAGCTAAACCTTTTTGAAGCAGCGGTGTTCCATTTTTATCCTTTTCGCCGTAACCGTAACCCGGAGTATCATAACCAAGTGAAGCAAATCCTGATAGTAAAGTCTGATGTCTTTCAGCAATTTCACCAATCTTTTTAATTGATTCTTTTGCTTTAACATTTTTTAACAGCGGAGTCGGATGATAATTTAATCCATGAACTGGATACTCTGCACCTTCTAAAGGTACAAGAACCGTATCAAGATTATTTTGTCTCTTACCATAAAATCCTAATTCACCTGCAGTGCAGCCTCTGTCAGCTAAAATATCTTTATACTTTGGAGGGAAAGGTCTTCCATAAGATGCCTGATGATGTATATGTCTTTCCATTGGAGCAATGTAGCGAGTTCTGTAATTGTCGCCTCTTCCCTGGTTTGGAGGAGTCATAAGCGTATCGAACGTTACCCATAATCCACCTTCGCAAGTATTAACCGGTGCAGCATCATAATCATCACCGTACATTTCTTTTATTATTTCTCTTATCTGATCGACATACACAGCAAGCGGAACTACTTTTTTGGATTCCTGTGCCATAAAATGTTCAATATCATCTCTCAACGGAGCAGGACAGCCGGATATTGCACCTGTCAAACCGAATGCACCTTTTAATTCAGCGGGAATTTTTAGTGTCTCAGCAGCTTTTCTTGCTTCTGCATAAATTTGCGGAGTACGCTGCTGCAATCGTTTATACATTTCAAATTTGAACCTTGGTTTAGCCATTATAATTTTTCCTTATGATTATTAATTATTTGTGTGTGTTGTAGTAAAATTTATTTTTCAAAACCTTTTATAAGAAGTTTATCGCCTCTTTTTATTCCAAGAACCTTACCTGATATTCTTTCTTTCATTAGTACAATTGTATTCTGATGGTTTGGCATATGTGTATCATCATATCCCGCAATAACTCCGATCTCGGAGTCATTCCATAAAACTCTGTCACCTGTTAGAATCACTCCGCTGTTAAGCAGTTCAACAAATCCGATATAGCATATATTATTAACCATACTTCCCGGTTTTGCATCCAGTTCATCTGTACCGATTAGTTCAATAATTGTGTGCTGTGAAAACGCTCTGGAGATTGGCTGGATTAAATTCAATCCCCTGTTATCAAGCTGACCATCGAGCACAACAAGAAACTTTCCGTTTATATCTACCTTGCTGTGATAGAAATCTTGATTCACTAATTTTCTTTTATATGGATCGGACATCATTCCACCTCTTAATTAAACAAGGCTTGATACAAAATCTTCCAGCTCACCATAAAGGAAATCAATAACGGGAACTTCAATCATGGTATAACAGCCGGGCCTTTGTTTTAATGTTGCTCTTGCTGCAGAAACCATTACCTGAGCCGTAAGTGCCGGATTATTTATTTTCATTTCAAACTTCAATTGCTGATTATGTGTTGCACCTGAAACGCCTTTTCTCTCCATTAATACACCGTGACCAACATCTATAAGGTCTTCAACTTTATTCACTTCAAATACATATGTTCTGTCTTTAATGAAATAAGGATCAGTCTTGATTGCCTTTTCAACTTCTGCAAAGTTTGCCCCCGGTTTAAGTTCTACATATACCATTCTTCTATGGATACCCATTCCGGCAGGAACAGTAATTGAAAGGGCATTCTTGACTCCGGGTAATTCTTTAACGACAACTGTATGACCCATCGACATACCGGGGCCATAGTTCGTGTGTGTAATGCCTTTTGGCGTCATTGCTAAAAACCATCCGCGGATAACTGAATCTATTCCGGGGTCCCATCCTGCAGATATGATTGATACTTTATTATGTTCTTTTGCTATTGGATCAAGATGTTTACGAAGGGTAGGTATTTCTGAATGGATATCAAAACTATCAACGGTGTTGATTCCGAGTTTGAGATATTCAGTTACAACATCTTTTACTTTACGGGAAGGTGCACATACTAAAGCGACATCAACTTCACCAAGTTCCTGAATTGCTTTAACAACTTTAGTTTCTCCAAACTTGCAGCATTTCTGAGGATTCATTGATGCACGGATTCTTTCTCTGTTAAGCAGTTCAACGATACCGGCAATTTCCATGTCGGGTTCCTGTGTTATGGCATCTAAAGCCATGCATCCGACATTACCGAATCCGACTAAAGCAACTTTTATTTTTTTCATATCTCACCCTGGTTCTTCTGTAGTAAGTATTAGTTATTCTTTTTGATTCTTTATGTAATTGATAAGCATTTTACGTGCACTTTCATTATGTTTTTTCACAACTGCTTCTGCCTCATCAGGTTTTCTGTTCTTTAATGCATTCACTATTTCAAAATGTTCTAAAACTGATTCATCTAAATGCGAAAGCAGCGAGAGATAAATATAGTTATATCTTAAAGTTTGATTTCTGAGAGTATTAATCATCCTGCTCAACTTCAAATTGCCGCTGCATTCATAAATTTTTTGATGAAAAATGGAATTCAATTCAAGAAATGCTTTGTAATCTTTTTTCTTTGATTGCGCGATCGATGCCATTTTTTTGTTAATGTCGATTATTTCACCAATCTGATCATCTTTTATATTATCGGCAGCTAATCTTGCAGCTAATGCTTCTAGTGCACCTTTTATTTCATAAGTTTCTTTAGCATCTTTTAAAGAGGTTTCTGTTACGAGGGCACCTTTACGCGGGTTAACCTTTAAGAAACCCTCTGACTCTAACTGAAGGAATGCCTCTCTTAAAGGTGTACGGCTGACTCCAAGTGCTTTAGCGATATCGGGCTCCATCAATCTCTCACCCGGTTTTATTCTTCCTTCAATTATGGAATCCCTTATGGATGAAGCTATCTTATCACGAAGAGGTTTAAGCTCTTCAAGATTAAAACTTACGTTTATTGGTTCTTTTTCAATCATTTTTGTCAAATACTGTATATTGTATACAATCTACATTCAAAAAATAGTTTAATTAAACTAAAATGTCAAATTTAGTTTTTAGTTAAATCATTGCTATCAAAAAAAATCTTATGCAAATGAAATAACTTTAATTTATCTAAAATGTAATATTTTTCTATGGTAGACATTAAATACTACGCCAACCTAATTAACATCTTTATATCCCATCTGTATCAACCTTATTACCTTCATCAAAACAAAAGCATGAAGAAAATATTTATTAAGTTGTGATTAGGCTATGTTAAATAAGTAAAACAGAAATCTTTGCAAAAGATTTCTCTTCTGCTTAAATATTGAACAAAGTTCACTTATAATGTAGATTATAGACGTAATTATTTTTTATTTGCAATAGGTAGTTTTTTTTCACCAATGGTTAAGCTAAAAGGAATAACTGAATCGGATGCTGTTAGCATTTTGAATTCAGACATATCTTCTGAACTAAAAGAATACTTTAATTCAAAATTTACAGTTAAAGAAGAATCAGTAAGTTTTTACTCAAAGAATGGTTTCGTAAGAATTGAAAACGTTGTTGAGAAGGAGTTCCTTAATGAAGTTAAAAAAATAATTCAGTCAGCTGTTCTTATACGAAAAGGAAAAGATGAACGCGAGCTGAAAGAAAAATCTCAGTACGAGCAATCATTTCTTCAGTGCGGATATTTATGCTGGGACTTCCCTGCTGTTAAGGAATTTGTATTTTCAAAGCGGTTTGCCGGAATTGCAAGAGATTTAATGAAAGCTAAGCATGTCCGCTTGTGGCATGATCAGGCATTATTTAAAGAACCGGGCGGCCGGATGACTGATGCACATCAGGACTGCAGCTATTGGCCAATTAATGAACCACAATTCACAATAACAATGTGGCTTGCACTAACAGATGTTCCTGTTGAGAAAGGATGCCTTTATTTTTATCCACAGACAAATAGAAATGAGTTGATAGAATATGTGGACATCTTTAAGAATCCCCATCAACCAGAAAAACTTAAAAACCTGGAAAAAGTTTTTGTGCCCTTGAAAGCAGGAGATGCAACATTTCATTCCGGTTTAACCTTTCATGGTGCCGGAAACAATCAGACCAGCCAAATGCGGACGGCAATGACTATCATTTACATTAAAGATGGTGTGACATTTAATTCCGCAGACGAAAGGAATAAAACACATACTTCCTGCATTGGCTTGAATCATAACGATATAATTGATACAAAATATACACCTATTCTCATATAGCAATTTAGAGGACTATTATGAAAAAATCATTTTACTTATTTGCAGTTTTAACCGGATTAATAATTTTTGGTTGTGCCTCATCATCCACATTAATCATTAATGTTGCAGAACTTAAATACCCGTCTGATCTTAATGTTACAAGCAGAAGCGAATGGGGATGGCAGCCACTTGTACAGGCATTACCAGCTCACTCAATTACCAAAATCACAATTCATCACAGCGGTGAAGTTTTTGATGAGAATTACAGTGTTCAACAGTATTTAAAAAATCTTCAGAACTGGAGCCGGACTGATAAAAAATGGATTGATATCCCCTATCATTTTATGATCGATTTAAAAGGAAATATTTATGAAGCCAGACCAATCAATTTTCCCGGAGATACTAATACTGATTATGATGTCCGGGGTCATGCTTTGATTTGTGTGATTGGAAATTATGAAGAACAGAAAATAATTCAGAATCAATTACACTCTCTGGTAAAGCTTACTGCTTTTCTTAAATCTAAATACAATGTACCTATTAAAGATATTAAAGGTCATAAAGATTACACTCCAACACTTTGTCCGGGAGAAGATCTATATAAATATCTGCAGGATGGTTCATTTATAACAATGGTTGAAGATGAACTGAACAAATCCTATACTCTTACAACCGCAAAAGTTAAACCTGGTATTGAAGCATTAAGGGATAGAAATTTTGATTTGCTAAAGGGTAAAAAAGTAGGATTGGTAACCAATGCAACCGGAGTAGATAGTGAATTAAAATCCACTATCGATATTCTATTCGAAGCACACGAAGTGAATCTTGTTGCTTTGTATGGACCGGAACATGGAGTCCGTGGAAATTTTGAAGCTGGAGAGTATGTCGATTTTTACATAGATGACTTTACGCAGCTTCCTGTTTATTCACTTTATGGTAAGACAAGAAAACCTTCTCCCGAAATGCTAAAAGATATCGACGTATTAGTTTTTGATATTCAAGACATTGGAAGCAGGTCCTACACTTATATAAGCACTATGGGCTTAGTAATGGAAGCCGCTGCTGAAAATAATAAAGAGGTAATAATACTTGATCGTCCTAATCCTCTTGGCGGAAACAGAATTGAAGGAAATTTAGTTGAAGACGGATATTTTTCATTTGTAAGTCAGTTTGCAATTCCTTATGTGCATGGCTTAACTGTCGGTGAACTTGCAATGCTCTTGAACGAAGAAGGTTTGCTAAGCAAAGCACGAAAATGCAAAATTCAGGTAGTTGCAATGGAACACTGGACCAGAGATATGTTTTTTGAAAGAACAGGCTTGCCCTGGATCTTAACTTCACCGCATGTACCTCATTATTATTCAGCATTTTATTATACTGCATCAGGAATTATCGGTGAACTTCGCGGAGTTATTTCTATTGGTGTTGGATATACAATACCTTTCCAGACTTTTGCGGCTGAATGGATAAACTCTCAAGCTATGACCAATAAAATGAATTCATATAACTTACCCGGTGTTAATTTCAGACCTATTACTTATAAGCCTTTTTATGGATTCGGTAAAGGCAAAATGCTTCACGGTGTTCAGATTTATATTACAAATTATTCAACTGTTAATTTGATGGAAATTCAATTTTATTTTCTGCAGGCTGTTAATGAATTATACCCCGGAAGAAACCTGATAATTGAAGGCAAGAATGACGATATGTTTGATAAAGTTCTTGGCACAAGTAAAATTAGAGAAATGTTTATAAAGAATCAGAGAGTCGAAGATATAAGAGCTTATCTGAATAAGGATGTTGAGAGTTTCAGAAAATTGTCAAAGAAATATTATTTGTATCATTGACTTTAGGGCAGGGCTTGCCCTGTTCTCCATAGATGCATATGAATCAGAAATATTAATATTACATAAAAACTAATTTCGGGAGGTGCTAGTCCCTCCCCTACATTTTGAATTTTTAAGGAACCAAAATGCAATTCTTTGAAACTGATTTTATAAAATACAGAAACGATGAACTTTACATAGAAGATGTTCCGCTGAAACAATTAACTGAACAGCACGGAACACCTTTTTATGTTTACAGTAAAAATCATTTTATAAAACAGTACCGCGATTTTGAAAACGCCTTTAAGGGAACTAAGCATAAAATATTTTATGCAATGAAAGCAAATTTCAATCTAAGTGTAGTTGATACATTTGTAAAACTCGGCAGTGGTGTAGATGTAAATTCTGAAGGTGAATTATTCCGTGCACTAAAAACAAATGTTCACCCGCATAGCATTATTTTAACCGGTGTAGGAAAGACTAAAGACGAAATCAGACTCGGTATTGAAAAAGATCTTTTACTGATTAAAGCTGAATCTATAGAAGAAGTTGAATTGATTAATAAGATAGCTGGTGAGATAAATAAAATTGCACGTGTTGCAATAAGAGTTAATCCTGATGTTGATCCTAAAACCCATCCTTATATATCAACGGGACTGGCAAACAGTAAGTTCGGTGTTGATACAAGAACTGCATTGAGTCTTTATTCACGAAGAAATGAGTTTAAGAATATTCAGTTTACCGGACTTGATATGCATATTGGTTCCCAGATAACATCTCTTGATCCATTTATTGAAGCTGTGAAAAAATTGTGTGAAATGTATTGTCAGTTAAAAAAAGACGGACTGAAACTCGATCACTTCGATGTCGGCGGAGGGATAGGTGTTAAATATCGGAATGAAACTCCATTTAACATTGAAGAATATGCTGAAAAACTTATTCCCTGCTTCACTAAAATTGACTGTGAAATTATTTTTGAACCGGGCAGATACCTTACAGCAAACGGCGGCATTCTGGTCACAGAAGTAATTTATAATATGTCGAATGGTGATAAAAGATTTATCATAGTGGATTCAGCTATGAATGATCTATTGCGTCCAACTATTTATCATGCATACCATCATATACAGCCTGTTAAAAGAATATCGAGCAGAAATAAAATTATTGCAGACGTTGTGGGACCTATCTGTGAAACCGGTGATTATTTTGCTAAGGACAGAGAAATATTCGAGACGAAAACCGGTGAGTTGCTAGCAGTAATGTCTTCAGGAGCTTATGGTATGGTCATGTCTTCAAATTACAATGCCCGCCGCCGTGCGCCAGAAATTATGGTTAATGGTGATAAAGTCTCCGTCGCACGCACCCGAGAAACTTTTGAGCATATGCTGTGGGATGAACAAATTTAATAAGAATATTTTTGTGAGTTATAGAGCTTTAGTGTTTTTGTGCCATTCTTTCTTGCTACTAAATCGCGAACCCGACGTGGCGGAACAAAATAGCAAAAAACTTATTTAGGGGTTAGCATTCTCCTTATCAAAGTAATTGGATGAATTACTTCAATATCAATATTAAATTTTTGTGTGCCGTATTTTATTTGTCCCATACAGCCAGGGTTACCCATAAGCACAATTTTTGCCTTCGTGTTTTTAATGTTGTTCATCTTTCTTTCAAGCTGCTGCAGTGCATCATCGTATCTAACAACATTATAAATTCCCGCACTGCCGCAGCACCATCCTGCTTCTTCAAGTTCTGTGTAATTTAATCCGGGTAAAGATTTAATTACATCTCTAGGTTGAGTACCAACTTTTTGAGCATGCAGAAGATGGCATGCATCGTGGTATGTAATAATTTGTTTTTCGACAGGGATGTCAATCCGATCATGACTTGTCGGAAGAGAAATCTTTTCCGAATCTTTTATATCAGATTTCTCAGTCATAAACTCTTTCGAATGGACAGAATTAAAACTAATTGCTGGTTTTTGTTCAGCAAAGAATTCCATTATGTCCTTTACTTTGGAAGAAAATCGTTTTGCCTTTTCTGCATAATCAGGATCATCTTCAAGCAAGTGTGCATAGTCTTTCATAAAAGCACCGCATCCTGCAGAATTTGAAATAAGATAATCATAATCGTGCTTATCGAATGCATCAATATTTTTTCTGGCAAGCTTGAGAGCAAAATCCATATCACCGTTATGTCCCAATAGTGATCCGCAACAAACCTGATCCCTGGGAGTAATAATTTTACATCCGCATTCCTTTAGTACTTCAATGGTATCGGAATTAATATCTGCAAACATCGTATTCATGAGGCAGCCAAAATGAAAAGCTGCTTTAAATTTCACTTCTCCTTTTGGCATTTCAATATCATTTATCTGTTTGTCAGAAAATTTATCTGCAATAACAGGAGAAAGTTTTTCAATCTCAGCCAGTTTTTTTGAAAAGATTTTTAAGACTCCGGATGATCTTACCAGCTTTTGTAAACCTGTTTTCTGATAAAGCCATAACAATCTTGAAACAAATTTTAATGCATTACGTGAGGCAACAATTTTTCTCAAGGCAAATCTTTTAACAGCAATTCCAAACTTTCCGCCGTAGCCAACTTCATCAATAACTACTCTTGCTGTTTCAACCATTCTGCCGTATTTAACACCGGCAGGACAAGCAGTTTCGCAAGCCTGGCAATCAAGACAGAAGTTCATTTCTTCAGCAAACGTCTCACTCAATTCCATCTCTCCCCTTGCAACGGATTTGATCATAAAAATTCTTCCGCGTGGAGAGGAACGCTCCATTTTTGTTAAATCATAAGTAGGACAAGTTGCAAGACACAAACCGCAATGCATACACTGCTGAAGAATGTCATCGTGAGGAAGGATTTTTAATAACTCAGGATTTGGAGTAGAATGTTTCATTAAAAATCTTTTATCTGTTCTCTGCTCATTGGTAAACTTCCCTCACACTTGGGAGAAATTGTAAAAATCTTACCCGGATTAAGAATATTATTTTCATCAATTGATGCCTTGATCTTCTTCATCATTTCAATGCCCGGGATTCCGGCGAGTTTTTCAAGAAAATGTTTTTTTGATAATCCGGTTCCATGTTCACCGGTTATTGTACCTCCAAGCTTGATAGCTTCATTAAAAATAAAATCAAATGCACGATGAGCTTTTTCAATTTCCTGTTTATCTCTTTCATCCGTTAAGCAGGTAGGATGAAGATTACCATCGCCGGCGTGACCAAAATTGCCAATAATTACATCAAACATTTTTGCCGCATGAGTTACTTTTTCAATCATTACAGGCAGCTCACTACGAGGAACAGTCGCATCTTCAAGAATTGTGGTTGGTCTTCTTCTGGCTAAAGCACTAAATGCAGTTCTTCTGGCTGTTTTTAATTTATTTGATTCCTCTTCTGTAGTTGCAACCTTTATGAATGAAGCATGGTTTTTTTGAAGTATATTTTTCATTGTTTCTGCGTCTTCAGCAACAGCACTTCCTCTGCCATCAACTTCAAGAAGAAGAATTGCTTCACTGTTCCTTGGAAGACCAATTTTTGCATAATCCTCAATACAATTAATTGTTGTGTTATCAAGAAATTCCATCATACAGGGTGTAATGTGAGCGGCAATGATATCAGAGACCGCCTGTGCACTGTCGGTCAGCTTATCAAAATAAGCTAACAGTGTTATAGTCTGAGTTGGTTTAGGAATAAGTTTCAATAAAACTTTTGTAATAACTCCAAGCGTTCCTTCACTGCCGACAATAAAATCACGCAGATTATATCCGGCAACATCTTTCATATTTTTGCCGCCGGTTTTGAGTAAGTCACCATTAGGAAGAATCATTTCAACACCGAGCACATAATTTTTTGTAACGCCGTATTTTAATCCGCGCAGTCCGCCTGCATTATTAGCAACATTTCCGCCTATTGTACAAACATGTAAGCTGCCTGGATCGGGCGGATAAAATAATCCCAACTTTTCAACTTCTTTTTGCAATGCGCCGGTTATAACACCGGGCTGAACCCAGGCAGTTAAATTTTTATCATCTACTTCAAGAATTTTATTCCATTTGGTCATTACAATTACAATGCTGTTCTCCACAGGAACAGAACCACCGCTTAATCCTGTTCCGGCACCTCTTGGCACAACTGCAAATTTATCTTCATTAGCACATTTAATGATGTTTGATATTTGCTGTTCATCAGTGGTAAAAACAACAGCTTCAGGCATTTGATGAAGAGTTGGAGTGCCGTCATAAGAGTAAACCATCCGATCTTCGTATGAATCGAAATAATTTGAAGAACCCACAATGGTTTTGAGTTTTTGCTTTACAGAATCATTCATAATAATCTCTTTTTGCTATACAAAGTTAATAAAATTATTAGTTGTCTGTGTTAAATGATTAACGATGATAATATGATTTTTATGCTAAATGACTATCCTCAAGATTTGAAAATATTTTTTCATCAATTCGGGAACAAAGATTCTTCACATAATGTTATGACGGTGTAATCAATAATAATTGAATTAATTAAAAAAGGTGATGTTATGAAAAAGTTCTTTTTTGTTCTTCTATCAGTTTCTATAGTTTCTTTCTCTTTCATTGGCTGTTCAGATAGCAGCACTATGAATCCTGTTTCCGCAGATAACTCTGTAATAAGTTCATTGGAAAAAAGACCTGGTAATGGTCAAACCATAGTAGGTATTGCTGCAAGTGATACAAACTTTACATATCTTGTTGCTGCAGTACAATTTGCCGGATTAGTAGATGTACTTAACGGTAATCGTCAATTTACGGTTTTTGCACCCGTTAATCAGGCCTTCCTGGATTTAGCTGCTGCATTAAACATCAGCATAGAAGACCTGTTAACCGAACCTTATAGAGAATTAGTAACTGCTGTTCTGCTTTATCACGTTTCGCCGGGATTAAAATTTTCACGCAATGTTTCAAAATCCAGCAGAGTTAAAACACTTCAGGGTCAATTTGCCTTCACTAAAATTGAAGATGGTGTGGTTATGATTGGTAATGATGTTACAGGATACGCTAATATAACGGCAGTTGATATTAGAGCAACTAATGGTGTAATTCATGTTCTGGACAAAGTAATAATTCCTGTGTTAGATTAGTTTTAAAAATTCTCAATAAGGCCTGAAAGAATAATTCTTTCAGGCTTTTTCATTTTAAATGAATATGCTCAGCTTTCTTATTCAGTTTGTTAATAATTCTTAAAACGACATTATTTATATTTACTGAAGAAATTGAAAATAATTTTAGTATCAATCAATCAGGATTTCTTATGATGGAAGAAGATTATATCCGTAAATTCATTGGAGATGTGTTAATAGAAAAAATAAACTTTGTCCGTGCAACATTTAAGGAAGCAGCAGTTTTTCGTGACAGAATATATGAAGTTATCTCTATGAAACAATACAAGATTGTTATAGATCTAACAAGATGTCAGTTTATTGATTCAACATTTCTTGGTGCTCTTGTAATGATTTTAAAAAGAGTTACTGAAAGAGGCGGTGAATTAAAGTTAGTCATTCCAAATACAGAAGCTTTTAAGATTATGGATACAATGGGACTCTACAGAGTTTTTAATGTTTACAGCTCAGAAGAGGATGCAATAAAGAATTTTGATTGATTGAAATAATTAACTTTTTAAATAAAAAAGCTCATCGAAAGGCAAGCTTATTTTTATGGGGATCGACGAACTTCCGAATTTCGTTCGGTACAACCTCAACAACAGAGATTGAGAAAATGGATGCTGCACAGCTCAATCACTGCAGAGCAGTTCTTGAAGATCTGTTCAAAACATTATCCGCAGCAAATCCGGAAGATCCACTCGCCTATCTTAATCAATTAGATCAGGCAGCCTAGCTGATGATAAATATAAATGCGGGATGAAAGGTCCCGCATTTTTTTATCACGCCATAGCATAAATAGTAAAAAAAAATAAATAAATTTCTGCATCTCTACTGTTTTAATATTTATATATATAAATTGAATATGTTTATAATCCATTTAACGGTAACTTATGGAAAAGATACTATCTTATTTCGGAATTGTGATTATCACTTCCATTATATTTATTGAGCCCAATCTTTATTCTCAAATTGTTACTGGAAAACTTGTCGATGAAAATGGTTTTAACCTTGCTGATATTAATCTAGAATTATTCATTTCATCTAATGTTTATAATACAACTTCCTTAGCTGATGGAAGTTTTTATTTTACTGGCGTAACAGGTGTAACTGATGATGGAGCATTACCTTCAGGTTACAGCATTACCAATAATTATCCCAATCCATTTAACCCAAAAACAAGGTTAGGAATTACTTTAACCGGAGATGCTAACGTAAGGGTTAATATTTATAATATTCTTGGACAAAAAGTTACCGGAGTTATCCAGAAGTACTATGCTGCAGGCACTCACTTTCTTGACATAGAACTATATGGTCTAACCTCAGGAATATATATTGCGCAGATATCTATTGATGATAAATACACAGTGTTAAAAAAGATGATGCTGGTCTATGGAAGTCAACATTTGACCAGTACTGGGGGCACATTTAATTCACCATTAAATAAACCGAATCTTAATAAATTTAACATATCTCAAAATATTGATAGCCTAATAGCATCAAGCCCAATTATTGGACGTAAAACTTTTACTGATCTGCAAAGTTTATCGGGTGACACTACAAATCTAGGTGAATTAACAATTGAAAGATTTTGTCCCGGAATGCCTACAGTTACTTATGAAGGCAAAACATATAATACTGTGCAAATTGGAGATCAGTGCTGGATTAAAGAAAATCTTGATGTTGGAGTGATGATACAATCAAATCAAAACGCAACAAATAATGGTGTGATAGAAAAATACTGCTACAACAATGACCCAAATAACTGTGACACTTACGGCGGACTGTATCAATGGGATGAAGCTATGCAGTATGCTACCAGTGAAGGTGCCCAAGGCATTTGCCCTCCTGGCTGGCATATACCGACATATCTAGAATTTGAAACTTTAAAGGCAACAGTAGACAATGATGGGAATGCACTTAAAGAAATTGGACAGGATACAATAAGCACAAACACAAGCGGCTTTTCCGCACTGTTTGCAGGTGGCCGAAACGGCAATGGTAGCTTCAGCGGTTTAGGTTACGGCACGAACTTTTGGAGTTCTAAGGAATATATTTCAGCTTACGCATATACCCTGAGACTGATAGACGTTAATAGCAATATTTACTTAGAACTATTCGGTATGGATCTCGGATTATGTGTTCGTTGTATTAAGGATTAGGATAGAATTAGAAATTGTTTTTGTATATAAGATTTTCATTGCAGTGAAAGTAGTTAAAGGAAATGCCTATGGCTCAGTCACAGTTTTTCTAAGTTCGTTATTTCCTTTACTCGCTCGGCTTCGGCTATGCTCACCCTGCCTACCGGACAGGCAGGTTCGTTCCGCTATCCTCGCCTCCCTTCGATACAAGTTCAATAACTTTCACTGCTATTAAAAACTGTGCCTTCGCTTATCGTATTTAATACAAAACAAAAAATCCTGGTGCCCAAATGGTGCCCAAAATCGGAAAAACTCTGATTAGTTCTGATTAGTTGCAGGTAATTTTTACAGAGTGGACATAAAAAAAGCCCGATTTCGGGCTTTATTTGCGGGGCCGACGAGACTCGAACTCGCGACCTCCTGCGTGACAGTAAGTAGGCGCTTCATTTTTTAATTAAAAATAAAACAAATTTCTTGCATCTTCCTTCTTTTAAGCCTGTTTTTTACAAAAAGTGTTATAATAGTGTTATAGTCAAATATTTTTCTTCTCTTGTAAAACACATTATAAAAATCCTTACAGCGTTTGATTATAGTATTCCATTACTTCTTGAGGAGTCCATAACCTGCTCTCAACTATTACTTCATCCACATACCCATTAAAAAATCTATTATTGTATGAAGCTCCAACAACTGCGTTTGGAGTTGTTGCGTTTAATGATCGTGGATTTGTTCCCACATCAGTATAAACTTGAACCCCATCCAAGTATAAAGCTGGCTTTGAACTTTCATTTATAGTCATAGCAATGTGATGCCAACCAGTTCCAATTGCTCTTCCAGTTGCCATCCAACGAACCCCATCATAAATGCCAATTAAATTGTTTCCATTATTATCAGCCGTAGTACCTCCAACTCCTATACCAAATCCACGAGTATTATAACCATTGCCCTCAGGCTCACTACCTACATTCACAAACACACCCTTCAAAGAAGTTCCAGATAAGTATGCCCAGCACATTATTGTAATGTTAGTAATTACAGCTCCCCCAAGTACATTGCCAAGATAAATTCCCTTACTTGTAGATCCATTAAAACTTCCAGCCTTAACTCCAACTTTTCCAGTAACATAGGTTACATCAGTTGCAGTCGCATCAAACCCATTTCCAGAAGAGTCATTAACATTATCCTCTAAAGCTAAGTACCACTTTGTGTTTGCTGTCATTTTCCATATCAACTTTCTTCCAAGAGCATACCAGTCGGTAAATTTAATAAATATAGTGTTCATTAAGTTTTCAACTACTCCAAAGTTTCCATCCTCAACAGTTGTATCATCTAATAATTCTTGATAAGAATTAAATTCAGTAACTGAAACACCCCCCCCACCACCACCACCTAATGGCAAATTAGAAACTTTTAATTTCTTTTTATTAAAAGAATCAGCACTGTCTTCAATGACAAAAATATCGTCATCAACCGGAGTTGTTTTTTCTGTTAAAGAGTTTATATCTATTCCACCAGCATTATCATCCACATATTTTTTTGTAGCAGGTTCATAATCAGCATCAGGAGTAAAAGCATCTGTATTTTCTTTATTCAAATATAGATCGTCGTGATCGTGACTTTCAGGCGGAAACTCTGTTGGTTTACTTGTAATATTCAACCAGTCAACAACCGTATTAACTGCCCCAGAAGTAGAGGAAGATATTTGAGATAAAAATCTTTTTAATTTTTTCATATCTAAATTACTCAACATTATCAGCTCCTATTTATACTTCAATTGTAAATCTTTGCGCAACTTCTAAACTTTCTAAATTAGCAATTGGAATGGGTGCAGTGCGTTTTTTTATATAAAGCATTCTTCTATTTTCAAATGCCTGATAAGCACTCCAATTTCTTGCAATCACTCCATAATTATTTACTGTAATAGTATCTACGTGATCGTTTATAAAAAGTCTTCTAATAGTAAAAGTAATGGATTCATCCACTTTGTTTAAGACCTCTCCAATTTCTGTTGCGAGACTTGTTAACTGACCCGCTCCTGTTCCAATACCAATCAGCCCATCAATTTGATAATCATCTACTGTAACAGTATTAGTTCCTGTCCCAACTCTTATTCCATAATCACTTCCAGCTGCATTTACTAATCTGCAAGTTTGATGAGTATTATTATTTAACGATCCCGCAAAAACCAAGTCTCCATCAACATCCAACGAAGTTCCTCCAGTAGATGTATTAGCTAACGCGCCATTATAGTGGATTTGAGCTAAGGCTTTTACAGCACCTTCACTTAAATCAAAATAAAAATTATATAAAATTCTGATAGACTCAGTGTTATTCAAAGTAATAGAAATTGGATTCCCATTTTTTAATACTCTATCTGAAGCGCACAAAACCATATCACTAAGAGTTGCCATATTGGAATTTCTCAAACAACCTAAAGATTGAATAGTAATTGAAGCCCCAGAATTGTTTGTCAAAGTTCGATAAGCTGTCAGCTTATAAGAAGCTCCTTCTTGTACAATAGCATTTGTAGTCATTGAGGAGTGGTTTAATTGATTTGTTCCACTTCCATAACCTAACAAAGTTCCAGGTAAATTATAATCCATAAGACCTACGGCTGTACTTCCAGTTGAGGCTCTAATCCCACCCTGATCAGTAGTTCCATTACTAATAAGAGTGAAAACTGACTGGTTGCCAACTGCATTGTTATAATTTCTCACCCTTAAATCCGTCGGAGAGGTAGGAAAACTTGGATTGTTACCAAAATGATAATAATATAACCCCATTTGATTTTTTAATAAACTTCTCATTGGCATATTATATATCTCGCTAAGAATATGACCCCTTTTATTAAACTTTATAATATCGATTGTATTTTCTTTTATAGTTCGACTGTTCAAAATTGTTTTTAATTTAGTCTTACCAAAAGCATCCTTTAATTCTAAAACAGTATCTAATTTTAATTTATGACTTTTCATTTTATGGAATCTCCGTTTCTACATTTTGATTGAAAGAACAGTTTTCTAACATAGAATAAGCATTCTTTACTTCTACGTTAGAATAAATCAATGATTTTTTAGATCTAATGAGAGTGTTTACAGGCTCAATAGAAACAAAACTAATTAGAAGCCCATCGGGAGCGTTTTTAGATGTTAACACTATAGGCTCTAATTTATCCAGTCTAAAATAAACTGGATCCAAATTGTTATTAAGATAAAAAGATCCATCTCTTCTTTTATATAGTCTTACATTCTGCTTATAATAATTTTGAAGTTCCAAGTACTTTGCCTCCGGATCATCATATTTGAATAAATGAATAAGTCCTTCAAATATCCAATGATCTCCCTTATCAACCCATTCTCTATGTCGATTGATTATTGATTGATGTTCAATAGTTCCAAAATCTTTCTCATCTTTCAAAACAACAAAGTAATTCAACAATACTTCATTGCTTTCATCATCAACAAATTTTGGAGCCTGTATTCCGAAAATTGAATCTTTAGCTGCCATAACTCACCAAGGTTTTTGAAATGTCAATAGGATCTTGCGATTTAAACACAAGTGTTAGCACATCAGGATATTTAACATTGTGCAAAAAGCTTTCATTCATTTGATCGAATCTGAAAAGTACTATTTCATCATTATTATTTCTGAATGGTTGACCGTCTCTTCTTCTCCAAAGCTTAACCAGAGATCTGTGATAGAGTTTCAATTCATCGTACTTCTCCTGAGGATTATCATACTTAAACAGATACATCAATAATCTAAAATTGAAATGATCTCCCATATCAGTCCAGACTATGTATCTGTTGAAAACCGATTCGTGAATAATATCTCCATAATAAAACGAGTCATTCGCTCTTTCTATCACAACGTGATCTAATAAAATTATTTCTGAATCAGCTTCAAATTGAGGAGCTTCGATTCCGAAAATTGAATTCTGCATTTATCCGCTCACCAATTGGTTAATTTCCTGGACTACTCTTATCAAATCTTTTTTAATATCTAACCACAACTCTTTAACTGTATAAATATCCTGGTCTAAAAGTTCCAGCCGGAAAGATATTTCTTCACGCGTATGGTTAAGAAGAGCGTATTGACTGTTTACCATTAACGCATTTTGAGAAGGAGAATAATTAGGATTTAATAACATTTCAGTTCCATCAAGAACAGCACCATCTCTTAGCATCCTGACATTATAAGCTCCATTGGTTTCAAACTTATCATACAGAAAAAAGACAAGATTATTCCTTACAGAAAAATCAGACATTTGCTGTCCGTCTGAATCATTTAATCTTAGATGCCTTTCCAGGTACTGTTCAAATTCCTTAAATCTCCTATTGTTATATATAAAACTCAGTGCCTCCTGCTGAAAAACCGAAACCAGCGGATGAGAATAGAACCATCCTCTCTTTGTGTCAATCAAATCTTTTTCATTATAATCATCTGAATATTTTTCTTCAATTACCCACATAGCTTCGATTTCAGGTCTTATCCTTCCGAATTCATCTTTTTTCTGTGATAATAATTCATACTCTTTAGTTGAAGCATCTTTAAGCCGGATCGTAATACCCAGTCTTTGAAAAATATCCTGAATAAGTTCCAGGCAGGTTGTATCTGTGATAACATCAGAATGATAAACTGGTTTTGATTGATCAACATTGTAGAGCAGGCATTCCATTAAGTAAATATCATCCCATTTATAGGATTGAAATTCCGTTGTGTACCTGTATTGAATAATAGTATCAATTTCCGTTGTATCTAACGTTACTCCTATTTTCTTAAACACAGTTTCAACAAAAAATTTAAGCTGAATAATAGCAGTAGGCATTGAAGTCCAGAGATCTGCATCTCCGGATTTTCTCCTCAAAACAGAAAACCATTGCTGGTCTGATCCAGTAGCCCCAGGAGAAATGGCATTATCATTCACATAATCAGTCCAATTTGCATAGATCTGAAACCATCCTCCAGCAAGATTTTCATAAGCCGCAATGTAAGCTCGATCTTTTGAAAGGCCGGTTGGCAAAGTTCCATCCGTATCAAAAACAATTAAATTATATTCTTCCTTATCAGAATTCTGAGGATAATTTAATTGCATCGGATAAACATTATTATTTGGAATCAGCTGAGAATAAAATTGATTTGTAGTTCCTTTACTGTATTTTATATCTCTGTAAAAACTCCAATCATTATATTTTTTATTATCCAAATCAAGAGAAAAAGAATGAGTTCCGGTTCCTGAATTTGTTATGTTGACGTGCCGATCATTTGTAAAATTGAGAGCATCATTATCCCAAAGTAATGCCATATCTTCATACAGCTTTACATTATCATCATTAATTTTTTTTACATAGTATCGATTTGTGTTTACAAGGGGAGCCGGAAGAGTATCTGAAGATTTCAAAACAATTTTATCTCCATCCGAAAGACCGTGATCAGTGCGAACCAAATAATTATCGGTTGTGTTTACAGTGAATTCGTTCCAGGTTGCATCATCGTTTATAGATTCCAAAACAAAATCATTATGAAGATCAGCGTGCTGAACTAAAAAGTTTTCTAATTGCAATAAATAATGATCGATCTCCAACTCCCATAAAGATAAGGACTGATTGAATCGAATGTCCTTAATAATACCCAGGAAAACATCCTGCGTATCATTTACAGTTATTAATACTTCCTGATTCTTCAAAGGCTCATTAGGAACTGCACTTGATAAGGAAAGCCTCATTCCTTCAAATACAGGAGAGTAGTCTCTATTCCTGTTTACAATTTGTATAAGGGATGAATTATAAACATAGCTGCTTACATCAACATCATTTATTTTTACTACCGCTTTAACGCTCATTGAAGTTCATTCCAGCAATGGATAATTGATTCTCAACTTTTTTTAATCTCTTAACGATTACCTCAACATCCGGAGATCTGTTCTCAATGTTAACAGACATATCCTTCCGGACCAGATTCATATTCATTGCCTGAATAGACTTATTGACTTGTGATAGTAATCGTTCAATACTACCATTTTGACTGCCTACCTGGTTAGCCGGTGTAACGCTCACTCTCTCTCCGGATTCAACCAGGAGAGGATAACTATCGTTTGGAAATCCCTGGGGAACAATAAAACTTCCACCACCTGCAAGCTTTTTAACTCCCTTGTTGGTCCCGATGAAATTACCTCCTGAGTGACCAACAGCAGCTGGTATTGCTTGAACTGCCTCAGAGGCGCCGCCGGTGGCTGCTGCGAATATCGATCTCAAAGTCATAAGCACCACCCACTTCGCGATCATTCTTTCAACTTCGGCAATAAAGGCATTCGCCATATTTGCGAATCCCCGGATTAAAGCGTTGTTAGTTTGGTCTGCTTTAATTCTTAGTTGATCAAACAAACCGGATGTGAATGCACCTGCAATGTTTTCTGTAATTCTTTCGGTTTCCTGGTTGAGCGCACGCCATTGTTCAAACTGATAATCGGTTTGTTCATCCTGCAATTCCTTTAACTTTTCATTCTTCATCTGCTCAGCAAGAATAATGTTACCTGTAGCTTCCAGGAATGCTTGATACTCTTCTTCAATTTTTCTTTTCTTGAATTCAAAGTATTCTTCAGTTTTTATTTTTGTTGAATTGAAATAATTAGCTAATGCATCTTCCCGTTTTTTATAACTTTCAGTAATTGCATCTGATTCATCATCAAGCTGCTTTAATAAATCTTGTTCCGCTTGATCATTTATCTTTTCAATTTCCTTTATAGTGGTTTCCGCTGCATCTGTCCGGATTTCTGTGATTTCCTGTTCAAGCCGGGCGACTGCGAGTTTTTTGTTCTCTTCCGCTTTAGCAATTGCATCAGTATTCCCTTTTGCCCTGGCTAATTCCTGTTCATAACTCAGTTTGATTTGAGCATTACGGAATTCAACATATCCCGTAACGGCAAACTTTAGTTTTTCAAACTCAGCAACCTGCTCAGCTGTATAACCGGAGGGAATTGAAAAGCTTACGTCAACCTTCTGTTTTGTACTTTTATCAATTCCAATTGATTGCTCGAGCTTTTTAATTTTTTCTAAGTTCTTCAGGTAGTCATCAGAACCGTACACTAACCCAAGCTGTTCTTTTTGAAGTTCACCAATTTTTTCAATCACCTGTCCAACGGTATCAGCTTGTTGTTTATATGTAAGCATTATTGCAGAACTGTTTTTATCTGTTAACTTATAGGTTAACATCAGCAGACTGGCGTACTTTTGATGTTCATCAATTAGATCTTGTAGAGTTTTTTTAACCTCGGATTGTCCGAAGGTTACAAAACTTTTAAGTGCTCTTGTAAACAGAACCAATCCATCTGTAGCCCAGCCAAGCACTCTTAATGTAGAATTCCAATAAGGAAGTAAGTCTTTACCTAAAGCAGCCTTTTGGTTTTCGATTTGTGCATTAAGCTGAGCCATTCTATCTGCAGTGGTTTCTGCAACATCGCCCATTTTTCCAAGTTCACGCTCAACTATATTAGCCGCTGCCTGCCCGAAATCACCAACCTTGCGGATCTCGTCCTGGAGCTCTGTTGCTGAAATTCCAAGGTTATCAAGCACCAGAGAAGATTTTCGTCCGATACCATCAACGATAGAGTTAACCAGGTAATCAACCGATTCCCCGGTTTGTGTGGCTCGTTTCTGTGCGAACTCGAGAAGGGTAGCAAGTTGATCAAGAGGTATCTTGAAATTTGATGCACGCATAGCTGTCTGCATTAATTCCCAGTCAGCTACCGTGTTTCGTGTGGCTCTTCTTAATTCATCGAGTAATGTAGGTTGGTTAAGTCTGTCAAATGCAACTTTTATTCCTTCAACTTTGCCGGCAAGCTTAACAGCCTCAAATCCGAATTGAATTATCTTAGCTGTCCCAAAAGCTGCTGTGGCAGCTATTCCAACTTGTTTAAATAGAGATGGTGACTTGCTGGCTTCGTCATTGATACCGCGAAGAGCATGGTTAACGCTGTCCATCTTTTCCCTGGTCCTTTCCAGAGAAGCTGAATCAACGTTCATCTTTATTTTTTTATCGAATTCCTGTTGAAGTCTTTTTCGGAGATCCTGAAGTTTTTTAATATCGAGTTGTGCAATTGAATTGTCGAACCGGGTTTTGAAAGTAGCGTTTTTCTCAATATCAGTTTTTTCCCTTACTACTCGCTGCTTTAAACTTTTAATATCAGCGTCAAACTGATCAACCTTAGCTTTAATAGCTACATAAATTTCACCAAGTTTTTCTTCATTAGCCATATTAGTTTAATCTTCCTTGCGAAATGAAAAGTTCGATGTCTCTTATCACTGCATTTCTTTTATCAAGGCTGTCCGTCATTTCAAACTTTCCGCCTCTGTATAAATTGCCAATGTTAAAAGCCTGGTCTATTAACAACCGGTATTCGCTTATGAATCGTTTCTCAACTTTACCGAGTGGAATGCAAAAAAAATGACTTAGAAGCGCGTTAGCAACTCCTCTTGAGATTCCGGGACCGGTATCTTCTCCGTCACTACTTTTTTTTTATTATCGATGCCTTCAAGTTCCAATACACGGAAAGCAAGATCGTAAATGTTTCTTTCAGAAAGATGCTTAATTAAGTATCGTTGGTTTGTAAGCTTTTTAAGTTTAAATCTTTTACGCAGCTGGTACCACTTAAGCAAAGTATAGTTATACTTAAGTGCTGATGTTACTGTCATAACAGCCTGGGAAAGAGATTCAATTCTGGTTAATTCCTTTCCTCTGGCATACTCAGCCAACGCATTTACATCCTCAGCATATCTCTCCGAAAGAAGAAACTTTTCATTAAGAATAAATATCTCGGTTGTATTAGGCGTCAGTTTTAACATTTTCAGTCTGCGCTCCGTTTACTCTAACTGTGTAAGTAATTCTTGCAACTCCGGAAACATTGCAGCTAACACTTTTAGCCGTTATTACTGCATTGCCTGTATATTCCTTGTTTGTTACAACTCCTCTTTTGAAGATCAGTTTGAATGCTTTCTGAACGCCGGCTGCGAGACCAAAATTTGTTTCAGTTGGAACGCCCTTCCATTTAAGCGAATAATTAACTTCTGCGAACCCGGTTGTTGGATTTGTTATGTTTTTTGTGGTAACTATAGCAGTTCCCTCAACCTTTGTGGTAGCTGAAAGCTCAAGAGCAACATCTTCAGCAGTCGGATTACTTGAAAGCAGATCAGCGTCTTCATCACGCATTATTGCACTCAGAGTAGTTTCACGTTCTGCGCGGCTGACCTCGGTTTCCTTAGCATCGCCGGTTGTTTCACTGTCAGTTCCGTCCAGCTCGTCATAGGCTAAATTAAAACCGAGTTCTCTAACCGGGTATGGTGACGAATCAAACTCAAACGACATTGCCTTGCCGGTTACCTTTGCCCCAAGGGGAACGACTTTATCCGTTGCGGACATTACTTCAGTTCCAGCGGCTTCAAAGAGCTGTCCGACATCGTAGGCAGCCAGAACCGTATCTTTTGCGGTTACACGGTAACGAACTCCGGCTACTAAAGTGCCGGTATTTATTTCAGCTCCTGCCGGCTCATACATTATTGCTTCAATATTAAAGCTTCTTGCACCGCGGATGACCTCAAAATCCTTTCCGTCACCCGGAGTCGCAGTATCTGTTGTGTCCTCTGTATCAAATTCCGTTGCAGGCGATACACTTACAACCGGATGTTCGATTCCATCAAACCAGAATTCCAGGTCTTTTCCAACTACTTTACCCATGATAATCTCCTATAGTTTTGTTTTTTGTTTAATTTTTATTAGTCATAAACTCGAATTTCAATAAAATACTTCCAATAGTCATAATAATTACCACCATTAAACCCACCATCATAATCTATAATTCCATTAAGAACTACTATTTTAGAAGTAGTATTCCATACACAAGACATTTGCTTTATTGAAGTATCATAATTTACATTATTAGATGTGACTAAAAAAAATGTTTTATTTTCTGTAAAAGCATCAGCTAAAACTCCTTCATAATAGCCTTGAGAAGTTCTTGCCCAAACAATATCACCACCTAATGTATTTTCAAATACTACAGCAACAGGGTCATCAATTCCTATTTGTGTGAGCAAAGCTGTGTAAACTTTATAAGGTCTAAGTTTTTCATCTATCTCTTGACCCGTGTATTTTGAAATATATTTACCCATAAAGAAGTCTCCTAAACAAGAATGTATTCATCAGCAGAAGTAACAAAAAAGTTATCATCTGCGGTAAAAAGGTAAATTTCGCTATTACCTTTTGTTAATTCTATTTTGTATTGATCTGAGATCATAAAAACTTTATCAATTTTTCCGTCTCTGCTGTTTAATCGTTCGATCCTGTCGACCTTGTTTTCTATTAATAAAAATGAACTCTCCGAATCATCAAACTTACTTCGGCCGGATGCTGCAATTGTCTCAACACCTGCAGCACTCTTATCATAATAACTTATGTTGATGTAAACTTCTTCAAACTTTGTTGCTGTGTCCCTGCTCTGAGGATTTCCATAAGTTGAAAGCACTGCGTAAGGATATTCAGTATCCCTGGGAGCTTCCAGCCAATAAAATCTGTTTGACAAGCCTGTAATCGTTTTACCTATCGTTACAATTGCTGTTCTTAATTCGGGTATCACTTTTTATTTTCCTGCCATAAATTATCGTAAGCAATTGCGAACACTCCGCCCATTAAAGCCAGACCGATAAACAGAAATATTATTATTGTCCACCACCACGCTAAACCAAAATTTGATACAAGTAATATTGATATGATCAGATCATAGCAACCCAGCTCTATTGTGTTGAGTGTGTGGAAAGCATCTGAAAACTGTACCATTACTTTTGTTATCCATCTGAAACCGAAAATGTCAATCGTCCATTTGATGGTATATTTATTTTTCCAGGACAAAGCAGGATTCCACCACTGATCATCAATATCAACTCCGAACACTCGTTTTATTCTTTCCCTAGTCCTTGGATAATTAAAGTTCAGTTGATGAACCAATGACCTTAGGAACATTGCAAAAAAAATCAGAAATGCTGTTGTGATTATTATGAAAATCATTTTAATTGTTTCTAAATAATTCTAAAATTTCTTGTTTCTTTTCTATTAGAGCAGCCCTCATTATTGGTCTCGGTCTCATTCCCAGGGTAAAGTGCCAGTTACCTTCGGGATCCTTATAGTACCAACCACCCTTTCTTCCATCTCCGCTCTCTGCTAATTCTCCGGTACCAAATTCAATGTATGGTGCATAGTCAGCTGAGTTAGCAACCAAGCCAACAACTTCATCATCGCCTTCAATAACTTTATGAGTAAAACTGTTCAGATAATTTCCAAGATCTACCGCTTTCAGTTCCGGTCCCTGAGCACCTGAAGTTTTTTCTTTCATATCGGTTTCAAGCAGCTCACAGGCAACTTCCATCTTATCTGAATAATATTGTTTAACTAACTTCGATATTTTATCAGCGTTCCACTCCACTTTACTTCGATCCCCAAATTTTCACACCGACAGTAATTCCAAACACCGGAACAAATTCATTACCGCTGTAACCTATTCCCAGACCAGCAACTACAACGAACCTATCGTACCAGAATGATTGAGTCTTGCCATACATAGCCTGGTAATACTCAGCTCTTCCGCTCATTTCAGAAATTATATTCCGGTATGCTTCTCCCTTCAGCATATAATTTTCACTGATCTGCTTTTCTTTTTGTAAGGCAGCTTCATAGTTATTAATTCGCAGCTTCATTCCGTAAGCTTCTGTGATAATCTTTGAACCAAGCCCGATCTCCCGAAAGGTTAACAGATCCGTATTGTTAGGTATATCTTCAAACAGCAGTAAAGCTTTCCTGTACTCTGAAATTGCATTTGCAGAATCTTTAGCAATTGAGCTGTCAATTTTTTCAGTTGCTTCAACAGTAATTATTTTTATTTGCTGGTTACTTTCCAGTAGCTGATCACGTTCATTCTTTAATACATTTATTTCTTTTTCACGCTCAGCAATCTCAACTTCTAGCTGCTTGATCTTTTCCTCGTCCGGAGGAACAATTACTACATCATTTCCGCATTTAGAAAGGAATAAGAAAAAAACCAATACAACTATTATCAGAAATGTTATTGCATCCTTAACCTGCATTGTCCAATCCTCTGAATTGAGTTTCTCCAATCAGCTTAATTAAGTGATCGATTTCTTTTTCTTTTTTTAACCAATCCTCGACATCGAAACAGGGACATGCTTTTTTGGCAAAATGATAATGACCCTTAACTTCAACATCTAAGTGTAAATACTTAAGCAGGAACACTTTTGTTAAGAACCGCATAGATATTAGCTGCTCAGGAGTCCGGGTATCTTTGGGCTGAAAAGTATCTTTATCAAGTCCGCCAACGTAACAATAATGACGTGAGATAGAATTGATTCCTGCAACTCCGTAGGTTACTTCCCAGGGATCAACAATATCATCACCATTCTCATCAACGAAACTGTGAATAGTTCCATCGAGCATTACAAGCTTTGAATATCCGACACGATCCCACCCTCTGCCCTGAGGAGGTTTAGCTTTATGCCAGCGGATAATATCATCCGGTCCGACAAACCTTCCCTCAGGAGTTGCAGTGCAATGCCACACCAGATATTTAAGCTTCTTACTCATATCTTAACTTTTTTCACCTTGCTGAATAACTTGTTAATTATGAGTTCGACCAGAACACGACCTTTGAGATGGTAAAAAGCAAATGGGACAGATGCATTCAACAAAATAAACAACCCGCCAAGAGCCCAGGAATTAATTACTCCTCCAGAAACAAGTACAGCCAGGGCAAGCACCGCCAAAATTAATGCAACTGCCAGGGTAATAAGTCTGAAAACAATTGCTGCTCTTTGTTGTTTTTCAACAGTTATCTGGTTTATCCATTCGTCAGAGAAAAAACTACGCTGTATTCCTTCGCTCACGAACGATGCAATTACTCCGAGCACAATCGGAATAATTATCGAAACCAATACCGGATGTTCAAATGCATATTGAATTATTTTATCTTCCATAAGGATATCCTTTTCTTATGGCAACACGCCAAATAGTTTGAGCAAGATTGTAACCATACCGCCAATAAGCGTTAGGTCACGTGCAATTACTCTTAATGAGTTTATCGGTGCATTCTTTATCATTTTAGCAATCCTCTCAGTTGTTTGAGATTCTAACAACTCTAAATCTTTCCTATTTGGTTTTTGATACAATCGCTGATAAAAATCTTCTCTGCGGAATTTTATCGGTATTCCGCCACCGTTATTTATTGTTACATAGTTTAAACTGTGTTTCAAATCCTGTACGTCCATAGTTAATTGTTTTACATCGTTTACAAGTTGTTGCAAAACTTCAGTATCGTCCATCAATTCTCCGAAAATTTTAGTCTAACTTGATGATACCGGGTATAGGAATATTTCTGACTCTGATAAAGCGTGATACCCTCAGCGGACTTTTTTGCCCATTGAAACCAACTGCCACAATTCCGACACGAACCCAGTAATGATTAACCGGCGTTGGAAATTTCCTTATCTCAAGATTGTAATGGTTGTAAATTGTGGATGCGAAACGCCAGCCCCACACATCATCATAATCAGCGCCGTCTATCATACCGGAAACTGTTTTAATTGTATTGGTATCTTCACCCTGCACATAGAAAATGTAATATTCAGATACATCCCCGGTTGTATCAATATCCCAACTCATCCTTACCGTTGAGGGATAATATTTAACCTGAACGGGCTGAGCCTGGATAAATCCCATTACCAGGATTGCAAGGATGCAGGATTGTAAGATTAAATTTTTCATTTTGTTCCTTCTCATTTTAGTTTTGAATTTTATAAACTCTTTATTTTTCTGATAATGCTGCTGATTGCTTTTCCTTTTTGAATCGCTGCGCTCTGCTTCAATTTCCTCAACCGGTTTAACAGACTCCTTCTCTCTGCATCCGGCACAAACAAACTCTTTATCCTTCATTGCCTGAACAAACCCCAAAGTTGGATAATCGAATACGACACATTTACAGCGGTCGCACTTAACACTTAACCTGTTGTTGTGGTAGATGAACAAACCTTTTTCACTATTCTTCTTCTTCCAGATCTTCTTCCGGTGGTATTGGAACTGGAGTGAATGCCTGATGATCCTTCTTAAACAGACAATCAATTTCCAGGTGATCATCCATATCCATCGGATTTTTTATAAACTTCACTTCGAATAATCTAGGCTTAACAGTGTCATAGATGTAGTCGCCTTCAACAACATCTATTATCGGACAATAAAACCTGTGACTCGTTATCAGATTTAATTTTTCATTCCCCAGGATTTCATTTCCGTTTAACGGTCGCAATCTTCCAGCTGTGTCAACAACCTTAGCAAGCTGCTCTGTCCAGCTTCCCGCACCGTCATCAACCTTTGTAACCCGTTTAACTTCAAATCCTGTTACCCAGTAAGTTTCGATGCCCATTTTAATCCCACTGAAGCTTTCTGAATGATGAAAACTCAGCAAGCATTTCCTGTTGAGTAAAGAAGCTTTCTGAGTGATCTCCCAGGGATCTGCTTTTAACCGTTTTTTCTTTGTTCATTTTGAACGCAATAAAATCGGCAGTTGCAAGTTTTATATCCTCTGTAAATTCAACTTTGTGAATAATCACACGCAGGCTGCTTTCCTCATTTACAACAGTTTCGTTAACGGTAATTTTATTATCGGTTATGGTAGCGATGCTGAAAAGCTTGTTGTTTTGATAGGTACCACTTACAAGAATGTTATTGCCCTGGTCTAATCCGGATTCTAAGAATTGCTGGCTGTTGCTATTGATGGATTTGTCGCTTGCCGTGAAGGTTAAACCGTAGCATTCAGCATAAACATACGGAACAGCAAAATTGTTTATCCTTCGAATGATAAAATCCTGAACCTTTACAATCAGCGAATCAATAAGGATATCCTTTGATGTATCCGCCGCCGGAATCTGCAGAAGTTCTTTCACTTCCTCTTTAGTGGTAATCGGCATCGCAATCCCTTTAATTAATTATGAGGGATCCTCACGAATCCCTCAGAACATATTTTCCTAAAGTTTATCTTGGTAGATAAACCGCGAACACATCAACCTTGCCGGTCAATGCTGCATCATCACTTACGAGGACTGCTTTTATGTATCTCTCTGCATCCAGAGGGACAATGGCTCTTCCAAGCTCAGTTCCTGCAGCTATCGCACCATTCCCGCCAGCAGCGGTCAAAGTGAAAAGAGTTAAAAGGTCTGCGAATGCATCTGCAACACCATTGTCGGTTGACTGCTGAAGTTTAATTGTCAATGTTTCGGTATCTGCAAGAGCTACCGCTTCATTGGCAACCGCAACTATTTCAACAGACGCAATTGTGTCGGAAAGCTGAAATGATCCGCCGTTTCCATCAGCAGATGTATTCTGTGGCAAAGTCTGAGCTTTCGCAAGGAAATCCTCAGCCTGTCTTAAAAGACCATTAAGATCTACCTGGTTTGCTTGATTTAATCCCATACTATTTCACACCTCCTTAAACGTTAGCCTCGGCAGCATCGAGGAAGTTGTAGGACGTAACAATTGGAATCCTGTCCCAACGATCGATGATAACCGGGTTATTTATATCAGGTGAGCTAACAGTTATTCTGTTACCGGCTCCTCTGATGTCTTTTAAGTTAGAAAGCAGTTTGGGATGCATAAACAGATAAGTGGAACTGTTATTCGCTCTGATCATTGCAAGCAGATCATCTATCTGTGTAGCGGTTGGAAGTTTTTTAGTGGAAGAAACTCTGTCAACATTGTATATGACCCCAACCACACGGCTGCTCAATATTTGGAAACCGAAGTAACCTTTGTAACGGATCTTGTATCCCGGAACAGTAACCGTTGCACCATTCCTTGTATAAGTGAGATCCATCAAGGCACCGTTGTTGAATGCTTTCACATCCAGCATAGCACCGTTCGCAAATCCTTTGGGACTATACAATCCATTACATTCCCCGGTTGCGAATCTTACAGCTAAGATTGAGTGATTCGCATTGCTTGACCCTTCTGCATTAATCTTATTGCTTCCGGCAAGTGCATGAACACGAATCATATTGTAGAGGATCGCTTTTTCTGCTGTCTCACCTGATTTTCTTAAAAGCAAGGGTTCTTTTTTAGAAAAGTACCGTGGGGCTCCGCCGCTCAACTGAGCAGTATCTTCCGGAACCTGGGCAATCCCGCCCATAATTGAAAGGTCTTTTTTGGTCAGCTTTGTTGCTACGTTGACGATCGGAAGTTCAGCATCCAGGTCGACAAAACCCGGTCCTGTTACCGATTCAACTTCTTCAGCAACGTTCCACATATCGTGCGAAGCTTCTTCAAAAGGAAGCATCGATAAAATCGGGGAATCTTCTGTAATTGCATCAACCTGCTTTGGTTGTTTTTTAGCATACATTACTGATAATTCTTTAAGTGTTGGCATCTTTAAACTCCGTTAATTGATTACTGTGATTACTTACTACAAAACACCTCACTCTCAAAAAACTCTTCAGTCGAAAGTTCTTTAACTTCCTTCTGATTTTCTTTTCCCTGTCCGGGAGGAGTACCGCCAAATTTTTCTTCACCGAATAATGGCTTGTAATCTTCCTGAAGCTTCTTAACCGATTCATCAAATCCTTTAATCTTTCCGTTGTCATCAAGTTCAACCTTTTCCAGATCAAACTCTTTCATCAACAGCTTAAGATTTTTCGGATTCTTAACACCGGCTTCTGTAAGTGCATCCTTCAACACACCTTCATACTTTGCAAGCTGAAGCTCTTTATCCTTTGCAGCAATCTTCGAATCCTGGTCCTGGAGTTTCTTATTAAGTTCGGCAATTTGTTCTTCAACAGAATTCTTGCCTTTCTTATTGTCATCCTGAACTTTCTTCAGGTCGTCCTGGGCAGTTTTCAGATCACCGGTCAGCTTATCCTTATCCTTCTGGAGATCCTTCTTCTCATCATTGAGTTTATCGAACTTCTCCTTCGGAATATAAGTGCCGTCATTGACGATCAGTTCTTTGCCGTTCAGATCAGCTTCAACTTTTTTAAAAGCTTCTTCCCCGATCAGTTTTTTGAGTTTTTCTAAGTAGGACATTTGTTATTACTCCTTTAGTTTTTTTGGCGAGTCACCCTCCTCGCTGAGAGTTTACGTTCAGTTTTACGCCGAACATTTAAAGTGCGCAAATCACTTAATTATTTGTTGCTGAAAAACTATCAGAAGGGAGCGTGAATGTCATCCTAATTTTTTTTAGGATTTTGGGAATTCGTAAATGGAGAGTTACGGAGTGTTACTTCATTTCTCAAACTTAAAAATTATTTAACAATGGATTAAGATTGCTAATAAAAAAATGTGTTTGATCTATAAGGAGGATCGAATATTTAGAAATATCAAAAATACTAATTGGTGACGGGGTCTGATTCTCACAGTAATTGGCTGGAATAACTAAGTGACTTGATAATTCTTTCCATGGATTGAAAGTCAGGAGTTCCAGAATTAGTAACCGGCAATTTAATCAAGGAATTTCGCATCCGAGACAATCCCCACTTCCTACCATAATTAAATCTGTACTTTTCCATTCTGATGATTGTTATAAAAAACATTGCGCGGAAAATATTCAATTCAAACTTTGGTGTAAAAATATGCACATCTTCAGTTGAACAGAAGGGAATTGGTTGATAAAATGCTTCTCCAACACTGCCATTTCTCGCAACACTAATCACATTACCAGAATGATATGCAGATCGGTTTATGAAACCGCTAAGCCCGTTGTTACGATCGGTAGATGTGATGACAGGAGTCGACCCTTCATTCAACAGCTCGTTTAGGCGTGCTCCTCTTCCCCGATCAATAATAAATAATTCAGAATACTTAAACCACTTCCAATTTGATGTTTTGAGTCCAGTTCGAGGATGAACCATAAATGGTTTAGATAAATCATTTCCGAAATCAACTTTTGCGTTGGCTATATCTTGTGGAACTGCTGATGGTAATATAAGAGAAGCAAGTCTCTCCCCTTTAGGCTTTCTCCCGTATGAAAACCGATACCTGTTTAGTGTGATACAATTTGCATAATAAATTTTCTCCTGAAGCTTCATATCTTTTTTTGGTATGAGAACTGCCACATTACTATTCGGAACAAATACACAAGTTGAGACGTATGAATAAGTGTGGCTTCCCTGACCATCGGTAGAAACGAATATTTCCTCAGGGCCAAAAAGATACTTTTCGGGAATTTCCGATGGGTCAACATAACCAGCAATAACATTTGAGAAATTGTTCGAAGGTCGCAAATAAGGAACAGAATATTCATCTGTTTTGATACTTTTTATTATAACTTTATCGGATGAAATTCCATTATAGATATTAAATATTTCTTCAAGTTTCATCGAGTTTGCAGATTTTTAAATAGTACATAGTTTTTGATATTCAGAATAAAATCTTCTTCAGTTATCTTACTGTAGTCAGTCTCAAGGTAAGCTTCTGCACACCATTCATCTTCAGCTGATACGCACCGAAGAACGCTCTGTCCGGGTAGTGCTCGTCTATTCGTAAATGTGTCAAGCCATTTAGCCTTTATTCCGTCCCAACGTTTGTTTGCATCGATTCTCCCTTTATTCTTTGTTTTAACAAGACCATCATCCTTCCAGTATCCAAAAAAAGTTTCTTTATTCTGATTGTGTGGTTTATGCGCGGTAAATATAATAATACAGGTTACTACTCCCACATTTGAGTTTGCAAATAAATCGTCAGGCATTGACAGTACTGCTTCAAGTGTATGGTTCTCAAGAATTTTCTTTTTTAATTCATAAGACTCTCCCTTCTGTGCAATTGCACAACTAATAGGGACAAGTGCAATACAAGTTCCAGATACTTGCAATGATTCTAAATTATTGAGAACAAATTCAAGTTCCTCAATATCAGTCTTTTTGGTTCTGTAAGGAGGATTTAAGAAACCAATATTCGGTTTAAAATTTTTGACGAGGCTTATAACTTTTGGGTCAAAGCAGTCTCCATGAATAATGTTTGATTTGCCATCTTGGTGAATAAACATATTGGAGCAAGCTAAAGCAAATATATCGTCTTGCCATTCTACGCCGATTAATTGTTTCTCTTTTATTATTTTTACTTTTTTAAGATCTCCTTTCGCATCTTCGATCATTTTATTCATCGCACTTATCAAAAACCCACCTGTGCCAGAACAATTATCACATACAATACTATTTTTATTGACTCCAGCGAGCAAACTAAATAACTCTGTGATATGAGGAGGGGTAAGTACAATTCCTAAACCGGTATCACTATTTGCGTAACTTAAAAATTCGATATAAAACTGACCTAACACATCGAAGTATTTATAGGTTTTGATAAAATCATTGACATTATTGTCTATATCATCTACGATCGTTTTCAATACCTCAGGCTGACTAGACAAAGATGTATGTGTCCGTATAAATGAGTATGCCGTATTAAGGTTATCCAATTTTTCGTTATTTAAATTAGCATTTTTGAGTTCAAGTGAAACCGTTTGAACTAACATATTTGCAAGATCTTTTGGTTTAGTGTGATCTTTGTAGGATTTTTTGAATGCCTTATTTTCTAATGCAATTAATATCCCACTTATCAGTAAACTTCTCTGTGATTCCTTTACCTTATGGGCATGTAGCGTTTCGTTTAGTTCTTTAGAGAAAATCAGTAACTTTTCATAATCATAAGAAAATTTTTGAGGACTATGTTTGAAACCAGTTAAGTAGGAATCAGGATCAATAAGCTTATTTGAAAATATTGGAATGGCATCTGAAGAATTTTTTAAAAATAAAAAGTGTGAAACTTTTATTTCACTGATTTTTTCTCCACTCACTGCAATGGCTAATACATTAAATTCTTTAGTGAGATAGGACCCATAAAGTTTCACCCCGTCAACGGCAAACTCAGAGTATTTGTTTCCCTCGGGACTAACATGCTTCTTAATACTACTTTTACATTCAACGACAATGATAAAATCTGAATCATTCTTAAATGTTATAATAAATTCTGGATACCCTGGACCATTTCCTTTTTTTGAAGCATTGCGTAACAGTTTATTAATTTTAGGATTATCAGATTTTTGTTCTTCTATTTTAATCATAGAAAATTTTTGAAAATGCTTACGAACTATATTTTCTGTTTTTCTTTCGTTCATATTCTTCAATTAACTTAAGATATTAATTCATTGTGAATTATATAATAGATGATCGGGGTCAATCCATACTATATAAAACGTTCCTTCGTGTAAAAAACCATGTACCCGACCATAATTATTATTATTAATGCCAAATTGATAGGGTGCATAGTCTCTCAATTGTGCTGGAAGATGCGAGTATCCCTCTGGCTCAGAGGTTTCATCCCATCTTATGATATGTGCTCTTAAGGCTGTAGACCTTTCTGAAATAAACTGATTGTACGTAAATGAACTTATGTGTAACAACCGTGTCAATAACTCCTTGAAGTAGGCATTTTCACATTGGTCAATACAGAATTTTTTATGATTTATAGAAAGATATTTAAACGAAAAAGTTAACAGTCCGTTCGGAATCAATGCAGCAGGTTTTATTTTATTTGACTTTTGAGGGACTTTCGAAGCCTTGATTCGACTCATTTTTCGTTAGCAACTGATTTATAGAAATCTCTCATTTCCTCTTTATTAATTTTATTACTTGATGGTATAAGGCTAGGTAGATTTCCTCTGGCAATTTGCCAAGGTTTTTCTCGATGCGTCATCAACTCAAGTTCATAACTATTAAACTTATTAAAGACATGATAAATTTCTTTCAGATGTGCTTCCACTTCTTGGAGAAGATTTGGCTTCTCTATTTTCTCATTGATGGGTTGGTATCCGAATTTCTTAAATCTTTGGTATAAAGTTGGCAATACCGGACCGTGAACCCAGGCTTCAAAATCTTCACTAAACAATGGTTTATCATACAAGGCTAAATACCAAGCTTGGGAGTAATATACCAGTTTCTGAATTTTTAGATTTGTTAACAAATCACCAAATTCATTGGCATAATAAATAAAAAAATCAGCTATATTATCTACTTCTTTAGTCGGATTTATATATTCGAGTACGGGCATACAAACTCCTAAAGTGATGGTATTCAAAATTACCTCTATTGACTTTCAAAGTCAATGAAAATTAGTTTTTCACTAATCTGTAACCAAATTATTAAACCCTCTCCCCCTTCCACTCCTCAAAACTATCATAATTCTTCCGGATATACTCCGCCAGAGAAACTGTGTTCAGGTTCTTAAACTTAAGAGCAGTAGTGCATCCGCAGTTAATATCATGCTCAGCAATACCGGTTAATCCTGGTCCATCGGTTGTCGTTCCATCGGGCAAAGTGAACTTTCCCTCGTCGTCAGCTTCAACACCATCCATTTGTATGTGATCCGGTCGAGGCTCCCTGGGATTGCCACTGTGCACCCAGGTTCTAACAGACTCAATCCCTAACCGCTCGGCTGCCGCTTCCCCTTTACTGAAAGAAGTAACCCTAGCTGCACTCTGTACCCGGTGTCCTTCTGTCCGGACGACCCGTAAAACCTTGTTTGCTGTAAGTCCCGTTTTATCCTGGATGGTTTTTGCAATTGCACCGTAACCCTGTCCTTGGATAAGTCCCTGAGTTAGTTCCTGCCGGATCTGTTTAACATAAAACTGTGCGTGTTCCTGCAATCTGGACTTCCAGGTGATTCGGTCAAGTGGATTAAGAAGAGAAGCCTCAACCACTTTCGGATTTAAAACACCAAAGCCAAGTCGAACACTCAAACTGCTTTCGAGAGCATAAGCAGTTCTGTAATAATTTTCAGAATAAAATTCCTTCAATCCCTTAGAGATGGTTTTTATATTTTCATTGGTAAGTAACTTAACCTGGTCGGCAATTTCCCGTTCAAGATTTGTCAGCCGGTTGTAGATGATCAGATCTTCATACCTAACACTGTCGCCATACTTTTCATAGATTGCAGCAATAAGTTTTTTTATCTCCCCGAGCGAACGTTTGTATTGTCTCAGCAGATCCTTTTCATAACCGGCAATCAGCTTATCAAGTTTCGAATCTGCCTGGGCGAGCAGCTTAATTATTTTTTCGTTAACGTCCATACTTCTGAATCACATTCCCGGTTTTATCTTCAAAGAATTTCTTGAACTCATCAAATGGTATTGTGCACTCACAGGCAATTCCAAAATAAAACCTTAGGGTAGTCCTGTTGTTTTCTTGAACAGGATTGAAGCCGGCAATCTCATTCAGATCAACAACAAGTGGTGCAATGTCATCATCAGCACTGGCTTCAATATTCAGTTCATCAAACATCGATTGTGTTTTTGATTTCCACGCAACCGGCAATTCATAGTAGATCGGTTTATTCATCTCCTTCCTCAGCCGGAATTTTATCGAAGTCGATTATTCCCTCCCCTTCCTTCTCAAAAGCATCAAGTTCATCATCTACATTTTTAACCCAGGGATGATTTGAAATAGCTGTCCGTCGAGAAATAACACCCAGAGAATCTTTAACACTCTTAATCTTTTCACTCTCGTTAATTATCAGATGTTTCTTGAACACCGGATCAATTTTATCTGCATTGTATTGAACTCGCTTAGTGATCAAAAAATAATCAGCAAGGAAGCTCATAAACTCGTGAATAGCAAGCGTGGCTTGAGTTATCATTATGTTGCTCTTAATGTCCAGACCGGCATACATATACTCGAGTGCAATTCCGGAGGGAGATAAGCCCGCTTTGTCAATTTTCGGATTAACACCAAAACCAAAAACGAAAATATTATCCTCAACCCGGTCAAGATGAGAGTCGTGTGCATCCTTCGGAATTTCATTCTGCTTCGGTTCAACTCCACCATCCTTATTAACTTTGATAGCACCATACATATTCAGGTTACGGACAAACTCACTTAGCTTCGTACCTTCATACCCTTTAAGCACCCAGATTGCTTTTGCAATGTCCGCCAGGTTATTCGAGAATGAGCTGAGGTCATAGTCGTAATTATCAATCAGATTCTTTGTGAACCTGAGATCAGAGATTGCTTCCTCGTTATTCTTCAGCTCTACAAACGGAACACGTCCCCAGCCTCGTCCTTCAGGAGTGTTTTGATTCAAAGAGTTCCATTTGTAAATATGAAACCGCGGATTCGGTTGTATGTCAGGATCAGGAATGTATCGTCCGCCCTTTGTTTCCACCAGGTAGAAAACCTTTTCACTGTCGTATATCTCCACCTTGTTAAGTGTTATCCTGGGTGTGTTCAACGACTCCCGGTAAGTAACCGGATAATATCTGATAACACCAACAAGCTTTTCATTAAACTGAGTGTCATAAATTGGAATGATCTGCTCACCGGGTATTTGGGCATAATCGAATTCTCCCTTTTCATTTATGAAAACATAAAGGTAGTCCCTTCCCCGGTTGCTGCTGCCTGTCAAAAGCTTCTTGAAAATGTTGTTAAACCAGAAAGTAAAATTTTCATTGATCAGTTTTACAAATTGCTCATCCTCGCCTTTAAACATTATCGGATGCCCGGCAATATATCCGACCTTCTGATCAACCAGGTATTTGTGATAAGCGTTCACAATCCGGTTATTGCTTTTATTCTGGTTGACGTAAGAAACACCATCGATAAAATACTTTCTGAAATCAACATCGAGAATGTCGTGCTTCGATTTGTAGTAATTCGTACCGTCTTTCATATCCCTCTTCTCTTCACTCTCGAGATCTTCCCTGATCAGTGATGATATTATTTCCGAAAGCCGGTAGTTCTGATATTGGTTCAGTTGGAGATTGACAATGTCGGTTTGTGTTAAATACATAGCTTAATTCCTTACTTTAAAAATTCAATTGCACTTCTGCTGTTCCTTACCCAATTCCAGTATACAACAGCATCGCCTTTGTTTGGGGAGTGACCCAAACGTTTTTTTATTAACTCTTTAGACTCAACAACTACCTTACCGTTTTTTGGCTCCCACTCAGGAGTAATCAGGTCGGCAGTTAATTCATCATCCGGCGGAAGAGCTATAATTCCATTCCGCAAATCTTCTCTTAATTGCCACCACATCTGGGAACGAAGATTTTTAAACTTTTCTTCCTGGTTAGCAATGTCAACAGGTGCATCTGCTCCGCCAAGAGCTGCAACGTATTGATCCATTTCCTTCAAAGCATTAACTGTTCCGGCTCCTACTCCAACACTGTCAACACCGACTCGCTTAGCCTCAATGTTTTCGTCTTTCATCAGCTGCAGAACTTCCCGTTTACCTAGGAGATTTGAATCGGGACATTGAAAGTCAACCACCGAAATTAAAACTGTTCCCTTACCTTTGGCAATCGCTGCTTTGTCACCATGTTCGGAATTAGCAACGTCAACCCCAAGAGCTTTATGTCCGGGAATTTTTGTTTCCTCTATCTTTCCGGTTTCTTCACAGATAAGATTCCATCTCTCATTTGCTTCCTTAACCCATTTCAAATTTATTAAAGCAGATACCGATTGCCCGGGGGAAATCCCTTTTGCACGCGAAAGATATAGCGCACCCTCATCACCATAACGAACCTTCTTATCGTTCAACCCATCGAGCGTAACAGCACCAGGAATAAATGAAGGATTTTTCAATACAACATTCGGATGATCATACCCGGAGATCCTAATCGATATAACATTCGGGAGCTGACAAAACTTATGTAGGTTATCAAGCTGGTGATCAGGATTTCCAAAAGCTAAAATTATATTGTGTGGTCCGTCTGCAGTATTCTGAAATGCTTCAATGATCGGCTGAGGCACACCGGGAGTCTCCTCGATGATGATCAGTAAATGCTCGGCGTGGAAACCCTGTGCTTTTGTGGATGACTGTTCATCTGCAGCAACACCGGCAACGAATCCGATCGCTTGCCAATCAGTCAGCCGTGGATCCTCGTGCATATTAAGTCGCAACGTACTCAGCGACCCTTTCCTGAACACAGGATACATTACCCCTATTTCCTTCCAAATATGAAGTTTCAATTGTGGTTCTTTGGGAGCTGTGGTTACTACAAGAGAATTTTCAAAGCAGTCTAAAAACCACAATGCAATACCGGCACCAATTTTTGTTTTACCTGTTCCCGTGGACGACTCAACTCCGATTTTCCTTACTCCCTGGGATAAGCATTCAAGAATAAAGATGAATGGGTTTACTGTTCCATCCCACTTGTGATTTTGATATTCAGGATTGAGATTCCAATCAATTGTATTAGCTCTGAACCCTAATCGCTCAACCAGATATTCAAGGGGATGAGTCTTGTAAAAATCACGCTGCGTTTCGTACTGCTTCAACCTTTCGGCTCTGCGTCTTCTTAATTCAAGTTCCGCTTCTGCTGCTAACTGGATTTGATTCATTCAATCTTCACTGCTTTTGGATCCATCAATACTTCTTCTATCGTATCTCCGCGCTTCAATCTTTCAAGTCCGTGCTCGGTGAACTTACTCATATCAACATTCTTCATAGTCATTTCACCGGTTTGTTTTACTTCATCAACATAAAGACCAAGGATCTTGTCTCGATCCTTCACTATTTCAAGAGCCAGTTTATAATCCGGCTTCTCAATAAGTTTACCTGCTTTGTCTTTAGTGCCTTTGGCACGTTGAAATAAAAACTCTCTATCACGTAAAGCTCTTAGCAATGCTTTTTTCTTCTCAGCCCTCCCGAGCCTCCGGATTTCCTTCTTGGCTTCGCTAACGTAGATTTTCGCCATACGCTCAGCAACACCAAAGGTTTTCATTACAATCTGGTTTAGCTCACCACCACGCTTTGCCTGGAAGTATCTCTCGTTCTCCAGGATCAGAGTAACGACACTATCAATCCGGGACCAGACAATTTCAGTGTGGCCTCCTTCGATCTTTTCACCCATATCGTTTTTAATGACTGGCATTGGTTTACTTCCTTATTTCAAAAAATAAATCATTGGCTTTGATTGTGTTCTCAAGTTTATCACCTTGCATTTTTTCGATGAGATGATTTCCCTTTCCAATTTTGTAATCGAAGATCTCCCGGACTTTCAAACCAAGCTTTTCACAAATCGAATTGATGACCAGATCAAACCGGTATTGACTTCCGCCAATGTTGATGACAAAGAAACCATTTGCTTTTAAGGATTTCATCACCTTCTGAATAAGCACTGTTAAAAATTTCTTATTGAATTCCCCGATCGTTTTGTATCGGATGAATGCCTGAGTTTCTTCATCTGAATAAATTTCAGTATCGAAGTAAGGTGGTGATGTAAATGCAAAATCAAAGTATGAAGTCGGAACTTTCAAATCCTCGAATGGTTTGTTGAATAGATTTATTTTTGGCTTTGCGATGTTGGAAGCACTCAAAAGAAAATCACGAAGTTTCTGCAATCCCTGGAAAGTTTTGACCGATGGATCAGTTGCAAAATATTCACCGCCTAATCCGGAAGAAGCAAAGCCCATCATTCGTCCGCCCCAACCGGCACAGGGATCTAGAACCTTTGCACCTTCTTCACAATAATCCTGGTAAATGTCCCTGGCTAAATATGGTTTGAATTCGTGAGCCATTTGTGTCCCAGTGTTTGCCTTTGCAACATCAATGTATTGCCGGTGATGAACTACATCCTGCTGCTTGCTCATCCATTGTGAAATTGATGAAATAAATCCTTTCTCCGGATTGATGAAACAGTCAGCTGCTGAATGCTTACGATTGTTTATTCTGGTCTCGAGCCGGTGCGGATTAAAAAGCAAAGATATATCTCCACCCACATTCTTGGTTCCGGAACAAAGTTTATTGAACTGATGCATTGCCAGAGGAATGTCTATCACGCCATCCACAATCTCCTGAACGGTTTTGAATTTTGGAAAATGATCTTTGATAGCTTGCTTAATCTGTTCCTGGGAAAATATAAATTGATATTCCCGATCGCTTTCCTGCGCTTCGTCCGGAGAGAGATATGTTTGTTCAAATTCGATAAGATCAACACCGGGAAGTTCGAGCGTACTTTTCATTTCACCAAAGTTCAGTTCAAACCCAGGTTCAAACAGATATGAATAAAGTCCTTCATCCGTTATCGTTCCATAGCTGCTGTTCACAGCTAACAATTTTTCTTTTGCTTCAACTTTATTTTTAGCATCGATGAAAACGCACGGCAGCGAAGTGTTAACCGATCCATCCTTTTGCTTGAATGTATAACCTTCCTTCACCAGCTCTTTACAAATGAAGTCCCTTCCGTGACCATCGAGTGTGAAATGATTCTCTCCATCAAACCAGATATACATCGGGAAGGAAAATCCGTATTTCAGAATCATAGTCCGTAAGTTCTGAAGCTGTTCCCTGGTCCGGCTTTTCAGGTTACCCTGGATCGGCTTCATATCAGAAACATCCACCTGGTGCGAAGATGTGCATGTAACCGGAATGATTTTTCTACTAAGCTTGCTTTTTCTCTTTGACATAAACGATTGCCTGAATTGCTTTTGGACTTAAAAAATGTTTCTGACCGAGTGATTCGAATGCTTCCTCAGATCGCACACCATCACCTTTCATTTGTTCATACTCTTTTTTGATAACAGCATTCCTCAAAATGTTCTTAGGAACAAGGCCACGCTTGACGAAAATCTCCAGCATATCAATAATTATTTCATCGTTCATTTTTTCACACTCGAATAATAAATTTTTGAAATATCAAAAGAATCCTAAACTTTTTTAGGATTGAATAAACTCTGATCATCTTTCTCCTTTGCTTCCAGTTCTTTTAGAATCCGCTCAACTTCTTCCTTTGTTCGTTTCAGTCCAAATTCATCAAAGAAGATTGGGTAGACAGAATGGTCTTTCGTGATCAGTCTTGTCACGGGAACTGGTCCCTTTTTAGTTTTACAGCCTTGTGTGAAATTAAACTTTGTCATACATTTACTCCGATAACTTTTAATGCTTCATCTACAGTTTCAACTACGTGCACCTTGCCTTTCCATTTGTCCCGGAAGATTAGCTGAGAGGTGGATAGTTTTCCACGAGCGTCTTTGTTTTTAATTTCAATTAAATAATTTTTTCCGGAGATCGCACACACAAGATCCGGAAAGCCGCCACCGACCTGACTGGTGATATGCACCGTTGCACCAACAGCTCTTAATGCTCTAACTATTTCGGATTGATTTAGGTCTGCTCTGCTCATTTTTTTTCTGTTTTAATTTTTTCCGGCGAGCTAATTCATTTTGAGCCGCATTACTCCAAAACTCATTTCCGCTTAAACAAATATTCTGAACTGTCGCTAAAGGATATGTTTTTAGCCTAGCGATAATTTCCTGATCTGTCATAGACATATCTTCCTTCATAGAGTACCTCTTGAAATTTTAATAGTGAATTTTTCCGTTCAGCATAACTAACTTCTCGAGCTTTCGCTCAGAAGTATGTTATGCTTCACTTTCTCTCCTCAGCTTTTAAGTAAGGAAGCTCCAAAAATTTATAAATCTGTTCCTCTGAATTCATTCTGTACTTATAGCCTCGTTTATCCTCAAAGCAGCTTTCATAAATTCTTAAATTCATTCCGAGTGAATTAGCTTTTCTCGCTACCTGTAAATTGTTTTCTGCTCCGCCGGTCCGTACAAACTTTACCATCATAAAATTTTCATCGTTTGCCGCGAAGATGTCAACCGGGATATTCACACCGGGAGCGGGATGATAGATGATGAGTTTATTTTTCTCTCCGTACATCCGGTGTCCGTTTTTGTTCAGACGGAAGTCAAACCTATCATCACCCAGGATGAACCGATCGAGCGGATAAAATAAATTTTCCTCATCGTTGAACAATCCGGAAAATTCCACTTCCACTTTCGGAATGATTATCAGCTCTATGTCTTTCACATCCGGTTTTTTTCTTCTTACAGATCCGGCAACTTCAATTCTTTCACAATGTGGTGAAAGGATATCCACTAACTCAGTTGCAATCTGTTTTGCTGTTTCAAGTTTTATTCTAAAAAATTCTTGTTGCATAATTTCTCCCAGGCACTTTTGTGCAATTAATCGAATTTCATTTTGTTTGCTAACTGTTCAATATCTTCATCGTGAACAATATTGATTTCTGCATTTTCTTTCTGTTTAATCTGTTTTGCTTTGCGTTCCCTGGCTTCAATGAGAGCATCGTCAATCCTTCCCTTCAATCGTTTGTACAAATAACCGAGGTTTCTTTTTCCTTCCGGATACGTGTGAAACTCATTAAAAGTGTTAAATAAATACTCAAATGCAGTTTGATTCTTAACCTGTTTCGTGTTCATAACAATGTTGGTAAAGCTTGATAGAGTTGCTTTGTCCGGATGTTCGATGTTGCAAAATGAATTAAGTAAGTTCTTAACAGCTTCAGTTACATGCTCACGATTTTCATAATCGATAGGAGCGTAGTCTGAGATTTCCGTAAGAAGAGGTAAAGAAATTTCAAGGTTAGAAGTTTGGTGGTTCCCGTTTGAGTTATCCACATTCCCCTCATCTACACTAACCTTATTTAAACTTAACTCTTTTAAACTATACTTACCTGTCGTGGAGTCCTTCCGGAGTGGTTCGGGATTAATTCCTGAATTTTTTGAAGTTAAGTCTTTATTTATAAATAATTTAGGGTCTGGATATTTTGATGGTATCGGGTGCGAAACTTTTTGGTATTCTTCCCATTTTGGTAAGAAATAATAAATTTTTGAATAAAAAACGATAGAATATTGTAATCTTTGAACACATTTTTTTAATTTTCTGTCAGTTACTATCCCCGAAATCTTGTCAGTCAGTGATTTTATTCGTCCTCTTCCTTCATCATCTGCTGCCGAAATTGCAGCCATCATCACGGTGCAATCATCAGAAGTCCACCCTTTGTCCTGAGCTGATTCGAAAAAGTGGGGGTCGATCATCCGTTTTCTTGCCATTCTAATTCCTCAGTAAGTTTTGATAAAAATTAAGTCGATTGATTAGTTCTTCAATGGTTTCAAGGTGCATCTCTTTCCCACCTTGCTCCCGCCATATTTTGTGAGCTATCTTCCAATCAGGTTTAATACCCGGGTTTCCATTCTTTCGCTTCAGTGCAATCCTCTTGGCCAGCAGATTAAGATTGTCCCGTAGGCGTTCTTTCTGCAGGTAAACTGGATCATCATTCACAGGAACCTTTCGGGTATCAACCGAGTGCTTTATTCCGGAGTTAATTTCTATGTTCACCGCAATGGTTTTACTGTCGGTGGCTTCGCTTCCCAGTGGAATGAACTTTCCTTGAAGAGCCGGTGTATAATCGTTACCGAACAGATCTGTATTTCCTCCGGCCCCCGCATTCTTCAGTCGTTCAGCTTCATCCAAAGCATGATCACGCTCGATCTGAATTGTTTCAGCTAGCTTCACAATATCTTTATCCTGGGGAATGAATATGTATGCATCCTGATGATGAAGCCCGGTAATCACCCGGACAAATCTTCCAACTGCCTGACGGAAATAAAGCTCAGCTTTTATGATGGTGAGATATACACCAACCCGGAGTCGTGGAATATCAACTCCTTCACTTACCATTCTCACGGAAACAAGCCACCGGGAGTTGCTGCGCTTGAACGACTCAATCTTTTCTGAGCCGTCTCCATCGTCAGAAACCACCACAGGCGGTTCTTCTCCTGTGAGCTCGAGTAAAACCTTTGATATTTCTTTTGCGTGCCGCTGTGTGGCTGCAAACACGAGAGCTGCAGCATTATGATGTGTCCTGCGGATCTCGTTAAGCTTTTCGTCGGCATCCTTCAAAACATCCCTCACCCAGTTTCCCTTCGGATCGAGAGCGGTCTTTAATCGTTTGCTCACCTGGTCCGGTGTTAGGTAGTCTTTAAAGTTGTGCTCAAATTCCTGTGTACCAACTCTCCATTTCATTGTACCGTCGTGAATTGTAAAGTAAACCGGCCGGCAAACATTTTCCCGGATTGCTCGTTCATAGGAGTAATTATAATCAGCAACAGAAACATTGTTGTTATACTTTATGAAGGGAATCGGTGCATCGTCAGATCTGAATGCAGTTCCGGATATTGCAAGTCTGAAGACAGCATCCTCAAAGGATCTCTTTAACGCATCTCCCCAGGATAAACTTTCTCCAGCGTGGTGAACTTCATCAAAGATCACAAAAGTTCTTTTTGCAAATGTGTTTTGAGAGTGGATTTGTTTTTTATCCTGGCCGAGCAAAGCGTATGTTATAACAACACCGTGAAAGTCGCTGGCTTCCATTCCCTGGTTGTTTGTAAAATCCGGATCGAGATCTATTCCGGCAAAGTTTGCAGCTTCATAGGCCCATTGTCGTTTCAATCCTTCGCTGGGAGTTACTACAACAATACGATCACAAAGATTTTTCTCAAGGAAATGGTGAGCGGTTTTAAGTGCAAACTTAGTTTTACCGGCTCCGGGTGTGGCTACGCATAGAAAATCTTTCTTACCATTATTGCAGACACTCAATACTGATCTGAAAGCTTCCTGCTGCCACTCCCGGAGCTCGAAATTTCTGTGTGTAATTAATCTTTTCATTTTTTCAAGGACTTTTTATAAACGTAAATTCTTAGTTCGGAGATAAGGTACGTTGTCTTAAATTCATCTGGTTTTCGTATGTTATTTCTTATTAGCCTGAATATTGCAGAAGCAACATTCTTATATTCAAAACGATCCTTACAGGTTATGCAAATGGTTTCATTAGCTTCCATCTCTTTAAGTGTATCATATAACTGAGCATATTTTCTTAGATGTTGTTTGTTCTTTGCCTCTTGTATAGAAATATTTACTACGTTTTCTATTTTCATAAGTCACCAGTCGAAATATTTAAATTCAGTTTTTTCAGGATATCCTTTTTTAAGTTGAACGATACAAGTTTGAACTCTTGAGCCGGGAAATGTTTTTCGCGGTAATGTTATGACTGTTTGCAATCCATAATTCATCAATTGCTTAACTCTAAGAACTGAGTTTGTAATATGAGACCATGGAAGCAAAGCAATAATATTATCGGTTCGTTTCATACAAGTATCTATAATGAATGAGCATGGCATATTATATCCTGCAGGTTTTCCACTATGATCAAAAAAAGCATCTTTATTAAATGGCGGATTCATTAAAACGCAGTCATAGAACTCATCATCCAGATCCCAGAAATTAGCCAGGGCGGTTATTTCAAACGGCCGATCAGACTTCTCTAAAGCATTTACCAGGTTTCCTTTTCCTGGTGTAGGCTCAAGAATCGTTCTGCATTTTTTGGGAATTAGTGTAACCATGTAATCAGCAACGATCTCCGGAGTCTGAAAATTATAATTCATTCTCATCCTCATCGTCAAAAAAGTTTGCGGCCTCTTCAGCTTGAAATTGTTCTTTCAATTCCTCTTGACTGGGTGGAAAGGAAGAGGATTCTTTAAGTTGCCTTGTTGCTGGTATGTAAGGAAGCACATCGTAATTCACACGTGCACCAACAAATTTCCGGCACCACTCTTCCGTGGTTGGTTTGATTGAGAATATTGAAGAGGGAGAAAATAATTCCGTGTGTGAAAATCCTTCATCAGGTTTCGGAACATCAACCTGAAGCATAACCTGGATGCCGACCTTTCTTTCAGATACCCGGCCGGCAATTCTGTTGTGTCCCATTATTTCTATATACGCCCAGGTCTCAATTGTTTCCTGGTTCTTATCAATTAAAATATTTTCGTTCATTCTGCATCCCTTCTTGTTAAAATGATTTGATTGTCTGTTATTTCTGCAACGAATAAACTTCCAATCCCAAACCCGGCTTCGTTAAGCCATTCGCCCTGCAGCCGGATGTATGGTCGTTCAACCTGGTTTCTTACAATGTAGCCAACGACTCGACTGGGATTTTTTTTTACTCATTGAGTACCTCTCATTTAATTGGTTTGTAAGTAGTTACTTCTTTATTGGTCAACGGATCGAAACACTTACCACTGATTACAACCTTCTCCTCAGCGATAAGTGTTAATATTCGATCCGGAATTACGTGACGTGGTAGCCCGGTGGCTTCTGAAAGCTCCCTTTGTGTTGCTTCTCCGAGCGTGCGGAGAGCTTCAAGTATCTGTTCCTTCTGAGTTACCCGTTTGGTTTTAACATCATCCGAATAGAAGGAATCGATTTTATTTGAGAGAGGTATGTTTACCTCTCTCTTATCAAATAATGTTGGTTGGTTCATAAAGGCACCTCGACATCAAATAAGCTGAGCTTTCCTGTTACTGGAAATGGTTTAACTTCTCGGATATTCCTTAAAAACCAAGAATATGCACCAGGATAAGTTTCACAAAAAGCCGATGCTTCGTGTTCCACTGTCATCGGTTTGATGTCGTATAGTTCAGCGATACATAGGGCGACACCGAGCTTTGGGTTTTTAAGTTTATCCAGGTCAATATGAGTGTTGATTAATTGGTCAGTGAGGACAACGTCAAAGAAATTAGTATCAATCTTTTTGGAGGCTACAAATAGTATATCTCCTCTGTAGTTGGTTTTCCATTTCCTCGTTTCAATAGTTTTAAGCCCGGTCTGAACTAAGTAGCCCCACGGCTGCTTCATTGATAGTGCTTTCACCCGTTCACCACCTCCAAAACTCCGTCGGTGAGTTTTACTTGCTGAGGAATAAAGTCGAGTAGTTCAGGACGATGTGTAATTATGAAAGTATTGTGAACTCCGCTGAGTTGGTGAGCTCGTCTTAACATTTCGATGTATGAATAAGCATTTTCAAGATCGAGTGCTCCGTCTTTCTCATCCAGGAAGGCTGTCTCAATGTTCCTTCCCTGGTTACGGACCACCAGGGAAATTGCAAGCTGAATTGCTGTCTCTAACCAAACCTGCTGGCCGCCGGATTTATTCGAGATCTCACAAACGCCATCATCTTCAACTATGTTTATATCGAATGATTCTTTGTAGCTCTTTTTATCAGCTTTAAGTTTTGTGGTTTCAAATACAATCCGGAATTTGTTCTCAAAGATTGAAAGCAGTTCATTTGCAACAGATGTTATTTCGATCCCTGAGTTCTCAAGTTTCAACACCGGGATTCCTGTTTTATCGAAAGCCTTAACCAGGAACGACCAGTCTTTTATTTCGCTCTCAATTTCTCGCTTCGTTTCATTCAGCTTTGCAATTCGTTCCTCATTCTGTTTGATCGTTTCAATCTCTTTATCGAGTGTTGCGATTTGTCTTTCGTATGAGCTAAGAAGATCCTGACTGGTTTTCAGTTCCCTGGAAAGTTTATCGAGTTCATCGGCTTTCATGTCCCGGCTTTTTTCCACGCTCCGGATTTCAAGATCGATGTTGTTATCAATCTTTCTAGTCAGTTCATTTGCCTGAACCTTAAGAGATTCAATAGATCTGTTAAAATCATCAACAGCCTGGTCGATAAGAGATTGAGTGTTTTTAATTTTCTCCTCGAGCAACTTGATGTTGTTTCCGGCTTCTTTCAGATCTTCGTTAAGTTTTTCCCAGTTGTCTTTAGTTAGCTCTGCAAGCTTTTTGTTTACAGCTTCAATCTCAGTTTCATTGTCCTTCATGATACATTTGAAATCCTGATCTTTAAGCGTGAACTGTTCATCTATCATTTGCTTATCAGTTCGGAGTTGTTTCTCCGCTTTGACAAGTTCTGCCTCTTTGAATGAGAGATTTTCATCGATCTTCTTTAAGGCTTCGTTCAACCCCGGTAATGATTCCTTGTTTCCGTAGGCATTAATTAAGAACTTACAACTGCTTCCGGTTGGTTGATCACAAGGCACTTCATCAATAATTTTGATTGATTCCTCATACCTTTTGATTTCATTTGACCTGGTTTCAGCTTCGGATTTAAGAGCGTTAAACTCAGAGCGAAGAGTATTTACTTTCTTCTCCAGTTCTCCCAGGGATATTAATTTTTCAGAATATTCTTTCTGATGATCAGAATATTGTTTCTGAATGCCGGAGTGATAATCTTTAGTTGTGCTTAGTGACTGCTTAAGGCTTTCAATTTCTTTCAGCTTCCATCGAACCTTTTCCTTAGCTTCCGGAGTAGCAAGTTTCTTGTTTCGCTCAAGCAGTTTTTTATTATCATCAATCTCAGATGTCAGTCTGATGATTTTTGAATTGTGCTGAGTTGTTAAAGAAAGAATATCCCCTCCAATATTATCAATCTTATCCTGGTATTCTTTGTTCCTGGATCGCTTGTCCTCTGCAAGTTTCACCTTAACTGTTAAATCGGAGATCTCTTTTTTGAGCTCATCAATCCGGGTTTCAAGATTTGAAATGTCAGAAATGATTTTAACCTGGTCATTAAGCAGTTCAACTCTCTGATCATCGAGAACATCCAACGAAGTCTGGCTTTGCTGCAATGCTTTTATTTCACCTTCAACCGCAGAGAGTTTTACTTCCTGTTCCCTGGCTTTTACTTTAGCCTGTTCTAAGTATTGCTCATAAATGTTGAGGTTAAGAAGTTCATAGAAAAGCTTTCTTCTATCGGCTGGTTTCAGTTCAGCAATACCTTTGCTTTTCTGTCCGGAGAAAACTGAATTGAAGAACAGATCCGGGGATCCAAGCAGATCCTCAATAGCTTTATCGTAGGTGGTTAGTTTACCATCATTAAGAGGGTTATATCCCTTGTGTGTATTTTTCAGCAGATAAGCTTCTGAACCTCCGGTTAGCGCATCAATCAAAATTTTAGATTCATAAATATCACCGTCCTGCTCAAACTCAAGAATGCGGAAACTATCCTTTAAGTAGAAATGATTTTGAAGCGAACCATCCCGGCTAACCATCATCCGGTAAGGATGAAGATTTTCCATTATGGTTGTTTTACCGCTGCCGTTGCGCCCGGTTAGTGCAATTAGTCCGGATTGATACTGACTGAAATCGATTTCAATTTCTTCAAGTCCTAATCCTTTTCTTATTCCTATTGCACCGCGAAGTTTTAGTTTACGAATTTTCATACCTCAACTCCCTTCTCCTTAAACTTAAACATTGAAAGTGATACTACATTCTCCAAGTGGAGATGTTCATCGGTTTCGCTTTTCCAGAAGTTAGCACTTACCCTTGTGCATTTTCGATGTTGATCATTTAGTCTTTCAATTCCATCACCGAGATATTTCTTATAAGCTTGAAGATTCTCTTCTTTGATCACTTTTCGATTTTGTTGGCCAATAAATTCCTGTATCGCTTTGTGAAGCTTGTTTTTAGGCTGATAAAACATTCCGAGAATAATTAGATATTTTATCATTGTACCTCAACTCCTTTCTCCTGAAGTTCCAGGACTTTCTGTTCAATCGTACCGTTAATCGGTTGCTCGATGACAGAAGCGTATTCCTTAACTTCATCAAGCAAGGTTTTGCAATTCATAATCTTCTCAGATCTGCTTTCACGCTGGTCCGGGATGATGTTGAATTCAATCTTTACATCTTTACCAAAGAAAGTTTTCAACCATTCAATCTTATCATCAGAGATTAACTTTCGGTCATTCTCAGATACGGTACACCGGAAACGAAACTCAGCGTTTGCATTTGCTTCATCAGTTGTGATTGATTCATCCCACTCAAAGCGTCCATTAATGAATTCAGCATCAATCTTTACCATCGGACGGGCAGCATTAAGCGGAATTGTTATCGTAATCATATTTCCATCTTCAAACTCGATTGTTTCAAAGCTTTTCTGTTCAGTCTCTCCCCAGTTCTTGTTATAGATTGACCCGGAGTAACCCATATTCGGTTTGAAGAATTGTCTTAAATGAATATGACCAAGTGCATAATAATCGTGCTTTGCTTTTTCAAGTGTGGAAGGTGCAACCATTATATCCTGACTAACTAATGTTTGTCCGGATGACAAACGAGATCCAACGACATTACCATGAAAAGCCAGAAGCTTCGGACAAGTATAAGGTTGTGTAACCTCACCAATGTGCTCGAAGATCTGTTCAAACTTTTCAATGAAGTTTGCATTGTTGTTGTCTATACTGTCTTCAATTAACAGAGAAGCTTTTGTTGGATATGGAACTAAGGAAACGATGTAATCAAATTCTGTTATCCTGTGCTCGTCTCTTAGCAGATCAAATACGTGTTGTTTTACTGCACCAGCTTTCATTCCTAACACCACCGGATATTCATAAGCAAATACATTCGGTTCGATCTGGTGAAGCAGTTCTATGCTTCCGGGTTCATCGTGACTATTATTTCCTTTTGTTATGAAGATGAAATCAACCAACTTTGCAAGTTTGTGTAAATACTTAAGCACAACCGGCACGCCTGAGTTTGCCTGGTATTTCTGACTCTTCTCAAATACATCCCCGGCGTGAATTATTGCATTAACTTTTACGTTGCTGCAATACGCAACCATCTGATCAAGAGAAGCCTCAAGCTTCTTTTGTTTTTTCGGATCAGCATCAGCATGCCAGTCCGCTGTATGAATAAATCTTAATTGTTTCATTTGAAAATTCCTGCCATAGTTATTATTAAATAAATTAATGTTGCCATCACTAACGCTGTCGGGATTGCTGTAATGCATCCGTCTGCTTTGTTTCTTCTGTACATTTTCCCTCCGCTTTTTTTAATGACTCACCAATTCGATTTGAAATAGTTTTTGGTAATGAGATCTGAAATGAATTGAACAGTTGATATACAACTGCCAGATCATCATAAAGTTGAGGAGCTGCTGAGAGCAGATTTGCAATCTTTATGTTTTCCGGATTTGCAACAGAACCGACAACAACAATGTCGTTTCCCTCTTCATCAATAACCCGGATTGTGTGTCCGAGCACTTCCGTTTTCCAATTCATATAGGTAACGCCTCCTCAGCATCCGGCATTTCCAGAAGCTTCTTAATGAACTTAATTTGTGAATCGAGTGGAGATTGTTCAATCCTGGCTTGAGTAAACGGAGTGCCTTTAGGATCCTGGAATTTCTTCAATTCAATTAATTGTAAAATTTTCTCAGTTCTTTCATTCTGCGGAGCTTCACGATAAGTCTCTGAAATAAACCCGGGATCTTCGTTTGGTGGTGTTTCGGTTTTGGGAGCTTCTGTCACTTCCTCAGTAACCACGGCTTCTTCAACTTGTCTGCTGTTGTTTGCAGGAGATCCTGATTGATAAATTGTATCAACTATGCCAAGTTTTTGTCTGGCAAGTTCCTTCTTAATTGATTTCTGTTCCTCCGGAGAGAATTCAGAAAGCAAAGCGTTCTTATCTTCTTCCACATAAGGGATCAGGAATGGTTTATCGAAATCCTTTTTGTTGAAAGATTGAGGAAGTTGAGGCAGGACTTTATTGAAAGCCCTGGTTAAAGCATTACTTTCAGCGAGAGCCTCTGCGTGTTTGCGTCTGGATTTTGTCTGCTTCTCGCTTTTTGTTGCTGCATCATTAAAGTAATCGTACTTACCGGTGTATGATTCCTTTATCATTTCGCCGCTTACAGTCCGGTATTGAACTGTTACTTCGTGACTTATAAAAGTAACCCGGCCGGTCTCATCAACTTTACGTTCAAGTATACGAGATCCAACAACTCTTATCTTAGCTGCTTTGGCAATCTCATTTAACTTGCTGAGATGTAAACAATAACCACCGCTTTCATTCTGATAAACTTGTTTGTCATCATTTGGATTCACGGTTACGATTTCAGCACCGAGCCTGCAATACTTATCGCTGAAAGGAAGTGTCTCCGGAAATACAACATTTGCTATTGTTCTGGCTTGCTGCACAAATTTTTGAAGCTGGTTGTTGTTTCCGATTCTTTCCTCTGTGAGTTTAACTAATTGTGTACTCATCGTCTTACATCTCCTTTCGGTCCGTAGGTTTGTTTGAAACCCTGGAACAGATGGTGCAACCTTGTAACCGGTCTTTCCTCTGTTACTATTGAAGAAGTATCCAGCGTAACCTTTAACGGTTTCACCAGGCTAATCCTCAACCGGGATTTCTTTTTTGTTGGTGAATTGTTATTTTTGTGTAGTTCCATAGTGAACCTTTCTAATAAGTTTAGTGATCGATAAAGTCCTGTTAACGCAGGACTTTTTTATTTATTAAAACTTGTCTGAATAACTGACCTGTTGTTTTTATCCACAACTTCACAGAAACCTTTATTAATCGATAAATGAAATGGGTATTCTTTTCTGCCACCCGGATTGAACAGTGATCGTTCCAGGCTTCAATGATCAAATAACCTTTCCCCGGGATAACATTAACAGTCGTTTCCATTAAGCACTCCTTTTTTGATTGAAAAATCTTTTAGCAATTTCCTCTGCAGACTCAACTTCATCGGCGTGAAGTGAAACCTGATCATATTTATTATTCTGTTGAAAGGCTCTTATATCAACTAACCGGAAGCGGTAACGCAGTTTTCTTTTGCTATCCCTGTAAACTCTGGCCTGAAGCTTTCCGGATTTGACAAGTTGAATAACTGAATAGCTGCCGAGCTTAAGAAGTTTACAGGCTTTATTTAAGCTTATCTCCTCGATGCTGAATGAATCGGTTTCTTTCATAAACTTTTCGAGTTTCTTCTCGATGTCGCTTAGCTTCTTAAATATTTGTTCTTGAGTGACTAACATTTTATTTCAAGTCAATCGTAATGAGTAAGTCATTGAATTCATCTGTAACCCTTCTCAACTGCGATTTTATCTGATCGGTAAGCATCTTCTTCTCGCTCTCATCAAGTACACGATCATTTATTTTTTCTTTAACAGATTTTGATATGATAGAGACTGTTCCGGAGAGTACTGATGAGAAGTCAATTAAATCATCTTTAAGTTTATCACATACTTCTTTGTTCGAACTGATATACCCTTCCTTTTTTAACACCTCAATAATTCTTGAATGAACATCCTGTCTATAGTTGATAGCCTCACGCAATTGGTAACGAAGCAGCTCATAATCCATAGGAAGCTTTTCAGCGAGCCATTTTATTTCCAGACCGAACCTTTCCAGGATCTGATTAATGAACTTCTGATCTTCATTAAGCATATTGAATTTTTCTGTATGGATTGAATTATTGTTGTTCATAACCTGAGATTTTCCTGTCTTCGCTTTTTAGTTTTCAGTAAAAAAAAATCATTATGGATGATTCATTAGTTTTCAACATTTCATCAGACCACTTTAACATCAGATACAAGGGAAGATTTTTCTTCCCCGTTATGGTCAGTCCGTTCGGATTGATCATGATTCTCAATTGATTTTTTGGGGATTATTATTAACGCATCGTGACCATTAACCCGGTCGCGGTAAATGACCATTTCATCTTTTGGCTGGAGTTTATTTGCTTCAATGAATGGATCTGGAAGAGGAAGTGTAAACTTATTCGAATAGCGGATAATTGACTGATTGTCAATTCTTCGAATTTGGTCTATAATCAACATTTTGTTTCCTTTATAAATTATTCAAAATAACTGAATAAAACATAAAGGATTTTCTCTTAAATGTCAAGATAATTTTTATAAATTATAAAAATATACTTTAGGAATATGTCATATATTATAAGCTATACAGAAAACTTTTATAATATGTCAAAACGCCAGGATATTGTAATAAAGTGGCTTCAAAAAGCCAAAAAAGCCAGAATATCACAGGCTCTCGTAGCTGAGCGGATTGGAATTACTCCCCAAAATTTTAATTATCACCTAAAGGAAAGTCCGGAGCTGGATCTTGACCTGTTCAACTCAATAAAAAATGAACTTGAGAAGTTTATTGACCTGGAAGAGGATCAGGTTTCAGAAGTATTAAAAGATGATTTAGAGCTCAAGCCTTCAAGCATCCCGATTTACAAAGTGCTCGGTCAAATTCCTGCCGGTTATTCTGAAGTAACTGAATACAACGATTGGAATGAATCTGATGATTTATTTTATGATCCGAGAGCACACTTCTGGTTAGTCATTGATTCCGAGTATGGTTATTCAATGACTCCGTTTCTTCAACCGGGAGATATGGTTTTATGTTCAACTTCGGCAAAGTATAAAGATGGCGACATCGTTGCTGTCCGGTGGGATAAAACAAAAGGAGCGATAAAAATTTTCAGTCATAATCCGGAAGTAAAAAACACGATTGGTTTGTTTTCGTATAACAATGCAGAGAAACCAATAATACTAACTAAAGACAGAATCGAGCAGATTTATAAAATAGTTAACATTAAAAAGAAGTAACTCTCATTATTTATTGGGGTATTTATTGATATTAGAAGCAAAACGGGTCGACCTTAAAAAACCAAAAAAATATTCTGATCTCCGTAAACTAAAGCAGGATGCTACCGGTCCACTTAATCCTGGTGAAAATTACTATGTCCACCCGCTGCCACTGTTTCCACTCAAAGTAAAAGACAAAAGATACCGTTACAAGGAGTTTCATCTTGATGTTTATAATCTCCGGTGCACCTGTGAAGATCAAATAGCAAAACGAGAAGAATACCAGGACAGAGATATTCGTAAACTATGCAAACATCTTTATTATAAAATATCATCATCGTGGTTAAAACAGTATGTAGATTCTCTTTCTTTGGAACTATTGAAAAACTCTGTTTTCTTCGGTCCCGAACATCTCTACAAATACGAGTACAAAAAATCATTGATTATCCTCGGGTTCAGAAGTGAAACGGAATGGGTAAACGTTTATGCACCAAATATTCATCATCCGGAAGAACACAAAAGATATTCATTCAATCCATCCACAAAACGGTGGAGTTATAATAGCAAACCAGAATATGGAATCTTGTTTGAAGATGTAATTCATCGATTGATAAAAAATACATTAACATTTGAGCACCACGGATTGAAGAAAGGATATTTAAATGGATAAGATTTTCAATTACATAAAACTGAAATGGAAGTTTTTGGTTGTTCTGACATTTCTTTTGGCTTTGAACTTAATAGTGTACTTTGAAATAATTTTTAAATAGGTGGTAAAATGGAATTACTAATAATTTGGGCTGTATTTGGTTTTGTTGGAATGATGATTGGCAATAATAAAGGCGCAGGAGGAATGGGGTGTATTCTCGGCTTATTGCTAGGGCCTATTGGATGGATAATTACAGCAGTATCGAAGGGGGATAAAGTACAATGTCCGTACTGCAAAGAGTTTATTAATAAAGCTGCTGTAGTCTGTCCGCATTGCCACAAAGATATTTCAGAAAAAGAGATAATAAATGAAGTTCATCGGGATGATGTGCGTCGTCTGAAATTCAATGCAGATAAAACCGGTTATTTCTGTCCGAAATGTTCCACAATGAACCCGATTGATATGCAATTATGTAGGAAGTGTGGTGAAGAAATAATTATCACATAATAACAAATGATAATGAAGAATACCCTGGATAAACTTTACGACCGTCGCGAACAGTTAAAAGATTTGATCAAATGGTCAAGTCGTTATGGTGGTAAAATTTCATTGAACAATGAAAAAATAACGACAGAAGATCTCAAAAGATGGTTATCAGAAGTCAATGTAGAAATAGCATCCATCGTTTCCAACGCACGTTTGAGGCAGATCAAATGAAAGGTGTCTATCTACAAAAGAACTCACCTTACTACTGGATAAGGTATTATGATAAGTTCGAGCATAATGATAGCCGGAAACGTAAGTCAATTAATACAAAAATTGAAGTAACTCCTTCCGATCGTAAGCGGTTTGAGAAAAAAGAAAAAATTATTGGTACACCCGAGCTCCGGAATAAGGTAAAAGGTTTTCGGGATGCCCTTACAAACCGGAACATAGAGCTCCAGAGTGGTATTAAGATCAAGAAGGATCTTACATTAAAAGAAGGCTTTGAGGAATATAAGCAAGTCAGATCAGTCCCTGGCTCAAAGAATGAAATAAAACCTAAAACATTCGAGAGTTATAAACTTGCTGTCGATCATTTTGTTAGTGCCTCCGGAAACAAAAAGATATACACGTACTCCGATCGGGATTACGTTAAACTATTAAACTTCTTTGAAGATAAAGCACTCTCCAGAAATTCACGATCAATTTATACACGTGCACTCAGAACACTCTGGAAATATTTCCTTCAGCAGAACTATACATTAAAGAATATTATTGAAGCCATTGAAAGCGAAACGAAGGATCCTGCCCCTATTCCGTTGGATGATATGTTCACAATTATCGAGTACTTCAAAGCAAACACTGATTATCCTCATCATTATCAGATAATATATTTTATGTTGCTCACCGGCTGCCGGCCGTCCAGTGCAATTGTTCAGTTGAAAGAGGATATAGATTTCAAACGAAAGCATATCACTATAAGAAATATTAAAGCGGGCAAACGTAAAGGGAAAGAGCTATATAAGTTCCCTTTGTACAAAGAGCTGGAGAAATTACTCAAGGAAATGAAAGCAAATGATGGTAAGCCTGGGAGATTGTTCTCGATGTATTCCGTTGTGCCGGCAAATTATACCTGGCCTCTTTCCTTCTGGAAGCGTGGAGTGGGATTTCTGAAAAAAGGAAACAAAATATCTAAAGCATACTCATTAAAACAGATCCGTCCAACCCTGGCAAGCTTCCTCATCAACAATTTAGGAATGGACATCTACAAAGTGAAAAAACTCCTGGACCACACCGATGTGAAGATCACAGACAAGCACTATGTTGATTTCCGTGTTGATGGTGTCCGGAAAGAGCTGGACGAGATTGAGTTGGAGAAATTTATATGATTGCATTTGAGTGGTTATTTTTTATCATAGTTGTTATAGTTGCAGCCTACTATCATTATTGGAAAAAACCAATCTTTGATAAGCATAAAGCCTATTTTGAAATAGTTATAATATCTTTCACTGTTGCATTTGCTATATACCAAGTTAGAACTTCTGCGGAAGATTTTAATAACATAATTGATCGAATGGGTAAGATTCTTAAAAGTGCGCAGGAATCAAAAGAATCTTTGAAGGAAGTTGAAAAAAGTATATCTGACCTCCCAGATAAAATAGATGCATTTTCAAAATCAATCGATTCATTTACCTCGAACGTTATTTCGCAGAGAGATCAATTTGAAAGCGTTTTATCATCTTTTAATCATAGCTTAATTAAATTTCAACTTGCCCTTGATAGTTTAACTTCTCGATTAAATAGAAAGCCTGAACTTAACATAGATGCCCATATAGTTGAAAATGACTCCATGGCGACAATTACAAAAATTATTATTTCAAACAGAGGAAATATAAAAGCAGAATTATCAACTTTAAGATTTCAAATCCCAGAAGCACACCTTATAAATTTTAATTTTAAAGGCAGCCGGGAAACTCCAAAACAAGGGAATAACCAGTCATTCCAACGAGATTTTAGAGAGCAGCCTATCTATCCAAGTAAGTATGGGGACAAACCTATTGTTCTTGAATCCGATATTCAATTAAAGAATAATGGGAAGTTTACCTTGTACATAATCGTATATTATGATTCACCGTTTGGGAATGATGGATATGAGTCAAAATCAATTACTTTTTCCCCACGTAAAAAATAAAAAGTGTTATAAAAAGTGTTATAGTCAAAAGATCGAATGTATTTCTTTAAACTTAAAAACCCTTGTAAACATATAATTTACAAGGGTTTAAGTAATGCGGGGCCGACGAGACTCGAACTCGCGACCTCCTGCGTGACAGGCAGGCGTTCTAACCAACTGAACTACGACCCCGTATGTGCACTATACTTCTTAAAAAATGCTTTCAAATATATATTTACAACATTCTAAATGCAATATTAGATCAAAATTATTCCGTCCCAAAAGAAATTCCCACAGATTTTGCAGCAAATACTGCTTGTGTATCTGGCTGAACTAACTTCTGTTTTAAAATTGCATCAACTATCCTTACAGGTTTAATATCACTGCCTTTTAATGCTACCATATATCCAAATTTCTTTCTTGATACCAGGTCAATGGCGTAAGCACCGAATTTAGTTGAAAGTATTCTGTCAAAAGGTGTGGGACTGCCTCCTCTTTGTAAATGGCCCAGTACCGTAACACGTGTTTCTCTTCCTGTATTTTTTTCAATATTTCTTGCAACTACTTCTCCAATTCCGCCTAACCTGACGGGATCTGTTCTCTTTATATCTTGTCCTTTCGTGGTCATTTCTTCTCCAAGGGCTCTGGCACCTTCGGATACTGCAACCAAACTAAATTTTTTGCCCATTAGTTCTCGCTGTTTAATCTTGTCGTAAACCTTCTCCCATGAAAAAGGCATTTCAGGAATAAGAATAATATCAGCTCCACCGGACAAACCGCCGTTTAGTGCTATCCAGCCGGCATACCTTCCCATAACTTCACAAACGATTACTCTATGATGAGAAGAAGCAGTTGTATGTAACCTATCTAATGCCATCGACACAACATAAATTGCCGAATCGTGTCCAAATGTTAAATCAGTTGCATCAAGATCATTATCAATTGTTTTCGGCACCCCAATTACATTTAATCCGAGTTGACTAAGTTTGTTGCAAATATGCATTGTTCCATCGCCGCCAATAGCAATGAGAGCATCCAGATTCCAGGCTTCATAGTTTTTCACTGCCTGCGCAGATTTATCCATTATTTCAATTCCATCATCCTTTTGAACCGGCCAATGAAAAGGATCACCTTTATTAGAAGAGCCAAGAATTGTACCTCCCCTGGCAAGAATTCCGGAAACATCAGCATTTCTTAATTCGCGAGCTTTACCTTCAACTAATCCTTCAAAACCATCCATAATACCAAAAACTGTCATTCCCAAATCCTGTGCAGGTTTAGTTACACCTCTTATAACCGCATTGAGTCCCGGACAATCACCACCGCCAGTCAATACACCTATTCTTCTGATCTTTCTTATAGCACTCATTTTATTTTTATTATCCTTTCTTACTCTGACTTAAACTTGCGTAATTTTTAAAGTGTAATTTAACTATTTTCGGTAAAATATCGGCTCCATACTTCAAAGCTATTTTAACAGCCGTGATATTGACGACATCACCGGCGCCTTTAGGAATAGTAACTTTTAATTCATTTCCCGTCTTAATAAACCAATGTATCATTCTATCCCGTGCCAGAATTGATGCTGCCGCAACAGCAAGGAAACGCTCGGCTTTGGTCGTCTGGATTAGATTGACTTCTATATTTTTTTTCAATACTTCAGAAATCAGCAATTCTTCATTACCGAATTTATCACTAATAACTGTTGAAGCTTTATTATTAAAAATTATATTTTCAATTGCTTTCGAATGTCCCCAGGCAAGAAGCTTATTTAAGTTTTTGAATGATTCATACAATTGATTATACTTCTCCGGATTTATTATAACCACATTTCTATAATTATTTGGAACGATTTTTTTAATCTCTTTAGAAATATTTTTTATAGCACTGTCATCCAGTTGTTTACTGTCTTTAACCCCGGCAAGTTTTAACTTAGTTAGCAGGTTATCATCAGCATAAACTGCTGCAATAACAAGGGGACCAAAAAAATCACCTTTGCCAGATTCATCAGTACCAATATATTCGGAAGGTTCTTCAATTTCTTTACTCACAGAATCAAATAGTCCTTCACCAAAAACAATTCCTTTAACTTTGGTATATATTTTCGAATTAATATCACCCTGTATAATTGTTGATATTCCCTTTTTACCAAAATAGACAAGTACTTTTACTTTTTCCTCCAAATATTGAGCAGTTAACTCATAATTATATTGTTTTTCTTCAATTTTTGAGGTTTCTAATGCCTGGCCCGTTAATTGGGAGGATATATAAAGGATTTTATTATAAGCTTGATCTTTTATTTTAATCATCAAAATCCAGAGAAATTTGCGCAGCAAAAGTAATCATAAAACAATAAGTATTGAAATTCTAAATTAAATTGATTAAGCTTATTATAGTTATATTAAATTCATTCATAGGAGCAAAAATGAAAGTGATAAATAAATTATCTCAGGTTATAGTGATGACTGGTATTATTACGGCTTTTTTATCTGTTACCTTATTCGCTCAGGTTGAAGAAAAATCCAACGATGAGATGGTTAAATCTATGACGGATAATCTAAAACAAAAGATTCTGCTCAGTGATGAACAGGCAGTTAGTGTAAGAGCTATTTTAAGTGAATATGTATCGAATAAAAATGCAACCAATGAAGATTTAAAGACTGCTCAGCAAAAAGTTGAAAATCTTTTAGACAATAAACAAATAATGAAATACAACATCCTTAAAAAGGAATGGTGGAAAAATCTAAAACCTGTAAGTAAAGAATAATTCACAATCAATTAAGACCCGGTCAACTGATCGGGTTTTTAATTTCCGGTTTCTAATATCTCTACTTTAACTTCCACAATTCCATCTCTTATCATATCAAGTTTGATCGCTGCACCGTAGGAAAGGTCAATTACACGGTTTTTAAAGTCAGGCATTCTATCATTGATTCTGACAATTACGATCTTACTATTTTTAAGATTAGTGACTTTAACTCTAGTATTAAATGGCAAATTTATGTGAGCAGCCGTTAATTTATGCATGTCGTAAATCTCACCACTAGCAGTTTTTTTGCCGTGGTATTCATCAGCATAGTAAGAAGCGATTCCACTAAAAATTTTTATTCCGGGTGGAATCTTTCCGCTTTCTTGTGAATCAGAATCACTTGTAAAACGCGGCGCGGCACTGCAACCAATTAAGACTAATAGAAAAAATATAATAGGAAAGTATTTCATTATTAATACTAACTTATAATTGACGCACACTTGATTATTGCTGTCTCTGTCCGTAATCGGTTACCAGCTAACTTATATACTGTATTAAAAAGAGAAAGTTCTTCGTTAGAAAAACCGCCTTCCGGACCAAAAATGAAAAAATATTTTTTATTCTTAATTAAACTATATTCAAATTGTTCATTAGTGTTCTGATCAAAAATAATTTTTTCGCCATCGAAATTCAGTAAATCTTTAACATTATCAATATTAGTGATAACCGGTAAGTAAGCCCGGAGTGATTGTTTCATCGCCGATAAAATTGTTTTATCCCACTTTTCAACATTTTTTATCTTTACTATAGATCGGCTTGAACTAAACAGAATGAAATTCGTTATTCCGAGTTCTGTACACTTTTCAAGTGCAAATTTAAAACGATCCGGATTCTTCAATACCGGTAAACAGAAAGTGATATTACTAAATTTGTTTTCATATTTTATTTGTTTTTTAATATGAGCTTTTAAATAATCTTTAAAAACTTCAGCGATTGTACAAATAAAAATAATTCCATTTCCATTTGTAATATGAATTTCACCGCCTGCCCTGTTACGCATTACTTTAATAGCATGATGAAATTCATCGCCCGTTAGTTCTATTACATTATCACCGCTGTTTGCGAATGTTGAATAGTACAATTCTATGTTAGAAGGATGTTCCAATATCCAGAATAATCTCCGGTTTTCTTAATTCATTTATTGCATATTCAATTCTGGCAACATAATGCGGAAGGATCAAAACGGTTAATCCGGCACCATATCCACTTTTAAAATTATTTAATCCTATTGAAGCCTCTGAATTCTGTGTTGCACCGGCATCGGCAAATATTTGAGCGTACAGAGCAACCCTGTATGACAAAAGCTGCTTTGGTATTATTGGAATGAATTCCAGGTTAATCTTCAGTTCTTCAATTATAGGGTAATATAATTCCGCTGATGTAAGGTAGGAATGATTACCTTCAATCTTATAATTAAAAAAACCTCTTATCTTGTCTTCCAATCCTATTATCGAATTATCATAAAGTGGAATTCTGTTACCAAGTGTAAAACGACTTGTAAATCTCATTTTGAAATGTAGTTTTTCGATAAGACGGTTATAAGTCCTTAAGTCAACTCTGGCGACGTTGTAATTTATACCATTAATTCCCATCCCTTTAAGAATATAGCTTACATTTGTATAAAAACCGCTTTTAGGAAATTGAACTAGATCCCGAGTGTCATACTGATAACCAGTACTTAAAGTAAAAACCCTGTCAATTCTTTCAAACGAAGCGTTGATTCTATCAATATAAAATGGGGATTCTATGTAGCTGAATCCCAAGTTTAAAGCCAATTTATGAAAAAGAAAGAACCGCCTTCCTATTTCAACATTGCCGGTGATTACTTTCTGATCAAAGTTTCCTAGTGCCAGTTGTTCAGCAATTAAGCTTTTATTTGATACATCTGAGTAGCTCATCCTTGTGAAGAAAAAAATATCTTCATTTCCTATCATATTAGGATTGTAATAAGACAAACCAAATGTAGGATCATACCCGAAACCAGCAACCGCAGAAAGAGTTTCATTCCTGCCACGAAAGTTTTTTAAAACAAGAAACATTCCAAATGATATTTTATCCCAATCGCTCTCTTTTATATTAATAAAGGGAATCGGATAAATATACCAGCTTTCCTCAACAACAATATTCAGAATATTTAAATCATTATATGTATTGGGCTCTAATGTAACCTGGTTAAAAATTCCAAGGCTGTATATCCTCTCCCTGTTGTAATCAGCAGTTTCAAAACTTATTGTATCTCCTTCGGTAAAGGTCAATTCTCTTAAAATTATGAACTCCTCAGTAATGTCGTTACCTGATACTAAAATAGAATCGACGATGAATGGATAGGATTCTTCCCCACCTTTTTCATCTGTTTGTGAAAAAAGAGATCCACCAGAAAAAACTGATATCAAAACGATGAAAAAGAATTTTATCATACGATCTGTTAAGGAATGAGGTATATTCAAAATTATTTATTACAAGGATAATAAAAAGGGAGATAATATACTGCTCAATAATAAAAGCGGTATAATCTAATTAAACTTCAACAGGTTCATCGTTATAATCTGAAACTGGCAAACAACTGCACACTAAATTTCTATCACCGTAAGCATTGTCAACTCTTGCCACAGAAGCCCAGAATTTATGTTTGATAGTCCACGGTAATGGATAAGCAGCTTTCGCTCTTGGATAAGGATGAGTCCAGTTATCGGAACAGACCATTTGTATCGTATGTGGAGCATTCTTTAACACATTATTAATCGGATCTTCTAATCCCTGTTCAATTTCCTTAATTTCAGATTTTATTGATATTAATGCTTCGCAGAAACGATCAAGTTCAATTTTAGATTCGCTTTCAGTTGGTTCAACCATAAGTGTACCGGGAACCGGAAAAGAGACAGTTGGTGCATGGAACCCATAATCCATTAGTCTTTTTGCAATATCTTCAACTTCAATATGAGCAGAGTTTTTAAATTCCCGCATATCAAAAATAAGTTCGTGGGCAACTCTGCCATTAATTCCTGAGTACAAAACGCTGAAGTGCTTCTCAAGATTCGATTTAATGTAATTTGCATTTAGAATGGCGATCTCAGTTGCTGTTTTTAATCCTACACTGCCCATTAATTTTATATAAGCATAAGAAATTAGTAAAATACTTGCACTACCCCACGGAGCAGCAGAAACAGCATTTATGGATTTTGCCTTATTGATGTTTATAACACTATGTCCGGGTAAAAAAGGAGTAAGGTGTTCTGCAACAGCAATCGGACCCATACCAGGCCCACCGCCACCGTGTGGAATACAAAAAGTTTTATGAAGATTTAAATGACAAACATCAGCTCCAATAAGTCCGGGAGTAGTCAATCCAACTTGCGCGTTAAGGTTTGCACCATCCATATAAACCTGTCCGCCTTTAGAGTGAATTAATTCACATATTTCAACAATACTTTCTTCAAATACACCATGCGTCGAGGGATAAGTGATCATTAAAGATGACAAGTTATTTTTATTTATTTCAACTTTCTTTCTTAGATCATCGAGATCAATATTTCCAAGATCATCGCAGTTTACTACAACCACTTTCATTCCTGCCATAACTGCACTGGCTGGATTTGTACCATGAGCGGAAGACGGAATAACCACAATATTTCTGTGTCCTTCTCCTTTACTTTCATGATAAGCCCGAATTACTGAAAGTCCTGAAAATTCACCTTGAGCCCCGGAGTTTGGTTGTAACGATACGGCGGCAAATCCCGTAAGTTTTGAAAGGTCGTTTTCTAATTCCAAAAATAATTTTTGATAGCCTTCAGCCTGATCAATCGGTGCAAATGGATGAATTTCTGAAAACTCTGGAATAGTTACACCCAGCATTTCAGTTGTTGCATTTAGTTTCATTGTGCATGAGCCTAACGGAATCATAGAGTGAACCAGTGAAAGATCTTTATTTTCAAGCTGTTTCATATATCTCAATAGTTCCGTTTCGGAATGATAAGTATTAAACACCGGATGTCCCATATATCCGGATGTTCTTAAAAACTTTTCAGGTAAATCAAGTTTAATAGATTCTGAATATTTTTTTATTTCAGTTTCATTCAACTTTTTCCCTTTTACATCGGCAAACATATTCAGCAATTCAATAACATCTGAAACTGTAGTTATTTCACTTAATGATACTCCTATAAATGAATTATCAAAATATCTAAGGTTTATCTGCTTTTGTAAAGAGTTTTCACGTATAGTCTTTATTTGTTCTTTATCAGATTCAATAACTAGAGTATCAAAGTAAATGCTATTTATTTGTTTAAAGCCCAACCCCTTAAGACCGTAATCAAGTAGTTTTGTTAACCCGTGGATTTTTTCTGCAATCCTCTTAATTCCATTAGGGCCATGATAAGCAGCATACATACCTGCAATAACAGCAAGTAAAACCTGCGCAGTACAAATATTGCTGGTCGCTTTCTCACGTCTGATATGCTGCTCCCTGGTTTGCAAAGCCATACGAAGAGCAGAATTACCTTGTGCGTCAATGGAAATGCCGATAACCCGGCCAGGAATATTCCTTTTAAATTCATCTTTAGTGGCAAAATATCCGGCGTGAGGACCGCCATAACCCATCGGAACACCAAATCTTTGAGTGGAACCAACAACTACATCCGCTCCAAATTCTCCGGGAGGTGTTAACAAAGCGAGACTTAATAAATCCGCTGCGACTATTTTGTAAATTCCGAATTCATCGGCTGAACTGAACAGATCTCTGTAATCATTAACTTCACCAGTATTTGATGGATATTGAACTATCAAACCAAAAAAGTTATTATCAAATTTTTGAGTTTTATGATCACCAATAACCAGCTCAATATTAAATCCTAATGCTCTTGATTTAAGCACATCTACTGTTTGTGGAAAAATTTCCTGATCAACAAAAAACTTTACGGAGTTTTGTTTTTCTTTTTTTCTAAGATTAAAAAACATTACCATTGCCTCAGCGGCGGCGGTTCCTTCATCAAGTAAAGATGCATTTGCAAGTTTCATCCCGGTTAATTCGGAAACCATAGTTTGAAAGTTTAACAAAGCTTCTAATCTGCCTTGGGCAATTTCTGCTTGATAAGGAGTGTATTGAGTGTACCATCCAGGATTTTCCAGAATATTCCTCTGAATTACCGGTGGTAGAATTGTTGGATAGTATCCCATTCCAATGTAAGATTTGAATATCTTATTCTTCGAACCAAGATTTCGGAGGAAACTTATAAAATCATACTCACTTAGAGCAGGTTCTAAAGAAATATTTTCATTTAATCTTATTTTTTGTGGAATTGTCTGTTGGATAAGTTCATTAATAGACTGAACCCCGCATGCTTCGAGCATTTCCTTTATTTCTGATTCTGTTGGACCAATATGCCTGTTTACAAAATTATCCGGATGTTTTAACGATAACATTTTTGCGCCTTTAGAATTATAAAATTTCTTTTAAATCAGTTAAAATTATTTTAAAAGTATACACTAAAATAAAACAAATAATTGTAAAAACTGATTCAATTTATAGGAACAGAATGGAAATAAAATAGTAAAATTATTCAGATGAGATATTGTGATAAATTTTTGAAAGGGCTGCTCTTGCTGCATTTTGTTCTGCTGTTTTTTTGTTCCTACCCTTACCTATGCCAGAGATATTATTATTTAGAGTGACTTTTACCGTAAAAATTCTTTCGTGCTGAGGACCTTCTTCATTAATAACTGAGTAGGAAGGTATTTCGAACTTATTTGCCTGGGCATACTCAAGAAGCTGACTCTTGTAATTTTCATCAATCAGATAATCACCCTCTTTAATATTTGGATCAATTAATACTCGCTGAATAAAGTTTTTACAAGTTTGAAGACCGTGGTCAAGGTAGATAGCCCCAATAAGAGCTTCTAGCGCATCGGAAAGAACTGTTTTTGAGGCTGCAGAGAATCTATCGGATAAATTCTTACTCACAAGAATAAACTTCTGCAGACCCATTGATTCAGCTGAATCAGATAAAGCCAGTCTATTAACAAGTTTTGCCCTTACCTTGGTTAAAAAGCCCTCATCTTTATCAGGAAAATTTTCAAAAAGATATTCAGCAACTACCAGGCTTAAAACTGAATCACCCAAAAACTCCAGCCGTTCATTCGAATCATCATCAGCTTCCATATATTCCAGAAAAGAACGATGAATTAATGCACGGATATAGTGCGATTTATTTTTAATTTCAAAACCTAGAATTGCTTCTAATTCAGACAATTTAGATGCACTTAAGTGCTTTGAAATGACTTTCGAATGGCGCTGCTTTTCTCTTTGTTTGAGTTTTTTGTATAGCCAGCTGAGAAGATTCAAGAACTATTCCTCAAATTTTTTAAATAACAGAGATGCATTATGCCCGCCAAATCCGAAGGTATTGCTTATTGCCGCATTTACCTTTCTCTTGGTTGGTTTTACTGGGCTATAATTTAAATCGCATTCCGGATCAGGAATTGTTAAATTTATTGTAGGCGGAACTATGTCATTAACTAAAGAATAAATAGTTGCAATAGCTTCTATACCACCGGCAGCACCGAGTAAATGACCTGTCATTGATTTGGTAGAACTGATTATAAGCTTGTAAGCATGATTACCAAAAAGATTTTTAATAGCCTTAGTTTCATTTACATCATTATGAGGAGTTGAGGTTCCGTGTGCGTTTATGTAATCAATATCATTTGGAGTCAGTCCGGCATCCTCAATTGCAATTTTCATAGACCTGTAAGCACCTTCGCCATTTGGTGCAGGAGCAGTTATATGGTAAGCATCTGCGGTTAATCCTATTCCGGCTAATTCTGCGTAAATTTTTGCCCCTCTATCCAGCGCGTGTTCCAGGCTTTCAAGAACTAAAGCACCAGCCCCTTCACCCATTACAAAACCATTTCGTTTAAGATCAAATGGGCGGGATGCTTCCTTATAATTGTCATTCCAGGTTGATATAGCACGCATAGCATTGAATCCGCCAATTGCAATTTCCGCAATTGAAGCTTCTGAGCCGCCACATATTATCAAATCAGCACTGCCTCTCTGAATATGCATAAAAGCATCGGAAATAGAATGCGAAGCTGTAGCACAGGCAGATGTTGTTGCGTAGTTAGGACCTTTCAATCCAAATCGCATAGATATTTGGCCTGCAGCGAGGTCTGCTATCATCATAGGAATAAAGAAGGGACTAATAACTTTCGGATTTCTATCCTGAAAATATTTCCAGTGTTCATTTTGTAATGCCTCCATTCCACCTATTCCGCTTCCAAAAATAACACCGGCTCTTTCTTTATTAATTTTGTCAAGATTTATCCCGGAATCAGTAACTGCAATTTCCGAGGAGGCAATTGCAAATTGAGAGAAAGGATCCAGCCGTTTAATTGTTTTTTTATCAAGGAAATTTTCAGGGTTAAAATCTTTGACTTCCGCTGCAAACTTCGTATCGAAACGCGTAGTATCGAATTTAGTAATTAAATCAACACCATTTTTACCTTCTAAAAGGGCATTCCAATAATTATTAGTTCCAACAGCGATAGGAGTTATTGCACCTAATCCGGTTACAACTACTCTTCTCTTACTCATATAAACTCCGGAAGTTTTATGGAGGTTTTGGGGAAAGAAAAATGAAAAAGGGTGCCGTTAGTTTATCTTAGGACACCCAGATTCAATTATCCTAATTTTTCTTTTAAGTAATTTACTGCATCACCAACGGTGCCGATTTTTTCAGCATCTTCGTCAGGTATAGAAATTTGAAAAGCGCTTTCAAATCCCATTACTAATTCAACGATATCAAGTGAATCTGCACCTAAATCGTTTGTGAAAGAAGCTTCCGGTGTAATTTGAGAATCTTCTACGCCAAGTTTGTCGATGATGATCTCTTTTACTTTAGCTTCAACATCCATTTTCATCTCCTGTTATTAGTTATTAGAAAGTTTTAGTGATTTTAATAATACTTATATTAAATTTAATAAAATTGAATTCTAAGAAACAAATCCTACATTGTCATTCCGCCATCAACAGCAATAACCTGACCTGTAATATAATCAGCATCGGGGCTGCATAAAAATGCAACAACCCTGGCAATATCTTCAGGAGAGCCCATTCTACCCAGCGGAATATTCTGAACTAATTTTTGTCTCTGTTCATCATTAAGTTTATTTGTCATATCCGTTTGAATATAACCCGGGGCTACCGCATTTACTGTAATTCCTCTTGAAGCTAATTCTCTGGCCATTGACTTTGTAAACCCGACAACACCGGCTTTTGAAGCAGAATAGTTTGATTGGCCAGGATTTCCAATTAAACCAACTACAGATGAAATATTGACTATCCTACCATATCTTTGAGCAATCATGGGTTTGATTACAGCTTTTGTATAATTAAAGACACTTTTAAGATTTGCACTGATCACGTCATCAAAATCTTTTTCCGTCATTCTCAATAGAAGATTATCCCTTGTAATTCCGGCATTATTTACCAGTATATCTACGCCACCTAGTTTTTCTATTGCTGCATTAACTGTTTCTTCAGCCTGTTCAAGTGAACTTGCATCAGCTTTAAAGGCATGAATGTTAGTTCCAGGGTAATCAATTTCTTTCATTATTTCATCAGCGCATTCATCGCAGCTGTTGTATACAAATGCAACATCTGAAAAAAGAACTCCACAGCAACTTTTTTTTGCAAGTTCTTTAACTATTGCCCTACCAATTCCTCTTGTCCCACCGGTTACTATTGCTCTTTTATTATGCATACTTTTATTATTAGCTGCCATCATTTTTCAGCTCCGATTTGAATTTCGTTAAGATACTCTTCACGATATTTTTCGAGTTCAGCAAACGCTTCATTGCCAAAGAAGTGTTTCAGTTCATCCCGACAAGTTTCATAAATAGTAAGTTCATTAGCATCAACTTTATTACAGTATTTTAACCTGTCGATATGTTCATCATCGATAGTTATGGCACCTTCAAAAATTGTAAGCGGGAATAAAATACAATACATAGGTTTGTATTCCCATTGATGCTTTCCCTCAAGTATTGCAAGCTTCTGCAAGGTACAAAGTCCGTCTTTGTCCAGAAAAGTACACTTACCATTTATTATTTCAGTTCCTACAGCAAAACCGGAATCGAAATCTTCATCTTCTTCTGGAGGTTCAAACCAATTACTTACGTTTTTGGACTGAGATTCATCCATAAGTGGAATAATTTTATCTTTTATGCTAATGATGAATTCAGCTTCTTTCTGGTCTGTGAATACACCATAGTTGCAGCATTCACCCTGACATTTACACCCAAATTTAAAGGTAAAAATCTTAGGATCAATAAAAATTTTTTTAATTTTTTTACTAAAGTTTTTATTTTCTTCACTCATTAAATATACTTCTCCACATCTTCGTACTTCTCAATGCCGAAGCAACTGACATCGGGATTTATTCTTTTAACCAGGCCCTGCAAAACTTTACCGGGACCTAATTCATAAAATTCATCAATACCATCACTGATCATATTGTTGATTGTTTCTTCCCATCTAACAGGTGCCGTGACCTGTTGGTGCAGCAGATCTTTAATTTCTTCTTTTTTATGAACAGGTTTAGCGGTAACGTTTGCATAAACCGGAACCCTCGAATCATAAATCGGTGCCGCTTCAAGTGCTTCAAGTAAACTATCTTTTGCATTTTGCATTAAAGGTGAATGAAAAGCTCCGCTAACAACAAGTTCCTTAACCATTTTAGCACCCCCTGCTTTACATAATTCCATAGCTTTTCTTACACCATTAACTGAACCAGAAATTACAATTTGGCCTGGAGAATTAAAATTTGCACATTGAACAATGCCTTCAACAGAAGCCTGATTACAAAGTTCTTCTACTATCGCCGGAGTAAGACCGACAATCGCCGCCAGAGTACCAGGATTCTCCTGACCTGCTTTCTGCATAGCTATTCCCCTAGCCCTGACAAGTTTAACAGCATCATAAAATTGAAAAGACCTTGTTGCAACGAGCGCAGAATATTCTCCTAATGAGTGACCTGCGGCTGCATCAAAATCCAATGTTCTAATCAAACTTGCAAGTACAACGCTGTGAAGAAATATAGCCGGTTGGGTAAATTCCGTTTGCCTTAGTTGATCTTCTGGTCCATTAAACATAATGTATGAAAGATTAACACCCAATGCATCATCGGCAGTTTTAATCATTTCTTTGGCTTCAACAAAGTTTTCAAACAAGTCTTTAGCCATACCGACATATTGAGATCCCTGTCCGGGAAATAAAAACGCTCTTTTACTCATAAAAAAGAATCAGAAATTTTACAATGACCACACTAAATAAGTCGAGCCCCATGTATAACCAGCACCAAAGGCTGCTAAAATAAGTTTATCGCCCTTCTTCACTTTACCTTCACGATAATACTCGGTTAAGCAAAGCGGAATAGTTGCAGCAGTTGTATTACCATATTTACCAATATTAATCATTACTTTATCTTTGGCAATGCCCATCCTTTCAGCGGTTGCATCAATAATTCTTAAATTTGCCTGATGCGGAACAAGATAAGCGACATCATCTGACTTGAGATTATTTTTTTGCATAATCTCATAGGAAACGTCAGCCATACCTTTAACTGCTACTTTAAATACAGCTTTACCATCCTGATAAATGTAGTGCATTTTATTATCAACAGTTTCATGGGTGGGAGGATTTAGACTGCCTCCACCTAACATATAAAGAGCATCTTTGCCGCTTCCATCAATTCTTAATATTGAATCCAGAATACCCAGAGATTTATCTTCAGTAGGTTCAAGTAATACGGCTGAACCTGCATCTCCGAATAATATGCAAGTATTTCGATCTGTATAATCAGTTATTGCACTCATTTTATCAGCACCAATAACCAAAACTTTTTTATAAGTACCAGATTCAACCAGTGCTGCGCCAGTTTGCAAAGCGAATAAGAAGCCGGAGCATGCGGCTGAAAGATCAAAACCCCAGGCATTTTTACATCCAAGCTTATCCTGCACAAGACAGGCAGTTGCAGGAAATAACATATCCGGAGTAACTGTGGCAACTATTATAACATCAATTTCATCTTTGTTAACATTGTGCTTTTTAAAAAGGTCTTCGGCTGCTTTGTAAGCAAGATCGCTTGTTGCACCGTTTTCAAGTAACCGTCTTTCTTTAATACCGGTTCGGGTAATAATCCATTCACTATTAGTTTCTACTACTTTTTCAAAATAAGCATTATCTAACACTTTATCAGGAACATACATCCCCACCCCTGTAATCATTGCGTTAAATTTTTTACTCAATACTTTACCTTTATTTATTCTGATTATTTTTTAATGAATTTTCAATTTTCTTAACGAGCTGGTGTTCAAACATATGGTAAGCTTTACTGACCATATTTTTAATAGCTTTTGACGAACTTGAACCATGACCAATTATGCTTATACCGTTCACACCTAAAAGCGGAACACCACCATGCTCCTGGTAATCCATACTTTTTAATGATTTTCTAAGCACACCCTTTGAAAACCCAATTTTCAGTTTGTCAAGTAAACTTTGTTTAGCAGTTTGCTGGAGAAGATATTTTAACAATTTAGGAACAGATTCACCAAATTTAAGTATTATGTTTCCAACAAACCCATCGCAAATAACAACATCAGCTGGTCCATTTAGGATATCTCTTCCCTCGACATTACCAATAAAATTAAGTTCTGAATCTCTCAATAATCTGTATGCCGCCAGAGTGACTTCATTACCTTTACTTTCTTCTTCACCCATACTTAAGAGTCCTACAGAGGGTTTGATTATCCCATGCATTTCTTTAGCGTATATAACACCCATGACTGCATACTCATAAAGATGCTGTGGTTTAGCATCTTTACCGGCTCCAACATCGTAAAGATAACAAAATCCTCTTGTGCTCGGAAATTCTGCCCCAATAGTAGGTCGTCCAACACCCGGAATTCTGCCCATAATTAGTGTTGAAGCTGTCATCATTGCGCCAGTATTTCCCGCACTCACAAAAGCATCGGCTTTTTTATCTTTAACATACTGACAGCCGACTACAATAGATGAGTCTGGTTTGGTTTTTAACGATGTGGCTGCAGCATCACCCATCTCAATAACCTGAGTTGAATGAATGAGTTTATTTATGTCAAATTGAAGATTTTTTTCTTTTAATACCTCTAAAATCTTTTCTTTATGACCTACCAGAAATAAATCAATATTAGGATTTGCTTTAGCAGCAAGTATAGCTCCTTCAACAGCATTATGAGGGGCATAGTCGCCCCCCATTGCATCAACAACAATTTTACATTTATTCTTTTGTTGAACAGAATCGTTCATCTGGGGTATGTATTTTTATCCTTTAGGAATGAACATTGAGCGCTGGTTATAATAACCACAAGAAGGACATGCACGATGTGCAAGCTTCATTTCGCCGCAATTTGAACAGGCACTTAACGATGGTGCGCTGGCCTTATAGTGTGTTCTACGTTTATCTCTGCGGCTTTTTGACCATTTACGTTTTGGATTAGGCATTATAGTTCCACTTTTTATTGTTTAATATTTTTGTTCAAATCAATTAATTTTTGCCAGCGGGGATCAATTTCCGGTTCTTTGCAGTTACACTCACCTTTATTTAGATCACCACCGCATCTGTAACATAATCCCTTACAATCAGTATTGCAAAGCTTTTTCATTGGTATAGAAAGAACTGCAAATTCTTTAAGATCATTTTTTAAATTTATAGTTGCTGCATCGTGCGGAAGATAAGCAACATTAAGTGCTTCAGTATCGACAGGTGATTCATTCATCAAATAAACCATCACATAATCATTTTTAAGTATTGTAGAAAATTCTGTACTGCACCTGTCACATTCAAATTTGGCGTTTACCGTTGTATGAACTTCAACTATTAATTGATCATGAAGCTTATTAAGCACAACATCTGAATGGAAGTTACCAAAAAAAGGTTCTTCCAGCTCAATTTTTTTAATACTTTCATCAAAACTGAATTCATATTTCCCCTCAACAAGATTTGAAATTTTAATTATCATTTCTTAAAAAATTCGCTCAAAAATGACTTCTAATATATTTATACATCATTAGATTATCAAACATTTTTTCGCATAAAAATAAGGGTTTTCTGCTGATTTTTAATAAAAAGCGATTTTTCCAGGCTCAAGTATTTTAGTACTATTAACTATTAAAAGACTGATTTTTTTTACTTAATATAATAATGCTTTAATTTAACAATTATTTTTATAGAGATTTAGATGCTGAAGGTAACCAACCTTGTAAAAGAGTATAAAGATGTTACAGCCGTAAATAACATTTCTTTTTCAGTTAAACCGGGAAAAATATTTGGCCTTTTAGGTCCTAACGGTGCTGGTAAAACTACAACTATCAGAACGGTGTTAAATATTATCAAACCTACTTCCGGCGAAATAACTTATAATAATAAAGTAATAGGTCAGGAGTTTTTTAATATTATAGGTTATTTGCCAGAGGAAAGGGGATTGTATAAAAAAAGTAAGGTTGAGGATGTCTTAATTTATTTTGCCGCTTTAAAAAACTTAGATAAACATTCAACCTCAAGTAAAATTGACGAATGGCTGCAAAGATTAAATATCAGTGAATACAGAGACAGAAGGGTTGAAGAACTTTCTAAAGGAAATCAGCAAAAAATTCAATTTATAACTGCAGTTCTTCATGATCCCGAAATTCTGATACTTGACGAGCCTTTTAGCGGATTTGACCCAATCAATCAGCAGCAGATAAGAGATTTAATTTCCTCTTTTGTTGATTCCGGTAAATACATAATTCTCTCAACCCATCAAATGGAAACTGCAGAAAAAATGTGTTCTGAAATTTTTCTGATTAATCAAGGAAAAGAAGTTTGCAGTGGTGAACTCACCGAAATTAAAAAAAGATTTAGCAGTAATAATATTAAACTAGGATTTGATGGGGATGCAAAATTTTTAAGCAGTGATAAAAGAGTTATGCATTTTGATTACTATAATAATTATGCTGAAGTGCAATTAGCCGATAATGTGCATCCATCAGAATTCCTGAAATCGATTGTGAATAAACTCACGATAACGCATTTCTCAGTTGTTGAGCCTACTCTAAATAAAATTTTTATTGATGTTATTAATCAAAGCTCAAAGTAATTAAATGAATAAAACATTAGCTATAGCAAAATGGGAGTATCTTGAGAAGGTAAAAACAAAAGCTTTTATCATTTCCTTAATTATAACACCTGCAATAATTATTCTTTTTTCAGTCGTACCATCTTTGCTTGTATCAAAAGAAGATAATACAACAAGGATGATAGGGTTTTTAGATAAATCGGGAATATATTTTACTGACTTTAATGCTGAAATCAGTAAACATACACTTGATAATGGTCAGCCCCTTTACGTAATGGTAAATCTTGATCAACCAGCAATCAATGAAGACGAAATTAAAACAAAGATCGATGAAGAAACCTTTAAAGGAAAATATGATTCCTTTGTTTACATCAAATACGGTGGAACTGATTCAATGACGATCGAATTAAGGAGTAAGGGAATTGCAAATTTTAGAGATGTTGGAAGATTTTCCGAAGCATTTGAGATAGCTAGACTAAATCAGAGGATCCAGCAGGATACAATTGATCCGGATCTTGTTGAATTTATCAGGAGCGGTGTAAAAATAAACCAGATAAAAATTGAAGAGGATGGTAAAGAAGGCAAATCTAACTTTGAAACAGTATTTTTTTCTTCATTCATTTTTATACTTCTTCTTATGATGATGGTAATTTATTCGGGACAGATGCTTGTAAGAAGCCTGCTTGAGGAAAAATCGAATAGAATAATTGAAATTCTTGTATCGAGCTGCAATCCAAATGAATTGCTGGCAGGAAAAGTTTTTGGACTAAGTGCACTTGGATTAACACAAATTCTTATCTGGATGATGATAGGAATTGCTTTAGCAGGTTCAGCTGTTATTCCACTGGACGCATTCAAAAATATTTTACCTATGCTTGTATACTTTATTTTAGGATTTATCTTCTTTACAACCCTATTTGTAGGTATAGGATCAATAGTTTCTACGGAACAGGAAGCACAGCAGATAACCAGCTACTTAAGTATTATTATGGTTATCCCCGTGGTTATTGTATTTCCGGCAATGCAAAACCCGGATTCTACCATAATAAAAATTCTATCATATATTCCTATTACAACCCCTTCTGTTATGCTTCTAAGATTAAATATTGCCCCGGTACCTTTATGGGAAATTGCAGCAACATTGGGGCTGTTAATTGTTTCAACTTTGATAACAATTAAATTTTCAGCAAAAATATTCAGAATAGGAATTCTTGCTTACGGCAAAATGCCGAATATTAAGGAATTAAAGTCCTGGCTTCGAGAAAAATAATTTAGTCAGGAACGATTTTATTTTGATTTTTACATTCAGTAATAGCTAATTTGATGTAGCAATAATTCATCTTAAATAAATCCGGAACCTCAATTATCAAATGCTGATTTTTGCTTCTGCATTAGCCGCTGTTTTACCAATGAGTTTCTATCTCTTTCTTATTTGGCAATTCGACAAGTATGACAGAGAGCCTTTTAAGCTTGTTCTTGCCAATTATTTATGGGGAGCATTAGGAGCTATTATTTTTGCTGTAATAGGCAGTTTAATACTTTCATCTTTTGCATCAATATTTATCCGCGATGAACTTCATCTTGGCAGGTTTGGAGCAATTGTAATTGCACCCGTTGTAGAAGAAATTACAAAAGGCTTTTTTCTGCTTATCACTGTGGCAAACAGAAAATTTGACAATATAACCGATGGAATTGTTTATGGTGGTGCAATAGGATTAGGTTTCGGAATGACAGAAAACTTTATTTATTTTATTGTCTATGGAACGACTATCCAAGATTGGATAGTAATTGTTGTAGTTAGAACCTTATTCTCTGCTGTTATGCACTGTGTTGCAACTGCAACTTTTGGAGCTTTTATTGGTTATGCTAAATTTAAGGGCAGAAATTCAAAATTATTTTTCTCTTTAATTGGAATGTTATTAGCAATGGCAATTCACTCAGCCTGGAATTTTAGTGTCAGCTTTCAATCCACTGCTCCCCTTGGATTTTTATTTATGTTCGTTACAATCTTAATTTTTATTTTAGTTTTTACTTTATCAATTCAAAATGAAAAGAAAATATTATTAAACGAATTGATGGACGAAGCAGCACTTGGAAATATTCCATTTGAGCATATAATTTTTTTATCTTCATCATTGCGCGATAGGAAAGGCTGGGTGGATGAAAGTATCAGAAAAACTTATATAAAAGCAGCAACCACTCTGGCATTTAGAAAATTACAGGCAAGAAACTCGCACGGAACCAGTAAATTATATTATGATAATGATGTAACAAATTACAGAAAGTTTATCGGCAGTTTACTTATTGAGGAAACAGTTTAGAATGAAAACTGATTCTGCGATATACATATTTTCTCCTCATCCGGTATTTAACCCTGTGTCGGTAAAATCTTTTTCTTCTTTCGACAAAGCAGATTCCGTGATATTATATTCAACCTTATTGGAAAACCTGATCGAAATTGTAAAATCATTAAAGATAAATCTTGATTTTTTTATTTTACTTAGTCTTGAAGATGAAAACTTAATTAAGATAACTGAGTCAGATTATTATAAAATAAAATTTTTGTCTGATAATTATAACGAAGAATTAATAAATTATTTTGAAAATAAATCTCTGAATTACCAGAATAATTTACTGATACTATCAGACTCAATAGGAATTTCAGCAACCAGCATCTCTCACTGTTTTAATTTGTTAAATATTGAAGACGATTCACTGGTTATTGGAAAAACTTTTTTGGGACATATCTCTTTTATAGCATATAATAATATTGACGGTAAAACAATTAATTGTTTACTAAAATCGGATTTTGATTATATGAAATTTCTTGCTCATATGGACTCCTGTCCTGCTTTTATAAACATAATGGAAAAATTCCAGCGAATAATTTCTGTAGAAGATTTCAAAAAACTATATACAGAGCTTTCAAAAAAAGAAAGTTTAAATTATTGTTCGCAGGAGATGCACGAACGATTCACTCACTTATTTATAGAGCATAAGGAATTATTGCAATGAGTAAAGTTGGAATTTACGGAGGAACTTTTGACCCGATTCATCTCGGTCATTTAATAACTGCGCAATCAGTCAGAGAGTTAAGAGAATTAGATAAGATTATTTTCATCCCTGCATTTCTTTCACCACATAAGCTTGATATTAAAGCATCATCGCCAAAGCATAGAATAAATATGTTAAAACTTGCAATTGAAGGTGTCGATTTCTTTGATATTTCTGAATTTGAAATTAAGCAAAAACAGATTTCATATACCATAGATACATTACTCGAGCTTAAAAAACATCACGATGAACTTGAATTAATCGTCGGTTACGATAATATCTTTAAATTCTATACCTGGAAAGATCCCAACAAAATTTTACAACTTGCAAAGTTAGTTGTGCTAAAAAGAAAATCTTCTTATGCACCGCCTTATGAGGATAAATATTACAACCAGGCAGAATTTGTTCAAACAAGAGGTATAGAAATAAGTGCAACCGACATACGGGAAAGAGTTAAACACGGACAACCAATTAATTACTTAGTGACTAAAGAAGTTAAAGATTATATTTTCGAACATAATTTATATAAGGAATAACTATTGAAAATTCTTGTAACTGGCGGAGCTGGATTCATTGCTTCCCAAATTGTTGATGCTTTTATAAGTGAAGGTCATTCTGTTGTAGTTCTGGATGATCTTTCATCTGGTTTTGAAAAAAATATTAACCCAAAAGCTAAGTTTGTGAAAGCAAACATATGCGATAAATCAGTAGAAAGACTTTTTGAGTCAGAAAAATTTGATGTTGTCAATCATCATGCTGCACAAATGGATGTAAGAAGATCTGTTGCTGACCCTGCGTTTGATGCTAATACAAATATCATAGGAACTATCAACCTCTTGCAGAACTCAATTAAGTATGGTGTAAAAAGGTTTATGTTTGCATCAACCGGTGGAGCTATTTATGGTGAACAGGATTACTTCCCTGCTGATGAAAAACATAACACTCAGCCTAAATCTCCTTACGGTATTTCAAAACTTGCAGTCGAGAAATATCTTTATTTTTATAATTCCGAATACAAATTGAATTATACCATACTTAGGTATGCTAATATTTATGGTCCACGTCAGAACCCATTTGGTGAAGCCGGTGTTGTTGCAATCTTTTCAACCAAATTACTCAAAGGTGAACAGCCAATCATCAACGGTCATGGTAAACAAACACGTGATTATGTTTACGTTGGTGATGTAGTTAAAGCAAACCTGATAACGCTTAATGATGATACCAGTGATATCTACAATGTAGGCACAGGTATTGAAACTGATGTGAATGATCTTTTTAGAATTCTTAATAAAATTACAAGAGCAGAGAAAGAAGAAAAACACGGACCGGCTGCTGCTGGCGAACAGCTCAGAAGTGTTATAACCAGCGAGAAACTTTTAAAAAAATTCAGTTGGAATCCTTCAACTAAATTTGAAGATGGCCTTATTCAAACTGTAGATTTCTTCAAGAACAATTTAACTTGAAATGATTAATAACACTCTAGTTGAAAAACTTTATACAAAAGATAAAAGAGCTATTGCCCGACTAATATCACTGATAGAGTCAGATAACACCTTAACCTCAGAGTATATAAAAAATATTCACTTTAAAGTAGGCAACGCTTATCGAATAGGTATCACAGGCCCTCCGGGTGCAGGTAAAAGCACAATTACAAATCAGTTGACTAAATATTATCTAACACAGAATAAAACTATTGGAATAATAGCCGTTGATCCGACTTCTCCATTTACCGGTGGGGCATTACTCGGAGATAGAGTAAGAATGACGGATATCGGTATGAATGAAAATGTTTACATCCGAAGTATGGCTACCCGAGGCAGCCTGGGGGGATTGTCAAAAAAAGCTATTGATGCTTCCGATGTTCTTGATGCAGCTGGATTTGATGTAATATTATTAGAAACTGTCGGTGTTGGTCAATCAGAGCTGGATATTGCACAGGCAGCTGACACCACAATAGTGGTGCTTGTTCCGGAAAGTGGAGATTCTGTTCAGGCAATGAAAGCCGGTTTGATGGAAATTGCCGATCTGTTTATTCTTAATAAATCCGATCGCCCTGGTTCGCAACAAGCTTATACCGCTCTTCAAACAATATTAATGATTAAAGATCATGATGAAAATACCTGGCTTCCGAGAATATTTAAATCTGTTGCATCGGAAAATAAAGGCATCGATGATATAGCTGAAGAAATTGATCGTCATAAAACTTTTTTGAATGAAAAAAATCTATTTCTTTTCAAAAGGGAAAAGCAGGCAAAAGTGCGGATTAAAGAAATTGTTGAACATAAATTAAAAGATGAACTTTGGCGTGAAACAGGAGAAAATTCACTAAATTCAACATTAGATAAGGTTATACTTGGCAGCTTCTCACCATATCATATAGCTGAAGAAATAATAGAGAAATTTAAAAACAAATTATAATTAGCAAGTAAATTGATTCTGAATTTAATTAGGAACTTCTCAGTTAATAAAAAAATTATTCTATCGTAAAAATATCAGGAATTTATATGGATAACTCACCATTCATAACTGACTTATCTGAAAACCAGGTTATCATTCGGGATACAATTAGAGATTTTGCTGAAAAGAATATTCGTCCTTTCATAATGGAATATGATGAATCGCAGAAATTCCCCATGGATATTATGCAGCAGCTCGGTGAACTGGGCTTTATGGGTATTCTGGTTCCAGAAAAATTCGGCGGTGCTGATTTAGGGTATATTGAATACGCTCTTATTGTTGAAGAACTTGCAAAGGTTGATCCTTCTGTCTCGCTCTCGGTGGCTGCTCATAACGGACTTTGTACAAACCACATAAATTTATTTGGTAATGAAGAACAAAAGAAAAAATACTTACCTGATCTTGCCAGCGGCAAAAAAATAGGTGCGTGGGGATTGACGGAGGCTGCTTCCGGAAGTGATGCTGCCGGATTAAAAAGTACTGCTGTAAAAGATGGAGATTACTATATTCTGAATGGAAGCAAACAGTTTACTACTCACGGAACTGTTGGCGAAACTTATGTTGTTATGGCTATCACTAACAAAGATGACGGCAAGAAAGGAATTTCTGCTTTTATTCTTGAAAAAGGTATGGATGGATTAATAATCGGGAAAAAAGAAAACAAGCTTGGAATGCGAGCAAGTGATACTACCCAGTTAGCTTTTGAAAATTGCAAGATCCCTTCTGAAAATCTTCTCGGTGAAGAAGGTATGGGTTTCATTAATTCGATGCAGGTACTGGAAGGCGGAAGAATTTCCATTGCAGCACTTAGTGTTGGGCTTGCACAGGGCTGCCTCGATGCTTCAATTAAGTATTCAAACGAACGAAAACAATTCAACAAGCATCTTTCTGAATTTCAGGCAATTCAATTTAAACTTGCAGATATGCAGACAAACATTGAAGCTGCCAGAATGCTCACTTTCCGTGCTGCTTATATGAAAGATCATAACATACCTAATACAAAAGAAGCCGCAGAAGCTAAACTATTTGCAAGTGAGATTGCTGAAAAAGCTGCTAATGAAGCTATTCAGATTTTTGGAGGTTATGGTTTTATTAAAGAATACCCTGTTGAAAAATTTTATCGTGATGTAAAACTTCTCACCATTGGAGAAGGTACTTCGGAAATTCAACGAATTGTAATTGCAAGGGATTTACTGAAAGACTAATTCTATGAAGCAAATAGGCACACAAACAATTCAAAACGAATCTTTCCTAAAAAGAGATGATTTTCAAAAAGAGTTAATCAGAAAGCTTGAAGCTGCAAAAGTTAAAATTTCAGAAGGCGGCGGCAAAAAAGCCATTGAAAAACATAAAGCCAAAGGAAAGCTTACTGCCCGAGAAAGAATAGACATTCTTATTGATGATCCAAAAAAGTTTTTTGAACTAAGCACTTTTGCTGCCTTTGGAATGTACGAAGAATATGGCGGAGCGCCATCATCGGGAACTGTATATGGAATCGGAAAAATTCATAACCGCAATTGTGTAATCGTTGCTAATGATGCAACAGTTAAAGCCGGTGCCTGGTTTCCGATTACTGCAAAAAAGAATTTACGCGCTCAGGAAATTGCTATGGAGAATCGCCTTCCAATTATCTATCTGGTAGATAGCGCCGGCGTTTTTCTTCCATTACAGGATGAAATTTTTCCGGATAAAGAGCACTTCGGAAGAATATTCCGTAACAATGCTAAAATGTCATCAACAGGAATTCCACAGATTGCAGCTATAATGGGACCTTGTGTTGCCGGCGGTGCTTACTTACCAATAATGTCCGATGAAGCTTTGATTGTGGAAGGTGAGGGTTCCGTTTTTCTTGCTGGATCTCATCTTGTAAGAGCAGCAATTGGTGAAGTAATTGATAATGAAAGTCTTGGCGGTGCTAAAGTTCAATCAAATATTTCCGGCGTTACTGATTATATAATGAAGAACGATGAAGAATGTATTAAGCAAATAAGAAGCTTGGTTTCAAAATTTGGAAAGAATGGAAAAGCTGGTTTTGACAGGATCGAAAGTAATCTACCTAATTATGAACAGAAAGATATTCTGGGTGTTTTGCCTGAAGATACAATTAAACCATATGATACTTATGAACTATTAGCAAGAATTGTTGATAACTCAGAGATTGATGAATACAAGGCAGGTTTTGGAAAAACAATAATTACCGCATACGCCAGAATTGATGGCTGGGCAGTTGGAATTGTGGCAAATCAAAGAAACGTGGTTAAAAATGAGCATGGTGAAATGCAGGTCGGAGGGGTTATTTATTCTGATTCAGCAGATAAGGCTACAAGATTTATAATGAATTGTAATCAGAAAAAAATTCCTTTATTGTTTTTACAAGATGTAACAGGTTTTATGGTTGGCAGCAAAGCTGAACAGGGCGGCATTATTAAAGATGGCGCTAAGATGGTAAATGCAGTTGCAAACTCTGTTGTTCCCAAAATAACAATTATTACAGGAAATAGCTTCGGTGCCGGAAACTATGCAATGTGCGGTAAAGCTTATGATCCGAGATTCATTTTTGCTTATCCAAATGCCAAAATATCTGTTATGGGAGGAAATCAGGCCGGCAGTGTTCTGCTTGATATAAAACTTAAGCAGGAAGAGAAAAGCGGTAATAAGTTTAGTGATGAAGAGAGGAAAAAATTATTGAATGATATTCTCAAATCCTACAATGAAAAAAGTACGCCGTACTATGCTGCTGCAAGATTATGGATTGATGAAATAATTGAACCTGCAAAAACCCGTGACTGGATTTCAATGTGTATAGAGGTTGCAAATAACAATCCTGAGATACCAAGATTTAACCCCGGTGTTATCCAGACCTAAGGTATATTTCATTTAGACAGCGATGCGCGTGCAGTTATTAGTTAACATATTGTACAAGGTGTCTGTCTGTAAAGTAGGCAGATCCTTGTGATAAAAATGAAAATTATATTTACCTGCTTAATATTAACAATTTCCCTCTCTGCTCAACAAAGCAAACTCTCTAAATATGTTAATTACATATCAGCGTATATTGGATCAGAGGACTTTAATAGCCTGAAAAATAAAATCGGAGATATTGCAGCTACAGATTCAATTTATTCTGTTGCAGCAAAAGCTGCCGACTTCCATTATTCAGAAGCCTTACTTGCCCTGATGTTTGCAACTGTACCTTATAGGGAAGTTCCTGTCCAGATTCCGTTAATTAACTTTGTTTTAAATTATCCGTTACTATCCGCTGATGAAGAAACATTCCACAAAAAAAACAATAAACTTCCAAAGTATCTGTTTCTTGATTCACCATCATCCGATTATGGTGATAAAGATAAATTAGCTCATTTTTTCGGAAGTGCATTTCTATCCTATGAGTCAAGGTTCTTTGATTTGGGAGAGCTAATTGGTTATTTTGTAGAGGCTTTTGAAGAAAGTTTTAAAGTTCAATCTGCCATTGATTATAGAGACCTGGATGTGAATGAATACGGCAGATTATTCGGTAAAATATTAAAAGAAGACAAAACAATTTTGCCGTCACAAATAATTTTCTTAAGATCACTCAGATATATCAGAATCATTTTATGAAATCAATTTTAATTATAGACGACGAAAAAGAAATTTGCGAAAGTATTCAAATGATACTCGAATACGAAGGGTATCAGCCGCAATATACTACAAGTGCACTGGAAGGACTTGAAAAAATCAGTGTTGGAGAGTTTGTGGCTCTGCTTCTCGATATTCAAATGCCGGAAATGAATGGCTTTGAGGTACTTAAAAAAGTTAAAGATGCAAAACCGGAAACTTCTGTCATAATCATATCAGCACATGGAAGTTTGGAGAATGCAATTCAGGCAACCAAGCTTGGGGCATTCGACTTCATCGAAAAACCAATTGACCGTGAAAAACTTGTTATCAGTGTAAGGAATGCTGTTGAACAGGCTAACCTGATACTTGAGAATAAAGAAATTAAAATGTCTCTTCTAGGCAGCGGTGAAATTCTCGGTAGAAGCAAAGCAATGATGCAGGTTCTTGAAATTATTGAACGTGTTGCTCCGCTTGATACAAGAGTTTTAATTACCGGTGAAAACGGAACCGGTAAAGAACTTGTAGCCAGAGCTATACACAGTAAGAGCTCAAGAAAAGATAAGCCTTTTGTTGAAGTGAATTGTGCTGCAATTCCTAATGAATTAATCGAATCGGAATTGTTCGGACATGAGAAAGGTTCTTTTACAGGCGCAGTATCACAACGGATCGGAAGGTTTGAACTGGCTAACAATGGAACAATTTTTCTTGATGAAGTCGCTGATATGAGTCCGCAGGCACAGGCAAAAGTCTTACGTGCTATTGAAGATGGAAAGATTGAGAGAGTAGGCAGCGGAAAAAAGATTGATGTGGATGTAAGAATTGTTTCTGCAACAAATAAAAACCTTAAAGAAGAAATTGAAAAAGGAACATTCAGAGAAGATCTGTATCACAGGTTAAATGTAATCCCGCTTCAACTTCCCCCACTTCGCGAAAGAATTGAGGATATACCTGTTCTGACAGAACATTTTGCTACAGATATTACAAACAAACATAAAAAACCAAAAATAAGATTCACGGACGATGCAATAAAGTTTCTGCAAACTTTGCAATGGAGTGGTAATGTAAGGGAACTCAGAAATGCTGTTGAGAGAATTATAATACTTGTAGATAAAAAAGAGATTACTAAAAAGGAGATTGAATTTCTGTACTCAATTGGACAAGCCTCTATAGATGATCTTATTGATACCAGTAATTCATTCCAGGAATTTAAGGAGAAAGCTGAAAAAGCATTTATTCTAAAACAGTTGCGTGAAAATGACTGGAACATCAGCAAGACAGCAGAAGTTCTGGATATTCAGCGAAGTCATCTTTATAATAAAATGAAAAAGTATGAAATAGAAAAGGAGGATTAATGTCTACTATCTTTTCTAAAATTATTAATAAAGAAATTCCTGCTGATATAGTTTATGAATCTGAAAATGTTCTGGCTTTTAAGGATATCAAACCTCAGGCACCTGTTCATTTACTTATTATTCCCAAAATTGAAATACCAAAAGTAACGGATTTAAATGGAAGTGAGCACTCCCTTTTACTCGGGGAGATGCTGGACACAGCAAATAATATTGCAAAAGAGATGGGAATTGCCGACGATGGATTCAGATTAGTTTTTAATTGCGGGTACAATGGTGGACAGGAAGTTTATCATTTGCATCTTCATCTTCTTGGCGGCAGAAAAATGAATTGGCCTCCGGGGTAAGAACCCCATCCTTAATCCTTCCCCCAAGGGCAAGTAAATTTTAAAGCTAAACTTTGAAATAATTCTTTTGTCGTATTATATCTTTTTCCAGCTTTGCACAGCCAATTAGTAATGATTCATATCCAAACTTATCCCGGACACGTGTAACTGCTCTAAGCATTTTTTTTCTTTTAACCTCGTAATCTTCAAACAAATATTCCTGTTCATTAAAAGGAGAAAAGTTCGTGATACTCACTCCAATCAATCTGACCCCGACTCTTCTGTTGCGTGCTTTTTTCATCAGGTTCCATGCCGTTTCAAAAATAATTTTATCATCATCGCTTGGTTTGATTGTTTTAGAACGTGTTAATGTCTGAAAATCAGTATAACGAAGTTTTATATCAACCGTAGATGCTTCCCATCCTTTGTTCCTTAAACTCTGGCAGACTTTTCCTGTAAGATAAAATAAATTATTTTTTAGCTCTTCTTCGCTGGTTATGTCATTCCCAAAAGTATTTTCGCGCGAAATGCTTTTTCTAGTTCTTTGAATTGTAAGATATTCTGTCCCCTCTCCGTGAGCTTTCCTCCATAGATCAACTCCATATTTTCCAAATGCAGCGGATAAATAATCTGACGGAAGTTTTGTTATATCACCAATTCTATAAATCCCTCGTGCGTTCAGACTTTGCTTCATAACTTTTCCAACACCGGGAATTGTTTCAACCTGCATTGGAGCAAGGAATTCTTTTTCCATTCCCGGAAGAATATAAGTTATTCCGGTTGGCTTCATACAATCGGAACCAATTTTAGCAACAGTTTTATTGCTGCCAATCCCGATTGAACAAGGCAGTTGCAGCTTATTCAAGATTTCTTTTTGAATACGTGATGCAAATGCAAACATAGATCCGTACATTCTTTGTGTTCCTGTCATATCAAGATAGAATTCATCAATAGAAGCTTGCTCAATGAGAGGTACATATTGTTCTAAAATGCTTTTTACTGCTTTGGAAAAACGGGTGTATTCATCACCATGTCCGTGCATATAAATTCCGTGTGGACAAAGTTTATAAGCAGTCCTTATAGGCATAGCAGAATGTAAACCAAACTTACGGGCTTCATAAGAACAGGCAGCTACCACTCCCCTGCCGTATTTCGGATCGCCGCCAACAATAACAGGTTTGCCGTTAAGTTTGGGATCGAGAATTCTCTCTACTGAAACGAAGAATGCATCAAGGTCTAAGTGAAAAATTGTTCGCATTAAAAGTCAAAAGTAAAAATTCAAAAATTTCTAATTAACTAATATTTCTTCCAATCTGGGATAAGCTTTTATAATTGTAGGAGGCATTTCAACTTTTGTTTTATTCTCGAGCAGATGAATTAACTCGAATGCATTTGCTACAGCATCACCCTGTGGATGGTTATTCATTATTACATTAACTTCTTTGACTTTTTGCTGAATGGATTTTATCTTCTGTTCAATTTCGATTAACTCACCGGGGGAGTATAGATAACTGTAGCGTGAACTCTGTTCTTCATATGTCTGTTTCTTGCCAAAGTTAGAAAGGGATTTTTTCCATGCTTCAACATTTCTTCCGTGAAAACGTATATATGCTTTATCATTTGTAATAACCGGTTCAAACTCTATTGCCTGTCCAATTTGCGGCTGATCTATAGTACAGAAAGTTAGATCGTTTTCTTTAAAGAATTCATAAACACGATTGTTATTCCACGATGAATGGCGAACTTCTATAAAGCAGCTTATATCGGGGAAAATATCTCTAAGCTTTTGAATATGCTCAACAGAACTACCATCGAATGGAAATGAATACGGAAACTGAATCAGCAATCCGCCAAGCCGTTCAGATTTTTTTAACAAATCCAGGTTATAACGAACAGCTTTAACGTTCTGTTCATCATATTTTCTCTTGTGAGTAAAATCCTGGTGCAGCTTTATATGAAAGATAAAATCATCGGCATCCGAAACTTTTTTGATCCATCCATCAACAATACGCGGACTTAAATAAGTATAGTAGCTTGCATTAACCTCCACACAATTGAAGTAGTGTGAGTAAAACTGAAGCCAGTCAAATCTGACTGATTGGTTTTTAGGATAAAAGTTTGGCACCCAGTCCTTATAGGACCATCCGGCTGTACCGATATTGTATTTTGGCATATTTCAATATCAATTTAATAAATACACACGGTTAACACTTTTGTTAATTATTTGTACTTAGCAAAATCATAAATAACATGAAGATCAATTAATTGAAAACTTAACTCCAAGCGAAGCACTGAATGCACGTGTTAATCCATCAACATTAACTTCCCTTTTAATAAAAGGAACAGCAAAATCAAAAAACAATGAAAGATCGTTGCTTACCTGATAGTTAGTCAGCACAAGCAGGTTCAATTGTGCCTGGTCGCTGTTTTCCATTTCTACAAAAATTTCTTCTGTTTTAGTTGTATCTATAATACTTGATTTAGCCAATCGTTTAATAAATAAAAGTTGAGGTGTAATGCTGAACTCTTCGAATTGGAAGCTATATGCACCTCTTAAAAGTAAATCATCGCCTCTTTCAAGCCGATAATAATTTTCATTCCTGCCGCCTGCAAGCTGGTATCCTGCACCGATACTGAATTTATCATAACTATAATTCACTGCGAACAAAATATCATTTGAGCCGAGTCCGGATTGATAAGGTATAGGAAGATTATCTTTATTATCATCCCCTGTTGCGAGTTTTACACCAAAAGATGCATCAAATCCGGAATTTTCATCTGAGTATAGATTTTGATTTACACTTACCAGTAAATCACCTATTCCACTTACATTACCAAGTGGACCAGATTGTATATTATATGGAATAGAAAACTGAAGTGATGTTTTTTCTAAAACATTATAAAGTGCCCCAACCTGAAATGAATTATATTTTACATCGTCGTCCTTACCACTATAACCATATTTATATGAGGCTGAAATATTAAAAAGACTTCTGTTTTCCTGCTCCATAGAATGTCCACCGACAGAACAAACACCTGCATCGGAGCATTGAGCTTTAATAATTACAGAATAATTTATCACAATTAGTAAAGTGAAGATTAAGACTATTAATTTTTTCATTGTAATCCTTATAATTTGATGATTGATATTGTATGATGGAATGAAAAACCATTAATTACAACCATTAAAATTTTATCCCGCCTTTTTATCCATACTTCTGTAAACACCGATAACTAATCCTACAATTTTGAATGAAGCATACTTTTTATCAATTATTATCGGTTTGTATTCGGGGTTTTCAGAAATAAGTTCTATTTCATTTTTCTTTTTATAAAACCGTTTAACTACTGCAGCATCATCCAGAATAGCGGCAACTATTTGTCCGTTTTTCGGTTCAAGATTAGGATTTACAATAACAATATCTCCGCTGAAAATGTATGCATCTTTCAAACTATCCCCTTTTACACGAAGAAGAAAAGAATCCTTAGGCATCCTTGCTATGGTTGGAAGTTCAACAGTATCAATTGCATCCGGATAAATAGTTAAAGGATTTCCGGCAGCAACCTCACCTAAAACAGGTTTAGGTACAAAGAATTTATCCTCCAATGTTAGTTCAATTCCACGTGCAAGATTCGGGTTTTTTCTGATATATCCTTTTTTTTCAATAGCTTGTAAATGCTGCTGAACAGTTGCACGGTTTTTATAACCAAAATGTTTTGCAATATCTGCTAGTGTTGGCGGAATACCTTTTCCTTTTATCTGATATATAAGAAAATCTAAAATGTTTTTTTGAGTTTCTGTCAGTTCGATTTTCATAGACACACCTTCGGTTTGTAAGTCACAGGTTATAAGTATGAGAAAGATCAGAATTCTTATTTTTTTCCGACCACCATACATTTGTATGGTAAAAGTAATTAAAGCAGAGTAAATTGTCAAGTATTGGGTACAAATAATAAATCCCCTTCTTAAGAGGTTTTAAGAAGAGGACTTAAGTGTGGAATTTTTTTTTAATTTGAGAAAACGCGTTCTAATGATTCTATCATTTTTTCACGAAATATTGGCTTAGAAACAAAATCATTGAAACCAGTTGAAATAAACTTTTCTTTATCTCCAGGCAGAACATATGCAGTTACTGCAATAATTGGTGTGTTTTCATGAGCAGGCATTTTATTAATTATTTTTAATGCATCTAAACCGTTATACTCTCCCTGCAAGTTTATATCCATTACAATAAAATCGAATGTACGGCTGTCCAGCATTGGTAAAGCTTCTTCAAAGCTTACAGCAAATTTAATTTCTTTTAAGCCTTTCATTTGAACTTTGAATAGAATTTGAGAATCAACCTGATCTTCAATATACAAACAGGAAAGATTAGTCAGATCTAATTTAGTTCCAGGTTTCCCGGTAACTTTCTGATCTAATTCGCTTAATTCAGGTTCAGGTTCAGGTTCAGGCTCTGGTTCAGGTTCAACTAATTCCACAGTATCATCATTTATTACGTCTTCAACAGGAAGTTCATCAATTTGCTGATCTGACTCCTGAGTAGATAAATACTCATTAACTGTTTCAATTTCTTTTTCACCTGAATCTTCTGTTAGTGATTCTGACTCCACCTTTTCATCAGGTATTTTCAATTCCTCAAACTCAGGTAGTTCTTCAATCGATGGTTGCAGTGATTTTTCACTATTTAAATACTGTTCTATTTTTTCATCTGCACTTTCAAACTTTTTCTGATCTGAAGTTTTAGAAGCATTTAATGGAAACAGAAATCCGGAACCAATATTTTCATTAACAATAAATGATCCGCCTAAAATGGGCAGAATTATTTTAGCAAGATGTGTCGTAAGTCTGGGAGCACCAATATCTCTTAAATCATTATTTCCGGTAAAAATCAGTTTGAGTTTTGATACGAGATAGTCAGAGCAATTATTATAATTATCACTTACAAGAACAATAAAACGTTCTTCATCCTGAGGAAAAGCTGAAAAATATAATTTCTTTTCCTTAATGATCTTTCCAACAATTTTCACCAAACTGCTGATGAGTAATTCAAATTTCTGAGAGTTAGTGATAAACGTCAAAGACGATGAAATTTTGCCGTAAGAAAATTGTGTGTCAGGGACATTTATAAGTTCTGTGATTTTTTTATCCAGTTTTTCGATCAAATCTGTAATAGAAATTTCTGAATATCTAAACTCCGATTTGTGCTGCAGCAATTCCGAGTATTCAACAACGGAATTCATTGTACTAAGTAGTTTCAATTTATTTTGATTGATCAGTTCGGATGCTTCTTTTTGTTCGGAAGTAGGATTGTTGATACTGTCAGTTAATTCCTGTGTAAATCCCAGTATAACATTCATTGGAGTTAAGATTTCATGGAATACACCTGAAAGGAAATTTGGGTCAGGCATTTCAGAATCAATTTTGTCTGTTTTTTCAACAATAATTTCTTTTATAATCTCTTTTACTTCCCCTTTTGATTCTGATAGACTTTCAGTTTTATGTTTAAGCAGAACAGTAAAAGATTCAACCTTACCGGAAAAATCGAATACTGGTGTAAAACTTATTTCTGAATAAATAAAATTTCCATTAGCTTTTTTAATATCGAGCAACAGAGAAGCTGTTTCTTTAATTTCAGAATTAAAAACAGATGTATTTATCATAGCTCTGTCTTCATCCTTAACAATCGCTGCAAAGGATGTACTCTGGATTTCCTGCTCAGAATATCCTAATAATTCAGTACCAGATTTATTTATAAAATTAATGAATCCATTTGAGTCAGTAATGATAATTATATCACTCGTGTTGTCAAAAGCCGCTTTAAAAAGTTGATTCTTTTTTTCAAGTTCCAGCTGTGCTGACACGTTTTTAACAATATTAAAAAAACAGTCTTTTTCATTAAATCTGAATTTAGTTTTGCTTATTTCTACAAAAACTGATTCACCGTTTTTCTTTTTATGCCTGTAAGGTCCGGCAAATGCATTTACTTCTGAATCTTCAGATGAAGAACCGAGCAGAGTCTGAATATCCTCCGGAGTATATAAATCAGTTAGATCCATCTGTAAAAATTCATCGTGTGAATATCCATAAAGCTGCACAGCAGCTTCGTTAACTTCCAGGAACCGAAGGTTTTCAATATCATAAATAAAAATCGGTTCAGGATTTTTTTGAACTAAAATATCAAACATTCTTCCTCGTTGTTTTATTAGTTGATCTAAATCAACTTGTGATTTGGCTTCATCAATAAATATAAAAACTCCATCGGCACTTAGATCATGCAGCGAAATTTTATGAAGAAAGATTTTAAACTTTGATTCTTCACTGCTGCATGGTATCATATCTTCAGTTGTAAAAAATTCTTTGACAGAAATATTACTGTTTTGAAAATTTTTAATGATCTCAGTTAATTCTGATGGCAATACCTCTGAAATATGAATGCCGCTAAGTGATTCTGATTCTATGGTCAATAATTTACAAAAATCCTCACTTACGTGCTGAAACTGACTATACTTATCAAGATAAGCCACAGGTTTTGGAAATATTTCAATTACTTCACCAGATAAATACAATTCTGCTGAAATACCTTTATCAGCATACATGGTTTTACTTTGTGTAATACTAACTACAGCAATTACATTGTTTTCATAATCCTGAATAGGTATCTGAATAACCTGCTGTTCAGAAGCATCAAAAATTCCCTGGAGAGGAATTCCTTCAATTATTATATAATTATGGGTCTCATATAAATACCTGTCAATTGATATGAGAAAATCCTTAACGAACTGCGGAATAAAATCCGTTTCCTTTCTTCCTTCAAGCTGAGTGACAGAAATACCAAGACTTTGTGCATAAGACTGATTAACCAGAACAAATTTGCCTGTATTAGTTTTTATCCGGATTGCCTCATCAAAATCATCGATAAGTTTTCGTAATCTGTCTTTGCCGGTTAGTGTAAATGGATAAAGATTCTTTATTTCTTTGAGAACTTTTCTTAGCTGCGGATTAAGTATTGATTCTACAGGATTACGAGATCTGATATCAATTTTTGTAAAATTCAAAATTGAAGAATCAGAATCTTCACCCAGTAATGACACAAGCACAAAAAAATCATTTTCAAAATTTATATAGTTCAGATTTAAGTTTGTTAATACTTCAGAATTATCTTTTAATTTCAGGACAAAGTCTTCATAAGTTATGTAGCTTTTATTTTTAATCGAAGCTTGAATCAACTCGCTTAATTTGTTGCCGGATTCCTCAAGAAGTAAATCGTTTAAACTTTGGTTGTCTTTATTGATCTTTAACAATGATGCTGCAGACTCATTATACTCAATAACATAATTACCGCTATCCAATACAAGAATAGGATCCTTATAACTTCTAAAAATTGCTTTTAGAAAAGACTTGATATGTGCTTTTGCTTCATCCAATTTAATCTTCTAATAAGTTAGTCTTCAACTAATAAATTTAATTCATCTAAGTATTTTCACTAATAATTTCCATCTTAAACGCGAATTCTGTAGAATAAGTATTACTATTAGCAGAATCTGAGTTGAAAGTGACTTTTTCGCGATAGAAAAAATGCCTCCTGCGTACAAATTACCGCCCCTATCGGTAAAAAAAGTCACATCTTAACCCACATTACCAATTTCTACAAAATCACAATAAATAGATTTTCTCTCGATTCGGAAAATATTTTCATTATCGCTATTACCTATCCAATGCAAATGGACAAGTTGAGTGCCAAAAGAAGCAGCTTTTAGCTGAGTTAAGATATGAAAATCACCAAAAATCACCTTTCCGGCACTATTTACTTCTTCACTGAATTCCGAGGATCCAAAATTATTAAATTATTAAATTTTATGATAGTAAATTGAATCTCAAATCACCCCTATAATTTTTATTAATGGACTTAGTATCAAGAACTTTAATAAACAATATTAGCCTTAAAATGATTTTTACAATAAATCTCAATTATTCTATTGTCTCTAATTTCTATCGGTCGTTAAAAAAGTAAAGGATGAGAATTGAATGTTCAGGAAAATGAATATAAGGGAAAAGATCAAATGATAGCTAAATATCTTATTTGGTAATGAAGCATTCATAAATCACATACTTATAATTCCTTTTATAGCTAAATCAATTAGGAGCAGATTCTTCAAACCAATTTATTGTATTTATAATTATTTTTTCGATTTTCTTCACATCTTCTCTGCTGCTGATTACTTCCAGAGGATCAAAAGAAAACCATGCAGCTTTTGAATTATCCATAGTATTAAAAACAATTAAAGATTTCTCAATTTTGTTGCTTGCGTTATCTGATTTTACTTTACTTAGAGATTTACTTTTGGAGGATATTATTTCAACATAGACTGGACTACTTTTAGCAGAAACCTGAACCGGTAACTGATTAGCAATATCTTTTGTTACTGGAAATTGGCTTCTAAATTCAGCTAATAAACTCATTTGTTTCTGCTGTATATAGCCAGAATATAAAACTCCAAATAAATATTCTAATCGTTCAAAACTTTTTGTGTTGATTCCCTGTTCATAAAAACAAAACTCTCCAAATGCAATTAAATTTCCGCTATTTTCCATATATTTTTCAATTGAAACGTATTCATCTTGACTCACTACTTTTGAATAGGGAAACACTACCGTATGATATTTTTTGTGAGATATACCGGATTCTATATCTTTATCGTAAATAACATCATAGTTAATTTTATTATTGATAAGAAATAGCTCCCAGTAAGTTATCTTTTCAAGAAGTTTTGCAGATTCTATTTTATTGGTTGCATTAGAAAAATGGAGAGCTAACTTCTTCTGGGGGAAAACAGAGATAACTGTTGTTACAAGAAAAACTAATAAGAATGTACAGATTTTTTTCATTGTTCAGTTAGAAATAATTTAACAAGTATAAATGAATTGAGTACTATTGAAAAAGATATTTGGCCTTAAGTATTTGCCCGATCATAATCAATAAAATATGTTCTTGATTCACCGGGTTTCAGACTATCTATTAGTAAGAAAAGAAACCTGCTTCCAGGATCATGTTTTATTACTGCTGGTTTAGTTCCGATAATTTCAGTATCCAGTGAAATATTTATTACATCATCATTCAGGTCTACATCAATAACAAGGTCGTTTATCAGTTCTTTTCCGGGATTTGAAACTTTAATAGCTACTCTGTTATTCCCTCTTCTTTCTGCTCTTAACTCTATATAATCCCGTTTCTCATACCATTTATGTATTTCGGAAGCTGTAGTTATCCAAAACCTTTTGTTCTTTAGGTCTTTGATTACGTCTCTAACAACGTCTACGTAATCATATCTGCATTGAAAATCAGTATGAATTTTTAGAATATACATCCCGCCTTCAAAAAGAATTCTGTCAATATCCTCCTGATAAGTATAAAACTGAAAATCCGGAAGAGTTAGTCCATAATCTCTTATTACCTCATAATCATCGCGGGCTGTTTTGGTCATGCTGAGTATTCTGTTTTCACCTCTGATTAAAGTTCGGGGAACAGATCTATCAGTAAGTGAATCAGTTAATAAATATCTAAACTCAGAGTTTATCGCTGCAGATACAGTATTGTTGTTAAAAAGTCCGTAATAAGGAAATAGTCCAAAAACAGGAGTGTTAGTAATATTCTCAAGAATAGTTTTAGCTGATTTCATTTTATCGGATTGTTGTTCAAATGAATTCAGTTTGTTTATTGTATCATTTACTGATGACAAATAACCAATATCAACTAAAGCTGCAATCTCACCATAACCAGCCAGCGAAGCGATCAAATTTCTGTTCTGTGAAGCCCGCTCAGGATCAACAAAAAAAGTTGCACGTGTATTTTCTGAACGTAGAATTGGCAGAAGATTCTGAATATTAACGGCATTATTTGAAAGAACGGGCATAATAACTGCGGCTGCATCATAACCATCAGGCCAATCTTTTATATAGGCAATTGGACTGTAAGTTAACCAGTTGATACAGTTATTAAAAAATCTGTCAAATAAAATATAATCTTCCTGTAAACCAATCACCGAATTAATTTCAAATCCCATCCACACAAATCTGCCTGCACCGTATGATCCATATGCAATACCGGTTGAACGTTTTATACCTTCTCTAACTAAACCTTCTTCTAATCTGAAGTTATACCAGAAACTAACCTGTTTAGTTCTTGGATCTAAAACTTCTGCCGCCATCGGAACATCCCATGTAGCAATTTTTAAGGGATACCCGGTGGGAATAGTTGCGGTAAGCGGAATACCTCCTCTCAAGGTATGAATCTTCAGAACATTATCGTGCTGAATTTCGTACGTAAATTGCATACCAAAAACCTGGTTAAAAAACTGCCATCCTCGCCATTTACCGTCCTCAGAATAGCTCGCCACTCCACTTGTTGCGAAAACACTTCCACCGTTTTCAAGATATTTTTTTATCTGAAGGATTTCAGAATCACTGAGTGACTTTGACCCCGCAAGAATCAATAATTTATAATCAAGGTGTTTACCATTTTCAATATCCTGATCTGTAAGTATATTATAACGAATGTTAAGATTGCTTAAAAATTTTTTCCACGTAGATATATTATCAACTAACCATGTACTGCCGTCTGGGAGCATATTTTCTGTGTATTTAGAATATAAAATTGCCGCCAGATCTGTTTTTCCAGCTAGGGTTTTCTCAACACTATCTTTTGTCGGTAAGAGACTTGTAATATCAAATCGGCCGTAAACTCCTCTTAAAACGAAATAATATACAAGAATTGCTGCAATAAGAATTACTATTCCTGAAAGTAATATCAGAAACTGGTTGATTCTTCCCTTTTGATCAGCGTTTGTCAACGCCATTTAAGAACTCCTGCCGCTTTATCATCTTCGGTGGGAATATATCCTTCAGAAGTATATTTAAAGAATTTTGTGTCACTTGTTTTTTTTGCATAGGGATAACGTGGTTCAAAAACTTTTTTTGTATCCTCAACAGAAAAACGTGCTGGCTCACTAATTTCAGATTCAGGTTTACTGGTTTTAAACTGCGGTGCTGGTTTTTGAACCGTAAACGGACTTTGGTATTGCGGGGATTGAGATTGCTGAAGTGTGCTTCTTCCAGGGAGTACATCTGCTGGAACAATGAGCTCTGCCTGCACAGTTTTAGGCCGGCTGTGTAAAGTATTCACTGATTTCCTCTCTCTTATTTTATACAAAATATATGCACCAATAGAAAGAAGAAAAGTGCTTATTGTTGCAACAAGTATTATTGTTGATAGTATAGGAATTAATTCCATTTGTTACCTCTAAAATGGCTGATATTAATTAATAAATTCACCTAAACAGCGCCAACTCTTTCAAGTTTACCCCACGTCATTCTTATACCCAGAAATTCTTCAATAGTTGACATTGCTTTACAAATATCTATGATAAGTATAAAAAACATTCTATAAATAATTGCATACCACACAAGCCTGAACTCTTCTTTTTCAACTGCAATACAATAAAGTGCCGTTATTAGGTCAAGTAAAGCTAAACCAGCCCACCAGAAGAAGATAAGCTGAGTGAATCCGAATATTACTGCAGCAGAAATAAAGAAAATATTGGCCGCAATATTCATTGCAGGCCAAACCAGGGCTTCATAAAACATTGACCAAAGAATAAATGTGTGTCCGAAATTAATCGTTGGGTTAATTAAAAGTTTTTTATGTTTTCTTAAAGATTGTAAAATACCTCTTGTCCATCTATATCTTTGTTTTAGTAACTGTTGAAGAGTAGAAGGAGCTTCAGTATAAGAAATAGAATTTGGTTCGTAATAAATTTTCCATCCGGCTGCAATTATTTTCACAGTAAGATCTGCATCTTCAGCAAAGGTATCACTTGAATAAAAACCGGCATCTTCAATTGCTTTTTTCCTGAATACACCTATTGGACCGGGAATAATGTTTACTAATCTTATTAAACTCTGCGCACTGCGGGCCATATTTAAACCCTCAATATATTCTAAGGCTTGCAGATCAGTAAAAAACTTCCGCCTGTTTAATACTTTTACATTTCCGGCTACTGCACCAATCTTTGGATTAGAAAAATGACGGGCAGCTGATTTCAAAGCATCTGGAGACAATTGTGAATCGCCATCCATACAAAGAACAAAATCGGCTTTGGAGTATTGAATTCCTGTATTAAGAGCTTTTGCTTTACCACTGTTTGGCTGGTTAATCAGTGAAACCTTTACTTTACTACTACTTTTTCCATTATGAACCCCAACCAGGGATTCCGCTACCTGTTGCGTGTTATCATTGGATCCATCATTTACTATAATTATTTCATAATTAGGATAGTCTTGCTGAAGTAATGATTTAATTGATTGTCTGATCACCTTTTGTTCATTAAAGACCGGAATAATAATTGAAACGAAAGGTGAAAAGTTTCCATTTTTTTTGAAAGTGTATTCATTCAGATAAAGATATGCAAATATCAGTATCGCGAAGTAACGAACCAGAAGAATAAAAAGAAATATTACAAGTGCGACAATTACAGCATACTCGATAAGAGAATTGAAGGAAAGTATGGTATACGGCAAAGTATAAACGATTAATAGAATTAATAATAATGAAACAATTCCACTTACAAGAATTCGTCTTAAATACTTTTGCTCAGGGTTTGAAACTGAACCTTGGTCTTCCCTGTTCTCAATAGTAAATATTGTTCTTTTTATTTTGGTATTAAGATTCATTTAATTATAAAAAAATTATAATGTCCAGAAGGCACCAAATTGAAACGAAGTAGAATTATATCCAATGCCTGATCTTGCACTGCTACCGGTAATAAATTTTGCCTGAAGATTAAAATTTACAGTCAAATTATACTTAAGCTCGGCAAAAAACTCTCTTAGTAAAAAATCATTCTCTGGTATCAAGCCAAGTTTACCACCAATATTTAAATTAGTTTCAATATCCTTTACAAGAGTGAAATCCGCCCAAACTGAATGAGACTCAAAATTTTGAGGACTCCAGTACAAGTCCGTTATTTCTAAAATATTATAATAATAATACTCATAACCGGCTTTTATGTCGTCCTGAAACTCTTTACCAAGTCTGAATTGAAATTGATTCCCTTGATTTGCATCTGAAAGATTTATAAAAGCATACTTGCCTGATATGATCAAACCGCTTTTAAATGAATAATTACCATTGAAGCCGATGTATTCTGAAGTTAACCTATTATTAACCAGCAATGGTGAGTATAATATAAAAGCAGCATCCATATTAATGTAAAACACATTAGCTGAGTAAGTTTTTTTATCTGTTAAATTTATTGAAGTTTCAATTATATTTTCTTTAAGATCATTTGAAAAATAAGACTGACCAAAAGAGCCCATTAAACTTATATTCTCTTTCATTCTTATGAAGACTGATCCTTTAAGATTATTGAAATTTAGATTACTGAATTCTGAAGATAAGGAACCGCGGTAACCAGAAACACCAAATGATACGGAGTTAGTTACACCACTTTCTACGCCCAGTCCTACCAGTTTATAATTAAAGCCGGTATTATCTGTAAAATAATTTCCCTGCGGTGATACTAAAACATAAGTTGGAAATGTATCGAAGGAAAAACCTGTTATGCCCTCACTTCCAAGCCATTTCATTCTCATTTTCAAGATGTGAGAATTTGGTGATTCGTCGAGAAGCGCACTATATATTTCTCTTGCACTTCGATATTGTTTTAACTGTAAATATGTATCGGCAAGAAAGAGTTTTGTTTCAGCATCTTCAGGATTATTTTCAACAAGATTTCGGAATTCGCGCAATGCATTTAAAGAATCACCGCTCCAGAAAATAACTTTTGCCCGAAGTTTTAATGTTTCATAATCACCGAATCCGGAAGCGATTAAATCATCATAGAGAGAGATTGCCTTGTCATAATTTCCATCACACTGATATGCGTGAGCAAGTTCAAAATATATTTGTTTATTGGTTCCGCCTTCAGCAAAATATTTTTCAAAATAATTTATTGCCCCGGAACACTGGTTGTTAAACGAATATTCTCTTGCTTTTTCAAGATATAAGTATAGCCTCTCTGCCAGAATTCTTTCTTTCGCAAGTTTCATATTTACAGATAATTCATTTAATTCTTTTTTATTCACGTTTTTAATCTTCTGCAGCGAGGCATAAATTCCTTCGGCTTTTACGACATTTTTTAATTTTAAATATACATTTGCCAGACCTAACAGCGCTGGTATATTGTCGGGCTCTTTTTTCAGGACTTTATCATAAAGTTGTAAACTCTTGTCGAGGTCTTCATCCATCCATAGTCTTATATTAGCACCTAGCAATTGATAATCCGTATTATCAGGATGATAAGTTAAGAGCAAATCTGTTTCATTCTTCGCAGAATCAAGTTCATTTTTCCAGGTTAATAATTGAGCAAAAGAATATCGTACATTAAAATCGTTTTGTTTTAATTTTAAGTAACGTATGTACATTTCTTTTGCTAACTCATATTCTTTCTGATAAGAATAATAACGGCCTAATTGCAGAATAGCTTCAGTATTATAAGGGTCCTTAGAAAGAAGAACCCGATATTCATCAATTTTACTTTTATAGTGAGCATTTCTGTGCTCTAATACTCTTGAGTAAAGATTCTTAAAGTCATCTGAATTTGCATATATTTCTTCCAGATATTTTAGCTGCTCATAAGCTTCTTCAAATCTCTGAACTTTCACTAATTCATCAATCAGTTGGAACCTTAACTGATCATTAGCAGGATTACCTTTTATTTTCCTGTATAATCTATCAATGATATATTCGGCAGTCCCCGGCGGCAGCCCATAAGCATATCTGGCTGTAGTATCATTTATTGTATAAATATATCCTCTACCTTTTGCAAGATCTAAACCGTCAAGGGCTTCTTTGAAGAAAGGTCTGAGTTTTAATGATTCCTCAAAAGCATTAACCGCTAATCTGAATTTACCGATCCAGTAAAGAAAATAACCATAGCGTGACCATATTCTATGATCATCTGCATTCTTAATTGAATATTCTTTTAATATGGTTTCACCCTTTTTTAGCTGGTTATTTTTTGCCAGAATTTCTGTATACCTTAATAGTTCATCAGCAGAAGCTTCTTCTCTTTTAAGGTATTCATCATACCATATTTCTGCTTCCTTCCATTCACCTAAATTTTTATATGCAATCCCAACCGCTAAGTAATTGATTGCACGATTTGGATGGATTGCAATCTCACGTTTGTGCCCTTCAATTTTGTTTAAGAGCAGTTTAGTCCAGGATTCAGTAGCAAATTTTAATTTTCGGTCAACCTCGGCATCGGATGGTGAGACTTTCTTTGCAGTCCGGTAGTCGTAAACAGCAAATTCAAAATCTCCTCTTTTTTCAAAGCAAGTACCTCGCAGTAAAAAGCCCTCAACATTTTGCGGATTAGCAGCAATAAACCTGTTAAGTAAATCAATGGCTTCACCGTACCTTTTTAAACTCATAAGCTGCGAAGCCTGGCTTCTTAACTCATCGTCTTTGGTTTGTGAATGAAGTGATGCTGTAAATAGGATGAGCCCAAGCAATAAAATATTTACTTTCATCATCCTGCTGCCTGTATTATTCGAATGCTTTTTTTCTTGATTTATCCTCGGATATCAGTTCATTTAACAAATCATCTGCATTACGTGTTTCTTCATTTACTTTGATTGTGTAAATAAAAACCCTGCTCAAAATATCAAACAACTGATCCCCATTAATCACAGGAAGATTATATTTAACTCTTGAAATTAAATTTGTTAAGCTCTTCTGATCATCTTTAGTGACCAAAACCAATATCTTATTTCCAACTATACATATCTTGTCTTTTTTATCAATTGCAAGTCTAACAGCATTTTGAAGCTGGTTTATTGTAAGAAGTCCCGTTCTTTCAAAGTCATTAGAATACTTAAAAGATAGAAGTCTGAATGTTTGTCCGGTGCTTTTATATAAAGCAATTTGATTGTTGATAATCAGACTAAAGTCATCAATACTATAAAAACTAGATAAGGAATAGTTAACAGGAGGTATATCTATTTCTGAAAGAGATTTATATTTTTCTTCATCAAATGAAATTATGCGTTCTCCAGTTAATGTTTTGCGCTTAATCGGCTGGAAGTCAGTTGTTACCCCTTTATATGCTTCAATAAAATAATTTGCTTTAAACTTTCCTTCAGTGTGACCGATGTTGGGAGAAATAGTAATTGTTCCGCCTTTTGTTCTGTCATACATATCAGATTGTTTCTGAAGATGAATGATTCCGGTTGCAGCCAAATTAACCGAATCAATAATCATTTTGGATGAGGGGGCAGCTGGTTCGCCTAGGACGAATAAACTTGTTATTCCATTGTCTTCAATCTTTTCAGTAGTTTCTAAGAAAACTTCCTGAAGAAGAGATAGATTTTCAAACCCGATAAACGGAGTAAGCTCATCGAATACAATCTTTGACGGCTGATACTGTTCTACAACAGTAACTATATCCTTAAGATATTCTATAAGAAGTTCGTCGGGATTTTTAAATTCTGCTAACTCTGCCGGTGGTGCAACTTTTACAACAATTATAAGATTTTGATTCATATAATGTTGTAAATCAAAATCAATTGATGCCGCCTGAATCATAAGATCTTTTGGGCGCATATTTGTAAAATACAGACAGACTTCTTTCTGTTTAGCACATTCCATTGCAAATTGTAAGCTGAGTAAAGTGCGACCGGATTTTCTAGGTCCGATTAACAGATAAGTTCCTCCTCTGTAAAAACCACCCCAGGCATTGTCCGCAATAGTGATACCTGATGGCACCAACTGGATACTTTTTTTCATTTTTCCGAAATAGTTTATTGCTTGTTTTCCCAATAATAGTGCCGTTCTTACGTTTAGAATTCAAGACTAAATCAAAGAAAAAGTGTGAAATTTTTACTAAATAGAGACAACACAAATCACTTTGTATTATATTGCAACAAATGTAAAATATTGGCTTTGTAGGTTATTTTCCTACATTCTCTTTAAAAATCAAGGATTTGAGAAGTAACCAAAAACGAATAGTGCTGTTGCATTGCTTCCGATTGTTGGTTCATTTGACAGGTAATCATTGTAATCATCAAAATATTTAACAGATGAAGTATTGAAAGCATTAAAAGATTTGTCTGTTCTGCTGATTTCGTATTCTTCAAGAAGAGTAACCGGGATTGGTCCTGAACTAAGAGCCCCGGGAATATATCCATTGTTGAAGTATCCCACCTGAGAATGAAGTTTTTTAGGAAATTGAGTTCCAATATTATGAATAAATGAAACTCCCCATGGATTTCTTCCTAAGACAAAATCTCTTTGAAATAAAAGTGTTGAATCAAATGTTTTATCATCTGTTAAGTCTATATAAAGTATTGATTGTAGAGCAGCACCCAGAAATGAGTTAGTTGTGCCCCATGTATATTCAGTGGCTTCCCTGAAAAATGACTTATCTGAATGGAGTTTATAAGTATCAAGATTATTTTTTATATAAGAAATAAATCTGGTATCGAATTGTGCTATTTTGTAATGAGCTAATGTATTTATATTACCCCAGCTCCACCAGAAATCTGATTTTGCACTATCAGCAAATTTAACAGCATCAATGTAGTAACTTCTGTTTTTTGTGGAAAGATATAACTCGATAGCACCGAGAGCAGATTTGCCCCAGTGATTATTGTCCTGGTAAAAACCGGATTGAATGCTGTCAACATCTGGTACTTTTTGCAGAAGATCATATACTTCAACTGCAGAGTTCAATAAAATTTCAGAAAATTCATAATCATAAAACCTGTCTTGCCAGATTCTTGAAGCTAAAGACATTACCGCTGAAAAAATCCCAATCTGATTTTTTCCAATACCGGCATAACCGGTTCTGTTATATCTTAAAGTGTCATTTTCAGGTAAACGCCAGCCAACACTCTGATCTGAAATATCCTGAACTTGAGTAATAAATAAGGCAGGTTTAAATCTGCACCTTAATAACCAATCGAGTCCAACCCTTGCTTCTTCAAGAATATCAGGTACATCATTATTGTTAAGATCATAGTTAAATTTTTCGCTATCAAATTCATAACTGAAAAGCAGTAGATAAGTAGTATAAGCAGCCGTTGTAAAAAATTTAAGATAATCTCCTGCATCGTGCCAGCCGCCTGTTACATCAACACCTGAAGAATCAGAATAGCCGGATACTTTTGCAACATCAGAAAGGTGGCAAGGGTCATGCAGCAGTGGATTTGTAGGTCCGCAACGCTGAACCTTAAAGAAAAGACTGAGTGAGTCTCTTACAGAGTTAAAAATATTATTATTAATTTTAAATGAAATAGATCTAGTACCATCCAGTTCAATGTAAAACTGTCCGGTGGTTTGGAGTGTGGAAAAATCAATTTCAAAACAGTACGAAAAATCTCCCCAGACAAAATAATCTACTTTAAATTCTTCTTTGTGGACTATTTTATTATTTTGGTTATCTTTAACCAGAAAAAAATCTGATTGTACCGGATAAGCAGAAATAACTACAGCAGTTTTCATTTCATCCGGCAGGAAGCCAAGCTGATTTAATCTTATGTGAGGATTATCTTGTACACCTGCCTGGCAGCTATTATTAAATATGAAAGGAATGAGAATTAAAAGTGTCTTAAATAATTTCATTTAAGGTTTTTTGATCAATAGAATCAGTTTTACTTTTTTTCGGGAAAATTGCTTCCGATAATAGAATCCCAGATAGGAGTGCTTACACCAAATCCTTTAGTTGAATCCTGGTAATGATGCTTCATATGATGGTTTTTTATAGCTAACCAGAATTTACTATGCATATTAAAGTGGTGAATTGCATAATGAGTAATATCATAAAACAGGTATCCAAGAAGAAAGCCTGCAAAGAATGGAAATATAAAAACACTGCCCAATATTAACTGAAAAAGAAAATAAAAAAATAGTGCCAATGGAATGCTTACTGAAGGAGGCATAACCAATCTTCTTGAATCGTTAGGATAGTCATGATGCACACCGTGAAATATAAAATGTATTTTTTCACCGAACTGACTTTTTGGAATAAAGTGAAAGACAAATCTGTGAAGTATATACTCAGTTATAGACCAGACTAATATTCCAAATAAGAATAATCCTGCAATATTCAAAAAATATAATTGATGCTGCCAAACAGCAAGATACAACATGTATGCAATAATTGGAAGATAGATTATAACCGGAACTGATGGATGAACACGTGACAAACTTTCAAGAAAATTGTTGTTAAACATTCTAACAGTTTCATCTTTATTTGATACAAAATTTTTAGCCATAACTCTTTACTTATAGTTTATTTTACAATTACAAATTTAATTATACGCATAATAATATTAAACAACTCTGTATTGTAAAACACACTTATTAAGCTTATAAATAAAAATAAAACAAGTAATTATTGAGTGGGGCCCTGATTAAATCGCATAATTAAAAATTAAGGCACTCATAAAAAAAATGTCAAACTTTGAACTTTTTATTTGATATTAAATTTCAAAGTATCCATATTGCTCATCATTATTTTCAACTTAAAGCACTTATTATTCTTTTGGAGGTTTGATGCCGCAGTTAAATGAGCGCGAACAATGGGGCTCTAAATTAGGATTTGTTCTGGCCGCTGCTGGTTCTGCAATAGGATTGGGCAACATTTGGAAATTTCCTTATGTTGTTGGACAGAACGGTGGTGCAGCTTTTATTATTATATACCTTTTATGTGTTGCAATGATTGGGCTTCCGGTAGTTATTGCTGAAATTTTAGTAGGAAGAACTACTCAAAGGAATCCGGTTGGTGCGTTCAAAGCACTTTCAAAGTCAAAATTTTGGCCACTTGTTGGCGGTATGGGCGTATTAGCAGGATTTGTTATTCTATCTTTTTATGCAGTAGTTGCCGGATGGTCTGTTGGGTATATATATGAAGCAGCAGCCGGAAGGTTTGCTGAGTTTAAAACTCCTGAAATAGCAGGTAATCATTTTAACAATCTTACTGCAAATGTTTATTGGGGAATTGGAATGCTTGCCCTGTTTATGATTATGAGCATGACTTTTGTTTATGCAGGGGTTAAGAAAGGTATTGAAAATGGCAGTAAAATCATGATGCCAATCCTATTCCTTCTTCTTATAATCGTAATGATACGCGGACTTACTTTGGAAGGAGGTGATAAAGGGCTTGAGTTTCTTTTCAATCCTGACTGGAGCAAAGTTACCGGTACTACAATTCTTGAGGCATTAGGGCAATCGTTTTTTACCTTAAGTTTGGGAATGGGTGCTATGTTAACGTATGGTAGTTATATGACCAGAAAAGATAATATCCCTTCTGCTGCAGTTGAAATAGTTTTTCTGGATACATTGATTGCTCTAATAGCCGGCGTAGCTATTTTCACTGCGGTTTTTGCAACAGGACAGAATGCTGCTGAAGGTCCGGGATTAATTTTCCAAACACTTCCCATTGTGTTCACTAAGATGCCGGGCGGATACATTATAGCTATCCTTTTCTTTATATTGCTTACTATTGCGGCAATAACATCTGCAATATCCTTGCTTGAAGTGGTTACTGCTTACTTTATTGATGAGAAAAAATGGAAAAGACACAATGCGGTTTTAGTATTCGGTGGTCTTGCTTTCATTATTGGAATTCCAAGTGCCCTTTCATTTAACTTGATGAAAGATTTTACTTTGTTCGGATTAAACTTTTTCGATCTTGCTAATTATTTATCTGCTAATATTATGCTCCCGCTTGGAGGACTTTTATTGGCCATTTTTGTCGGCTATATCTGGGGAATAGACAAGGCTTTCAGCGAACTTAAAAACGGTGCGGAAAAACTATTTGAAAAATCAAAATTAAGAGTAAAGATTTGGGCTATACTTGTAAAGTACTTAGCACCTGTATTAATCTTTCTTGTTTTACTGCAATCCTTAGGAATATTACAAAAATTACTGGACTTTTTTTCTGAAATAATTTAGCAACAATAACCATCTAAACATATGAAAAGATCCATTGCAGGGCTGGTTACTTTCTTTATAATACTTACTGTTTTGATAATTGGCGGCGTAGCTTTTTTCGAATCAGTTTGGTCCTTCCCGGGTAATTTAGATTTTATCAAAAACTTTCCATCTTCCGAATATCCAATCGGTTCTATTCCATTTATGGTTATTGCACTTGTAGGAACAGGTATTTTTGTTACTATTAAGTTAGGTTTTCCGCAACTAAGATATATAAAACATGGAATTAAAGTTACCAAAGGTGACTACGATAATCCTGATGATAAAGGTGATCTGAACCACTTTAAAGCACTGGCAACTGCCCTTTCTGCTACTGTTGGAATAGGCAATATTGCCGGTGTAGCAACTGCAATATATTATGGTGGACCTGGTGCTCTTTTCTGGATGTGGGTAACTGCTTTTTTTGGCACTGCACTTAAGTATTCTGAAGTTACATTAGCTCATCAATTCAGAGAATTTGATCATAAAGGTAATACCGCCGGCGGACCTATGTATACAATTGAAAAGGGTCTTGGCAGTAACTGGAAATGGCTTGCAGTGGCATTCGCCTGTTTTGCTGTAATTTGTTCATTTGCGACCGGTAATGCCATTCAAACTTTCACTGTTTCTGATCAGATTTACTCAGAGGTTACTCAGATTGTCGGGCAAACTCATTTTCTTACTGAAAAACATACTGTATTTGGAAATTTTGCATTGTCAGTTCAGCAGGTAATAAATGGAATTTTTCTGGCATTTATTGTAGGTTTGGTAATAATAGGCGGCATTAAAAGAATTGGAAATGTAACCGGCTTTCTTTCACCTTTTATGGCTATTATTTATGTAATTGCCGGACTATTAATATTAGTATCAAATTATTCCCATCTTGGTGAAAGTTTTCAATACATTATTGAAATGGCCTTTAACCCGCCCGCTGAAATAGCGGGAGTTGGAATCGGTTCATTCCTTGTTATGTTAAACACAATGCTATGGGGAATTAAGAGGGGTTTGTATTCCAATGAAGCTGGTCAGGGAAGTGCAGCTATTGCACACGCAACGGCAAAAACTGAATACGCTGTTCGCGAAGGTTCAGTGGCCCTGCTTGAACCATTTATTGATACAATTACTATTTGTACTATAACCGGTTTAGTTATAATTTCAACAGATGCATGGCATCATACTCAATTTTATGTTACAAGAGTTGATGCAACTTTTTCAGGTGATCTATTGAACAGCAGTATTTTAACTTCTTATGCATTTAAACAAGGTTTAAGCTGGCTGTTTGATTTTGGAGATAAAATTGTAACGCTGGCTGTTTTATTATTTGCAGTCTCAACAGCCATCAGCTGGTCATATTACGGTGAAAGAGCAGCAAATTACCTTTTTGGTAAAGTTGCAACCTTACCCTATAAATTTGTTTATATTATTTTTGTTTTTATTGGTGCTATTGCTGAATTAGAAGCCGTTTGGGCTTTTGGCGATGCTGCATTAGGTTTTATGACTTTCCCGAACCTTTTAGCAATTATTCTCTTATCAACTACCTTAAAGAAGATGACAAAGGAATATTTTTCTATTGAACATAAAGAGTACAAAGAATAATTGAATTAAGAAAAGATATTTAAAATAAAAAACTCCGACCTGAATGTTCGGAGTCGAAAATAATTTATCGGGTAAAATCAATCATCGCTAATATTTCCAAATTCCCTTAACTCGGGTTCATCATACGATTGAAAAGGTATATTACTGTCATTAGTGGCGAGTGTTAATTTCCCCTCTTTAATATTCTTATAAAGCAGATCATTTTCAATGAGGTAATAAAATTGCTGTTTAAATTCCTCAAGTGATATTCCTGCAGTAGCTGCATATTTTGCAAGTTCGTGAGGATCATCAAAATCCGCCTGATTTAACCTTAACATATATCTTCTTGCTATATAAAAAGTTTCAGACGCCGGATCAACCATTCTAACACGGGTTTTTTTAGTTTCCGGATCGATTATATCCTTAAAGTACAAAGGTACAAAATGACCATTCTGTATTGAAACCATAGCTCCGCTACCACCATTTAGGATAAACTGAGTTGCAGAAAACCCCAGATCACGTGTGTATTCCATATCAAAAGGTATCGGGTCAGCACATCTTAATTCATAGCCAATGTTCTTAGCAACAATAGTGGCCTTAAGACCAAATTCTTTTAGCCGGTCTTGAACTTTTGCTTTAAGAATTTCACCAAAATTAATTTCAGCAATTCTAATATTATCGTGTGCATCGCGTTCAACGTCTACAAGAAAATCAAAATCGCTGGGATTCAGGTGTTCAACAAGACCTTCGGCAAGTACTGCAACACCATCTGTTTTGCCGTAACTCATACGTTTAATGATAGCACCGACAAGAATATCAGCAATGTGAGAAAGTTTTATTTCTTTAGAGCTAAACTCTTCTGGTATAAGTGTTAAAGTTGCTCCTGTTGCTTTGCCAATTCCAAGAGCAAGATGACCTGCTTTCCTTCCCATAGAAACAACAAAATACCAGCGTGAAGTAGTTTGTGCATCAACCATGAGGTTTTTTACAACTTCAACTCCAATGTGTCTTGCAGTTTGGAAACCAAAAGTTGGTATGCCATGCGGTAAATCAAGGTCATTATCAATCGTCTTTGGTACATGAACTACTCTGATTCTACCGGCAGCCATTTCATTTACTTTAAGTGCACTGAATGCGGTATCATCGCCACCTATAGTAATTAGTTTATCTACATTTAATCTTAATAAAGATGTAACGGTATTTTCAAGGTGTTTCCTATCTTTTGTAGGATTAGATCTTGAAATACCAATATGGGATCCCCCCCGAAAATGTATCCTGCTTACGTTATGAATATTAAGTTCTTTTACTTCTGAAATATTCCCTTGCATGATCCATTTAAAACCGTCCTTAATACCCAGTACTTCAATTCCTTCAACAGCGGCTCTTATTGTTGCGGCTCCAATTACGCTGTTTATTCCTGGTGCAGGACCTCCGCCAACTAATATTGCTAATTTTTTAGGTGCTATGGACATTACTAATTAAACTCCTGATACATAAATTTTACTAAATGACAATTTATTAGATTAAAGTACTTTTAGTTTAGCAAACTTGAGCATTAACTGCTTAACATTATTTCCCTCAAAGTGAACTGTTGCTTTAAGAGTATCACCGCTGCCAACAACATCCGTAACTTTGCCTAAACCAAACTTATCGTGCATAACTCTTGCACCGGGCCTGAGAGATTTGTTATCCTGGTTAAAATCTTCATAATCTACCTTTTCAAAATACTCGTAATAGATTTCTTTCTTGGTCTTACGGTTAGATTTCCTGCCCATATTACCATTAACATCTTTCACAGTTGCGGGATCAAGTTCGTCAATAAATCTTGATCTGCTCTGGTAAGCAACTTCACCAAATCTGTATCTTGAGCGTGCATGAAGAACATAAGCTTTTTGCTGGGCTCTTGTAAGCGCAACATAAAATAACCGTCTTTCTTCTTCAACAGATGCGTCGGTACTGAATTTATTGGATAAGGGGAAAATTTCCTCCTCACAGCCGGATACAAAAACAATTGGCCATTCAAGTCCCTTAGCGCTATGAATTGTCATGAAAGTTACGCAATTCTTTTTATCTTCATAATTGTCAATATCAGAAACTAATGAGATATCCTGTAAAAATTCTTCAAGAGGAGCATTATTATTTTGGATTGAAAACTCTGTTAAAGAACCCAGTAATTCGCTAACGTTTTCATAGCGTGTTATTGAGTCTGGAGTGTTCTCCTCTTTAAACATTCTTAAAATACCTAATTCATCTACTAATGCACGTGTAAGCTCACCAACTGAAAGTTTATCCTTAAGTCCGATATACTTATCCAGCAGAACCTTGAAACCTTTTACATTCTTTTGAATTCTTTCTTTTATATCAATTACCTCAAAAACCCTGGTCATAGTTTCAAAAAGAGTTAAGCTATGTTTATCAGCAAAAGCCAGCATTCGAGTTATGGTAGTTGTTCCTATACCTCTTTGAGGAAAGTTCATTATTCTTAATAAGCTCTCTTCATCCTGCTGATTTGAAATAACGCGAAGGTAGGCAATAACGTCTTTAACTTCTTTTCTTTTATAGAATTCCGTTCCACCAATTATTGTATAAGGAATTTTTTCTCTTCTAAAAATATCTTCAAGGGCACGAGACTGAGCATTTGTTCTGTAGAGTATGGCAAAATGAGAAAACGAAATTTTCTTTTTTGTCATTTCGTGTTTTATGAATTTGGAAATTTGTGAAGCTTCATCCTTTTCATCCGAGCATTTAACAATCTGAACTGGTTCACCCTCGGCATTTTCTGTCCACAAGGTTTTTTCAACCTGATTTTTATTATTCTTAATTATCGAATCAGCCGCTTTAAGAATCATTTTGGTTGAGCGATAGTTTTGCTCAAGTCTGAATAATTTATGTTTAGGAAAGTCTTTTTGGAAATCAAACAAATTTGCAAGATTAGCCCCCCGCCAGCTGTAAATACTCTGTGCATCATCTCCTACAACGGATATATTTCCTTCTCTGCCAATGAGCATCTTCAATAATTCATATTGTGCTTTATTAGTATCCTGAAATTCATCAACCAGAAGATAATTGAATTTCTTTTTATACTTATTATGAATGTATGTACTACTGTTAAAAAGTTCAATTGGCTTTAACAAAAGATCATCAAAATCCATAGCGTTATATTCTACAAGGCGTTTTTGATACTCTTTATAAATATCTGCAATTTTTTCTTCAAGGAATGAATTTTTGTGAGTTTTTCTGAATTCATCCGGCATAATCATATGATTCTTTAAAAAACTAATTCTATGCCTAACCGAATTTGGAGTAAGTGCTTCAATTTCTATATTAAAATCAGTGATAATACTTTGAACTAATGAAAGAGAGTCGATAGTATCATAAATTGAAAAATTACTTTCGTAATTAATGTGTCGGGCTTCATGCCTGAGAATTTTAGCAAAAATTGAATGGAAAGTACCCATCCAAAGTACTTCTGCTTTTTTGCCAATAAGATCTTTAATTCTTTCTTTCATCTCATTGGCTGCCTTATTAGTAAAAGTAAGAGAAAGCAGATTTTCCGGTTCGAAACCTTTTTTAATTAGATAAGCTATTTTATAAGTTAAAACTTTGGTTTTACCTGATCCCGCTCCTGCCACAATCATCTGGGGACCATCTAAGTATTCAACTGCCTCCCGCTGCGCAGGATTCAAATCCTTTAAGTATTGCATAATTCCTGATTAAGTTTCAAAATTTGAAGTGCAAATATATATAAATGATAAGGAATTATAAAGAAAATGCTCACCCTAAAGTTTATCTGCGTTTTGATATGCTTATAATATTAAAGAGATGATAAGGTTTTATTATATTACACTCCGGTATTTGGGATTATATATCATATATAAGATAATTAAATAGCCGGATGAAAAACCAGTATAAAAACAAAAATAAGTCGGAACTGGTTGAGGAAATCGCTTCTCTGAACCGTAAGCTTCAGCAGCTTCAAAAAAAAAGCTCCACTCAAGAATCTTCTATTGAATATGACACAATTGCATCAACTGTACTTGATGGTCTTTTTATACTATCTAAAAAAGGTTTTCAGTCCGTAAATGATATTTTAGCCGGTTTCGTCGGTTACACTACTGAAGAATTTTTAGCAACTCCTCTTGAAAAAATTATAGCTCCAAGTCACAGAAAAATTGTTGTGGAAAGAGCTGAAAAACGCTGGGCTGGTGAAGACGTACCTAACAGTTATGATGTAAATTTATTGCACAAAAATGGCAAAACCCTTGTACCAGTAACATTAAGTGTTAGTTTGTTAAAAACTAAAAGGGAACCTCTAACAATTGGAATTGTTAAGGACAATTCTGAAAAAGCAAAAGCTAAAAAAGCATTTACTAACCTGGAGAAAAAATTTAATGCTATAACCAATTCAGCTGGTGACAGTATTATAATTATAACAAGTGAATTGCAGATAACCTACTGGAATAAAAATGCCGAAAAAATATTCGGATACAAATTCAGTGAAGCTAAAGGAAAAAATCTTATAGATCTGATTTTTCCTGATAAAAATCAGAAGGGCGTATCAGAAATTATTGAAAGATGCAGGGATAAAGAAAAGTTTCCGGATCATTCAGATGTTTTTGAAGTTACTGCTGTGGCTATTAATAGCAAAGTGTTTCCGGCAGAAATCTCTATTTCAATAATTGATTCTCTGGATGAGCACCATTTAATAATTATTTTGAGAGATATAACTGAAAGAAAAGAGAAAGATAAATTAGTAGCTAAGGAAAGAAGCCTGTTCCAGTATTTTATGGATAATATACCATTTTCAATTTACTTTAAGGATCACGAAAGCCGGTTTATAAAGGTGAATAAAGAAGCGATTACGAAACATGGATTTAATGATGCGGTTGATATGATTGGAAAGACAGACCATGATATTTTTACAAAAGAGCATGCAGATATTGCTCGTGAAGATGAGCTAAAACTAATAAGAGGTGAAGAAAGTATAATTCAAAAAGTTGAGAAGGAAACCTGGATTGACGGAAGAATTACCTGGGTTATCACTACAAAAGTTCCCTTAAGAAACCACAGTAATAAAATAATTGGTACCTTTGGAATAACCAGAGATTTTACACAGGTTAAGAAAGCTGAACTCATTCAGCAAACTTTGTTAAGAATATCTACAGCCGCTAATTCTGTTGATGAAATGGAAGAACTTTATGCTGAAATTCACCTGGCTGTTAAAGATCTCATGAAGGTAGATAATTTTTACATCGCAATGTACGATGATAAGACAAACATCCTTTCCTTTCCTTATTTTGTTGATCAATTTGACTCAGCACCTGAACCCAGAGTTTTCGGAAGAGGTTTGACAGAATACATTATCAGAACCGGAAAAGCACAGTTGATTGACAGTGAACTAGATTTAGCTTTAAGAAAACTTGGCGAAACAAATCTGATTGGTGAGCCCTCGCATATTTGGCTTGGAGTTCCATTAAAGTTAGGCGATAAAACTATTGGTGCAGTAGTTGTACAGGATTATTCTGACCCTTCCACTTATGATGAAGAAGAATTACGTATTCTAAACTACGTATCTGAACAGATTACAAATGCAATTTTAAAAAAGGATTCTGAACATCAGTTAAGATTGTATTCAAAGGAACTGCAGGAAAGCAATGCTTCCAAGGATAAGTTTTTTTCTATAATTGCTCACGATTTGAAGAGTCCTTTCCAGGGATTAATTGGATTATCCAGGCTGATAGTTGACGAGTTTGATGAATTAGCAGATGAAGAATTAAAAAGTTTTGTTGATGCCTTAAATCAATCAGCAGAAAGCACCTACAGCTTAATAGAAAATCTGCTTGAATGGTCGCGTCTGCAAACCGGCAGAGCAAAATTTAATGCCGCATATGTCGATCTATTTAAATTAATTGAAGAAATAAAAATGCTTTTATTTCAAACTGCGTCGTTAAAGAAAATCCTGATTATCAATAAACTTGAGCCAAATACCAGGGTCTGGGGAGATAAACATATGTTAGGTTCTTTGTTTCAAAATCTGCTTTCAAACTCTATAAAATTCACAAACCGTTTCGGAGAAATTAAAATTGATTCAATTGTGAAATCTGAGAAACTTGAAATTTCTATTCAGGACAATGGTGTTGGTATTGATAACGAAGATTTAGAAAGATTATTTAAAATTGATTCAACTTATTCTACACGCGGTACTGAACAGGAAAAAGGAACAGGATTAGGTCTTATTCTTTGCAAAGAAATTGTTAACAGGCATAGCGGTAATATCAGGGTTGAGAGTGAAAAAGATAGAGGAACAACTGTTATTTTTACTTTAAAAATTAATCAACCTGATGAATAAAAACTCTAATTGACCATGAATGATGATAAAGATATTTATGAAGATTATTTTTCAGAGTTTGATGAATCAATTCCATTCGATTCTGAAATCTGTCCTGTTTGTGGTATTAAAGTTTCAGATACAATTTTAGTTTCCAACTCACCGTATATTGACCTCTTAAAAACAAATTCTGAAAGCACAGCAGATTTAGTATGTAAAAAGTTTGAAAGTAATAACTTAGATTACAAAGCATATAAAGAAATTGATAATACCTGTCTGGATTCCATTAAATATCAATTCCGGATAACAGTTACGATGAAAGACATTTCAGCTGCTAAAAAATTGTTAGCAGAATTCACAGATATAAATTTGAAATAAAAAACCTCCGGAGTTATTACAACTCCGGAGGTAATCTAAATGCAGAATGTTGATTGATTATTTAACCATCATCATCTTTTTTACATTGACGAATTTCTGCCCATTAATACCTTCGGTTTCAATTCTATAGAAGTAAATACCTGATGATACCTTATTGCCGGAGTTAGTTGTTCCGTTCCATTCATACTCATGATAACCAGCAGGAATAGTTTCATTTATAAGTAAAGCAATTTGTTCACCAAGAGTGTTAAATATGCTTAACTTTACTCTGCTTTCAATTGGAACAGAATATTTTATTATAGTGGAAGGATTGAAAGGATTCGGGTAGTTCTGTTCTAACACAAAACTAACAGGCATTCCCACTTCAACTTCTATAACATCCGAGTAAGTGAAAACACCATTAAAATCAATTTGCTTTAATCTATAAGCATATTTACCAAACTCAAGATTATTATCTGTAAATGAATAGACTGATTTATCTGTAGTGGTACCTTTGCCATCTATAAAACCAATTTTCTCCCAAATGAGAGTTCTCACTCCATTAGAAATGATACTACGTTCTACATCAAAGCCCATATTATTTAATTCCGTTGCAGTAGACCAGTTAAGAGTTACAATATTACTATTTACAAAAGCTGTAAAACTTGTCATCTCAACAGGAATTGCGTCTTCACCACCCGAGAATAAAATGATTCTGCCATCCCGTGAAGCAGCTGCAAATTCAAAGCTAAGATTTCTGTCAACATCATCCACTGGACAGATATGCTCTGCAGCAGTGCTGTTACCACCGCCGCCAAATGCATAAGTAAATATTATATTTCCTGTTCTTCCATCAAAAACATGAGCAAGATTATTAAGTGAGGCAGATCCGACTTCTGGAACACCGTCCCCACTAAGATCTGTAAGAACACCAATTCCAAGAATGTTACCACCAGTAAAATTACCCCAGATATTTTGCCCGTTTGCTCCATCAAGAATGTAAATATTAGGATTTATGCCGCTGATGAGAATATCAGGAGAGCTATTTGAATTAATATCAGGCACAATTCTGGCATCTTCAATAAAAACACTACCAATACTGGTTTGCCAGATCTGTTGCCCTGTTTCACCATCAAGCACGTATACAGCACCGGTTGTTGTTCCAACAAGAATATCTGAAGAGGCACTTCCGCCAACATTTGGAATTTCCCTAACTGTCCAGGGAGTTCCGGAAGTAAGAAATGTCCAGACAATCTGTCCGTTTCTGTTGAAGCCGATAACCTCATTAAGGGTTCCGACTCTGGAACCAGCTGCACCGCCAAAATCAGTTGAAGCAACCATATATTTTAGTTTTTGCTGAGATGCCTGATTAATTTGCCAGATAACATTTCCAATAGCACCATCAAGCAGAATTACAGAAAATCGTCCCTGCCCGGTACTTTCATTACCACTTGCAGTCACAAGAACATCCGGAACACCGTCGTTATTCCAATCACGTTTAACGTCAACCCCCATTATGTCGCCATTACTAAAGTTTATTGAATCACCATACTCCCAAATTTTTTCACCGGTTAAACCATTAAGAGCGTAAACAAATTCATTACCGCCGGTTGTACCAATAACTACGTCATTTACGCCGTCATTATTTAGATCTGATGCAACGGCCAAATTCTGTATCCATTCAACGCTTCCGGCGTTAGTACTGCTTGGTATCGTTGAAAATTTCCAAAGGATATCACCAGTACCTGAGCTGTTTCCATTATATGCAATTGTCCAGTAATTTCTTGAACATACTATCAGGTCTTTAAATCCATCTCCGGAAACATCATCAAGTTCAATCATTGCTCTCACCTGTAAATCCTGAAATGAGGTGCCGGGATTTGGTGGAACAGTTGTTTGCCAGAATATATTTCCTAGAACCGGATCTGCATTAATTCCCTGTCCGGAAAGAGGTACATATAAAACAGACCTGCTGTTAGATGCATTTGAATGAATGGTTATAGAATCAGTATAAGAAATTGGGAATATAGGATTGAACCAAACACGCACAGTTGTTGATGCAAGTGCATTTAATATGATCGGAGTGTTTACATTCTCAAAATAAAAATTATCCGTGCCAATTATCATTGAATCAATTTGAAGTTGTGCTGAACCGCCATTTATTAATTCAAGCTCAATATAAGAGGTTGAAGCCACTCTTTTACTTCCATAATTGACGGCAGAGGGATTAAATAATAAATAGGGCGCTGAGTAAACGCCTGAACCCGCTAAGGTTACCTTTGAATAAGTATAACTAGGATCATTATTATAAAAAAGAACTGAATCAGTATAATCTATATATTCTGTTGGAGTAAAAGTAACCTGCAGAGATGCAGTGACATCAGGAGCAATTGTATAAGGAAAACTTTCGTTAATGTTAAAAACAGTGTTACTTATTACTGCTGAATCTAAAATGAGGTCAGCGGTTCCGTAGTTTTTAATTAAAATACTTCCTGTAACCGTTGAATCTATCATTACATTACCAAATCCAATAGCTGGTGTAAGGATATTTATACCGGGCGTACCACTTCCACTAAGATCATATTTAAATAATTGTCTTCCTGAACTCGCACCAATCGGTTCAGCAAGAAGCCAGAAGTAATCGCCGTCCCAGGCTAATCCTCGTGGATTTTGTCTCAAGCCGGGTTGTTCAGGCGGATTAAAGGAAAACAGTAAATTTTTTATGTTGATATCAAACGCATATATATGATCGAATCCTTGAAAACCATCATTGGCATAAAAAAGTGTGTCACCTTTAACTGTTACTCCGGCAGGCTGTAATTGTAAAGCGGGTATAGAATCAACTATCTGTTTAGTATTTACATCGACTTTATAAATTGCTACCGATGCATCGGGTGAATAAATTGAAACCCAAAGCCCGGTTCCATCCCATGCTGCTCCTCCCATATACCATGAAGCACCGAATAGCTGCGTTGATGTTATTGAATCTAATACAGTTCCATCAAGAGAAATTTTAAATAGATCACATCTTGCTGTTTTTCGTTCTACATACCAGAAATCAGATCCATCAAATGCAAGACCCTGAGATGCCCTCAATGTTGGATAATTTTGAACTGTAACAGTATCAACCAGTAAACCCTGATCATTAACTGCATAAAATATTCCGTTTCCTGTAGTAGACGAACTTGAAATCCAATACTTGCCATCAGCGTAAACCATGCCATATGCACTGTTCCAGTATGTTCCGGCAGGCAGATCTACTGACTGAATCAGAGTTTGAGAAAAACTATGTGAGGGAAATAGAAAAATCAAAGAGAGTAAAAATCTTAACATGACTCATCCTTTCACTATTAGTTAAAAAAAATTATAATCGTGGATTTTCCGAACGCCACTTTTTAATGTATTCGGCAATTTCAGTAGTGGGTGCGCCGGGTGTAAATAATTCGCCAACACCCATCTCCCGTAGTTTGATAATATCCTCTTCCGGTATAATTCCCCCGCCAGTTAGTAAAACGTCAGATAAACCTTTCTCATTCATCAAAGTTTTAATTTTGGGTAGTATCGTCATATGAGCACCAGAAAGTATGCTTATTCCAATTACGTCAACATCTTCCTGTAATGCGGCTTCAACAATCATTTCGGGTGTTTGCCGTAAACCAGTATAAATTACTTCCATTCCTGCGTCGCGTAATGCAGCAGCAATAACCTTTGCTCCCCTGTCGTGTCCATCTAATCCAGCTTTTGCGATAAGAACTCTAATCTTACTTTGCATTCAGCAAGTCCTCATATTTATTTACGAATGAGCGTATTTTGTCAGCATATTCGTTCATAGAATTTTCCGAATACATTTTCACCTGAGGTTTCATCTGAAAATCTTTCTCAAAGCGCGGTATTATATGAAAGTGAGAATGAAAAACTGATTGTCCCGCTGATGCACCATTATTAGAAATGATATTAAAACCATCAGCATTAAGACTTCGTTTAATGACACCTGCCAAAAACTGAGTAATCTTTACAAGACCCTGCAATTTATCTTCGGGGATAGTAAGAAAATTATCAAAGTGGGTCTTAGGAATAACAAGTGTATGTCCGTAATTAACAGGATTGATATCAAGAAATGCTTTATAATTTTCATTTTCATAAATTACCTGTGCTTGAGCATCACCGGAAGCGATTTCACAAAAAATACAATCCATTTTTAGAACCTTATTTTTATTTATACTTTAAAATAAAATTTTTATCAGTTAACTGCCACTAATTCTGTTAAGTATTAAGGTATTCATCAGTTCTGCCGAAAACACCGAATATTCCGCCAGTATGAAGAAAAATATTCTTCATACCTTTTCCTTTCATTAAAAATTTATCGTTAAATGCCTTAAATGCTTTACCTGTATAAACAGGATCTAATAGAATTCCCGTCTCTTTAGCAAAGTTTTTTATCAGTTTAAGTTTGTCTTTATTAATGCTTTTATATCCTTCTTTTGAATAACCATCAAGTATTATCAAATTTTCATTTCTTAATCTGCAGTTAAATTTAAATTCAAGAATAGCTGCCTGGGCAAGATTAAGAATTTTTCTTCTCATTTCGTGTTCTTCATAAAGTACATTAATTGCGTAAACCTTTAAGTCAGATTTATAATATGATAAACCTGCCAGAATTCCGGCAGCAGTCCCACCGCTTCCACAAGCAACAACAATTCCATTTAGTTCATCAATATTAATCTGCTTTTTAATTTCGCTGACAAAACTTATATAACCGTAAATACCTTTTGTAGTAGAGCCGCCTTCAGGTATAATATACGCAGTTTTCATTTTCCTGCTTAATATTTTTCTTTCAGCCTGCATAATATCATTCACATTTTCAAACTCTCTTTTAGTTAAATAAACTATATCTGCACCATATATGATGTTCAGAAAATGATTTCCATCGGGAACTGATGATTCGCTTCCCCAAAGAAATAATTTTGATTTTAAACCAGCTTTGCAGGCCGCAATAGTTGTTGCTCTTGCGTGGTTCGACTGTATACCGCCGCAAGTCATAACTAAATCAGTTTTTTCTTTACACGCTTCTGCCATTAAATACTCGAGCTTTCGGACTTTGTTGCCGGAAAGCTCAGCGCCTGTAAGATCGTCGCGCTTCATAAGAAATTTTTTATTTTGAAACGATACGGTTTCAATTGGCGTCGGTGTAACAGCAAGGTTTATTTTATTAGGTGTTTTCATTTATGTTATCCGGATTATTTAACAGTTCGTAAATTTTTCTTGCACGGTTGAGATCATCAGGCGTATCAACGGAGAAGGAATCAAATTCTGTTTCAACTATTTTTATTCTGAATCCGTTTTCGAGCATTCTTAGCTGCTCAAGTTTTTCGATGTTTTCAAGATCTGTAGGCGCAAGCTGCGTGTATTTTAGCAGGTATTCTCTTCGATATACATATAAGCCGATATGCTTAAATACATCCGCTTTTTCAAGAGTTTCATCTTTACTATTAGCCTCTCTTACGTAAGGTATTGGAGATCGAGAAAAATACATTGCAAAATTTTTATAATCAAAAACTACTTTTACAACCGAAGGAGATTCCAATTCTTCCGAAGTTTCTATTTTTTTTGCAAGCGTTGATACATTACAAGTTGGATCAAAGAGCAAAGGCTCAATTGCCTGATCGATCATTTCTCCGCAGATAAAAGGTTCATCTCCCTGTATATTAACTATTATTTCAGCGTTGTCATATTTCTTTGCAACAAGAGCTATTCTGTCAGAACCGGTTGGAATATCTTTGGGAGTCATCATTACTTCAGCTCCAAAATCACGAACAACCTGAAATACTTTTTCATCATCAACAGCTATTATTACTTTCTGAATCAGTTTTGACTTTAAGGTTGATTCGTAGGTATGCTGAATCATAGGTTTACCGCCAATATCAGCAAGCGGTTTACCCATCAGCCTGGTTGATGCAAATCTTGCAGGAATTACGCCTATTATGGTTGGTAAGTTATCTTTCTTTTTGGTCATTATTAAGTTTAATTATTCGATACAACTTTAAAAAAAATTCCAAATATCAAAACCCAAATAACAAATAAATCTAAATACTTAAAATCAAAATGTTTAATCAATTTTACTTAGTCTTTTCAAGAATTGAGGAAAAAAATTTTGTTAACTCACTTGCTTCCTGAATCAATCTCCCTGCCTCTTTGTGATTTTCTAGCTCATTTGTTTCATTAATTAATCTTAACCAAAACATACTTTCTTTAGACTCTTTACGGCTAATTTTAATTCGCATTGAAAAATCCTTTTTACTTAAAGCCTCATTAGCTTCGATATAATTTGCTCCAGTAGAACCTGATGATTTAATTACCTGTTTGGCATCTTCGGAATTTGCTATCGTCTTAGGCAAGGTTTTAACAAACAAACGAACATCTTTGGCAAATCTAAACGTCCGTTCTTCTAAATCATAAACCGGTTTTGAATTTGAATTTTTATTCATTGAATATTGTTTGTCTTTTGAATTTTAATTTTTGGGATTTATTGATTTATCTCTAAAAAATATTTTCAGCTCCTATCATGTATTACCTTCGGCACTTTAAAAAATTTATCATCCTTATCCGGTGCGTTTTTCAAAGCTTCTTCAGTTGAAACAGAAGGTTTGAGTATATCTTCTCTGAAAACATTTGAAGCTTCATTTGGATGTGAAAGAGGTTCAACATTATCTGTATTCAATTCATTGAGCTTTTCCACATAGCTCAAAATTTTGTTCATTTCAATTGTAAAGTCGTTAAGTTCATTTTCATCGAACTTAAGACGGGCTAATTCAGCAATTTTTTCAACATCTTTTTTTGTTATTGACACAAATCTTAATCCTTTTTATTTGCAATAATTGTGTTTCTTACTTTTTCCATTAACTCGAGTTCATCCTGTTTAGTTTTAATATTATCAGTTGGAATGGGTTTGTCAAAGTGAAGATAAATTGTTCCTCGCCTAAGTTTAAAGGTACCTTTAGGCATAATCTTGGCAGTTCCATTAATTGTTATTGGAACAATCGGATAACCGCTTCTTGCCGCAAGATAAAATGCTCCTCTTTTAAAAGTTTGTATTTCCCCGGTCTTGCTTCTTGTTCCTTCAGGAAAAACTAAAACAGATATTTTTTTCTTATCCATTACTTTCCTCGCGTCGGCAAGACTTTTCATTGCGGCCTGAGGGTCTTTTCTGTCAATTATTACATAAGGTCCCAATGCAAGCTGCCATCCGAAAAATGGAATTCTGGCCAGCTCTTTTTTGAATATCATACTTAATCGGTTTGGAACTCCCCATTGCAGTGCTGTAATATCAAGCTGACTCGAGTGATTTGATGCAAAAACATAAACTGCTTTTTTATCGATATTCTCTAGTCCGAAAGTTTTAACACGAATTCCCGTTATCAATAATACACCACCGGGAAAGATTTTTGCAAGTATATGATAAAGAGTAAAGCTTCTGTCAATAAAAATAAAAATCAATCCAATAACTGAACAGATGAAAGTATGGATAACTATAAAAAATATTTTTATCCAGGTAATCAATTAACTACTCCGGTTTGAAGTTCCGGTTCTTCGGAAATATTCATCAAATCAGAATATTTTTTTATTGCAGAAATACGATTGTTTATAGAAGGATGGCTGTAAAAAAACCACTCAACAAATGGGTGGGGTTCCTTATCACCAAGGTTTTGATCAGTAAGTTTTTCAAGTGTATTAATGAAACTTACCGGTTTACGTGTTGCATCAATTGCATACCGGTCGGCTTCATATTCAAATTTCCGCGAAAGAATATTCCCAATCGGCGTTGTTACTAAGCCTATTAATATTGACCATAATGTAAGTAAAGGTAAAGCAGAAATTTGTGTAACCGATTCAAATCCAAACCAGCTTAGAGATAATTCATAAAGTTTTGCAATAAGGAATAAAGTAATAAAACTTGATAATGTTCCGATAATTATATTTTTTGTAATGTGGTTGTGTTTGTAATGACCAACTTCATGAGCAATTACTGTTTCGATTTCATTCTCCGAATAGCTGTCCAGCAATGTATCCCCAAGGATTATTCTTTTAGTTTTACCAAGACCTGTAAAAGCGGCGTTAGCCTTTTTTGTATTTTTACTCATATCGAAAGAATAAACGTCTTCTACTTTTAAGCCGGCATCTTTCGCCAGTTCACTTATTCTTGTTTTCAGTGATTCGTTTTCAATTGGTTTAATCTTATAAAAAAATGGAAGGATGAAAACCGGAAATATCTGTGAGAGTATAACCGAAATAAAAAACATCAATATTGCGAATGGCAGCCACCAGTTTGTTCCGTACTCCCTTAAAACCCAGAAGAATAATAAAAGAATCGGGATTCCAATTACTACAGAAACCAGCAAACCCTTTGCTTTTTCTAAAAAGTACTTGAATAAATTCTGATTAGATAATTTGTATTTATGTTCAAGTATATAACCGGAATAAAAATTCACAGGAAAGAAAATGATTGCCCCTGCAACTCCAACAGCAATAACGAACATGATAAAAACCAGATAGTCAGAAGAAGTATAGTTTCGGATATAATCTTCCAGTTTGATGTTCCAGCTTAGAGCAACAAACAAGTAAATAAAAATAAACCCGGCTATTGTATCGAAAATACTTAATGCAAGTTTAGTGTTGTTGTATTTCTTGGAATCCATATGGAAAAATATAGAGATGAGAATTTGGATGCAATCTGACGATTTAGGATAACGAGACTCAAAATCGAAATTTTTCAGTGTATTTTCTGAAAATTACACTATAAGCCAGTCAATTGCTTCTTTTTGATTACTGAAAATCCGGACATTATAGCCGTTATTAACCATTACAGTTTCAATAAGATCGTGAGAATGATCATCCTGATCGGTCAAAAGTGCAATCTTCATTGACTTATCAAACCCCACTAAGCCAACGTCCTTATAACCAAACTCATAATTTTTAAAACCATTTTGAACATTTCTGGATTTCCTTAAATCGTAGAGCATTGAGCTAAGCTTATTCTCACCGGCGAGCCGATTGGCTTGCTTGCCTGCTTTAAGGGCTAACTCAGTAGTCATCGGACCATCGATAAAAACAATGATATATTTCCGATCATTGGAAACCGATACTGTATATTTCATACTAACCTCTCTGAAGGGTTAATGTGAAGATAACATATTTTTGGAATGAAGCAAAGAATAGCTTAGAGGTAATTTTAGGGTTTAGAAAATATTCTATTAAAAAGCAGTAAAATATTCATCGATCAAATAACAGCAATCTGATTTCTTTTAACCCAGCCGACTTTTCCATCGGGAAGACGAATTTTTTTCCATTCATCTACCTGATCCTCAAGAAGAATTTTTAAACCTTCGTTTACTATAAAGCCGTCTTTACCCTTTTCATCAGGTGAAAGTTTTACCACAACAGAGTTTTCTATAATAACGGCTTCCTGTCTTTTTTCTTCCCTGTTCAGTTTGATTGCAGAGACTGAAACTGATATTAAAAAAATAATTAAAACTGCAGCACCGGTAAAGAATGAAATCCTTGGATGAATAATATGACCAGCCAGGAAATAAAAAGCGATTACAACCAACAGCAATAAGTAAATAATTAATGAAATTACAAACCAGGTTTGTAATGAAAACAATGTAAGGAAAGATTCCCACCATTCGAATAGAAAAAATTTCGGAAGTGAATCTATTTTATCGATTGTTCTTGAATTCGCCAGCGCAAGATTGTGCTTGATGTCTTCATCGTTCGGTGAGAGTTTTAAAGCTTTTTCATAATACAAAACAGCATAACCAAGCTTTCCAATTCTGTAATAGGCATTTCCAAGATTGAAGTGAAGTGAAGCTCCCCGATAACCTTCGGAAACAAGTTTTTCATACTCTGCAATAGCAGCATTAAAATTATTTTCACGATAATACGTGTTGGCTTTATTCATCGCCTCGTCAATGGATGCTGATACGGATGCAGATAAAAATGCCAATAATAGAGCAAGGTACATCACTTTCATTATCAGCTTATCCTCTTCTCTATTTCAATTATAATTGATGAAAATTCATTATACATTTGCTGCATTGATTCTTTTTCCTTCGAGCCGGGTGCAAATCTGACGAATTCACTTTTCTCAGCACTTGTACTAACTTTGTTTATAAGATCATTGTCTATACCCTTAATTCTAAGCAACTCCTGAGCATGTTCAATAGTAAAATCAGCTTTAGGTATATTTAATTTATCTTCAAGGTAACCGAACAGAGCCAATGATAATTCCGAATAAAATTCTTCAGTTTTTCTTTCTTCCATTAATTTCTTTGCAAGTTTGAAACGTGACTTTGCAATCTTTTGAGCCTTTTGATATTTAAGAAGTTGTACATTTCCGGAAAGTTTATCCTGTCTGCGTTTCCAGCCTATCAATCCAACCAGGGCAAAAAGCGGAAAAGCAACTGAAGTCCAGAAGGCAGGATGATAGATCATTAATTGTTTATTCTTATCAATATCAGTGTAAGTTGTTTTAATAAACCTGATATCATCACCAAGCTGCCTGATATTTTCTTTTCCCGCGTAATCCAGAGATTGAGTTTCAGTTCCCTGTTTAATGTTTATTGTAAGAGGCTGGGATTTTAGAGTGACATAACTTTTCCTGGATGGATCAAAAAATGAAAACTCAATTGGTTTAATTTCTCTCACTCCGGCAATTCGCGGAACAAAAAGGTACTCAGCCTCTTTGTAGCCGGAAATTGCTCCGGTCCGGTTTATCTGTTCATTAATTTTGGGATCGTATCTTTCAAATCCAGTTGGAAGATCAAATGAAGGTAATTCGAGTAATTTTATATTACCTCTGCCGTTAATCTTCATCTTAATTGAAATCGGTTCATTTGTAACCGTTTCAGATTTATCAAGAAAAACATTGAAATCAAAATTACCAACAGCACCTTTGAATGAATCAGGTTTACCATTTTCAGGTAAAGGCATTACTTCAATTTTTGCGGTGTTTGACTTAGCAAGGTATTCAATCGTTTCACCTCTGCCGAACGGATCGCCAAAAAAATCATCCCAAATATTATTTGGATTTCGCTTTCTCTGAATTCTTACAGGAACATTTAACTCAAACGGAGTTACTTCAAGTGAGCCGGTCTGTGTTGGAAATAACGCTGCACGTTTGAGAATACCAACGCTGAACTGCTTACCATCAATAACTTCTGTGCTGAATGAAATATTCTGACTAGTCTGAATCTCCTCTGCCCAAAATCCCTGATACTGAGGTAATTTACTTATCGACATTTGAGCGGCAATATTAAGTCTTGTATAAAGCTTATAAGTTACTGTTACCTGCTCACCAAGATAAGCCCTGTTCTTATCAACAATGGTGCGAATAAAAAGGTTTTGCGCAATCTCCGCATCCGGAATTGATTGTTTACTTTCTTCTTTCGGTTTAGCAGTTCCTTTAACTACAGAAACCGTAATGGGCTCGGTTTGCAAGTTTTCACCATCATATTCAATTATTGCAGATCCAATTGTATAATTACCGGTAGCATTAGGTAAGAGGATGTAAGAATACGCTAATGAAGCTGATACAACTCCATTTATAATCTTCATACTTGTTGATTGATTAGGACCTGAAAAAATTCTGAAGTCTCTGAATGCAGGAGGTTTAAAGTTTTTAAGCTTGTTTACGTCTTTACCTTCGAATGTAAACGTAACCTGCAGACGATCTGTATCAGCAATCTTATTTTCATTTACAGTGGCAAAAAACTTTTGAGAAAAGATCTCAACGGTTAATAAAACAAAAAGTATTAATAATTTATTGATCATTACCAATCCTTATCTGTTTTAACAGCTCTTCCGGTTTTCTTTCTTAATTCTTTCTGAAGATCTTTTTCATTGTTTTTCAATGCTTCAAGAATTCTTTCAGCATCTTCTTTTGAAATGTTCGATTCCTGCTGCTGGGGCTGCTTCAAATTATCCTGCTGAGTTTCCTGATCCTTTGGCTGCGGCTGATTCTGCTGCTGATCCTGGTTTTGATCCTGATCCTGATTCTGATTTTGTTGATCTTGTTGATTTTGTTGGTCTTGATCGTTCTTATCCTGATTTTGATTTTGCTGCTGGTTTTGATCCTGATTATTCAGCAATGAAAGAGCATAAGATAAATTATATTTAGTTTCGGCATCATCCGGGTTATGCTTTAATGCAGTTTTGTAGGCTTCAATGCTTTCCTGTATCTTATTAGATTTCAGCAATGAATTACCAATATTATGGTGAATTTTTGCTCTGGTATAATCATCAGAAGCATTACCCAATGCTGCCTTATATGAACTAATAGCTTCATCATACCTTTCTTGTTTATACAACGCATCGCCAAGATTGAAATTAGAGATATAGCTATCTGGTGCTTTCTCCAATCCCATCTTGAATTTTACTTCTGCTTCAGTAAAATCTCCGGAATCAAAAGCATCGACACCTTTATTGTTTGTGCTTCTATCCGGCTGGGCATAGCTTTCTGTAATATTGAGGAGTATGAGTAAGAAAAAGAGAAAGAATATTTTTATCAACTTCATGCCTTTTGCTCCAAACCTAATTTTTTACTTAACCTTGAAAAGAGTTTCGAACGTTTATCCGATACAAAAAATTCAAACACTAAAAGAAGAATCGCCGGAAATAAAAAATAATAAAAGCGGTCTTCGTAATCAGTAACTTTTTTAACACCAAATTCAGTTTGTTCCAATTCGGAGAGCTCTTTGTAAATTCTGTCTAAATAATCATCGTAATTAGTACCGCGGAAATATTTCCCTTTGCCATCCGCGGCAATTTGTCTTAATGTTTCTTCATCAAGTTTAGTAAGCACGGTATTACCTTCCCTGTCCTTTTTAAATCCCATCATTCTGCCGCGGGAGTCAGATACAGGAATAGGTGTACCATCAGGAGAACCAAGCCCTATTGTATAAATTTTTATACCTTTTTCCAGTGCATTTTTAACGGCAGAATCAAGATCACCTTCATGATCTTCACCGTCGGATATTATAACAATCACCTTCTCAGTTGAAAGTGTGTCAAATGATCTTGAAGCAAGGTTTATTGCAGCGGCAATAGCTGTTCCGGGCTGAGGAACAGAATAAACATCCACAGCAGATAAGAATAAATTTGCTGCCGAATAGTCGGTGGTTAATGGAATTTGAATATAAGCTTCTCCTGAAAAAATCACCAGACCTATTCTATCTCCGCGCAGTTTTTGAATAAGATTAGCAATCTGAAATTTTGCTTTTTCAAGCCGGTTCGGTTTTATATCCTCAGCCATCATACTGTATGAAACATCGAGTAATATAAAAACATCAATTCCGGTTTGCTTTACTTCCGACATTTTTGTTCCAACCTGAGGATTAGCCGCCGCAATGACCAGTAAACTGTGAGCAATAATTACTAATACAAATTTGAATAGATTTTTATATCCGCTGAAAGATGAAATTATAACCTTATGCAAATTTTTATCAGCAAACTTTTCAAGAAGTTTTTTCCGGTTGATGCTCATATACCAGAAGAATGCAATCAGAACAGGAATTGCCCAAAGTGCTATAAGATTTTCGGGATTAGCAAATCTGAACATTATGGCAGCTTCCTGAAAATTGTTCTTAATAATCCGAATTCTAAAAACAAAAGTAAAAGTCCTCCGCCCAGCCAGCCATAATAAAGTTCGCGTGCAGTTCTGTAGGATGTAATTTCTATTTTGGTTTTTTCCAGTTTATCAATTGTACCATAGATCTCTTCAAGGGTTTTGTTATTAGTAGCTCTGAAATAATTGCCGCCTGTTGTTTCAGAAATCTTTTTCATTAATGGTTCATCTATTTCTACCGGCATCATCTGGTATCTTGTACCAAAAGGAGTCTGCACCGGAAATGGCGCTTCACCTCTTGTTCCTACACCGATAGAATAAATTCTTATACCAAAAGTTTTAGCAATTTCTGCTGCTGAAACCGGATCAACCTCACCTGCATTATTTACGCCATCAGTTAGAAGAATCATAACCTTACTTTCAGCATCACTGTCTTTAAGTCTGTTGACCCCATTTGCAATTGCGTTTCCGATTGCTGTTCCATCGGGCACCATTCCGCTTTTTATTTCCAGAAGAAGATTTCTTAACACAGCATAATCGATAGTTAAAGGACATTGTGTAAATGCTTCACGGGCAAAAATTACTAAACCTATTCTATCACTAATCCGCGATTGGATAAATTGATCTGTAAGATTTTTAGCTGCTTCGAGCCTGTTTGGTTTAAAGTCTTCAGCAAGCATACTTCCCGAGATATCAAGTATTATGGCAATATCAATTCCTTCTGCAGTAATATTTTGGCCTGATGAAAAGTCCTGCGGACGTGCAAGCGCAATAATCAATGCAGACAGTGCCAGCATTCGCAATGCTGCAGGTAAATGTCTCAATCTTTCACGAAAAGTTTTGGGGACCTTATCTAAAATCATGAACGAAGAATAGGTTATTGATGCCTGATTTTTTCTTCCTTTGTAAATATACCAGGCAATCATTACCGGAATGATAAATAGAAGATACAACACCCAGGGGTAAGCAAATGTTACATTACTGAACATTATTTACCTCATTAGCAATTTGCTGTTTTGGAATTGTTGCATTTACTATTTCCTTTGCCTGCGTCATCATCTCTTCATTAACGATAGCCAGGGGCTGGTATTTTGCAAATTTTACAAGATCAGCGTTACTTAAGAATTTTTCGGTAATATTTAGTACATTGACTGCTTCAGGATGCTTAGCAAGATCGCGCAATGACTCTGATGTTGTCATCTCCAGAGCAGGTAAATCAAATCTTTTTTCAAAGTACTCACGAATGATCTCTGTTATTCGTGAATGGTAATCTTTTATAAATCCTTTTTGCCACAACTGCTCCGAGTCCAGTTTATCTAATTTTGACAAAGCTTCAATGTGTAACGGAATTTTTATTTTCTTTGGCTGTATTATTTGATCGACCGGTTTTTTCTTCCAATACTTTTTATAAAGATAGACTAAAAGAGCAATGAGTATCAGTCCAATCAAAATCCACAAAGCTATCATCCACCAGTTTAATGGAATTCTTACAGGAGGTTTGATATCCTTAATATCCTCTTCCTGCGAAACTACTATGCGATGAACTGTAAAGCTGACCGGATTAGAGAGGACAGATTGTAAAGTTGTATCATCTTCAGTCCGGTAATCAATTTTAATTGCAGGAAGAGTTACATCAGCAGAATCAAATCGTGTAAGTATATATTTATATTCAAATATTTTCTCTGATTCCGATTCAGAAATGACTGGATCAGGTTCCTGAATGATATCTACATTCTTTAAACTATCTCTGAAGAAAGGACGGAGCGGATATACGTTTCTATCAGCAGTAATTTTTAACGAGTAATTTATCCTGTCACCGATCAGATAATCTGAGGTATCAACAGAAGCTTCAACAAAAATGTTCTGCGGCAGTACCGTGACAGAGAATAAGAAAATGAACAGGAAAAGATTTTTTACCATCGTCTCTCTCTAAGTTTAAAGAAACGAACAAGTGGTTTAACGTAATCTTCACCGGTTGTAACTTGAATACTGTCTAATCCGCTTGAAACAAATAATGAATTTCTCTTCTGAACTTTTTCTCTCTGAGTAAACATCAATGCCTGTCTTACTTTATTACTGCTTGTGTCAATCCACCTTTCCAAACCGGTTTCAGCATCAGTCAGTTTTACAAGCCCCATCTTTGGAAATTCTTTCTCACGAACATCATCCAGAACAATTCCTATCAAATCGTGTTTCTTACCGACAATTCTTAAAATTTTTTCGTAGCCGACATCCATAAAATCTGAGAGAACGAATGCAATAGATTTTTTCTTTATTGCATTGTGCATATACTCAAGCGCACCTTTAATATTGGTTGCTTTACCATGAGGTGCAAAAGAAAGAACCTCCCGGATAATTCTTAAAACGTGAGTTCTTCCTTTCCTTGGCGGTACAAATCTCTCAATTTTATCAGTAAATAAAATCAGTCCGACTTTATCATTATTCTTTAAAGCAGAAAAGGCAAGTATTGCACTCAACTCTGCAGCAACCCTCTGTTTGGTTTTTGAAACAGATCCGAAAATAAGTGATCCACTGAGATCAACCATTAACATAACAGTTAATTCACGTTCTTCTTCAAACACTTTTATGTAAGGATGTCCAAAGCGAGCAGTTACATTCCAATCGATATTCCTTATGTCATCACCAAACTGGTATTCACGAACTTCGGAGAATTCCATTCCTCTACCTTTGAATACAGAATGGTATTCACCTGAAAAGACCTGGTTTACAAGTCCGCGTGTTCTTATTTCGATTTGTCTTACTTGTTTAATTATTTCTTTAGTGAGCATTACCCTCACCTTTATTCTTTCCTAAACAGGAAATAAATATTTCCAAATATTTCTGAGTATTATGCATTTATTTCTTCACGATTGTTCAAAACTCCCCTTACCATATGGAAGGGTTTGGGGCATGGGCTATTACGGCACTTCAACCTTATTAAGAATTTCGTGAATAACATTTTCTGAAGTTATTTCTTCTGCCTCTGCTTCATAAGTAACGGCAATCCTATGCCTGAGAACATCCATACAAATTGCACGAACATCTTCAGGGATTACATATCCTCTTCGTTTAATAAATGCCATAGCTTTTGCACCGATAGCGAGATTTATTGTTGCGCGGGGTGAAGCACCATAACTGATCAGTTCTGTAAGATTATTCAATCCAAAATCTTTTGGTGATCTTGTAGCAAAAACTATATCAAGAATATACTTCTCAATTTTCTCATCGATGTAAACATCCTGGATAAGATGTCTTGCTTTCAAAATATCCTCCTGTGAAATAACCGGATTAACCTTAATGCTATCCATATTCATATTCTGGCGCATAATAGAAAGCTCTTCATCTCTTTGAGGATAAGTTATCTTTATCTTCAGCATGAACCTGTCAACCTGTGCTTCAGGAAGCGGATAAGTTCCTTCCTGCTCAATTGGATTCTGGGTTGCAAGTACAAGGAATGGTTCCTCAAGTTTGAAGGTCTGTTCACCGATTGTTACCTGCCTTTCCTGCATCGCTTCAAGCAAGGCGCTCTGCACTTTTGCAGGTGCACGGTTTATTTCATCTGCAAGAATAAAATTTGAAAAGATGGGACCCTTACGAATAAAAAAGTTGCCGTCTTTCTGGTTATAAATCTGTGTGCCTATTAAATCTGCAGGAAGAAGATCAGGAGTAAACTGAATACGCTGGAACTTCGACTTCATAGCCGAAGCAAGCGTTTTTATGGCAAGGGTTTTAGCCAGTCCGGGTACTCCTTCAAGAAGAATATGCCCGTTGCCAAGCAGCCCGATAACAAGTCTTTCAACCATGGCTTTCTGACCCACTATTACTTTACCGATTTCATTCATCAACAGATCAATAAAAGCACTTTCATTTTTTATGCGTTCATTCAATTCAGTAATATCCAATTTTTACCTCTGTATTTGTGGAGTTAGATTTTTTCAAACTAATTTGATTAGACGGGCGTAAAGCTATAAAGGTTGCGTTTCTTATGCAATGAAGTTGAGAAGGACATAAAAAAAGGATGGCTGTTAAACCATCCTTTTCTAAACTATAAATATAACCTGAGATTACTTCATCAGGATCATTTTTTTAGTTGATGTAAATGACTGTGTTTGAATCTGGTAGAAATAAATTCCGCTTGATAATTTTGAAGCATCAAAAACTATTTGATGACTTCCTGCCTGAAGCACTCCACTGTACATAGAGGATACTTCCTGCCCGATGCTGTTGAACACTTTAAGTGTTACAAAATTTTCTACCGGCAGATTAAAACTAATTGTTGTACTGGGATTAAACGGATTCGGGTAGTTTTGTTCTAAAGCATATTCCTCAGGTACTGTATTTCCGTTTTGTTTAATCGAAGTAGTAAGATTTTCCTGGTTAAAATAAAGGCTGTTAGTGTAATTACTAACAATACCAGTATATACAAAAGCTGAATATTTTGAACCTGATGGGTTAAATATAGCAACCTTGGGTGCGTTAAATGTGGATGATTGAAATTCATTGGGTTTCTCTAATCGTGTGCCTAAACTACCTGGTCTTCCCCGTCTAACAACTAATGAATCTCCATTGCCTTTTTGAAATGCTCCAATTAAGTAGTCATCTCCTGCTGTGCTGCTGTCAGAACTTATTGATACGTATGAAACATTATTTTCAGAAGAAAGACTAAGAGTCGAATTCTCGATCCAATTAAGACCACCATCCATACTTCTGTGATATACTGCCTGACCATCTCTAATGCAGGCAATTACAATTTTTTTAGGCAAGGCAGATGCATCCTGAACAATAGTCATTTCAGGTTTCTTAAACTCATCAGAACCCACACCAGTAATACTATATCTGAAAAACGATGATGATGGTGTCCAGGTAGTAGAGATTACTCTTATTTTGGAAGTTATATCACTAAATCTTCTTTCGACAGCAATATAGACAGAGTCAGTAGTACCTCTTTTAAATGCTGACACGGGATACCAATCACCCCAGGAAGGGTAGCCATCAATAATCTCAGCAGTTGCAAAGTTTAAGCCCCAATCAGTAGTTCGGGCAATACGCAGACTTATACCCTGACTGCCAGTATTTGAATATTCACCGCAAGTTACTCCTATATAAGTTGCTGTTGACCAGTATTGACCGTCTGTAACTGCAGAGGGATATAATAGTTTATTATTAGCAGATGGTGTTAGTAAACTAGCAGATCCGTACCAAGCTGATCCATCTCTAAGAAAAGATGCATAAGCAATGGTTGAATTATCAAAATTTTCATTTGCAGATCGGGAATAAAAAATAAATATTCTTGTTGAATCCAAATTAGGTGTAGCACCGCCAGACCTTAATTCAACAGCCATAGATATCTGACCAAAGTATGCACTGGCATTTTGGGCACCGGATACATAGCTCCAAGTAGCTCCGCCATCCGAAGATCTAAAAACATCAATCCTCCCATTAGTCCCTGTTACAGGTCTGCGAATTAATGCAGAATAAAGATTGCCATCTTCTCCCATTTTAAGATCAATTCTTTTGTGATCGGAACCAACCTGACCTATATCGCCGGAATAGATCATTACATCATTAGGAAGCCAATCTGTTAAATCCGGAGATCCAGGAACATCAGTCGGCGGGAAATCGGTATCACTAATCTCAGGAGTTATCAGATTACCTTTATATAATTTATCCATTTCTGCTCGAATGCTAAGTTCAAGTTCAGTATTACGGGATTCGATTGCTTCTTTCAACTGCTTGTCAAGCTGAAAATGACGCGTAAGGTCCACTGTTTTTTGGTATTGCATACCAGCTTCGGGTCCGGAAGAATAATCCGGAACATACCTTTTACCTCCATCCTGCGCAATGGCTATAAAAGTGAAAACAAGAGTAAATAAAAGTACATGTATTAAGTTTTTCATTATGCCTCCATAATGTTTTATTAGATGATTAGTTACGGATTGTAATAATCCATTGTTTTAGGATCAAGTTAAATGGCATTATTAAAATGATTAGAAAATATCCAAGTAAGAAATTATAGTTAAATATTTTTACTTTTATTAAAGAACTACCCAAATACTCTACGGAAAACTAACCATTATTATGCCAATGATCAAACTTTGATTATAAATCTAATCACTCACTTATAAAAATATTTTGTAGTTGTTACCATTTAGTAAATGAAAATATTACTCGTAAGTATTTTACTTTATTGGATTATTTAACCTTGAGAAAATAAAATACTGCAAAGATGTTGCGATATATCAAAAAAAATACACCCATAATTCACTATTTTTAAGTGTGATATTAAAAAACTTTTAGGTTGATGAGTTTTTCAAGACTGATATTATTTTTCATAATTCCTTTTATTTTAAAAGCAGGACTCCTTTCAGCACAGGAAACTCAATTTGCTGTTATTGCTGATCCCCTTCTTGGTTCAAAGAATTCTGAAACCATTCTTATTACTATTGTTGATAATATTAATAACAGAAATGATCTCGACTTTGTAATAGTATTCGGAGACATATCAACGGACGGTTCTTACGCAAAATTGAATTCCGCAGATAATATTTTAAGTAAAATAAAGATTCCGTACTATGTTGCACCGGGCAGTAATGATATTTCAGAAGCAATTAATGGAGGGATAGATTATTTCCAGTCAATTGGCGGGGATGGATTTTCTTTCTCATACTCATCTGCAATTTTTATAAGCATAAATCCCTCACTCCCTTTCAATACAGAACTTAAAAGAATCAGTGTAAATGAAAAAAGATGGGTAAGTGATTTTATAGCTTCCTCAGGTAAGAATGAACTTTTTCTATTTACACCGGTCATTCCGGTTGAGATTCAAAACAGAAATGATCTCTTAAATGCTTTGAACAATGTTGAATATCCATTCATTTTTTCTTCCAATACCGATAAGTATTCAAGAGAAGAATTTGATGGTATTGAATTAATAAAATTGCCGTCGTTAAATGAAAAACAAACCGGCTACAATACTATAAGGATTGAAAATGATTCAATTTACATTTTCAGCAGGCTGTTAGCTGATAAATCAGATCTTTTGATTGATGTTATTCCAATTGAACCTGCAGCCATTCAATCTGAAATTGACAAGACAGCAACTGTTTTTGAAAGTTCTGTTTCAATAAAAAATACTATCAATTTGAATGACTTACATCTTGCAGGGGCTTTAAGTAATGAAGGATCCGTCTATACTGCATCAAAGGATGGAATTATTACTTGTTTTGATGATAAGGGAAATAAGAAATGGGACTTCTTTGCTATGGGAACGATGTTCCACTCCCCTGTCCGTTATAAAGATGTACTTGCAGCAGTGATCTTTGAAGGTGATCTTATAACATTAAATGCTAATAACGGCGATGTACTGCAGGTAATAGGAATGGGAAGAAATATCATAAATGCTCCTGCATTAATTGATATTGAGCACAATGGATACAAAACCAAAGGTATAATAATAACAACTGTTAGCGGTGAAATTTTCTGTTATGAACTTTTTTCGCTTGAACTGGTCTGGTCGCACAAATTAAATAAAGGACGAATTACTGCCAAGCCGCTTCAGGTGGGGAACATTCTGATATTCAATAACTGGAATGGTGAAGTGTTTGCTTTGAATTCCGATTCCGGAACAATTATCTGGAGATTTAAACTCCCTGGTGCAACCGGAACTATCAAAACTTTTTCAAGTCCTTTATCATTTGAACAAACTGTATTTGTTCTGTATGGAGATGATATCATTGTATCAATAGACCTGCTGCAGGGAACTCATAAATGGATTAATAATAAGGTATCGCATCAACATTCTTTTGCGCTTAAACCGGATGGACAAATAATTGTTAAAGGTAATAACAATAGTATTATTATTCTCTCATCTGCTGATGGAAAATTAATTAAATCTTTACCCTCAATGAGTAATAATTATTTTCCAAATAATATAGTTGTATCAGATAACTTTATACTTAACGGAACAGCAGAAGGAGATGTGTTTTTAATTGATAATAATTTTTCTTTAATAAAACTGTTCAACTCATTTGATGCACCAATACGATCAATTTCTGAAGTAAAACCTGATTCATTTGTATCTTTAGACATTGACGGTAATTTGATTTTTTTTGACATCAAGCAGATAAGGAAATAAACTTTATGAAATACAGGGGAATAATTTTCGATATAGACGGCACTATCACTTCTACAAATCAATTAATATTTGATACATTTAATCACGTTGCAAATAAATATCTGAATAAAGCTTTTACTGATGAAGATATTATTTCTATGTTCGGTCCACCGGAAGATGTAATTCTGAAAGAATTATTTTCAGATAATCTTGAGGAAGCCACTGAAGAGTATTACAATTATTATAAAGCAAATCATTCAATTGCAAAAATCTATCCCGGTGTTAAAGAACTTATTAAGGACATAAAAAATTATCCTGCCCTGCTTTCAATATATACCGGAAAAGGCAAACGATCGTCCTTAATTACTCTGCAGGAAACAGATGTCGCACACTATTTTGATATGATAGTAACAGGCGATGATGTAAATGAACATAAACCATCAGCTGAAGGAATATTGAAGTTTGTTAATGAGTATAATCTTCCAAAAGAAAAAGTACTGATGATAGGTGATGCCGTTTCTGATGTTAAAGCTGCAAGATCAGCCGGAGTGGATTATGCTTCCGTCCTCTGGGACAGTTACGGGGCTGAAAAAGTTAAAGAAATAAATAGCAGCAAAGTGTTTCATTCTGTTGAGGAGTTGAGGGAATTTATTTTCAGGAAGTGAATGGATGATCCTGTCATTTCGGGGAGGACGGTAGGACGACGAGAAATCTGGGGATGCGCTTTAGATTTCTCCCGTTGGTCGAAATGACAAAATGCTTTCCTGTCATTTCGAATCCTGATTTATCAGGTGAGAAATCTTGTGTTGCGCTCTTTGGATTTCTCCCTCTGGTCGAAATGACAATATGCTTTCCTGTCATTTCGATGGAGGACGGTAGGACGACGAGAAATCTGGTGTTGCGCTCTTTGGATTTCTCTCTTCGTTCGAAATGACAATTGCAAAGAATGCACTTTGGATTTCTCTCTTCGTTCGAAATGACAAAATGCAAAGAATACTCTTTGGATTTCTCTCCCGGCTTGCACCGGGATCGAAATGACAATTGCTTTCCTGTCATTTCGATGGAGGACGGTAGGACGACGAGAAATCTGGTGTTGCGCTCTTTGGATTTCTCTCTTCGGGCGAAATGACAAAATGCAAAGAATGCACTTTAGATTTCTCTCTTCGTTCGAAATGACATAATGCTATTAATGAAATGGATATTTGGGTATGATAGATGTTTAATTAAAATTTATATTCAATTCGTTGGTCAAATCTTTCCATTCCGGATTAACTGATTCTACCAATTTGTTTTTCTTCTCTCTTCTCCATTTCTTTAATTCTTTCTCTCGTTGAATGGCTAAATGCACATCGGTGTATTGCTCGTAATAAACAAGTTTGTCAAGATTATACTTTTTTGTAAATCCCTCTACTAATTTATTCTTATGCTCATACATTCGGCGCTCAAGGTTATTGGTCATACCAATATAGAGGACAGTGTTATTCCAATTTGTAAGAAAGTATATGAAGTAGTTATGGGTTCTCATTGGTTATAAGGTTATTCAGTAATTAATTGATTTTAGATTTTCCCGTTGTTCGAAATGACAAATGCAATGAATACTCTTTGGATTTCTCCCTCTGGTCGAAATGACAATATGCTTTCCTGTCATTTCGAATCCTGATTTATCAGGTGAGAAATCTTGTGTTGCGCTTTTAGATTTCTCCCGTGGGTCGAAATGACAATTGCTTTCCTGTCATTTCGAATCCTGATTTATCGGGTGAGAAATCTTGTGATGTGCTTTGGATTTCTCCCGTTGGTCGAAATGACAATTGCAATGAATACTCTTTGGATTTCTCCCTCCGGTCGAAATGACACAATGCTTTCCTGTCATTTCGAATCCTGATTTATCAGGTGAGAAATCTGGAGATGTGCTTTTAGATTTCTCTCTTCGTTCGAAATGACACTGTTCCTTCCTGTCATTTCGAATCCTGATTTATCAGGTGAGAAATCTTGTGATGCGCTTTTAGATTTCTCTCTTCGTTCGAAATGACAAAATGCAAAGAATGCGCTTTAGATTTCTCTCCCGGTTTGCACCGGGATCGAAATGACAATACAATTCTTATTGAATACTAAAGTCCGAACGGGAATATGAAAGATATTCTTGGTTCTATTCTTTTCTGAGTTTCGTAACTTATAACATTATCCCCTGCATCCCTTACCGGTGCAAAAGTCCAGTGATAAACCATTGAAACTAAAAGATACGGCATCGGTTTATATCCGAGTTCAGTAAAGAAATAAGATCTGTCATCAAGAGTGAAAATATCTTTTTCACTTTCAATTCTAACTTTATCATAGCCGGCGCGAGCTACAAAGGGCATATCTTCAGGTGCTATTTCAGAATAGAGATGAAGAATACCGCTCTTAGGTGTTTTATCCAGTCTCTGGTAGGAGCCAATTATATCAAATAAATTTAGAACCCTTACTCCAAGCTCACCGAACCATCCGTTATCCGGATCAGTTAAAACTGCAAGCTGTTGTACTTTACTCTGGAACAAATAAGGTGAGTTTGCTTTATCAACTCTGAATCTATCCAGTTCATAAAACGAATTAAAGTATGAAGGAATGTATTGATCATTATTAAATCTTCGTTCAAGTTTAGCAGTTAAAGAAACTAATCCAAGTCCTTCAAGGTCAAATTTAATTCCTGTTGCTGTACCGCTTCCAAAATCAATTATCTTGTTGTAATCGGCATAGAGTGTTAAAGTTGCAAGTGAAGATTTTATTACGGGAAATCCAATATCAATACCAATAATTGTAAGAGCACCGTTATCCTGCGTTATTTCAAATTCATCTGAAACAGGGTTATAGTTTCCGCCAAGCACTCCGGCATATTTGTTAAAATCGGATGCAAAGGTAGTACCAACTTCAATGTTTCTTAAAATAGGAAGGTCGGTTGATGTGCTGAACTGCAAGGGTCTTACATATCCTCTTAAAGCAATAATTCCGCCTTCACCAAAAGTTCCGTAAATAGATTCAAAACCAAATTGTCCGAAATCAATATCGGCTGCAAGACCTATTTTTCTTGTATCAAAACTTGGACTGTTGTTATACCTGTTCATAATTGTTCCGTGACCAATAGTGTAATAATCAAGCGCTCCAAGTCTGATATAAACGGGCTCGTTCTTTAAACCGTACCTGATATAACGGATTATGGACAGGTAATCAGAAAATTCATTGAAATTTTCTTTGCGTAGTTTTCCTTCTTTATCAAAGTCGAGGTTTAGATCCAATCCTACACCAAAGTTAGCGAAAGATACCTCCGGTCTTAAGCTAAGTCTGTAATGGGGTTCGCCGTCAATCCACATTAAACCAGCCCCTCCGGTAAATACACCTTCATCAGGACGGGGATACTGATTAAACTGAGCAAACAAGCTAACTGTACTTAATAGAATTATTAGAGCAGATAATCTGAGTTTCATTTTCTACCTCTTTGATATTTTAATTGAATAAGGCAGTTAAAATATAACGATAATAAGTTTTTTTTGCATTATGAATAATTAAATGGTTGTTATTTGTTAGTTGACTTGTAATACAGTGCAAGATGTTTTTAAAACAATAAATTAACATTAGTTTACTTTCTGAACCGGATTTGTGAAAGAATATTTTTAAAGTGATTGTGATTTTAATTTCGTTAGCAACAACAGGATGCCGGATGCAGAGTAAGAGTAAGATTGTTTCTGTGAAGAGGACTGAGGGAATTGGAGGACGGAGAGACGAAGGGGACTAAGAGACTCGGGGACTTGGAGACTCGGAGAATTGGAGAATTGGAGACTCGGAGACTTGGAGACTGAGACTTAGGGATGGAGAGGTTTGGATTCTGATTATTAAAAACATTAAATAAATAAGATTATTTTGGTAACCGCTAATAACCATTATATAATAGCTATTATCAGATAACCTATTACCGTTAACCAGTAACCAACCACCAATTGCACTCCCCTTGCCCAAGGGCACTAATCGTTGATAAAAGTAAAGCAAAAAGATTAAAAGAAGGCTTGAATATTTGATTTCAATAATATAGTTTGTGAGTGACAATTCCGGAGGATTTTTTGTCCAGCGGTGTTTCAGACATTCAATTCAAGAAAATCACTCTAAAGGGTGATGCTAAAAAACCACCAAAACTGCTCGACCAGGTGCGGGCATACCTGCGCGTTAAACATTACAGTGCTAAAACCGAAGAAGCTTATTTAAACTGGATTAAACGATTCATATACTTTCATAATAAACGACATCCCAAAGAAATGGGTTCGGAAGAAATACGCGAATTTATTAGTCACCTGGCAAATAAAAAACGCGTATCTAGCGCAACACAGAACCAAGCATTACAAGGTGTTTTATTTCTATATAAAAATATTTTAAATAAAGATGTTGGTTGGATTGATGAAATAAAATTTGCACATAGAAAAAAACATTTACCGGCAGTACTTAATAAGGCTGAAGTAAATGAAGTATTTAAGCATTTATCCGGTGTTGCTTTACTTATCTCAAAAATGCTTTATGGTTCCGGAATGCGTTTGGGCGAATGTTTACAATTAAGGATGAAAGATATTGATTTTGAATTAAGAACGATTACTATTAGAGACGGTAAGGGTGAGAAAGACAGAATCACAATTCTGCCTGATAAGCTTGTTACAGATTTAATGCAGCACTTTAAGAAAATAAAGAATTTACATAAGATTGATTCAGAAAGAAAAAATGTTAATGTGCCATTACCATATGCTCTGGGTGTGAAATATCCAAATGCGGGTAAAGAATTGGCCTGGCAATATATCTTCCCGGCAAAAAAACTGGTTTATAATATTAACGACAAAAAGTACTATAGGGTAGAGTTACATAAAAGCACATTCCAAAAAGAATTTAAAAAAGCTGTTAGAAAAGCAGGTATAGCTAAACCGGCAACACCACACACATTAAGGCACAGCTTTGCGACACAATTATTGTTGAATGGATATGATATTAGGACTTTGCAAGAGTTATTGGGTCATAATTCAGTAAAAACTACAATGATTTATACCCATGTAATCAACAGAGGAATAGGTGTTAGAAGTCCGTTAGATTAGAAGATGGTAGATGAGAATTTTTAGCGGTAATATTTTCTTAAGAAATAAAGAAAAAGTAACTGTAAGTTCAATTTTTATAAAAAGTTATAAGTTATTAAGTTAAGTTCAAGTGGTAGGTAGATAAGAAAAATTTTCGGAACTACCTACCAAAACAAATAGTAATAATGCTCTATAAGTAATAGTTATACAAATTTACTAAACGTTGTAAATAGTAAAGCTTATTTGGCTCTGGTGTTGGGGGTTTTCCTTTTTTATACTTTGTTCTTTTTGTTTATTGCGCTGTTGTTCGGGTGTTCTCTGTTTTTTCGGGAGCAGCTTTCTTGGCTCTCTGTTTGGCTTAGTAAGTTTATTAAAAGTAGATGTTCTTCTAAAATTTTTAGTTTTTAAAAGTTTGGTTTTTATCGGGGTTACTTCCCTGTTTTGCAGATTGTAGATACTGCAATCGTATTCTGTTTGGTGTTGTTGTGTTCGGCATTTGTGTTCAGGGGTTTCTTTTTATTCTTTGTTTAATGTTTTACTGCACCAGGTCTTAGGTTGATATGTTTTAGGTATGCAATGTTTTTGTTTCAGGTTTTCATTCGGTTTGGGTAAGACAGTTACTCTGGTTTTGTAATTCGTGTTTAGGTTTGGTTGTTCTTTATTTTTTTTTGGTTCAAGGCTTTAAATTTGCATAACAAGCAACTCAAGCCGACAGCATATTCGCACTTGGGTGAAGTAAAGTTTATGGCTGAGTTAATCCGTTTTGGCTTTTGTGTTCCGGGCAGTCAAATTAATTAATCTGCGGGACGTTCTCGCAGCTAATGATAAACCTCCCGACAAGTCGGGATAATAATTTTCGGCAGTTGTAATTAACGTGGCGAAGCTGTGCTGGGCTGCGGCTTAGTTGCAACGTCGTTAGGGCGAGTCATCATAGAAAAATAAATAAATGACAACTTTTATTTCTTACTTTTATGCAATAGTTTTTTTGTCAATAATTCCAATCTGTTATATTCTTATTTATTACTTATGTAAAATCCCAATATCTTTAAAAGAAGATAAAAAAGCTTTTTTCGATTATCATTTACTTGTTTGGTTACATTTCTATTTATTGTTAAGTAATTGGATAGCTCATTCAACTTTATATGATAAAATATATCCTTATACAATTCCTTTTTTGGCATCTATCATTTTGGCTTCGTTTTTAACCATACTTAATCGGATTGCAAAAGAGATTTCTTTAATTATCATTTTTAGAGGAGTGGCTTTATTAGGAATTTTTATATTTTATTTATTATTGATGCATTCTTGGCCAGGCGGTGATGATGGAGGAGGTATCGGTATGGTATCGTTGATTGGTCCAGGAGCAGCTGTTAATCTTATTCTTGGCATTCGCTCATTTTTCTTTATAAAAAAATAGCCCTAACCCGTGCCTCAAGCTGACTGCCAATTCGCATTCGGCATTTCAAATGTTTTCGGGTTAGCCGTTACGTGTAAATTTTTTGTTAAAGGTGTTCATTCTAAATAATTAACCTGTAAACCGTGCTTGCAAGGAAAGATAAGCACAGTTTACTAAATCATTAGCAGTTGTGTTCTATTCTGCATTGTCGTTTTGGGCAGCAGCTTAGGCACAACGTCGTTAGGGCTCTAGAAATATGAATTCAAAATCTTTAACAGTAATCGCTCTAAGGTTTTTAGTAATCTATCTCTTTTTCCAAATTATACCTTCAGTAGGTTTCACTTTATACAGTATTGTTGTAGAAC